>Ga0310821_100015_pt1 | contig 446410 bp, 411 predicted proteins | sample P4_ome_FD_201300 | JGI IMG/M metagenome (GOLD analysis project Ga0310821, IMG submission 201300) | Sorghum-adapted microbial communities from Joint BioEnergy Institute, Emeryville, California, United States - P4_Day56_Rep1 | ecosystem: Engineered > Bioreactor > SSF (Solid state fermentation) >...
TCGTCGACTGGTACATGGAGGGCCGCATCAACATCGACGACCTGATCACCCACACCATGCCCCTCGACCGCATCAACGAGGCCTTCGACCTCATGCACCAGGGCAAGTCCATCCGATCCGTCGTCACCTATTGAGGACGGGGACTGCGACGAAACTGCTTCCGGATCCGGGCCCGGGCAGTCGCCGCCGATCGGGGTTCGCCGAAACGCCTTTCCGGCCGGAAAGGCGCACCGACTCCCAGCCGGGCAGGCGGGAGTGAACAAGGGAGGTCCGCGATGATTACCCTTTACGACTTCGAGCTATCCGGAAGTTGCTACAAGGTGCGGCTGCTCCTGAACATTCTCGGCGTCGATTACCAGAAGGAGAACGTCGACTTCGTGAACAAGGAGCACAAGTCCGAGAAGTATCTGGCGCTCAACCCGTTCGGCGAGATTCCGATCCTGAGGGACGGGGATCTCCTTCTGCGCGACGCGCAGGCGATCATGGTCTACATCGCCCGGAAATACGATCGGTCGGGCCGCTGGTATCCCGACGATCCGGCGTCGATGGGCCTGATCAATCAATGGCTGTCCACCGGCGGCAACGAGGTGATGAGTGCGGCCGGCGCCCGCCTGGTCAAGATCCTCAACTACCCCCTGGATCTTGAAAAGCTCCAGGACCGGGCCAACGCGACGTTCAGGATCATGGACGCGCATCTGGCGAACCGCGAGTTCCTGGAGCTCGGCTATCCGACCATCGGCGACATCGCCTGCTTCCCCTATACGGCGCTTGCGGGCGAAGGCGGGATCTCGCTCGATCCCTATCCCAACATTCTGCGCTGGATCGACCGGATGAAGAGAATCCCCGGCTTCATCACGATGCCCGGAATACCGGCCGCGTGACCAGGGTCCTGCCCAGGCGCCGCCTCTGGTCCGAAGGGGCGGCGCCTGCGTTCCGCCGGGCTTTCCACGAGGTGGTTGAAATGAGGACGGTGCTGCGGAGCCTCGTGCTCCTGATCCTGGCGATGACCGCCGCGGGCGCTGCCGCGCGGGCCCAGGATCTGCCCGAAATCAGGGCCGGCACGCTGGAATTCGGGACCGTGAACTGGGAGATCGAAGTCATTCGCGGCGGGCTCGACCGCGAGCACGGTTTCGTTCTGACGCCGGTCGTCCTGGCCGACAAGGATGCCGCCGCGATCGCGTTCCAGGCGGGCGAGGTCGACGTCATCGTCACCGACTGGATCTGGGTCGCAAGGCAGCGTGCCAACGGCTACGACTATACCTTCGTGCCCTGGTCGCTGTCGGTCGGCGCGATGATGGCCGACCCGGCAAAGGCCATCGGCTCCGTGTCCGACCTCAAGGGCAGGCGCATCGGGATCGCCGGCGGCCCGAACGACAAAAGCTGGGTCCTGGTGCAGGCCTTTGCCCGGAAGGCGGGCATGGACCTGGCCGAGGAAGCGGAGGTGGAGTTCGCTGCCCCTCCGCTCCTGAACGAGCTGGTCCGGCAGGGGGATCTCGATGCCGTCCTGAACTTCTGGCAGTACAACGCCCGCCTCAAGGCCCAGGGCTTCACCGAAGTGGTCGCGGTCGCTCGGATCCTGCCGGAACTCGGCCTCGACCGCCCGCCGCCGCTGCTGGGGTGGACCTTCCGGGAGGAATGGGCCGAGGAAAACCCCGAACTCGCAAGGGGGCTCCTCGACGCCTCCTACGCCGCGAAGGACCTGATGCGGTCCGACGATGCCGTATGGGACCGGATCCGGCCGCAGATGATGGCGGAGGACGATGCGGTTTTCGAAGCCCTGAAGTCCGGTTATCGGGAAGGGATTCCGGCGGGCTACGGTCCGGCGGACGAGGCCGCGGCACGGGAGGCGCTGACGCTCATGTCCGGGATCGCTCCCGCCGCCGTCGACGGGTTGACGGAGCTCCCCGACGGAACCTTCTGGGCCGGATATGCCCGATGACCGCGGACGCCGCATCGTGCTGGAAGCCCGGCCCCGACCGCCCGTCCGCGGGGAGGAGCCTCCGGCGCATGCCTCCGCCCGCCCGGGCGGCCGGAGCTGGTGGCGGGGGGCGCTCTCGCTCGTCGTCCTGCTGGCCCTCTGGCAGGTAGCCGCAATCGTCGCACAGAGCCCGGTTCTGCCGCCGCCGTCCGCGGTCGGCGCATCCGTCTACCGGCATCTCCTCTACGGCGATCTCGTCCAGGATGTGGCCGTGACGCTTGCCCGGGTCGCCGTCGCCTTCGCGCTCGCCATGGGGATCGGCAGCGCGCTCGGCATCCTGCTCGGGCGGAACCGCGTGCTCGACGAGTTCTTCGACGGGTGGGTCGTGATCGGGCTCAACATGCCGGCTCTGGTGACCATCGTATTGTGCTACGTCTGGTTCGGCCTGAACGAGGTGGCGGCGGTACTGGCCGTCGCCATCAACAAGACGCCGCTCGTCGTGACGGTCACCCGCGAAGGCGCCCGGTCGCTGGACCGGTCGCTTCTGGAGATGGCGAAGGTGTTCGAGATACCGCGGGGCCGGGTCCTTCGGCGCATCGTGCTGCCGCAGCTTGCTCCCAGCCTGATGGCCTCGGCCAGGGCGGGGCTTGCGCTTACCTGGAAGATCGTGCTGGTGGTCGAGCTGTTGGGCCGGCCGAACGGTGTCGGGTTCCAGATCCGCAGCTTCTTCAACTTCTTCGACATTGCCGGGATCCTCGCCTACACCTTCGTCTTCATCGCCGTCATCCTGATGGTCGAGAACTGTCTCCTAAGGCCGCTCGACCGCCGGGTCGGGCGCTGGCGAACGGCATGACCGGCCTCAAGCTTCAGGGGATCCGCCGCAGCTTCTCCGATCCGGCGCCGAAGCTCGTCCTCAGTGGGATCGACCTCGCGATCGAGACGGGCGAGTTCGTGGCGCTGGTCGGTCCTTCGGGGCGGGGCAAGACTACCCTGCTCCGGATCATTGCCGGCCTGGACGAGGCCTATGAGGGGACGGTGACGTGGGCGGGCGGCCGGCGTCCGCGCCTTGCCGCCGTGTTCCAGGAGCCTCGGCTGGTGCCGTGGCTCAGCGTTCTGGGCAATCTGCGGCTGGTGTCCGACCGCGACCGGGATGCCCAGGCGCGGGCTCTGTTGACCGAGGCGGGCCTCGCCGGGACGGAGACGGCGTTCCCCGGCCAGCTTTCCGGCGGCATGCAGCGCCGGGTCGCCCTGGTCCGGGCGCTGCTGGTCGATCCGGAGTTCCTGGTTCTGGACGAACCGATCCTGTCGCTGGATCCGGATCTCGCCCAGCGGATGCGGGAATGGATCGGCGCCTATTGGCGACTGCGACGGCCGACCGTGTTGCTGGTCACCCATGACTTGCGGGAAGCGGCGTTTCTCGCGACGCGGATTCTGGTGCTCGGTGCCGGCGAGGGAACGATCGTGGTGGATCTTCCGGTCGATCTGTCTCATCCCCGCCGACAGGACGATCCCCGGATCGAGGCGATCATCGAAGGACTGGCGCACAGGGACCCGATGCTGCTGGCGGACGGGCACGATGACGTCGGGGACGGACGGGCTGGCCGGCCGCAGCCCCTGGAATGACGGCCGGCCGGTTTCGGAGAAGGCTCAGGGCACCGGGTTGCCGCGGGCGTCGAGCAGCGGCACGCCGTATTCCTTCAGGATCGCGTGGATCGCTTCCTGGTTTTCGCGAATCAGGGTGTTGATGTCGTTCTTCCAATCCGTCTCGTTGGGACGGACACCCATCGTGATGTAATAGTCCATGCGTGCGGATTTCGGCTCCCTCAGAAGCGGCGTGATCTTGAGAGCGTCGCCATGGGCGCGGGCGAAGTAGCCCGCGATCGGCCCCCACAGGATCGCCGCGTCGATCCGGTCGGCCGCCAGGTCGTCGATCATCTGCTTTCCGGGCGCATCGAAGCGCGTGTCGACATAGAGCGGATAGGGACGGGCGTGCTCCATGAGGCCGCTGCGGGCGGCGAGGCTGGCGGGCGGGGTTCCCGCGGTGATGCCGATCCTGAGTGTCCGCAGCCTCGGATCCTCGATCGTGTCGATGTCCAGGCCGTCTTCCGTCCGGGTCACGATGACATAGCTGGACCTGTAATAGGGGTTGGTGTTCTGGACCAGTTCCGCCCCGGCCACGATGCCCATCACCAGATCGCATCGTCTGGCGCGCAGCGTGTTGCGAAGAAAGCCGATCGAGTTCGGATACCAGGTGTAGCGGACGGGCACGCCCAGCTTTTCCGCCAGCAGGCCGGCGATACGGTTTTCGAAGCCTTCCTCCCTGTCGTTGGAATAGGGAAGGCCCGCCGGATCGGCGCAGACGCGCAGGGCGGACCGGTCCACCGCCTCGGCCCGGTCGGCGGCGCCGGCCGGGGCCACTCCCGCCAGGAGCACCGCCATCGCCGTCATGGCCAGCTGCACGAGCCGTCCCGGGCGGTGTGGCGTCGGCATGACTTCGCGGTCTCTCATGCGATGCTTCATCATCGCCGTAGCAGACACGGCCTTGTCAGCCCATGCACGCATCCTCCGCCTCCGCGGCTTCTGGCGGCTTGTCCTGGTGCTTTGCCGGACGTCCCCGGCCGACAGCGCCGTCGGACCGGGCCTTCAGATAGGCATAGATGTCGTTGATGTAGCACATCACGTTCGGATCCGCGCCGAGCGCCGGCATCTTGCTCTCGGTCGCCGTCGTCACGTTCTCCCGTCCGTTCACGACGATCTCCAGGAACTGCTCGTACGGGATCACCTTCAGGGATTCGACCAGCGCGGGCGCGAAGGTGCTGCCCAGCCCGTCGGGGCCGTGGCATTGGAAACAGACGGAATTGTAACGCCGGTAGCCGTTGTAGGTGGCCCAGTCCACCGTGCCGTCCTCGGCGATCGAATAGGGCTTCTCCTCGCTTTCGGCGCCATCCGTGGGCGTGGCGGCCGTTCCGAAGGCCGCCGGTGCGATAAGAGCGGCGCCAAGGGCGAAGGAACCTCCGCAGAGTGCCGCGACGGTCAGAAAGGAACGGTAGGGGAACATTCTGCCTCTTGATCTGTGGCCATGGAAAAGGAGGCGGGGAAGAAGCCCCGGCCGCGGACACGGCCGGGGCTCATGCTCTGTCGGCCCCTCGTCAATCGGGCAGGCTGAACACGGTCAGGGTACCGCCCAGCTGGGTGTATTGGTCGAGCGACTTGTACGCGCCGACCGCACCCAGGCCCTCGGTATCCCCGGTCAGGCCCGCGGCCATGCCGATGCCGGCCCAGCCTCCGACACCCGACAGGACGGCGATGTACTGCTTGCCGTTGTGGGTATAGGTCGTGACGTTGCCGATGATCCCGGACGGGGTCTTGAAGCTGTAGAGCTCCTCGCCGGTTTGGGCATCGACAGCCTTCAGATAGCCCTCGAGCGTGCCGTAGAAGACGACGTCACCAGCCGTGGCCAGGGCGCCGCTCCAGACGGAGAACGGCTCGGGAATGGACCATTTGATCTCCCCGGCGACCGGATCCCAGGCGATGAAGTTGCCCAGATTGTCCTCGCCTTCCGGCGGGTACATGGAGAGCGTGGCGCCGACATAGGGCTGGCCCGCCGTATAGGCCACCTGGTATGGCTCGTAATCCATGCAGACGTGGTTCGTCGGGACATAGAGCAGTCCGGTCTGCGGCGAATAGGCGGCCGGCTGCTGGTCCTTGGACCCCAGCGCGGCCGGGCAGACCCCGGTCGTATTGACGTCCTCGCCGTTCGCCTCGGTCGAGTAGCGCGGATCCCGCTCCGGCTTGCCGGTCTCGAGATCCACCCGGGTCGCCCAGTTCACGACCGGGTCGAACTTCTCCGCGACCAGAAGCTCGCCGGTTTCGCGGTCCAGCGTGTAACCGAAGCCGTTCCGGTCCATGTGAACCAGAAGCTTGCGCTCCTGGCCGTTGATGGGCCGGTCGATCAGGACCATCTCGTTGACGCCGTCATAGTCCCACTCGTCGTGGGGCGTCATCTGATAGACCCATTTCGCCATGCCCGTGTCGGCGTCGCGGGCGAAGATGGTCATCGACCATTTGTTGTCGCCGGGCCGCTGCACCGGGTTCCAGGTGCTGGGGTTGCCCGTCCCGTAGTAGACGAGATTCAGTTCGGGGTCGTAGGACAGCCAGCCCCAGGTGGTCCCGCCGCCGATCTGCCACTGGTCGCCTTCCCAGGAGTTCAGGCTGGAGTTCTCGCCGATCGGCTTGCCCAGCTCGGTCGTCTGCTGGGGATCGACCAGCATCTCGTCGTCGGGACCGACGGAATAGGCACGCCAGGCGATCTCGCCCGTCTGAGTGTTGTAGGCGGTGACCTTGCCGCGGACGCCGAACTCGCCGCCGCTGTTGCCGATGATCACCTTGTCCTTCACGACCATCGGCGCCGAGGTCCCGGTCTCGCCCTTGGTGGGGTCGCCATCCTTGACCGACCACTTCACCTCGCCCGTCTTGGCGTCGAGCGCGACCAGTGTCGTATCCGCCTGGTGCAGGAAGATCATGCCGTCGCCATAGGCAACGCCGCGATTGACGGTGTCGCAGCACATCACGGGAATGACGTCGGGATTCTGGGTCGGCTTGTAGGACCAGAGGATCTGGCCGTCGTTGTTGAGGTCCAGCGCGTAGACGTTGTTGGGGAAGGGCGTGTGAACGTACATCACGCCGTCGATGATGAGCGGGCCGCCCTCGTGGCCGCGCAGGACGCCGGTCGAAAAGGTCCAGTCCACCCGCAGGTCGCCGACATTGTCCTTGTTGATCTGGTCGAGCGCGCTGTAGCGGGTGTTCGCATAGTCGCCCGTCGGCATCACCCACTGGTTCGGATCCTGCTGCAGCCTGAGCAGTTCCTCATTGGCGGAAGCCACCCCCGGGCACGCGGCCATGGCGATTACGAACGCCAGGCTGGACCCGGAAGTCAGAAGCGATCTGGGCATCATGTTCCTCCCTTTGGTCACGATCCGCAATTACCCCTCGGATGGCGGCCGGTGACTTGGGCGACGCCGGTGCAACCCGCCCCTCCGGCTCTGTCGTTCCGTGGGCGGCGGTAGGGCCCGACCGGCACGGCAACCTCCAGCGCTGTGCTGAAGGGGACAATCATTAGATTGGAAGGTAATGTCGTTAGTCGTCAATAAGTAAACAATTGGCGGCGTCTTGTTCTTTGGTAGAAGTCGTTATGGTTCCATCGAAAAAAAGGCAGTTATTGTACCAAAGTACAAGTCAAGACTACTTGATTTTGCCGATTGCTGTCTCTCGGGGCATTCCGCCGGGTGCGGAAGCCGAGGCGGGAGACAGGGCAGGGCGCTTCGCCCGCGGCTCCCGCCCTCATGATCGGGGCGCCGACATCCGTCGGTAGACGAAGGGCGGCGGCGGCGCCCGGGACTCCGTCTCGGCCAGCAGCCCCATTATGGCGTGGTGGGGGGAGAAGGCGCAGGCAGGATCGGTCGCCTCCGCGCTGCCGGTCAGGGCAAGCGCCTGGCACCGGCATCCTCCCCAGTCGATTTCCCGGTAGTCGCAGCTTCGGCAGGGTTCGGGCATCCAGGCGGTCCCCCGGAACTTCCGGAAGGCGGCGGACTCCTGCCAGATTTCGGCCAGCGGCCTGTCCAGCACCGAGTCGAAGGCAAGGCCCGGAATGGTTTCGGCGGCATGGCAGGGCAGGACCTTGCCGGCGGGCGTGATGTTGAGGAACTGCCGGCCCCATCCGCCCATGCAGGCCTTGGGACGCCTGGCATGGTAGTCCGGGACGACGTAGTCGATCGCAAGACGTCCTGCCAGACGTTCGCGGGCGGCTTCGACCGCGCTCGTGGCCCGGTCCAGCTGCTCGCGGCTCGGCATCAGGGCCGCGCGGTTCCGCAGCGCCCAGCCGTAATACTGGACATGCGCCACCTCGAGCCGCGTCGCGCCCAGCGCGACGGCAAGATCGATCATGGCGTCGATCCGTTCGAGATTCTGCCGATGGACCACGGCATTGATCGTCAGCGGCAGTCCGGACTCCCGGACCCAGGCGGCGAAGGTGAGCTTGCGGGCCTGGGCGCCGGAATATCCGCCGATGCGCTCCGCCTCGCCGACGTCGACGTCCTGAATGCTCAACTGCACATGGTCCAGTCCGGCCTGAGCCAGGGCCTCGAAGCGCGCGCGGTCGATCGCCGCGCCCGAGGTGATCAGGTTCGTATAGAGCCCGAGGGTGCGGGCGTGTCTCACCAATTCCTCGAGGTCGCGCCGTACCGTGGGCTCGCCGCCCGAGAAATGGACCTGGAGAATGCCGAGGGACGACGCTTCGTCGAGCACGCGAAGCCAGGTCTCGGTCGGCAGTTCGGACCGCGCCCGGTCGAGCTCGAGGGGGTTGGAGCAGTAGGGGCATTGCAGCGGGCATCGGTGCGTCAGCTCGAGAAGCGCGGCAAGCGGCGGCGGCATGTCTTCGGGGCTCATGTGACGAGGACCCGCTTGGCCATGAGGTCGGCCAGAAGTTCCTGGACATCGGCGTCCACCACCGACCGGTCGGCGTCGTAGGCCGAAGCGAGGTCGTCGACGATGCCGGACAGGGATCTCTCGCCGTCGCAGCGCTTCAGGATGTCGAGCGCGATATCGTCCGGGACCAGAAGCCGTTCAGGCGCGAGAAGCACCCATCGGTCCCGGGCCTGGTCGAATTGAAGTCGGGCGCCCGGCGCGAGCCGGGGACGGCATTCGGGCGGAAGGGGTATCATGCGTCCTCCGGAACGAAGGCGCCGGGCGGGACGTGCCCCGGCGTGACATAGGCGTGATAGAGCGCGTCCAGCTGTGCCCACAGGACGTCGCATTTGAACGTCAAGGCCGCGATCGCGGCCTGTTGCTGGTCCGGCCGGCGGGCCTCGCGCTTCACGTAATCGAGGGCGAAGTCGGCATCGCGCGGGGCCTGGCTCAGCCGCTTGTCGAAATAGGCGAGCGCCTCGCGCGGCACGAAGGAATAGCCTTGAAGCATGCCCGCCACCCGGTTGCTGATGATCGCCGGGGAGAACAATTCGGTCAGCGACGACGCCACCGCTTCCAAGAGGCTGCGCTCCCGCACGAAACGCACATAGGCATCGACGGCGAAGCGGGTCGCCGGAAGGACGCCGGCCGTCGACGCGACATAGGCCCGGTCGAGACCCAGCGCATCGGTCAGCCGAAGCCACCGGGCGATCCCGCCGTCGCCTTCCTGCTCGCCGTCATGGTCCAGGATCCGCTGCCGCCAGACCCGGCGGAATTCGGGATCGTCGGCACGGGAAAGGATGGCTGCGTCCTTTATCGGGATCCGGCTCTGATAATAGAACCGGTTGAGCGCCCAGGCCTGTACCTGGCCGCGGCTCAGGCGGCCGCCGTGGAGCAGGGCATGGAATGGGTGGCGGTCGTGATAGCGCTGCTCTCCCACCGCGCGCAGGGCGGCTTCCAATGCCTCGGGCGTCAACGCATCCGTCATAGCTCGATCTCCATGCCGTCCTCCGCGACCTCCCAGCCTGCGCGGGCGGCGGCGGTTCGTTCCGGGGAATCGTCGATGAGCACGGGGTTGGTCGTGTTCACATGGATGAAGATCTTCCGCCCGATCTCCAGATCGGCCAGCGCGGCGATCGTGCCGTCCGGGCCGTCGATGCTCATATGTCCCATGCGGCGGCCGGTCTTCTGCCCGACCCCGGTCGCGAGCAACTCGTCGTCCCGCCAGAGCGTGCCGTCGAAGAAGACGAGGCGGGAACCCCGCAGACGAGCGCGGAGCCGGTCCGTCGGGGCTGCGCAGCCGGGGACGAAATGGAAGCTGGCGCGGCCGTCACCGATCTCGGCGCCGACGGCCATTTCCGCATCGTCCGGCGACGGGGCGCCCGTGCGTCCTTCGAGGAACAGCGGCACCTTGCCCGGCACGGCAAAGAGGCTGACCGACAGGCCCAAGGGACCGCCGGGCCCGGCGATCTCGACCGTCTCTTCGGTCGGCACCGGGCATCGGCGCACGCAGCTTTCGCTGAGCGCGCCGAAGATCGGGTTCTCCCCAAGAAGCGCAAGCACCGCGGGCGGCGCGTAGAGATGGAACGCCTGGCTTTCGCGCATCGACAGAAGGCCCGCGACGCCGTCGATCTCTCCTCCCGTCAGCAACACCGCCTCGATCGGCGAATGGCGAAGCCCGGAACGGGGCTGGAGCCGCGGCGTCGCCAGTATCTGCTGCCGGAAATCCGGAGAGGCGCAGACGACGAGCCAACGTTCCCCGTCGGCGCTCACCGCGACCGAGGTCTGGGTACGTCGCGTCGCACGCCCGTTTCCGCGCCAGGCCTCCCGGCTGGTGGGCGCGTTGCAGTTCCATTGGGGGAAGCCCCCGCCCGCGGCCGAACCCAGAACGACGATCAGCACGCGCTACATCCCCGCCTTGTTCGTCCGGCCGCCGGCGGTTGCCTGCTAGACGACGGCGCAGGCGTAGCTGTTGATCTCGCAGCCGACCGCGATTTCACGGATCTTCGGAGTCTTCCATTCCTTCATGGCCGTTTCCTTCGAGCGAGTTCGACGTGTTGGCGGCGGCCCGACCGGGCCGTCCGCCTGGCCCGGTAATGATGCGCCTTCTGGCGCTGGGATGAATTATACTTTGGACCATATCGCGGGCCCGGGCGCGCGGTTGGCGCCCTTTGTGGGCGTTATTGGGTGTCGTCGCCGCCCGACCGGCAGGTCGGGATCCGCCCGCCATGGCCAAGCCTCGCGAGGCTGCCGTAGAGCTCGCCCGGGGTGTGGGCGGTGTCGCGCAGCCAGCGGTACTGGACGTCGTAGGCCTCGTGCTCGCGTTCGACCCATTCCTCGCAATGGACCGCACCATGGTCGTGACGAGCTGCGCGCTGGAGGAAATGCGTCAGCTCGTGGACAAGTATGCTCGTGGCCGCGGGATCCCGGTCGATCGCCAGGCGGTCGTCGATCAGGATCGTCCCGTCCGGCGCGGTGAAGCCCAGCACCGGGCAGGGACGTCCGCAGACCCGATCTTCGAGCACAGGGTGGGGGACCATGAGGACCTCCGGCGTCGCCGCCGGGATGGCATAGCCGGTATAGCCTGCGATCGCGACCAGAAGCGAGGCGACCAGATCGGCGAGGGCGGCGGCGCTGATCAAGGAGCGTCCCCTGGCCCGAGGCACGGCGACCCGACCGCGGGCCGTTGACCGGGCCCGCGATCTCTGCTCTCCTCTTCACGGCATGGGTTCCCGTATCCGGAGGAGCCGCCATGAGACGTTCCCTTCTCGCCATGCTGTTCGCCGCCGGCGTGGTTTCGAATGCCGGCGCCGTCGCGAACCCCTATCCGACGCCGGTCGTCGCCGATTACGTGATCGGCTGCATGGCCAGCAACGGCCAGACCCAGGACATGCTGCAGCGATGTTCGTGCAGCATCGACACGATCGCCTCGATCCTGCCTTACCAGGCCTACGAGCAGGCGGACACGATCATACGGATGCAGCAGGTGACCGGTGATCAAGCCTCGATCTTCCGGCAGATGACGATGCTCCAGGCCAAGGTGGACGCGCTGCGCCTCGCGCAGATCGAGGCGGATTTCCGCTGCTTCTGAACGGGATCTGGTCATGATTTTCACGCCCGGTCGTGGCTGAGGCCTCGCCCGGGTGCCATAATGTCGGGGCGGGGGACGTGTTCCGCGCCGCCCCTCACGCCAGCACACGGGATGCGGGCGCCCCCGGTGCCGCGCTGCGGAAGTCCCGGCCATCCGAGCCGACTTCCCGTGTCATATCCGCTTCGTGCCGAAGAAAAGTACCCGGGTATGCCTCCGCAAATCTGTCGGCGGCAGCCTCGCCATTTTGAGGCGACTTGCGAATTTCTAAGAACCGTCGGTCACCTCGCATTCAACTTTGGTCGGAGTTCGGGGTTTGCCGCTTGTTTGCTTCCGGACCGCTTCATACAGTCGGAAAAAGCGTGTCGGGGATCGATGTCCACGAATGTTGCGCGCAAAGAGACCGGCGGCGGCCTGCTGCCCGCCGAAACGGTCCGGCGTCGCGATCGGCTGAGGAGTTCCGGGATGCGAGCTTTTGCTCCGCCTGCGGTCGTTCTCTTGTGTCTGTCGACCCTTTCCGCGACACCGGCCTGGGCCGAGGACGGTGACCCCGCCAAGGGCCGGCAGGTCTTTGCGAGATGCCAGGCCTGCCATACGGTCGAGGCCGGCGCGAATAAGCTGGGACCTTCGCTTCACGGCGTGGTCGGCCGGCCTGCTGCCAGCGTCGAGGGATTCGCCTATTCCGACGCCATGAAAGAAAGCGGACTGATCTGGGACGACGCGACCCTGGACCAGTATCTCACCAATCCGCGCAAGCTCGTGCCCGGGACCAAGATGATTTTTCCGGGCCTGCCGAACCCGCAGGACAGGGCCGATGTCATCGCCTTCCTGAAGGAATCCGGAGGCGAAGGTTCATGACCGGTCCGGGCCGTGCGCCCGGTCCTTTCATTTCGAGGAGGAGAAATGCCGGCTCGAACGCGCCAAGCCGTCATGCTCGCCGCCTCCCTGATCTCGACGGCGGCGATCGGCTGTTCCCTTGCATTCTCCCGGCCTGCCGTCGCCGCCGAGACGGCGCAGTTGGCGGTCAGGATCGCCTATATCCGCGAAGACATCGACGAACCGCTGCCGCTGTCGCTGGTCGAGGTGGTGGCGGAGGACAAGGGCATTGCCGGCGCACGCCTCGCGATCGACGACAACAACACGACGGGACGCTTTCTGGGACACGGCTACGAGTTGACCGAGCTGACACTGCCGGCGGCCGGGGACTTCGCGCCGCTGCTGGAGCGGATGGCGGCTGACGGAACCGCCCTCATCGTCGCCGATCTCACGGCGGAGCGGCTGATCGAGCTTGCCGACCGGCCCGAAGCCGCCGACTCGCTGATTTTCAACATTCGGGCGGAGGACGACGAGCTCCGCGTCACCGAGTGCCGCGCCAACGTGTTCCACCTCATACCCAGCCGGGCCATGAAGGCGGACGCGCTGGCCCAGTATCTCTCGTTCAAGAGATGGAGCCGGTGGGTGCTGATTTACGGCGCCAGGGACGGGGATCGGGCCTTCGCCGACGCGCTCCGGCGGTCGGCGGAGCGTTTCGGCGCGACCATCGTCGAGGAGCGCCTCTACGAATTCACGGCCGGTTCGCGCCGCACCGATACCGGGCAGCAGCAGGTGCAGCGGCAGATGATCGAGCTGACGCAGCGCCTGCCTGAACATGATGTTCTCATGGTTTCCGACGAGAACGAGGTGTTCGGCGAATATCTGCCCTATCGGACATGGGATCCGCGGCCGGTCGTCGGGACACAAGGGCTGGTGCCGACTGCCTGGCACCGAAGCCAGGAGCAGTGGGGAGGAACCCAGCTTCAGCGGCGATTCGAGGGCGCGGCCGGCCGCTGGATGCTGGAACGGGACTATGCCGGCTGGGCGGCCATCAGGTCGGTCGGCGAGGCGGTGACCCGGACCGGCAGCGCCGACGCGGCCGCGATCAAGGACTACATCCTGTCCGAGGCGTTCCAGCTCGGCGGCTTCAAGGGGGTGGGGCTGACCTTCCGGCCGTGGAACCAGCAGCTCCGGCAGCCCGTTCTGCTGGCCTCGCCCCTCATGCTGGTTTCGGTATCGCCGCAGGAGGGATTCCTCAATCCGCGGACACCGCTGGATACGCTCGGCTTCGACGAACCGGAATCCGAATGCCGCCTGAACCAGTAACGAACCAGTGCCGAGGGAGGACGCCATGAAACCGATCACCGCCTGCGCTGTCGCCTCCGTATTCGCCCTGAACGCCGCCGACGCCCTGTCGGCGACGGCTTACGTCTCGAACGAGAAAAGCAACACGATCAGCGTCGTCGATCTGGACCGGATGGAGGTGACCGCGACGATACCCGTCGGGCAGCGTCCCCGGGGGATCACGCTCAGCCTCGACAAGCGTTACCTCTATATCTGCGCCAGCGACGAGGACCATATCGAGGTTCTGGACCTGGAGAGCATGGAAGTGATCCGGACGCTCCCGAGCGGACCGGATCCGGAACTTTTCATCCTTTCGCCCGACGGGACGCGGCTCTATGTCGCGAATGAGGACGACAACATGGTCTCGGTCCTCAATCTCGAGGCGCAGGCGATCGAGACCGAGATTCCCGTCGGAGTCGAGCCGGAAGGCATGGGCGTCAGCCCCGACGGGAAATGGCTGGTCAATACGTCGGAAACGACCAACATGGCTCATTTCATCGACACGGAGACGCTGGAGCTGAGCGACAGCGTGCTGGTCGACAGCCGGCCCCGCTTCGCCGAGTTCACGCCCGACGGCAGCCAGGTTTGGGTATCGGCAGAGATTGGCGGGACGGTCAGCGTCATCGACACCGAAAGCCGGCAGATCGTCCAGAAGATCGGTTTCGAGATCCAGGGCGTCCGGAAGGAGGCGATCCAGCCCGTCGGCGTTCGGATCACCGCCGACGGCTCGAAGGCCTATGTCGCCCTCGGCCCGGCCAACCGGGTTGCGGTGATCGACACCGAAACCTATGAGGTCGAGGATTACCTCCTGGTCGGACAGCGGGTGTGGCAGCTTGCCTTTTCGCCGGACAATCGGCTCCTCGTGTCGACCAATGGCTCGTCCAACGACATCTCGGTCATCGACGTGCAGGAAGGGAAGGTCCTGAAGTCGATCACCGTGGGCGAGCTGCCGTGGGGGGTGGCGATCCGCTGAGATGGATCGGGCGGCGCCACTGCGCGGAATGCAGGGCAGCGGGTTCGAAGTTCGGACAGGTGAGGTGCCGGCCTTGTCGGTGGCCGGACTTTCCCATCGCCTGGGCGGACGGGATATTCTCTCGGACGTCGACCTCGTCGTCCCGGCGGGCAGCTTCGTCGTGCTTCTGGGGCCGAACGGCGCCGGCAAGACGACGCTGTTCTCCCTGCTCACCCGGCTCTACACGGCCCGCTGCGGGACGATCGAGATCTTCGGGCATGACCTTGCCCGGAATCCCGGAAAGGCGCTGGCGCTTCTGGGCGTAGTCTTCCAGCAGCGCTCCGTCGATCCCGACCTGACGGCGCGCCAGAACCTGGCCTATCACGCGGCGCTTCACGGCATGCCCCGCGGCACGGCCCGCCGCCGCATAGAGGCCGAACTGGAGCGGGTCGGGCTCGCTGCCGAGGCAGACCGCAAGATCCGCAGCTTCTCGGGCGGCGAGCTTCGCCGCATCGAGATCGTCCGGGCGCTTCTGCACGGACCGCGCCTTCTCCTGTGCGACGAGGCGACGGTAGGGCTCGATGTCCGAAGCCGCGCGGCGATCCTGTCGGACGTGCGCGATCTGGTGCGGGAGCGGGGGATCGCCGTGCTTTGGGCAACCCATCTGATCGATGAGGTCGAGCCGGAGGATGCGACGGTGATCCTGCATCGCGGGCGCATCCGGTGGCAGGGCAGGGCCGGGACAATGGCGGCCGACATGGGCCGCGGCCGGCTGCAGGACGCCTTCCGCTCGCTGACGGAGGAGGCGGCATGATCACGGCCGGCTATCTCCGCTGCCTCCGCGGGATCGTCGTGCGCGAGATGCTGCGTTTCGTGCATCAGCGCAGCCGCTTCGTCGCCGCGCTGGTCAGGCCGCTCGTCTGGCTGTTCATCTTCGCCGCCGGATTCCGGTCCGTGCTGGGCGTTTCGATCATCCCGCCTTACGAGACCTACATCCTTTACGAGGAATACATCGTGCCGGGGCTGGTCGCGATGATCCAGCTTTTCACCGGCATGCAGGGCTCGCTCTCCATGGTCTATGACCGCGAGGTCGGCAGCATGCGCGTCCTGCTGACCAGCCCGCTGCCGCGCTGGTTCCTTCTCGTCTCGAAGCTCCTGGCCGTGACCGTCCTGTCGCTGCCGCAGGTCTACGTCTTCCTGATGATCGCCCGGCTGTGGGGCATCGAACCGCCGACGCTCGGCTATCTGACCGTGCTGCCGGCTCTCCTCTTGTCCGGGATGATGCTCGGGGCTCTCGGCCTGCTTCTGTCGTCCATGATCCGTCAACTGGAGAATTTCGCCGGAGTCATGAACTTCGTGATCTTCCCGATGTTCTTCGCGTCCTCGGCCCTCTACCCGCTGTGGCGGATCGAGGAGGCGAGTCCCCTTCTGCGGGACATCTGCGCCGTCAACCCGTTCACCTACGCCGTCGAACTGATCCGCTTCATGCTCTATGTCCGCATCGACTTCCTTTCGCTCGGGCTTGTCGTCGCGTATGGCGCGGCCTTCCTGGGGGCGGCCATTCTGGCATACGACCCGGCGCGCGGCGTCGTCGGGCGGGTCAGGGCGGCGGTCGATGCCTGAAAGGAGACCTGCCATGACCACGGCCACAAGACTTGCCGGGGCGCTGCTGCTTGCCGCGTCGGTTGCCGGACTGGCCTCGACGGGCGGGGCGCAGCCGGTGACCGAGGGCTGGCCCTGCATCCAGGTCCTGCAGCCGCAGCTCTCCGCCGGTGCCATGTGGACGGGACCCGATCCGGCCGAGGCGGCCGGCACCTGGCAGAAGGTGCCCGAGGTCGAGGCGCTGGTCGGGCGGGTGGCGCCGCGCAGCGTCCCGTTGGAGGAGGCCGAGGCCGAGCTTCGCCGCTTCGCCGCCGGGATCGACCGGGAGCAGGTGCCGGTCGTTCTGACCCAAGTCTTCGCCGGGCTGTTCGAGACGATGGACGACGAGCGGACCGAAATCATCCGCGGCATCCGGCGTTTCCACGACCGTCAGGAGCTGCTGGCCGAACGGATCGAGGCAACGACGGGTGCGCTGGACCGTCTGGACCCCCAGCCGGCCGATCCCGAAACGGCGGAGAGGCGCCAGGATCTGGAAGCCCAGCTCGCCTGGGATGCGCGCCTGTTCGACGAACGCGAGCGCCTGCTTCCGGCGGTCTGCGAGCAGCCGGTGATCGTGGAGCGTCGCCTCTTCGCCCTCGCTCGGGTCCTCATGGACGAACTCGCCCGGGCGGATGCCCCGCCGGCCGATGAGGGGCAGGGTCATTGAACCGGCCAAACCAGCGGGATCGTGAGCAGGGCGAGCACAACCACGATGACGTCCAGCGGCAGGCCGATCCGGCCGTAGTCGCCGAAGCGGTAATTCCCCAGGCCCATGATGATCGTATTGTTATGGTGGCCGAAGGGGGTCAGGAAATCGCAGGAGGCACCGATCGCGACCGCGATCAGGAAGGGCTCCGGGCGGGCGCCGGTCTGCTCCGCGATGCTGATCACGATCGGGGCCATGACGACGACGGTGGCCACGTTGTTGAGGACGGGAGTGATCGCCATGGTGACGAAGAGCGTGATCGCGAGGAGCGCGGTCGGCCCCCAATGACCGGCCAGGCCCAGGAATTCCCCGGCGATGTACCGGGCGGCACCGGTCGTCTCGAGGGCGTTTCCGACGGGGATCATGGCAGCCAGCAGGACGATCACCGGCCAGTCGATGGACTCATAGACGTCCCTCGCGCCGATCGCGCGGGCGAGGACGAGCGCGATGATCGCACCGACCATGGCGACCGCGACGGACAGGATGCCGGTCGACGTCAGCAGGATCGCCGACGCGAAGACCACGGCCGGAAGAACGGCGCGCCGCGGCTCGAAGGCGAGCTTTCGGTCGGCGAGCGGCAGACAGCCGAGATCCGGCAGGACCTCCCGGAGCCTGAACTCGTCTCCCTTGAGCAGCAGGACGTCGCCCTCCCTCAAGGAGAGTTCGTGCAATCGGCCTTCGAAGCGGCGCCCCTGATTGTCCACGGCGACGAGACCGATCCCCCAGCGTCGGGGCAGGTCCAGGGAGGCGGGCGTGCTCCCCTGCATCAGCGAATTCGGCCCGATGATCGCCTCGGTGAAGACGGTGCCATGGTCGCTGTGTCCGGCTTCTTCGAACTTCTCTGCAAGTTCAATCCCGTCGTCGGTCAGACGTTGCAGCGCATCGGCATCGGTCCGGACGAGGAGGATGTCGAGCGGCAGCAGCTTCGCCCGGTCCAGCCGGCCGAAGACGCGGCGCCCCTCCCGCAGGATTCCGTGTACGGCGACGTTGTATTCTTCGGCCAGTTCGCTCACCGTCCTGCCGGCGAGCGGAGAGGAGGGGCGGACCTGCAGCTCGGTTGCGTATCGGGGCCCTCCGGTGGTCGGCCGTTCCTCTGCGATCCGCTGCGCCGCCGGAAGCAGGCGCCAGCCGACCAGAACCAGAAAGAGCAGACCCCCGGCAGCGACGGCGGCTCCGGTCGGCGTGAAGTCGAACATCATGAAGCGTACGCCGGTCGCCTCTTCCCGGAAATTCGCGATCAGCAGGTTCGACGGCGTGCCGATCAGCGTCGTCATTCCGCCGAGGAGAGTGGCGAAGGACAGCGGCATCATCAGGAGCGAGGGCGGATAGCGGAAGCGGCGGCAGAGCGACATGGCGACCGGCAGCATGAGCGCCAAGGCAGCCACATTGTTCATGAAGCCGGACAGAAAGCCGCCGAGGCCGCAGAGGATCGCAAGATGAAGGGTCGGCCGCTCGAAGCGAACGGCGAGGCGGTCCGCGATCAGGTCGATCGACCCGGATTTCGCCAGCGCCCGGCCGATCACCAGCACCGCCGCGACCGTCACCACCGCCGGGTTGCCGAAGCCCGAGAAGGCGTCCTCGGGCGTGACGACTCCGGCGATGACGGACGCCGTCAGGCATGACGCCGCGACGAGATCGAAGCGCCAGCGGTCCAGGACGAAGGCCGCGAGCGTGCAGCCCAGGATAACGATGATCGCGGCCTGATCGAAGGTCATCGGGAAACAGCGTATCAGGTCCGGACCTGTGCGGGGCCGGCGAGAGGGCAGGTGAGGTGCAGGGGGACCCTGATCACCGGTTCGCGGCCCTGCGTTGGCCGTTCCCGATGAGATCGAGCCGGCCGTCGATGGCGTCCGTCAGGGACGTCCCGTCCAGGATCCGGACCGTTTCGTTGTGAACGAGCGCGAAGACTTTTCGGACCCGGCATGCCTCTTCGCTTTCGCAGTCGTCGCAGCGGCGATACGCCATTCGGCTCAGGCAGGGCAGCGGGGCGAGGGAGCCGTCCATCAGGCGGACAATCATGCCGAAGGTGATCTCCGACGCCGGCTTCAGCAACGAATATCCGCCGCTACGGCCGCGCTTGCTCTGCACGATGCCATGGTGCTTCAGGTCGAGCAGGATCTGATCCAGGAACGGCTTGGGAATCCTGTGTTCGCGCGCGATGTCGTTGACCAGCAGCGTCCGGCCCGGGCCGGCTTCGGCCATGGCGAGGAGGGCGCGCAACGCATACCGCGCCTTCTGTGACAGCATCAGGCCCATCTTCTCACGTTCCGCCCGTCGGTGCCCGCGATGGCCGCGCATCGGTTGCGGCCAGCGACATTTGAGCCTGCCAGGGCGGCAGGTTCAACCGTCATGGAAGGGACCAAGGCTACTGCCGTCCACGGCGTACCGACGGCCCGAACCATCGTACGGTATGCAAATAATCCCTAATCGTTGCTCCGTCCCGTCATAATGGTCGATGGACAGTGACAGGCCGATTTTCGATCATTGACGCCTGAAGGTTGTATTTCGTTTGTCGAAAACAATGAGGATTTTTGCGAAGCGCACCTGAAAGCTATCCGAAGACGGTCGGGGGCGGCGATGAGAGATCCGATCAATAGCGAGATGGAGCGCGCAGACGCCGTGGAGAACGTGGAGCTTCGGAGCGGGCGTCCGCCGCAGCTTCGGCTCGACAGAGGAGAGCGTTCCGATGTTCCGAGCGTCGAGGCGGGCAGGCTTCTCGCTCCGCCGGCCGGACCGGCGATCGTCATCATCGACGAGAGGACGTTCACGCGGGACTGCATCGCCCAGTCCCTTCGCATCGCCCATGGCGAAGCGACCGTCGTTTCGTACGAAACGGTGGATGAATTCCTGAATGACCCGTCGGATTTCAGGGCGCTCGACCTCGTGCTCTACAATATCGGGGGGCGGCGGGCGACGGATCCGGAGGTGGATCGGGACATCGGGTGCCTGATGGAGGCGTATCCTGCCGTGCCGATCGCCCTTCTGTCCGAGATCGAAGAGGCCGATCGCATCGCCGAGGCGATCGAACGCGGAACCCGCGGCTATATTCCGACCAGCGTCAACCTGGCGGTCGCGGTCGAGGCCATGCGGCTGATCCGGGCGGGCGGCACCTTCGTGCCCGCGCGCAGCCTCGTCCACTCTGTCTCCAATCCCGGGCGTATCTCGGCCGGGAGGCGGGTGAAGGCTCCGTCCGATCCCCGTCTGACGCCGCGCCAGATGGCGGTCCTGCACTGCCTGCGGCAGGGCAAGGCGAACAAGGAGATCGCCAAGGAGCTGAACCTGCGCGAGAGCACCGTCAAGGTCCATCTCGCCCACATCATGCGGAGGCTGAATGCCAGAAACCGCACGCAGGTGGCACTGCTGGCGAACGGGCTGCTTGAGCGCAATGATCCGGCGTGAGGCCGAGGGGCGGCCGAATTCTCGCGGCGGCTTCCGGGCATAGGAAAAGGGCGGTGCCGCTGGCACCGCCCTTCCCTTTACGGTCGAAACCGTTTCGGTCGAACCGTCCTTAGAACGCCACCGAGGTGCCGACCAGGAAGACGGTCGCGTCGCCGGTGTCGCTGTCGATGAACGCCGAGTCGGCGTAGACCGCCAGGCCCGGGGCGACCGAGTAGGTCGCGCCGACCGAGTAGATGTTGGTGTCGATTTCGCCGCCGGCGCGGAGATCTTCGGTCGTCAGCGCGGCGTTGGCACCGAAGGTCCAGGCGTCGAACTCGTACTGGGCGCCGAGCTGGATGGTGTCGGCCTCGTCGGAGTCCGCGTCGGCCCGTTCGGTGATGGCGACGTACTGGGCGCCGACCGTCAAGCCACCGAAGCCGACGTTCAGACCGATGTCGTAGCCCTGCAGATCGTCGGTGTTGCCGACCGCCGAACCGAACAGGTAGCCGGCACCGACCAGGACGTTGAAGCCACCGAAGTCGGCCGCGTAGTTGGCGGCGACGCCGACCACGTTCTCGTAGTCGCCGTCGGCGGCGGTCCGCTCGGCGCCGGACTTGCCGGCATTGTCATCGGTCGGCGCGAAGCTGATTCCGGCCTGGAAGCCGCTGAACTCCGGCGTCAGATAGGTGATCTTGGTGGCGTCGGTGTCGCCCATCGCCTCTTCGGCGTCCAGCAGGTAGGCGGTGCTGGTGGTGCCGATCAGGTATTCGCCGTAGTTGCCGTCGAAGCCGCCGGAACCGAAGCCGATCGGGGCCGTGACGGCCAACTCCTTGACAGCGCCTTCCTTGTCGCCGAAGCGCAGGGTACCGAAGCCGCCGCGGATGTAGACGTACTGCTCGTCCTGCTCGATCTCACCGGCCGCGATGTCGTCCAGCTCGATCTCGGCGCCGTATTCGAGGCCGTTGTCGGCCACGCCGCGGGCGTTGAACTGGATCCACCCGTCCTGGCGGAAGTCGTAGTCGCGCTCGGCGGCGGCGTCGTTGTCCTCGTCGACCCAGCCGGCCTCGAACTGGGCGTAGCCCGAGATCTGCAGCTCGACCTGCGCGGCCGCTGAGGCGCTCAGCAGGCCGGCACCCAGGAGAGCAGTGCTCCCCAGAAGAATCTTCTTCATCACCTTCAACCTCCGAAAGCTGCGCCCGAAAGGCGCGTTTGGACCGATCACCCCATCGATCCGGGACCGCCATCGCGGCCTTGGCCATGACTTTTGAGCGATTCTAAGCGTCTTCGCAATGGTCTGGTGCAAATTTGCCGCACTTTGATGTAGGTGTGTGGCCATTACGCAACAGTCGGCCAACGGCAATGTCGGGCGCGTTGACCTCAAACGCCGAGCGTGACGGTGCGGGAGCGTGGAGTGACGAGCGCCCGCGCCATCGGCACCGCGTCGCGGAAATCGACGCCCTCGGCGATCGCGACGCCTAGGGCCAGCAATTCCCGATCCAGGATGCGGCCGGCTTCGTCGACCGACATTTCGAGCCTGGAAAGGACCGTGCCGGCCGGCGGCCGGTGCCCGCGTCCAGCCCTCGGGCGCCTGTGAATATCGGAGGGTGTATGCCGTCACGGGCAAGCCTCGTGTGGCATTTTTGTGACATCGGTTCCCGGGCCGGGGAGGACGCCGCCGAAGTCGATGGCCGGGATGTGCGCGCGTCGCTGCGGTCGCTGCCGTCCCGCGACCCGGCGCCCCGCGCATGCGTCACGGTCGGCCGACTCCGGTCGATTCCACCCTCGGGGCGCGGCTTCCTCAGCCCCCGCCGATGCCTTCGTTGACGGTTCCGGTGCCGTCGCAGTGTGGACAGGGCATGCCGCCCTTCGTTCCGGTTCCTCCGCAATCGCGGCAGAGGGAGTCGCCGCTTCCCGGCGTTCCGGGTGGAGCCTCGTCACCGGGTTTCGGCGTGTCCGAAGGCTTCTCACGCTCATCCTGGCCCATGAACTTTCTCTCCTCGGGCGGACCCGGCGGCGCAACGGGGCCGGAGATCACGGCCGGTCGGGAGTGCAGGGTCCGGCATCAGCAACGGTCGACAGCGGGAGGACGTTCTCGGGGGAGGAATCGGCTGCCAGCCGATCCCGCGCGGAATCGATTCCGCCGAGATGATCGAATGCCGGCGCGCCCAATCGGTTTGATGAACCCATCGGTCGTCCGGGCCCGCGTCGAGCGGCGGCGCAGGGTCGGTCATGATCACGATGGCGGGGATGGTGCGTCGTCAGGCGACGCCTCGACAGAAATCACCGGCCCGGCGGGGGATGGCGCCGCCACACCGATGCGCGGGACAAGGTGGGCGCGAAGCGGCAGGCCGCGGTCTCGGGCTCGTCGGTGACGTCCTCCCGGGCACGCCCTACGGACCAAAAAGTTCGTACAAGCTGAAAAGCGCCGCCGGAAAGGATTCGGGGAGCGCGAGAAGTCTGACAGCAATGGTCGATTTGCCCTCAGACATGCCGACAGCACGGCCGAATGCCCCCTTGCATCCGCTGGCCCAGTGGGTGGGTTCGGCCGATTTGCCCGGGTTCCGGCGGAAGCCGCCCTCGCAGATACGCTGTTCCGGGCGTATCCAACCGCTGCAACCTGGCTCGAGGATTAAAGATGGCAGCGATGCGGACATACGCCTCCGACACGGTGAAGGCGGAAGCCTTCGCAGAGAAGGTCGGGGCCTGCTCGACGCTGGCGCGGGCGCTGCGATGATGCCGAGTCGACCGATGGGCTATCGATAGCCAATCCCGCCATGGTGTTCGAACACCTGGACCGGGGGACGGGTCGGCCCTGCTGTCGACCATATTGTGCAGGGAACCATCCTGCTCTCCCCGGCTCGACCGAATGGCGCATCGCGCCATGATTCCGTACGACCCGCTGTTTTGGAGACTGGGTTAGGTATAGCGGTCGTGCATGTACGGCGGATTATGCCGGTTCCTGGTGAGGGGGCGGAATGCTTCTGTATTCGTTTTGATCAAGAAACGATAAGGGCGCAATGTGGATGATTCGCTCTCCGATTGAGCGAGATCAAAGATGATCTTGCGATTTGCAATAGAAAAATAGTCATCATGGTTATGCGCGTCTTATAGGGAATATTAATAATACTTTAACGCTCGGCTTAATAGAAGCCGCTCGCTTGAGGCAGCATTGTCGCAGTTTTTCGCGTTGCCTGCCGATTTTTCCTTGATCGGCCGCATCTGCGTTCGGGAGCTGAACCGTTGTTCAAGAAACTATCCTTGATCAATAAGCTGCTGCTGGTCAGCAGCATTGTCGTCATCGTGTCCATCGGCATCGGCTCGACGCTGGTAGCCTGGTGGACACAGGAGCGAGCCCGCCAAGCCGTATTCGCCGAGGGCGAGCAACTCGGCCACCGTTACGCGATCGATATCCGGGGGCAGCTTGATGATGTTCTCGAAGTCGCGGAGGGGTTGCGCGGGGCCATGCTGAGCGCCCGACGCACCGGCGTCCTCGACCGCGATCTTGCCAATCAGCTCATACGCGACACGCTGGAGAACCATGCCGAATATCTCGGCGTCTGGTCTGGCTTCGAGCCCAATGCCTTCGACGGACGGGATGCCGACTTTGCCGGCGGACCGGGAACGGATGCGTCCGGGCGCTTCCTGTCCTACTGGAACCGGGGGGGCGGCACCATCGTCCTTGAGGCCCTTTCCGGCTACGACGAGCCTGGAAACGGCGATTACTATCAGATACCCAAGACGACCCTTCGTCCGGCGCTCATCGAGCCCTATTCCTATGTGGTGGCCGGCGAGGAGGTTCTTGTCACGTCCGTCGCCGTGCCGATCGTGGAGGACGACCACTTCCTCGGTGTGGTGGGGATTGACATCAGACTCGACGGAATCTGGGAGCAGCTGAAAGATATCCGACCCTTCGAGACCGGGGCCGTCTATCTGATTTCCAACGCCGGGAATTGGGTCGCGTTCGAGAAGACCGAGTTGCTCGGGAAACCGATCGAGCAGGCAAACGCTACGCTCGCCGAGGCCAAGGATGCGATCCGCAACGGCGAGTTCTACGCCATGCAGGCATTCTCAAATGTGCAGCAAACGGTCGTGCAGCGCCTTTTCATTCCGCTGCATATCGACGAGATCCCGACTCCGTGGTCACTGCTGGTCGCTTTACCTATGCACCAAGCGGATGCGCAGGCGGCAGCGGTTCGAAACGCAATGTTCTCCGGCGGTGCCGTCCTGCTCGTCGTCATGCTTGCGGCGCTTGGAGCGGCGTCCACTCTGATGATCAAGCGGCCGCTCGGCCGCAGTATCGATGCCATCCACGGCCTGATTGCCGGGAACCTCGACATCGACGTGCCTGATCGTGGCCGTGGCGACGAAATCGGCGCCATCAACCGCGCTCTCGAACAGTTCCGCGAGAATGCGATCAGGGTGCGACGTCTCGAAGTTGAGCGGCAGGAGGCCGAGCAACGGGCAATCGAGGAGCAGCGGCGCGTCCGACTCGAATTGGCGGAGCGATTCGAGGCGAGCATTAAGGGGATCGTCGAGGCCGTTGCGGCGGCTGCCGAAGAGATGCACGGGGCTGCAACATCCTTGTCTTCGACTGCCGAGGAAACTAGTCGGCAGGCTGCTTCGGTGGCCGCAGCCGCCAGGCAGGCATCGGCCAACGTCGAAACTGTTGCTGCCGCTGCAGCAGAAATGAGCAGCTCAGTTGACGAGATCAGCCGTCAGGTTGCCGAGTCGGCTGCCATGGCTTCTTCGGCCAGCGAGGAGGCCGAGGACACCGGCAACAGCGTGCGAGCGCTGGCCGAAGCGGTCAGCCGCATCGGGGTGGTGGTTCAGATGATCACCGACATCGCAGCGCAAACGAACCTCCTGGCCCTCAACGCGACGATCGAGGCTGCCCGGGCAGGCGAGGCAGGTAAAGGCTTTGCCGTGGTGGCGAGCGAGGTCAAGGCCCTCGCAAACCAGACCGCGAGGGCGACCGACGAAATTGCGCAGCAGATTGCCGGTATCCAGGCAGCGACAGACGGTACGGTCACGGCCATCGATAGGATCCGTACGGCAATCACGGGCCTGAACAGCATATCTGGAATGATCGCTGCCGCCGTCGAGGAACAGAGCGCGGCAACGGCCGAGATAAGCCGAAACGCTCAAGAGGCTGCGACCGGGACCCAAAGCGTGTCCGGCAACATTGCCGGGGTCCAGCAGGGTTCGGGCGAGACCGGTGCCGCCGCAACGCAGGTGCTGGGCGCGGCGCGCGAACTTGCCCAGCAGGCCGAAAGCCTGCGCCGAGAAATCGACAGCTTTCTCGCCGGAATCCGCTCAGGGTGACCGATTGCTTGCCGCCTATTTGAAGGAGACAAAGGCGGTAGAGTGTGGATAAGGGGGCAGCGCCAGACACGGACGGGTCCGGGACGGAATACGTCCCGTGTCTGGCGCCATGGAAGGCGCGGACCAGGTAGCGGACATCTAGATCGGATGCAGGGAAGATGCCGTGAATCGCAAAGCCCGGCTGGTCGAAGCGGTCGTGCCGTCTCGGGCCTTCTAATGCCTGGACCCCGGATACGTCGGGATGGCGTCCAGGTCATGACCGGAGCGGTGCCGGCTCGACGTGGATCGAACCCGGGCAGGCGAGGGCGGCGACCGCATACGCGAGTGCAGACTTGTCGTTCGATCGAGTTACCCCGACCCTCCGCGCCGGTTCGGGAATGCATGGTGCGGTTGCTCTTTGAGCTTGGTTGCGATCAAGAGCAGCGCGGGGAACGAGACGGTTCGGGCAGCGTATGGCAGAGTCCGTCGAGGTCGAACCGCCTGCCGTCGGCTGTTCGGTGCGCGGTGAGGGTGTGAGATGGAGGCATTGCCGCTGTTTCCCAACCTCGCTGCGGAGTAGTCGCTTAGATGAGATCAATTGCCGGCCGAATATTCGGCTTGCCCGTTTAGTCACGACAAACCTTAAGTATTTCTAATAAGCATTTCTAAGTGTTCTGGATTGGGTGGCGATAGAAATAAAGGTCTATCAAAATTTCACTAAATGGATGGTTTTCGGCGGCAACCGATCGGTGCAAGGTAGGCACGATGCCTGAGGGATGGCGCTGACGCGAGGGAGGATCGGTTTACTGATCGGACCCGCCAGCAGCCATCTGCGTAGTTTGGACCGGTACGGCTCGATCGGGACGAGGTCGGGCGAACAGGTCGGCGGACAGCGGTTGTTGTGCGCAACTGCTGCTGATTGTTCGACGGCGCGACATCGGCTGATGCTGGCGCGTCTGGCCTTGAGCACCGCAATCCCGAAGGCTTTCACAGCTTATGATAAGAAAAAAATTCCATGCTCTTGGAGAAATTTTCACTATGGCCGGTCTCGGCTCGCGGTCTAGCCTCCCTGCTCACGGTAATATGCCGCGCGGCAAATCGCCGTACTTCGCTGCGGTAGAAGATGATATCCAGGGGAGGAAGCTATGAGGTCAGTTGCTAGCTCGTGCCTCGCCGCCCTTATGGTGGCGTCCGTTACGGTAGTCCCGGCGAACGCTCAGTCCGTGCGCTGGGATATGCCGAATGAATATCCCGCAACGTCGCCCCAAGGTGAAACCGATCAGTTCTTTTCCCAGCGTCTTTCTGAGCTGAGTCAGGGAGACATCAAGATTGGCCTGATCCCATAGGGTGGTCCGGTTTCAATCTTAGTTCATGATCGGCCTTGGGGCTATTGCCTGGGCAGATGACGGTGCTGCTCCGCTTGCTGGCGCAGGCCAGATGATGGCCTCGGGTGCCGGTGGCTTGTATCCAAGCGACGAGTGTGGCCTCTTGGTGTTGTAGTATCGCCGCCAGGCTTCGATGATGATCTTGGCCTCGGCGAGGCTGTAGAAGATCTCACCGTCAAGCAGTTCGTCGCGGAGCTTCGAGTTGAAGCTCTCGCAGTAGCCGTTCTCCCAAGGGCTTCCTGGTTCGATGAACGCTGTCTTTGCGCCGACGGCTACGATCCACTCCCGTACAGCCTTGGCGATGAACTCCGGGCCGTTGTCGGAACGGACATGGCCCGGCACGCCGCGCAGGATGAACAGGTCCGACAGGGCGTCGATGACGTCGGTCGAGTTGAGCTTGCGATCGATGCGGATTGCAAGGCATTCCCTGGTGAACTCGTCGATGATGTTGAGCATGCGGAATCTCCTGCCATCGTGGGTCCGACCCTCGACGAAGTCATAGGACCAGACATGGTTTGGATGCTCGGGTCCCTGCGCGGCTATCTCGGGGCCGAGGAGGTCATCGAGATCAGCGCGGAGTACCAGGAATTCGGCGACGAACGGCACCGGAAGTCGGTGGAAGCGGCCCACCGCGAGGCGGCGCGGGCGGCAGAGCGCCTCGTCCGGCGGTTCAATCCGCTGGCCGACTATGCCGCGGCATGCTGAGCGCCGGGCCTTCGGCCGCCGCGGGCGCCGAGCCGTCAGGATGGAACCGCCCCCGGTCGGCCTTGATCATGAGGTTCCGCAGCCGGTCTTCCTCGTGGAGCCGCACATGAATGTCAGCGACCGCCGCTTGGTCCTCGTTCAATCGATTCGGTGAATTTCTGCCCCGAGCGTGGCGGAGGGCGCTGTGCCGAACAGGCATGGTGCTCTCCGTTGCGCGCGCCAGCCTGGATGAGCGCGTGGAATCGGAAGCCTGCCGAGCGAGCTCTGCGACGGCGGGCGGGCCCGAGCCCGGCATGCGAGATTGCCTCTCGCCTCTGCAGCAACCGTGGCGCCTGCAACCGTCGCAAATGTTCGCGAAATGCTGAAGGTTCACGGCCAACAAAAAACCCGCCTTTCGGCGGGCCAAATCCTACAATTCCTTCGAGGAAGGAATTGGCTGGGGGACCTGGATTCGAACCAGGGTTAACGGAGTCAGAGTCCGCTGTCCTACCGCTAGACGATCCCCCAGCGAAGGTGGCGGGTTGGTACCACAGCTATTTGGGTTTGTTAACCCCCAAAATCAGCTTTGTGGGTCAGCTTGAAATAAAGAAGGCGCGGCGCCCGCGACCGCGTGCCGGGGAAAGGCGCAGCGGCGGCGGAACGAACACTTGGCGAGCCGTGGGTCAGGCGATAGCATCGTCGATCCGGAAATGCGGGCGGCACCTCGTCAGCCGCCCGGGGCGGGTCAAACAGCAAGGGGCGGCGTTCGTGGAATCGGTCGCATTGTCCGATCAATCCCCGACAGACGGCCGACGATCGGGCAGCCGGTCCGAGAACATCCTTGCCGCCATCGATCTTGGTACGAACAACTGCCGCCTGCTGATCGCTCGCGCCCAGGGGAAGGAATTCCGGGTCATCGACGCCTTCAGCCGAATCGTTCGCCTGGGCGAAGGCGTCGTCCGGACCGGACGGCTGGCCGAGCCGGCCATGGCCAGGGCCGTCGCGGCGCTCGCGGTCTGCGCCAGCAAGATGCAGCGGCGGAATGTCGAACGCAGCCGGATCGTCGCGACCGAGGCCTGCCGGCGGGCCGAGAATTTCGAGCAGTTCCGCGCCCGCGTACGGCGCCAGACCGGACTGACGCTCGAGGTCATCTCGCCCGAGGAAGAGGCCCGGCTCGCCCTGGCCGGCTGCGCGCCGCTGCTGGACCCGCGGCTGGACTATGCGCTGGTGTTCGACATCGGCGGCGGGTCGACCGAGCTCATGTGGCTGGCGGTCAGGTCTGACGGCAGCCCGCTGCTGCTGGCGTCGATCAGCCTGCCGCTTGGCGTCGTCACCTTGTCGGAGCGATATGGCGGCGACCGCGTCCCCGTCCAGGTCTACGAAGACATGGTCGCGGAGGTCACGGACCAGCTGACCGCCTTCGATACGGCGCACGGCATCCGCCGGATGGTGGAGAAGGGGGGCGTGCAGATGCTGGGCTCCAGCGGCACCGTGACCACGCTGACCGGCGTCTTCCGCAATCTTCCCCGCTACGACCGCACCGTGGTGGACGGCAGCTTCCTCGATTTCGCGTCCGCCCGCCGGATCAGCCGGGGCCTCCTGGCCATGAGCTGCGCCGAACGCGCCGCCCATCCCTGCATAGGTCAGGAACGGGCGGATCTGGTGGTTGCCGGTTGCGCCGTGCTGGAGGCGATCTGCCGGCTGTGGCCGGTCGGGCGCCTGCGCGTCGCCGATCGGGGCGTGAGGGAGGGCATTCTCATGGACCTCCTGCTGGCAGACGGGCGCGCGCCGCGCTATACCGCCGGCTGACCTTTTCCCTGACCAGGAGCCATTTCCATGCCGCCGCGCAAGCCATCCGGGTCGGGCCCGTCCGGCCGCGGCCTCACCGTCCGCGTCAAGACCGCGAAGCGCCGGAGCACTTCGTCGGCGCGCTGGCTGCAGCGCCAGCTGAACGATCCCTATGTCGCCGAGGCCCAGCGCCGCGGCTTCCGGTCCCGCGCCGCCTTCAAGCTGCTGCAGCTGGACGAGAAGTTCGGGCTGTTGCGCCGGGGCCTGCGCGTCGTCGACCTGGGCGCGGCGCCCGGGGGCTGGACCCAGGTCGCGGTCGAGAAGACGCGGGCGGGCGAGGGCGGGGCGGGCCGGGTCGTCGGGATCGACTATCTGCCGATGGACCCGATCCCGGGCGCTGTGCTGCTGCAGCTGGACTTCCTGGATCCGTCCGCGCCGGAACGGTTGCAGGACGCGCTGGCCGGCCCCGCCGACCTGGTGATGAGCGACATGGCGGCGCCCACGACCGGCCATGCCGCGACCGACCATCTGCGCATCATGGCGTTGGCGGAGACGGCCTATGATTTCGCACGCCAGGTCCTGGCGCCGGGCGGCGCCTTCGTCGCCAAGCTGTTCCAGGGGGGCGCGGAGAAGGATCTTCTCGACGCGCTGAAGCGGGATTTCGAAAAGGTCCGCCACGCCAAGCCGCCCGCGAGCCGCGCCGATTCGTCGGAAACCTATGTCGTCGCGACCGGTTTCCGTGGCCGGACGGGTCCCGGCGAGGCGCAGGAGGAATAGCCCGCGGAGCCCCGCCGAGGCCTTCGCGCAACGCTGTGCTGCGCAGTGCCTCCTTGTGAAGGCGGCTGCTCTGGTTATAGTGCGGCGAATTTCCCGCCTCACCGACACTCGGGACGGACCCCCATGGCATTGGAAATTCGCGAAGCCCTCACATTCGACGACGTCCTGCTGCAGCCCGCGGCATCCTCTGTCCTGCCGGCCGACGCCGACACGACGACGCGTCTCACCCGCACCATCACCCTCGGCATCCCCCTCCTTTCGGCGGCCATGGACACCGTGACCGAAAGCGGGCTTGCCATCGCCATGGCCCAGGCCGGCGGAATGGGGGTGATCCACCGCAACATGGACATCGAGCGCCAGGCGGAAGAGGTCCGGAAGGTGAAGCGGTTCGAAAGCGGCATGGTGGTCAACCCGATCACCATCACGCCGAACGCCACCCTGGCCGATGCCCTGGCCCTCATGGCCCGGCACGGCATCACCGGCCTGCCGGTGGTGGAACAGGCGGAAAGCGGGCCCGGGCGCCTGGTCGGCATCCTGACCAACCGCGACGTGCGATTCGCGTCCAATCCCGGCCAGCCGGTCTCCGAGCTGATGACGAAGGAACGCCTGGTCACGGTCCGTCCCGGCGTCGACAAGGAAGAGGCCAAGCGGCTTCTGCACCAGCACCGGATCGAGAAGCTGCTGGTGGTCGACGACGATTACCGCTGCATCGGCCTCATCACCGTGCGCGACATCGAGAAGGCCCAGCTCAACCCCCGCGCCTGCAAGGATGAGCAGGGGCGGCTCCGGGTGGCGGCGGCGACCGGCACGGGAGACAACGGGCTGGCCCGGGCCGAGGCGTTGTTCGACGCGGGCGTGGACGTTCTGGTGATCGACACGGCGCACGGCCATTCCGAAGGTGTTCTGAACTCGGTCCGGAAGGCGCGCCGCCTGTCCAACGCCACCCAGATCGTCGCCGGCAACATCGCCACGGCCGAGGCCGTGAAGGCGCTGGTCGACGCGGGCGCGGATGCCGTCAAGATCGGCATCGGGCCGGGGTCGATCTGCACGACCCGGATCGTCGCGGGCGTCGGCGTGCCGCAGCTCACGGCGGTGATGGAGGCCGCCGAAGAGGCGCACAAGCACGGCATTCCCGCGATCGCCGACGGCGGCATCAAGTATTCGGGCGATCTGGCCAAGGCCATCGCCGCGGGGGCCGACTGCGCCATGCTCGGCTCCCTTTTCGCCGGCACCGACGAGGCGCCGGGCGAGGTGGTCCTCTACCAGGGCCGTTCGTACAAGGCCTACCGGGGCATGGGCTCGGTCGGCGCCATGGCCCGCGGTTCGGCCGACCGCTACTTCCAGCAGGAAGTCTCGGATTCGCTCAAGCTGGTGCCCGAAGGTGTCGAGGGCCGCGTGCCCTACAAGGGACCGATCGCGAACGTCATCCATCAGCTGGTCGGCGGCCTGAAGGCGGCGATGGGCTATACCGGATCCCGCACGATCGCGGAGCTGCAGACCGGTTGCACCTTCGTCAGGATCACCAATGCCGGCCTGCGCGAAAGCCATGTTCACGACATCACGGTGACCCACGAGGCGCCGAACTACCGCTACAGCGGCTAGGCCGACGGGGGCGGCCGGGCCCCTTCCTTTCGGTCCGGCCGCCGTCGCCAGGACGGGGAGGGTATCTGCGATGGCGTTCGAGACTGCGTTCACGCGGATGCTGGGCATCGAGCATCCGATCGTCCAGGCGCCCATGGCCGGCGGCCCGACAACGCCGGAGCTGGTCGCCGCCGTCTCCAATGCAGGAGGGCTGGGCTCGCTCGCGGCCGCCTTCCTGCCGCCGGATGCCATTCGCGAGGCGGTGCGGAAGATCCGGGCGCTCACCGACCGGCCGTTCAACGTCAACCTTTTCGCGGTGCAGCCGCCGCGCTACGGCGAGGCGGAGATCGCGCGGGCGAACGCGGCCCTTCGGCCCTGGCGGGACGCGCTGGGCCTGGCCGAGCCGCCGGCGCCGCAGCGGATCATGGAAAGCTTCGACGAGCAGGCGGCGGTGCTGGTCGACGAGCGGGTTCCTGTCGTCAGCTTCACCTTCGGTATTCCGGACGCCGCGGCGATGCGGGCGTTCCGCGAGGCCGGCTGCCGGATCATCGGCACCGCGACGACGGTCGCCGAGGGACGGGCCCTGGCCGCGGCCGGGGTGGACGCCGTCTGCGCCCAGGGGGCGGAGGCGGGCGGGCACCGCGGCAGCTTCCTCAAGCCCTTCGAGGAGTCCCTGGTCGGCACCATGGCGCTGGTGCCGCAGATGGCCGATGCGCTGGACCTGCCGGTCATTGCGGCCGGCGGCATCATGGACGGCCGCGGCGTGGCGGCGGCGCTGACGCTCGGCGCGGCCGGGGCGCAGCTCGGCACCGCCTTCCTGGGCTGCCCGGAAAGCGGGGCCAGCCCCGCCCACAAGGAACTGCTGGCGACGACGGCGGACGACGGCACGATGCTCACGCGCGCCTATTCCGGCCGGCCGGCGCGGGGAATCGCCAACCGCTTCATGCGCGAGATGGCGGAGCGGGAGGCCGAGATCGCGCCCTATCCCCTGCAGCAGGCGCTGATGGCCGATATCCGGCGGGCCGCCGCCGCGGCCGGTCGCACGGAGCTTTTGTCCTTCTGGGCGGGGCAGGGGGCGTCGCTTGCCCGCCGGCTGCCGGCCGGGGACCTGGTCGGTGCCCTGGTCGCCGAGACGCGGGCGGCGCTGTCGCCGCTGGCATCGGCTGCCGGCCGGGGCTAGGGTGGGCGCAGCCCGGGGACCGGAACCCCGGATCCGGCGCGCCGCCGCTTTCCCGATCACCTATATCATCTGTTGACATGACCCCATCCGCGCGCATCCAGGCGTCGATCGAACTGCTCGATGCCGTCTTCACCACGCCACGGCCCGCCGACGGCGTCGTCTCCGCCTTCTTCCGGGGGCGGCGCTACATCGGCTCGGGCGACCGGGCGGATATCTCCGAACGCGTCTATGGGGTGCTGCGCCATCATGCCCGGCTGGGATGGTGGCTGGAACGGGTGGGCCACCCGCCCGTCGGCGCGCGGCCACGCATCGTCGCCTGGCTGATCCTGGGCGAGGGGAAGGGGACGAAGGATCTGGGCCGCCTTTTCAACGGCGACCGCTACGCCCCGGCGCCTTTGACCGAAGCCGAGCAGGCCATCGTCCGGGCGCTGAAGGACCAGCCCCTCGACAGTCCGGAAATGCCGCCCTCGGTCCGGACCGAATGCCCCGAATGGGCGGCCGGGCCGCTGGCGCGGGCCTTCGGCCACCGCTTCGACGAGGAACTGGCCGCTCTCCTGTCCCCGGCGCCCCTGGACATCCGCGTGAACGAGCTGAAGAGCGACCGGGCCGAGGTCATTAAATCTTTGGGGGCCGCCGGCATTGCGGCCCGGCCGACCCGCTATTCGCCGATCGGCCTGCGCGTCGAGGGGCGTCCGCCGCTGGCCGGACACACCCTGTTCCGGGCCGGGGTCATCGAGGTGCAGGACGAGGGCTCGCAGATCCTGGCGCTTCTGGCCGATGCCCGGCCGGGCGCGCAGGTGGTCGACTTTTGCGCCGGCGCCGGCGGCAAGGCGCTGGCCATGGCCGCCAGGATGCAGGGCAAGGGCCGGATCGTCGCCTGCGACGTGTCCGAAGGCCGGCTGATCCGGGCGAAGGAGCGGATCCGGCGCGCCGGCGTCGACAATATCGAACCGAAGCCGCTGTCGTCCGAGCGGGACAAGTGGGTGAAGCGGCACAAGGGCAAGTTCGACCGGGTGCTGATCGACGCCCCGTGCAGCGGCACGGGCGCCTGGCGGCGCAACCCGGACGCGCGCTGGCGCGACACCGACCTCGCGGCGCTGACGGCGCTTCAGGCCCGGATCCTGGAGAGCGCCAGCCGTCTCGCCCGGCCGGGCGGCCGCGTCGTCTACGCGACCTGCTCGCTCCTGCCGGACGAGAACGAGGACCGGGTCGCCGCCTTCCTCGAGGCGCATCCCGAATTTCGGGTCGTCCCGGTCGGGGAGGTCTGGGCGGAAACCGTCGGCGGCCCATGCCCGATGGAGGGGCCCTTCCTGCGCCTGAGCCCGGCGCAGCACCGGACCGACGGGTTCTTCGCCGCCATCCTGGAACGGACGGACGGGCAGCCCGGGGAGGCGCCGCCCGCATGACCGACCGGTATCTCGTCCGCCGTGCCCTGGTCGTCGACGCCCCGGCCATCGCCCGGGTCCACGTCCAGGCCTGGCGCGAGAGCTACCGCGGCATCGTCTCGCCCCGGACCCTGGACGGTCTTTCGGTCGAGCGGCGGGCGATCGGCCATGCCCGCCGGATCGCCGAACCCGTGGACGAAACCCCGACCTATGTCGCGGTCGAGCCGGGCGCCGGCGTCGTGGGCTTCGCCGTCTGCGGGCCCGGCCGGGCGGGGCCGGAGGGCTATGAAGGCGAGTTCCATGCGATCTACCTGCTGGACCGCGCGAAGGGACAGGGGCTGGGGCGCCGGCTGATGACGCGCATGGCGGCCTGGCTGGTCGGCCACGACTTCCGCTCGGCCTTCGTCCTGGTCCTGAAGGACAACCACCCGGCCCGGCGCTTCTATGAACGGCTGGGCGGGGAGCTCTGCTACGAGTCGCCCTTCTCGCTGGACGGCGAAATGCTGGTCGAGGTGGGCTATGGCTGGCGCGACCTGTCGCGCTTTCTTGACGCCGGGCCGCCGCCGGCGGCGAGCAGCCTGGACCTGCCGCCCCGCGATGGCTGACATGCGAAGGCCGGCAGCCCGCTTGTATCATAAGGGCCGCCGGGATAGCTTGCGCCCTTCCCAGAGATCCGCCAGGCCGCCTGCCATGACCACCGCGCCCGATTCCGTCCGACAGCATCACGACCGCATCCTGATCCTGGATTTCGGCAGCCAGGTGACCCAGCTCATCGCCCGCCGGGTCCGCGAATGCGGTGTCTATTGCGAGATCTGGCCGTTCAACAATGCGGACGAAGCCCGCATCCGGGAATTCGCGCCCAGGGGCGTGATCCTTTCGGGCGGCCCGGCCTCGGTTACGGAGGACGCAACGCCGCGCGCCCCGCAGGCGGTGTTCGAAATGGGGCTGCCGGTGCTCGGCATCTGCTACGGCCAGCAGACCATGTGCGCCCAGCTGGGCGGGCAGGTCGAATCCTCGGACCATCGGGAATTCGGGCGCGCCTTCCTCGACATCCGCGAAAGCTGCGCCCTGTTCGACGGGCTCTGGGCCCCGGACAGCCGGGAGCAGGTGTGGATGAGCCATGGCGACCGCGTGGTGCGGCTGCCGGACGGCTTCCGCGTCGTCGCCACCAGCGAGAACGCCCCCTTCGCGGCGATCGCCGACGACCGGCGGCGCTTCTACGGCGTCCAGTTCCATCCGGAGGTGGTGCACACGCCGCACGGCAAGGAGCTGCTGGAGAACTTCGTGCGCAAGGTCGCCGGCTGCAGCGGCGACTGGACCATGGCGGCGTTCCGGGAGGAGGCGATCGCCAAGATCCGCGCCCAGGTCGGCGGGGGCAAGGTGATCTGCGGCCTGTCAGGCGGGGTCGACAGCTCGGTCGCGGCGCTGCTGCTGCATGAGGCGATCGGCGACCAGCTCACCTGCATCTTCGTGGACACGGGGCTCCTGCGCGCCGGGGAGGCGGAGCAGGTGGTCGGCATGTTCCGCGAACACTACAACATCCCGCTCATCCACAAGGACGCGACCGACCTTTTCCTGGGCGAGCTCGAGGGCGTGACCGATCCCGAGCAGAAGCGCAAGATCATTGGCCGCCTGTTCATCGAGGTCTTCGACGGCGAGGCCGCCAAGATCGGCGGCGCCGAATTCCTGGCCCAGGGCACGCTCTATCCCGACGTGATCGAGAGCGTGTCCTTCGCCGGCGGCCCCAGCGTGACGATCAAGAGCCATCACAATGTCGGCGGCCTGCCGGAGCGGATGAAGCTGAAGCTGGTCGAACCCCTGCGCGAGCTGTTCAAGGACGAGGTCCGCGCGCTCGGCCGCGAGCTGGGGTTGCCGGACCGCTTCGTCAACCGCCATCCCTTCCCGGGGCCGGGTCTGGCCGTGCGCATTCCGGGCGAGATCACGCGCGAGAAGCTGGCGATCCTGCGCAAGGCCGACGCGATCTTCCTGGAGGAGATCGAGCGCGCCGGCCTCTACGACGCGATCTGGCAGGCCTTCGCGGTGCTGCTGCCGGTGCGCACCGTGGGCGTCATGGGCGACAGCCGCTCCTACGACTGGGCCTGCGCGCTGCGCGCCGTCACCTCGACCGACGGCATGACCGCCGACTACTACCCCTTCCCGCACGATTTCCTGGGCCGCGTCGCGACCCGGATCATCAACGAGGTGAAGGGCATCAACCGCGTGACCTACGACATCACCTCGAAGCCGCCGGGCACCATCGAGTGGGAGTGATTCCGCGTCCGGCAGCGGCCGGCAGGATCAGGCACCAGACACACCTAAGCCCGCGTCACTGCGGGCTTTTTTGTGCTTTCAACCTGGCACGGACTGGCAGCCTGGGGTATGGCCAAGCACGAATTTTTCATGGCATAGTCGATGGTACGAAACCGGCCTCGTACCATGCTTGGCAGTCGATACCATGCAGCCTGTTAGGACTGGTCGCCATGGCTGGACCTTCAGGCGAGGTCCTCTCGTCTCAGCCGCAGACGGAGATGGGCCGCCAACTCCGGTCGTCCCTCGAACCCAAATGGGATGCGATCCAGAGCCACGCCCTGGTTGTCAGGGGGAGCTACCGGGCGCTGGCCCGTGAAGTCGGATACGCCAGCATAGACAAGACCAAACCGATCCGCGAGTGCATCGAGCGTCTCTGGAAGGTGTCGGTCATCGTGCAGGAGGGGAGGCGGCGCATGGGGTTCCGCCTGCTGTCCGAGTACGCCAGCGACGAGGACGAGGGAAAGCTCTACGTCGCGTTGAATCCGCGCCTGGCCAGTGCCGTCATGGGCGGGCAGCATGTGAGGATCAGCATGGGAGAGGTGCGGGCCCTGCGGACTGATCCTGCACGCCTCATCCACCAGCGCCTGTGTGCCTGGATCGACCCCGGGAAATGGGGTCGGGTGGAGACGGACACACTGTGTGGCTACGTCTGGCCGACGGAGGCGGGCAGCACGGCTGCGGTCAAGAAGCGCCGCCACACAGCGCGGCTGGCTCTCTCCGAGCTGGCAGGCCTAGGGTGGAGGCTACGAGAGTACGCGAAGGACAAGTGGGAGATCGGGCGGCCCGGCTTAAGGGCGTCACCACCAGCCCCCTTCTTAACGGTAGCCAACCCCCGTCTTTTCGGTAACCAACCCCCGTCCTAACGGTAACCGGATGTGTTGGAAAACTCATTACAGGGCAAAGACTTATGTCGATTTTTCCGGCTCCATCCAAGATCATCCATAAGGATGATCCACTAAGCGCGGCCTTCGTCCGCTGCGCGGCCGAGGCCTTGCCTTCCTTCAGGACACCAAAAGATACAAGGGCCGGGAAGGGCACGTGTAATCTGTTAGCACCTCCCCCGAGGGGCGGCTCAACACCCGTGTCGCCGTTGACTGTCCGGCCCCTGGACGGCGTGGCAGATGCATGCTTTGCCTGTGAATTGAGGGGGCGCTGGAATCTGCCGAACGGCCCCTTTCCTTTTGGTGCCCATCGCGACCGCGTGCAGGCCATGTTGCGCGAACATGTGCGATTCAATGCGACGAAGCGCGAACGTACGCGACGAAACGCGATGATGTGCGAAGACGTGCGATTGATCGTCGATTCGCGCGTCGATCGCGAAAGATCGCATAAGTTCGCAGTGAGTTTTGACGGCAAGATATGTGTTGTGGGCCTACGCGCAAGCGCGAAGTCCTCCAACACTCCCCCTTACTCGCCATTGGCTCGACGGCATCCTGCTCTGCGAGGCGCACCTTCGCTGCCGCGACAGTTGCCCTCACTCGCACCAACGGGAGGAACATGCGATGCCAGGCGATAGCGCGAACGACCTGCTTGAGCTACCCCGGCGCAGCCTGCCGCCGATCAAGGTCTGGGTCACACTCGAGGAACGGGCCGAGATCGAAATCCGTGCGGCACAGACCGGGCTTTCGGTTTCGGCCTACATGCGGGCGGCAGGGCTGAACCACCCGGTCCGCTCTGTCCTTGACCTGAAGGCCGTGGCTGACCTGGTAAGGGTCAACGGCGACTTGGGGCGGGTTGCCGGACTACTGAAGCTTTGGCTCGCCGAGAAGCGAGAGCAGGGGGCTAGCCCTGTGGACGTGGAGGCGTTGATGGAGGATCTATGGGCGCTCCAGACCGAGATGCGTCAAATCATGTGGCGAGCGGTTCGAGGGAGGTAGAAGGGATACTGAGAGTCAATCTCGGAAAGTATAGAAACGGGGCTGTTTCGTCATGGCGGTCCTGACGATCAGAAGCGTGCCTGAAGAAGGGCACCGGGCCCTAAGGGTGCGGGTGGCGCAGCATGGCCGCATTACGGAGGTGAAGGTGCGCGAGACCCTGGCGGCGGCGGTCAAGTCGGAGAACCGGGTGCGAGTGGGTGACGCCCTGGCAGCCATCGGCCGGAAGATTGGCCTCAAGGACGAAGACTTCGCCATCCTGGAAAGCGTCCGTGACAGGACACCCGCCGAGCCCCCTAGGTTCGAATGATCGTCCTCGACACCAACGTGTCCGAGGCGATGAAGCCCGAGCCCAACCCGGTCGTTCTGGTATGGCTGATGACCAAGCGGCGTGGACCCTCTACATCTCCACCGTCACGCTGGCCGAGTTGCTGTTCGGCATCCAGGCCCTGCCGCAGGGCAGGCGCTGGCACTTGCTGGACGGCACGCTCAACGCGCTACTAGGGCTGTCCAGGGATCGTATGCTGTCCTTCGCCACGGAGGCCGTGTGGTGCTACGCAGAGCTGGCCGTGGCGGTCAGGAATGGGGGCGTGGCCTCGCGGCGCTGGAATGGATACATCGTCGCCATCGCCGCATCGCGGGGCTTCGTGGCGTAACGCGATACCGCGCACGTCGAGGCGGCGGTTGCCAATCCGTGGAGCTGACATTGGCTCGCATGTCTCCGACGTTGTGCGAGCGTGCCTGCACTCGGTGGTGGCCATCTGTGGCTTGGCTGACCCAAGTGCAGGCAATGCAGTTACGAGCTTGCGGAGACCTCCATGCTTCGGGTCGGCTCGAGCAATTCGCGGATGTACGTCTCCCTGTCTTCCTCCTGAAACAGGATGTGTTTTTTCTGCATCTCGCCTTTGGTGATGCCCCAAAGCTTGCTCATTTCATGCGAGGGCGTGTTCGAGACGAGGAAAGATTCAAGCACAACATCACGCTGTCCCAGCCGCTTCTCGATTTCCTTGATGGTTTCGTAGAAGCTGATCTTGGGATCTCGGAGGCCGACGTTGCGGATGCCTTTGGGGTCGACGAAGGTCACGCGCTGCCGCTCGCCTTCGAGCTGCCAGATGATGAAGTCCGGGTGGAAGTTGCCAGCCTCGAAGAAGCCGACGCCACGGCCCTTGCTCAGGTTGCGCAGCAGGTAGAGCTCCCGTTCTGCAAAATAGTCTGGGTTGGCGTCGTGGAACGCCTTCAGGTCCTCGATGAACCGGCGCTCGCCCTTGTTGAGCGGGGCGGGTGAGATCTCGACTGCACTGCCGTCCAGAAACAGCAACGGCTGGTAGAGGTGTCGCCCGAACCAGATCGCCTTGAGGCCCCGGAACTCCCAGTCCTTCAGATCCCCTTGCTCGATGGCCTCTTTCAGCTCTTTCAGTTTTGCGACGATTTCCTGCTGCGATTCCTCGATCAGGATCCGGTAACCGTATTCGGCGCCATCCTCACTCAGGATGGACGGGAAGTTGGGATCGTCCTCGGTGAGGTCACGGTATTCCAGGTGCGGCAATTCCCACTCTTTCTTGCGGAAGGTGTAGTAGCGCTCCACGTACTTGCGCAGCAGGGCCTGGGCGATCTCCTGCCATACGCGCACCTTTTCGAACGAGTCGAAGGCCAGCTCCGACGCGGGGATCAGCAGCCAGTACCATCTGGTGTCCACCAGCAATGCAGCGATGCCGGCCTGGGGCAGGTTGAGGTTGTGCCAGCCACGCTCGGCCTTGAAACGTTCGAGGTCGAAGTACAGCTGGTCGAGGTCCAGGAAGGCGATGTGCTGCTTCGTCAGGTGCGCCTCATTGGGGGCGCCTTCATCCTCGCTGCCCGATACCCCGTCGGACTTCATGGCCTGGATCTTCGGGTACCAGTTCAGCACCACCTGGTTCTTCTGCAGGTAGGCCGTGGCGGGCTCAAGGTCGGGGCGCGGGGGCTGGAGGGTCGGAACCGGCCCCAGCTTGCGGAAGGCGTCGCCAAACTCGGTTTTGACGCCGTTGATCTCTTTTTTGAGACGGATCGTCTTGAGCGGCTTCGTGCCCAGGTTCCGGATGACCGGCAGGATGAATTCGATGCGTTCTTCGTTGGCGGGTAATCCTTCATCTTCCAGGAACTTCCGGAACTGTTCCATGTAGTCGGCACGGACGCCGAAGATGTGCAGCGTTTCGAGCAGGTCGATGTACTTGGGCCGTTTCAGCGCCGCGGGGAGGGTTGCACGCACGCTGCGCTTGAGGCTCATGCCATGGCCCTTCAGTCGCACGCCGCGGCCGAAGAGCTGGATGATCTGCGCGCCCTCGCTGCGCCCAACGTTCATCAGTCCCATGGTGCTCACACGCCAGCTGCTCCAGCCCTCGGTGAACTTCTTCGAACCAATGAGCACGTTGATGGCGGAGTGCGGCTTGTCCAGCTCGTGGAACAACGAGCCGGAGAATTCCCGCTCGGCGACATGCAAGCCGCTGGCTTCGCACAACTTCACCAGCTTGGCGTCGTCACCGACGTTGATGACGCCAAAGAACGCGTTGTCGCCCACGCGCACGCCGATTTCGCCGGCGGCACCCTTCAGGTTCTCGACGTGCAGCAGGCCGCCTGCGGGAGCGTTGAACAGGGTGGCCAGTGTTTCGTCGAAGATCTGTTCCGGCGACAGGCCGCAGGTGTTCAGGTAGGCGAAACGGCCCGCGAACAGGTTCTTGCCGGTGGCCGTCAGCAACCCTTCGTTCAGCACGCGCCGGATGCGCTCGGTGCTGTCCTTGCGATTCGCCACGTAGGTGGCCAGGAACTTCAGGATGGCCACGACGTCGGACACATCCTTTTTGTCCTCCTTGCGCACGGCGTTGACGCTGCCGCCCACGAAGACCCACAACGGCTTTTCGATGTTGAACGGGCGCAGGCTCGCTTCCTGTTCCCGGTACAGCCGCTGCTGCTGGAAGAACGACAGCAGGCAGGCGGTGAGGTAGGTCCTCATCCATTCCTCGTTGCGATCGTCCTCCAGGTTGAGGATGTGGTAGTCCTTGCCGAAACCGTCGCCGTAGAACCAGCGGTAGGAATAGTCGAACAGCGTGCTGCGCGCGTAGAGGTCGGTCAGGTCCCGGTTACCGGCCACGGCCTGCCCGAAGGTGGCGGAATATTCGAACGAGAAGCCCTTTTCGCACAGCGCGTTGCGGAACTTCATCCAGGCCCCGTCGCCGCCTGCCGAAGCACCGCGGTGCCCTTCATCGACGAGGACAAGGTTGTTGCCCTCGAAGGCATCCACCGCCACCGTCTTCTCGCCCATCTCCTCCTTCAGCTTGGTGACCTCCAGGATTTCCACCGCACGGCCGGCGAACAGGCCGCGTCCGTCCTTGTTGAAGGTCTCCGCCTCGATACCCGACTTCTGGAACTCGCGCAGATGCTGCTGCGACAGCCCTTCGTTGGGCGTGAGCAGGATGATCCGGTTCAGCTCGCGCGAAAGACCATGTGTTTCCAGAAACCGCTGGTACTGGAGGATGTTGGCATGCATGAGCAGCGTCTTGCCGCTGCCGGTGGCCATCCAGAAGGCGATCTTGTTGAGCTGGAGGCGAGGGTCCTCGGACTCGTCCAGTGCCGCGATCCGGTCCGCTTCCGGGAGCGTCTCGTTCAGCGCCGCAATGCGCGCGTTGAGCGCCTGCCGCAGGCCGGCGGGGGCGCGGAAGTAACGGTCGAGGTAGATCTCCGTGAACAGCAGCGCCAGGTACTGGAAGTACTTCCAGACGATCGGCTCCTCACCCCGGGTGATGCGCCGGTCGTTGAGGTGCTGCGTGACCGAAACGATGGCCTGGTCGTACTCCAAGAGCAGCGCATCCGGCAGTTCCGGCCGCGTTTCGGCGGGCAGATGCAGGCACAGGGCGTGGTGGAAGCGGTGGATGTTGTCCGCGTCCAGTCCTTCCAGCGACTCGTCTTTCAAGTGAGCGGCAAGCTGGTCGAAGCGCTCGACCCCGAACAGGCCGAGCAGCCACTGGTTTAGGGCAAGCTTGCGGTTGTATGCCACGGAGGGAGCAGCGCTCGGCCGTCGGCCGCGATGTGTGGTCGACGCATTGGCGGTCTTTTTGCTAATTTTTGGCATCACAACACCTCGAACCAACGCTTGATCTTCAAGGCCATGAGCTTGCGGCGTTCTTCGAGGAAAGCGTCATAATCTGGAATTTCCCCTTCGAGCATCGATGCGGGAATGCAGTTCGCCACGAGATTGGCACGTAGTTCGTCCCTGTCAGTGATGCCGCCGTACTTTTTCTTTCCTCCATTTACCTGTTCGGCCAGTTCCCCGAAGTACTGCTTGGGTGGTTTGTCACCAATGGCGATGTTGATCTCGCTCTGTGCAAGCACGAAGTTGGCAATCTGGTTGTAGCGCCCGCGCGAGAGGCCTTGCTCTTTCAAGTACTTCTTCGGGTAGATGTGGTGCACATCGGTGCGGTTCATCAAAAGGTCGAGGACCGTGATGTCACGGGAGAGGAAGCCTTTGTCGCCGAGTTTGACCTGGGCTGCCTGGTAACAAAGGAAATAGGGGCTGCTCGACGCCGAGGTGTCCATAAGCTGAGGAAGCATACCGGTCCAGAAGCTATCGGGCAGTTCGTTTTCAATAACCGCACTGACATAGCTTGCCAGCCCGCGTGCCTCCACCTGGCGGATGTCGAAGTCAAAGGCCGTTTCTGGGTTGCCGGCGTAACGCCCACGCAGGATGGACATCACGTACCAACGTCGCACCAGCTGCTCCAAATCAGCAGCGGGAAGGCCCTCCGCGCGACCACGCAAGTAAATGATATAGGCGAAGTTGACCGCATTGTGTCCACCGATCAGGTCACGAGTCACAAAGCCCGCCGAACGCAAGATCATGGTGAGGCGCTCGAAGTGGGTCTTGTTGATAAAGGCCAGGATGCCTTTCTTGAGCTTCCCGAACGATTCCTCGGCAATCGCCTCCTCGTACTGCTTGGTTTCGAAGTTGCGGCCAGAAAGCAAAGCGACGAGGTCCTGCAGCTTGCCGCGGCCGAATTCCGACGTGAACGCCACACGCAGCATGTCGGTGTAGGTAGGATCATAGATATCGTCGTTGACATCCTTGAGCCACCGCATGGCTGGCAGGAACTCAGAGGCCGCGAATGCCTTGTCGTTCTTTTCGATGGTCTTCAGGAAGTCGGGCGCAACGGCAAGATGGCAGAAGTAGTCAATGGCCTTTCGCAACAGGTTGCCGCCGTAGGTTTCGTTTACGGCGATCTTCGACATGGCAAAATCAGCCTGGGAAAGCTCTTTTCCGGCCGAATTGACACGGATAAAGATCTCGGTGACCGTCTCAATATCGAGGTCTTCCGCCAGCTCGATGATGCCGACATGGTTGTTGATGATCTGCCGAAGCTTTTCCAATACGCGCGAGACGCGTTTGCGGTCAGCGTCAGGATTCCGCTCGGCGTAGTCATCCGTGAGCTCCATCAGGCTGGCATCAGGGGCGAAGACATCTGCCACATCCTGAATCCAGGCAGCGTCTCTGCGGATTGCAGGGTTGGCGACTTCGAACCGCTCTTCCTGGGGATGAAAGGCAATGCGGATGCGTATCGTCTCGTAATCCTTGGTCAACACCTCATGGCCGAGCAATGAGGCCATCAGCGCGGTGACGCGCTGCTGGCCATCGATGAGGATGCGCTTGCCTGCTGAAGAAGTGCCATCCTTCAGCTTCATGTTCGGATTGCGCCAGGTAATGAGGTACCCCACCGGATAGCCGCGATACAGGGAATCGAGCAGGTTCCGGACCTTGGTAGCCTCCCAAACGAATGGCCGCTGGATCTCAGGGATGGCGATCTCACCTGACTTGACCCACGTCAGCAGTGTTTCGATCGGATGGGGTGTAACCGAATACCGTTGGGTTGCCATGTATTACACCCCCTCCATCTCGAACATCAGGCGGAAGAAGTCCTCTTCGATCAGGCGCACCTTCCAGGTGTCATCCGGGGCCTTGAGGTTCTCCAGGTTGTTGTCGCCGTTGACGTAGATCAGGTCGAATTCACTGTCCTTGCTGGAGTAGCCCTGTTTGCGGAACCATTCGTCCAGCACCAGGTTGTCGCGCTCGATGCCTTCCGGGGCCTCACCGCCCGGGCGCTTGCGCCAGATGACGAGCGTGCGGCGGCCGTCCGGCGTGGTGCCGGTGACGGTGCGGAACCACCACGGGCCGTCCGGGTCCTCCTTCAGGCGGCCGTCCAGCAGCAGCCGGCGCGGGGCATCCGCCGGCAGGTCCGGATCGTCGTCGCGGCGGAACGCGGCGCTGTAGGTGCGCGGCGCGGCGATGTGGTCCACCTTCAGGCCGATCAGCCAGTTGAAGGTCTCCAGCAGGTCGACATTCACCTCGCGGGACTCGTCCGAACCCGGGCGCTTGACCTTCAGCTTGTAGGCCGTGGGGTCCATGAAGGCGGACACGTTCAGCAGCGACTGGCTGCCGCGCGTTTCCACGTCCAGCATGTAGCGCAGCAGGTACTGCTCCCGGAAGCCGTCCGCCCCCTGGGCCTGCGGGCTGTCGAGCAGGCTCTGCTGCGCCTCGGTGCGCCGCAGCTCCAGGTTGTTGAGCGTGTCCTCGTAGGACTCGAGGCGGATCACCTTCATGATCCGCGGGCTGCGTTCGGCTTCCTCGGCTGTGGCGAAACGCTTGGGCTTGCCGTCCTTCCACTCGGGGGTGTAGGTGACCTTCTTCAGGCGCGGAAGAAGGACGGTGTCGAAGTAGTCGGCTTGCTCGACGAGGATGAACTTGCGCCGCCCCCCGTCCTCACGGTTGAGGTTAATGGCGGCATGTCCCGTAGTGCCTGAGCCAGCAAAATAGTCAAGATTCCAAAGGCCTTCCGCTTCAGCAGACATCTGTAGGATGCGCTCAACCAGCTTGAGGGGCTTCTTGCCCGCCGCAAACTCGATATCCCCTTCATGTCGTAGATTGTTTGTGTCGATATCCGTCCACAGCGTCGAGGCCGGTTCAGTAAGTGTCCGCTTTCCCTTGAGATTACGAATTCCTTTGCTTAGGAAGTAGAACGACCGGCCGCCAAGGAGATATATCGGCTCGCCGTCGTCACGCTGAACCTTTATCACCCTATTGCGATCGTTCTCTGACTTCTTAATCCAATCGCGCAGCCACTGTGACGGCTTTTGCAACGTCTTAAGCTCAAATACTGATTCGGCGTGCTCCAGTGCAAAAGTTTCACAGGCTGCATCCACGACTGCCTTGGCACCGTCACCCCACCGTTCACGCGCCATTCGCATCCCCTCAGCCGTTGTCTCGCACTCGAACCCGAGATCCTGCAGTACTTGGAGACGGATAGGCTTGAACTTCCAATTTTCATGTCCAGCGTCCGGGTTTGTAATGAATCGGCTGAAGTGCTGCAGGTCGACGGCCTTCTCAACATGCTGAGGTGAAAAGCGATACGATTCTCTATTGCTCGCGAAGAGAATGATCCTGTCAGTGATATCTACTGGCCCAGGATTCACAGTGCGAAAGCTTGACACTGTTGACGCCTTCGTGATGACGGTAGTGATGTACGCATCGGATGCAATTTCCGTCTCTAAGAGGCCGCGCATACGCCAGTCTTCGATGTCATTTAGATGGCATGCCCCTCCTGCGGATTGCGACATCAGGTTGCGGGCTAAACGCAGTCGATCGGAGATCATCGACATCCAACTGCTATGGCGGTAAGCATCCTTGTAGGCAAAGCCATCGCTGCCGGTGTTGTAAGGAGGGTCGATATAAAGGCACTTTACCTGTCTGCGGCATTTCGCCTGGATTAGGGACAAGCCTTGAAAGTTCTCACTTTGTACTAGGGCGCCATCGGTCTGGGTGTCTGTCTCGCCAACGGCTTCGAGTAAGCGCGCCGCGAAGTCGTTATCAAAATGCCGCGTATCCACCACCAGCGTTGGATGCGCCTTCAGGAACTCCACCGTTAGCGGCTCGCTGTATCTCGGCGTCGTCAGGTCGCCCTTGATCTCATCGATGGCGCACAACCGCACCCATTCCTCACGCTGCGCGTCGTTCGCAGCGATCTCCGGATAGAACTCCTCCGGAATCACACCCAGCCGGATGCAATAGCTGGTCTCGACGACAAACTTTTTCTTCAGCCACAGCTTCTTCTGGAATTCTTCCAGCTGCGCCAGGAAGTCGATGATCTTGTGCGCGATGCGGCGGATGACCTTGATCTTGGACAGGTACTGCTCGACGCGCGGCGCGGTTTCGCTTTCCACGTCGTCGAGGTGCATGACCTCGTTCTTGATGTAGAAGTCCAGCTCGCGTCGCAGGAAGCCGCCCAGGTCCTTGTGGATGAAGTAGTCGAAGGTGTTGCGGGCGGTGTAGCGGTCCAGGTGCACGCGCAGGCGGGTGTTCTCCGAGGCCGTGCCGTCGGCGCGCACATGCTGCCCGCCCAGGGCCTTGATCCAGTGGGCCAGCGCCGGGTCGTCGAGGGCCAGGATCGCGGCCTCGGCCTCGGCGTTCAGGTCCTTCTGCTTTTCCGTCTCGGGCTTGTAGGTGAAGCGGATCACCAGCTCGCCATCCTCGATGGCCGCAAAGGGCGCCGGGGCGAGCCGGAAGCGGCGCTCCTTGCCGGCCTGTTCCTTGACGTTGCCGTGCTCGCCCTCGGCGGCGTCCGCCAGCTTGAAGTGGACGCGCATCGGGTTCGCTTCATCGTCCGGGCGCAGGCGGAACGCATAGTCCCGCAAATATTCGCTGGTCTTGATGTAGTACTGGTCCGCGTTGGCCCAGTGGAGCTTGACCTCCTCGCCCTCGTAGGGGATGGCGTAGACGCCGGGCTTGTAGACGCGCTTGCTGAGGAAGTCGCCTTCGGAGTAGTAGCGGCGGAAGAAACTGTAGAGGTGGTCGTAGACCTCGGCTTCCAGCGCCCCGGTGTCCACGGCGTCGCTGGCCAGGCGGGCGCGCAGGTCCTTGACCTTCTGCGTGCTTTCAGGATCGACGCCCAGGGCCTGGGCGGCTTCGATGGCCTTGGCAAGCTCCTTCTCCAGTTCGGCCTTGTCGGCGGTGCGGTACTGGGCGAACGCCTGCTTCACCTGCGGCAGCAGGTCCTTGTCCAGGAACTGCGTCACCTCCGCGCTCCGGGCATGCAGGATGCGGTAGATGCCGAAGTCCAGCTCCGGCTGGTCGAGCTGGAACAGCTCCTTCAGCAGGGTTTTCAGTTTTTCGTATTTCTGGCTCATTGCGTGGTGGTCCTGTTGAATCGTTGGCGGGCGCGTCGCTTCGTCAGACGATGGCCCAGCGAATGGTGAAAAGGGTTTCGGCGTGCGTGCGTTGCGCCAGCCGCTGTTCCAGCTGGTCGATCAGCTGGTCGCGCTTTTCCATGATCTCGTCCTCGATGCGGAAGATCTCCTGCCGCTGGCGGCGCTGCTGCCGTTCCAGCTTCTGGAGCTTCTCCTGGATCGCGTGCTGCTCGGCCAGCGTGGTGGCCTGTCGTGCCTGCCGGCGCAGGGCCTTGATCTGTTCCTTGGTGTCGGCCAGCGCCTTTTCGGCGGAGAGCACCATGTCGTCGGCCCAGCGCTCCAGCTTCTCCCGCGCCTCGTGGAAATAACGGTTGTTCTGCTCCAGTGAACGGCTGAGGGTGGCCTGGGCATGGCGCTCGCTCTCTGCGGCCAGTCGCCGGGAAACCGTGTCAGGGATCGTTGCGGTGCCCGCGACGCAGCCGCCGCACTGGAACAGCTTCTCCATGGTTTCCGGGTCCAGCGGCGCTCCATCGTCAGTGAAGCCCGAAAACAGCAGGTGCTCCTCCCGTTCGTAGGACTCGATAGTCAGGCGGGTGAGCGTCAGGTAGCCGCGCTGGCCACGCAGGGCTTCGACAACGGCGATACGGGTGGGGTGGCGGCTGATGTCGAAGTGGATCTCGGCTGCAGGCGTGTTGGCATCCCGCGCCTGGGCGAGCACATGCTCGCCCAGCGGGTGCGAGAGCCGGTAGAGGAACTGGCCAGCACCCTCCGCCTGCGGGTGAACGCGGGAGATCAGGTGGTACCGGCCGGCGGGGATGTCCTCGCGGGGCGGGCGGACCAGTTCGAAGGTGAAGGCGTCGTCATCGAAGCGCGCCTGGTCGGCCAGCACGTGGCGCGTGAGCGACCAGAAGCGCCTGCCGACCCGGTCCAGCCGGGCCCGGGCATCCGCAAGCCGCATGCGCAACCGTTCGTGCACGTCCTCGTCGAAGTGCTCGAACAGCGCCCGTCGGGTGTCTTCCAGCCGCGAGCGGATCTGTTCGTCCATCTCCGCCTGCAGGGCCTTGAAGGCGGCGTCGATCTCCTCAGGGGTCCGGCACTCCTGGTAGATCGCGAGGATGCGCTTTTCGAAGTCCACGCCGGACTCGATGGTGCCCAGCACCTCGTCGGAGGCGCCGAACACGCCGCTGAACAGGTTGAACTTCTGCTCGAGAAGCTCCAGAACACGGCGGTCGGTCTCGTTGCGCTCATTGAGGAAGTTGATGACCACCACGTCGTGCTTCTGGCCGTAGCGATGGCAGCGGCCGATGCGCTGTTCGATGCGCTGCGGGTTCCAGGGCAGGTCGTAGTTGATGACCAGCGAGCAGAACTGGAGGTTCAGGCCTTCCGCTGCCGCCTCGGTGGCGATGAGGATGGAGGCGTGGTCGCGGAAGTGCTCGAGCAGTGCCGTGCGCATGTTGACCGCGCGGGAGCCGGTGACCTTGTCCGAGCCCCGGTTGCGCTCGAGCCAGCGCTCGTAGATGGCGGTTTCCTCGGGGCCGTTGTTGCTTCCGTTGAAGAGGACAAGCTGGCCGGTATGGCCGTTGGCCTCGAGGAACTGCTTCAGGTACTCCTGCGTTCGCCGGGATTCGGTGAAGATGACGGCCTTGCGCGCGGCACCGACCGCTGTCATCTGCTGGAACCCTGTTTCCAGCGCCTTGAGCAGCGTGCGGCTCTTGGTGTCGACGCGGATGCTGCGGGCTTCTTCGGCAAGGCGTGCGAGGATGGCGATCTCTTCCCGCAGTTTCTGGCGGTCGACCGGTGCATCGGTATCCCGGCCCGGGGCCTTGTCCTCGTCCTCGCCGAGGATCTCGTCGAGCAGGTCGGTTTCCAGCTCTTCGTTCTCGGCCAGCAGCTCCGCCAGGTCCGCCGTGTCGTCGGTGCCGGAAGTGCGCTCGTCGAGCATGGCCTGCAACCGCTGGCGCAGGATGTCCAGGGTGGCGGCAATGGCGGCCGAGGACGATGCGAGCAGCTTGCGCAGGATCAGCGCCGTCAGGTGCCGCTGGCGGCGGGGCAGGGCATAGCTGTCTTCGCGCCGCAGGAACTCGGACACCTTTTCGTAGAGGGCGTGCTCCTCGTCGGTGGGGCGGAAGGGCCGGGTGACCGGCTTGCGCTCGGTGTAGCGGATGTACTCGGTGACCTGGTTGCGCAGGGTCCGCTTGCAGAATGCCGACAGCCTTTGGCGCAGGGCGCCCAGGTCGCTGCCGGCGCCCGCATACTGCGCGCGGAAGGCATCGACATCGCCGAAGAGGTGCTCGTCGATCAGGGTTGACAGACCATACAGTTCCAGCAGCGAGTTCTGCAGGGGTGTGGCCGTCAGCAGCAGCTTGCGGCAGTCCTCCGTGGCCCAGCGGATGCCCTGGCCCACCTTGTTGCTGGGGCGGTAGGCATTGCGCAGCTTGTGCGCCTCATCGATGACGACGAGGTCCCACCGGATGGCCCGCAGTTCGTCCCGGATGGAATGGGCGAAGTTGTAGGACAGGATCAGGATGGCGCCCTGGTCCAGCGGGTTGCGCGCTTCCCGGCGGGCCTGCCTGTATGCCCTAGCGTCCAGGACGACCGCGGGCAGGTTGAACTTTTCCTGCAGCTCCAGCGCCCATTGCTTGCGCAGCGACGCGGGGCAAAGGATCAGGAGCCGGCGCCGGCGCTCGGCCCAGGACTGGCACAGTACGATGCCGGCCTCGATGGTTTTCCCGAGGCCGACTTCGTCGGCGAGGATCACCCCCTTGGAGAGGGGGTTCTGGAGCGCGAACAGCGCCGCCTCGATCTGGTGGGGGTTGAGGTCCACCGAGGCATCAAAGAGCGCCATCGAGAGGCGATCCATGCCCGAGGCCGCCCGACGGGTCAGGTCATGGGCATAGTACTTGGCGTGGTGCGGGGTCAGGGAGATGACATCAGGCGACGCCATCGAGCACCTCCCTGTTCAGGAGCACGATCTGCTGGTCCGTCGGGTTCCGGGGGGACGGGGCAGTGTTCAGCCCGAGACGCTTGAGCGTGTAGTAGAGCAGGGCCTTGCGGACGGTGACCTTGCACTTGCCGTTGCGCATGCCGTAGTCCAGCGCCACCACTTTCTTCTGTGCTTCGGACAGTCCCGGGTGCGGGCCGATTTCCAGTGTCACCATGGTGTGCCAGTCGGCATCCTGGCCGCGATCCACATCACTGGGGCGGCTGTCCCGGATGCCGAGGATGCGCGCCAGCAGGAAGTCCTTGAAACAGTCATCGGTGAAGCACCAGGCCCGCGCGTGCCAGCGGAAACCATCGAACGCGATGGCATGGGGCGCGATCCAGCGCCAGCGTGGGGCAGGGTTGGAAAGGGACTGGTACTCGACTTCGATGGCCTGCCTGTTGTGGATGGCCTGGAGCACGGCGCGCAGGTGGCCGGCGTCGATGCCCCGAGCGGGGCTGCGAACCGTATCGAAGTCCGGCATCTGGCCGATCCAAGTTTCCTCCTGCGTGACGATGCCGTCGGAGAGCGACCGCAGCTGGGACAGGTAGCTGGCCGGGTCCGGTTTCAGGAACAGGGGCGCGAAGCGGTCGCCGCGGACGTAGGCGCGGGCGCTCTTGTCGTAGACCATGTTGCCCGGCGCCATGCCGAGGTAGCGGTTCAGGTCGGTGGATGCCTGGTTGATCGAGATCCCGAAAGCGGCCATCAGGTCGCCGCGGTTGACATGGCCTTCCCAGAAGAGCCGGAATTCGATGAACTCGAGCCGGCGCTCAATGCCCCATCGAACGCTGCCTTGCGTTCCTCCCACCATTGCACCCAGTATCATGACCCGCATCAGAATTGTATTCGACCAGTTTCTGGTTGGTTTGTAAAGAGAGGAGGGCTCTGGCGGGGGGCATCGCCGCTAGGGAGATGGCGGTGGTGTAGTCAGCGGCTTATGGTATTTTTCACGGCATTTGGTGCTTTTCGCCGTGGTAACGCATTGATCTATATGCGATTGAAGTTCCCATTGATGTTCGAGTGGGAATGATCCGGCGTCCGACACCGGCCGGCGTAGCCAAGCACCAAAACATAGCTAAGCCCGCGCTACTGCGGGCTTTTTTGTGTTTGCGTCCGGCATCGGCAGCAGCCGAAGGTTTGGGCAAGCACGAATTATTCATGCGATAGTGGCCAGCGCGGAAGTGGTATAATACCGCGACTGATGCCCGCTGCCATGAGCTCGTTCGGACGCGGACATGGTATTGGAATCCGGTAAGTTGCTGATATACAAGGGGGTTTTCTTCCGGCTTCGGTCCGGTGGCGTTTGCTCATCAAAAGGAAAATTGTCCGGTCCACAGGCCGGCAGTGAAAGTTAGGGGTAATCGTTGATGGCGTCTTTGGATTATTCCGTTCAAATCTCCGAATCCTTACTGCGATAGGCAAGGTCTGTCGGCGGCAGGATAGGGAAGGATGTGAGGGATCGGCGGAGCACGTCCGAGACGCCCGGCAAACTTGCCCCTTTACTTGGCACTTGCTCGGCCCTGGCTGACGATCTCCGATGGCGGCCAAGAGACGAACACTGGCAACGCCACCATCGGCGAACTCTTCCGCTCCAATGGCACTGTCATCGTCACGGGCGAGAACTCGGCCTGGAACAACACCTACAGCCTTCTCGTGGGCTCGCTTGGCACCGGAACACTGACCGTCGCAGATGGAGGCACGGTTACGAATGCTGTCGGCTTCATCGGCGAGGTCTTCGGCTCCAATGGCATCGTCATCGTCACTGGCGGAACCTCGGTCTGGAACAACAACGCAAGCCTCTATGTCGAGAATGGCTCGCTAACCATTGCCGATGGCGGTCGCGTTGCGGCGGACCACGGCTCCGGCATCGTCTATTTGGGAACTTTTTCGAGCAGCGGCGGCACGCTCAACATCGGCGCCGCCGCTGGCGAAACGGCAGCGGCCGCCGGCACGCTGGACGCGGCCGCGATTGCGTTCGGCGACGGTACGGGCACGCCGAACTTCAACCACAATGGCGAGATCGCGTTCGATACGCGGCTGCTGAGCGCCGGTGCCGGCACGCATGAACTGCGTCATCTCTCCGGCACCACCACCCTGACCGGCGACAGCTCGGGCTTCACCGGCACCACCACGATTGCGGGGGGGGGGGGGGACGCTGCAGGTGGGCGATACGACGGGCAACGGCAAGCTTGGCGGCAGCGTGGCGGTGCTGCACGGCGGTACGCTGGGCTGCTCCGGCACCGTGGGTTCGGGCGCGGGCTCGTCGGTGGCGGTGGCCTCCGGCGGCACGCTGGCGGCAGGCAACTCGATCGGCACGCTGACAATCGATGGCGATCTTGCCTTTGCATCCGACTCGCGCTTCGAGGTCGAGGTCGATCCTGCCGGCTCCCCCTTTGCCAATCTGGCCGATGTGAACCTTCACCGGGATGGCTTCAGCGAGCGTGGCGGGGCGGCGGCGCTTTCCGCGCGCAGCGAGACGACGGACCTAACCTTTGCCACGCTGGGCCTGCACGCGGAACGCGATCTTGCCCTTGGCGCTGCCGGTGCAAATCTGCGGGGCATGATCGGATGGCAGCATGCCATCGGCGACACGGCGCCGGAAAGCACCCATGCGTTTTCGGCAGGTGATGCCTTTACCATCGCCGGCGTGCCGGTCGCGCGCAACAGCGCGGTGCTGGAAGCCGGGCTCGATCTCAGCCTTTCCGCCGCAGCACAGGCTTGGCCTGTCCTATCAGGGACAGCTTGCCGATGGCGCGGCCAGCCACGGCGTCAGGGCAAATCTCGCCGTCAGGTTCTAGAGGTCTTCGAGCGAGGTCATGGCGTTTTCAGGGGTACTGTCCCGAATAGTATAGGACGGCATCAGCTTGCCGGACGGATCAGAACGCCGCCGCGCCACCGTTCGGCCAACCAGGATACGAGGATCAGGAGACCGGCGTTCGCCACCTGGAGGACGATCGCGGGGGCGGGGGTGCTTATCCAGCCTTTCACAAGCGGGACCAGGGAGACCGCCAGGATGAGATGCAGGGCGGTCCCCCAGCCGATCAGGAACGCCCATGCGCCACGGCGGAATCCGCCCCGTCCGGAGAGGATGCGGACCGTCCATGCCGTGAGCGGCAGGAACAGCAGAAGCGCCGTCAGCCAGCCCGGATTGTAGATCGTGCCGGCGACGATGCCGCCCGTGACATGCGCAACGATGTTCACCGACATCACGCCGTAGATCGCGAGACCGACCAGGGGGCGGCGCCGGCTCAGCAAGGCCGCGATCGGCGCGGCAATCCAGAACATCGGCACATTGGCCGCGGTGAAGAAGGCGGGCGGAGCGGGGCAGTGCGCGGCGTCCTGGAAGCCGAACAACCGGCACATCGACGTGGGGAACGCGTATGTCCGGCCGAACAGGTCGATCCCATATTCCTCGACATTGTGGATGAGGTATGCGGTCGCTCCCGCCCATGACAGCCAGGTCGGATCCCGCCATCGCGAGACAGCCGGATCGCTGCGAAGGATGTCGGACCGGAAGAGAAGCAGGAGCAGCACGATTGCGCCCGTCAGCCCCAACCAGGGGAAAGACATGTTCAACGGCAGTCCTCCCGCAAACCTGATCGCGGTCAGAAATAGAATTTTCTCATCGAGGAGTCATGAAGACGCCGCGGCTCACTGGGCCCGCCGGCTCCGTCGACGCGATTACAGGTAGGCCGGACCTGGCAACGGAACGATGCCCCCATGCTTGGCTCGCGAGGCGAGACGGCACCCGGGAGGCATCCTTCACCCCTGTGGACGGTTCAAGGATGAGGTCCGTGCGCCTCATGCTGTCACATCCACCGACGGCATGACTGCCGACGACTATCCCGTCCCGCACGACTTCCGGGGCCGCGTCGCGACCCGGATCATCGAGGAGGTGAAGGACATAAAGGGGAGGAGCGACGCTCCTCCCCTTTACGCATCAGGCCGTTGCCGAGGTGATGCCTCGCGGCTCGGACATCAGGCCGCGTATCAGCGCGTAGCAGCCCAGCAGAAGGACGATCGTGAACGGCAGGCCGGTCGAGACGGCCGCGGCCTGCAATGCGGCGAGGCCGCCGCCGAGCAGCAGGGCGATCGCCACCAGCCCTTCGAATGTCGCCCAGAAGACGCGCTGCGCCACCGGTGCATCGACCTTGCCGCCGGCCGTAATGGTGTCGATGACCAGCGAGCCGGAATCGGAGGAGGTGCAGAAGAAGACGACCACGAGAATGATCCCGATGACCGACGTGAACGTGGTCAGCGGCAGATGCGTCAACATGGCGAACAGCTTGAGTTCGAGCGCTGCCTCGGAAATATCCGTGAAGCCTTGGCCGATCAGGCTGATCGCCGTGCCGCCGAAGCTCGTCATCCAGAGCACCGAGACGAGCGACGGGACCAGCAGCACCGCGATCATGAATTCGCGCACTGTCCGGCCGCGGCTGACGCGGGCGATGAACATTCCCACGAACGGCGACCACGAGATCCACCACGCCCAGTAGAAGGCTGTCCAGCCCTGCCGGAAATTGTCGTCCGTGCGCCCGAACGGGTTCGACAGCGCCGGCAGGTATTCGGCATAGGCCACAAGGTTCAGGAAGAAGCCGGAGATGATCGTCAGCGTCGGTCCGGTAAGGATGACGAACAGCAACAGGAGCGCGGCCAGCACCATGTTGATTTCCGATAGCCGCCGCACGCCGGCATCGAGCCCCGCCACGACCGAGATGGTCGCGATCGCCGTGATCCCGATAATCAGCAGCACCCTCGACGTATCCGTGTCCGGCATCCCGAACAGGAAGTTCAACCCGGCATTTGCCTGCTGCGCGCCGAGCCCGAGCGAGGTGGCCAGCCCGAAGAGAGTGGCGAAGACCGCGAGGATGTCTATGACGTGCCCGGGCCAGCCCCAGACGCGTTCGCCGAAGACGGGATAGAAGATCGACCGCATGGTCAGCGGCAAACCCTTGTTGAAGGCGAAGAGCGCCAGCCCCAGCGCGACGACGCCATAGATCGCCCAGGGGTGCAGTGCCCAGTGATAGATCGTCGCCGCCATGGCCAGCCGCCGCGATCCCTCGGCGTCGCCGACGGCGCCTGCGAGAGGCGCCCAATCGGTGCGTATCCCACCCTCTTCGGTTATTCCGGCGAATGCCGCGTCATAATTTCCGATCGGCTCGGCAACGCCGTAGAACATGAGCCCGATGCCCATGCCGGCAGCAAACAGCATCGCGAACCAGGCCGAATAGCTGAAGTCGGGTGTCGCGTCCCGACCGCCGATGCGGATCGAACCCCATGGCAGCACGATGACGGCCAGGCATACGAGGACGAAGATGTTGCCGGCGATCAGGAAGAACCAGTCGAGATTGGCGGTCAGCCAGTCGCGAAGCCCGGTGAAGAAGGCTGCAGCCTCGTTCTGCAGTGCCAGCGTGATGATGACAAACGCAACGATCACCAACCCCGAGATCGCGAAGACGGGGTTGTGGACATCGAAGGTCAGCGCGCCGATCCGCCTTCGAACGTTGTCCTGACCGACCTCGTAGCCGGTCTCGATGATATTCGTTGGTCCCTCAGGTTCGGGAATGCCCGTCGATTGCGTCTCAGCCATCGAAATCCTCCCTAAGTATTTTTGAGATTGCCTGCCGCCGCTTGGCCTTGTCACCTCGGCCAACTGAATCAACAGCGTAACAGATGTTGTCGTGCTTCACACTTCGTCTCAGCCGAGGAAATGATCATTTAGGACAATAACCTCGTGCATTGAGTGGATCCGCGAAGCATGATGCGTGCTCGACGGAGCGAAGACCCCATAGTCGTGGCAGATCATCGCTGGACGTCGGTGAAGTGGAGCCGCGAGAATCCATTTGCCGGCGATTTGACGGAGACGCCGAAGGCCAAGACCTTCGGCGTCTCCGTCTCGAGCCGAACCGGCGCGCCGGATAGGCTCGCCTGCGCGGCAGCAATCGGGCATTCCTGCGGGGGCCCAGTCGGCTCCCTTGGACACCGAAGCGCCCTCGACCGCGGCGGGACGGGTGCCCGACCGGCGGTCGGAGCTAGATCGACATGCCGCCCGAGACTTCGATCCGCTGCGCGTTGATCCAGCGATTGTCCTCGGAAAGCAGGGAGGCGATCATCGGGCCGATATCGTCGGGCAGGCCCGCGCGGCCGAGCGCGGTCATGCCGCTCACCAGCCTGTTGACCTCCGGATCGTCGCGGACCATCCCGCCGCTAAAATCGGTCTGGATCGCGCCGGGCGCCACGACATTGACGGCGATCCCGCGCGGCCCGAGTTCCTTGGCGAGATATCTGGTGAGCACCTCCACGGCGCCTTTCATCGCGGCATAAGCGGCACTGCCCGGGAAGATGATGCGGGTCAATCCCGATGAGACGTTCACGATCCGCCCGCCGTCGCGGATCAGCGGCAGCAGCTTCTGCGTCAGGAACAGGACGCCCTTGAAGTGGACACGGTAGAGCAGGTCGAGATCCGGCTCGGCTATATCGGTAATGGCGGCGTGGTGCGACGTGCCGGCGTTGTTCACCAGATAGTCGAACCGTTCGGCGCCAAGGCGTTGCAGCGCCTGGCGCACCTGATCGGTGAAGCGATCGAACGATCCGACGTCGCCGGTGTCGAGTTTCAGCGCCACGGCCCGTCGCCCCATGTCGGCGACAAGGCTCACGACCTTGCGGGCTTCGGCCTCGTTGACGTGGTAGGTGAAGATCGTATCGACGCCGCGCTTCGCGAGCGCCAGCACGGTGCTGCGGCCGAGCCCGCGGCTGCCGCCGGTGACAAGGGCGATTGGAGGCAGGGTGTCGTTGGTCACGGGGGGTGTCTCTCCTTCGTCGAAACGCGGGCACGAGAGTTAGGAGCGCCGTTCCGTTCGGACCATGCCGAAACCGACCTTGTTCTTGCCTGATCCTGCTTCCTCGCTTGTCCCGACGCCCGGCCCGCCCCAGAGTATCCGCATGGGCGAGCTTTCCAGATTGCGTGATGCTGTACTGAAGGCGTTTGCGGCCGGCGACGGGCGGAGCCCCTTTTACACGGCGATCGACGGCCTGATCCTGCTGCGTTCGGAAACGGAGAGGACCCCGACGCATATCCTGCACAGGCCGGCGCTGTGCATCGTGGTGCAAGGCGTCAAATGGACCACTTTCGGAGACCGCAGGCTCGAATACCGGACGGGGCAGGCCATGGTGGTCAGTGTCGAAATGCCGGGGGCGAGCCAGGTGGTCGAGGGCGGTCCCGACGCCCCCTATCTCAGCGTCGTCATCGAGTTGGACCAGGCCATGATGCGCGAGGTGTATCAGAGCATGGCCGACCGGCCCGTGCCGGACGACCGCCCAGCCGCCTTCGTCATGGATATGGACGACGAACTGCTCTCCTGCGCCGCGCGCGCCGTTCGCCTGCTGCGCGAGCCGTGTGCCATTCCGATCCTCTATCCCGCGGTGATGCGCGAGATCTGCTACCGGCTTCTCGCCGGGCCCTATGGTCCGGTGCTGGCGCGCATGGTCGTCGGCACGGACCGGGACAGGCGGCTGGTCGAGGCGATCAATGTGCTGCGGGAGCGCTTCGACCGGCCGTTGCGCGTCGACGATCTGGCCGCGGTCTCGGGACTGAGCCCGACGGCGTTCCACCGCCGCTTCAAGGAGCTGACAGGCATGACGCCTATGGCGTTCCAGAAGCAGATCCGGCTCCTGGAAGCGCGGAGGCTGATGCTGGCCGAACGGGTTTCGGCGGAATCAGCGGCATTCAGGGTCGGCTATGCAAGCCCCTCGCAATTCAGCCGGGAGTATCGACGGATGTTCGGGCTGCCGCCCGCGCGCGACGCGTCGTCCTTCCTGCAGGCGGCAGGTCGGAACGCCGGGAATGTCGGCGCATCGTTATAGACGGAGAGCCGGTCCCGCATTCAACCGGTGCTTGCGGTCGGGGGGCATCCCAACCGCCGCGGCCCCGGCATCCGCCGCGTTCGCCAAGGGGGCTCCTTGGCGGCAACGCCGATGCTGTTCGCTTGCACCGTTCGGCGAGGGAAGGGGCTGTGCCGGCACGCCGGCGCCGAAGCGCAGGGCGGGCCGGTTTCGTGGCAGTCGGTACGGCAAAGGGGACCGAGACTGCCGTCGTCGCCTAGGGCACGAACCTGTGTCAGGCGGGTACCCGATCTCCGAACGTGTGGTCGATGATCGCCTCGACATACGCCAGCACTTCGGCCTCCTTCTCCGGGTGGCGGTTCACCGGCGGGCTATCTTCCCGAAGGTCCATATAGAGGCGGATCGCGTTCCGCAGCGCCATGGCGCACGCTTTGCCCGAATGGTTGCCTATGGTGCCTGCCATGGATGTCGCCGTGTGTGGCGCAATCGCCTCAAGGCGCCGGACGCCCCTCTGATCGGCTCCGACGCGACGCATCGCGAGGGGGCCAAGCACCTGGCCCCGCAGGAAGGCGAGCATATCGATCACCTCGAACAGTTCGCCGCGCCCGAGCTTGGTTGCCGCGTAGTGCACCCACACCCAGAACCGCTCCTCGAACCATTCCGGGTCCTTGCTGGGCCAGCAGGCCGAGCCTTGCGAGAGGCGCGCCGCAATCGTTCCCTCATAGTCCCAGAGAATGATCGGGTTTTCGACCCGCTGGTCGAGATCGCCGAGGGTAACGAACTTGAGGTCGACATGCAGGAGAGGGTTGCCATAGAGGCAGATCAGGAGACGGGGTTCGCCAACGTGCTCGCCAGTGAAGGCGTACAGCAGATCACCAAGCGTTTCGGCAAATCCGCGTCTGCAGGTGAGAACGTCGGCGTAGGCATCGTCACGCACGACCAGGATCAGGTCGAGATCGGAATACTCATCGGTGCTTCCGGTGATCGCCGATCCGCCTGCAAGCAGTCCGATGAAACGACCATCCGTCGCCATGATATCGATCGCGCGTGAAGCGAAGCCTTGCAACGGTGATCGGGGAAGCGCTTCCGTGGAGAGTGTCATATGTTCCTCCAGGTCAGCACCCCAGAACACGATTTCGCAAAAGTCATGTCAAGCAACGACGGCTTCCGCATCGTGTCTGACGGTTCCAGGCGGTCCCTTCGTGTGGTTCATCCGTTGATGATCCGTCATCATTTCGCTTGGGACGCCAGTACCGCACAATCTGGACGGTAAAGGCACGTCATCGGATCGAGTGTTTCGTCGCCAAGATCGAGCACTTCCGCCGCATCGCCATCCGCTACGATCAAGACGGCGCACGCCCGCCGCGTCCTTGTCCGACTCGCCCTCAGGGCGACTATCGGGCAGGTTCGTCCGTACAGCCTAAAGTCCTTGAAGCCCGGATATCAGCCGTTTCCTCGTATCCGTCCCTTCGGCGGGCAGCATGATGACGAGGCGAAGGCTGGTCAGCCGCTCATGTGCAAGATCGAAGCCCGAATGCTCGAACGCAAGCTCGCCAAGGACCGGATGGTGAAAACGCTTCATGCCATCCCGCCAGCCGCGAACCTTCGGTTCTGACCACCAGCGCGCAAATTCGGGGCTCTTCTGCAAAAGAACGGAAATCAGTTCATCGAACCAGGGCTCGCCCCTGTAACGGGCATAGTCGGCGCGAAAAGCAGCGACCAAGCCCTTAGCGTGATCCTCCCATTCCGGGATCCTGTCCCTCAGGGGGCCGATCAGGCCCATATAAAGGCAGTTGCGCTCGACCCCGCTGAGCGCCGCGAAGTCGCCGAGAACGAGGCTGGCGGCATCGTTCCACGCAAGGACATCCCACCGTCTGCCGTGAATATAGGCCGGGCAGGGCAGGAGTTCGTCCAGAACACGCTGGAGCCTCCCGCTGACGCCTTGTCCTTCCATAATCGGATCCTGCTCGTCCGGCGCGTGATCGGAAAGGAGCAGCAGGTACCGTATCTCGGCGGGTTCAAGGCGCAACGCATGTCCGATCCGTTCCAGCGTTTGCGCCCCCGCCCTGACGTCGCGCGCCTGTTCGAGCCACTTGTACCATTCTACGGAAATGCCGGCCAGCTGGGCCACCTCTTCGCGCCGCAGCCCGGGCGTGCGCCTGCGCCGCCCTCTGGATAACCCCACATCTTCCGGCTTCAGCCGTGCCCGGCGATCCCTGAGAAAACGGGCAAGTTCGAGCTTCTGATCAGCCTTCAACATTCCGATCTCGCAAGCGGGTACGACTTATACCCGGATATCCTATCCCTTATTCCCCTTTAAGGAAGAGGCATCTTGTCCCCCGGAGCAGGCGATTCCGGAGGTCCGAGATGGTGATGAAAGTGGAAACGGCGAGGCAGGGCATCGAAGCAGGAAATCCGTGGGGCGGGCTTTCGATTGTCCTCTCGGCGGCCTTCATGGCGATCCTCGACGTCTTCATCGTGGTTGTCGCGATACCGGCGATCCGCGCCGATCTCGGAGCCGGTGCGTCCGAGACCCAACTGGTCCTGGCCGCCTACAATCTGGCTTTCGGACTCACGCTGATCACAGGCGGCCGCTTCGGTGACCTATATGGCCGGCGGCGGATATTTTTGATCGGCATGGCGCTCTTTACGGCAAGCTCCCTTGCCGCGAGCCTCGCCCCTGATCCTACGACGCTCATCGCGGTCCGTGCCGTTCAGGGCCTGGCCGCAGGATTGATGATGCCGCAGGTATTCTCGATCATTCAGGTGAGCTTCGACGACGAAGGACGAGGCAAGGCATTTGGCGCCTTTGCCTTCGTTTCCGGTGTTGCGGCTACGGGCGCTCAACTGGCCGGAGGCGCGCTCCTGGCGCTGGATCTCTTCGGCCTCGGATGGCGCGTGATTTTCCTCATCAACGTGCCGGTGGGATTGGCGGCAATCGCCGCGGCTCGCCGCTTCGTGCCCGAGAGCGTGGCCCCGACAGGAGAGAAGCCCTCGCTCGATCTGGTCGGGGTCATCCTGCTGACCTTCGCCCTGCTGACGCTCATCGCCCCGCTGACCCTCGGTGCCGAACGGGGATGGCCATGGTGGGCGTGGGCTTGCCTCGCGCTGTCTCCCGTCGCGTTCTGGACCTTTGCGCGCTGGCAATGCCTTCGCGAAGCGCGAGGATCGACCCCTCTGGTCACGCTTTCGCTCGCCCGCAACGGGACGTTTGTCCGTGGCAATCTGATGGCGCTCGCCTTCTACGGCAACAATGCCGTCCTCTTTCTGGCCCTGCCGCTTGTCGTTCAGGAGGGCTTCGGTCATTCGGCTCTTGCCTCCGGCCTCCTTTTCATGCCCCTCGCGCTGGCCTTTTCGGTGACGGCATCGTGGGCTGGAAAGCTTGTTCCGACCCGGGCGGCGTCTCTGATCCTGCTGGGCGGCGTCCTGTTGCTGCTGGCATATGCCGCTCTGTTCGTTGCCTTCGACTTGCCGGAGGCGAGCGGCAGCCTGCCTTGGCTGATACCGGGCGCGCTTTTGGCCGGTGTCGGCATGGGCTTCGTTCAGCCGAGCATCAACTATCTGAGCCTTCAGGCCGTAAGCGAAGCGGAAGTCGGGTCGGCCTCCGGGGTTCTCAACACAAGCTTCGAGTTGGGCTATGCGCTTGGAACGATTGCAGCGGGCCTCATTTTTCTGCCTCCGCTTGCGACGTCAACGCTGCTTCTGGAGAGCTTTCAAAGTGCTTTCGGACATGCGCTTGCGTTTGCTGCTCTCCTAGTCGTGTTCGTCAGCCTGACGGGTGCCGTTTCCTTTCGGGGGGCGCGACCGCCGCATGATGGAGGCGGGCCGGCGATGCCCCGCGGCGACGATCCCCCTGCGATCGGCGGTTCACTGGAGGATTCGTTCGGCGCACCGTTCAGGGAATGATTCGCGGGGGCGAGATGTCGGATTACGGGACCTCCATTCGTCGTTCCGGTGCGAGGCCGATATGGCCGGTTGAATGCAAGGGAGACGGATGATGCGTGTGATGGTGCTCGTGAAGGCGACCGAAGACAGCGAGAAGGGCATTCTGCCGACGCCCGAGATGTTCGAGGCCATGGGCAGATACAATGAGGAGTTGGACAAGGCCGGTATCCTGCGCGACGCCGATGGCCTGAAGCCCTCGTCGCACGGCAAGCGCGTTGCGTTCGATGGGCCGGACCGGACCGTCATCGACGGACCTTTCGCCAACACCCGCGAACTGGTCGCCGGCTTCTGGCTCTGGGAAGTCAAGGATATGGACGAGGCGGTCGCCTGGGTGAAGCGCTGTCCCAATCCCATGCCGGGGCCGAGCGAGATCGAGATCCGGCCGTTGTACGAGTTGGCCGATCTGCAGCAAGGCTCCGAGGCCGAAGGTCACGGAAACCCCTGACCGGACGCGCGGGACGCGCTCCGCGGCGGCCGAGGATCCGCACGCCATCCTTCTTTCCCGAAAGCGAGCCGCCCGCCCCGGCTACCCGGGGCTGGGTCGCGGGGTGCGGCGAGGGACGGTGAGGGCGCGACGCATCCGGGCTAGCCGGTCGCGCCCGTGCTGCGGTCGCCGGAGCACCGGCGTTCCCGCTCGAAGGGCGGGGGGGGGGCCTAGACGCCGTCCTGGATCGCGCGCTTCGCGGCCGCGATCCTCTCTTCGTCGCGCCGGTACATCGTCCATTGCTTGACGCGCTTGGCGCGGACTAGGCCGGCCTCGACGAGGATGCGCATATGTTCGCTCACCGTTGCGGCGCCGACGCCCAGCTTCTCGGCAATGAACTGGCCACACACGCCGTCCTCGACCAGATCGCCATCGATCTGCGGCGGAAAATGCGCTTCCGGATCTCGCAGCCAAGCCAGGATCTGGAGGCGTCGCTCATTGGCCAGAGCGCGCAGGACGGACGGCAGGTTCATTTCGGTACTTTGCCAAAAGCCGAAATTATGTCAAGGTCGCAGCCCTGCTGAATTCGGAGCGGACATGTCCAGATCAGAGCCGGAATCCATCGCCAGCGACGTGCGGGACGTAGTGAACCGGAAAACCATCGAGGCGACCGCGAACGTCATCGGCCGGCACATCCGGCGAACGCCGATCGTCATGATCGATCCCGAGGATGTAGGGCTGGCCGGCGCGCCGGTGACCCTGAAGCTGGAGCTGCTGCAGCATTCCGGGTCGTTCAAGGTTCGGGGGGCTTTCGCCAATCTTCGCCTGCGCGACATCCCGCAGGCCGGGGTCGTGGCCGCCTCCGGCGGCAATCACGGAGCGGCGGTCGCCTATGCCGCGCACAAGCTCGACATCCCGGCGACGATCTTCGTCCCCGCCATCACCTCCCCCGCCAAGTCGGAGCGTATCCGGAATTTCGGGGCCCGGCTCGTCGTGTCCGGCGACCGGTACGCCGATGCGCTTGCGGCCAGCGAGGCCCATGCGGCCGAGACGGGTGCCTTGCCGATCCATGCGTTCGACCAGGTCGAAACCCTGCTGGGCCAAGGCACGCTCGGGCGCGAGTTGGAGCAGCAGGCGCCGGAAATCGATACCCTTCTGGTCGCCGTCGGGGGAGGCGGGCTGATCGGCGGCATCGCCGCCTGGTACGCCGGACGGATCAGGATCGTGGCGGTCGAGCCCGACGGCGCCCCGACGCTTCACGCGGCCTTCGCGGCAGGGCGCCCGGTGGACGCGCCGGCGAACGGAATCGCGGCCGACAGCCTGGCCCCGCGCCGGGTCGGTGAGCAGGTGTTCCCGCTCGCGCAGGCCTATGTTTCGACGGATGTCGTGCTGGTCACCGACGAGGATATCCGCCTTGCGCAGGAAACGCTCTGGTCGACGCTGCGCATCGTTGCCGAACCGGGCGGTGCGGCGGCGTTCGCCGCGCTGATTTGCCGGCGCTATCGGCCTTCCCCTGGCGAGCGTGTGGCGGTCCTCGTGTGCGGCGGGAACACGACCGCCGTTTCCTTCGCCGACTGAATCTCGGGCGCCGGGACCATCGCGGCGGGAGGTGAGGGCAGCGGGAGGACGGCGCGGCCGCACCATCCTCCCGCCGGGATTACGCGGCGGCCAGCGCGCGCGCCTTTCCGATCATGATGGCCGCGCGCGCAGCCTCACGTCCCTTTTCGACGAAATGGGCCCGGAAGAACTGCTTGTGCTGTTCGGTCTCCTGATACTGATGAGGCGTCAGAGAAACCGACAGAACGGGCACGCCCGTGTCCATCCCGGCGCGCATCAGCCCGTCCACGACGGCCTGGGCGACGAATTCATGGCGGTAGATCCCGCCGTCGACGACGAAGGCGGCGGCGACGACGGCGGCGTATCGCCCGGTGGCGGCAAGGTCGCGGGACAGCAGGGGCAGTTCGAACGCGCCCGGGACATCGAACACATCGACCTGGTCGGCAGGAATGATCTCGCAGAAGCCTTCCAGCGCCCGGTCGACGATATCGGCGTGCCAGTTGGCCTTGACGAAAGCATAGCGGGTGGGTGTCACGAGTGATCTCCTTCAAATATCGACACGTCACCCAAGGCGATCACGCGCGATCCCGACGGCCCGAGGCCCATCGGGAGTCACCCGTTCTCTTCCATCCGGACTATGACCGTCGGCTCAGGCCTCTCACCTGATCTGCTGGACCCTTCCCGAGGGAAGGCGCTCGCGGGCTCGCGACCCAGGTCGCATACCGCCGGTGGGGACTTCCACCCCGCCCTGAGAACAGGGGGAACAGTATGGATGATTCCCCGGGCTGGCAATATTTCGCGACCGGGGGCCGGTCGCGGGTCTCACGCTCGGGGCGCGGGCTCTTCGCAGAAGACCTGCCAGACGCGCCGGACGACGGCGGGCTTGGGCCCGCGTCCGGATACGATGGCGAGCGAGAGGGTCGGCATCGCTCCGTCCAGGATCTCGGCATAGCGCACCCCGCCGAAGGCGATGCGCCGGATCGACCGGGGAAGCAAGGCGGCGCCCAGGCCCGCCGAGACCAGGGAAAGCATGGTCAAGGCCCGGGCGGCCTCCTGGACGACGCGAACCTGGACGCCGGCCTTCGCGAAGCTGTCCATGATGCGGGCGTGGAGCACCGGCCCCTGCGCCTTCGGAAAGAGGATCAGCCCGAGTGCCGCGACCTGCGCCAGGGTGACGCCGCCCGTTGCCCCGTCGTCAGGCAGGACGGCGATACTGTCTTCGGCGGGCAGGTCGAAGATGTCGAGCCGTTCACCCGTTCCGAACGGCGGATGGGCAAAGCCGATATCGATCGCGCCCTCCGCCAGGGCCTCCAGCTGCTCGTTGGTCGACATCTCCAGGAGCTCCGGCCGCACGGCCGGCAGCACCTGCTTCAACCGGCCGAGGCGCCGGGGCAGATGTTCGTACAGCGCGGCCGAAACGAAGCCGATCCTGACCACGCCGGCCGCGCCCTGTTCCGCCGATCGGGCCAGAGCCAGGGCGGCATCGGCGTGCCGGACCGAAGATCTGGCCTCCTCCAGGAACGCCTTGCCCGCCCGCGTCAGGGAAAGGCGTCGGTTCGCCCGGTCGAACAGGCGGACGCCCAGCTCCTTCTCCAGCCGGGCGATGGACTGGCTGAGCGGCGGCTGAGCCATGCCGAGACGCTGGGCCGCCCGGCCCATATGCAGCTCGTCCGCGACGGCCAGGAAATGGCGAAGGTGGCGCAACTCCATATCGCCATAATATCAAAACTGCGCCGATGAATAATCGATCTGTCGGTCTTCCCCCGGCACCTTTCGTCCGGATGCAATAGCAAGCGGAGGACCGAATGATCTGGCCCGCGATTCTAGGCGTGCTGGGCACGCTCGCCGTCACCGGCGCGGCACATGCCGAGGACCCCGTCATGACCAGAACGGACCGTTTCGTCGAGCTCCCGTCCGGAGAGCGGCTTTTCATCCGTGAAGTCCGTCGCCCGGGCGAGCCGACGGAGACGCGCTCCGCCGTTCTCCTGGTCCATGGAGCTCGTGTTCCGGGCGTCGCCTCCTTCGATCTGCCGGTTCCGGGCGGCTCGCTTGCGGCCGACCTCGCGGCGGCGGGGCACCTCGTCTACCTCATGGACCTGCGCGGCTACGGCGCGTCCAGCCGGCCGGCCGCGATGCAGCAGGATCCTGCCGCCTCCGAGCCGCTGATGCGGACCGGCGACGCCGTGGCGGACATTGCGGCGGCGGTGGAGGCCGTCATCGAATGGAGCGGAGATCCGGAGGTCAGCCTCGTCGGTTGGGCGACCGGCGGCCACTGGGCCGGAGCCTATGCTGCCGAGAACCCGCGGACGGTCGAGAAGCTCGTCCTCTACAACACGCTCTATGGCGGAGCGGGCGAGCACCGGACGCTCGGCCATGGCTCGCCGCTCGAGGATCCGGCCAATCCCGGAAGCTTCAATGCCTCGGCCTTCGGCGGATACAGGCTGAATACCCGGGCAAGCCTGTTTCCGGCCTGGGACGACAGCATTCCCATCGCGGACAAGTCCTCTTGGCGGGACGAGCGCGTCATGGCCGCCTATGCGGAGGCTGCGCTCGCCTCGGATCCGACCGCGAACAGCCGCCAGCCGCCCAGCTTCCGGTCGCCCAGCGGCGCCATGGCCGACAGCTTCGAGCTGGCGATCGGCAGGCGCCAATGGAACGCGTCCGCTCTCGGCATGCCGGTGCTCGTGATCCGCTCCGGCCGTGACTTCTGGAGCCGCCCGGAGGACGCGCAGGCGATCGTCGAGGAGGCGCCGCGGGCTGAACTCGTGACGATCGGGGATGCGACGCATTTCGTGCATCTCGACCGCGACCATGCCGGCCGGGCGGAATTCCTTGCCGCCCTGACCCGCTTCCTCGAACCCTCGGGGCACGCGTCCGAGGGGCGGTGAGGGACCTGCGGCCCGGTCGCCGGGCCGCCTTCCCGCGTTCGACGAGGCGCCGGAGGCATCCGCGATCGGCCGAGGCTGTCGCCCGGGCGCTTGATGCGAAGAGGCCGGACGGTGAGAAGTTCAGCGCGAGATGCGGGTCGACAGGATGATCGAGGACAGCGTCCTCTCGACCCCGTCGATCAAGCCGATCCGGTCGATGAGCCGGTCGAGCTCCGCAATCGACGGGGCGGCGATGATCGCGATCAGATCGAAGGTACCGCTCACCGAATGAAGCTCGGTGACCTCCTGGATCTTCTCGAGCGACGCGGTCACCTGCGAAAGCGCTTTGGGGGCGATCGTGATCAATATGTGCGCGCGGATCAGGCTGGCGGAATATTCCTCCGACAGCCTAACGCCGTATCCGGTGATCACGCCCTCTCTCTCCAGCCGCTCAAGCCGCGCCTGCACCGTGGTGCGCGACAATGACAGCCTCTTGGCCATGGTCGCCACCGGCATGCGGGCATTCTCGCCAAGAAGCGCCAGCAGTTCCCGGTCCTTCGCGGTCAGTTGCATGGAGCGTCCTGCATTCTGTCTACATGCTTTGTCATATTGCCAAGATTTATACCGCAAAATGGCTAATCAGACGCTATGAATCGTCCATCCTCTGCCTACAATCGTGGGAAATCTCTCAATCGCGACACAGGGGATGGACATGAAGGACATCGTGGTGATCGGCGCCGGCAAGATCGGCGGGGCGATCGCGGTGATGCTGGCCGAGACCGGTGATTTCAGCGTGGTTGTCGCCGACCGCAGCCCGGAGCAGCTCGCCAAGATCGACCGCCATTTGTCGATCTCGACCCGGGAGCTCGACATCACCGACCACGCCGACGTGGTTGCCCTGCTGAAAGGGAAATTCGCGGTGCTGTCCGCAGCCCCCTTCAACCTGACGGGACGGATCGCGGAGGCGGCGCTCGAGGCGGGCGTCCATTATCTCGACCTGACGGAGGACGTGGCGACCACCAGGAAGGTCGAGGCGCTGTCGCAGAACGCCACGCGGGCGTTCATTCCGCAATGCGGCCTGGCACCCGGCTTCATTTCGATCGTCGCCAACGATATCGCCCGGCGCTTCGACAGCCTCGACAGCGTCCGCATGCGTGTGGGCGCGCTGCCGCAATACCCGTCCAATGCGCTGAACTACAACCTGACCTGGAGCACCGACGGGCTGATCAACGAATATATCGAGCCCTGCGAGGCGATCGTCGAAGGGAAGCTGGTGACCGTGCCGGCGCTTGAGGAGCGGGAGGAATTCTCGCTCGACGGCGTCACCTACGAGGCCTTCAACACTTCCGGCGGGCTGGGAACGCTGGCCAAGACGCTGGAGGGCCGGGTCCGCACGATGAACTACCGGACCATCCGCTATCCGGGCCACCAGGCAATCATGAAGGCGCTGCTCAACGACCTGAACCTCAGGAACCGCCGCGACGTCCTGAAGGATCTGTTCGAGAACGCGCTTCCCGCCACCATGCAGGACGTGGTCGTCATCTTCGTCACCGTTTGCGGCTGGCGGGACGGCCGGTACCTGCAGGAGACCTATGCCAACAAGGTCTATGCCGGGGTCGTGGCGGGCCGGAAGATGAGCGCCATCCAGATCACCACCGCCGCCGGCATTTGCTCCGTGCTCGATCTTCTGGCCGATGGCACGCTGCCGCAGAAGGGCTTCGTCCGTCAGGAGGAGATCGCCCTGACGGACTTCCTGAGCAACCGCTTCGGGAAGGTCTACGACCCCGAGGCGGCGCGGATGAAGGAAGCCGTCTGAGCATCCTTGTCGCCCATGCGGTCCGTTGCGCCCGGCCTGGCACAGGGGCCGGGCGTTTTCTTTTGCGGCCCGACAGTCCGGACAGGCGGCGCAAGGCCGCTTGGCGACCCCGGGGGAACTCAGTCCGCCGCAGCGAAATGCGCTATCTGGTCCGCATGCGCCTTCTGGAAGGGCGGGCGGGCCGTGGCGCGCGCGACATAGTCGCGACAGGCGGGATAGGTGGCCAGCTTGTCGAACCGGTCGACGACGCGCAGCGCATCCGCCATGGCGATGTCGGCGACCGAGAAGGTCCCCGCCAGCCATTCGCATCCTGCCAGCACCGGCTCCAGCCGCTGGAGCCGGATCTCGAGGAACCCGTCCAGGAACTTCCAGGCGGGCGTATCGTCGGTATCGCCGGAGAACGCCAGAAGGGCCCAGGGCAGGCTCGCCATCTCGACGGAGTTGAGCGCCGCGAACAGCCATTCCGTCGCCTTGCTGCAGGCGCGCGGATCGGCAGGCAGCAGCGCGTCGCTGAGCGTGCCCAGATGAAGCAGGATCGCGCCGCTCTCGAAGATCGAAAGGTCTCCGTCGGTCAGCCACGGCACCTGCCCGAAGGGCTGGTGCGAGAAATGCTCAGGAGAGCGGGGGCGAAAGGGGACGCTTTCGACGCGATAGGGCAGCCCGGCCTCTTCCAGGGCCCAGCGCACGCGTATGTCGCGCACATAGCCCCGCGGCATCTGCGGAACCCAGTCGAAGGTGGTGAGGATCAGGTCGGCCATTCGGCACCTCCATCCGCTGGGCGGACTATGCCCGCTTTCGGGCGCCGCAGAAAGAGGCTGGCCGCCGATGCCCGGTCGAAATGGATCTGTCCGGCGGACGGGGGCCGGACTTTGGCCTCAAGGCTGGGAGTATGGGCCGCGATGCGCGACCGTCAGCTGGCCAATCCGTAGCCTGATCTACAGGACGGAAATTCGGTGATCGTCCAGTTGCTGATCAGGAACTGCGCCCGTTTCTGTTCTGCCAGCCCATGCTGCACGTCGGTGGTGGCCGCTTCGGTCGAGAGCGCCGCCACGATCAGCGACGTGTCGAGGTAGAGCGTCAGGAACGACGGCCGTCCTGCATCGACGCTTCCGGCCATGCGCGAACCGCGTGCTCGCGGTCCTGCCGACGGTATCGTCGGCGGCGTCTGAGAAGCAGGATGGCGGCGGCGGACACGACGGCGACCACGGCGGCCTTCCGGATCAGCCCCGCTCTATTGTGCCGCCATTCCGCGCGGACGCCCATTTCGGCAGGGATGTTGGGAAGCCGTCCACGGGCGAGGTCGTCGAGAAGTCCCTCCACCATGTCGGCCCGGTCGGCCGCAAGCAGCATCAGCCAATGTCGCCAGTCCGATTCACTGTAGCGGAAGGCGCCTCTCCGGATCGCGCCGCTGGCGCCGCGGGGCGGCACGGAGGTGCCGAGTACGGCCGGCAGCCGATTGTGCTCGACGGACCGGAGCACTTCCACCCGAGGCTTCTGAAGCGACGGCCGGTCCCAGGTCATGCCGCGGGCCTCGCCATCGGACCGGACCCGATAGGGATAGGTCGGGTCGTTGCGTGGATCGGCATCGACGCCCCAGCCCTTGACGGTGGCGGGGTCTACGGTCTGCGGTTTCGTGAGGAACGATGCCATGGCCGCCTCGCCCTATTGTCCGCCGTTCGGATAAAGAACGGGCTTGATGCAGCCGTCGAGCTTGGCGGCGAAGATGCGATAGCCGTCCGACACCTCGTCCAGCGCCATCCGGTGCGTGATCAGCGCCTTGGGATCGATGTTCCCGGCCCGCACATGGTCGATAAGCCGCGGCAGAAGGCGTTTGACCGACGCCTGGTTGGCGCGGATCGTGATCCCCTTGTTCAGGACATTGCCGATCGGAACCACATTGCCGGTCGGGCCGTAGACGCCGACGATCGAGACGATCCCGCCCTTCCTCACCGAATTGATCGCCCAGTGCAGCGCGATCGCGGATCCCGCCTCGAGCTTCAGCCGCTTGCCCAGCAGGCTGTGCAGTGCACTGCCGACGGCATCGGCGCCCACCGCGTCGATGCAGACATCGGCGCCGATCGAATCCGTCTGCCTCTTGATGAACACCGCCATGTCCTCGATCTCGCGGAAATCGTAGACCTCCGCCGGGCAGTACGCTTGGGCGAATTCAAGCCGGTAGTGGACATGGTCGATGACGATGACGCGGCCCGCGCCGAACAGCCAGGCGCAGCGCGCGGCCATGATGCCGACGGGGCCGGCGCCGAACACGACCACCGTGTCGCCTTTCTGGATGCCGCCCATCTCGGCCGCCTGGTAGCCGGTCGGCACCACGTCCGTCAGCAGCACCGCATCGTCGGGATCCATCCAGTCGGGGATCAGGGTCGGACCCACATCCGCATAGGGAACGCGCGCGAATTCGGCCTGCCCGCCGTCATACCCACCCGCCGTATGCGAATATCCGTAGATGCCGCCAGCCGCGGTCGCCTCCGCATTCGCTTCGTGACAGTTGCCGAATAGCCCCTGCCGGCAGAAGTGGCACCGGCCGCAGGCGATGTTGAACGGCACGAGCACATGGTCGCCCGGCTTCAGGGCCTCGACCTCGGGCCCGACCTCTTCCACGATGCCGCAGAATTCGTGACCGAACGTCATTCCCACCCGCGTGTCGGGAACCAGCCCGCGATAGAGATGCAGGTCGGAACCGCAGATGCAGGAACGCGTCACGCGGACGATCGCGTCCTGCGGATGTTCGATCCGCGGCAACGCCTTATGTCCTGCCCGAACCCGGTAGGGGCCCCTATAGTCGGCTGCCAGCATGCGCGGGCTCCCTTGCGATGTGCCTCGCAGAACCCGGCTTTGGAATAGTTGTTCCGCATACCCGGAGCATCGCCGGCAGCCTGACGCCTGCTGCCGCATCGGGGAAGATGCCGTGGCGCCGGCTGCCGGAGAGTGTCTGAAGCATGAAGGGGTGATCTCTTCCCCGGGATCGGGGCAGGACGAAGTCAGGCGATGGCCGCCGCCGCGCGCGAGCGGATGCCGATCAGGATCATCGATGCGGCGGCCAGAAGAATGGCGCTGCTGCCGGCAAAGACTCCGGTGACGCCGCTGAGGTCCAGCATTCCGCCCCCTGCGGCTGCCCCCATCGCGATCGCCAGATTGATCGCGGCCACCAGCAGGCCGCCCGCGCTTTCCGCCTGGTCGGGAACGGTCCGGGTAAGCCAGGTCGACCAGGCGACCGGCACGGCGCCGAACGCCAGGCCCCAAGCCGCGATCATGAGCGCGGCCGCCATCGGCACGCTGCCGAGGAGGACGAGGCCGACCCCGAGCGCGCCCATCGACAGCGGCATGGCGACGAGCGTCACCCTCAGGCTGCGCTTCAACAGCCGCCCGGCAAGGAGTGTGCCCAGGAAGTTGGCGATCCCGAATCCCAGAAGGACGGCCGACACGGTGCTTGTCCCGACGCCGGTCACCGTCTCCAGGAAAGGACGGATATAGGTGAAGAAGGCGAAATGACCCGTGAAGACCAGCATTGCTGCACCCATGCCAAGCCCGACGCCGGGACGCGCCAGAACGTCGGCCAGGGTGCGCAGGCGTGTCGATCCGGTCGGTGCCATGCGGGGCAGCGTCGCTAGCTGCACGATCAGCGTCACGGCGCCCAGGACGGCTGCGATCAGAAAGACGTTACGCCATCCGATGATGTCGCCAAGGAAGCTGCCGACCGGTGCGGCCAGGATGGTGGCGGCGGCTACGCCGCTGAAGGTTATTGACAAGGCCTGGGGCACCTGCGCCTCCGGTACGAGGCGCATGGTCACGGCGGCCGACATGGTCCAGAACCCGCCGAGCGCGATGCCGAGAAGCACGCGTCCCAGCAGCAGGAGCGGCAGGTCGGGAGCCATGGCCACCAGGACGTTCGAGAAGATCAGCAGGACCGAGAAGGCGAGGAGCACCGTCCGGCGATCGACCCGCCTTGTGGCGGCCGAGATCAGGAGGCTGGTCGCCATGCCGATGACGGCCGTTGCGGTTACCGCCTGTCCGGCCGCTCCCTCGGAGATGTCGAGGTCCGCCGCCATGGACGTCAGCAGGCTGGCGGGCAGGAACTCCGCCGTTACGAGGCCGAAGACGCCAAGTGCCATGGCAAGGACGGCGGCCCAGGCGGGCCGTTCCGGCGCCTGCGATGCCGCCGGTCCGTCGGCTTCATTCAACTGAGACATTGCGGAAACCCTTCAGGAAATGGCGCAGAGGGTCCGGTTGCGCGGGACCCTCTGGCCGTTGCCGGCACGAGGGGAGGGCGAGCGCTTGGGGGGACAAGCCCCTCGGGTCGCTTCGTCCGATTGCCGGAAAGTGCGGGAGCTCGGTCAGGCCGCGAAGCCGCCGTCGACCGCAAGCGCTGCGCCGGTCACGAAGCTGGCGGCCGGGCTGGTCAGATAGGCGACGGCGCTTGCCACCTCATCCGCCGAACCGTAGCGTCGCAGGGCAACCTTGGCCCGTTGTTCGTTGGCGTGATCGCTGTTGGCCGGGTTCATGTCCGTGTCGATCGGTCCGGGATGGACCAGATTGACGGTGATGCCCCGCGGCGCGAAGTCGTGCGCCAATCCGCGCGTCATGCCGACCAGTGCCGCCTTGGTGAGGGTGTAGGCGGTGGTGCCGGGCCCCGCACTGCGTTCCGCGAGGCAGCTTCCGATGGCGACGATGCGGCCTCCTTCCGCCATCGCTTGCGCGGCGGCGGTGGCGGCGAAGAAGACACCGCGTACATTGACGGCGATCAGCCGGTCGAAGGCATCGACGGTCACGCTCTCCGGCGGACCGGCCAGCATGATTCCCGCATTGGCCACGAGGATGTCGAGGCGCCCGAAATCGGCAGCGACCTTCCCGACGACATCCTGAATCGCGGCGGCGTCGCCCGCATCCGCCCGGTAGGCCTTGGCCCGGCCCCCGGCTTCGCGGACTTCCGATTCGACCCGGTCTGCGGCATCGGCCCTCTCGGAGAACGTAAAGGCGACCTCCGTGCCCTCGGCTGCCAGGCGCCGCACGATTGCAGCGCCGATCCCTCTGCTGCCGCCGGTCACCAGGGCCACCCGATTGGCGTTCATGCTCATTGTCCAACCTATTTCTGTATTGATCGATACAGAAATGCTGGCGTAGTTGTCCGGCGCAGTCAACAGTGTTATATATCGATCGATACAAAAAAGGAGGTCCGATGTCGTCCCGCGGCCGTCCTCGATCCTTCGATCGGACGGAAGCCCTTGAGAAGGCAATGGAAGTCTTCTGGAAGCATGGTTTCGAAGGCTCGTCGCTGACGGACCTCACGTCCGCGATGGGCATCAACTCGCCCAGCCTCTACGCCGCCTTCGGATCCAAGGAAGCCTTGTACCTGGAAGCCGTCCGTCATTACGGCCGGACGATGGGCTCGGCTACGTTGCGGGCCCTTGCGGAAGCGCCGTCCGTGCGGGAGGGGTTGGCCGGAATGCTGTGTGCCGCCATCGGCTGCGCCGCCGGGGAGGCAGGGCCACGCGGATGTATGATCGCGCTGGGTGCCATGCAATGCGCCCCGGGAAACGAGCGGATCGGCGAAGAGCTGAAGGAGATGCGCCGCACGGTCCGGGACACGCTGCGGCTGAAGTTCGAGGCGGCGATCGCGGAAGGCGTCCTGCCGCCGGACGCCGACGCCGCGTCGCTGGCGACCTATTTCGCGACCGTCCTGCACGGGATCGCCATTCAGGCCCGTGATGGAGCCACTCGGGAGGAGCTGGGCGCCATCGTATCCCATGCACTGGCTGCTTTCGATCGCGTGGCGCGAGTGAACGGGCCCGCCGGCCGCTCATGAACACGCCCTGAACGTCGGCGGATCGCAATTTCCCATGGAATCCGAAACCTCGGAAGTTCGGGGCCGGGCAGTGATCGGCGAATCCGGAACAGCTCCGGAAGGAGGTTGCCTCCGGGGACGGATGAAGAACGAGAATTGGTACAGAACATCTACGACAACCCCGAATTTTTCGCCGGCTACAGCCAGCTGCCGCGGCAGGTGCACGGGCTTTCCGGCGGGCCGGAATGGCCCGCCATCCGGGCGATGCTTCCCGATCTGACCGGGAAAAGGGTGCTCGACCTAGGCTGTGGCTTCGGCTGGTTCGCCCGATGGGCGAGAGAGGCGGGCGCCGCGGCGGTCCAAGGGCTGGACCTGTCGGAGCGGATGATCGACCGGGCCAGGGCCGACACGTCCGACCCCGCGATCGAATACCGGATCGCGGACCTGGAGGAGCTCCGGCTGGCGCCGGCGGCGTTCGACTTCGCCTACAGCGCGCTCGCCTTCCGCTATGTCGAGGATTTCGGCAGGCTGGTGCGGGAGGTGCACAACGCACTCACGCCCGGGGCCCATTTCGTCTTCACGATCGAGCACCCGATTTATATGGCGGCGACCCATCCCCGCTGGTGGACCGACGAGGACGGGCGCAAGACGTGGCCGGTCAACCGCTACGCCATCGAGGGGGAACGGCGGACCGACTGGTTCGCCAAGGGTGTCCTCAAGTATCACCGCAGGATCGGGACGACGCTGAAGACCCTGATCCGTAGCGGCTTCGCGATCCGCCAGATGGAGGAGTTCGCCCCGACGGCGGAGCAGATCGCCGCAAGCCCCGAGCTCGAGGAGGAGCTGGAGCGGCCCATGATGCTGCTGGTCGCCGCCGAGCGGCGAGGGCGAGGCCACCCGCGCCGGCTGCCACCGGAAACGGGGGGATGTATAATCGGAGCTCCGGGCCGGATGCCCTGACGCTGGAGAGGCGCCGGCCGGCTCCCGCGGAGCGGCGCCTCTCCCGAGGGGCGCGGCAGGAAGGAGGACACCTCCCGTGAAGATCAGCGCGCGCAACAGGCTTAAGGGAACGGTCGTGGACGTCGAGAAGGGGGCGACTACGTCCCATGTCCGCATCGATGTCGGAGGCAACATCATCACGGCGTCTATCACCAACGAGGCGGTGGACGAACTCAAGCTGGCCAAGGGCGGGACGACGATCGCGGTGATCAAGGCGTCCGACGTGATGGTCGCCGTCGAGGACTGAGCCCATGGGGTGGGAGGGCGGACTCCGCGCGGCGGAGCGCGCCGTGGACTGGCCCGACGCGGCCGATGCCGGGCTCGTCTTCATCGGCCGCATCCGGACGCCCTGGGCGGACCGCAAGGATTGCCCGCGCCAGGGGTGCCAGGACGGTCCGATCTGCCGCATCGAGGTGTTCGAGCCCTGGGCGGTGGCCCTCAAGGGACTGGAGGACTTCACGCAGGTCGAAGTCCTCTACTGGCTGCACCGGTCGCGCCGCGACCTTGTACTGCAAAGCCCGCGCGACGATGGGACGACGAAGGGCACCTTCGCCCTGCGCTCGCCGGTCCGGCCGAACCCGATCGGCACCGCGCTGGTCCGGCTGGTCGGGATCGAGGGGCCGACGCTTCTGGTGCGCGGCCTCGATTGCCTGGACGGAACGCCGCTTCTCGACCTCAAGCCCGATCGGTGTGCCTATACGCCGCTTGCACCGCCGAAGGCTAGCGATCCCGGGGTGCCCGGCACGTAAGTAATCGCCTGAGGGAGTGCCATGATGGGGCGGTCGATCGCGCTTCCTGCCCTTCTCCTGGCCGACCTGTCTTTCCCCGCCGACGCACGCCTCGTTACGGATTCCGCCGGCCGCAGAGTCGAGATCCCCGAGCGCATCACCCGCGTCTTTGCCGCGGGCCCGCCGGCGTCGGTTGTTCTTTACGTTCTGGCGCCGGAAAAGATGATCGGCTGGGTTCCGGGCGCCGCGCGAGAGCGAGAAGCCCTTCCTTCTGCCGGCGCGTCGTCAGCAGCGATGCGGAGCGCGCCGGGCCTTCGCCTCTGGGGCGCGGCAGGCTCGATTCGGCGGCGCCGTGAAGGCCGCGCAGCAGTCGGATTAAGGAAGCAGTTGCGGACGGTGAGCGGGCTGACGGCGTCCGGTCGAAGGAAGAGCTTCCGCCGGTCGCCCGCAGCTGCACCCGGCCGGTTTCCGGGAATCCCCGTCGACCGGCCGGGACGGGTGTTCCGCCGTCAGATGACGCTCAAAGCCTTCACCAGATAGCCCTGGAAGGTTTTGATGTTCCCGACCTGCTTGCTCAGATGGGCGGCATGAAGCGCGACGACCTTGTCCTCGGTCAGCTTCTTCTGCGCCGCGTATTTGGCGATCCGGTCCTCCCAGTCGGAATAGTTCGCGCCGTAGTCCTTCAGGGGCGGGAAGAATTCCTTCATGGCCTGGCCGCCATAGATGCTCTTGAACACGCCCCCGTATTTGGCCGCCAGAACCTGATCCCAGTATTTGCACGCCGTGCAGTAGCCGCGGGCGGGGCTGTCCCCGGTCGCCATGCTGATCAGGTTGGCCTTGGTCGGCTTGGACTTCAGCGTGCTGATGTCCTTCAGAAGCGCATCGATTTTCTTGACGGCGGCTTCAAGCGGCTTGAGAACCGCCTTCAGCTTGTTCTCGAAATCCTTGCGCGCCTTCTCATAATCCTTCTTCAGGGCGTCGTCGAAGGTCTCGATCTGCTTTGCATAGGCGTTGGCGGCATCGGCAATGGCCGCGCAGGCCTTGGACGCCGCCTTCGGGATCAGCTTTTCCTTGGCGAAATTGCCTTCCCACCTGGTGGCCAGGGCGGCAACGCTCTTGGCATGACCGGCGATCGGCTTCAGCTTGCTGTCATAGGCCTTCATCGCCTCGGCGAACTCCTTGTCCAGCTCTTCGAAGGACGAGGGCTCCTTGAGGTCGAACTCCTTCCACGGCACGGAAGCGTGCATCTTTTCCAGCGCCTTCAACGCTGCACCGATACCGGTCGACTTGACCTTGGCGAGAGTCGGCTTGCGCTTATCCCAGTCCTTCTGGGTCAGCGTCACGGAATAGTTGATCTGCGGCATGGTTCCCCTTGCGCTGCTGTTCTTCGCGGGTTGTCCGCGCGTCGACGACAATCCACGGAGATGCGCTCCCGTCGTGGAGTCCCGATACCCCGATCGGCACCGGGCCGGCCCGAAGGCTCGGCAGCGTGGTTCGTTCCGGGTTCGAGACGCTCGGAAGAATTGTCCAATCCGCGCGATGTGTCACGCTTAAAAATTGCACAAAACTTTGAATAGTATTCCCCAAGTGGCGTTCCTGCGGCTTGCGGGGCGCGGATAGGCTGCGGGTTCGCAGGAGGGATGACCCCTTCCGTCCGCGGAAGGGTGAGGGAGAGGAGATCGGCAGTGCACAGACTTGCCCGACGGGCGGCAGCCCTCCTGACCGGACTTGCGGCAGTCCTGCTGGCCGTCAGCTTCGTCGGTCTCGTCGACCGGATCGAGAGCGCGCCGGACGCCGGGGCCGGGCGGATGGCGCTGAAATGGCTGGTCGGGAACTGGCCTGTCCTGGCCTTGTGGGCCGCAACGGCCGGTCCCTTCGCAGTCGTCGCTTGGCTGACGAGACCGCCCCGGCCCTAGGGCCGGCCGGGGGGGGGCGCCGCATTGGCACTCGAGGGAGTCGAGTGCCAAAAATTCCGTCGCACCATCTTGACCGAGCGTTTCTTCCTGCTTAGCTCGAATTTCGCTCAAGGGCGGGTCCGTCCGCTCCGGGGCTCATGAGATCGTGGTTCTGCATCTGGAGGAATTGCATGCATTTCCGCCCGCTGCATCTTCACGGCGTTCGGCGCCCGGGATATCGGGCCGCCGCCGGCCGCTCTGCGCCGGCCCGGGGAACATGAGCATCCGGCCACGCCGATAGACCCTGCCCGGGGTCTCAACTGCGAAAATCAATCCTGAATGGTGGAGCGGACCTGGCGATGCCGGCTGGCCGGCAGGAGGAGCGACGCGGGCATCGGGTGGTCCACTCCCCCGAGTGGAGGCATAGAATGAAGTCAAGAGCCCGCTTCGTTTCCGTCCTGTCCGCTGCGACCCTGCTCGCGGCGGTTCCGGCATCTGCCCAGGATACCGACCGGTCGTCGGCCGAGCCGGTGGGACTGTGGTTGATGACCCCCTATCCGGAACTCGCTCTCGAACCCGGCGAAACCAGTTCGATCTCGATCACCGTGCGCAACGCGCAACTGCCTCCGCAGCGCGCGGCGCTGGAGGTGACCGGCGTTCCCGAAGGCTGGGACTGGACACTCAAGGGAGGCGGTCGCGAGATCACCGCCGTCATGGTCGGCCCCGACCAGTCCGAGCGAATTACTCTCGAACTCACGCCCCCGGCAGACGCCTCGCAGGAGGAATTTCCGATCGAGCTTCGCGCCCGCAACGGGGAGAGGACCATCGCTCTGCCGCTCGTCGTCCGGCTGTCGGAGGCGGAGCAGGGCGGGCTGACGGTCGAGCCCGAGCTTCCGGCCCTGCGCGGTACGGCGCGCTCCACCTTCACCTTCAGGGTCCGGGTCACGAATGACGGACCGGAGGAAGCGCTGTTCAACCTGGCCGCCTCGGTTCCTGAAGGCTTCCAGACCCGGTTCAAGCGCGGATACGGTTCGGAGGAGATCACCGGGGTGCCGATCGATGCCGGCGCGTCGGAGACCGTCACGCTCGAGGTCGTCCCGTCGCGGGCGGTCGCCGCGGGGCGTTACCCGATCGTCATGGAGGTGTCGGACGGCGGCACCTCGGCGACCGCAGAGCTGAGCGTCGAGGTCACGGGCGAGCCTGCCGTCCGGATCGTCGGGCCGCAGGAACGCCTGTCGGGCGAGGCTGTCGCCGGCGAGGAAACGAGCTTCCCGTTCACGCTCGTCAACGCCGGCAGCGCGCCGGCCATGGATCTCGAGCTTGCGGCGACGCCGCCCAGCGGCTGGACCGTCGAGTTCGAGCCCGAGCGCATCGATGCGCTGGCGCCCAACTCGACCCGTGAGGTCAATGTGAAGATCACGCCCTCCGAGCGGGCGGTTGCCGGCGACTACATGGTGGCGGTCCGGGCAAGTGGCGGGCCCGTTTCGGAGTCCGTCCAGTTCCGCACGACGGTACGGACCTCCACCCTTTGGGGCGCGGCGGGGCTCGGCGTCATCGCAGTTGCCGTCCTGGTCCTGGGCGGCGCCGTCATGAGGTACGGTCGGCGATGAACGGCACCGTCATCGAGGCGACCGGGCTTGCCAAGCATTACGGCAAGGCGGTCGCAGTCGCCGGAATCGATCTACGGATCGACGCCGGCGAGGTCATCGGCCTTCTCGGGCCGAACGGCGCGGGCAAGACCACGACCATCCTGATGCTGCTTGGCCTCACGGAGGTGACCAGGGGCACGGTCCGGATCCTCGGCAGGGATCCCCTGCGCCAGCCGCTGGAGGTGAAGCGCACGGTCGGGTATCTGCCGGATGCGGTCGGCTTCTACGAGCAGATGACCGGCCGGGAGAACCTGGCCTATACGGCGAGGCTCGCCGGGCTTCCGGGCGAGCGGGCGAGGGAGCGGATCGACGCCGCGCTCGCGAAGGTTCGGCTATCGGACGTCGCCGATCGCCGGGTCTCGACCTATTCGCGCGGCATGCGCCAGCGGCTGGGCATTGCCGAGTTGCTCATGCGCGACTGCCGGGTGGCGATCCTGGACGAGCCGACCTCCGGACTCGATCCGCAATCGACGCAGGAGTTGCTGGACCTGATCCAGGAGCTGAGCCGCGAGGGGATGACCGTGCTCCTCTCCTCGCACATGCTCGACGTCGTGCAGTCCGTCTGCCACCGGGTCGCCCTGTTCAACAAGGGGCGGATCGGCTTCTTCGGAACGCTGGATGAACTGGCGGCGAGGATCGGCGGCGGCGCCTATCTCATCGACGTCGAAGCCGAAAACATCGACCTGGGGCAGGTGGCCGCCGGCGCCGAAGGGGTGAAGTCCGTGAGCGGGACGGGCGAGGGGCGGTGGCAGGTCGAGGCCGAAACCGACATCCGCCCCCGTCTCGCGCGCCTGATCGTCGAGGCCGGAGGGTCGCTCCGCAACCTCGACCTGCGCCGGATGCGGCTGGACGAGGCCTATAACCGCTATTTCAGGGAGTTCAGCCATGAAGCGTGAAGGCTCTCCCCTGACCGGGGTGGCGGCAATCGCGTTGAAGGAAGCCGCCGACCACATGACGAGCGCACGCATGCACCTGATCATGCTGCTCGTGCTGCTGACGGCCATCGGGGCAGTCTATGGCGCGATCGGGCGGATCCGGGAAACCACGGCCGAGGACCCGTTCCTGTTCCTCAAGCTGCTGACCGTGGCCCGGGAGCCGCTCCCCTCGTTCACCTCGTTCCTGGGCTTTCTCCTGCCTCTGGTGGCGATCGCCCTCGGCTTCGACGCGATTAACGGGGAATTCGCGCGGCGGACCATGAGCCGGCTGCTGGCCCAGCCGATTTATCGGGACGCCATTCTCTTCGGGAAGTTCCTGGGCGGCCTCTTGGTCATCGGCATCGCGCTTCTCACGCTCTGGCTCCTGATGACCGGGCTCGGGATCCTGTTCCTGGGGCTGCCGCCCTCGGGCGGCGACGTCGCCAGGGGCATTGCCTATCTGGCGGCGACGCTGGCCTATGCCGGCGTGTGGCTGGCACTGGCGATCGCCTTTTCCAGCTTCATCCGGTCGCCGGCGACCTCGGCGCTCGCGGCACTTTCGGTCTGGCTGGTCATGACCGTCTTCTGGGGCATGATCGTCCCCTTCGTCGCGAGCGTGATCGCGCCGCTCGATCCGCTCGACCCGATGTCCGTGCTCGCCCAGTTTGAGGCGCAGCAGGCGGTGGCCAGGCTTTCCCCACAGACGCTCTACAGCGAGATCACCGCGATGCTGCTCGACCCCGCGGCGCGGTCCGTCGGCCCGTTGTTCCTGACCCAGCTCCAGGGGGCGGTGATCGGCGCGCCGCTCGCCACGGCCGACAGCCTGCTCATCGTCTGGCCGCAGATCTCCGGACTGGTGGCGGCGATGATCCTGCTGTTCACGATCGCCTATGTCGTCTTCCAGCGGCAGGAGGTGAGGGCGTGACCGGTGCCGGCCGTCGGGGCATTGCCGAACGGCCACGGCTGGCGTAGAGCCTGGTTCCGGAAGGGCGGCGGTGTGGGGCGGACGGACGACCGGATCCGCCCTCGCCGCCGACCGCCGTCACGAGGGACCGAAGCGAAAGGGAAGGCATGGCCGAAGCACCGCGCAGCGTCACGATCTACGGCATCAGGAACTGCGACACCATGAAGAAGGCGCGGAGCTGGCTGGACCAGCACGGGATCGCCTATGCCTTTCACGACTACAAGACGGCGGGCATCGACCGTGCCCGGCTTGAGGCCTGGGCGGGGAAGGTCGGATGGGAGACGCTCCTCAACCGGTCGGGAACCACGTTCCGGAAGCTCCCCGATGAGATGAAGGCCGGTCTCGACGAAACGCGAGCCCTCGCGCTTATGGTCGAGCAGCCCTCCATGATCAAGCGGCCCGTCCTCGACATAGACGGACGCCTGATCGTCGGCTTCAGGGCCGAGGAGTACGAGAGGGCGTTGGCCTAGCCGCGTTCCGTCGCTGCCGTCATCGAGGGCGCCGTCACCCGCGATTCACCAGGCGTCGGTAAGGCGCAGATAGGTCCAGATCACGACGGCAATTGCGGCGATCAGCATCGCCACGACCCCGAGGCTGCGCAGGAATTGCGGCAGCTCGTTCTGCTTCCACGCGCTGCGGGCAAGCAGCGCCAGATAGGCAGCGATGAAGAGGGCTATCCCCTGGGCCAGCGTCATCCCGCCATCATGGCGGGTCGGCCCGGCCGGTCAAGCGGGCTTCGGCTCCGCGAAGCGCGCCAGCATCATCGCCACACGGCGCCAGTCGGCGAAACGGAGATCGTCCCCCTGTGCCTCGGCCTGTTGGGCGCGCAGCATCGCCGCGGCGATCGACGTTTCACCCAGCCGGTGCCAGAGCGCGTTGGCGATTACGACGATTTGGCGATTGGTCAACATGGGAAGCCTGCCTCCTTCCGGACTGTTGATGATCGACTCTCGCATCGGCCCGATGACGCCACTGTGACATCCTTGAGACAATTTTGGGGCCCGTCTCTCCCGGCGGTAGGTCCGCTCATTCCATGGTATTAGCTCCACTTGGCCTCTAACCGGCCCGCCTTGGGATCTGCTAATCTTCGAAGCAGGGGTCTCCTTCCCCGAAGCGGTGGAGCAGGAAGGTCGCCGCCCGATCCGGTAGACGCAGGGTCAAACGACGGAGGCGTGCCGATGGCGAGCTGGACTCCCGATCCGACCTTCTATCCTTCCCCCCGAATGGCCATGTCGGCACCGGCAGAAAAGCTGGGCTATGTGGCGATCCTGGACACGACGGGCGTTAGGCCGGATGCCCTCGGCGTGGTCGACCTGGATCCCTCATCGGCGACCTATTCGAAGCTGGTCGGCCGTGTCGACATGCCGAATGTCGGCGACGAGCTGCATCATTTCGGCTGGAACGCCTGCAGCTCGGCCCTTTGTCCGAATGCGCCGCACCCGCATGTCGAGCGACGCTACCTGATCGTTCCGGGCATCCGGTCGTCGCGCCTCCACATCGTCGACACCAAGCCCGACCCGCGACAGCCCAGGATCGTGAAGGTGATCGAGCCGGAAACCGTCTTCCAGCGGTCCGGCTATTCGCGGCTTCATACCGTCCATTGCGGACCGGACGGGATCTATGTGAGCGCGCTCGGCGCTGCCGACGGCGGCGGGCCGGGCGGAATCCTTGTCCTGGATCACGACAGTTTCGAGGTGCTGGGCCGCTGGGAGCTGGACCGCGGATCCCAGAACCTGGCCTACGACTTCGCCTGGCATCTGGGGCAGGACATCCAGATCACCAGCGAATGGGGAACGCCGGACATGATCGAGGACGGGCTCGTGCCCGAACTCCTTCTGGGCGGCAAGTACGGGCATTGCCTGCATGTCTGGGATCTTCGGCGCCGTCGGCACCTCCAGGCGCTGGATCTCGGCGCCGAACAGCAGATGGTGCTGGAGCTGCGCCAGGCCCGGGATCCCGCCAAGGCTTACGGCTTCGTCGGTGTGGTGGTGAGCCTGGCCGACCTTTCGGCCTCGATCTGGCTGTGGCATCGCGAAGGCGATCAGTGGCAGGTCCGGAAGGTGATCGAGATCCCGGCGGAGCCCGCGGAGCCCGACCAGTTGCCGCCGCTCCTGAAGGGCTTCAAGGCGGTACCGCCGCTTGTCACCGACATCAATCTCTCGCTCGACGACCGCGACCTCTACGCCTCGTGCTGGGGGACGGGCGAGTTGCGGCGCTACGATGTCAGCAACCCGTTCGAGCCCAGGCTGACCGGCTCCATCAGGATCGGCGGCATCGCCGCGCGTGCCCCGCATCCCGGCGCGGGCCCGGTCAATGGCGGGCCGCAGATGGTCGAAGTCAGCCGTGACGGCAGGCGGATCTATTTCACGAATTCACTCTACCGCGTCTGGGACGGCCAGTTCTATCCGGACGGGATCAGGGGCTGGATGGTCAAGGCCGAGGTCGACGATGCCGGGGAAATGAGGCTCGATCCCGACTTCTTCGTGCCGTTCGATGACGGGTACCGGCCTCATCAGATCAGGCTCGAGGGCGGGGACTGTTCGTCCGATACCTTCTGCTACCCGTGAGCCACCGGCAGGTGGCGGAATGCGATCGTGAGCGGCTTCTGGGCCTGGGCCGGGCTTGCCGGGCTTGGCGCCTTTCACGGCGTCAACCCGGCGATGGGCTGGCTGTTCGCGGTGGCGATCGGGCTTCAGCGGCGAAGCCGGGCGGCGGTGCTCTGGGCGCTGGTGCCGATCGGGCTTGGCCACGGCATTGCCGTGGCGCTGACCATCAGTGCCGCGCTGCTGCTCCGTCCGCTGGTCGGGCTCGATGTGCTGAAGGTCCTGGCGGCCTCCGCGCTGATCGTCTTCGGCCTGTGGCGCCTGACGGCAAGCCACCGCGGCCGCGCGGGCATGCAGGTCGGCTTCCTGGATCTCGTCTTCTGGTCGTTCCTGATGGCGACCGCCCATGGGGCAGGGCTCATGGTTCTGCCCGTGCTTCTTGAACTTCCGTCGGGAGAGGCCGGTCTCCATAGCCATGGCATCGACGCTCATGCGGCCCACGGCCCCCACGCTGCCGATCCCGCCGGCATGGGGGTGAGCGAAGCCGGATGGCATGCCATGGCCGCGCTCGGCATCCACAGCGCGGCCATGGTCGCCGTCAGCGCAGCCGTCGCTGTTGCCGTCTATAGCTGGATCGGGCTTGCCTTCCTGCGGCGGGGCTGGATCAATCTCGACCCCCTGTGGGCGCTCGCCCTAATCGGCATCGGGGGACTTTCGCTGATCGTCCAGGCGCTCTGATGCCGAACCTCAGTCGGTCACCAGGCGCAGCCCCTTGTCGAAGACCCTGAGCGCGTCGGCCAGAACGGCCGATCGCTTCAGCTTGCGCTTGTCGTCGAACACCGCGAAATCCGCGCCGCGCGGGGTCTGGATCTTGGCGATCGCGAAGGCCGGACGTTCGGCCGTATGCCGGAAGACGCTGAAGAGGGCGATCCCGGTCGTGTGGTCGATCGCATAATCCTTCCATTCGCCGCGGGCGACGTGCTCGCTGTAGACCCCGAGAAGCAGGGAGAGTTCGAAACGAGTGAAATAGACCCGGCCGGTCCTTCTGTGCCTGTAGTCTGATAGCCGGACAATATGGGTCATGCCCCTGGATCACCTCGCCGGATGCGATGCTGCGGCGACGATTTCAGCCTAAAATAAGCAGAGCGTCCAGCACCGTCGGGGTGTTCCGGGACCGACGCGACGTTGTTTTCGGTCCGTCGATAGTCTAGGAAAAGGCGCCCGCCCGACGCTAGGCGGATGAGTCCGGGGACGATGAATGGCTGATCTTTTTCGCGAAGTTGACGAAGCCCTGCGGGAGGACCGCGCCAAGACGCTCTGGGACCGGTACGGCTCTCTGGTGATCGCGCTGGCGGCGGCACTGGTGCTCGGCACCGCGGGATTCGCCTTCTGGCAGAATCATCAGGCGCAGCAGAACCAGGAGCGCAGCGCCATGCTGGCGCAGGTGCTGACCCTTGCCGAAGAGAACCCGGCCGAAGCCGCCGACCAGTTCGCGGCTCTTGCCGCTTCCGGCGGCAACCAGGCGTTGCTGGCCCGCTTCTACGAGGCCGGACTGCGGGCTGAGGCAGGCCATAGCGAGGCTGCCGTTGACCTTTACCGGGAAATCGCCGGGGACAGTTCCGTCAGTGGGACGTGGCGGGATCTGGCTCGGCTGCTGGCCGTGATGCACGGTCTCGACGACGACGACCCCGCGGTCCTGGAGGCTGAGCTGGCGCCGCTTGCGGCGGCGGACAGCCCCTGGCGGTTCAGCGCGCGGGAAATGACGGGCCTGTTGGCGCTCAGGCAGGGCGATACGGAACGTGCCCGGACCCTGTTCGCCGAACTGGCCGATGCGCCGGACGCGCCGGCGGGCGTGCGCGCCCGCGCGGGCGAACTTGCGGCGCTTCTGAGCGAACGGGGCGGAGAATGATGGCACGACGGTTGATCAACGCCGCGACGGCCGCCGCTGTCGCGGCACTGCTCGGCGGCTGCGGCATGTTCGAGGAAGGCGGCTGGCTCGGCCCCGAGGAAGCGCCGCCCTTGCCTGGCGAGCGAATTTCCGTCCTGGAGCTTCAGCGCGGTCTCGAACCCGATCCCCGGGTGGCCGGGATCGCCGTCTCCCTTCCGCCGCCGGCGGCGGCGCCCGACTGGTCGCAGGCCGGCGGCCGGCCGAACCATGTCGGCGGGCATCCCGCCTTCGATTGGCCTGCCGAGCGGGTCTGGTCGACCGGTATCGGCGAAGGCTCGGGCGGTATCCCGCGCCTTCTGTCGTCCCCGATCGTGGCCGGCGGCCGGGTGTTCGCCTTCGATGCGGCCGGCAGCGTCTCCGCCATCGACCTGGCCAGCGGCCGCCGGCTCTGGCGTGTGCGGATGGCATCGCCCGAGGAAGACAGCGTTGTCCTGGGCGGCGGGGTGGCCTATGCGAACAACCTGCTTTTCGTCACGACGGGTTTCGGCGAAGTCCTCGCCGTCGATCCGGAGAATGGCGGCATGGTCTGGCGCACCGAGGTTTCGGCGCCCGTCCGCGCCGCGCCGACGGTCGAGGGCGGCCGCGTCTTCGTCGTCGGGATCGACAATCAGCTGACGGCTCTGGACGCCCGGACCGGCGAAGTTCTCTGGACACATGCCGGCATCATCGAGGATGCGGGCCTGCTCGGCGGCGCCAGCCCGGCGGCCGAGGCGGGGGTCGTGATCGCTCCCTATTCCTCGGGCGAGATCTTCGCGCTCAGGGCCGAAACGGGTCGGCAGCTCTGGTCCGACAGCCTAGCCGCGATCCGGAGGGTGGGCGCGCTCGCCAGCCTTGCCGACATCAGGGGATTGCCGGTCATCGACCGGGACATCGTCGTCGCCACGAGCCACAGCGGCCGGACTGCCGGCATCGACCTCAGGACCGGCGCCCGGATCTGGGAGCAGGATATCGGCGGGATCCATACTCCCTGGGTCGCCGGCGATTTCGTGTTCATGCTGACGAATGATGCGGAACTCGTTGCCCTTACCCGGAACGGGGGCGGCATCCGCTGGGTTACCCCGCTGCCGCGGTGGCGCAATCCGGAGAACCGGACCGGCCCGATCTCCTGGGCGGGGCCGGTGCTGGCCGGTGGCCAGCTGGTCGTCGTGGGCTCGACGGGGGAGGCGCTGCTGATCGATCCCGCCACAGGCAATTCCAGCGGCAGCTTCGATCTGCGTGGTGCCTCGAGCCTAGCCCCGGTGGTCGCCGACGGAATGCTCTTCGTCCTGAGCGACGACGGCACGCTGACCGCCTATCGCTGAACCGAAGGGTTATCAGGTCCGGTCCATGTCGTTCACCGTCGCCATCATCGGTCGCCCAAACGTCGGCAAGTCGACCCTGTTCAACCGCCTCGTCGGCAAGGCGCTGGCGCTGGTCGACGACACGCCCGGCGTGACCCGTGACCGTCGGGCAGGGCGCGGCCGGATCGGGCCGATCGAATTTACCGTCATCGATACGGCTGGGTTGGAGGAGGCGTTCGACGACTCCCTCGAGGGTCGGATGCGCCGGCAGACCGAGCGTGCCCTCGACGAGGCGGATGTCGCCCTGTTCCTGATCGATGCGCGGGCCGGCGTGACGCCGCTCGACAAGCATTTTGCCCAGTGGCTGCGGCGGGGCCGGACGCCGGTCGTCCTGGTCGCCAACAAGGCCGAGGGGCGCGCCGGCATGGGCGGGCTGTACGAGGCGTTCGAGCTCGGCTTCGGGGAGCCGATCGCCCTGTCCGCGGCTCACGGCGACGGCATGGCCGATCTTGCAGAAGCCCTCCTGCCCTTCGTCCGCGAGGACGGGCAGGAGGGGGCGGGCGAGGACCCCGAGCCGGAGGAGGTCGGCGACGAAGATCGTCCGATGACCGAGGAGGAGGAGGCCGAGGCCGCCGCCCGGGCCGAAGCGGAAGCCGCCGCGCGGCCGATTCAACTCGCCATCGTCGGTCGGCCGAATGTCGGCAAGTCGACGCTGCTCAATGCCCTGATCGGCGAGGATCGCGTCCTGACCGGACCCGAGCCCGGCGTCACCCGGGACGCCATTTCGGTCGAATGGTCCTGGAAGGACCATCCGATTCGCCTGGTCGATACGGCCGGGCTTCGGCGGCGTGCCCGCGTCACTGACAAGCTCGAGCGCCTGTCGGTCGCCGACACGCTGAACGCCGTGCGCCTTGCCCATGTGGTCGTCCTGGTCCTGGATGCCGATGCCGTCCTCGACAAGCAGGATCTGACGATCGCCCGCCATGTCATCGAGGAGGGGCGGGCGCTCGTCGTCGCCGTCAACAAATGGGACAAGGTCGAGGACCCGAAGGAGGTGCTCGGCCGCCTGAGAGACCGGCTGCAGACATCCTTGCCCCAGGTGCGGGGCGTGCCCGCGCTGACGATATCCGCCATACGCGGGCTGCGGCTCGACAAGCTGATGGACACGGTCCTGGACATCTACCGCGTCTGGAATCGCCGGGTCCCGACGTCGCGGCTGAACCGGTGGCTGGCGGCGGTCCTGGAAGCCCATCCGCCCCCGGTCGTGCAGGGACGGCGGATCAAGCTGCGCTACATGACCCAAGTGAAGAGTCGGCCGCCGACCTTCGCGCTCTGGACCTCGCTTCCCGAGGATCTGCCGGAAGCCTACACGCGCTATCTGATCAACGGCCTGCGGGAAACCTTCGATCTAGCCGGCGTGCCGATCCGGATTCTTCTCCGCAAGGGCCGGAACCCCTATGCCGGACGCGCCGATCGAAGTCGATAATCGGACTTATTAAATGTCGGCGTCTGCATTGCGCTTGACGCATGCGCGCTTTGCATTGCCGCGGGTCGAAACCGGGCGAGGGTAGTACTATCTTTAGGACACCTGATGGTCAGGTAATTTCGTTTGGCCGGAAATCGGGATGCTCCTCCCCTTCGATCCCGGCGCTGTCTTCTGAAGCGCGGCCAAACGTTGTTAAACCGCGCCCGAATGTCTCCTCCCCATTCGGGCGCGGTTTCTTTTTTCCGAAATTCGTCAGGTGCGGTTTTTGCAGGCCGCCGGGGCTCAGCCCCCGGGGCGGGCGATTACGATCGTGCCGGTATCCGTAAATGCCGGCTCCGCCAGTCGGACGAAGGCGTCCGTGATCTCGTCCGGATGCGGGTGGCGCATCGGATCCTCGCCCGGGAATCCCTTGGCCCTCATCGCGGTCCGGACGGTTCCGGGATCGATCAGGTTGACCCGGATATTCCCGGTCCTTTGAGTCTCCGCCGCATAGAGGCGGACCATCATCTCCAGCCCCGCCTTGCTTACGGCATAGGCGCCGAAGAACGGCACGACCTCCCGTGCCACGCCGGACGTGACGAAGATCGCCCGCCCGGCGTCCGACGCGCGGAGCAGTGGGTCCATCGACCGAATCAGGCGGTAGTTCGAGGTCAGGTTCAAATCGATGGCCTGGTGCCAGTCCTTGGGGTCGCTGTAGGCGACGGGGCCGAGCGCTCCGAGCGTCGCCGCGTTCCCGACCAGGATGTCGAGGCGCCCGAATCGTTCGAAGATCGACCGGCCCAGGACGTCGATTTGATCGTGCTGAGCAAGATCGACGGGGACCAGGGTGGCGCGTCCGCCGCCGGTGCGAATCGCGTCGTCCACTTCCTCGAGTGCGCCGACTGTCCGGGCAGCCAGGATCACATGGGCGCCTTCGGCCGCGTAACGCCGGGCAACCGCGGCTCCGATGCCGCGCGAGGCGCCGGTGACGAGGGCGATCCGGCCTTCCAGCCGGCGTGAGGATTTGGTGGAAGTCATCGATGCTGGTCTGTCGGATGTTATGGCAGGATCGCTCCCGAGGGCGGGGGAGAAGGCAGGGACGGTCGTCCTCGGAACGCCTCTCCTGTCGGCCGGGTGAACATGGGTGCGGCGGTCAGGCCCGCTTTTCGGCCAGAAGCGACACCTGCGCCTGGCGGGAGGCGAATTCCCGGTCGGGGAGCGCCGTCGGATATTCGCCGCTGAAGCAGGCATCGCAGAATTGCGGCTGGGCGGGATCCCGGCCCGGTTCGCCCATCGCGCGATAGAGCCCGTCCAGCGAGATGAACGCCAGGCTGTCCACACCGATGAGGTCGGCCATTTCGGCGACGGAGTAGTTGTGGGCCAGGAGCTTCTCCTGCGCCGGGGTATCGATCCCGTAATAGCAGGGGTGGGCGGTCGGCGGGCTGGAGATGCGCATGTGCACCTCCTTCGCCCCGGCCTGGCGGACCATCTGCACGATCTTCTTCGATGTCGTGCCGCGAACGATCGAATCGTCGACCAGGATCACCCGCTTGCCTTCGATCATCCGGCGATTGGCGTTGTGCTTCAGCTTCACGCCCAGGTGGCGGATCTGATCCGTGGGCTCAATGAAGGTCCGGCCGACGTAATGGTTCCGGATAATGCCCAGCTCGAACGGGATCCCGCTTTCCGCAGCGAAACCCAGCGCCGCCGGTACGCCGCTGTCGGGCACGGGAATGACGATGTCGGCCGCCGCCGGCGCCTCGCGGGCAAGCTCGGCCCCGATGCGCTTGCGGGCCTCGTAGACGCTCGTCCCCTCGACCACGCTGTCCGGCCGGGCGAAATAGACGTACTCGAACACGCAGAGGCGCCGCCGGCCCGGCTGGAAGGGTTTGAGGCTGGTAACGCCCCGATCGTCCAGCACGACCATTTCGCCCGCCTCGATGTCGCGGACATATTCGGCGCCGATGATGTCGAGCGCGCAGGTTTCCGAGGCCAGGATGTAGCTGGTGCCGCCCGCCGTCGCCAGCTTACCCAGGACCAGGGGGCGGACGCCCAGGGGATCGCGCACGCCGATCACGCCGGTGTCGGAGAGAGCGACCAGGGAGTAGGCGCCCTCGATCTGGCGCAGGGCCTCCACCATGCGGTCGAGCACGCTGCCGCCCCGGCTCGTCGCCATCAGGTGGACGATGACCTCGGTGTCCGTCGTCGACTGGAAAAGGCAGCCGCGCCGGACGAGCTGCCGCCGGAGCTGATAGGCGTTGGTCAGGTTGCCGTTATGCGCGATGGCGAAGCCGCCGAACTCGAAATCGGCGAAGAGCGGTTGGACGTTCCGCAGAAGCGTCGCACCGGTCGTCGCATAGCGGTTATGGCCGATCGCCGCGTGGCCGGCCAACAGGGAGATTACCGACTCGCTCGAGAAATTGTCGCCGACCTGGCCCAGCGCGCGATGGGCGTTGAAGCGTTCGCCGTCGAAGCTGACGATGCCGCACGCCTCCTGACCGCGGTGCTGCAGGGCATGGAGCCCCAGAGCCGTATGGGCTGCTGCTTCGGGATGGCCGTAGATCCCGAATACGCCACATTCCTCCCTGAGCTTGTCGCCGTCGGGACCGGTGAATTCGAAGGGATTTGTTGTGAGCATGTCTAGCCCGATAGGCCCGTTGCCGGGCGGGTGATGTTGCGGGGCCGCTACCGCATGTTCTCGATCAGGCGGTTCATCTGATCGCGCTGCGGCTGGTTATAGCCTGCCTCGTCCTCCGGCGCATCCTCATTCGGCATGCCTTGCGGCGCCGGCGCCGGCCGGGACGGGCTGAGCTGCGGAGTGATCTCCTGTATCATCTGGACCGCATCGGCGCCCCTTTCGACCTGATCGCGTGCCGTATCGATCTGCCGGAAGCCTTCGTCCAGCCTGTCGTCCGGCACCAACTGGCGCAGCACGTCCGCCCCGCGGGAAAGCCAGGGTTCGCTCCGCGCCTCCCGGATCCAGGCCGGCCGCTGATCCGGTTCCGGATAGAAATAGACCACCAGCAGATAGGCCAGGCTGACGAGGACCGCGCCCCGCAGCAGCCCGAACAGGAAGCCGAGGGATCGGTCGACCGCATTCACGGCGGATCCGCGCACGCCCTTCGCGATGTAGTGACTGACAGCCGACAGCGCAATGAGGGTGACGACGAATATCCCGACGCCGGTCACGACATCGGCCAGAAGCTCGATGGAGATGTACTGGCGCATGAACCAGGTCGTCTGCGGAAAGGCCCAGATCGTCACCAGAGCCGCGCCGACCCAGCCGGCGATCGACAGCACCTCGCGCACGAAGCCGCGCAGGAAGGCAAGAAGAGCCGACAGGAGAAGGATGAGGATTACGGCGATGTCGCCCGAACTGATCGGCAGATTTTCCAAACTTCCGATTCCACTCTAATCGCCGGCCCGGCTTCGGGCGGGCAAGTCACCGAACAGAGGCAGGAGTTGTCCGAGATGGGCAATCTCGCGCAAAGCCAGCCCGCCATTCAAGCCTGCGCTGCTCTTGGCACCTGGGCGGACCCGGCGGACCGGAAGAATCGCCTGACCGAAGCCGAGCTTTGCGGCTTCCTTCAGCCGGCTTTCTGTCTGGCTCACCGGCCGGACCTCGCCGGAAAGCCCGATCTCGCCGAAGACGACGGCATCGCCCGGCACCGGCTCTCCGCTCAGCGAGGAAAGCAGTGCCGTCGCGACGGCGAGATCGGCAGCCGGTTCGGCGATCCTGAGCCCGCCTGCGACGTTCAGGTAGACGTCGTTCATGCCGATCGCGACGCCGCACCGCGCCTCGAGCACCGCCAGGATCATGGCCAGCCGTGCCGAATCCCATCCGACCACCGCCCGCCGCGGCGTGCCGAGCGGGGACGGCGCAACCAGGGCCTGGATTTCGACCAGCACCGGGCGGGTACCCTCCAGCCCGGCGAAGACAGCCGCGCCCGAGACGTCCCCGAGGCCAGACGCCCGCCGGTCCGCAAGGAACAGTTCCGACGGGTTCGGCACCTCGATCAGGCCGGCCTCGCTCATTTCGAAGACGCCGATTTCGTCGGTGGCCCCGAAGCGGTTCTTGACCCCGCGCAGGATGCGGAACTGGTGGCTGCGCTCCCCCTCGAAATAGAGGACGGCGTCGACCATGTGCTCCAGTACGCGGGGGCCCGCGATCGCTCCCTCCTTGGTGACGTGTCCGACCATGAGGAGCGAGATGCCGCGCCGCTTGGCGACCCGGATCAACTCGGCTGCCGAGGCGCGGACCTGGGCGACCGTTCCGGGCGCGCTGTCCAGCGCATCGACATACATGGTTTGGATCGAATCGATGACGACGACGGAAGGCGCATCGCGACCGTCCAGGGTCGCGACGATGTCGCGGACACTGGTCGCGGCGGCCAGGCGCACCGCGGCGCCGCCGAGGCCCAGCCGGGTGGCCCGCATCCGGACCTGCTCGACCGCCTCTTCGCCCGAGATGTACGCGACCGGCGTTTCGGCCGCCAATCGGCACACGACCTGGAGAAGCAGCGTGGACTTGCCGATTCCGGGATCGCCGCCGATCAGCACGGCCGAGCCGGGAACCAGCCCGCCGCCGGTCACCCGGTCGAACTCGGCGATGCCGGTGGCGCGCCGGGGCGCCTCGGGGGAAATGGTGTCGAGCCCGACGAATTCGAGACGGCGCCCCTGGCCCTTGCCCAGGCCTTTCGGGGCGGCGTCGGGGATCGGCTCCTCGACGATGCTGTTCCATTCGAGGCAGCTTTCGCACCGGCCGGCCCATCTGGCCGTCACGGCGCCACAGTTCTGACAGACGTAGCGGGAAGTGGCGCGGGCCAACGGTCGTCCTTCCGGCTGACGGGGACAGGTCCGGAGCGGCCGGGTCGGCAGCCCCGGCCCGGTCCGTCATTCAGGGGGCCATCATCGGGATATCGCGGAAAAGCTCAAGTGCCGTGAGAAGGGGCGCCGTCCTCTCGCGGCCGCCGGAACGCGTCAGAGTGCCCTGACCTGCATCTCGATCGGGCCCTCGGCCCGTCCGTGAACGAACTGGTCGACGTAAGGGTTGCCGGAGGCGTCGATCGAATCGGCGGGTCCAGACCACAGGATCCGGCCCTGGTAGATCATGGCGATGCGGTCCGCGATCTTGCGGGCGCTCGCCATGTCGTGGGTGATGGTGAGCGCGGTCGCGCCGAGGTCGCGGACGCATTTGATGATCAGATTGTTGATCACGTCCGCCATGATCGGGTCGAGGCCGGTGGTCGGCTCGTCGAAGAAGATGATCTCGGGCTCGGTCGCGATGGCGCGCGCCAGAGAGACCCGCTTCTGCATCCCGCCCGACAGCTCCGCCGGATAGAGGTCGCCCACATCGGGTCCGAGCCCGACCGCCGCCAGCTTCTCCAGCGCCTTCTCCTTGGCCGCCTTGCGTGGCACCGAGCGGCCCTGAATCAGGCCGAAGGCCACGTTCTCCCAGACCGGCAGGCTGTCGAACAGCGCCGATCCCTGGAACAGCATCCCAAACCGGTTCATGAGCGCAATGCGCTCGCCGCCCCGCATCCCGACGGTTTCCTGGCCGTCGATGACGATGCTCCCGGAATCCGGCTGCAGGAGCCCGAGGATGCATTTCAGCAACACCGACTTCCCGGTTCCCGATCCGCCGATCACGACCAGGCTTTCCCCGCCGCCGACATCGAGGTCGATGCCCTGGAGCACGCGCTTCGTGCCGAAGCTCTTGGTGACGCCCTGCAGGCGGATCTTGGGGGTCGCCGTCGTCATCGCGCGAAGAACAGCTCGGTGATGCCGTAGTTGAAGATGAGGATCAGGATCGACGCGGAAACCACCGCGTTGGTCGTGGCCGCACCGACACCCTGCGCGCCGCCCCGCGAATGGTAGCCGTGGTAGCAGCCCATGAGCGCGATCAGGAAGCCGAAGACCGCCGCTTTGACCAGCCCCGAGACCACGTCGACCGTCTCCAGATACTGCCAGGATGACGACAGGTAGGAAGCGGCGTTGAAGTCCAGCTTGTAGACGCCGACCAGGAAGCCGCCGAAGACGCCGATCAGGTCGGCCACTACGACGAGGCAGGGCAGCATCACGAGCCCGGCCAGAAGACGCGGCGCGACCAGGTATTTCATGGGGCTGGTCGAAAGGGCGGTCAGGGCGTCGATCTGCTCGGTAACGCGCATCGTGCCGATCTCAGCCGCCATCGCCGCACCGATGCGGCCGGCGACCATGAGCCCGCCCAGTACCGGTCCGAGTTCCCGCGTCACGGAAAGGACCACGACCGTGGCGACGGCACTTTCGGCATTGAAGCGGGCGAAGCCGGTGAAGCTCTGCAGCGCCAGGACCATGCCCGTGAACAACGCGGTCAGCCCGACGACCGGTAGGGAATAGTAGCCGATGTCGATGATCTGGCGGCCGATCAGGCGCGGGTAGAATGGCGGCCGCACGCAGTGCGACAGTGCGACGGCGGTAAAGATGACCAGCCGTCCGACACCGGCGAGGAAATTCAGGAAGGTGCGGCCGACCGCCGCCAGGAAGCTCATTGCGGCCCGCCGACGTGCCGCCGCGCGTACCGGCGCCCCAGCGAAGTCAGGATCTCGTATCCGATCGTCCCCGCTTCCGAGGCGACCTGGTCGGGCGTGCGGTGAGGGCCGATGACTTCGGCCAGGGTGCCCGGGTGCACGGCGCCGTCCGGCAGGCGGGTGATATCCACTGTGATCAAATCCATCGAAACTCTGCCGATGACCGGAGCTTCCTGCTCCCCGAACCAGACGCTTCCCGCCCCGCTCAGGCTCCGCAGGTAGCCGTCGGCGTAACCCACTGCAATTGTGGCGATTCTCGTGCCCGGGGAGACCGGGTGCGTGGCACCGTAGCCAACGGTCCCGGTACTGTCAATGTGACGGACCTGAAGGACGCGTGCGTCTAGACGGACCGTCCGGGCCATCGGATTGCCCGTCTCCGGCGTCGGATTGATCCCGTAGAGGGCGCAGCCGGGCCGCGCCAGATCGAAATGGAACTGCGCGCCGCGGAAGATGCCCGACGAATTGGCAAGCGAGGCCCGGGCGGGCGGTAGGCGATCGAGGGCCGACCGGAAGCGGTCGCGCTGGACGCCGGGCAGGGGCGAATCCACCTCGTCCGCCGTCGCCAGATGGCTGAGATATCCGAGAAGCTCGAGATCGCCGAGCGGGGAGGGGTCGGCGATCAGGGCGGCAACTTCGGCGGGGCCAAGGCCCAGCCGGTTCATGCCGGTGTCGATATGGACGAAGGCGGGAAGCCGCTTCTGCTGCTGCCGGCAGAACGCTGCCCATTCGGCGATCGCGCCGGCATGGTTCAGGACCGGCGCCAACCGGTGCTGGGCATAGTCGGCCGCGCAGCCCGGCATCAGCCCGTTGAGGATCCCGATCGTCGCCTCCGGTAGCAGGGCGCGCAGGGTGATACCCTCTTCCAGATGCGCAACGAAGAACGTCCGCGCCCCGGCCGCGGACAGAGCCGGCGCGACCTGCACCATGCCGAGCCCGTAGGCGTCGGCCTTCAGGACGGCGGCGCATTCCGCCGGAGCCACCCGTTCGCTCAGCAGGCGGTAGTTGGCCGCGACCGCGTCCAGGTCGATGGTCAGGATGGCGCCGGCTCTCGCTTCTGCGGGCGTTGAGGATGTGGTCATGGGACTCGGTCGTTGACGTGGTGGCTGGTGCGCGGGCGGCGCCGTACTTTCGGGGTAGGGGCTAGACCTCGGCGTCGTCGTATCGGCGCTCCAGGTTCGAGAAGCGCGTGAAGGACCCTTCGAAGTGAAGCTTGACGGTTCCGGTCGGGCCGTGACGCTGCTTGCCGATGATCACCTCTGCCAGGTTGTGAACGCGCTCCATCTCCGCCTGCCATTCGGCGTGCTCGGGCGTTCCCTCGTTCGGCTCCCGCTTCGACACGTAGTAGGCGTCGCGATAGACGAACATGACGACGTCGGCGTCCTGCTCGATCGACCCGGATTCGCGCAGGTCCGCCAGCTGCGGACGCTTGTCCTCCCGCTGCTCGACCGCGCGGGAGAGCTGGGAGAGCGCCAGCACCGGCACATCCAGGTCCTTCGCGATCATCTTGAGGCCGCGGGTGATCTCCGAGATCTCCTGGACGCGGTTGTCGGTGCGCTGCGTGCCGCTCGGCCGCATGAGCTGAAGATAGTCGACGACGATCAGCCCCAGATCGTGCTGCCGCTTGAGCCTCAGGGCCCGCGTCCGCATGTTGGTGATCGTCAGCCCGGCCGTGTCGTCGACATAGATCGGCATCTGCCGAAGGGTCTGGGCCGCTTCGACGAGGCGGGGGAAGTCCGACCGCTTCATGTCGCCCTTCCGGATCTTCTCGGAGGCGATTTCCGCCTGGTCCGACAGGATACGCAGGGCGAGCTGTTCTGACGACATTTCCAGCGAGAAGAACGCCACGACCGCGCCCTCCTTTCCGCCGGACGCGAAATAGGCCTTGGCGGCATTGAACGCCATGTTCGTCGCGAGCGCCGTCTTTCCCATGGCCGGGCGTCCGGCCAGGATGAGGAGGTCGCTGCGCTGCAGGCCGCCGAGCATCCGGTCCAAATCGACGAGCCCGGTCGTGACGCCGGTCAGGCTGGTGTCGCGGTTGAGCGCCTTGCTCGCGCTGTCGATCGTCCGGTCGATGATCGTGCTGAAATGCTCGTAGTCCTTCCGGAAGTCGCCCTCGTTGGCGAGCCGATAGAGCTTTTCCTCCGCGTTGCGGATCTGGTCCTCGGGGGCGAGGTCCAGATCATGGCGGTAGGCCTCGTTGACCGTCTCCTCGCCGATGGAGATCAGCTGCCGGCGGACATGGAGGTCGAAGATGGTTCGCGCATAGTCTTCGACGTTCAGTACGGAGACGATGCTTCCGGCCAGTTCGGCCAGGTAGCGCGCGCCGCCGATGGCCTGCAGGTCCCCGTCCTGTTCGAACAGCGCCTTCAGCGTCACGGGGTCGGCGACCCGCAGCTGCTCGCGCAGGCGCAGGCAGGCCGCATAGATGCGGCCGTTCGCCGGGATGTAGAAATGTTCGGGCTTGAGGAAGTCCGAGACGCGGTCGAGCGCCTCGTTGTTGATCAGGATCGCTCCCAGCAGCGCCTGCTCGGCCTCCTCGTTGGACGGCATGGTCCGATAGGTCGGCTGGGGCGCGCTGTCGCCGACCAGATGGAGGGGCGGCGGGTCTGAATGAAACGGTTCCATGGCGACGAACCTAGCAAACCCGGCGGCGGCCCGGGGACGCAAATTTCCACCGGGCAGCCATGGCCGGGCGCGAACGGCGGTCGGCCGGGCGTTTCCCGGCCGACGCAGACGTCATGTCACGCGGCGATCTCCTGTCGGCGGCGCTGCAGCCGTTCCGACTCGCCGATATAGTCGCGAGTGAGCGGGACCGCACCGACCGACTTCGCCAGCTGGATCTGGAAGACCATCATGCCATTGTAACGGAAGCTGACCTCGCTTCCGGCAAGATAGAACTCCCACATCCGGCAGAATCGTTCGTCGTAAATGCCGGCGACCTTGTCCCAATGGGCCAGGAACCGTTCCCGCCAGTGCCGCAGGGTCTCCGCGTAATGGAGCCTCAGGATCTCGATATCCGTGACGATCAGGCCATTGCGCTCGATCACCGGCAGAACTTCGGACAGGGCAGGGATGTAGCCGCCGGGGAAGATGTATTTCCGGATCCAGGGATTGGTCGTGCCGGGCCCGTCCCAGCGGCCGATCGAATGCAGCAGCATCACGCCGTCGTCGGTCAGCAGGTCGCGGACCTTGGCGAAGAACTTCGGATAGTGCGGCACGCCCACATGCTCGAACATGCCGACCGAAACGATCCGGTCGAACTTGCCGGTCAGCAGCCGGTAGTCCTGCAGCCGGAACTGGACCTTCTGGTCCAGGCCGGCTTCTGCGGCCCGCCTTTGCGAGACCGCGAGCTGCTCCTTGGACAGGGTCACGCCGGTCACGTTGCCGGCACCGGCCTGGGCCAGGTAGAGGCCCATGCCGCCCCAGCCGGAGCCGATGTCCAGGACCTTCTGGCCGGGCTTCAGCAGCAGCTTGGCGGCGATGTGGCGCTTCTTGGCGAGCTGCGCCTCGTCCAGCGTGGCGTCCGGCGTTTCGAAATAGGCGCAGGAGTATTGCCGGTCCTGGTCCAGGAACAGGCTGTAGAGTTCGTCCGACAGATCGTAATGGTGGGCGACGTTGCGCTGCGCCCGCGTCATCGGATTGAACTGCTGGAAGAACCGGAACATGAGGCCGAGGCGGCGGCGGAAGCCGCCGAGCGCCGAAACCTCCCCGGTTCCGAGATTGGAGCAGAGAAGGTCGAGCAGGTCGTAGACGCTTCCCTTCTCGATCGTGAGTGCGCCGTCCATGTAGGCTTCGCCCAGCGCGAGATAGGGATTGAGGAAGAGGCGGCGTGCGACGGCCGAGTCGCGCAGGGTTATGGCGACATCCGGCTCGCGCCCGGGGTCCCCGAAACGATGCGAACGCCCCTGATGATCGACGACTAGAAGACAGCCCCGTTTGATCAGCCGGTCCAGAAGACCCGCAAGCAACATCATCCGCCTCCGTTGATTCTTTGGCGAAACGGGCCGGTTCGGAAATCCCGGCCTTCGACCGATGACCTGCAATTACAGCACCGCATTTGGCGTGCTGTAAACATTTGTAGCTGAAGTGCTCGCGGGCGGCGCCGGCAAGGCTGATACGCGCTTTTGAGGAGTTGCCTTTCCTGGCGGATGACTTCCTGGTCGGTCACACCGGTCATCGGCTCCAAATGAAGGAGGCGCGGCCCTTGCGGACCGCGCCTCCCTTCAATACTGGAGCGCTGAGGAAGCTCAGGCTTCGGTGCTTTCGCCTTCGGCCGGTGCTTCGACTTCCTCCACGGCCTCGGTCTCCTCGCGGGTGACCATGCCGCCGCGCTGAGCCTGCAGCTCCGCTTCCTCGGGGGACCGGGCGACATTGACCTTGACGGTGGCGCTCACCTCCGGATGCAGGCGGACGCGGACGTCGAACAGCCCCAGCGACTTGATCGGATGCTCGATCTGGACCTGGGTGCGGTCGACGGTGAACCCGGCCTGGGTCAGACCTTCGGCGATGTCGCGGGCCGACACCGAACCATAGAGCTGGCCACCCTCGCCGGCCTGTCGGATGACGACGATCGTGACGCCGTCGATCTTGGCGGCGACCTGCTGGGCTTCTTCGCGCTTCTTGAGGTTGATCGCCTCAAGCTGGGCCCGCTGGTTCTCGAAATAGGCGAGATTGGCCTTGGTCGCCCGCAGTGCCTTCTTCTTCGGCAGCAGGTAGTTCCGCGCGTAGCCCGGGCGGACCTTCACGACCTGGCCCATCTGGCCGAGATTCTCGACGCGCTCGAGCAGGATGATTTCCATGATGGCTTCTCCTGTCGTCCCGCGTTACTGCACGATGTAGGGCAGAAGAGCGAGGAAGCGCGCACGCTTGATGGCGCGGGCGAGCTCACGCTGCTTCTTCGCCGAGACCGCGGTGATGCGACTCGGAACGATCTTGCCCCGTTCGGACACGAAGCGGCTCAGCAGCTTCACGTCCTTGTAGTCGATCTTCGGGGCGCCTTCGCCCGAGAACGGGCAGGTCTTGCGCCGGCGAAAGAACGGACGGCGGGCCTGGGCTGCGCTCATTCCTCATCTCCCTTGGTCTGGCGGGTCTCGCGATCGGCACGATGGGCGCCCCGGTCACCCCGGTCGCCACGATCACCACGGCGGTCGCCGTCGCGGCCGCGGCTCTGCATCATGGCCGACGGACCTTCCTCGAGCGCCTCGACGCGGATGGTCATGTTGCGCAGGATGTCCTCGTTGAGGCCCATCTGGCGCTCCATCTCCGCAACCGCGGGATAGGGCGCGTCCACGTTCATGAGAACATAGTGGCCCTTGCGGTTCTTCTTGATCCGGTAGGCGAGGCTCTTCAGCCCCCAGTACTCGGTCTTGGTGACCTTGCCGCCGCCCTCGGCGAGGACGTTGGCGAATGTTTCGGCCAGGGCTTCCACCTGGGTGGACGGAATGTCCTGGCGTGCGATGAACACGCACTCGTAAAGCGGCATTCTTGTACTCCTTACGGCTGTTCCATGGCACGGCGCTGCGTCGGTTCGGGGACCCGTCCGATCAGCCGCCCGCGCCTAGCCGGCCGGATGCCACGGCCGGCAAGGAGCTTGGATGAAGGCGCGCACTATACAGAAAGGTCCTGCCTGCGCAAGAGGGAGGGGCAGGCGGCATCGGTCCTTGCGTCCGGACGGACGCGCGCGGGCCGATCGGGCGGCCAACGCCGGCGGGCATGACCCGTTCATGACATATCGCCCGAGCGGGCGACAGGCGCGCTTGCAGGGGCGCACGCGCAATGGTCCTATTCCCATGAGGGCCGCCAGGGGCGGGAAGAGGAACGGCCTGTCCCGGAGGCGGCGCAGGACGGAGCGGCTCGATGGAATTCCGGTTCATTGGGTGCGGCGACGCATTCGGTAGCGGGGGGCGGTTCAATACCTGCTTTCTCGTCCGAGGCGAGGCGTCCACCTTCCTTATAGACTGCGGTGCGACGTCGCTGGTCGCGATGCGGCAGCAGGACGTCGATCCCGGCTGCGTCGACGCGGTCTTCGTCAGCCATCTGCACGGGGACCATTTCGGCGGCCTGCCTTTTTTGATCCTCGATGCCCAGTTTGTCGGGCGGAGGACCCGCCCGCTGGTGATCGCCGGGCCGCCTGGCATCGAGCGGCGCCTGGAGGACGCGACGGAGGTCCTCTATCCCGGCTTCTGGCGGGCCGAGCGCGGCTTCGAGCTCCGCATCGTGGAACTGGAGGCGGAGATGGAGCGGGAGATCGCGGGGGCGCGGGTGACGCCCTATCCGGTCAGGCATTTCTCGGGCGCGCCGTCCTATGCCCTGCGAATCGTGGCGGACGGCCGCGTCCTTTCCTATTCCGGAGACACGGAATGGGTGGACGTCCTGGTCGAGGCCTCGCGGGACGCCGATCTGTTCGTGTGCGAGTGCAATGGCTTCGAGGCGCCGGTCCGCTCCCACCTGAACCTGACGACCCTGCGGGAGAAGCGGTCGCTGCTGACGGCCAAGCGTCTTATTCTGACCCATCTCGGGCCGCAGATGCTGGCCCATCGGGACGAGGTCGAGATAGAGCAGGCCTTCGACGGAAAAGTCGTCGAACTTTGAGCGGAGCGCAGCCGGCAATGCGGCCCGATGTCGTGCCGAAGGCGGTGAAGCTTGACTTGGCGACTGCCGCGGGTATCACTTGCGGCCGTTTTTCGGACCGCTGATAGGAAAGTTGATGACGCGCGCATTCGTGTTTCCTGGACAGGGCAGCCAGGCGGTCGGCATGGGCAAGGAACTCGCCGAGACCTCTGCGACGGCCCGCCACGTCTTCCAGGAAGTGGACGAGGCGCTGGGGCAGAACCTGTCGGGGCTGATGTTCGAAGGCGATGCCGAGACGCTGACCCTGACGGAAAATGCGCAGCCGGCGCTGATGGCGGTCTCGATCGCGGTCCTGCGGACATTGGAAGAGACGACCGGGCTTCGCGTCGACCAGATGGCGTCCTTCGTCGCCGGCCACAGCCTGGGCGAATATTCGGCGCTCGCCGCCACGGGCGCGTTCAGCCTGGCGGATACGGCGCGGCTGCTCAAGCTCCGCGGCCGCGCCATGCAGGAGGCGGTCCCGGTCGGGGTGGGGGCAATGGCGGCCCTGCTCGGTCTCGATCTGGCGGAGGCTCAGGAGATCGCGGCCGAAGCGGCTCAGGGCGAGATCTGCACGGCCGCCAACGACAATGCTCCGGGCCAGGTCGTGGTGAGCGGGCACAAGGCGGCGGTCGAGCGGGCGGTCGCGATCGCCTCCCGGCGCGGTGCCAAGCGCTCCGTCATGCTGCCGGTGAGCGCGCCATTCCATTGCCCTCTAATGGCGCCGGCCGCGGCCGTGATGGCGGATGCCCTGGCCCAGGTCGACATCCGCAGGCCGTCGGTGCCCCTGGTTGCCAATGTGACGGCCAGCGCCGTCACGGATCCGGTCGATATCCGCCGCCTGCTGGTCGAGCAGGTGACCGGGGCCGTTCGCTGGCGCGAGAGCGTTCTCTTCATGCGTGCCCATGGCGTGGCCGAGCTTGTCGAGCTGGGGGCCGGCAAGGTCCTGACCGGGCTTGCCAAGCGCATCGACCGCGAACTCGCCGCCCGAGCGGTCGGTACGCCTTCGGACATCGAAGCCCTGCCCGTCGCTTGACGCGATCGGCAGTCAAGATCTAGGGGAAGACGCCCATGTTCGACCTGACCGGCAAATCCGCTCTCGTAACCGGAGCCAGCGGCGACATTGGCCGTGCCATCGCCGAAACGCTTCATGCCCGTGGCGCCGCCGTGGCGCTGTCGGGAACGCGGGAAGGGCGGCTGCGCGAAGTGGCCGAAGAGATCGGCCGTGCGGGCGGCAGCGAGCGCATCCATGTCGTGCCCGGCGATCTTTCGAAGGCGGAAGGGGCCGAGGCGGTTGCGCGAGCCGCGGAAGAGGCCATGGGCCAGATAGACATCCTCGTCAACAATGCCGGCATGACGCGGGACAATCTCGCGATGCGATTGAAGGACGAGGATTTCATCGAGGTTCTGGAGGTCAATCTCGTCTCGGCGTTCCGCCTCTCGCGGGCGTGCATCCGGGGCATGATGAAGCGTCGCTGGGGCCGGATCGTCGGCATTACCTCGGTGGTGGCCTTCGTCGGAAATCCGGGGCAGGCGAACTATGCCGCCTCGAAGGCCGGGATGGTCGGCATGACCAAGAGCTTGGCGGCCGAACTGGCCTCCAGGAACGTTACCGTCAACTGCGTGGCTCCCGGCTTCATCGCCAGCGCCATGACCGACGTCCTGACGGACGAGCAGAAGAACAGGATCACCGCGAGCATCCCGTCGGGCCGCCTCGGCAGCCCGAAGGACATCGCGGCTGGCGTCGCCTATCTCGTCAGCGAGGAGGCGGCTTACGTCACCGGTCAGACATTGCACATCAATGGCGGAATGGCCATGCTCTAGCATCGGCCGCATGGGGCGGCGAAGGGTCCGGTCACGCTGGCATCGCCCAACCATGTGTGTTATGTGACGCCCGAAATTGCCCGGTCGTCCCGTCTGGTGTTCGCGTTGAAACCGGGACCTCCCCAATAAGTCTAAGTAGTCGAAAGGCCAGAACAATGAGTGATGTCGCCGAGCGCGTTAAGAAGATCGTTGTGGAGCACCTTGGCGTCGAGGAGTCCAAGGTGACCGAGACGGCCAGCTTTATCGACGATCTGGGCGCGGACAGCCTCGATACCGTCGAATTGGTCATGGCGTTCGAGGAAGAATTCGGCGTCGAGATTCCCGATGACGCCGCGGAAAAGATCATGACCGTGAAGGACGCGATCGACTTTATCCAGGCCAACACGGCCGGGTAATTCCAGGCGAGCCCGGGGCACGTTCCGCAAGGAACGTGCAGGCCCTTTCCGGGAAACAGTTCGAGGAGCAGTATGCGACGCGTCGTGGTAACCGGCCTGGGCATGGTCACGCCCCTGGGCATGGGTGTGGAAACCAACTGGCGGCGGTTGGTCAATGGCGAGTCCGGCATCAGCGCCATCGAGCGCTTCGATGTTTCGGACCTGCCGTCGAAGATCGCGGGACAGGTGCCTCGGGGCGAATCCGGGTCTGGCCTCTGGCATCCGGCGGATTTCGTGCCGTCCAAGGAAATCCGGAAGAATGACGAGTTCATTCTGTTCGCGATGGCGGCGGCCCGCGAGGCGATCGAGAACTCCGGCTGGGTTCCGGAAAGCGACGAGGATCGCGAGCGGACCGGCGTGATGATCGGGTCCGGCATCGGCGGTCTGCAATGGATCTCCGAAGGCCAGATGACGCTCCACGAGCGGGGACCGCGACGGATGTCGCCGTTCTTCATTCCGGCGGCCCTGATCAACCTGGCTTCCGGGCAGGTTTCCATCCAGTACGGCTTCCGGGGGCCGAACCATGCGGTGGTCACCGCCTGTTCGACCGGGGCGCATGCCATCGGCGACGCCGCCCGGCTGATCATGCTGGACGACGCCGACGTGATGGTCGCCGGCGGTGCGGAAGCGGCCGTCTGCCGCCTCGGCATCGCGGGTTTCGCCGCAGCGCGGGCCCTGTCCACGGGCTACAACGACACGCCGGAACGGGCGTCCAGGCCCTATGACAAGGGACGCGACGGCTTCGTGATGGGTGAGGGCTCGGGCGTCCTCGTCCTCGAGGAGCTGGAGCACGCCAAGCGCCGCGGGGCGACGATTTATGGCGAAGTCGTGGGTTATGGCCTGTCCGGCGACGCCCACCACGTGACGGCGCCACCGGAGGACGGGAACGGTGGGTACCGGGCGATGCGCGCCGCGCTGAAGCGGGCCGGCCTCAATCCCGAAGACATCGACTACATCAATGCCCACGGCACTTCCACGCCGCTCGGCGACGAGATCGAACTCGGTGCCGTGAAGCGCCTCTTCGGACCGGCCATCGAGACGGTGTCCATGTCGTCGACGAAATCGGCTATCGGGCATCTGCTGGGAGCCGCCGGGGCGGTCGAGGCGATCTATTCTATCCTGGCGATCCGCGACGGCGTCGCGCCGCCCACGCTCAATCTGGATGAGCCGTCCGAAAACTGCGTCGGCGTCGATCTCGTGCCGAAGCAGGCTCGGGAGCGGAAGATCCGGGCGGCGTTGTCCAACAGCTTCGGCTTCGGTGGCACGAACGCGAGCCTGATCTTCAAGAGTTTTCAGTAAAGGACGGATCGATGCGGGCTGCTGCCCGGATCTTCGCTGCGTTGACCGCGCTCGCCGCTCTGGCGGCGGGCGCGGTCGCCTTTCTGCTGTATGCCTTCGGGGCGCCCGGACCGCTGACCGAGGAAAAGGTGGTGATGATCCCGCGCGGTGCGGGGCTCAACCTGATCGCGGAGCGGCTGGAGGAGGCCGGCGTCATCGAGAGCCGCTGGATCTTCATCGGAGGCGTGGTTCTCGAAGGGCGCGAGCGCAGCCTGAAAGCCGGAGAATACGCCTTCGCCCCTGGTGTCAGTGCCAAAGGCGTCATGGACCTTCTTCGCCGGGGGCAGACCATCTCCTATGCCCTGACGGTGCCGGAAGGGCGCACATCGGCCGAAATCGTGGCCATGCTGCAGGCCGAGGACAAGCTGACCGGCGACATCGAGGAAGTGCCGCCCGAAGGCAGCTTGCTGCCGGAAACCTATCATTTTACCCGCGGCGACACCCGCCAGGGCGTGATCGACCGGATGCGCAAGGCGATGGACGAAGCCGTCGCCGAGGCATGGGCCGGCCGCGCGGAGGACCTGCCCATCAGCACGGTCGAAGAGGCGGTCATCCTGGCTTCCATCATCGAGAAGGAGACGGGCGTGGCGGATGAGCGTCCGCTCGTCGCCAGCGTCATGGTCAATCGTCTGAGGCGCGGCATGCCGCTGCAATCGGACCCGACGGTAATCTATGCGCTGACCAAGGGTGCCGCCCCGCTGGGGCGCGAGCTGCTCAGGTCCGACTGGGCGGTGGAATCCGAGTACAACACCTACCGGGTGCCGGGTCTTCCCCCGGGGCCGATCGCCAATCCGGGGCGCGCTTCGCTGGAAGCAGCGGTCAATCCGGCGAAGACCGACTATCTCTATTTCGTCGCCGACGGATCGGGCGGCCACGCCTTCGCTGAATCGCTGGAGCAGCACAACCGCAACGTTGCGGCCTGGCGACGCCTGCGCCATCAGCAATCGCAAACCCCCAAGCCGGGCGGCTGACCGTTCCGCCCCTGGGGCACCGGCCGGGATGGCTGCAGCGTCAGCTCAATAGGCCATGGGCGAGGATCAGGAGCGCGAAGACCGATCCGGCACAAAGGCCGAGCGCGAGGAATTCGCGCAACGCGGTGCGAAGATCGAAGGAGTCCGGGTCCCGATCGATGCCGTCGAACGCCATGGGCAATCTCCGACTTGGAGGACGGCCCACTCGCGGCAAGCGGGCCGGCCCCGGGGCCCACAGGCTCCAAGGCAGGGTAGGAACGTAAGTTCAGCATCCCTGGTTCCCGCCGCCGCGTTCCATCGCGGGCTTGCGCGGCAGCAGGCCGAGCAGACGGTCGGTCAGGAGCGGGGGCAGCGCCCCGGCGAGCCAGGCGCCGAAATAGGTCGGGAAGGGGAACGCGATCCGGGCACGATTCCTCTCAAGTCCTCGCCGGATGATCCGGGCCGCCTTGTCCGCGTCCATGAGGAACGGCATGGGGAAGGGATTGACCGCGGTCATCCGCGACCGGACGAAGCCGGGGCAGATGACGCTGACCCGGATCCCGTCCGGGGCAAGCGCTCCACGCAGCGCCTCGCCCCAGACCCGAACCGCCGCCTTGGATGCGCAATAGGCCGGTGCGCCGGGAAAGCCGCGAAAGGCGGCCAGCGAGCTCATGATCGCGATCTGGCCGCGTCGACGCCGGCGCATCGGATCCAGGAGCGGGAGAACGGTGTTGAGCACGCCTTCCTGGTTGACGGCGAAGATTTTCCGCGTCTGCTCCTCGCTTTCGCCCGCCCCGCTGGTGCCGCCCGAGATGCCCGCATTGGCGATGAGAAGATCGATCGGCCGGGACGCGTCGATCTCGACCAGCCATTGCGCCAGCCGCTCGCGCTCCGTGACGTCGATCGTGGCGGCAACCGCTTCCGCACCGGCGGACCGGCACCGCTCCGCGACGAGGTCGAGCCGCGCCCGGTCGCGGCCGGTGAGGAGCAGGTGGCGCCCCGGCTCGGCATAGGTCAGCGCAAGCGCCTCGCCGATGCCGCTGGAGGCGCCGGTGATCAGGACGGTCCTGGGATCTTGCATGTCATCTTCCCCCGAGGAAAAACCCGTAACTCTTTAAATGCCGGAGGGCATGAGGCTATAAGGGCGCTCGATCTACGTCACGGAACCCAGCGAGGATGGCCCTGTCCGCCACCCGACCAGAAACCGCACTCTCCAGCATGACCGGCTTTGCCCGGGTCGAAGGCGCCCAGGGAGGCTATGCTTGGACGTGGGAGGCGCGGAGCGTCAACGGCAAATCCCTCGACCTTCGCTGCCGCCTGGCGTCGGGCTTCGAAGCCCTGGAGCCGGCAGCCCGCGCCGAGACGGCGAACCGCTTCAAGCGCGGCAACATCACGCTCGGTCTCAGCGTATCGCGCAACGAATCGGCCCCGCGTTTGCGCCTGAACCGGGAGCTTCTCGAGGAGCTCCTGGCCGTCGTGACCGAATTGCAACCGGATGCGCCGCCACGGGTGGAAATGCTGCTGTCGGTCCGCGGCGTCGTCGAGCCGGTGGAGGAGGAGGCAGGAGAGGAGAAGGCAGCCTGCGCCGCTGCCATCGAAGCCGGGCTTGCCGCGGTGATCGGCCAGCTTGCCGCCGCCCGTGCCGAGGAAGGCGCACGCCTGGCCGTAGTCCTTGCCGATCATCTGGTCCGGATCGAGGGGCTGATCGAGGCGGCGGAGCGCACCGCGGCCGCCCAGCCGGAGGCGATGCGTGCCCGGCTTCGGGAGCAGCTGGCCGAACTTCTCGGCGCTCTCCCGGCCCTGTCGGAGGAACGCCTGGCGCAGGAGGCGGCCCTGCTGATCGCCCGCGCCGACGTGCGCGAGGAACTGGATCGCCTGCGCGCCCATGTTGCCCAGGCACGGGATCTGCTGTCGAATGGCGGCGCCGTCGGGCGGCGGCTCGACTTCCTGTGCCAGGAGTTCAACCGTGAGGCCAACACGCTTTGCTCGAAATCGGCGGATGTCGAACTGACGCGGATCGGGCTCGAGCTGAAGGCCGTGATCGAGCAGTTCCGAGAACAGGTTCAGAATATCGAATGAGCGCAGAGAACATCGTCAAGGAAGCGGCCCCGGGGGTCGAGGGGACGGCCGAGATTCACCGTCGCGGTCTGATGCTGGTCCTGTCTTCGCCGTCCGGTGCGGGGAAGACCACGATCTCGCGCCAGCTTCTCGAACGCGACGAGAACCTGCAGATGTCGATCTCTGTCACCACTCGCCCCCCGCGTCCGGGCGAGGTCGACGGGCGGGACTATTATTTCATCACGCCGGAGCGCTTCCACGAGATGGTCGAGAACAACGAGCTTCTCGAGCATGCCCAGGTCTTCGGCAATTACTACGGAACGCCCCGCGGGCCGGTCGAGGAGGCGCTGAGCAAGGGGCGCGACGTACTGTTCGACATCGACTGGCAGGGAACCCAGCAGCTTCGGGAGAACGCCCGGGGGGATCTCGTCAGCGTCTTCGTTCTGCCGCCCTCGGCGGCGGCCCTGGAAGAACGTCTCCGGTCCCGTGCCCAGGACAGCGACCAGGTCATTGCGGGCCGGATGGCCAAGGCCGCGGAAGAGATCAGCCACTATCCCGAATACGACTACGTGATCGTCAACCACGTTCTCCGTAAGAGCGTCAGCCAGGCCGAGGCGATCCTGCGGGCCGAGCGGGCGCGCCAGAGCCGGCTGATCGGAGTGTCCGACTTCGTCGCCCGTCTGAAGGCGGACCTTTGACCAGCCGGAAGGTCGCCTGATGCACAAGGGGCGGGATGTCGGGTTCGAAAGGCTTTCGCTGGAGTTCTCTCTGGCGGCGTGGCAAGCCCTCGGCTCGGTCAAGGGCTGGAGCCGGTGCCGTGTCGGCGACAGCGACGCCTTCGTCGTCTCTTTCCGGACATCCTTCGGCGAGATCATGGTCACTATCCTGCAGCGAGGCGACCGCTGGTGCGTCTGCGAGATGCCGGGTCGCATTCTCATCGAGGACAGGCTGGCGAACGTCGTTACCGCACTGGGACGGACCCTGGTCGACGATGCGCCCGGCGAAAGGGCGTTCACGCTGCACTGACCAGGGGCGCGAAGGCGCCTGCCGTTTTTCCGTTCCGCCAAGCCCTTAGGAAAAAGACGGGTCCGTTCTTCCGGCTCTCCATGCCCGGGCCAGGCGAGCAAAGCCGGCGATGTCGATCTCCTCGGCCCGCGCCGTCGGCGGCAGTCCGGCGGCGGCAAGCAGCGCCTCCGCGTCGCCGAGGGATCTGAGGGCGGCGCGCAGCATCTTCCGGCGCTGCCCGAAGGCGGCGGCGGTCACGGTCTCCATCGCCTGCCAGTCCGCCGGTTCTGGATTGCTGCGCGGCGTGATGTGGACGACCGTCGATTCCACCTTGGGTGGAGGGGTGAACGCCCGGGGCGGCAGCGTCATCACCGGGCGTGCCTCGGCGCACCACTGGGTCATGACCGACAGCCGGCCATAGTCCTTGGTGCGCGGCCGGGCGATCAGCCGGTCGGCAACTTCCTTCTGGAACATGAGCGTCAGCGAGCGGTAGTCCCCGATCCGCCGCAGCCAGCCGAGTAGGAGCGGGGTCGCCACGTTGTAGGGGAGGTTGGCGACGACTGCGCGCGGCGCTGGCGTCAGTGTCGCCGGGTCGATCTCCAGGGCGTCGCCCTCGATCAGCCGAAGACGGCCCCGTGCCGCCGCCACCAGATCGCCGAGGGCGGCGATGCAGCGCGGGTCGCGTTCGATGGCGACCACTTCGCGGGCGGCGGTGCCCAGGATCGCGCGGGTCAGGCCACCGGGGCCCGGCCCGATCTCGACCACGGCGACGCCGCTCAGGTCGCCGGCGCTGCGAGCGATGCGGCCGGTCAGGTTGAGGTCCAGAAGAAAGTTCTGGCCGAGCGCCTTGCGCGCGCCCAGGTCGTATCGGGCGATCACCTCGCGCAGGGGCGGCAGGGCGGCGGGATCGAAATCAGGCAAGGTCGTTCGTGTTCGCAGCGGCGGCGTGCCGGGCGCGCTGGGCCGCCAGCCGCTCGGCCATAAGGATTGCTTCCAGGAAGCTGTGCGGGTTCGCCGCGCCGCGCCCGGCGATCGACAGGGCCGTGCCGTGATCGGGCGAGGTCCGGACGAAGGGCAGGCCGAGCGTAATGTTGACGCCGCGGTCGAAGTCGATGGTCTTGAGCGGGATCAGCGCCTGGTCGTGATACATGCAGATCGCGGCGTCGTAGCGCTGGCGCGCCTGCTCGTGGAACAGGGTGTCGGCGGGGTGGGGGCCGTCGACCGAAATGCCCCGCCGTTTCAGCTCCTCCACGGCCGGGATGATGACCTCGATCTCCTCCAGCCCCAGCGCGCCGTGCTCGCCGGCATGGGGATTGAGCGCCGCGACCGCCAGGCGGGCCGGAGACAGGGCAAAATCCCGCCTAAGCGCGTCCGCGGTCACGGTCGCGCAATGGACGATGTCGGCCGTGGTCAGCCGTGCCGCCGCATCGCGCAGGGGCATGTGCACGGTGACCGGCACGACGCGGAGCTCTGGGCAGGCGAGCATCATCACGGGCGGCGTCCCGGTCCCGGCCAGCTCTGCCAGATATTCGGTATGGCCCGGAAAACGGAAGCCCGCGGCGTAAAGCACGCTCTTCTGGATCGGGTTGGTAACCACCGCGGCCGCCCGGCCCTCCAGAGTCAGGGCCACCGCGCGCTCGATGCTTGCCATGACCGCCGGCCCGTTTCCGGGGTCGGGCTGGCCGGCCATGACCGGGACGGGCAGGGGCTGCGGCAGGACGGGGAGGCCTTCGTCCCACACCGCCTCGACCTCTTCCGGCCCGTCGATTGTCCGGATCGGCAGCGACCAGCCGACATCCCGGCTCAGCCGATCGAGCCGGTCCGGGTCGTCGATCACGAAGAAGGGAGGAAGCCCATGGTGCATCCGCAGGCCCCACGCCACCAGCGAAAGCTCCCCGCCGATGCCGGCGGGTTCGCCCATGGTGACGGCCAGCGGCAGCGGCGCGCGACGTCCGGCCATCATACCCGGACGTCGATGAAGGCGGCGTTGCGCAGGTCGCGAAGATACCGCCGCTGCAGCAGGTCGAGCCGCTGGAGGCGCAGGCTTTCGGCGATGTCCTCGCGTCGCGGGCTGGCCGTGGCGGGATCCTGCCGTTCGCAGACCATGTAAACCGCGACGCCATCCGTCAGGACCTGCGGCTCGCTCGGCTGGCCGACGGGAAGGTCGCGGATGACCGCCTGGAGCACCGGCGGGAGCCGGTTCATGGGGCCGGTGCCGATATCCGTGTTCCCGACCGCTCCGATCGCCGCCGCCTGCTGCACCAGCGCCTCGCATCCCTGCAGATTGGCCGTCGCTTCCCGCAGCCGGGCGACAAGCTCACGGCGGGTGGCGTCGTCGGCGTTCGGCGGCAGGGGCAGGCCGAGCTGGTTCAGGGTCACGATGGGGCCGCCGCCTTCGCTGATCAGGGCGCGTCGCTGGTCCCGCACCAGAAGAATATGATAGCCGGAAAGGCTTCGGATCGGGTCGGAGACCTGCCCGGGGGACAGGCTGCGCAGGGCCTGGTCCAGCACGGGGTCGAGCTGCCCCTCGACCACCCAGCCCAGATCGCCGCCGTTCGCCGCCCCGGCCGCCTGGCTGAACTGCCGGGCAATGGCGGGGAAGGGGACGCCCTGACGGATCTGCTGGACCAGGCTTTCGGCCAGTCGCCTGACCTCCGCATCCTGCGCAGACTGGTCCACGGCCAGGAAGATTTCGGCCAGGAGATATTCGGGACGGCCGCGGTTCGCCTCGAGCCGGCTCAGGGCCTCGTCGACCTCCTCCTCGCCGATATTCGTGCGCGGCAGAAGCTGGCGCTGGACGACCTGCCCCCAGGCGATCTGGGCGGAGACCTGCTCGGTGAGGGTCCGGATGGGAATGCCGTTCCGGGTCAGAAGCTCGCGAAGCTGGTCGGCCGACAGATTGTTCTGAGCCGCGATCGTGGAGAACGCGTTCTCGATCTGCTGCTCGGTCACCGACACGCCGAGGCGCCGCGCCTCCTGCGTCTGCAGCTTTTCGTCGATCAGGCCGCGCAGAACCTGCGGCAGCAGACGTTGCTGGTTCTCCTCGCTCGGCTGCAGGCCGGAGGACATGAGGGCAAGCCGCAGCCGGGACACAAGGTCAGAGTGCGAGATCACCTCGTCGTTGACGACGGCGGCAATGCCTTCGATCTGCTGCTGCGCCCGGACCTCAGCAGGACCGGCCACGACCGGAACGATCAGCAGCGCCAGGGCCAGTGATTTCAGCGCGTGCGCCAGCGCCCTCGGGACCGATCCGAAGGGCGTATTTCGGCAAACAGGCAATTTCGGAATGTGCATTGTCGGAACCCGATTGGCGTAACGGCAGATTAAAGGGACTGGGCCGGACGGTGGCAAGCGGCGCCGGGCGTCAACCATCCTCCAGATGCAGAAGCGTCGCCGTCCCGGTCAGCAGGGCGACCAGCGCCGGCGTCCAGGCCGCGAGCCCGACCGGTATGCTTTCGGTCAGGCCAAGCGCCAGCACGATGTCATTCAGAACAAACAGCAGAAAGCCCGTGATGACGCCGGCAACGACCATGAGCAGCGTCCCGCCGCGACGAGTCTGCCGCAGCGAGAAGGCCGCGGCGAACAGCACCATTGCGGCCAGCAGGAAGGGCTGCGACAGGAGCGAGCTGAAATAGAGCCGGTGGCGGAGCGTGGACAGGCCCGCCTGCTCCATCGATCGGATGAATTCCGGCAGGGCCCAGAAGGAGAGGGTTTCCGGTGCGGCGAAGCTTTCCTGGATCGTCTGGGGCGTGAGTTCGGTCGGCAGGCGGATGCGATCCAGATGCTCCGGCGGCGACGAGCCCATGGTCCGCCATGCGGAGTCGAGCTCCCAGTGCCGGTCCCGGAGGGTTGCCGTGCTCGCGTCGATGCGGCCGCGATACTGCTCCTCGGTGTCGAACAGGAACACAGTCACATCGTGCAGCACGATCGGGTTCGAGGTGGCCCGGTGCGCGAAGATGGTCGACACGCCGCCCGGATCCCGCTGCCGCAGCCAGAGGCCGCCGCCGGACAACTCCAGCAGGCTGGTGCGTCCGCTGAAGTGACGGCTGCTCAATTCCTCGTACTGGCCGACCATCGCCGCGGCAACGGGATTGAAGATGGCAACCTTGAAGACCCCGATCAGCGCCGCCGCGAGCAGGACCGGCATCAGGAACTGCCATACCGAGACGCCCGCCGCCCTGGCCACCACCAGCTCCTGGCTGCGGGTCAGGCGCCAGAAGGTGTACATGGCGCTGAACAGCACGGCGAAATGGAACAGCGTCTGGATCGTCTCCGGCATCTTGAGCAGCGTCATCTGCAGGACGAGCCCGATGCCGACATTCGCGTGGTCGGCGCTGCGCCGGAGCATCTCGATAAACTCGAACAGCCAGATCACTGCGCTCAACAGCAGCAGCAGACCGACGAACGACGTCAGGAACTGCCGTCCGATATAGCGTGACAACGTGGATATGACGAACATCACGGGTGACCGGTGGCGTTCCTATTCGGCTGGCAGGGGTTGGGGGCCCGCGATGCGTGATCTGCGGGGTCGCTTGTACATGATCGCCCAACCGATCACAAATGCCAGCAAGGGCAGCACATAAAGCAACACGACCAGGGACGTATTCGCCCGCGACGCGTTGGTCACGCCGATCTCCGCCGACTGGAGCGCGACGATCGCGGCAATCGCCCAGATCATGCGCCGTCCCTGGCCGCGGCGGTTGAACTCGCCGGACAGCAATGCCGCCATGGCGATTGCGGCGAAGCCCAGGGGCATGAGCGGCGACGAAAGCCGCTGGTGCGCCATGCTGATGAGTTCCTTCAGCATTCTGGCATCCCTGGGATTGTCCAGATCGGGGTTGAGCAGTTCGCTGAGGAACCGCTCCTTCGGCTCGCGCTGGACTGGGCGGTCGTTCTGCGAGGAGATCGCCGTCAGGTCGACCGCGTACTGGTCGAAGTACAGCACGTTTACCCGATTGGTCTCGCGATCCGCCTCCTGCCGGTTGCCCTCGAACATGACGATCTGGGGTCCGTTCTCTGCCTGCTGGACGACGCCGCTGTCCGCGACAAGCGTGACCGGCTTGGCCGGATCCCGGTTGTCGTGGACCAGGATGCCGAAGACCTCGCCGTTCCGCTCGCGCTCGCGAATATAGACGGTGATTCCTCGGTCGACCGTGTTGAACTGCCCTTCGCGCAGGAAAAGCGTCGAGAATTCCGACTGGATCAGCCGGCGGAGATCCTGGAACTCCCGGTTCGACGCCGGCACCAGATAGAGGTTCAGCAGATAGCTCAGCGCCATGATGATCAGGGCCATGACGAAGGCCGGCGCGGCCAGGCGCGCCGGGCCCATGCCGGTTGCCTGCATAACCACGAGTTCGCTGTCCGCCACCAGACGGTTGTAGACGAAGAGGGTCGCAGCAACCATCGCTACCGGGATCACGACGACCAGGAAGTTCGGCAGGCTGAGCGCGACCATCTGCAGGAACACCGACATCGGCGCCTGTCCGTCGACGATGACCTCGATCAGTCTCAGCGACTGGGTCAGCCAGATCGCGAAGGTCAACACCAGGGTCGAGATGACCGTCGCGACTGCCAGGTGACGGAAAATATAAAGGCTGATACGTTTCATGGCCGCGCACTATAGACCACCGGCTCGTGCGAAGGGAGCGTGCGGGAGAGGAAAATCTCCCCGGGCGGAGCACGGGCCGTCGCGCTGGATCCGAAAGCCCTGCCTCGGTCCGGGCGGGCACTTCCGATAATACACGGGGAACTTAATGAAGATCAGCTTTGCCGATGCGACGCTGCCGAAATCCGGGGCTTTGGCCGTCGGGATCTGGGCCGGGAGGAAACTTACGGAAGCCGCTTCCGACCTCGACCGGCGCAGCGACGGGCTGATCACCCGGGCGCTTTCCGCCGCCGGCAGGTTTTCCGGGAAGCAGGAGGAGCTGCTGCCGATCGTCGGCGTCAGCGGCCTGGAGGGGCTGTCGCAGTTGATCCTCGTGGGGTTGGGCGATCCGGCCAAGCTCGACGCCCTCGTCCTGCAGCGTGTCGGCGGCGCCCTTCAGGCCCATCTCGCGAAGGTCGGGGCCTCCGAAGCGACCTTCCTCTTCGACGCGCTCGACGGTGCGGCGGTACCGGCGGCGCAGGCCGCAGCGGAGCTTGCCTTCGGCGCTCTCCTGCGGTCCTACCGCTTCGACAAGTACCGGACGACCCTCAAGGAAGACCAGAAGCCGAGCCTGAAGAAGCTGACGCTGGCCCTGCCGGACAAGGCGGGCGCGCGCAAGCTGTTCGAGCGGCACCAGGCAGTGGCGGAGGGCGTGTTCCTGACCCGGGACCTGGTGTCCGAGCCGGCCAACGTGCTCTATCCGGAGACCTTCGCCGAGCGGTGTCAGGAACTGGCCGAGCTCGGCATCGAGGTCGAGGTGCTGGACGAGAAGAAGATGCGCAAGCTCGGCATGGGGGCCCTGCTGGCGGTCGGGCAGGGTTCCGACCGTGAGAGCCGGATGGTCGTCATGCAGTGGAAGGGAGGCGGCAAGGAGCAGCCGGTCGCCTTCGTCGGCAAAGGGGTGACGTTCGACACGGGCGGCATCTCGATCAAGCCGGCCCAGGGCATGGAAGACATGAAGTGGGACATGGGCGGCGCCGGTGTCGTCGTCGGGCTGATGAAGGCACTTGCCGGGCGCAAGGCGAAGGTCAACGCAGTCGGCGTCATCGGGCTGGTCGAGAACATGCCCTCCGGCAAGGCGCAGCGGCCCGGAGACGTCGTGACCTCCATGTCGGGACAGACGATCGAGGTGCTGAACACCGATGCGGAGGGCCGGCTCGTCCTCGCCGATGCGCTCTGGTACACCCAGGACCGCTTCAAGCCGCAGTTTATGGTCGATCTGGCGACGCTGACGGGCGCGATCATCGTCTCGCTCGGCTCGCTCAACGCCGGCCTGTTCAGCAATGACGACGCGCTGTCCGACCGGTTGATCTCCGCCGGCAAGGCGGTCGACGAGCCGGTCTGGCGCATGCCTCTCGGCGATGCCTATGACCGGCAGATCGACAGCGACATCGCCGACGTGAAGAACATCGGCGGCGGGCGCGAAGGCGGGGCGATCATCGCGGCCCAGTTCCTGCAGCGTTTCGTCAACGGCGTGCCGTGGGCGCATCTGGACATCGCCGGCATGGTCTGGAGCAAGAAGGACGGCCCGGTCGCGCCGAAGGGCGGCACCGGCTACGGCGTCCGCCTGCTGGATCGTTTCATCGCCGACAATTACGAAGGCTGACGGGGGAGGGGGCGCCCCTTCCGGCGCCCCCTGTCACTTGCCGGGAACCGATGGTCGAGGTCCGATTCTATCACCTGGTTCGCACGACCCTGGAGCGGGCGCTTCCGGAGCTGCTGGAGAAGTGCGTTGATCGGGGCTGGCGGGCCGTCGTCATGGCCGGGTCGGAGGAAAGGGTGGAACAGCTCGCCCATCTCCTCTGGACCTATCATGATCGGAGTTTCCTGCCGCACGGCACCCGCCGCGACGGAGAGCCGGACCGACAGCCGATCTGGCTCACGGACGAGGACGAGAATCCGAACGGCGCGAAGGTGCTTTTCGCCGTGGACGGCGCGGTTTCCGCCCATCCCGACCGCTTCGAACGGATCTGCGACCTCTTCGACGGCAACGATCCGGAAGCGCTGGAGGCCGCCCGCGGGCGGTGGAGGGCCATGAAGGCGGCCGGCCACACTCTCGCCTATTGGCAGCAGGACGAAGCGGGCCGCTGGCGGGAGAAGCAGCGGACCGGGCCCGCCGCCGAGGCCTAGCCGGCCTCGGCCGCTTCCTCCAGCCGGGTCTGCGCCTCGAGCCAGGCTTCCTCGGCGGCGGCGATCGCCGTTTCCGTCTCGTGCAGGGCGATCTGCAGCCGAGTCACCTTGTCGGCCGGGCCCTCGTACAGCGCCGGATCGGCAAGCTGCTGTTCGAGCGCGGCCTTTTCCTTCTCCAGCTTGGCGATCCTGGCCTCGGCGTCCTTTGCCTGCTTGCGGAGGGGGGCGAGCGCCGCGCGGCTCTCGGCCGCGGCCCGGCGCTGGTCGCGGCGGTTGACGGTCTCGACACGGTCGGCCGCCTTCGCTGCGTTTCTTTCCGCCCGTTCGGAACGGCGCTGTTCGGCCAGCAGGCGCCGATAGTCCTCGATATCGCCGTCGAACGCCTTGACCGTCCCGTCGGCCACCAGCCACAGCCGGTCGGCCGTCAGCTCGATCAGATGCGGATCGTGGGTGATCAGCACGACGGCGCCCTGATAGGCGTTGATCGCCTGGACCAAGGCCTCCCGGCTGTCGATGTCCAGATGGTTGGTCGGTTCGTCCAGCATCAGGATGTGTGGGGCGTCCCGGGTCATGAGCGCGAACAGCAGGCGCGCCTTCTCCCCGCCCGACAGGTTGCCGATCAGCGTCTCGGCGCGCTCCTGGACGAAGCCGAAGCGGCCGAGATGGGCGCGCACCTTCTCCTCGGTCGCGAGCGGCATCCATTCCTTGGCCTGCGTCAGGGCGTCGAGCCGCGGATTCAGCTCCTCCGTCTGGTGCTGGGCGAAATAGCCGACCTTCAGTTTCGATGACCGCCGGATCGTGCCCGACAGGGGAGGCAGGCGCCCGGCCAGGAGCTTGACCAGGGTCGACTTGCCGTTGCCGTTCGCGCCCAGGAGCGCGATGCGGTCGTCCATGTCGATGCGCTGATTCAGGCCGGAAAGGACGACCTTGTCGCCATAGCCGGCCTTGACGCCCTCGAGAGCGATGAGGGGCGGGGATAGCGGCTCGGGATCCGGGAAGTCGAAAGTGACGGTCCTGTCCTCGATCACGCTGACGATCGGCTCCATGCGCTCGAGCGCCTTCAGGCGGCTTTGCGCCTGCCGCGCCTTGGACGCCTTGTAGCGGAACCGGTCGATGAAGGCCTGCATGTGCCGGCGCTGCGCCAGCTGCTTCGCCTGGAGGGCGGCCAGGTGCTCCATCTTCATGCGGCGAGTGCGCTCGAACTGATCGTAGCCGCCGGCATAGGAGACGAGCTTGCCGCGTTCGAGATGGATCGTCGTATCCACGACCCGGTTCAGGAGGTCCCGGTCATGGCTGACCAGCAGGATCGTCTCGGGGTAGGACTTGAGGAAGCCTTCCAGCCAAAGCGAGGCTTCGAGATCGAGGTGGTTGGTCGGCTCGTCCAGCAGCAGAAGGTCCGGGCGGGTGAACAGGGTGGACGCAAGCGCCACGCGCATCCGCATTCCGCCCGACAGTTCCCGGCAGGGGCGGGCCTGGGCCGCCTCGTCGAAGCCGAGGCCGCTGAGGATCGCCGCCGCACGGGCGGGGGCCGTGTGGGCCTCGATATCGGCAAGACGGGTGTGGATCTCCGCGATCCGGTCGGGATCGGTCGCCGTCTCGGCCTCCACCAGGAGGGCGGAGCGCTCGGTGTCGGCTGCCAGCACGGTATCGAGCAGGCTCTGCTCGCCCCCCGGCGCCTCCTGGGCGACCATGCCGATGCGCCAGCGCTGGGGAACGGTGATCGAGCCGCCGTCGAGCGGAAGCTCGCCGGCGATGAGGCGGAGAAGGGTCGTCTTACCGGTCCCGTTGGCGCCGACCAGCCCGACCCGGTGTCCCCTGCTGACGGCGACGGTCGCCTGATCGAGGATGAGTCGGCCGCCTATCCGGTAGGTCACGTCGTTGATCTGCAGCATGGCGCGCTTGTAGCATCAGTTCTGGACGAAATCGCCTAATTCGGGACCCGGGGCGAAGCGGCGGTTGCCGGTCGGAATGGGGCCGTATATAAGGCCGCACCTTTATTATCCGAAACGGCCTTGAGGAAAGAACGATGGCTGTCGAGCGTACACTTTCGATTATCAAGCCCGATGCGACCCGCCGCAACCTGACCGGCAAGATCAATGCCCGGTTCGAGGAGCAGGGCCTGCGGATCGTCGCCCAGAAGCGGATCTGGCTGACCCGGCAGCAGGCCGAGAAGTTCTACGAGGTCCACGCCGAACGGCCGTTCTACAAGGACCTGTGCGACTTCATGACCTCTGGTCCGGTCGTGGTCCAGGTGCTGGAGGGCGAGAACGCGGTCGCCCGCAACCGCGAGATCATGGGCGCCACCAACCCGGCTAACGCCGCCGAGGGTACGATTCGCAAGGACTTCGCGGAATCGATCGAGGCGAATTCGGTTCACGGCTCCGACAGCCTGGACAACGCCCGGCGCGAGATCGCGTTCTTCTTCGCCGAAAGCGAAATCGTCGGCTGAAGTCTCCGGGCGGCCCGGCCGCCCGGCATCCGAAATAGAAACGGCGGCGCCGATGCGCCGCCGTTTTTTTTTCGATGTCTCCAATCCCGTGAGGGTCAGAGCAGGAAGATTGCTCCGAGGAGAAGCAGCACCGCCACGCTGACGATAGCGTAGGTGCTGAACTTGACGAACCCGGCCCAGACAGCCTGGCGCGATGCCAGCATCTCCTGATCGACTTCGACGTGCGTGTTATGTGTTGCCATCCTTTGCCTCGAAGCGGTCCGAAATCCTAGGCGCTAATTAAAGTTCCGCCAGGAACTTAGCAAGGGAAATTGGTCATTTGGCCGCACGGATTCCGGCCGCCGGGTTGACGAGAGAGGCGAGCCCGTCGCCCGATGCATCCAGGATCACCCGCTCGTTCTCGACCCGGACGCGGCCTTCCGCGATCAGTCGGAGCGCGAGCGGGTAGCACTGGTGCTCGACCCGCAGGACGCGCGCCGCCAGCCGTTCCGCATCGTCGTCCGGCAGCACCGGAACGGCGGCCTGCACGATGATCGGACCGTCGTCCATTTCGGCCCGGACAAAATGGACCGTACAGCCCGTGATCCGGACCCCGGCCGACAGCACCTGCTCATGCGTATGCAGCCCCTTGAAGGCCGGCAGCAGCGAGGGGTGGATGTTGATCAGCCGGTCGTGCCACCGGCGGACGAAGTCCGCCGTCAGCAGGCGCATGAAGCCGGCGAGGCACACGAGCTCGACGCCGGCGGCGTCGAGCGCCGCGTTCAGCGCCGCCTCGAAGGAGGCCCGGTCGGGGTAGTCCCTGTGACCGATGAGGGCCGTCGGAACGCCGGCGGCCTTCGCGGTCTCCAGCCCGGCGGCATCGGCCCGGTTGGAGACGACGAGGACGATTTCGGCGGGAAAGTCCGGGACTGCGCAGGCGTCGATCAGCGCTCCCATGTTGCTGCCCCGCCCCGAAATCAGGACGGCGACCTTCAGGCGTGCCACGCGACCTCCCGGCCGTCGATCAGAACCCGTTCCGGCCCGGAGGCCGGGACCACCTCGCCGATCGCCGTCGCGGATTCGCCGCGCTCGGCTAGGATGTCCAGGGCATCTTCCACCCGGTCTCGGGGTACGATGGCGATCATGCCGATGCCGCAGTTGAAGGTGCGGGACATCTCGGCATCCGACAGCGATCCGGCGGAGCGCAGCCACCGGAAGACGGGCGGCAGCGACCACCGCCCGGCATCCAGATGGACGCCGAGCCCTTCCGGAAGCACCCGCGGGATGTTCTCGGTCAGGCCGCCGCCGGTGATATGGGCGAAGGCATGGCCGGCATCCGCTTCAAGAAGAGCGAGGATGCTTCGGACGTAGATGCGGGTCGGCGTCAGCAGCGCTTCGCCCAGGCTTCTGGCGGGCTCGAACGGTGCCGGATCGGCATAGGCCAGGTTCTGCTCGCGGACCAGGCGGCGGACCAGCGAGAATCCGTTGGAATGGATCCCGGACGAGGCGAGGCCCAGCACCACGTCGCCGGCGCGGACCCTGTCGCCCGTCAGCACCCGGTCGCGGTCGACGGCGCCGACGGCGAAGCCGGCCAGATCATAGTCGTCGCCGGCATAATGGCCGGGCATCTCGGCCGTCTCACCGCCGATGAGGGCGCATCCTGCCTGACGGCATCCCTCCGCGATGCCGGCCACGATCTGCTCGCCCGACCGCACATCCAGCTTGCCGGTCGCGAAATAGTCCAGGAAGAACAGCGGTTCCGCGCCCTGGACGACAAGGTCGTTGACGCACATCGCGACCAGGTCGATGCCGACCGTGTCGTGGCGGCCCGCGTCGATGGCAACGCGAAGCTTTGTCCCGACCCCATCGGTCGAGGCGACCAGGATCGGATCCTTGAAGCCCGCCGCCTTTAGGTCGAAAAGGGCGCCGAAACCGCCCAGCCCGCCGAGCGTGCCGCTGCGCTGCGTGCTCCGGGCATGGGGCTTAATGGCCTCGACAAGGGCGTTGCCGGCGTCGATATCTACGCCGGAGAGCCGGTAGGCATCGTCATCGCGAATCCCGTCGCCCGGCGGATTGGAAGATGGGGTGGTGATGGCAACCTCGCGAACGCTGGCGTATAAACGGGTGGGCTAAGCGCTGCCGACCATAGCCGAATCGGATGTCTTTGCAATGCTCAACCGCCTTGTCGTCCTGACCGTCTTTCTTCTTTCCGCAATGGGTGCGCTGCCCTCGGTGGCGCAGGAGCGGGGCGGTCTCTTCACGGTCAGCGACGTGAAGGTCGACGTCTCCGGCGCGACCACCACGGACGCCCGTGAACGGGCGTTCGCGGAAGGCCAGGTCAAGGCCTTCCAGATGCTCCTCGACCGGCTGGGCGTGGACCAATCGCGATTCAATGCGGGCATGGCGTCCGAGATCGAGCTCGGCCAGGTGCTCCGCAGCTTCCAGGTCGATCAGGAAAGCACCACCGCCGGGCGCTACATGGCGACCCTGACCTACCAGTTCCGCCCCGACGAGGTCCGGGAGCTGCTGCGCAGCCGGTCGATCGACTTCGCTGCCACGGTCAGCAAGCCGGTCGTGGTCATCCCGGTCTACCGCTCGCCGGCAGGTCCCCGCCTGTGGGACAGCCCCAATCCTTGGCTGGACGCCTGGCTGGATTTCCCGGGGGGCGAGGGGTTCGTGCCGGTGATCGTTCCCTTCGGCGATCTTCAGGACATCCGGGACATCACCACCGAGCAGGCCATGGCGGGCGATCGTGCCGCCATCGAGGCGATCGTGAGCCGTTACGAGGCCGGCAGCGCCATCGTCGCCGTAGCCGAGCCGCGGGACGGGGCCATCGATGTCTCCTATACCCGATACGACCTGGAGTTCGGGGACACGATGTCCAGCGTCACCGTCGATCAAGGGGCGGACGAGCCGACGATGCTGGCGGAAGCCACAAGACAGGTATCCGCGCAGTTGGAAGCCGCCTGGCGTGACCGGACGCGGATTCAATCCGGCCAGCGCAGCACGCTTGCCTTGCTGGTGCCGTTGCGCGGCGACGGCAGCGACTGGTTCTCGATCCAGAGACGGCTGCGCCAGGTTTCCACCATCGTGGCGACGCGCGTCGTCAGCCTTTCGCCCTACGAGGCGGTTCTGGAGGTCGACTATGTGGGCGACCAGGAACAGTTCCGCCTTGCCCTTGCCCAACGGGACCTGATGTTGGAGCAGGGATCCCATGCGCCGCAGCTCAGGCTGGCGGAAGCCGGCAGCGTCGGGTTCCCGTGAGGGAGGTCGGCCTCTCGGCGCCGGCGACCGTCGCTCCCCCCGCACGATGACGCACCGAACTTCTGCCCGCATGGGAGCGGCCGTTCCCAACCTGCTCAGCCTCGCCCGGCTGTTCTCGGCGCCGGTCGCGGTCTGGCTCATCGTGGTCGACGAATACACGGCCGCCTTCTGGCTGTTCCTCGCGGCCGGGCTTAGCGATGCGGTGGACGGCACGCTGGCGCGGCTGCTTGGGGCGCGGACGGTGCTGGGATCCTATCTGGACCCGATTGCCGACAAGGCGCTTGTCATGGGCGTGTTCTTCGCCCTCGGCTACACCGGCAACCTGCCGGTCTGGATCGTGATGCTGGTCGTGTCCCGGGACATCTTCATCCTGGGCGGCGCGGTCCTGCTTCAGACGCTCAAGCCGACGGCCGGGGCGATCCGGCCGGCGATGATCAGCAAGCTGAACACCGCTCTTCAGATTGCGCTTGCGGTCGGAACGCTGGGGCTGGCGGCGTTCGCGATCGAAGCCGGCTGGGTTCAGCGGATTCTCATCTGGGCGGTGGCCGCGACGACCGTTCTGTCCGGCATGACCTACCTCATCAGCGCCGGCCGGCGGCTGGGATCGGAGGATCTATCGTGAGCGTTGCGATGCGTCCTTCCCGGTTCTGGCTGATCGCGCTCGGAATCTCGATCGCTCTCCTGTGGCTGCTCGCGGACGTGCTGATGCCGTTCGCCGCGGCGATGGCGGTGGCCTATCTCCTGGATCCGGTGACGGACCGGCTGCAGCGGCTAGGCGCTCCCCGATGGCTCGCGACGACGCTGGTGCTGCTGGCCTTCTTCATTCTCGCGATCCTGCTTCTCATCCTCCTGGTCCCGATCATCGAGGAACAGGTCTCCCGATTCATCCAGGCCTTGCCGACCTATCGGCAATCCCTGCACGAGATCTTCTCGCCCATCCTGAGCGAGCTGCGCGAGAGCGTCGCGGGCAAGGACTTCGAGGAGATCCAATCGGCGGTCGGCAACTATGTCGGCGAGGCCGCGCGCTGGATCGGTTCGGTCATGGGCGGGCTGTGGCGGGGCGGGCTTGCCATCATCGACATCATCTCCCTGCTGGTCATTACGCCGGTCGTGGCGTTCTATCTTCTGCGGGACTGGGACCGAATGGTCAGCACGATCGATGGCCTGCTCCCCCGGGCCCATCTGGAAGAGATCCGCGGCATTGCCCGGGATGTCGACCGGACGCTGGCGTCCTTCCTCCGGGGGCAACTCACCGTCTGCCTGGTGCTGGGGACCTATTATGCGGTGGCGCTGGGGCTTGTCGGCCTGGACGCCGGCGTGATCGTCGGCATGGGCGCCGGCCTCCTGTCCTTCATTCCCTATGTCGGCACGATCACCGGCTTCGTCGTTTCGATGGCGATTGCCCTCGTGCAGTTCGACCAGTGGACCATGTGGGCCCTGGTGGCCGGCCTGTTCGTGCTAGGACAGGTCGTGGAAGGCAATTTTCTCACGCCGAAGCTGGTCGGTGATTCGGTCGGGCTGCATCCGGTCTGGGTAATGTTCGCATTGCTGGCCGCGGGCAGCCTCTTCGGCTTTACCGGCATTCTGCTGGCCGTGCCGGCCGCGGCCGTGATCGGCGTTCTCGTGCGGTTCTTCCTGTCGAAATATCTGGCCAGCCGCTACTTCCAGGGCGGGGAGGAACCGCCTGTCGCCCCGGCTGACGAGGTTACGGATCAGAAGGCGGTGGCGTCGCCCGCGGCCGCGACTGCTGCTGACCCCGCGGCGGGACCGGTCGCGCCCGTCAAGGACGCAAGAGCGTGAGCGACGCCGCACAACTGCCCCTGGATCTTGGCCACCGCGCAGCCATGGAGGCTGAGGATTTCCTGGTGGCCGACAGCAATCTCGAGGCCGTCGGCTGGTTGGACCGCTGGCCCGAATGGCCGGCGCCGGCGCTCGTGATCCATGGACCGGCCGGCTGCGGCAAGACGCATCTGACGCAGGTCTGGAGGGCCCGCTCCGGCGCCGTGTCGCTGGCGCCCGGGGACCTGGCCCATGCCGACCTGCCGGCCCTGATGGGACAGGGCGGGGCGGTGGCGATCGACGACGCCGACGGTCTTTCGGGCGAGGCCGAGGAACACGCGCTGTTCCATCTCTACAACATGGCTCGGGATTCCGGCGGCCATCTGCTGCTGACGGCGCGCATCCCGCCGGCGCGCTGGCCGGTGCGCCTGCCGGACCTGGCCTCCAGGCTTCGGGCCGCGCCGACCGTGGCGGTCGAGGGCCCGGACGACGTTCTGCTGTCGGCGGTGCTGGTGAAGCTCTTCGCCGACCGCCAGCTCCGCGTGGGCACCGACGTCATCGGCTTCGTCGTGCCCCGGATGGAGCGCAGCTTCGCGGCGGCAAGGCGGCTCGTGGCCGATCTGGATGCGGCCAGCCTGGCATATCGCCGCCCGATCACCGTACCGCTGGCCCGCACCGTGATGGGGCGGCGGCAAGAGGAGAGGGACTGACCATGGATTTGGGAATCGCCGGTAGGAAGGCTCTCGTCTGTGCGGCCAGCAGGGGGCTCGGCAAAGCCTGCGCGCTGGCCCTGGCGCGGGAAGGGGTGTCGGTGACCATCACCGCCCGGACAAGGGACGTCCTGGAGCGGACGGCCGAGGAGATCCGTCAGGCGACAGGGGTGGAGGTGACGCCGGTCGTCGGCGACATCACGACAGACGAAGGACGCCAGGCGGCGCTCGACGCCTGCCCCGAACCGGACATTCTGATCAACAATGCGGGCGGCCCGCCGCCGGGCGATTTCCGCAACTGGGGGCGGGACGAGTGGATCGGCGCCGTCGAAGGCAACATGCTGACGCCCATCCTGCTCATCAAGGCGACGGTCGACGGCATGATCGCCCGCGGCTTCGGCAGGATCGTCAACATCACCTCCAGCGCCGTGAAGGCGCCGATCCCGGTGCTTGGCCTTTCCAACGGCGCGCGTTCTGGCCTGACGGGCTTCGTCGCCGGCATCGCCCGCGAGACCATCGCCCACAATGTGACGATCAACAATCTCCTGCCCGGACCGTTCGAGACGGACCGGCTGCGCGCGACCTTCGAGGCTTCGGCGAAGCGAAGCGGCCGACCGGTGGAAGAGGAGGTGGAGCACCGACGCCGCTCCAATCCCGCGCGCCGGTTCGGCCGCCCGGAAGAGTTCGGGGCCGCTTGCGCCTTCCTGTGCAGCGTCCATGCGGGCTACATGACCGGCCAGAACATCCTGCTGGACGGCGGAGCCTATCCGGGCACGTTCTAGGAACGTGCCCTACCGGGGCGGGTCAGAGAAGACCCTTCGGGATCGCATAGTCGATGATCCGCCCGACCGCCCCGGGCAGGTCGGCCCAGCGGTCGATCGGCAGTTCCAGATGGGCGAAGGCCGCCGTCGGGAACTTCGCCTCGATCTGCGCCAGAAGATCGGGATCGCTGGCCGCTCCAAGCGTCCCCAGCAACAGCTGCAGATCGGGATTGTGCCCGACGACCATGACGCGGGCATGCCGGTCCGGCGCCCGCGCCAGCCTTTCGACGAGGGCAGCGCATCCGGCGAGATAGAGCGCCCGGTCGTACTCGGTCGGCGGATCGGCGGCCCATTGCGCGGCCACAAGCGCTTTCGTCTCCGTGGCCCGCCGGGCGGTGGAACAGAGGATCAGGTCCGGAACGGTGGATTTCTGCCGGATATATCGGCCCATGGCGACGGCCGCGCGCTCGCCGCGTGGCGACAGCGGCCGGTCGTGATCCTCCAGTTTCGGGTTCTCCCAGTCGGACTTGGCGTGGCGCAGCACAAGCAGGCTTTTCACGTTGCGGCTCCACCTGAGGGAAAAGCGTCACCGAAGTGTAAACATCCATGGATGGCGGATGACGGGAAAGCGCTATATAACGGGGAGGAACGGCCGTCGACAGGTGAAGACGTTGATTCTGCACATAAGTTGCTTCGCCGACTGCGTGCGACGACCGCCTTGGAGCCCCGTCCCGTGACCCTTGCGCCCGAGCTAGTCCATCCCCAGATCGATCCCAGTTCGCCCGACCGGTTCATAAACCGCGAACTTTCCTGGCTGGCGTTCAACGAACGCGTCCTGGAAGAGGCCTGCAATAGGTCCCATCCGATTCTGGAGCGGGTACGGTTCCTGGCGATTTCGGCCTCGAACCTTGACGAGTTCTACATGGTCCGGGTGGCCGGGTTGAAGGCTCAGGTCTCGCTGGGCGTCAAATCGCCCAGCCAGGACGGCCTCACGCCCGCGCAGCAGCTTGCCGAAATCAGTGCGCGCGTCTCCAACCTGATGCGCGACCAGCACGCGTGCTGGCGCGAGCTGCGTCAGGAACTGGCGACCGTAGGCATCCAGGTGCTGGATCCGTCCAGCCTGTCGAGCGAGGACCGGAAGTGGCTGCAGCAGCGCTTCCAGGACGACATCTTCCCGATCCTGACACCGCTCGCGATCGATCCGGCCCATCCGTTTCCATTCATCCCCAATCTCGGCTTCTCGCTCGCGATCAAGCTGGAGAACCGTGTGGAAGGGAAGGAGCTGAACGCCCTCGTCCCCATTCCGGGGCAGCTCAACAGATTCATCCGCCTGCCCGGCGCCGAAATCCGCTTCGTTCTGGTCGAGGATCTGGTGATGCTGTGCCTCGACCGGCTTTTCCCCGGATTCACGGCACGCGATCACGGCGTCTTCCGCGTCATCCGCGATAGCGAGATGGAGATCGACGAAGAGGCCGAGGACCTGGTCAAGACGTTCGAAAGCGCCCTGAAGCGCCGCCGCCGCGGACGCGCCATCCGCCTGGCCGTGAACGCCTCCATGCCAGAGGAACTTCGCGAATTCGTGCGCAAGGAGATCGGGGCCGCTCCGGAAGACGTATTCGCGCTCGACGGTCTGATCGGGCTGGTCGACACGAAGGAGATCATCGTCGACGAACGTCCCGACCTTGTCTTCCCGCCCTACAATCCCCGCTTCCCGGAACGGATCCGAGACTTCGGCGGCGACTGCTTCGCCGCCATCAGGGCGAAGGACATCGTCGTTCACCACCCGTACGAGAGCTTCGACGTGGTGGTACAGTTCCTTCGCCAGGCGGCGCGGGATCCCGACGTGGTCGCCATCAAGCAGACGCTCTACCGCACGTCCAAGAATTCCCCCATAGTCAGCGCCCTCATCGAGGCGGCGGAGGCGGGCAAGTCCGTGACCGCGATGGTGGAGCTGAAGGCGCGCTTCGACGAGGAGGCGAACATCCGCTGGGCGCGTGATCTGGAACGCGCGGGCGCCCAGGTAGTCTATGGCTTCATCAGCCTGAAGACCCACGCCAAGGTTTCGATGGTCGTGCGCCGGGAGAGCGAGGGCCTCCGCACCTACGTCCATTTCGGAACCGGCAACTATCACCCGATCACCGCCAAGGTCTATACCGACCTCAGCTTCTTCACCTGCGACCCGAAGCTGGGCCACGATGCGGCGGCCATGTTCAACTACATGACGGGCTATGCCACGCCCAGCCGTCTCGAGAAGATCTCGGTCGCGCCGCTCCATCTGCGCAAGACGCTGATCGACCTCATCAAGCAGGAGATGGAGCACGCCGCGGCCGGGCGTCCGGGGCAGATCTGGGCGAAGCTCAACGCCCTTGTCGACGACGAGATCATCGACTGGCTCTACCGGGCCTCTCAGGCCGGCGTACAGATCGATCTGGTGATCCGGGGCATCTGCTGCCTGCGGCCCGGAGTGCCGGGGCTTTCGGACAACATCCGGGTCAAGAGCATCGTCGGGCGCTTCCTCGAACACGGGCGTATCGTCTGCTTCGGCAACGGCCACAAGCTGCCGTCCCGCCATGCTCGGGTTTTCCTGTCGTCGGCCGACTGGATGCAGCGGAACTTCGACTGGCGCATCGAGACGCTGGTGCCGCTGGAGAACCCGACCGTTCATCGGCAGGTCCTGGACGAGATCATGGTCGCGAACCTGTTGGACGAGACGAACACCTGGATCCTGGAGCCGGACGGCAGCTATCATCGGGTGGCGACGCCGGAGGACGCTTTCAGTGCTCACCGGTATTTCATGACAAACCCCAGCCTCTCCGGGCGGGGCAGCGCGCTGAAGGAACCCGGCCGGGTGCCCCGGCTCCTCAGGAAAATTCGAAAGTAGAAGCAGAGCGAGTGCTCATGCCCCGACCGGCCTTCAAGATCGGCCCGATCGCCCACAGCCGTACCAGCCGCGTCGGGGTGATCGATCTTGGTTCCAACTCCATCCGCCTCGTCGTCTACGACCGGCTGTGTCGGGCGCCGGTCCCGGTGTTCAACGAGAAGGTTCTGTGCGGACTGGGCCGGGACCTAGCGCGAACCGGCCGGCTGCACCCCGAAGGCGTGGCCCTGGCGCTCACCAATCTCGAGCGCTTCACCCGCCTCCTGGAGGGGATGCATGTCGACCGGGTTGACGTCCTCGCCACGGCGGCCGTCCGGGACGCGTCCGACGGGGAGGCCTTCGTCGCGGAGGTCGAACGCCGTTGCCGCCTGACCGTCGCCGTCATCAGCGGCAATGAGGAGGCGCGCCTGTCCGCTATGGGGGTGCTCTCGGGATCGCCCGGCGCGGACGGCGTCATGGGCGATCTCGGCGGCGGGTCGCTCGAGATGGTGGGCCTGGACCAGTCCGTGATCACCGAGCAGGTCACGCTGCCGCTTGGCCCCTTCCGCCTCATGGACGTGAAGGACGGCCGACCGAAGATCCGGGAAGTGATCCTGGACGAGCTGGGGAAGCAGACCTGGCTCACCCGCTACCAGGGACGCACCTTCTATCCAGTGGGCGGAAACTGGCGAGCGCTCGCCAAGATCCTGATGGCGAAGCGCAAGCACCCGGTCCACATCATCCACCAGTATACGGTTCCGGGACCCGACGTCGCGCAGCTCGCCGGTCTGCTGGGCCGGCAGGGCAAGAACTCCCTCGAGCGGATTCCGGGCGTCTCGAAGCGACGGCTGGAGACGCTGCCCTATGCGGCCATGGTCCTGGAAGAGGTTCTGGCGATCCTGAAGCCGAAGAACGTGGTCTTCTCGGCCTTCGGGCTGCGCGAGGGGCATCTGTTCGACATTCTCAGCCCCGAAGAGCGCATGGCCGACCCGCTGATCGAAGCCTGCCTTGACATCGCGCGCAGGCTGGACCGCTTCGGCAAGGTGGACCGGCTGGAAAACTGGATTGCGCCTCTGTTTGCCGGAGAGCTTCCGGTGCAGCATCGGCTGCGCCGCGCGGCATGCCTGCTCAGCGACATCTGCTGGATGGACCATCCGGACTACCGCGCCGAGCACGCCTTCCTGAGGACACTCAGGCTGCCCTTCGCCGGACTTTCCCATAGCGAGCGGACGTTTCTGGCCGCAGCCCTCTACGCCCGATATGGCGGCACGATCGGGGACCGGGTGACCTCGGACCCGTGCGAGCTCCTGTCGTCGGAGGAACGGGAACGGGCGGCTCTCCTGGGGGCCGCGCTCCGTCTCGGGCACACGCTTTCCGGCGGCGCGGTCGGGGTGCTGGAGCACACGCGGCTTCAGATGACGCCCGAAGCCGTGCTGCTGTGGCTGCCGGAGGACGAGGCGTGCCTCGGCGGCGACGTCGTGCAGCGGCGCCTCAACAGCGTGGCGAATCTGCTGGGCCGGACCGGGCGGATCGTCATCGCCCGGCAGCAGGAGCTGATGATCGGCGCATAAGGCCGCCGGGGGGCTCGGGGACTTAAGTTACCGGGACCACCTTTACACGGCCGTTCTCGATGGCAAGGGAGATCCGGCCGTGCTTCAGCGCAAGCGCGTCCTCGCCGAACAACTCGCGCCGCCAGCCATGAAGGGCAGGGACGTCGGCGTTGTCATCGGCCGCGATCTGCTCCAAGTCGCTCACCGTCGCGACCAGCTTCTGGGCCACGTCGTTGTCCTCGCACTTCATCTTCAGGAGGACCCGCAGGAGTTCGACCGTCGGCCCTATTCCCGGCGGCAACTCGGGCCGCTGCTCCAGGCGGGGGCGCTCCGAAGGCGGGACTGCCAGGCCGCGCTCGACCGCAGCGAGCAGCCCCGCGCCCTGCCAGCCCTCGGCCATGTTCTTCGTGAGGCCGCGGGTGCGCGCCAGTTCATCCACCGTCCGGGGAGCGTGGGCCGCGATCTCGATCAGCGCATCGTCCCTGAGGATGCGGCCGCGCGGCTGGTTCCGCTTCTGCGCCTCGGTCTCGCGCCACGCCGCCAGTTCCCGCAGGATGGCGAGGAAACGCGGGTCGCTGGAGCGGGTCTTGATCCGTTGCCAGGCGTCCCGCGGCTCGACGATGTAGGTCGCCGCATCGGTAAGCACCGCCATTTCTTCGTCCAGCCAGCGTTCGCGGCCGGACTTGGTCAGGCGGCGGCGCAGCTTGTCGTAGATAGGCCTCAGATGGGTGACGTCGGCCAGGGCGTAGTGCAGCTGCTTTTCCGTGAGGGGACGGCGCGACCAATCGGTGAAGCGCGAACTCTTGTCGATCCGGACCCCGGCCAGCTTCGTCACCAGGGTCTCGTAGCCGACGGACTCGCCGAAGCCGCAGACCATCGCTGCGACCTGCGTGTCGAACAGGGGCGTCGGAACCCGGCCAGTCAGCTTCACGAAGATCTCGACATCCTGTCTTGCCGAATGGAAGACCTTGAGGACGCGCTCGTTCGCCATCAGCTCGTAGAGCGGCGTCAGGTCCAGGCCTTCGGCCAGCGGATCCACCGCGGCGGCCTCGTCGGGCCCTGCGATCTGCACCAGGCACAGGATCGGCCAATAGGTGCTTTCGCGCAGGAACTCCGTGTCCACGGTAAGATAATCGGCATTGGCCTGGCGCGCACAGAAGGCGGCCAGGGCGTCTTGGTCGGTGATCAGCGTCATGACGCCGTCTTTAGCATGCCCGCCTGTTGAGACAAAGAACGCTGCCGGGGCGGGGCCGCACCCTTCCGCCCGGGGCGGCGTGGGGGGCTGCCGCGACGACTCGGAACGGCGGATGCCCTTTTCCCGCCGCTATCCGTTTGCTTCCGCGTCGCCGAACGCGTACTAAAGGCGTCCTTGAGGGCCTATTGCGCCGTTTCGACCACCCTATTTCGAAGCTTTCCTCATGCATCCCTTTCGCACCCACACCTGCGGCGAACTGCGTGCCTCCGATGCCGGCAAGACCGTCCGGCTGAGCGGCTGGGTGAATCGCAAGCGCGATCACGGCAATCTGCTCTTCATCGATCTGCGCGATCATTACGGGGTGACCCAGATCGTTGTGGACGTGGACAGCGAGCCGTTCAAGACCGCCGAGAGCGTGAGGCTCGAGAGCGTGATCACGGTCACCGGCAAGGTGGTCGGGCGCAGCGCCGAGACGATCAACGAAAAGCTGCCGACGGGCCACATCGAGGTCCAGGCGGCGGAGATCGTGGTCCAGTCGGCGGCGGATACGCTGCCGCTCCAGGTGAACAGCGACGCCGACGCGGGTGAGGAGGTGCGGCTCCGCTACCGTTTCCTCGATCTCCGCCGGCAGAAGATGCAGCGGAACATCGTGCTGCGCTCGCAGGTGATCTCGTCCATCCGGCGGCGCATGATCGAGCAGGGCTTCAAGGAGTTCCAGACGCCGATCCTGACGGCCTCCTCGCCAGAGGGCGCGCGCGACTTCCTGGTTCCGGCGCGTCAGCATCCGGGCAAGTTCTACGCCCTCCCGCAGGCGCCGCAACAGTTCAAGCAGTTGCTGATGATGGCGGGCTTCGACCGCTACTTCCAGATCGCGCCGTGCTTCCGCGACGAGGACAGCCGCGCCGACCGCAGCCCGGGTGAGTTCTATCAGCTCGATTTCGAGATGAGCTTCGTCACCCAGGACGACGTGTTCGCGGCGATCGAGCCGGTTCTTCATGGCGTCTTCGAGGAATTCGCCGACTTCACCGGCACCCGCAAGTCGGTTACGCCGCCGCCGTTCCCGCGCATTCCCTATGCCGAGGCGATGCTGAAATACGGCAGCGACAAGCCGGATCTCCGCAATCCGCTGGTGATTACCGACGTGACGGAGGTGTTCGCCCGGCCCGACGTCGAGTTCAAGGCGTTCCGGGGCGTCATCGAGAAGGGCGGTGTCGTCCGCGCGATCCGTGCGCCGTCCGTGTCCGACCGCCCCCGCAGCTTCTTCGACAAGCTGAATTCCTGGGCCCAGGAGGAAGGCGCGCCGGGCCTCGGCTACATCCTGTTCCAGGATGGCCAGGGCAAGGGGCCGATCGCCAAGTTCGTTCCCGAGGCGGCCCAGGCGGCCCTGCGCGAGGCCGTCGGGCTAGAGGACGGGGACGCCGTCTTCTTCGTCTGCGACCTGAAGCCGGCGGCGGAGAAGATGGCCGGCAAGGCCCGCACCAGGATCGGCCAGGAGATGGGCCTGATCCGGGACGACGAATTCAACTTCTGCTGGATCGTCGACTTCCCGATGTACGAGCTGAACGAGGAGACCGGGCAGATCGATTTCAGCCACAACCCGTTCTCGATGCCGCAGGGCGGGCTGGAAGCGCTGGAAACTATGAATCCGCTGGATATCAAGGCCTTCCAGTACGACATCGTCTGCAACGGCGTCGAACTGTCGTCGGGCGCGATCCGGAACCACCTTCCGGAGATCATGTACAAGGCCTTCGCCATCGCCGGCTATCCGCCGGAAGTGCTCGAGGCCAAGTTCGGCGGCATGCTGTCGGCCATGAAGTTCGGCGCCCCGCCCCATGGCGGGTCGGCCCCGGGCATCGATCGTATCGTGATGCTGCTGGCCGACGAGCCGAACATCCGCGAGGTCATCGCCTTCCCGATGAACCAGCGCGCAGAGGACCTGCTGATGGGGGCGCCTGCCGAGGTGGATCCGGCAAGGCTCCGCGAACTCCACATCAAGCTGGATCTTCCGAAGACCATGGCCGTCAAGTCGGACTGACCGGCCGGTTCCGGAAGGCCTCCCTCGATCCCGTCGCGGAGGCCTTCCGTCCGAACCCGTTCAGGCGACGCGGTCGGGCGGTTCCTTGCCGGAGAAATAGGCGTCCAGATTGTCGAGGGCGCGGAACCCCATCGCATTCCGCGTCTCGACCGTGGCGCTGCCGAGATGGGGCAGGAGGAAGGTGTTCGGCAGGTCGCGATAGCCCGGATGGATGTTCGGCTCGCCCTCGAAGACGTCGAGTCCGGCTCCGCCCAGGCGACCCGATCTCAGCGCCGCGATCAGTGCCTCGTCGTCGACGATCGAGCCGCGCGCCGTATTGATGACGAAGGCACCTTCCGGCAGCAGCTCAATCCGCTCCCGGTTGAGCAGGTGCCGGGTTTCGGGGGTCGCAGGGCAGTGGAACGAGAGAAAGTCCACCTGCGGCAGCATTTCCTCGATCCGGGCGTGGTAGACGGCGCCGCCGGCCTCGGGAAGCGGGCGGCGGTTGTGGTAATGGATCTTCATGCCGAAGGCACGGGCCCGCTGGGCCACGGCCTGGCCGATCCGTCCCATGCCTACGATCCCGAGTCGCTTTCCGGTGACCTCGCGCCCCATCAGATGGGTCGGCTTCCAACCGTCCCAGGAATCGCTGCGGATGAGCCGCTCGCCCTCGGAGGCACGGCGGGCGACGCCCAGCATCAGCAGAATGGCGATGTCGGCTGTCGCATCCGTCAGCACGTCCGGGGTGTTCGTGACCACGAGCCCGCGCCGGCGTGCCGCATCCAGATCGATGTGATCGACCCCGACGGAAAAGGTGGCGACCGCCCGGACTTCCTTCGGCAGGTCCTCGATCGTCTGCCGGTCCAGCCTGTCCGAAGCGCAGACCAGCAGGGCATCGACACCCTGCGCGAGCCGAACCAGCTCCGCCGGATCCAGCTGACGGTCGTCGGCATTGAGGCGTGCGTCGTACCCGCTTGTCGCCCTTGCCTCGACGGCTTCGGGCAGGCGGCGCGTGATCAGAAGGCGGGGGCGGTCTGTCGCTGGCATGGGATCTCCTCGGAAATGCCGTATTTTATCGCTCTTGGCCGGATAAATTCCGGTCTATGCTGATGTACCGGAAAGGGTCTCCATCGGAATACGGAGCCATCTGTTTGCCAAGCGTCATCAGGTTCCCCCGCTCATCGGCATGCGTCAGGTCACGTCTGGGAACGGCGGCCCTGGCGGCCGTGCTGGCCGCATCCATGGCGACCGGCGCGGCGGCGTTCGAAATCGTGCCGCATCGCGCGATCTACAAACTCGACCTTGCCTCCACCTCCAACCCCACGGCGATCAGCGACGTCAATGGGGAAATGATGTTCCAGTGGAGCGACAGCTGCGACGGCTGGACGGTCGAGCAGCGATACCGAATGAATTTCCTCGACGCGGAAGGCGCCGCGGTCGAGCAGTCCTCTGTCTATGCGACGTGGGAATCGAAGGATGGCAACGCCTTCACCTTCAGCGTACGCAACACCACGAACGGAGTCGTCGACAAGGAGGTCCGGGGCCGTGCCACACTGGACGGGGAAGGGCGTTCGGGTTCGGTGACCTTCCGGTTGCCGGAGGAGGTCACGCAGGATCTGCCGCCGGGGACGATCTTCCCGACCGCGCATACGCTGAAGATGCTGGAGATCGCCGAGGCCGGCGACGGCCCGCCTTTCTTCAATGCCCTGCTGTTCGACGGATCGGGTCTTGATTCGCTCCGGGAGATCAACGCCGTCATCGGCGCCGGACAGACTTCCGCGGAGAATGGCCGCTTCGACCTTCTCGATCGGCCGTTCTGGCCCATCGAGCTGGCCTTCTACCCCGAGGAGCGGCGGGAGGCGGTACCCGAATACGAGATGTCGGTCAGCCTCCACGACAACGGCGTCATCAATGACATGATCATCGATTACGGGACCTTTGCCGTCAGCGCGAGCTTGAACATGCTGGAGCCGATCGAAGACGGGGGCTGCTGAACCGGACCAGGTCATGCCTTCTGGAACCCGCGCCCCTTGAGGATCGCCTTCGGTCCCAGCTTTGCCCGTACCTGATCGATGGCGCTTTCCACGCCCTTGCGCCGGGCCACTTCCGGGTCGAGCAGGTCCGGGGGGTCGGCCCTGTCTCCGGGCGCAAGGTCGGCAAGACCCGCCCCGATCAGCCTGAAGCGCTGGCCGTTCGCTTCCGCCGCCAGCAGCGGGGAGGCGGTGCGGAACAGCGTTTCGGCAAGCTGGGTCGGGGCCGGAAGGCGCTGGCTGCGGGTCAGGATCCGGAACCGGTCGGTCTTCAGCTTCAGGACGACGGTCCAGCCGGCAAGCTGCTGCCTCTTCGCCCGGTCGGCCACCCGCTCGCAAAGCGGCCACAGCTTCCGGCGAAGGGTTTCGTAATCGGCGATATCGCTGTCGAAGGTGGTTTCGGCGGAAATGCTCTTCGCCTCGTGTCCCGGCACTACCGGACGGTCGTCCAATCCGCGGGAGAAGCGCCACAGCCGCCGCCCGATCGTGCCGTAGCGCCGCATGAGTTCCGCTTCCTCATGCTCCCGCAGGTCTCCGATGGTGCGGATGCCGTCTGCGACCAGCTTCGCGTTGAGCGCCCGGCCGACTCCCCATATGTCGGCGACCGGCCGGGCCGCCAGGAATGCGGGGGCTTCCGCCCGGCCGATGACGGCGAAGCCGCGCGGCTTGTCCAGGTCCGAGGCCAGCTTCGCCAGGAACTTGTTGTAGCTGAGCCCGACCGAGACGGTGATCCCGATCTCCCGTTCGATCCTGCGAACAAGGCGCACGCAGGTCCGCGCCGGGCTGCCGCCATGAAGCAGCGCGGTCCCGGTCAGGTCGAGGAAGGCTTCGTCGATCGACAGCGGCTCGACCAGCGGCGTGACCTCGTCCATGAGCGCGCGCACCTGCCGGCCGACCGCGGCATATTTTTGCATGTTGGGGCGGATGACGACCGCGTCGGGGCAGGCGGCCAGCGCCTGGAACATCGGCATTGCCGACCTTACGCCGTAGAGTCGGGCCACGTAGCAGGCGGCGCTGACGACTCCCCTGCGACCGCCACCGACGATGACCGGCTTGTCGGCCAGTTCCGGCCGGTCGCGCTTCTCGATCGTGGCATAGAAGGCGTCGCAGTCGAGATGCGCGATCGCCAGCTCGTGCAGTTCCTGGTGAAATATGACGCGCGGGGAGCCGCAGGTCGGGCAGCGTCGTCCGGGCGCGTCATCCTTAACGGAGCTGGCACAATCTCGACATAAGCCGATCATATCGCTGCAACCACCTGGTCGGGAAAGCGTGAAATATCCTAAGCGGATCGGGCCCGATCGGGCAGTATCGATCCAATCGTCACCAATTGTTAATGGTTCAACATTAACCATGACGCTGCAGCCTGGTCGGCCCGGCCCCTTCCGACAGGGCGCTTCGGTTGTACCTGCGGCACCGACGGCATATTATGATTGTTCGCTCCCCCTGGCGGGCCGGGCAACAAGGATCGCGCGATGTCAAAGACCGTTCTGATCGTGGAAGACAATGAACTCAACATGAAACTCTTCCATGATCTTCTGGAGGCTCACGGTTATGTGACGCTTCAGACGAAGGACGGGATGGAGGCCCTGAAGATCGCCAGACAGCAGAGGCCCGACCTCATCCTCATGGACATACAATTGCCTGAGGTCTCCGGCCTGGAAGTGACCAAGTGGCTCAAGGAGGACGACGACCTTCGGTCGATCCCGGTCATCGCCGTAACCGCCTTTGCCATGAAGGGCGACGAGGAGAAAATTCGCGAAGGCGGGTGCGAGGACTATATCGCCAAGCCGATCTCCGTCGCCAAGTTCCTCGAGACCGTTCAGCGCTATCTAGGCTAACAGCCGATGTCAGCCCGTGTCCTGGTCGTCGATGACGTGCCGCCCAACGTCAAGCTGCTGGAAGCGAAGCTGACACGTGAGTATTTCGACGTCATAACCGCAAGCGACGGCTACCAGGCATTGGAACGCGCCAGGACCGAGGCACCGGACCTCATCCTCCTCGATGTCATGATGCCTGGGATGGACGGGTTCGAGGTCTGCCAGCGCCTGAAGGCGGACGCGAAGACGATGCACATCCCGGTCGTGATGGTGACCGCGCTCAGCGACAATGCCGACCGGGTGCGTGGGCTCGAGGCCGGGGCGGACGACTTCCTGACCAAGCCCGTGAACGATCTGGCGCTGTTCGCGCGGGTCCGGTCTCTCATCCGGCTCAAAATGACGATGGACGAGTGGCGCGCCCGAGAACATACCTCGGGCGAGCTCGGGGTCTTGCCGGTGACGGCGTCGGAGCTCACGGAAAGCGCCGACCACGCCCGCGTCCTGGTGGTCGAAGACAGCCCCGTCGATATCGACAAGATCGTCCATACGCTCGAGCGCGATGCCGATCAGGTGGTCGTCCGGGAGACCTGCCGTGAAGGGCTGGAAGCGGCGCTCGCGGGCGATTTCGAGCTCGTCATCACCTCCCTCTGCCTGATGGAGGAGGATGGGCTCAGGCTCTGCTCCCAGATCCGCAGCCATGACCGCACCCGGCAGACGCCCATTCTCCTGCTGGCGGACGAGGCCGACCTGCCTCGGGTCGCCAAGGGGCTGGAGCTCGGGGCAAACGACTATCTGGTGAAGCCCATCGACCGGAACGAACTGCTGTGCCGGACTCGAACCCAGATTCGCCGGCGGCGTTATCAGGACCGGCTGCGCCAGAATTACGAGCAAAGCCTCTCGATGGCGCTGACGGACAGCCTGACCGGGCTGTTCAACCGCCGCTATCTGAGCGCCCATCTCAGCCGCGTCCTGGCGCGGATCGCCGAAACCCGGAAGCCGGTCGCGGCGATCCTCTTCGACATCGACTATTTCAAGAAGGTGAACGACACCTACGGGCACGCCGTCGGCGACGAGGTACTGAAGGAGGTCGCCGACCGGGTCAGCCGCAATCTGCGGAACTTCGACACGGTGGCCCGTTTCGGCGGCGAGGAGTTCGTCATCATCATGCCGGACGCCTCGGCGGAGGCCGCTGCGCTGGTAGCCGAAAGGCTGCGGCTCCGCATTGCCAACCAGCCCTTCGTGGTGTCGACTGCCGAAGGCCAGATCAACGTGACGATCAGCCTGGGCGTCGCCGCGACCGATGATGCTGCCCTCCCGCAGGAGGAATTCCTGCGCCGCGCCGACGAGGCGCTTTACGCGGCAAAGGCCCGGGGTCGGAACTGCGTCGTCGTGGACGGTATCAGCGAACTCCCGCCCGACATCCTGGCCGCCGCCGGCGGACTCTGACGCCCGTTTCCGGTTCGACCGGGCCTTCGACATGGCCGGGCAGGAATCGGATCGGCCGTTCCGGGAACTTGACCTTCCTCAGCCGAACGCAAAAAACCCCGCGGAATTGCGGGGTTCTTTGGCGATCTTCCGGCCGCGCCGAGCGCTGGCCGCTTCACGTTCCCGAGACCGGGAAGCGGAAGCTACTTGATCTTCGCTTCCTTGAACTCGACGTGCTTGCGCGCCTTCGGGTCATACTTGCGCAACGTCAGCTTCTCGGTCTTGGTCTTCGGGTTCTTCTTGGTGACGTAGAAGAACCCGGTGTCGGCCGTGCTGACCATGCGGATCTTGACGGTTGCCGCTTTCGCCATTGGTCTGTCCTGAATCCTGAAGTGCCGCGAGGCGGCTTCTTGAGCCGCGAAACATACAGTGCTAATTGGCGGTGTCAAGCCGCTCCGCATGGGCGATCACCGGCGGGGCCGTGATCGCCAGGGCTTCGGCGTAGAGCGAGCGGTCGCTCAGCAGAAGCTCGGCCACCTCGATGTCGACGGCGCCGTCGTGTTCTTTCCACGGGCAGGCTTCCCGCAGATGCGCAAGCGCCACCGGGTCATCCGGCGCGGCCCGCCGATCGCTCATCATGCGCGCCGGCACGGGCAACTCGCCGGACCGGAACATGGTCACGAGCTGCTCCGGATCCTCGATGCCGGCGCTGGTGCAGATGGTCGGCATGACTCCCTGCTGGTGCAGCGTGTAGCCGGCAGGCGTGTAGATGCGGCTCCAGGTCAGGAACAGTTCCCCGTCATTCGGAAGGCGGGAGACCGTCTGCACGCTCCCCTTGCCGTAGGAGGACGCCCCGACGACGACCGCGCGCCCGGTATCCTGAAGGGCCGCCGCCACGACCTCGGCGCCCGACGCCGACTGCCCGTCGACCAGCACGACCATGGGCAGCCCGTTCGCCAGATCGTCCGGCCCGGCATCGAAATACTGGATGCTTTCCGGATGCCGGCCGCGCGTCGAGATGATTAGCCCGTCCGGGATGAACATGTCGGCGACCGCCACGGCTTCGGTCAGAAGCCCGCCCGGGTTGCCCCGAAGGTCAAGGATGATTCCCTTGCCGGACGGACCCAGCTTGGCCACCGCCTGCCGGGTCACCTCCTCGAGATTCTCGGCGGTCGAGACATTGAACCGGGAGACCTCGATGACAGCGAAGCCGTCGTCGTACCGGGTCCGGACGGCGTTCGGGATCACGCGTTCGCGTCTCAGCAGGAACGTCCGCTCGCCTCCGGCCGGCGGCGCCACGGTCAGGCTCACCCGCGATCCGACGGCGCCGCGCAGCTTGCTGCCCAGTTCCTCGGGCGCCATGGTCCCGACCGGCACGCCATCGACCGCCAGAATGACCGAATTCGGCTGGACGCCGGCACGGAAGGCAGGGCCGTCCGGGAAGACTTCCTGGATGGTCGGACGTTCACGATCATCGGTGCTCAGCATCAGACCGATACCGCCATAGCCGTCCCTGAACGCCCGCTCGTCCTTGGCTTGGTCGGGCGTTGCATAGCGCGAGTAGGGGTCGAGGTTGGAGGTGATCCCGGCGAACACCGCCTCATAGAGCTGATCCGCGGTGGCGTCGCGCAACGGCTGCGACACCTGCTGGCCCCGGCTCAGCGCCGCAAGGGTCACGCTGGCCCATTCCCGCGGGTTCTGCGAATGCGGGGTCGGGATCGTACCGATCGGCGCGCCGTCATAGGCAAGTTCGATGAACCCGGGGCCTCGCCTCGCGTCCAGACGGGGATCCAGCTTGCTCAGGCCTTTCAGGCCGTTCAGCGCTAGATCGCTCATCTCCGTCGGTTCTAGATAGGCCTCGGCAATCCGGCCATAGCCGGCGCTGAAGACGGAGGCAGAGACGGGCGGCCCGTTGCCCACAGGGAGCGATGGCGGAAGCGCGCCACTGCACGCGACCAGTGCCATTACCGTCGCCAACGTTCCAAAAAGCCCGTGTTTCGCCCGGGTCATGAGTCAATCAGCCTTTCACGACAGGAGGTGCCCGGAACCAAGGCACCCGCTCCACTCCGGATCATAGCTGACGCCGTCAGCCCGGATAAGCCACCTTGATGCGGCTCAGGCCTTACCGTTTCGCAAAGGCAAGGGACGGCTTCAGCGCCGCTTCCGGGTTGCGGGCCTGCGGGCGGGGCGGGTGGCGCGACCGCGTACGGGTCGTGTCCGTCCCGGCTGCGGCAGCGGGGAATCGCTCCCGCCTTCGAGAAGCCGGAAGAGGGTGCTGCCGGTAAGCGGGCTCGCCTCCATCACCTTTACCGTGACCGCCGCGCCTAAGCGGAAGATCCTGCCCCACCGGCGGCCGATCAGCGCATGGGCATGTTCGTCGTGATCGTAGAAATCGTCCGGCAGGCTGGAGATGGGGACGAGACCGTCGGCATCGGTTTCGTCCAGGGTGACGAAAAGCCCGAAGCGGGTCACCCCGCCGATCCGGCCGGTGAAGGTCTGGCCGATCCGATCGGCTAGCCAGGACGCCACGTAGCGGTCCGTCGCGTCACGCTCGGCCGCGGCGGCACGCCGTTCGGTAAACGAAACATGCTCCCCGATTTCCGGCAGCCTGACCAGCTCTTCGTCCGGCGCGCCGTCTCCCCCAAGGCGGAGCTGGCGGATCAGCGCACGGTGGACAGTCAGGTCGGCATAGCGCCGGATCGGCGACGTGAAATGGGCGTAGCGGGCGAGGGCAAGGCCGAAATGCCCGATATTGTCCGGCGAGTACACGGCCTGCGCCTGGGAGCGAAGGATCATCTGGTTGACCGTTTCGGCCTCCGGGCGGTCCTTCGCCTGAGCCAGGATTTGGGTGAACATCCGGGGCTTCACCACCTGGCCCTTGGCGATCCGGTAGCCCAGCGGCTCCAGGAACTCCCGCAGTGCCTGCAGACGAACCGGGTCGGGCGCGTCGTGGACGCGATAGAGGCATGGGCTCCCGCGCTCCTGAAGCGTCGCGGCCGCGGCGACGTTGGCCGCGATCATGAACTCCTCGATCAGGCGATGGCTGTCGAACCGGCTGCGGGTGCCGATGGCTTCCACCTCTCCAGTGGGTGATAGCCGGATCTGCTTCTCCGGAAGATCGAGGTCGAGCGTGCCCCGTTTCAGCCGCGCCTTCAGCAGGGCCTGGAAGGCGCCGTAAAGCGGGTTGATCACCGTCTCCAGAAGCGGTCCGGTTGCATCGTCGGGCTGTCCGTTGCGTGCCTCCTGAACCTGCTCGTAGGTGAGGCGGGCGGCCGAACGCATCAGGCCGCGGACGAACCGGTGCCGCTTCGGGTTGCCGTTGCGGTCGATCCAAAGATGGACCGCCAGACACGCCCGGTCCTCGCCCGGGCGCAGCGAGCACAGACCGTTCGACAAGGCTTCCGGCAGCATCGGGACGACCCGGTCGGGAAAGTAGCAGCTGTTGCCCCGCTTGAAGGCCTCGCGGTCGAGCGGCGATCCGGAAGGGACATAATGGGACACGTCGGCGATCGCGACCAGGAGGTGCCAGCCGCCCTCGTTGGCGGGATCCGGGTCGGGCTCCGCCCAGACCGCGTCGTCGAAGTCCCGGGCGTCGCTGCCGTCGATGGTGACCAGCGGAATGTTCCGAAGATCGGTCCGGTTGCCCAGCACGGGCGGAGCAGCGGATTCGGCCTGCTCGATCGCCTCGCGCGGAAAATCGACGGGAATCCCGGCCGCATGAATGGCGATGAGGCTGATCGACCGGGGGTGTTCGGCGGGGCCCAGGCGATCCACGATCGTCGCCCGCTTCGGGGCGAAGCGGGGGCCGCGGCCCAGCTCCGCCACGACCAGCTCGCCGTCGGTCAGGCGCTCCGCATCCGCCTCCGAAACGGTCATGCGCTCGCGGCTCCGCTTGTCGGCCGGCTCGATCACCCCGGTGCCGTCCGGCCGCCTGCGGAAGACGCCGACCAGCCGGATCAGGTCGGCGTCCGCGATGCGCTTGAAGACGCGGCCCTCATAGGTTCCGTCCGTCAGGCGGCGAAGCCGGGCCAGGACTCGGTCGCCTTCGCCGAGCGCGGGGTGGCCGCGCTTTCCGGGCGCCATGAATATGCGCGGGGGCGGGCCTTCGCCATCCCATTGCGCCGGGCGCGCGATGACCTCGCCGTCCGCGTCGATCTCGTCGACGACGACGACGGCCATGGCCGGAAGGGCGGAGGGTGTGGAGACCTTGCGCCCGCGCCCGCGGTCTATGACGCCTTCGTTCTGCAGCTCCTTGATCAGCGCCTTCAGCGGGATCCGGTCGTCGCCCGTGATCTGGAAGGCTCGCGCGATCTCCCGCCGGGTCACCGGCACCGGGCTTTCCCGGATGAAGTCGATGACCTGCTGCTTGGTCGGGAAGGGCTTCCGGCCGGCCAATGTTCAGCGAGTCCTCATGTGCCGGCTGCCTTGCGTGGGGTGCTGCGGGCCGCCGTCTTCTTCGCTCCGTCCTTCTTCGCCGCGGTCTTCCGCGGGGCGGCCTTCTTGCCCCCGGTGGATGAAGAGGAGGCCCTGGACGTCTTGCGCCCGGACTTCGTGCCGCCGTCCTTCCCGGCCTTGGCGGCGAGCAGCTCGACCGCCTGCTCCATGGTCACGGCCTCCGGGTCGGTCCCCTTGGGCAGCGACGCCATTACGCGGCCATGCCGGAGATAGGGGCCGTATCTTCCCTTGAAGATCGCAACCGGCTGGCTGTCCTGGGGGTGGTCGCCCAGAGTCCGGATAGGCTCGGCGGACGGGCGTGCCTTGGCATCGGCCAGAAGCTCGACCGCCCGGTTCATGCCGATCTCCAGCACGTCGTCCCCGGCCGGAAGCGACTTGTAGACGTTCCCGTGCTTCAGATAGGGACCGAACCGCCCGATGCCGGCCGAAATCACCTCGCCGGTCTCCGGGTGGCGACCGACCTCCCGCGGCAGCGCCAAGATGGCGAGCGCAGTGTCCAGATCGATCTCCTCGGGCGCCCGCGACTTCGGCAGCGAAGCGCGCTTCGGCTTAGCCCCGTCCGAGCCTTCGCCCAGCTGGACGTAGAATCCGTAGGGGCCCTTGCGCACGCTGACCGGCAGCCCCGTTTCCGGGTCGGTGCCGAGCTGCCGCGGATACGCGGCCACCTCCTCCGCCGCCTCGGCGTTCACGACCTCGAGCGGACGGGTGAAACGGCATTCCGGATAGTTCGAGCAGCCGATGAAGGCGCCGCTTCGGGCAAGCTTCAGGCCCAGCTTCCCGCTGCCGCAGGAGGGGCAGGCGCGCGGGTCGCTGCCGTCGGCGCGCGGCGGGAACAGATGGGGGCCCAGTTCCTGGTCCAGGGCCTCGATCACCTGGCTGATCGTCAGGTCCTTCGTCTGGTCGACGGCCTTGGAGAAGGCGTCCCAGAATTCCCGCAGGACTTCCTTCCAGTCGACGCGCCCGCCGGAGATCTCGTCCAGCTGGTTCTCCAGCTTGGCCGTGAAGTCGTATTCGACGTAGCGCTCAAAGAAGCTGCGCAGGAAGGCGGTCACCAGCCGCCCGCGATCCTCTGGATGGAAGCGCTTCTTTTCCAGCCGTACATATTCCCGGTCCTGCAGGACCTGAAGGATCGAGGCATAGGTCGAGGGGCGGCCGATCCCGAGTTCCTCGAGCGTCTTCACCAGGCTCGCTTCCGTGTAGCGCGGCGGTGGCTGCGTGAAGTGCTGCTCGGGGCGTACGGTGCGGCGGTCGACCGAGTCGCCTTCCTTGACCGGCGGGAGCCGCCGGCCGGAACCTTCGTCGTCCTGGTCCGCCGGATCGTCGCGATCCTCCTCATAGATCTTGAGGAAGCCGTCGAACCGGACGACCGAGCCGGTGGCGCGCAGGATCGCGCGCCCGTCCGTCGCGGCCACGTCGACCGCGACCTGGTCCAGGATGGCGCTTGCCATCTGGCAGGCCATGGTGCGCTTCCAGATCAGCTCGTAAAGCCGGAACTGGTCGCGGTCCAGGAAGCGGCGCACATCCTCCGGCCGGCGGGACAGGTCCGTCGGCCGGATCGCCTCGTGCGCCTCCTGCGCGTTCTTCGCCGTCGACTTGTAGACCCGTGGGCTCGCCGGCAGGTAGTCCGGGCCATAGGCGTCGCCGATGACGCGCCGGGCCTGGGCGATCGCCTCGTTCGACAGGGTCAGGCCGTCGGTTCGCATATAGGTGATCAGACCGACGGTTTCGCCGCCCAGATCGACGCCTTCGTATAGCCGCTGGGCGACCCGCATCGTCTGGGTCGCGCCGAAGCCCAACTTGCGCGACGCCTCCTGCTGCAGGGTCGAGGTCGTGAACGGCGGGTAGGGATTGCGGCGCGCCTGCTTCCGTTCGACAGCGGCGATGCGGTACTGCGCGCCTTCCAGCCGGGCCACGGCAGCCTTGGCGGCGGCCTCATTGGGCAGCGCGAACTTGTCGAGCTTCCTGCCGTCGAGATGGGTCAGCCGCGCCGCGAATTCCGCCCCGTCGGTCGTGCGGAACACGATCTCGATCGACCAGAATTCCTGCGGCCGGAAGGCCTCGATCTCGGATTCCCGATCGCAGATGAGGCGAAGCGCCACCGACTGGACGCGCCCGGCCGACCGGGATCCGGGCAGCTTGCGCCACAGCACCGGGGACAGGGTAAAGCCCACCAGGTAGTCGAGCGCCCGCCGGGCAAGATAGGCCTCCACCAGTTCCCGGTTGATCGTGCGGGGGTTGGCGAGCGCGTCCAGAACCGCGGACCGCGTGATCTCGTTGAAGGTGATGCGCTGGAAGTCCGCATGCGCCAGGTCGCGCCGCGACCGCAGGACCTGCTCGACGTGCCAGGATATCGCCTCTCCCTCGCGGTCCGGGTCGGTCGCGAGATAGATGCGCTTCGCGGTCTTGGCCGCCTTGGCGATCTCGTCCAGATGCTTCTTCGAGCGGTCGCCCAGCTCCCAGTCCATTTCGAAATCGGCGTCGGGGCGGACCGATCCGTCCCGGGCCGGAAGGTCCCGGACATGGCCGTAGCTGGCCAGCACCTTGAAGTCGCCGCCAAGATACTTGTTGATCGTTTTGGCTTTCGCCGGGGATTCGACGATGACCAGATTTTCGCCCGGCAAGGGGACCCCGCTTTGTTCCAGGAAGGGCGGACGCTGCGTCCCGATCCGGGATCGCCGCAGTCGCACCGGAAGTTACCGATGGTTCACAGAAGCACGATGCGGTTGCCCGGCTGGCGCTCGACCCGCCCGTCGAGTTCGAGTTCCAGAAGGACCGTCTGCACCACTGCCGGAGAGAATTGGCAGTCCCTAACCAGTTCGTCAACCGGGGTCGGCGTCGGGGACAGCCGCTCCAGAATGGCCGCGCGCACGGACGCGGGGTCATAATCCTCCGGCAGAGGCGCCGCGACGGGCGGCGATTCCGGACCGTCGGCGGTCCGTACCGGGGCGAAGGGGATTCCCCTCAGTCCTTCCAGGACGTCGTCGGCACCCTGGATGAGGGTGGCGCCGTTGCGGATCAGCTCGTTGCAGCCCTGGGCCCTGGGATCGCGGGGAAAGCCCGGCACGGCGAAGACGTCGCGCCCCTGTTCGGCGGCGAAGCGGGCAGTGATGAGCGAGCCGGAGCGCAGCGCCGCCTCGACCACCACCACCGCCAGCGACAAGCCCGATATGATGCGGTTCCGGCGCGGGAAGTGGCGCGCCTGCGGCTGGGTTCCGAAGGCGCATTCCGCGACCAGGACGCCGGATTCGGCGATCCGGTCGTAGAGGGCCCGGTGCTCTGGCGGGTAGACGACGTCGATGCCGCCCGGCAGCACGGCCACGGTGCCGCTGGCGAGCGCCCCCTCGTGGGCGGCGGCGTCGATGCCGCGGGCGAAGCCCGAGACGATCACGAGGCCCGCCGCTCCCAGATCGCGGGCCAGGTCCGTTGCCATCCGCTTGCCGTTCAGGGAGGCGTTTCGGGCACCGACCATCCCGACGGCATTGCGGGCAAGCAGTTCCGGATTGCCGCGCACCGTGATCAGCGGCGGCGCGCCGTCGATCTCCCGGAGGAGGGGCGGGTAGTCTGGCTCGATGCTGCCGATCATGCGGGCGCCCGCCCGGTCCATCTGCTCGAGTTCGCGTTCCGCCGATGCGCGCGGGACCGGCCTGTACCGTTCGCCGCCCGAGCCGGAGGACAGGCCCGGCAAGGCCTCCAAGGCCGCGGCAGCACTGCCGAATCTGGCAATCAGCCGGTTGAAGATTGAAGGACCGACGCCGTCCGTTCGAATCAGCCGCAGCCAGTCCAGTCTCTCCTCGGCCGAGAGGATGCGACGGGGGCCGGCCATCGAGGCCTATCCGGCCTTCTTCCGGCCGATCTTGGGTTCCTCGCCCTTGAGGAGCCGCCGGATGTTCGAATGGTGGCGCACGATCACGAGAAGGGCGATGAACAGCGCCAGCTCGGCGACCTGCGGAGTCGCCAGATAGCTGCCGCCGACGGACTGCCGGGCCAGACCCCACGCATAGAACGGGGCAAGCGCGATGGCGACCAGGGCGGCGAGGGACGAATACCGGAAGAGGAAGGCGACAGCGAGCCAGGTCAGGCAGGCCAGCGCACCGACGGCCGGCGAAATGGCCAGGAGTGTCCCGAGCGCCGTCGCCACCCCCTTGCCGCCCTTGAAACGCAGCCAGACCGGGAAGATGTGCCCCAGCATGGCGCCGCCACCGGCCAGCACGGCCATGTCCGGACCGAACAGGCCGCCGATCAGGACCGCCGCCGCACCCTTGCCGCTGTCGAGGATCAGGGTAGCGAGCGCAAGGGCCTTGTTCCCTGTCCGCAGGACGTTCGTGGCGCCGATGTTGCCCGACCCAATCTTGCGGATGTCCCCGTAGCCGGCGAGGCGGGTCAGGACCAGCCCGAACGGGATCGATCCCAGCAGGTAGCCGAGCACCGCCGCCGCATAGAAGGGCCAAGTATAGGCGAAGTCGCCAAGCGGATCAGGCATGGCCGGAAACCTCCGATGCCGCGGATGATGGCGTGCACCCGGACCGGACCGACATCGGCTCAGCCCCGCTCATAGACGGTCCGGCCGTCGACGACGGTGCGGGTGACCCGACCCATGACCGGACGCCTGTCGAAGGGCGAGTTCTTCGACTTGCTGCGGAATGAACCGACGTCGATCTGCCACGGCACGTCGGGATCGAACTGGACGATGTCGGCCGGGGCTCCCTTCGCCAGCCGCCCGGCCGGGATGCCCAGCAGTTCCGCGGGCCGCAGGGTCATCTTGGCCAGCAGATCCAATAGGCCGATCCTGCCCTTGTGGTAGAGTTCCAGCGCCAGAGGCAGCAGCGTCTCGAGCCCGACCGCCCCGGGCTCGGCCACGGCGAAGGGCAGGCGCTTGGAATCCTGGTCGTGCGGATGGTGGTCGCTGGCGATGACGTCGATCGTTCCGTCGGCGATGGCGTCGACCACGGCCCGGCGGTCCATCTCGCCCCGCAGGGGCGGCGACAGGCGCGCGAAGGTGCGATAGTCGCCGACATCCACCTCGGTCAGGGCGAAGTAGGGCGGGGCGGTATCGCAAGTGACTGGCAGCCCGCTGGCCTTGGCCCGCCGGATGACGTCCAGCGCGGCCCCGGTCGTCACATGGGCGACGTGGTATCGGGCGCCGGTCAGCTCGACCAGGCGCAGGTCCCGCTCGATCATCATGACTTCCGCCACCGCGGGGATCGCGGGCAGGCCCAGGCGCGTGGCCACTTCGCCGGCATTCATGACCCCGCCGGCGGCAAGCCGCGGCTCTTCCGGGTGTTGGACGATCATCAGCCCGAAGGCGCTGGCATAGCTGAGCGCGCGGCGCATCACCAGGGCGTCGGCGATCGCGCGGCTGCCGTCGGTGAAAGCGACCGCTCCCGCCTCGGACAGAAGCCCCAACTCGGCCAGATCCCGCCCCTCTGCCCCGCGGGTGACGCAGGCATAGGGATAGATCTTGACCAACTTGGCCTCCCGCGCGCGGCGGGCGACGAATTCGATGCCCGCCTCGCTGTCGATCGGCGGATCGGTATTGGGCAGGCAGGCAAGCGACGTGACGCCGCCGGCGGCCGCGGCCAGCCCCGCCGTCTGGATCGTCTCCTTGTGCTCGCAGCCGGGTTCGCCGATCTGAACGCGCATGTCGACCAGCCCCGGCGCCAGGCATTCGCCCCGGCAGTCCACGACAATGGCGTCGGCGGGCGGGGCGTCGGCGAACAGCCGCGGTCCGACGTCCGCGATGGTTTCGCCTTCCGTCAGCAGTGCGCCCGGGGCATCGAGGCCGGTCGCCGGATCCAGCAACCGGGCATTCACGTAAGCGATCCGGCGGGCGTCCTGGATGCTGCTCATCGGTCGGCTCCCGTTTCGGCACCGGCGCGCGGCCGCATCAGTAGGTCAAGGCAGGCCATCCGCACAGCCACCCCAAGCTCCACCTGCTCCAGGATCACGGACCGGTTGATGTCGTCGGCGACTTCCGAGTCGATCTCGACGCCCCGGTTCATCGGGCCCGGATGCATGATCAGGGCATCCGGGCTGGCGACGGACAGCTTCTCGTAGGTCAGTCCGTAGAAGTGGAAATATTCGCGCACCGAGGGGACGTAGCTGCCGTTCATCCGCTCGTTCTGGAGGCGCAGCATCATCACGATGTCGGCGTCCCTCAGCCCGTTCCGCATGTCGTGATGGACCTCGACGCCCAGCCGCTCGATCTCCGACGGAACGAGGGTCGGCGGCGCCACGATCCGGACGCGGGCGCCCATGATGTTCAGGAGATAGATGTTCGACCGCGCGACCCGGCTGTGCAGCACGTCGCCGCAGATCGCGACGGTGAGGCCGTGGAGCCGTCCCTTGCGGCGCCGGATGGTCAACGCATCGAGGAGCGCCTGGGTCGGATGTTCGTGGCTGCCGTCGCCGGCATTGATGACCGCGCTCTTCACCTTTTCCGACAAAAGCTTGACCGCCCCTGAATCGGCGTGGCGGACGACCAGCACGTCCGGCTGCATCGCATTCAGGGTCATCGCCGTGTCGATCAGCGTCTCCCCCTTCTTGATGGAGCTGGACGAGACGGACATGTTGATCGTGTCGGCGCCGAGCCGCTTGGCCGCCAGCTCGAAAGAGGTGCGCGTGCGGGTCGAATTCTCGAAGAACAGGTTGATCACCGTCCGGCCGCGGAGCTGGGCGGACTTCTTGTCCGGCCGCCGGTTCTGTTCGACGAACCCGTCGGCGGTATCCAGAAGGGACGCGATCTCGGCCGCTGACAGATCCTCGATGCCGAGGAGGTGAGGGCGCGCGAAGGCGGGGCTGGGGGCGGTGTCGTTCGTCATCGGGCGCGCATCATACCGGCTTCCGTCGGAGGCTCAACATACGCCGGCGTCCTTGAGGGCTGCGATCTCGCCGGCTCCATAGCCCAGCCATTCGCCCAGCACCTCCTCCGTATGCTCGCCGTTCAGGGGCGGATGGCGGCGATAGCTGACGGGCGTCTCGCTCAATTTAAGGGGGCTGCCGATCAGGTCGATCGGTTCCGGCGCAAGCGGATGGGGCATGCTGACCTTCATTGCCCGGGCGAGAGCCTGGGGGTCGGCGAACACCTGGTCGATCCGGTTGATCGGGCCGCAGGGAACGCCGAGCGGCTCGAGGCCATCGAGCCAATGGGCGCGGGGGCGTTCGGCGATCAGCCCAGCGACGATCGGCACCAGCACCTCGCGGTGACGGACCCGCTCGGTATTGGTGGCGAAGCGGGGATCCGCGGCCAGGTCCGGCCTGCCGGCGAACTCGCAGAACCGGGCGAACTGGCCGTCATTGCCGACGGCCAGGATCAGCCAGTCGTCGGCGGCGCGGAAGGTCTGGTACGGGACGATCGTCGGATGTCCGTTGCCGTGGCGCGGCGTCGGCTCGCCGGAGGTCAGGTAATATTGCCCGGCGTTGGAAAGCCACGCGATCTGGGTATCGAAGAGCGAGAGGTCGATATGCTGGCCCTGCCCGGTCCGATCGCGATGGTGGAGCGCGGCCAGGATGCCGACCGTGGCATAGACCCCCGCCATCAGATCGGCGACGGCGACGCCGACCTTCATGGGCTCGCCCTCGGTTTCGCCGGTCAGGCTCATGATCCCGCCCATCGCCTGGATCAGGTAATCATAGCCGGCACGGTGCGCGTAGGGTCCGGTCAGGCCGAAGCCGGTGATCGAGCAGTAGATCAGCCCGGGCGTGACGGCGCGGAGCGAGCCGTAGTCCAGCCCGTACCGGGCCAGCGTCCCGGCCTTGTAGTTCTCGACCAGGACGTCGGCCTTCGCGGCCAGGCTGCGCACCAGCCGTTGTCCCTCGGGCTTGGTGAAGTCCACGGCAATGGAGCGCTTGTTGCGGTTCGCGCTGAGATAATACGAGCTCTCGCTGGTTTCGGCGCCGGTCCCGTCCTTCAGAAAGGGCGGGCCCCATTTGCGGGTGTCGTCGCCCACCCCGGGGCGTTCCACCTTCACCACGTCGGCGCCCAGATCTCCCAGGATCTGCGTCGCGCTGGGCCCGGCCAGGATCCGCGACATGTCCAGGATCTTCAGCCCGGCGAGCGGACCGTCGGCATGGCCGGGATTCGGGGCAGGATTCTCGGGCGTCATCGCTCGGCACCGGCTTCTCGGGATCGTCTCGACAAGGGGTTATAGGGAGCCGTCTCGGCGCTTGGCAAGCAGCCCGGCGATCAATGGACGATCAGCATGAGGGACGGTATCGTGGCCGCCGCGGCAATCGTCGTCGCCGTGATGATGCCGGCCATCAGGGGCGAATCGCCGCCCAGCTGGCGCGCTAGGACATAGGAAGAGGCGGAGGTCGGAAGCCCATTATAGAGAATGGCGACGGCCGCCGGCATGCCTCCGACGCCGAACGCCAGGCAGAGCGCCGCCGTCACGCCCGGCACCAGGACCAGCTTCAGCGTGCTGCCCGCGGTCACCCGGCCGATGCCCCGGCGGACCGCCCCGAAATCCAGGCCCGCTCCGACGGCGAGCAGGCCGAGCGGCAGGGAGACGTCGCCCAGGATCCCCAGAAGGGGGCCGAGGACGGGCGGAAGGCCGACGCCGGCGAGATTGAGGACCAGCCCCCCGAGGACCGAAACGATCAGCGGGTTGCTGGCGATGCCGACGGCGATCTGCTTCGGGCTCGCGTCCTGGCCCGCGCCGAAGCGCTGGACGACGATCACCGCCAGCACATTGACGAGTGGGATCACGGTCGCGATCCCGACGGCGGCGAGAGTCACGCCCTCCGGTCCGAACAGGGACGCGGCGGCCGCCAGCCCGACATATGTGTTCGGGCGAATCGCCCCCTGGAATAGCGACGAGAAGGCGGGCCCGTCGACGATCCACAGCCGCCGCGTCGCCAGCAGCAGCACGGCCGTGATGCCCGGGCCGCCGGCAAGGGCCGCGATCAGCGGCATGAGGTCGCCGATCCTGAGATCCGCGTTCACCATGCTTTCGAGCAGGAGGGCAGGGAAGAAGATGTAGTAGGTCAGCTTCTCCGCCGCGGGCCAGAACCCGGCCGCGACGAACTGCCGCCAGCGGATCAGATAGCCCAGAAGGATCAGGAGGAAGACCGGCGCAAGGGCATCAAGGACGGGCATCGTCTTCGCGGGAGCGGAAGGGACGGACGGCTGATTTCCCTCATGCCCGGTTGTGCCGGGCCTGTCCAGTACACCGCCGCGTCATCAGCCCGGTCCGAAGGCGGTATCGTCGGGCTCCGGTCTGCCGGGACGGAGGCCCGCCAAGCTAATCCCAGGAAGGTCTCGTGTCCCAGGAGATGCGGTCGAGCGCGCCCTGGAGGATATAGGCGGCCGCCGCGGTATCGACGCGCTTCGCCCGCTTGCGGCGGCTGAGGTCGGCGGCGATCATCGCCCGTTCGACCGCCATGGTCGACAGCCGTTCGTCCCAGAAGGCCACCGGGAGGTCGCGGCGGTCCAGCAGGTTGAAGACGAACTGGCGGGTCGAGATCGCTCGCGGGCCTTCCGAGCCGTCCATGTTGATGGGCAGGCCGACGACGAGGCCGCCCACTTCCTTCTCGTCGATGATCCGCAGGAGTTCGGTTGCGTCCACCTGGAACTTCGTCCGGCGGACGGTGCCGATGGGGGAGGCGACCGAGAAACCGGAATCCGATATGGCAAGTCCGATCGTCCGGTCGCCCACGTCGAGGCCCAGCAGCCGGGCGCCCTGAGGGATGTTGGAACGCAGGTCCTCAATCTTGCAGATGGCCATGCCGGGTGATACCTTCCGCGCCGCTTTCCGGCCTTCCTGCCCAGAAATTCAAACCGCGGCCGCCAGCCTTGCGATCGGCGGCCTCAAGCGGATGGAGACACGTACACCATGTCGCTCGACAAGGCCACCGTGGCAAAGATCGCCCATCTGGCCCGCATCAAGCTGCCCGAAGAGGATCAGGCCGCAATGGCCGACGAACTTTCGAAGATCCTCAGTTTCGTCGAGCAACTGGCAGAGGTCGATACGACCGACGTCGAGCCTATGACCAGCGTCGCGGCCCAGAAGCTGCGCTGGCGTCCGGATCAGGTCGATGACGGGGGCATCCCGGAAAAGGTGCTGGCCAACGCTCCGGAAGCGGTCAGCGGGTTCTTTGCCGTGCCGAAGGTGGTCGAGTGATGACGGAGCTTCTTGGACTGACGCTGGCAGAGGCGCGTGATCGCCTCGCCGGTGGAGAATTCACCTCGGTCGAGCTGACTGAGGCGTATCTTCGCGCCATGGAGGCCGGCCGGTCGCTGAACGCTTTCATCACCGAGACGCCGGAGAAGGCGCTGGACATGGCGAAGGCGTCCGACGAGCGGCGGCGCCGGGGCGAGGCCGGGCCCCTGGAAGGGCTGCCCATCGCGATCAAGGATCTTTTCTGCACCGAAGGCGTGCTGACGACGGCGGCCAGCCACATCCTGGACGGATTCAAGCCGCCTTACGAAAGCACGGTCACCGCCAATCTCTGGCGCGACGGCGCGGTGATGCTGGGCAAGCTGAACATGGATGAATTCGCCATGGGTTCGGCCAACGTCACCTCCTATTACGGCAGCGTCAGGAATCCCTGGCGCCGCAAGAATTCCGAGGCGGCGCTGGTGCCCGGGGGGTCGAGCGGGGGTTCCGCCGCGGCCGTCGCGGCGCGCCTCGCCCTGGCTGCTACAGGCACGGACACCGGCGGATCGATCCGTCAGCCGGCCAGCTTCTGCGGCATCGCCGGCATCAAGCCGACCTATGGCCGCTGCTCGCGCTGGGGCATCATCGCCTTCGCCTCGTCCCTGGACCAGGCCGGCCCGATGGCCAGGACGGTCAGGGACGCTGCGATCATGCTCCGGTCCATGTGCGGCTTCGATCCGAAAGATTCGACCAGCGTCGACATCCCGGTGCCGGATTTCGAAGCGGCGCTGACGGGCGACGTCCGGGGCCTGCGCGTCGGCATTCCGAAGGAATACCGCGTCGATGGCATGCCCGAGGAGATCGAACGGCTGTGGCGGCAGGGCGTCGATTGGCTGAAGGCGGCCGGAGCCGAGATTGTCGACATCTCCCTCCCGCACACCAAATACGCGCTTCCGACCTATTACATCGTCGCCCCGGCCGAGGCCTCGTCGAACCTGGCGCGGTACGACGGCGTGCGTTACGGGCTGAGGGTCCCGGGCAAGTCGTTGATCGAGATGTACGAGAACACCCGCGCCGAAGGTTTCGGCCGCGAGGTGAAGCGGCGGATCATGATCGGCACCTACGTACTGTCCGCAGGCTACTACGACGCCTATTACCTGAAGGCCCAGAAGGTCCGTTCCCTGATCGCGCGGGACTTCACGAACGCCTACGAGCGCTGCGACGTCATCCTGGCGCCGACGACGCCCTCGACCGCCTTCGCGATCGGCGAGAAACAGGACGATCCGATCGCCATGTATCTCAACGACGTGTTCACGGTGCCGGCCTCGCTCGCCGGGCTTCCGGCGATGTCGGTGCCGGCCGGGGTGGGCGATGACGGCCTGCCGCTCGGCCTGCAACTGATCGGCAGGCCCTTCGACGAGGAAACGGTTCTGAAGGTCGCGGAGGTGATCGAGCGGGCGGCCGAGTTCAAGGCACTGCCTCCCGGCGCGGTCTGATGGGCGCGCGCCCGGCCGCCGGCCGGGCGACGCAGCCCCGGGGAAATCGAGAAGCGGCCGGCAGCGGCCGAACGAGGACGAAGATGGCGACACAGCCGATCATCAAGGGCAACACGGGCGATTGGGAGATGGTCATCGGGCTGGAGGTCCATGCCCAGGTCATCTCCGAGGCGAAGTTGTTCTCCGGCGCCTCCACGACCTTCGGCGCGGCGCCGAACAGCCAGGTCAGCCTGGTCGACGCGGCGATGCCGGGCATGCTGCCGGTGATCAACACGAAGTGCATCGAGCAGGCGGTTAGGACCGGGCTGGGCCTCAGGGCACAGATCAACAAGCGCTCGGTCTTCGACCGGAAGAACTATTTCTACGCGGATCTGCCGCAGGGCTATCAGATCAGCCAGTACCTGCAGCCGATCGTGGGCAAGGGAGAGATCATCCTGGACCTTCCCGACGGGTCGTCCAGGACCGTCGGCATCACCCGCCTGCATCTGGAGCAGGACGCCGGCAAGTCGCTGCACGACCAGCATCCGTCGATGACCTATGTGGACCTGAACCGCTCGGGCGTCGCGCTGATGGAGATCGTGTCCGAACCCGACCTGCGCGGGCCGGAGGACGCGGCCGCGTATCTGCGGAAGCTCCGCTCGATCCTTCGCTATCTCGGGACCTGCGACGGCAACATGGAGGAAGGCTCCATGCGTTGCGACGTCAACATCTCGGTCCGGCGGGTCGGCGAAAACAGCTATGGCACGCGCTGCGAGATCAAGAACGTCAACTCCGTCCGTCACGTGATGCAGGCGATCGAGTACGAAGCCCGCCGCCAGGTCGAGATCCTGGAGGATGGCGGCGAGATCGTGCAGGAAACGCGGCTCTACGACCCGGGCAAGGGGGAGACGCGGTCGCTGCGCAGCAAGGAGGAGGCGCACGACTACCGCTATTTCCCGGATCCCGATCTGCTGCCGCTCGAGTTCGATGACGATTTCATCGAAGGGATCCGCGCCACGCTGCCCGAATTGCCAGACGACAAGAAACAGCGCTTCATGACGGAATACGGCCTCAGCGCCTACGATGCCGGGGTGCTGGTCGCCGAACGCGCACGGGCCGATTTCTACGAGCGCGTGGCCAAGGGGCGCGATCCGAAGCTTGCCGCCAACTGGGTGATCACCGAGCTCTTCGGGGCGTTGAACAAGGGCGGCCACGACATCGAGGAAAGCCCGATCACGGCGGACCAGCTCGGCGGGCTGATCGACCTGATCTCGGACCAGACGATCTCTGGCCGGATCGCCAAGGACGTCTTCGCGGTCATGCTGGAGACCGGCAAGGACGCCGCCGCGATCGTGGAGGAGAAGGGGCTTCGCCAGGTTACCGACACGGCTGCGATCGAGGCGTCGATCGACCAGGTCCTGGCGGCCAATGCCGACAAGGTTGCCGAGTATCGGGGCGGCAAGGACAAGCTCTTCGGCTTCTTCGTCGGCCAGACGATGAAGGCGACGGGGGGCAAGGCGAACCCCGCCCTGGTCAACCAGATCCTGAAGAAGAAGCTGGACGGCTAGACCCAAGCGGCCGGCTCGAACGGATGGAGCCCGCCTTCTTGGGGAAGAGGGCGGGCTCCCTGGCGGTTGCCCGGCGGTAGGGGGGTGGGAGGCAGGGGGCCGTTACCACCGAACGCCGCCATTTCCGCGCTCACCGACCGCATCCCGCAACCCGGGTGCGTTCGATCCCCCTCCAAACGCCCGCGCCGCACCGCTGGTTCCCGACAAAGGTTGCGGAACGAAGCGACCGGTCCCCGGTTCTCCTTCCAGGCCGGAGGACGCCGAACCGGCGGCGGCGGATACTTCGTTTCCAGGCGGGAGCATGACGGGGAACCGCGATGCGCGAAAGGCGGGACCGGCCCGGGAAAGCATCGAGGTGGCCGGGGTCCGCCTCAGCCATCCCGACAAGGTCCTCTATGCCGACCAGGCGCTGACCAAGCAGGACCTGGCGGAGCATTATCTGCTGGTTGCCGACCACATGCTGCCGCATATCGTCGGGCGGCCGCTCAGCCTGGTTCGATGCCCGGCCGGAGAGGGGGAGCACTGCTTCTTCCAGAAGCATGCGGGAACGGGAGTCCCCGAGGCGGTGCGGCGGATCCTCGTCGACGAAAAGGACGGCCCGGCCGAATATCTCGCCATCGACGGCCTGGCCGGGCTCCTCTCCCTGGTTCAGATCGGAGTTCTGGCGGTTCATCCCTGGGGCAGCCGTGTCGATGCGCCGGAACGCCCGGACCGGCTGATCCTGGACTTCGATCCGGGAGAGGGCGTGCCATGGGAACAGGTCGTCGAAGCCGCCCGCGAGGTGAGGCAACGTCTGTCGGACCTGGGGCTTGCCAGCTTCCTCAAGGCGACGGGCGGCAAGGGACTTCATGTGGTCGTCCCGATTTCGCGCCGGCTGGGATGGGACGAGGCGAAGAGCTTCACCAAGGCGGTCGCCGAGGCCATGGCCCATGACAGTCCGGAACGTTATGTCACGACCGTCGCGCGCAAGGCCCGGCAGGGTCGGATCCTGATCGATTTCCTGCGGAACACCCGTGGCGCGACGGCAATCGCGCCCTATTCGACCCGCGCGCGGCCCGGCGCAACCGTCGCCCTGCCGCTTTGCTGGGAGGATCTCGACACCCTGGCCGGCCCCGACCGGTTCACGGTCGCCAATCTGCAGGAATATCTGGGGGCCCGGCGCGACGATCCGTGGGCGGAGATGGCGAGGCTGCGACAGTCGATTACTGCCAAGGCCCGGCGCGGCGTGGGGATGTCCCGGTGATCTCGATAGGCGGGCAGTGGTTCGCCCCTTGCGGCTTCATCTTGCGTGCGGAGCGCGGCGGCGGCTAAGAACGGAGCATGATGCGCTTCCACGATGGCATGTCCGCCCTCTCCGACCTATATGACGGGTTCGTCGTCGATCAATGGGGCGTCCTCCACAACGGCGCTGCCGCCTATCCCGGCGCGGTCGAGTGTCTGACCCGGCTTTCGGCCGCCGGCAAACGCGTCGTGATCCTGACCAACTCCGCCAAGCGCGCCGCCGCCAATCTGCAGCGGCTGGCGGATCTGGGCTTCGATCCGCGGGCGATCGCCGACATCGTGACCTCGGGGGAAGTGACCCGGACGGCACTCCACGACCGCGCGGATCCGTTCTTCGCAGGGCTGGGCAGGCGGTGCTTCCTGATCAGCATGCCGGGCGACCTCTCCACCGTGGAGGGGCTGGACATCGATCTGGTCGAAAGGCCAGAGGACGCCGATTTCCTGCTCGTCACCGGACTTGGCGAGAAAGGACGGACACTTGAGGTCTTCCAGCCGATCCTGGAGGTCGCGAAGCGCCGGGACCTGCCGCTCGTCTGCGCCAATCCCGATCTGGTCGGGGTGACGGCTGCCGGGCTGATCGCCACGCCGGGGGCGCTGACCCGCCTCTATGCGCAAATGGGCGGCCGGACGCGATCGGTCGGAAAACCCCATCCCGAGGTCTATGCAGAGTGCCGGCGGATCTTGGGCGGCATTTCGGACGACCGGATCGTCGCGGTGGGCGACAGCCTGGAGCACGACATCGCCGGCGGCGCCGGGGCCGGTTTCGCGACAGCCTTCATCACCTCGGGCATCCATGCGGATGACCTCGCCGCGCCGGGGACGGAGCTGCAGCCGAATTCCGTCCTGGACGACCTGTGCCGGAATTTCGGCGCCGTCCCCGATCACGTCCTGCCCGGTTTCGTCTGGTAGCGGGAAAGGAAAAGAAAATGGGCCGTGCTTGCGCACGGCCCGAGTTGTGCAGGGAGGCTAAGGGAAGCCAGTGCCGCATCGGCACCAACCACGAAACGTGACAATTCCTATCAGGTTCCGTCCCCGTTTCCTGGAATTCCCGCTCATGCCGGTGGCCCGCGGCGACGGTTCATCAGGCCGATGACGAGCATTACGGCGAACAGCGCAAGAAAGACGAAGAAGAGGATCTGGGCAGTGCCGGCCGCGGCGCTGGAAATTCCGCCGAAACCGAACATGGCGGCAATGAGCGCGACGAGCAGGAAAAACACGGCCCAACTCAGCATGGAAAGCCTCCTTCCATCCTGAAACGGTTCCCATCCTCGTCGGACGGACAAGAGAGCGAAACGACTTGGCGCGCCGCGGAGTTCCTCTTCGGAGACTGGAACAGCGCAGTGATGGCCGCTGTTGAGGGGCTTAGGAGTTCCCACCCATCACGAACAGCCGCTTCCTCATGGAGGGTCGCCGTGGCACCCATCGAGCATCCGCCCGCACAGCGCCAGTCCCATCAGCCCGGCCGGGAGGACCGCATGACGCCCGAGCCGGAGTTCGCGCCGCGCTATCGCGGCGCCGATAAGCTGAAGGGCAGGATCGCCCTGATCAGCGGCGGGGACAGCGGAATCGGGCGCGCGGTGGCCGTCGCCTTCGCTCGCGAGGGAGCGGACATCGCCTTCATCTATCTCGAGGAAGACAAGGACGCGGACGACACCTGCGGCATGGTCGAGGCCGAGGGCCGGACGGTGATGAAGCTCAAGGGCGACATGGGTGACGAAGCGTTCTGCCGGGAAGCGGTGTCCCGCGTCATCGACCGCTTCGGCAGGCTGGATGTGCTCGTCAACAATGCCGCCGAACAGCATGTGCAGACTTCCCTGGAGGACATCTCGGCCGAGCAGCTGGAGCGGACCTTCAGGACCAACATCTTCGGCTATTTCTATCTGACGAAGGCAGCGTTGCCGCATCTCCGGCCCGGCGCCTCGATCGTCAACACCACCTCCGTCACGGCCTACAAGGGCAATCCGGTGCTGGTGGACTACAGTGCGACCAAGGGCGCGATCGTGGCCTTCACCCGCTCGCTGTCGCAGGCCTTGGCGGAGAAGGGGATAAGGGTCAACGGGGTGGCTCCGGGCCCGATCTGGACACCGCTCATCCCCGCGACCTTCTCCGAGGATAAGGTGGAGACCTTCGGAACGAACACGCCGCTGGGCCGGCCCGGGCAGCCGAACGAGGTCGCATCCTGCCACCTTTTCCTGGCGACGGAGGATTCGTCGTACATGACCGGCCAGGTCTTGCACCCGAACGGCGGCACGGTCGTTGCCGGCTAGGCAAGGACGCGGACGGGCCGTATCGAATGACGGCCTCCCGCGCCAGAACGAAGGAGAGACGGAAAGGGACCGTGCATCAGCCGCAGCGCCGGCCTGGCTCGACCCCTTTGCGGCAGTCGTTCCTAATCTCGCGTCATCCGGGAATATGCCATGTTCCGATATGCAATCGTCTGGACCATCGTTGATGAACATTGTGGCATGTCTTGATATCGCAAGGTTAGGCCGAGATTTGCGAAAAATGTTATGAACATGGCGCAGGAGAGGGTAAATACAGGGACGCCGAGGTCCGCACGCTTCGATTGGGAACGGGCCGCAGGATGAGGGTCTTCAGGAGACATTCCATGGACTGGCGCAAGGTAGGCCGCCCCACGCCCTGGCGCGTCCCCCGGCAGGCAAGACCTGGACCGAACGGTTCGAAGGCGTCTTCCGTAGGGAAACCGGGCAGTTTCGATCAGTGGTTGGACCACCGTCTTCAGGAGATGTACGGCTCGGTCGTAGAGGAACCCTTGCCCGATGAGCTGAAGGAGCTGGTTGATAAGCTGACCCGAGGAGCAGGGGACGACAACGCCGATCGGAACAAGTGAAACGATGGGGGTGTTGATGTGAACGAGACCGTCACCATGTGTGGTCTTGGAAGGCGTCAGAACGAACATCCCCCCCGTGTCTGGAGAGGCAACGAATGGCTCCGAGTTTCAATAACGAGCTTATTGGTACGATCCCCCATCTGAGAGCCTTTGCGCGGTCGTTGACCGGCGATTCCGACACGGCGGACGATCTGGTTCAGGACGCGATCGTGCGTGCGTTGGCAGCACGGCAGCAATATACGCCGGGCACGAACTTCAAGGCCTGGATCTTCACCATTCTCCGCAACCTCCACGTCAACAATCTTCGCCGCCGCAAATTCCGCGCAGAGCCTATCGACGAGATTTCTCCGGAGGTCTGGTCGGTTCTTCCCCGCCAGGACGCGAAGCTCGAGATCGACGACTTCCAGCGGGCGCTCGCCAAGCTGAGCCCCGAGCAGCGCGAGGTGCTCATTCTCGTCGGCGCCAGCGGCTTCAGCTACGAGGATGCGGCTGAAATCTGCGAGTGCGCGGTCGGCACGATCAAGAGCCGGCTTTCTCGCGCGCGGCGAGACCTGTTCAAGCTGCTTACGGGAGACGCGCTGGCCCGCCGGGCGACGAAGCCCAGCCGGGAGCCGGTCGACCGCCTCACGGCCGTGGCCGGGGTTCCGGTACGGAAGAGGGCGGACCAGGCATCCACGAGCGCCAGGGTCGTCAAGCTCGCCACGGGCTGACCCCGCGATATCGTCTTCATGGCTAGTAGGGGGCGGGCGGTTGCGCGGGCCCCCTTTCGCGCTTGAGCGATGGGCTGCGCCGGAGAAGCATGGTTGACGGGGCGGGATGCGCCTTGTATCGACCCGTTCGGGGAGAATATTCGCCGACAAGAAAGGACCCCATGCGTTCCATCGAAGGCCAGCGTTCGGACAACGTTCCGATCAAGCGGACTCTCCGCGAGAAGGAGGTCATGCTCCAGAAGCTCCGGCAGGAGCTGGCGGACATGAAGCCTACGGTCAGCGAAGCGCTGCGATCCGCGGTCAAGAAGCGGATAGCGGATCTGGAGCGCGATCTGGCCTCGGCCAAGGCATCGAAGCCCCAAGCCGACCGTCCGGCCGGACCCGCGCGCCGGGAAGGTCCGCGTCCTCCCAGGGGGCCGCGCGCGGGCTAGGGCTCGGGTTTGGTCAGGCAGAAGCACTGGTTCAGGCCGAAGACGAAGCTGTGATGGGCGATCAGGCGGAGCCGTTCGCCCGCCATCCGTTCGATATCCTCGCGGGTGAAATAGCGCTCGTGTTCGCTGTCGATGTCCCTGACATAAAGCCGGATCAGTGCGTCGGCTTCGCGGCGCGGCGTGGTCAGCACCAGCCGGCCTCCTGGTTTCAGTACGCGGGCAATCTCGGCCATCAGCGCGTCCGGCCGGGTGAGGTGTTCGATTACGGCCAGCATCGTGACCTGGTCGAAATGATTGTCGGGAAACTCCAGGCGGTCGGTCACCTCATCACCCAGCAGCCGGTCCAGCCCGATGCGCTCCGCCGCCCTGACGCGGCGAAGCAGGTAGCCGTCGCCGCACCCGATGTCCAGGTGACGCTCGACCGGACGCAGATACCGCTCGGCATTGACCGTCCGGAGATGGCGGGTGAGGCGCAGGATCTGGCGGCCGATCACGCCACGGGCGGCGATGTAGCCGCGATCCGGAACGGCCGTTTCGACCGGTCCGTCCGACGTCAGTCGCAGCATCTCAATCCTCCCGGTCTAGGCGCAGCAGGCATTGCGCGCCGATGACCAGAAGCTCGCCATAGCTGGCGCGGACGCATCGGCCTGCCTGCCGGGCCACGGCCGGCAGGCCGCGGTCGAGAGCGCGGATCGCCCTTTCGGCCTCGTCCGGAAACTGCCGCGACCACCAGATCGACCGGATATAGGCCGGCGTGAAGGCGGCGCGGTGCAGGATCAGATGCGACACCCGGTGGCCGGCGACAAAATGCTGCATCTGCTTCAGGTCGGGCGCGTAGAGCGCGCGCAGAAAGGCGATGATCGCGTCGCGCATCGGCTCGTAATAGTTCGGGTGATAGGGGATCGAGTGCTTGTGGCTGAACAGCACGCTCCGGCCCGTCCGAAGCGGGATGTCGTCCGCCTGCCGCGTATCCGAGGCGATCACCACGTCGCGCGGCTGCAGGGCGATGTAGTCGTAGAGCTCCTGCGGCTCGGGGCTCCGATACTTCACATTGAACAGAACATCCTTTCCGAACAGCGGCGCGGTCAGGATGGCAAGAGGCAGGAAGACCGCGAACGGAAGCGCCAGGATGACCATCCTCCGGTGCCTCGGCTCCGGGGCCGGTCCTCCCGCGCAGGCGGCGATGATGGCCGCTACGCTGATCCCGAAGCCGATCCCGGCCACCATGCGCAGGGAGTGCTGGATGTAGCGTGACGGCAGATGCAGTTCGAACAGCAGGGCATGCGCCAGCGCGTAGCAGGCCAGCGATCCCAGAAGGAAGGCCGGAAGAAGCGCGTTCTGCCGGATGTCCGACCGTTGCCGCTGACCCCGAAGCAGCGGGATGACGAACGGCACGGTCAATGTCGTTGCCAGCAGCAGAAGCGAGCCGATCTCGAAACTGGCGCGCGTTTCCTCCTCGTTCAGATAGCGGCACCACTCGACCGGCTCCAGCCCACTGCGGGGTGAGCAGATCCAGTAGACCCAGAGGTCTTCGGAAAAGAATCGCGTGCGGCCCCAGGCCTGGAACTCCGGCCAGGACCGGGCAATTTCCGCGGAGACTGCAGGACCCCATTCGTTGATGGCCAGGGCAAAAGGCACGAGGGCGGCGCCCCCGGCCAACAGGGCGGAAAGTGCGACCGTCCAGTCCTGCCGGTCCGGCCGCTGCCGCCACAGGATCGCGGCCATCCAGATCACGGTGGATGCCAGTGCCACCAGAAGGGCCGCCGGATAGATCCCCGCCATCAGCGCGGCCGCAAGCGCGGCCAGGGCGGCGTTCCTGGTGACGAGCCCGTAAAGGAACATGGCTGTCAGCGGCACGAAGAATGCGCGCGGCGTGCCGCTGGTGAGATCGTCCTTCATCCATAGCTGGAGATTGACGAACGCGGTGGTCAGCACGGCGGCGACCGGGCTTGGCCAGATCTGGAAGGTCAGAAGGTAGAGGAAGATCGTAGCCGCGGCGGTCAGGATCAGCGGCAGCAGGCGGTTGACCTCGACCGGGGTCAGGCCCGCTTCGAAGCCGATGCGGTAGATCAGGGTGAAGATCCGGGGGGATACGGCCTGGAAGTAGTCGGCGATCGGGTCGTTCGGGAAAAGCCCAGGGTCGGACCAGCGCGACATCCAGAAGACGAAGGCCCGCGCATCGTCCGGTACGAACCCCCTGCCGGAGAACAGGGGCAGCGAAATCCAGAGCCCGAGGGCAAGGCCGAAGGCCAGGGCAAGCAGGAGCCCGGACCAGAAGGCCGCGCGCGACTGGGACCGCGCCGTCGTCGTGCTGGAATGGGCAAACAGGGCTTCCGTGGTCATGGCGCCTCGACCCTGGTCGGGTGCCGCAGGAGTCGGCCGAGGGTGGTCAATTGCCGGGGCATCAGGGCAACGCCGATCATGGCCGGCAGGACAAGCCGTATGACGAAGAGTAGCCCCAGCGCGGCCGCCGTCGGGGAATCCGCATAGGGAGAGAGCAGGAGCACCAGCGCGGCGTCGCGGGTGCCGATCCCGGCCAGCGTGAACGGCAGAAGCCCCGCCAAGACGGCGACCGTCAGCACCGCGGCGCCCTCGAGGAAGGGCAGGGGAATATGAAGCGCCCGGGCCATCGTCCAGATCTGAAGCAGATGCATGAGCCAGATCACGATCGATCCCAGGACAAGGGCGGCGATCGCCTTCCGGCTGCGATAGCTCCGGGCAAGAAGCTCCTCCCACGCGGCGTCGAAGGGCGAGAGGTCGCGACCGAACAGCCTGCCCACCGGCCGCAGCACGATGCCGGGCAACCGGCGGAATCCCATAAGGCCGGTCCCGAGCGCGAGCAGGCCGCCCAGGACCCAGGCGGCCGAAGCAGGAAGGTGTTCCGGGCCGCTCAGGAGAACGGCCATGAAGCCGCAGGCAAGAAGGCCCAGCAGGTCCCAGCCCTTTTCGAACAGGACCAGGGCAAGCGCGTGCCTGAGGCCGCGATCCCGGCCCGAGCCGAGGAACACCGCCTTCGACAGGTCCCCAAACTTCGACGGCAGGGCGAGATTGAAGGCGCATGCCAGCGAGATCAGCTTGAACGCCTGCCAGCGCCCTGGCCGTATCGAGGGAGGGGCCATCCAGCTCAGCCTCCAGGCACTTGCTGCAAGGGGCGGCAGCAGCAGGAGCAGCGACACGATGAGCAGCGGTGGATCCGCCCGGCCCAGGGCGCGGCCGACGGCATCCACATCCAGAGAGACGTAGAGCAGGATCATCAAGCCCAGGCTGACCGCGGCCGCCGAAAGCTTCCGGATCACAGGCGACGCTCCGCTTCCAAGGTGGATCGGACATGCGCCAATCGGCCGGTCAGGTCTTCCGGCGCATGAAGCTGGGCATCCTGGAAGGTCCGGCTCATGGCGACATAGATGGAGGTTTCCGCTGTCCCGATCAGGACGCTTCGGACATCCTGCCAGTTCCGGCCGCTGATGCGGTCCTTGATCGTCCAGCCGGACCCGGTCCAAGCGAATTCCCGGCGGAAGGCGAAGCCGGCCGGACGCCCTCCGGTGATCAGGAGCCGTTGGAGCAGGGCGCGGACGAGGTTTGGGAAGAACCGCCCGGCCAGGATCATGAAGCACCGCAGGACGAGGCTGCGCGCGACCGTCATCCGGCCATGCTTCGCCCAATGCATTTCGCCGCTGACGACGATGCGGTCGTCATGGACCTCGGTCTCGTACCGGCCGTGGAGATGGGCTACGGCGTTCCGGCCGTCCTTCATGAGAATGGACGGACCGGTGTCTGGGGTAACCCGGCCATTTGGCCCGAAGTGCCGGAAGCTCCCGCCCTTTGCCAGCGCCACGATCAGGGTGTTGCCGGCCCGGCGGTCGACCAGAAGACCAGCGTTCGGGAAGTGGCGCCGGCCCGGGAGGACGGGGTGCGCGACGGGGCGGGGGGCGCGCCATTCCTGCCACGCCAGCAGCAGGTTCCAGCAGCGATGCGCCAGCAGATGGTCCTCGTCGTCCACCGCATCACGCCCTGCGGCCATCCCAGCGATCACCCGGTCATTGACGGTCAAGGCCTCGGGCAGCCAGGCGCCCGCGATCTCGAACCCGGCCGGATAGAATGCATAGGTGTTCCGGCTGCCGTATTCGCCTCCCCAGCTTCCGTCCGGATGAATGAATGCGGCCGCGAAGCCGACGGCTGCCTCAAGAGCGTGCGCGGTCGCGGGGCGGGGCGCCTCGCGGTGCATCTCCGCCAGCGCCCAGATCGTCAGGGTCTGATAGCCGAGATCGGCGCCGTCATATTCCTGGAACCAGCCTTCGGGATCCTGCCAGGACAGAAGCCGTTCGAGCCGCCGGTCGGAGGCGGCGGACAGCCGCCGGTCGTCCAGCCAGGTGCTGGCCCGGCGCAGGCACAGGGCCGTCAGGGCTTCGTGGTTCGCAAGCCGGCCCGCTTCGCGATGCTGCGCCAGCCAGGCGGCCCGTCGACGGAAAAAGCGGTCCAGGACGTCGTCGCGATGACCCAGGAGGCGCGCGCTTTCCAGAGCGCCGAGAAGCGAAAAGGCGGAGGCCCCCACCGCTCGCTCGAAGGGGAAATAGTCGTCGCAGGAACCGTCCCGGTGGGCGGTGCGGGCGGCGAAATGCATGCCCGCAATCGCCCATCGGCGGATCGTCTCCTGGCCGTGGAAGCGGTTGCCCGGAATCGGCAGCGCATAGGCAAGGGCCAGCGGCCAGACGAATTCCTGTGCCATGCCCGAAGGGAAGTCGGTGATCCGGTAATGCCAATGGTTGCGGTCGAAGCAGCCATAGGTCGGGCTGTGGGGATTGCGGTCCAGGAGAGTGAGTATCCGTGGAATCCGCGACAGCCCCGTTTCCGCGAGGACCCGGCGCCCCTCGGCCGGAGCGCTATTCGGCTGCGAAGGGCGTTCGGACCTCGATCCGGGCGTCCTCCTCCTCGATTGGGCGTGAGCGCTCATATCGCGTTCGACGGAGGTCAAGCTGGATTTCCTCGAGGATGCGGCGATTGACGGACAGGAGCTGCGCGATGAAGGCCAGCATCCAAAGCCCGCTGCCCATGAGCATCAGGATGGCCGCCAGGATCAGGCTGGGCACATGGGTCCGGACGGCGCCCTCCAGCAGGACCAGCACGATCCAGCGGATGCCCAGGAGGAAGCCCAGGAAGAACGGGACGGTGCCCAGCAGTCCGAAGAACCGGAACGACCGGTAGATCGAGAAGATCTGGACGATCTGGCAGGCCGAGAGGAAGACATAGGACAGGGTGCTCCGGATCAGGCGCGACGGCCGTTCGACCGGGTTCGTGCCGATCGGGATATGGGCGATGCGGAGCCCGCGCTGCCCCGCCTGGATGATCGTTTCCAGCGTGTAGGTGAGCGAACCGAAGACGTTGGTCTGCAGCGCCGCGTCCCGCGAAAGCGCCCGGAATCCGCTGGGCGCGTCCGGAACGTCCGTGTCGGATGCAAGCCTGACGACGGCGCTGCCCATGCGCTGCAGCCAGCGCTTGGTGGGGGAGAAATGCGCCAGCGTTCCCGGCGACCGATCGCCGATGACGATATCCGCCCGGCCGGCGAGGATCGGTTCGATCAGCCGCTCGATATCGGCCGCGTGATATTGATTGTCCGCATCCGTGTTGACGATGATGTCGGCACCCGCCGCCAGCGCCGCGTCCAGACCGGCGGCGAAGGCGCGGGCGAGGCCCTTGTGCCGGCCCAGGCGGATGACGTGATCCACGCCCAGACAGCGGGCGACCTCCGCCGTGGCATCCCGGCTTCCGTCGTCTATGACCAGCCATTCGACCTTCCCGACCCCGGGCAAGGTCCTGGGCAGGTCTGCCAGGGTCTGGGGCAGGCTGTCCTCCTCGTCCAGGCAAGGTATCTGTATGACGACCTTCGGCAGTCGCGTTCGATATCGCGGAGCCGATTGCGGCGACGGCCCGGTCGGGCCAAGCCGCGGACTCCCTTCGTCAGGCATAGCCTCAGCTCCCTCCCTCGATTCCCTGGCCATCGAACGGACCGGTCGCGCTGGGCACGAAGCCTGCAGCCGGCTGGATCGCACCGAGATTTCCGGTCGCCATGCCGATGGCGATTATTATCTGCTGGATCTGGCTCGGCTCGTAATAGCCGGGGAAGCGGGCCGCCTTCACGCGCACGCCGGCCTCCGCCGCCCGGGTTACCGCCAGAGCAGCTTCTGGGGTGGTCACCACGGCAGCCGCGGCGCCGGCGACCGAGCTTGCGGAGCCGAGCGCTTCCGGCGGCAGCATCAGGACGGTCGCCTGGACGGCCCTCGCCATTTCCAGGGGTGTTGCGTCCTCGATCGGTTTCTGGAGCCAGAACTCGACCAGTTCGACGATGCCGCCGAAACTCTGCAGCTTGCTTTCGATGTCGATCGGCATCCCGGGCTGGATCGAGGTGATGACCTCCTCGCGCGCGGACCGTCGCGGGTTCTGCGTTTGCAGGTCCCCCAGAATGCGCGTGACAAAGAGGTCGATCTCGGATGGCGGCGCCGGGGAGGGCGCTCCGCGAGGCGCCGCGGCCGCGCGCGGCCTTACCGCTGCGGGCCGTGGCGAAGGGGCTGGCTCCCCGGCGGTCGGGACGGGGGGCGGGGCCGCGGGACGCGCGTCTTCGGCACCGTCATCGTCGGCATTGGGGCGGGACGGGGGAACCGGAACCGCCGTGATGCCGATCTCCCAAAGCGGGCCGGCATTGACATGGGCGAAGACCTGATCGGTCGGATCGGGCCGGGGGTCGGGAATACGTCCCGTTTCCGGCGGTGTTCCCGGGATCGGCACGGTGTCGATGCCGATGCGGTTGAGCGCCGGGGCGGTGAGGGCGGCGAATTGTCGGGACGCGACATAGGGCGGATCCGCCGGCAACTCCCGATCCGTCGCAGTTTCTTCTAATGGCGCAACCGGCGGCCGGTCGCGGCCCGGGCCGGCGGTCTCCGGCGCCATCCTGCCCATCAACGCGGCCAGCGGCTGCTGTGGCCCGGTAGGGAGGCGGCCCGGCGCTGCAACGGGCGGCGTCGGCGGCTCCCCGGGCAGAGCGGCGGGCGGGGATACCGATCCGTCTCGGCCGGGACGGGTGACAGGCTCGTCCGTCCCGCCAACGCGCTCGCGCGCCATAATGCCGGGCGGCTCCGCGCGGCCGATCTCCGGTCGCGGCGGTTCCGGAGCGGGCGTCCGGGGTGTCCGATCAGGTCCCGCTTCGCTCGCGGGCAGCTGAGGCATTGCGGACGGCGCCGGCCGGGGTGCCGCCGGGGGCGCGTCGGCCAACGCCGATCGTGGCAATTCCCGGTCCTGTCCAGGGCGATGCAAGGTCGGCTCCTGGGGCGAGACCTGCGCCCGGGGACGTTCCGGCGCGTCCTGTCCCGCTTCCGGCCGTGCGGCGATAGTGGGCGCCACGGGGCCGGGCCCTTGATCCGCTACCGCCGGGTCGGCTTCCTCGATGCCGCGCGAGGTTCTGTCCGCCGGGGCTTCCGTTCTGGATGCGACGGCGGGTGGGGGTGGCGACGGTCTCGGTGCCGCTGAGGGGGCGGCGGTCGTGGCCGAAGGCCGTGGCCCGCCTTCGGGCGGCGCGACCGGAGCCGGTCCCGACGGGGGCGGTGAGGCGCTCTGTGTCGTCGGCTCGTCGGCCGTTCGGGTTTCGCCGTCGGCAGACTCGACCGGGGGAGCCGGGCGGGGAACCGCGGGCCGTCGTGGCGACGATGCTTCGGCCGTTCCGGATGCGACGGCGGGCGGCGAGGCCGCGGGCGCCGGCGCGCGCGACGGGGCTGCCGCGGTGGGGACGCCGGGGGTGCCCTCGGTCGTCTCGGCCGGCGCAGGTTCCGGCCGGGGAGCGGTCGATTCCGGATCGGGCAGTGTCTCGGCCGATGGCGGGCGGGTGCCTGACTGCGGCGACGACGGCTCGGTGGAGGACACGGGCGGCAGGCTCGGGGCCGGATCCGTTGCCGGTGGGCTGGCCCGGCCGCGGTCCAGCGCCAGCCGGTCCGTCGAAAGCCGGAGATCATCGGCCGCAAGGCTGGTGGGGGGCGCATCCCGTCCGGTTCCGCCTTCCGGACGGGCGGATTCCGTGCCGATCGAGGGCAGGGTAAAGTCGGGCGGGTCCATCAGCCCGGGCTGCCCTAGGGGGGCGAGGGCTGCGTTCGGATCCGTCAGCCCGGGCAGTCCGGGCGGCGGCCCGAAAGGCGCCGTGGACGCCTGCGGCCCCGTCCGAAACTCCGGCGGCAGCGGGCCTGAGGGGATGGGCTCGATCCAGGGGCCTCCCAGCGGAATGTCTGCCGTGGCGGTACCTTCCGGACCGCGCGGCGGCTGCCCGGGATCCTGCGGAAGCGCGTCCGTCTGGGCCGTGACCATGACGATGCTGTCGTCGATGAGTTCGGCCCACCATTCCTCGATGACGTCGGGATGGGCCTCCGCGGTCTTGGCCACGGCCCTACGCGCCGCCTCTGCCACCGCCGACGCCGCATCGGGGCCGACCTTTCGGGCGACCGCGCCGACAATGTCGATGCTGTACTGCAGGTTTTCCGGGGGAAGATCGCCGACGATCCGGCCTACGGCCCTAGCCAGCTTCTCCGCATCGGCCGCTTCAACCGGCGACCCGAGGGCCTCCTCGATCTGGGCAAGCGCTTCCGTCTCGTCCGGGCGCTGGGCAAATCCCGGCGCGCAGGCGAGGGCCGCGGTCACGAGACAGGCGCAGTAGACGCTGCGTTGCAGGCGCTGCCATGCAGGGCCGAACAGGTGAGTCACGCCGAAAGCCCGGTTCCAGAAAACGGAAAGTCGGACTGGCCCCTGGCATCCGCCCGGACCCGCCCCCGTTTTAATGAACGCCCGTGCTCCCTGGTTCCATTCGGAACCGAAACGAATACTCCGTTACCCGCCGGCCGCCCGCCCGAACCGGACGGGGGGCGACGACGGTCCTCCGGGTCAGGACCGTTCCCGGGTCGCCGTGAAACGGATCTTCGGCCAAGTCTGCTGAATGTGGTTCAGCTCCCAGGCGTTCCGCGCCATGAAGACCGGGGCGCCGTCCCGATCTTCGGCAAGGCTGCCGCGGTTCGCCTCGGTGAAGCGCTTCAGTTCTTCAGGATCGTCGGCGGACACCCAGCGGGCCGTATCGTAGGGCGCCGCTTCGAAGCCGGCCTTCACGTTGTATTCCGCCGCGATCCGCGTCGCCAGCACGTCCAGCTGAAGCTGCCCGACAACGCCCACGATCCAGGCCGAGCCCAGGATCGGGCGGAAGACCTGGGTTACGCCTTCTTCGGCCAGATCCTCAAGAGCGCTTCGCAACTGCTTGCTTTTCAAGGGGTCATCCAGCCGTACCCGGCGCAGGATCTCAGGCGCGAAGTTGGGAATGCCGGTGAAGCGCAGATCTTCTCCCTCGGTCAGGGTATCGCCTACCCGAAGGGTGCCATGATTGGGAACGCCGATGATGTCGCCGGGATAGGCCTCTTCCGCCAGTTCGCGGTTCTGGGCGAAGAACAGGATCGGATTGTAGATCGCCAGAAATTTGCCGGTCCGGACCTGCTTCAGCTTCATGCCGCGCCGAAACTTTCCTGAGCAGATGCGCATGAAGGCGACCCGGTCGCGATGGTTCTTGTCCATGTTCGCCTGGACCTTGAACACGAACCCCGTGACCTTGTCCTCGTCCGGGATCACATCGCGCGGCTCGGCCGGCTGGCGCCGGGGCGGAGGTGCGTGCCGGGCCAGCCCATCGAGAACCTCCTTCACGCCGAAGTCCTTGAGCGCGCTTCCGAAGAAGATCGGGGTCATGTGCCCGGCAAGATAGGCGTCCTGGTCGAAGGCGGGGCAGGCGGCTTGGATCAGCTCGACGTCCTCGGCCAGCTTCGCCTGCTGTTCGGCGCTCATCACCTCGGCCAGCCGAGGATCCGCAACGCCTTCGCAGGCGAAGGTCTCCCGGCGGGTGCCGGTTGCGCCCTCGCCGAAGACCAGCATGCGGTCGCGGACGATGTCGTAGCAGCCGCGGAAATCCAGGCCGGCGCCGACAGGCCAGCTGATCGGTGTCGTGTCGAGCGCCAGCGTGTCCGCGATCTCGTCCATCAGTTCAAACGGATCGCGAGCTTCGCGGTCCATCTTGTTGATAAATGTGATGATCGGCACGTCGCGCATGCGGCACACCTCGAACAGCTTGCGGGTCTGTGCTTCGATGCCCTTGGCGGCGTCGATGACCATGATCGCGCTGTCGACGGCGGTCAGCGTGCGGTAGGTGTCTTCCGAGAAGTCCTCGTGTCCGGGCGTGTCCAGCAGGTTGAAGGTGATGCCGTCATAGTCGAAGGTCATGACCGAGGTCGTGACTGAAATGCCGCGATCCTGCTCGATCTTCATCCAGTCGGACCGCGCCCGCCGGCGCTCGCCCCGCGCCTTGACCTGGCCGGCCAGATGGATGGCGCCGCCGAGAAGCAGCAGCTTTTCAGTCAGCGTGGTCTTGCCGGCGTCCGGGTGGGCGATGATGGCGAAGGTGCGGCGCGGCTGGACGTCGTCGGCCGAGTCACTTCGCCCGGCGGGGGAAAGGGAAACGGTCACCTGGGAAACTCCATCGGAAAAAGGGGCGGCGCTCGGTCGGTTTCGGGCATCGCGGATGCCGCAAATGTGATCTATGGAATTCAGCTATTTCAATTTACTGTCGCCGTGGTTTGAAGCTCGACATTCACATGTCCCGCGCGGGCTGCCGGGCACCGAAGGGGCGGGGAGGTGACCCGCGTCACCCCGGAACGGCCCCATCTCCGCCGCCCCGTAATATCGTGTGGCGGATGGTCGGATCAATCCCGACGGTCCAGTGCCTGCAACCGCGCGGTCCCGGTCGGCGGTTGCGCCGATCGGGATTTGGTGACACTTGCGAGGCGCCGGGGCGGGGATCGTGGGCCGGCCGGTGGCGATTTATGAAAGGATGCTCGATCCATGAGCGCAAAGACCTTCGATGCGGTCGTCATTGGCGCAGGCCACAACGGATTGACATGCGCCGGCTACCTGGCCGGCGCCGGCCTCAAGGTGAAGGTGGTTGAGCGCCGGCACGTGGTCGGAGGCGCCGCCGTGACGGAGGAGTTCCACCCCGGCTTCCGGAACTCGGTCGCGTCCTATACGGTGAGCCTGCTGAATCCGAAGGTGATCCGCGATCTGGACCTGCACGGCCACGGTCTCCGGATCGTGGAGCGGCGCCTTTCCAACTTTCTGCCGTTGCCGGACGGCAACTATCTGAAGATCGGGGCGGGACGGACCGAGGAGGAAGTCGCCCGCTTCTCGAGCCGCGACGCCGAGGCCTTGCCCCGCTACAACGCTGCGCTCGAAGCCATTGCCGACGTGCTGAGGGCCGTCGTCCTGGAAACGCCGCCCAATGTGGCTGGAGGCCTGCCGGAGCTGTTCAAGGCTCTGAAGCTCGGCAACCGGCTGCGCGGCCTGGATCTCGTGCAGCAGCGGGATCTTTTGGACCTCTTCACCAAGAGCGCCGGGGACTATCTGGATGCCTGGTTCGAGAGCGAGCCGATCAAGGCCGCGTTCGGCTTCGACGGCGTGGTCGGCAATTTCGCCAGCCCCTATACGCCGGGATCGGCCTATGTCCTGCTGCATCACGTCTTCGGCGAGGTGAATGGAAAGAAGGGAGCCTGGGGGCACGCAATCGGCGGCATGGGGGCGATCACCCAGGCCATGGCCCGCTCTGCCCGTGCCCGGGGCGTCGACATCGAGACGGATGCGCCGGTGGCGGAGGTGATCGTCGAGGGCGGGCGCGCCGTCGGCGTCGTGCTGGAGGACGGCCGCTCGTTCCGGGCGACCGCCGTCGTTTCGAACCTCAATCCGAAGCTTCTTTACGAGCAGTTGATCGACCCGTCCGTGCTCGACGCCGATTTCCGGCGGCGGATCGCGGCCTGGAAGTGCCGTTCCGGTACCTTCCGGATGAATGTCGCGCTGAGCCGGCTGCCGCAATTCTCGTGCCTGCCCTCGGACGGGGTCGCTGACCACCACACGGCCGGCATCGTCATTGCGCCGTCGCTCGCCTATATGGACCGTGCCTGGCGCGATGCCGTCGAACGAGGATGGTCGCGGCAGCCCATCGTCGAAATGCTGATACCCTCGACGCTGGACGGCAGCCTGGCGCCCCCCGGCGCCCATGTGGCCAGCCTGTTCTGCCAGCAGTTCGACCCCCATCTTTCCGATGGACGGAGCTGGGACGACTGCCGCGAGGAGGTCGCGGACCTGATCATCGACACCGTCGACGCCTATGCCCCCGGCTTCAAGGCCAGTGTCGTCGGGCGGCAGATCATGAGCCCCTTGGACCTGGAGCGCACCTTCGGTCTGGTCGGGGGCGACATTTTCCACGGCGCGCTCAGTCTCGACCAGCTTTTCAGTGCCCGGCCGGTGCTGGGGCACGGCAACTACCGGGGACCGGTCCCCGGGCTTTACATGTGTGGCTCGGGGACGCATCCCGGCGGCGGCGTGACGGGCGCGCCGGGCCACAACGCGGCCCGCGAGATCCTGATCGATCTGAAGCGGCGGCGCCTGAAGAGGGCGGGGTAGCCGTCCGTCCGGCACCGTGCCGGACGGACGAAAAAAGCAATGACGATGCAGCCATGGCCCGTTGCCGCGCGTTGTTGCTGGCGCCCGGGGACCGTCCTGGCAATGATAGAAAAGAGGTTTGGCAAAGTCGTTCCTGCAAGGTAAGAAGGCTTCCGGGTTGTTTCGGCCTGTCTCCGACCGCATCGGTCACCGCCACCGCCCCGCCAATCACGGCATCTGAAGAAAGCCCTGCAACGAATGACGATCCGCAAATCGTCCCGCGCCCTTCTCTCGACCGTTTTCGCCGCCCTTGCCCTGACCTGGGGCATCGGGTCACCGGCCGCCGAGGAGGCCGAGCCGAATGCATGCAGGATCGCCATCCGCGCCGCTGAGGTCCGCTATGATCTCCCGTCGGACCTTCTGCTGGCGATGGGCATGGTCGAAAGCGGTCTGAACCCATTCGCGATCAACATCGCCGGCCGCCCGGCGCAGCCGGATAATGTCGCCGAGGCCGAACTGCTTCTGGTGGACGTCGACGGCAAGCACTACCGAGACATGACCATCGGCTGCATGCAGCTCCATGCAAGATGGCACAAGGCCAATTTCGGCAATCGGCCGGAGCGCATGCTCGACGCCGCCGCCAATGTGGACTATGCGGCCCGGTATCTGCGCCACCTTTATGAACAGGAAGGATCGTGGCGCGTCGCCGTCGGACGCTACAATGCCGGCGGAAAAGGCGGTCGGGCCTATAACCGCTATATCTGTCTGGTCGACCGCAAGCTTCGGCAGCTGAAATCGGAAACCCGGCTCGGGTGCGAGAGCGCCTGATCGGCCGCCCGTCGCAATCTCGACAGAAGCTGTTCTTTCGGACCCCAGGACACCAGCGAACGCCGCGCCCACCGGCGTGGGCCAATAGGCGCCGAAGCCGGTCCGGGGTCGGCGCGGCCACCCGACTCCTTGCTGGGTCCCGGCGACTGACGCAGGCCGAAGCTGCCGGGTCCCTGTTCGGCGCTTTGCGGTTCCGGAAATGCAAATGGGCGGCCCCGGTGGCGGGGCCGCCCATTCATTCGAAGGCGTCGCGTGGGTCTACTGGGCGTCCGCGGCGACCTGCATGCGGACGATGCGGTCCGGATTGCGCGGGGGTTCGCCCCTTTCGATCCGGTCCACGTACTCCATGCCCTCGATCACTTCGCCCCAGACCGTGTACTGGCCGTTGAGGAAGTGGCCGTCGGCGAACATGATGAAGAACTGGCTGTCGCCGCTGTTCGGGTCCTGTGCGCGGGCCATGCCGACTGTCCCGCGGTCGAACGGCTCGGACGAGAATTCCGCCGGAAGCTTCGTGCCGGAACCGCCGCGTCCGGTGCCCGTCGGGTCGCCGGTCTGGGCCATGAAGCCCTCGATCACCCGGTGGAAGATGATGCCGTCGTAGAAGCCCTCGCGCGTCAGCTCCTTGATGCGCGCGACGTGCTTGGGGGCAAGATCGGGCCTCAGCTCGATCACGACCCGGCCATCGTCCAGGTCCATGTAGAGCAGGTTCTCGAGATCCTGGGCCGTTGCCGGGCCGGCTGAGAGAGTCATGGCGAAAACAGTGCTCCCGATAAGTCGAAGAAAGCGGTCCATGGACACGGGTCGTTGGGCTGCAGATGGTCTCGAAGCGGCGAGACAAGCACAGGCGGCGAGGGTCCGTCCAGACCGATTGTCGCATGCCCCCGGATGCCTGGGGGAATTCGTCATCCGAAGATGCCGGAAAGGAAGAACAGGATCGCCTTCAGGATCGCAAGCGCGATCGCGGCGACAACCGCCGCGACGATGGCCAGGCTGACCAGGGACAGGGCATGACCCAGCAGGACGGCGACACCGTCCCGCTCGATCAGGCCCAGCGCCAGGATCGTCACCGCCAGCCCCGGCAGCATGTTGCCGAGGGGGATCGGCAGGGTGATGACGACGGCAAGGACCAGGCAGACGATACCGATCGCTCGCTCGCCGCTCCACTCCGTCAGAGGCAGAAGGCGCGGCTTGAGCAGCCGTTCGGCACGGATGAGGGACGGCAGAACCTTGAGCGCGACCTTCTCGAAATCCTTATGGCTAATCGAGCGGTCGGCCAGCCAGCGTGGCAGCCATGGACGGTGCAGGCCCGTGGCAAGCTGGCCGGCGAACAGGATCATCGGCAGGCCGAAAACGGTCGACCATCCGGGGATCGCGACCGGGATGACGTTGGGGATGGCAAAGAGGAGAAGTAGCGCCCCATAAGCCCGTTCGCCCATCGCATCGACCAGATCGCGCAGGGTAATGCGGCCACCCGCCTTTTCTCGAAGGATGAGCTGAAGGACATCGGAGGTGCTCGGCGCCGTGCGAGGTCTGGCCGAGCCCTGAAAAGAATCTTGCATACGCGTTCCTGCTCTCCGGTCGCCGGAAAACTGGCTTCCAGCGGAGGTTTGAAACAGAAACCGGCTCAGGGCACAAGCGTGCCGGAGGCCGGAACAGCGTTAACCAAAAGTAAAGTTCCGGGTGGGATGCTGGCTCATGGCCGGCCGTGGGGGCCGTGCCCACCTGCACAGCATGGAAGGTTGGGAGCTGTTACGGCGCTCTACGCCGACCTTCGGCCGCGACGGTCCCGCCCGTTCGTCGCGTCGGCGGCGCCGAAGCAAGGATGCGATGAACTGTCGCAGAAGCTCCCGCCGGGAGGCGGCAATTTGAAGGTTTCCGAATCCCTGGCGATGGTCGGCGAACGCATATTGGTCGCCAACCTCACCGATGTCGAACTGGTCATCGAAGTCGAACGTCAGCTCAGCTGGTCCTCTCGGCCGTCCCCGGGCGATCCGCGGGCGCCGCTCAGCGAGGTTCTGTTCTGCAACGCGGTCGTGCCGGTCGTCGCGGCGCGGCTGGCCGGGCGACCCTATCGCAGGATGCCCGGCGTTGCCGAGGACACCGGTCCCATCGATTTTTCCCTGCTGCATCTGAGCAACCCGGACGCCGACGTGACGCCGGTCGTCGGAGAGCGGCGCCGAGCCGTCGCATCGTTCCGGCGCTATCTCTCCGAGCTATCGGACGCCGATCTCGCCTCGACGGCGCGGTTCCACTTCGGCGCCTCCCGGAAATATATCGCCGGACGCGGCTATGATCCGCGCCTTGCCCAGATTGTGCTGCCGGAGATGATCCGCCGCGTGACCGATCGCAGGGGCAGCCGGTCGCGCACCCGGCGCTAGGCGCCGGTCGTGGTATTCGGGTTCCGCGGATCCAGCGTCATCGCCGCGGGACTGGTGGCCGGTACATTGACGAAGCGCTCGCGCTCCTCGGCCGGCCGCGGAGCGCGGCGGGTCATGCGCCAGGCGACGAACACGGTGAGTCCGGTCATCACGCCGGCGCTGAAGAAGAAAAGCCCGCCCGGTCCTAGCCTGTCCATCATGAGCGTTGCCCCGGTCGGACCGATCACGGAGCCGATTGCCCAGCACATGAGGAGGCTTGCGGAAAGCTGGACCGTCTGTTCGGGGTTGCCGAAATCCTGCGCGTGGGAGATGCAGATCGGATAGATGCTGAGCGAGAAGCCGCCCCAGAGCGTGCAGAGCAGCAGCAATATCCACCCCCAGCCCGCTTCGGCAAAGCCGAGCGCGATCGACAGGACGGCAACGGCTGCCGAGGAAAAGACGATCACCGAGCGCCGGTCCATACGGTCGGACGCCCAACCCAGCGGCCATTGCAGGAACAGGCTGCCGAGCTGGATGGACGCCATCAGAATGCCGATCGTCTCGATCGAAAGCGTGAGCTGGGCGCCGTAGAGAGGCGCGATCGCGGTTGCGGCAGAGTTGACGATGCCCGTGGCGAAGCAGCCGACGACGCCCGCCGGCGCGATACGGAACAGGGCGCGCAGGCCAAGTCGGCTGACGTCGGGAACCGGCGGGCTGCCTGACCTGGTCATCGCGATCGGGATCAGCGACAGGGAATAGAGAGCCGCGCTGATCATATAGAAGCCGGCGCTGCCCAGATCGCCGACGGTCAGCAGAAGCTGGCCGGACGCGAAGGCCGTCTTGTTGAAGATCATGTAGATGCTGATGACGCGCCCGCGCTGGCGGCTGGGCGTCTGCGCGGCGAGCCAGGATTCGGCCACCGTGAACAGACCCGCCGAGGTGAAGCCCGTAATGAAGCGCAGTACCATCCAGAAATACGGATCGACCCAGATCGCGAAAGCGAGCGCGGTCGCCGACAGGGCGGCGGCGAAGATCGCGAAGGCGCGTATGTGTCCGACAGCCCGGATCACCCGGGTGACGAGCAGGCATCCGAGCATGAAGCCCGCCGCGTGTCCCGTCGCGATCAGGCCGATTTCGGTGGACGTATAGGCGTCCGCGGTAAGCCGGACCGGCAGGAAGGTCATCAGCGTGCCATTGGCAAGCTGAAGCAGGGCGACCCCGACAATGATGGCCGTCAGGGTGAGATAGGGCGCGGACATGAGCTCGGTGCAGCGTCCTGGAGGATGGGCCGGAACGGTCCCGGAATGAGAGTCCCGTGCAGTGTTACAGAAAGAACTTACCCGCGCCAGCGGGCATTCCTGCAGGATCGCGGCGTCTTTTCGGCGGGTCGCGAGGGCCTGCCGAACGACTCGCAATCCGCACCACTGAAGACCAGGGTATGATCCCTTCCTGCCATGGAGCCAATGACCGATAGATCCAGCCGCAAAGCGATCCTGCTGGCGGGCGGTGCCGGCACGCGGCTTCACCCGGCGACGCTTGCCGTCAGCAAGCAGCTTTTGCCGATATACGACAAGCCGATGATCTACTATCCCCTGTCGACCATCATGCTGGCGGGGATCCGGGACGTCCTGGTGATCAGCACGCCGCGCGACACGCCGATGTTGGAGTCGCTGTTGGGCGACGGCGAAAGGCTTGGGATGGCGTTCTCCTACGCGGTGCAGCCGCGGCCCGAGGGCATTGCACAAGCCCTGATCATCGCCGAGCGCTTCCTGGACGGGGCCGGTCCGATGCTAGTCCTCGGCGACAACATCTTCTACGGGCACGGCCTGCGGGAGGAGCTGCAGTTCGGCACCCGGCGCGCCACCGGAGCGACGATCTACGCCTATCAGGTGGAGGATCCCGAGCGCTACGGCGTCGTCACCTTCGACGAACGGAACGTCGCGACGGAGATCGTCGAGAAGCCCAAGACGCCGTCTTCGCCCTTCGCCGTGACCGGCCTCTACTTCTATGACGAACGCGCGGTCGCGATCGCGAAGGAGCTGGTGCCCTCCGCCCGCGGCGAGCTCGAGATCACGGACGTGAATCGCGCCTACCTTGCCGAAGGCAGTCTCCATGTCCGGGAACTGGGGCGGGGATTCACCTGGCTAGACGCCGGGACCCACGACGCCTTTCTCGATGCGTCCAACTTCGTCGCGACGCTGGAGCGGCGGCAGGGGCTGAAGATCGCGTGCCTGGAGGAGATCGCCTGGCGCAATGGCTGGATCGACGATGCCGCGCTCGAGCGAGAGGCCGCCCGGATCCGGAACACGCCGACCGCATCCTATCTTCGCCAGCTTCTGCATCCGCGCGCGCAGGCCAGGGGAAGGGCGCCGGCGCCATGAAGGTCACCGAAACCCCGCTGCCCGGCGTCCTGCTGGTCGAACCACGGATCTTTCCCGACGGGCGAGGCTTCTTCGTGGAAAGCTGGAACGCGGCCAGATACGCCGCCGCGGGCATGCCGCAATCCTTCGTTCAACTGAATCGCTCGCGCTCGCGGCGCGGCACGGTGCGAGGGCTTCATTACCAGGAGCCCGATGCCCAGGGAAAGCTGGTCTGGGTGACCGCCGGGGCGGTGTTCGATGTCGCCGTCGATATCCGTAGAGGCTCGCCGAGCTTCGGTCGCTGGTTCGGGCTGGAGCTGAGCGCGGACAATCACCGCCAGCTCTGGATTCCGCCGGGTTTCGCCCACGGCTTCGCGGCATTGAGCGAATTCGCGGACCTGGCCTATGCCTGCACGGCGCCCTATCGCGCGGAGGCGAACCATGCCTTGCGTTGGGACGATCCGGATATCGGGATCGCCTGGCCGGTCTCCGACCCCGTGCTGTCGGACAAGGACGCGGTCGCGCCGCGCCTGAAGGACGCGCGGATATTGCCTCGGCTGCCGGAGGCCGGTCCGTGAGAATCCTGCTGACCGGCAGCACCGGTCAGGTCGGCCGCGCGATCCTGGCCGATCTCGCAGCCGATGCCGAACACCGGGTCTTTGCGCCTCGTCGGGACCGGCTCGACCTGCGGGACCTCGATGCCCTTCGCCGCATCGTCTACGAGCTGCGCCCCGATCTGATCGTCAACCCGGCCGCCTACACCGCGGTCGATCGGGCCGAGAGCGACGCGGAAGCGGCGTTCCGGCTTAATGCCGAGGCGCCGGCCGTGCTGGCCCGGGCCGCCGCCGATTGCGGCGTCGGCTTCGTCCATTTCAGCACCGACTACGTCTTCGACGGCCGCAAGGCCGGACCGTATTCCGAAACGGACGCGCCGAATCCGATCAACGTGTACGGACGCAGCAAGCTGGCCGGCGACGAGGCCGTGCTGGCCTCGGGCGCCCGGGCCGTGATCCTGCGCACAAGCTGGGTCTATGACGAGATCGGCCGAAACTTCCTCACGACGATGCTGAGGCTCGGACAGGAACGGCCGGCGCTGCGGGTCGTCGCCGACCAGCACGGTGCGCCGACCAGTACGGCCGTGATCGCCCGTACGGTCCGCGCCGTGATCGCCCGCTTTGCCTCGGCCGGCCGGTCGGGCGAAGCTCTGCCTCGGGGGCTCGTCAACTGCGCCTGTGCCGGGGAGACCAACTGGCACGGCTTTGCGACCGCGATCTTTGCGGGACTCCGTCGGCGGGGCACTGCCCTTTCCGTGCGTTCGGTCGAGCCGGTCGCTTCGGCCGAATATCTGACCGCGGCGAACCGTCCGGCGAATTCCCGGCTCTGCCTCCATCGCCTGCGCGACGTTCTCGGGATCACGCCTCCCGATTGGGCGGCGGAGCTCGAGGCGGTTCTCGACCGGGCGGTCGCGATCGGGTCCGCTCCCGGTTCTCCGCCCGGCTGCCCCTAAGGCGGGATCAGGCGGAACGCAGCGCTTCGGCGAAGCTCGCGCAGGTCCGGGCCAGCTCCGCGGCGGGGTAGGGGCGGCGCTCGCCCGTTCCCCAGACCGGTCCGGGCCACGCCTCGTCGTTCCGGAAGCGGGCCACGGCATGCACATGGAGCTGCGGCACCATGTTTCCCAACGCGCCCACATTGATCTTGTCCGCGCCCGTCGCCCGGGCCAGGACTCGCGAGGCGAGGGCGACCTCCTCGACCAGGACGGCGCGGTCCCGTTCGGAAAGCTCGTGCAGCTCGCGTATCTCCGGCCGGCGGGGGACCAGGATCAGCCACGGGAAGCGGCTGTCGTTCATGAGCCGGACGGTGGACAGCGGCAGCTCGGCAACCGCCTCCGTATCGGCAGCGAGCTGGGGATGGAGCCGGAAGCTCGGGGGCTGGGCAGGAGCATCCTTCATGGCCGTTCTTCTATCCGTTGCCGTCCGGCGATGCCAGCCCCGACCCGGCCCCGGCTGGGCTGGAGCGGTCCCGGGTTGCTTTCCGAAGGGCGCTCCAGACGGCTTCGTCCAGATGTTCCCCGCCCTCCAGGTCCCGGCTTTTCAGGAAGGCGCGAAGGGCGGCGCGACTTCGGGGCCCCCAGAGCCCGTCGATCGGGCCGGGATCGAAGCCCAGATCGCGGAGCGCTTCCTGTGCCGCGGCGAAGGATGCGGGATCGGAAACCGGCGTCGCCGTATCGGTGCCGGCGCCGGGCTCGCGCTTCTGCACGGGCCGGAAACGGCCGATGGAATCGCCGCCGCGAGTCTCGCACCAAGCGACTTCCGCATAGACCAGGACTTCTCCGCCCAGCCGGCACCGGACCATATCCTCGGCGCCGGCCGCCCGTGGCAGGGCGGGGCTGGCAAGCGCGACGAGAGCGGCGGCAAGAGCGGCGGGGCGGGGCATGGTGGAATGGCTCGAGGGGGGGGTAGGGCAGGACGGAACGACCTCCCGACAGCATACCCCCGCAAGCGCGCCGCGTCTCTCCCCGGCTGCCGCCCTTGTGCCGGAATCAGGTCACCTCTGCGCCGCGCCGGTTTTCGCGCCCGATCGCGTTGGAGAGCAGAGTGTACAGCCTGCCCACGTCCGAGCCCATCAGCGTCGAGGTCAGGAGCCCGCCGTGATCCTGCGCGACCGCCTGGTCGAAAAGCTCCTCGAACTGACGGAAATAGCGCTGCGCATAGGTCCGGAAGCGCTCGTCCTCCTGATACTTTGCCCGGATCCGGTCGAGAGGCAGTCGATCCTTCAGGCCAAGCAGGCGACGCGTGAAGACGTTCGCCTCGCCGGCGTAGTAGGCTTTCCAGGTGCGCTCCGGGATGTCCCTGTCCAGCATCCTGCTGAAGTCGACGGAGAGCGAATGGAGGCTCTCCAGCACGAACTTGGCCGAGGTGAGGAAGCTGGCACGGTGCATCTGCCGGTCGGCCGCCTCCAAGGCCTCGGCCCGGTCCAGCGCCTGCCGGGATGCCGCGTCCAGCACCGCCGCCTGATCGGCGAAGACCGAAGTCGCCGCCTCTATCCGTTTCGCGGCGTCCCCTGAGGCGCCGGTCAGCCGCTCGGTCTGGCGACGGAATGCGCCTTCGGCCTGGGCCAGGGCGCCCTCCGCGTGATCCGCCGCCGCCGCCAGCTCCCGCACTCGCGCTTCGATGTTGGTGAGGGTGGCGGCAAGCCGGGCCTCCAGGTCCTGCTGCGTATCGGCCAGGATCTTCGTGCCTTGCCGCAGCTCCTCGCCGACGGACGCGATCCGCTCGACCGCTCGGCCGGAATCCGCGGCGATTTCCTTGGCGGCGCCGGCCAGCTGCTTGCCCGCATTCGCCAGCCGTTCGCCGGCCTGCTGGGCATCGGCGGCGAGCGCTCCGGTGAGCGTCCGCATGGTTGCCGCGACCTCTTCGAGATGGCCCCCCGAAACGGTGGCGGTCTCCGCCAGGCCGACCGCCTCGCGGCGGGCGGCGGCGCCGGCGTCCGCCAGCTTGGAAACGATCCGGTCGCTCAGCGAGGCCGCCTCGTCCGTCCGGTCGCGGAAGGCATCCCCGACCTCGTCCAGGCGGGTCTTCGCAAGGCCGACCGCGGCGGACAGGTCCTGGGTCTGCTCGTTCAACGCCTTGCGGATCTGCTCGATGCGGAGCGCGGCCTGGTCGGCCGTGAGGTGGAGATCGTCGGACTGTCCGGCGAGCATGGCGGTCAGGCGCCGGAGCTGCTGATCCACCTGTTTCGAGCTCTCCAGGAGCGCGCTCGACTGCTCGTTGAAGACGGCGCTCGCCTCCCGGATGAGTGCGGTGGCTTCGCGTGACCCGTCTTCCAGGGCCGCCAGGCGCTGGGCGTAGAGGCTCGCGACCTCGGCAAGCCGGTCGGAAGCGGACCGCGAGGTCTCCGCGGCCTGGGCCATCAGCGCGTCCAGCCGCTGCGAAAGGGCGCCCAGGCGGCTCATCGCCCCGTTCGCCTCTTCCTGGATCTCCGATCCCCGCCGATGCAGGGTTTCCGCCGCAGCATCGAGATCCCCGACGGCACGACCCGCCGCTTCCGCAACGGCGTCAGAACCAGCACCGAGGGCTTGGCGGAGAGCCGCCAGCCGGCCCTCCGCATCGTTGCCGGTATCGGCCAGCCGGGACTGTTCCGCCGACAGCCGCGCAGCGGCAGCGTCGAGTTCGGCGGAAACACGCTTCGCCGCCTCGGCGACGGCATCGGCCTGCGCGGCAAGGCCGGCGGTGGCCGCCGCTGCCTGGCGCGTCGCGTCGTCCGACGCGGCCCGCATCTCTTCCCGCTGTCGCCTGAGCCCTTCGGCCGCCGTCTGGGCGTGGCCGGCGATCTCCCCGGAAAGGGCCGCGATCTCCTGGGCCTGGGCGCCGAGGGCGTCGCGGACGGCGGTCGTCCGTTCCTGGACCTTGTGCGCGGCGGAGGTGAGATTATCGACCTCGCGCTCCAGCGTGGATTCGAGTTCGCGCGTGCGATCGGCGGTCGCGCCGGCTGCCCGGTCCAGTTCCGCGAGCCGGCGGTCCAGGAGCTCGACGACTGCCTGGACCCGGTCGCCCAACTGCTCCGTCGCGGTTGCCAGGCGGTCCGTGCGGCGTTCGAACACCTGCTCGATCCGGGCAACCTCGTCCGCGGCCCGGTCGGCGGCCCCTGCCACCGCCGCGCGCCCTTGATCGAGCCCTTCCGACAGCTCCGTGATCTGTGTCGCGGCGCGATCGGCGGTCGCGCCGAGTTCGTGGATGCGCTGGCGCAGGATGTCGGAAACGTTTTCCGCCTGATGCACCGCGTCGTCGACGGCGCCGCCCAGGTCCTGGCTCGCCTGTCGCAGGGCTTCCTCGATGGCCCGCGCCTTGTCCAGCGAACCTGTGGCCGCCGTTTCCATCCTGCCGGCGGCATTGCCGACGGACTGCTCGACATGGGCGATCTTGGACAGCAGGGCCTCGGCCATGTCGATCAGGGCGGTCCGGCGCCGCTCCAGAGCTTCCTCGATCGCGCTGCCCTTCTCGGCGATCCGTTCCGTCGCCTGAAGCAGTTCGCTCGCCTGCCGGTCGATGGCAGCGGCGGCCTGTCCGGCCCGCTCCGCCTGGACCTCCGCGGCGTTGCTGATTTCGGCGACGGCCCGGTCGACCAGGGCGCCGGTGTCCTTCAGGCGGCCGGCGGCAGCCGCCGTCGCAGCCTCGATACGGCCTGCCTGCTCGGACAGGGCTGCACCCAGGCGGTCCGCATGGGAGCCGGCGCGGTCCACCGTGCCCCCGAAGTCGGATGCCCTCTCGGCGAGGGTCTGGCCGGCCGTCTCGATCCGGGCGGTAGCCTCCGACATGCGGGCGAGCGCCGCCGCCGACCGTTCGGAAAGGGCATCGGCGGCTTCGCCGACCCGGGCGGATGCAGCCTCCGCGGATCCCGAGAAGCTCTCGGCCGCCTGCCGGAGAACGCCGGCAAGCTCGTTCCCCCGGGCGAGAGAAGCGGCCGAGGTCGCCTCCAGCCGCTCCAGCGTCGCGCGGGTCTCCGCCTCGACGGCTCGGGCACGTTCCTGGACCGTTTCGCTCAGCTGTTCCAGGGTCCGGGTCTGCTGCTGCAGCGCCGCGCCAACCCGCTCGATCTCGGCGGCGGCCGCGGCGTGCACCGCGGTCAGGTTTTCCGCCTGCCGGCGCAACGCCTCCTCGGCCCGGGCGACGCGACTGAGCGTCTCGTCGGAGGCGAGGTCGAGGGCGGCAGCCTGAGCGCGCAGCGCCTCGGCCATCCGGAGAACCCGATCTTCGCCGGGGCCGCCCGGCTTCAGCAGCTCGGCTAGCTGGGTCGCCAGGGGGCTCGTGGCCGCGCGGATATCGGCCGCCCGGACCAGAAAGGCGATAATGGTCCAGAGCAGGGCGATCGGCGCCATCGCACCGGCCAGGAAGCCGCCGAGCTCGTGCGGCATCAGCAGCAGGAGCGCATCGAAGCCGAAGGTGACGTCGGCATAACGGATGCAGGCGGCGAGCCATCCGGCGCTAAGGAGAATGCCGACCGAGGCGGCGATGACGGGAAAAAGGGGACGACGTGCCGGCAACGCCGGAGAAACCGATGGGCGCGGCGGATCATCGGGGTTGAGCACGACCAGCGGTACGACGGGCTCGACGGCGGTTTTCCCGGCGCGACGGTTCTTGCTCACAGGCTTCCTCTCCCGAAGCAGCGGTATGCGGCTGACGGGAGTATTATTCCGGAAAATACTAATAAAAAGTGATCCGGTACGGCTTCGAAACTTTTCGCGTGGAACCAATGCCGGACTTCGCACCTGTTGAGTCTGCCGTCGTTATGAAGAAGGGCGGCACTCCACGGATCGTTTTGCGGAGACCAAGATGCAGGTGCCTCTTGAGCTGGTCTTTCACGGCATGGAAAGTTCCCCCTTCATCGAGGAGCAGATCCGGGCGCAGGTCGGCCGTCTCGAACGCTTTTCCGATCGCATCATCTCGTGCCGTGTGGCGGTGGAGGCCGACCGCCGCATGGCGCACAAGACGAATATCGGCCTGAAGGTCGAGGTTTCCGTCCCCGGGAACGTCATCGTCGCCAAGCGCCAGGAGCGGCCGCACACGGTCAACGGCGTGAGCCAGGTCTATCCCGTGATCCGCGAGACTTTCGATGTCGCGATACGGCAGCTGGAGGACGATGCCCGGAAGAGCCGCCGGGAGGTGAAAACTCATGACGGGCCGTCCTACGGGCGCGTGACCCGCCTCGAGCCGGAGCGCGAATTCGGCTTCATCGAGACCCCGAAGGGGGAGACGCTCTACTTCCACGCGGCGGTCGTCGAGGGGGAGGGATTCGATTGCCTGGAGCCGGGCTGTGAGGTCCGGTACCTGGTTGCGGAGGCCGAAAGCGCCTACGGCCCCCAGGCAAAGAGCGTCCAACTGGTCGGTCCGAGAGAACGTGCGTGAACGGGGTGTCGGCGCGGGCGCGACGATGCTATCAACCGGTATCGGCAGCGCCCCGCCGTCCCGTTCCTGACCGACAGGTATCATGACGCGTCGAAACCGTTCCGTCCTTTCGATCCTCCTTGCCCCGCTTCTGGTCATGAGCCTGTCGGGCTGCACCGGCCCGGGGGCCGCCGCCGGTTCCCTGACGGGCACGCCCGGATCCGCCGCCGATTCTGCCTCGGGCGTGAGCTTCGAAGCCTGGCTTGCCGACTTCAAGGCTTATGCGCGCGAGCAGGGCATCGCCCCGACGGTCATCGAACGCGCCTTCCGGGACGTCCGCCCGCTGCCCCGGGTCGTGGAGGCGAACGAGAACCAGCCGGAGTTCCAGCGTCCCATCTGGGCCTATCTCGAATCGGCGGTGTCGCCTTCCCGGGTCAGCCGTGGACGGCAGCATCTGGCGGAAAATGCGCAGTTGCTGGCCGCGATCGAGCAGCGATACGGCGTGCCCAGCGAGATTCTGGTCGCGATCTGGGGACTGGAAAGCGACTACGGGAACAATTACGGCGACCTGCCGGTGATCAGCGCGCTCGCCACCTTGGGCTGGCATGGCAGTCGGGCGGATTTCGCGCGCGAGCAGCTGCTGGCGGTGCTCCGGATCCTGGAGCGGGGCGATCTTGCGCCCGAGTTGATGATCGGGTCCTGGGCCGGGGCGATGGGCCAGACGCAGTTCATTCCGACCACCTTCGTCGCCTATGCCGTCGACGGCGACGGCGACGGTGTCCGGGATCTCTGGGGCAGCAAGGCGGACGTGTTCTCCTCGACCGCCAATGTCCTGGCCTCGGCCGGCTGGCAGCCCGGACTTCCCTGGGGGCTGGAGGTCGTGCTTCCGGACGGCTTCGACTATGGCCTGACGGAACTCGCCGTGAAGAGGCCCGTCAGCGAATGGCGGTCGCTCGGCGTCGCTCCCGCGGCCGACGGGGTGATGCCGCCGGACGACGCGGAGGCGTCGATCCTCGCGCCGGCCGGTCATCGCGGCCCCGCCTTCCTGGTGACGGACAATTTCCGCGCGATCATGCGCTACAACTATGCGACGAGCTATGCGCTCGCCATCGGTCACCTCTCGGACCGGCTGCGGGGTGGTGCCGGCATCACGGCCGGCTGGCCGACCGACGAGCCGCCGCTCAGCCGGAGCGATCGGATCGATCTTCAGCGCCTACTCCTGGCGCGCGGCTATGACCCGGGCGGGATCGACGGCGTCATCGGCCCGATGACCCGGACTGCGATCCGCACGTTCCAGCGGGAGCTCGGGGAGACACCGGACGGCTATCCGACGCAGCGGCTTCTCGAACGGTTGCGCCGCCTGCAGGGCGCCTGAACCCGGGCCCTAGTCCAGCGGCTGCACCTCGACCCTTCCTGCGGGGGCCGACGTTACGGTCGGCCCGCCGACCGGCTCGGCCGTTGCCGGCGCGGCGGCGGGTGTTGCGGTTCCCGCAGGAGGGGACCCCGCGGCATCCCCTTCCTGAAGTTTTCCGACGACGTATTTGGTCGCGTCGCCGGCTGCGGCTATGCCGGTGCCCAAGGCATCGCCCAGGGCACCACAGCCGGAGAGGAAGAGAACAATCAACGGTAGCAAGCGGGGTGGCATGAAGATGCTTCGCCTCGTGAAGCGGAGGGCCGGTTTGCGGAGCTCCGAACATCTTAGCGCTCCTGCAACGCCGGGAAAAGAATCGGGCCCGGATTGGTACGCCCTAGGAACCAAACCCCACGATGAAGGGTTCGATTTTGGCCGGGGTCGCGGAAACCCCTGGCTAACGTCCCGGCGGCGAAAGCATCGCCGGGGCGGAGGACAGCAATTCAGGACGGCAACCAAAAAGGGACCCCGACCATGACGATAGGACGCACGATTCCGACGCTTGCTCTCGTCGGTATGCTCAGCCTGACCCTATCCGCCTGCGGATGGTTCCAGGGCGAGGACGAGGCGATGACGACGACCTCGACTCGCACGACGACGACAACCACCGCGCCGCCGCCGGCGGAGCCCGTCCAGCGTCAGCCGACGACGATGCAGCCGACCGCGCAGACCACCACCCAGGAGGACTATCAGCGGACGCTGCAGAAATAGTGTATTCCCGGGGATCGCGGGCCCGGTCCGGAGGCATCGCCGATGCCGACCGGGCCGATCCCCGGGCAGCTCAGCGGGTGATGCGGACGGGATAGCCGCGGCGCTCGAGCACCGCTCGGTGAAGGGCGTCGAAATCGATCCGCTGGAAGGCCTCGCCGGCGATCGGGATCAACTCGGCGATGAGGCCGCTGGGGATTTCGCGCTGGAAGGAACCGTCGAACACCAGGTCGTTCGCCTTCTCCTTCGGCAGATGCGCTTCCACATAGAGTTCGCCTTCGTGCCAGCCGAACTTGATCGGCTGGTCGACTACGGTAACCGGCGTCCCCACCTCCACCATCGAGAACAGCCTTTCGACATCCTGCGGATACATCCGAATGCAACCTGCACTGACCCGGCGTCCGACGCCGGCCGGCTTGTTCGTGCCGTGGATGAGGTAGGCCGGCCAGCCGAGATAGAAGGCGTATTCGCCGAGCGGGTTATCCGGGCCCGGGGGAACGACGGGCGGCAGGTCCGGCTGCTCCGCCCGGATCGATGCGGGAGGGCGCCAGGTGGGATTCGCCTTCTTGTCGACCACGCGGGTCCGGCCGAGGGGCGTGTGTCGACCTTCCCGGCCGATGCCGATGGGGAAGGAGTGAACCTCCTCTCCGTCCCGCCCGAAATAGTAGAGGCGCATCTCGGAGAGATTGATGACGATGCCCTCCTGCGGAGCATCCGGAGGAAGATGCGCCGTCGGCAGCGTCACCTCCACGCCGATCCCAGGCGCCATCGGATCCAGGCCCGGGTTCGCCGCCACCAGCTCGACATACCCAAGGTCGAAGCGCATGGCGATGTCTTCCAGCGTGTCGGCCGCTGTCGTCCGGTAGGTCTGCATGGTCCCGACCATGCCCGGGCCGCCCGGACCGGCCCAGGCCGTGCCCGCCACCAGGGTCGCGACCAAAAGCATTGAAACTCTCAAGGATTTGTCTTCCATTCGTATGACGGTATCCGTGGGGGCGGACGCCCCCCGCAAGAACGACGCAGCGGAGCAGTAATTCCTTGCCTTTTAAACGTATCGCCGGTCGGTTCGGTGCCGCGCTGGCGTTCTTCATGGTCGTCACTGCTCTGGCGGCGTGCTCCGGTCCCCGAACGGTAACCCTTGTGCCGCAACCCGAACCTGTCGACTACGTTCTGGTGGAGAAGGGGGCGAGGGCCCTTTACCTGATCCGCGACGGCCAGGTCGTTCACAGCTATCGGATCGCCCTTGGCCGGAATCCCATCGGCCCGAAGCAGCAGGAGGGAGACGGCCGGACTCCGGAAGGACTCTACTACGTAGACGGCCGGAATCCGAACAGCCGCTATCACCTGTCGCTGCACATCTCCTATCCGGGCCCGGACGACCGCGCGAGGGCGCAGGCGCTCGGGATCGATCCGGGCCAGGACATCATGATCCACGGCCTGCCGAACGGCATTTCCGCGGCCGAGGCCGCCCGCCACCCGGAGGTCGACTGGACCGATGGCTGCATCGCCGTAACCAACCGCGAGATCGAGGAGATCTGGCGCCTGGTCGCCGACGGCACGCTGGTGATGATCCGCCCCTGAACGGGGCGGCTCGTCCCGCCGGCATCACGCAAGGGCGGTGCCCGCCAGCGCCCGTTCGATCATGGACAGGCCGATCCGGAAGCCGGCATCGATGCCCTGGCTGTGGAGCCGCCGGAGTTCGGTTTCAAGGGCTGCATCGCGCCGGCCGCGGCCCCAGGCGATGAGGGCATCGGCGCGGGCAATGATGAAATCCGCCCACAGCAAGGGCTCCGGACGGGTATAGGCCTCGAGCGCACGCGCATAGGCGCCGGCCCGCTCCCATTCGGCGTTCTCAAGGCAGCTGTCGATGGCGTGCCACAGGAAAAGAAGGTGATTGTGGCTGATCGACCCGCCGGCCAGCAGGGTCTCGCCTTCGGCCAGGGCGCGATTGCGTTCGTCCGGGTCCCGGGCCGTTGCGGCAAGGATGCCGAGCGTCGTCGGCCCGAAATAGGACATGCCGGTTTCCCGACAGATCGCGACCGCCTGCCGCGCATCCGAGAGCGCCTGCCCATGTGCCCCGGCAAGCCGGTGCAGGTTGGCGCGGAAAGCGAGCGATTCCGCCTCGAATCTCCGGGCCCCGAGACGGCAGGAAAGGATCAGGGATGCCTCGATGTGCTCCATCCCGGTCGGCAGGTCCAGGAGCGAGAGGCTGCAGAGATAGGCGGCATGGCGGGCAATGATCTCGGCCCGGGCATGGCCGACCCTCGCCGTCGAGGCGGTGGCTTCCAGGCTGTCGACGAGTGAGCCGCGGATGTCGCCTGCGTACCACCGGGTGATTGCCGTCATGGGAAGATGGGCGACTTCGATGCGGCCGAGCCCGTGCTCCCGACAGAGGACGACGCAGCGCCGGAACCGTTCGTAGGCGCTGCGCATCCGTCCCCGCGCATATTCGGCGTCGCCCAGGCCGCCGAGGGCGGCTGCCTCCAGCTCCTGCGAGCCGATCTGTCGGGCGAGCTTCAGGCTCCTGCGATGGGCGACGAGGCACCGGTCGATGTCTCCTCGCGGGAAGCTGAGATTGCCTTTCAGGAGGTGGATGCGGGCCAATTCGGGGATGAGATTCAGGGACCCCGCTATCCTTTCGGCTTCGTCCAGGTCTTCGGCGGCGCCGTCCAGGTCCTCGATGATGCGCTTGATCCCGGCCGTCCCGATCAGGGCGTGGCATCGTTCGGCCTCGCTTGCCGCGAGCTCCAGGCCGGCTCGGAACGCCTCGCCGGCCTCCGGCATGTTTCCGAGATCGTGTAGGATTTCCCCGCGGCAGCACGAGAGCGCGAACCGGTCGGCCCGGTCCGCCGCCCGGGCCAATCCACGGTCGACGAACTGCTGGGCCAGGTCGTAGCGGTATTCTGCGGCCTGGGCCCGCGCCGCCCGTAGCCAGGCCGCCGGCGCCTCCGGATCTTCGGCACAGTCGAGATGTTCCGCCTGAAGCGTCGGATCCCGCTCCGAGTACCAGAGTGCGGCCTTGCGATGCAGCGCCCGCTGCCGGCTCTTGAGCACGCTGTCGTAGACGGCGTCCCGGATCAGCGCATGGGCGAACAGAAAGGCGCTTTCCTGGGGCCGGACCAGGTGGTTGGCTTCCAGCCGCTCCGGCGTGTAGTCCGGCCGGTCCAGGAGGAAGCAGAGGGCATCGCGGCTGAAGCGTTGGCCCATGATCGAGGCGGCCTGCAGGGCTTCCTTGTCGTCCGGCGGCAGCCGGTCGAGGCGCGCCTGGACCAGGCTTCGCACCGAATGCGGCACCGCGGTCCCGCTGCTTTCCTCGGCATGCCGGATCATCTGCTCGAGAAAGAGCGGGTTGCCTCCCGCCCGGTCGAGGCAGCGTTCGATGGAGGTCTTGGGTGTTTCGGACAGCGCCCGGGCGAGGGCCAGGGCCTCCGACCGGTGCAGCGGGCCGAGATCGATGATTACTGGGCCGGCGCCGGGAATTCGGCGCCACCAATCGTGGCTGAGCGGGTCGCCCTCGGGACGCGTGGTCGTGACCATGAGCACGGGGCACTGCGTGATCGTCTCGGCCAGTGCGGCCAGATGCCACAGCATCCGGGCGTCCGCCCAGTGCAGGTCCTCGATGACGAGAAGCAGCGGGCTGCGGCGGCTCGCCTCGCGGACCAGCCGGGAAACGACGCGCGTCCGCCCTTGCTGGCGCCGGGCATTGCCCATCGCGTCATAGAGCGTGCGCAGCTCCGTCGGCTGCGGCAGGTCGAGCAGGTCGTTCAGGAAGACGGCATCCCCGGCCTCGACCAGGGTTTCCTGAAGCGCCCGGTCCGCCGCTTCGCGCACGCGCTCGACCGGACTTCCGACCTCCAGGCCCAGGAGGCTGCGGACCAGCGACGGCACGGCATCCCCCGCAGGGCCGATGCCGAAATCGAGCACAAGGCCGACATGACAGGAGAAGCCGGCCCGGCGGGCGAGGGCCTCGAATTCCTCGACCAGCCTAGTCTTGCCGATCCCCGCTTCCCCGCGGATATGGATCGTCTGGCCGGTCTGCCGCTCGCGGCAGGCGTCCAGCGCCTGCTGGAGCCGCGCCAGGTCCTTGCTCCGGCCGACGAACGGGGTGACGCGCGCGGCCGCGCGCAGTCCGTGGATGCGCCATGCCCTGACCGGCTCGGAATAGCCTTTGGCGACGATCCTCCCGGCCTCCGCCCCGTCCAGCCGTTCCGAAAGGCTCTGCCACACCGGATCGGAGGCCAGGATCTCGCCCGGGCCGGCCGCGTCGGTGAGGCGCGATGCGAGATTCACGCTCTCTCCGACCATGGTGTACTCGCCGTGGTTCTCGCCGCCGGTCCTGCCGGCCACGACCTGTCCGCCGGCGATGCCGATATGGATCTCGACCTCGTGCCCCGTTTCGCGGGACAGGACGGGCATCGTCTCTCGGATGGCAAGGGCCGCGCGCACTGCGCGCTCGGCATCGTTTCCATGGGCGATCGGCGCACCGAAGACGGCCATCACGCAGTCGCCGATATGCTTGTCGACGTGGCCGCCATAGGCGAGGACGATTCGGTCGATCCGCTCGAAAAAGCGGTCGAGCAGGATGTGGAGCTCTTCCGGATCCAGGCGGCGGCTGAGGGCGGTATAGCCGGAAAGGTCGGCGAACAAGACCGTCACCGGCCGTCTCTCGCCCGTCCTGGCGGGGGAAGCCGGGTGGGGCGACGGAATTTGCCGGCCTCTGTCGTCCCGCAAGGCGGCAATGGCGTCGAGCAGCCGGCGGCGGTCGCCGACCGCCGCAACCCCGATTTCCTTCAGGTCGTCCGCCGTCAGCCCGGTCAGGATGTCGGAGTCGATCGCATTCTCGCGGAACGCGTCGACATAACGTTCAAGCCCCAGGCTGCGCAGCCAGGCCGCGATATCCACGTCCCATTCTCCCGCCCGGAAGCCCCGGTTCTTCTGCGCGGGATGCAGTCTAGCGCAACTGGCCGAAACCCTGCCATCCGCGCATCCAGGGCAGTGCGGTCGGGCGCGATGGGCCCGAAAGCGCTCACTCGTCGCGGGGCGGGAGCACTTGTGCCGTTTCGTCCGCCGGGGTGCTCACGATCCAGGGAACCTGAAGGTCCCCGACGGTGAGAACGATCGCAAGACGCTGCCCCGGCGGCGGCGCTACGACTGAGACCTGCACCTGATCGCCCGGCTTGGCCTCCGCCTCGGTCTGCCACGGCCCGTCGTTGAGCCTCAGCATCGGATTGCCGTCGCCGGCCACATGGGCCCGGATCGTTCCTTCGAAGCCGCGCAAGGGACGGGGGTCGGAGACGGCAAGCTCTCCCGGGGGGACGTCGGTCACCGTCGGCAGGTCAAAGGCCCAGGGGGTCCGGTCCTGGTCCCGGGTAGAGATGATCCACGGCGTACTGTAGTCCCCGACCGTCAGGACGATTTCCTCGGTCGTGGCGAAGGTGAGCGGGCTGCGGGCGCTGAGAACGATTACGTCGCCGGGCATGACCAGCGTCTTCCGCCGCCGGAAGGCACGGTCGTTGTGGACCACGACGAGGTCGATGCCGCCCTCTACCGTGAGAAGCAGGGGGCCATCGAATCCGGTCAGTTCGACCGGCCGGGTCTGGACGATCGCCAGCGGTTCGAGGCCGGTGTCCGGGACCAGCGTGAACGGATCGGGGCGGCCGCTCCCGGGACGCAGGACGCCCAGGATGCCGACGGTGCTTTCCGGCCCGTCCTCCCCGGACGGCTCCTCAGAGATGCCGCTGTCCGGCGGCGCCGGTTCCTGGGCAAGGCCTGGGCCGGAAGCAAACGAAAGGGCGAACAGGGCTAAAGCCAGCCCGGCCCGGCGCATGATGGTCCAGAATGGAAGCCCCGAAATATTCATGATTATCTTTGCGCGCCCGGCTGCGTTGGCCCGTCTTCATCCTACCGTACTTCTAACAATACCTGCCTGGGATGGTTCACCCCGCGGCAGGATGGGCTTGTCGCAAGGATACCCGACCCGAAAGACGTTGTCGTACCCTCTGACGTAGACACGGGCGGTCGTCTGTTTCGGCGGGATTTGCGGGGCGGGCGGACATTTCGATTCGTCCTGAATGCCTATGGCGGCGTACTGTCACTACGCCCGATATCGATGGTCGGCTATCGCAGCGGTTGCAGTCCACATCTGCATTAAATTCGTGACTTCTTCGGGCGGCGGGGGCCCCCAAAGACTGCCGCGGACGATGGCCTTGCGAATCACCCGCAGGTGAAGCCGCGAAGGCTCAGCCCTTCTTCGATATAGTCACCAAGCAGGGGCATGTCAGCGAGGTGACGGGCCGTTCGATGATCGGGATTTTCCCGCGCGGTGGTCACCGCTTCGCTCCACTGTTCGGCGGCCAAATCGCCGCGGCCGATCAGGACGAGGGCAAGGAGCTCGACCCGGGCGTCCTCGTCCAGGAGACGGATCGCGGCCACCAGTTCCTCCTGGGACGTGTCGGTCGGATTCTCCTGCAGCACGATGCGCTCGTCCTCCTCGCTGGGATTGCTTGCGCGATCGGGCTCGACCTCCGCCTCCTTGACGGAAAACTCTCGTGCCTTGGCGATGATGAAGCACGCTTCCTCGGTACTCAGACTCTGCACGGCCGGCGCTCCCGTAGCGGTTCGGTTTCCTCAACCGCCGGGACGCCGGCTTTGATCCCCTCGAAATTGTGCCGATTTGCGCCCAAATCGCCTGTCCGTACCCGCCGCCATCCGGACGGATCCGGGCGCGTCTGCGGGCGGACACCGGGACACCCCTCGTGCCTTTCTTCACGTATCGGGTAAGATATCCACCCCTAAAGCATCCATTTTCGGAAAAAGTTGGCTGTCCTTACGACATCACGGAACGACGGGGGTTCCGACAAGTTGATCGCGGCGAGGAAGGTTTCGGCAGGTATGAATTGATCAACAGGCGTACCTTCCAACTGTCCATCAGGAGCGTGCTGATCGTCGGCGCGATCGCCCTCCTTTTGCTGACCGCGATCGTTATCGGCGGATCGGCCTATCTCTCCAGCGAGCGAGCGCTGGAGCGGATGGCGCGCGACGTGACGGCCAACGCCGCCGGTTGGACGATCGAGCAGGTCGAGAACTCGCTGGCTCCGGCAGGGGAGGCCCGGCAGCTCAGCCAGCGTCTGGCGGATCCGGAAATGTTTGCCGAAGCGAACATTGCCGCCATCGAGGAAGCCTTCTTCGAGGCGCTCAGCTTCTACCCGTCGCTCTCGGCCGTCTATTACGGCGGCAGCGATGGGGATCTGGTCTATGTCGGCCGCAACGAAAGCCTGAGCCCTGGCGGATTCCTGACCAAGATCATCATCGTCGAACACGGCGAAAGGCTGGTCAACCTGATCTGGCGCGACCGCGAGCGCCGCCTGATCCTGCGCGAACGGGGGGTCGAGGACCCTTACGATCCGCGCCTGCGGCCGTGGTACCAGCGCGCCTCCATCGAGCGGCGCACCGTCTGGACCGATCCTTACGTCTTCTATATCGACCGGGAGCCGGGCCTGTCGGCGGCGACCCCCGTCCTGGGGGAGCGGGGCGCGCTCATGGGCGTGGTCGGCGTCGATCTCCGGATGGAGACGCTGTCGCGCTTCCTGGCCGAACGGCGCATCAGCCGGAACGGATTCGCGATGATCCTCAATCGGACCGGCGAGGTGATCGGCTTTCCGGACCGGAAAAAGATCCTCGTCCCGCAGGACGATCCCCGCCAGCCGCTCCGGCTGGCGATGCTAAGCGACATGGACGACACTGTCGCCGCGGCCTTCATCACGTCCCTCAACCTCGACCTCGGCATGATCAAGGCCGACCGGCCGGCCTTCAACAAGTTCGAGGTCCAGGGAACCCGCTATCTTGGCCTGCTCGCTCCGCTGCCGGATCCGCAATGGCCGTGGAGCGTTGTCGTCATCCTGCCCGAGCAGGACTATCTCGGCGCGATCTTCGACAATCAGCGGACCAACCTGACGATCCTCCTCATCCTGATCGCGATCGTCACGCTGGCGGTGCTGGCACTGGGACGGTCCATCGTCCGGCCGCTGAAGCAGCTCCAGGTTCAATCGGCCGATGCGGGCGCCGATGTCTCGCAGATTCGGACCCCCTTCGCAGAGATTTCGGAAACGGCGCGCGCCTTCGCCCGCACCCGGAGCCAGATGCGCCATCTGGAAGAGCGCTACGTCCTGGCGTCGCGCGGGGCGAATGACGGTCTTTTCGACATCGACGTGGCGACGGGCGAGGCCTATTTCTCGCCGCGCATGAACGAGATCGTCGGACTGCCGGAGAACGGTCTCGGCCACAGGATAGGCGCCTGGATCGCGCTCGTGCATCCGGCCGACCAGGAGCGGGTGAATGAAGCCTTCGAGGTCTTCCTCGGCACCGGTGGGGGGATCCTGGATCTGGAGTACCGCGTCCGCCACGTGGACGGCACCTACCGTTGGGCGCGAACCCGGGCGACGGCGGTCCGGGACATCCAGGGCCGGGCGTTGCGGGCCGCCGGGTCGACGGCCGACATCACCGGCCAGCGCGAGGCCGAGGCACGGCTTCTGAAGGACGCCCTGAACGACAGCCTGACCGGGCTTCCCAACCGGGTCTTCTTCATGGAACGGCTGGAGCAGGCCCTGGCCGAGGTCAAGAACGGGCGGCGGTCCGGCTGCGCGGTGCTCTATCTCGATCTCGACCGGTTCAAGCAGATCAACGACAGCCTGGGACAGGGCGCCGGCGACGACATGCTGGTGGCGATCGCCCAGCGGGTCGAGGCCACGGTCGGCCGCGGGCTCGTGGCGCGGATCGGCAGCGACCAGTTCGCGGTGATGACGCTGGACGACCTCGGCAAGTCGGCGGCCATCGCGCTGGGCGAGCGGGTGAGAGACAGCATCGGGCGGTCCATGATGCTGGCGGGGCAGGAGGTGTTCCCGCTGGCGTGCGTGGGCATCGCGCTTTGCACGCCGGGCTATGCCCGGGCCGAGGACGTCCTTGCCGACGCCGCCCTTGCCATGACTCGGGCGAAGGCGCGGGGGCGGGGGTCGGTGACCCTGTTCGACCGGACCATGCGCAGCCAGGCGACGGTCAGCACCCTTGCCCTGGAAACGGACCTCCGGCATGCGCTGGATCGCGGCGAGATAACCCTGCACTACCAGCCCGTCATTTCCCTCGCCACCGGGGGCGTCGCCGGGTTCGAGGCGCTGATGCGCTGGCGCCACGCCGAACGGGGCATGATCTCGCCGGACGTCTTCATCCCGATGGCGGAGGAGACGGGGCTGATCGTGCCGCTGGGCGCCTGGGCCATCGAGGAGGCGTGCCGGCAGCTCGTCGCCTGGCGGCGGCAGGTCCCCGGTGCCGAAACGCTTTTCATGAGCGTGAACGTTTCGCGCCGGCAGCTCGAAGCGCCCGATCTGGTGGAGCGGATCAGCTACGCCCTGGACGACAGCGGCCTTCCGGCCGACGCCCTCAGGCTCGAGATCACGGAAAGCCTGCTGCTCAACCGCCTGGACTATGCCGCAGGCACCCTGTCGAAGGCCAAGGCGCTGGGGGTCCGGCTGTCCATCGACGATTTCGGGACGGGTTATTCGTCCTTGAGCCATCTTCACCGGCTGCCCTTCGACACCCTGAAGATCGACAAGTCCTTCGTCGCCGACATTATGACCAACGAAGGCAGCGCCCTGATCGTCCGGTCGATCGTCGATCTGGCCGTCGGCCTCGGCATGGACGTGGTCGCGGAAGGCGCCGAAAACACAGGCGACGTGGAGGCGCTGCGCAAGACCGGCGTCGAATACTGCCAGGGCTATTTCTTCTGCCGGCCTCTGCCCGCCGCCAGGGCCGAACGCTACATGATCGAACGGTCCCGAGTGACCGGGCTTGCGGTCAATCTGCGCCGCGCCGTGCCGCGCAGCCGCGGGGGCGCCGCGGAGTAGGCGGGCAACGTCGCGCCATGATCCGGTCGGGAGGGGAGCATGCTGAAGTCGATCGATCCGCTGTTGAACGCAGATCTGCTGTACATTCTGAGGGCGATGGGCCACGGGGACGACCTGGTGCTCTGCGACGCGAACTTTCCGGCCGAGACCGTCGCTCGGCATACGACGACCGGGAAGCTTGTCCGGTTGGACGGTATCGGCGTGCCGCGGGCGGCGCGGGCAATCCTTTCCGTGCTTCCGCTCGACAGCTTCGTCGAGCAGCCGGTCCTGCGGATGGAAGTGGTCGGCCATCCGGACGAAATCCCGCGCGTCCAGCAGGAGATGCAGGCCGAAATCGATCGGGCGGAGGGACGGCCCCTTTCCATGGGGTCGATCGAGCGCTTTGCCTTCTACGAACGGGCGAAGCAGGGATTTGCGGTGGTCGCCACCGGTGAGGAGCGCGGCTATGGCTGCTTCCTCCTGAAGAAAGGCGTCATCCTGGCGCCACCCTGACGATAGCGGCTGGCAAAGGCGACCGGGAAGAAGGGACGGACCGAATGGGCAGCGCTCGGATCGTCGTTCTAGGCACCTTCGTCGCGGATCTGTCGTTTCGCGGTGACCGCCTGCCCGTGATGGGCGAGACGGTGATGACCGATTATTTTCGGCTTGGACCGGGCGGGAAGGGGTCCAACCAGGCGATCGCGGCACGACGGGCCGGGGCCGAGGTGACCTTCATCTCCCGGCTCGGGCGGGACGCGTTCGGCGCCCTTGCGCGGGAGACCTACCGGCGCGAGGGGATATCCGACGCCTGGGTGTCCGAGGACGCGGACTCCTATACGGGCGCTGCGTTCATCTTCGTCGAGGCGGCAAGTCGCCAGAATACGATCGTCGTTGCGCCCGGTGCGGTTGCCGGTCTTTCCCCGGCTGACGTGGATCGGGCCGGAGAGGCGATCAGGGCGGCCCGGGTGCTGGCGACCAACCTCGAGGTGCCGGTCCCGGTGGCGCGGCGGGGGCTTGAACTGGCGCGGCAGGCGGGCGTCGCGACGATCCTCAATCCCGCCCCCGCCGTGCCGCTTCCGGAGGATATCTATCCGCTGGTCGATTTCCTGACCCCCAACGAGATCGAGGCCTCCGCGCTTTCCGGGCGGGAGGTGTGTACCCTGGACGACGCGGAAGCCGCGGCGGACAGCTTCCTGGCCCGCGGCGTGCGGGCGGTCGTCGTCACGCTGGGGGAGAAAGGGGCGTTGTTGAAGGACGCGGCCGGCGTCCAACACGTGCCCGCATTCCGGGCCGGGACGGTCGTCGATACGACGGGCGCGGGGGACGCCTTCAACGGCGGCTTCGCCGTGGCGCTGGCCGAGGGCCGCGACGTGCGCGCCGCGACGCGGTTCGGCTGCGCCGTTGCGGGGCTGTCGGTGACGCGGGAGGGCACCGCGCCGTCGATGCCGTCGCGGGACGAAGTGGACCGGCTGCTTTCGGGATGAGGCGGTCAGGCCGCGAGGCGTTCGCGGACCAGCTCGGGCAGAGCGGCCATCCCGTAGACCAGCTCGACCGCGCCCGCCGCCAGCAGCTTCATGTCCTGGCCGGGCAGGACGTGCGAACCGCCCAGGAAGCCGATCACCGTCATTCCCGCCGCTTTCGCGGCGGTGACGCCGGTCGGGCTGTCCTCGACCGCAAGGCAGTCGGCCGGCGCGACACCCAGCCGCTCGGCCGCGAGAAGATAGACGTCAGGGGCCGGCTTCGGCCGGGCTACGTGATCGGCGCTGCAGATCCGGCCCTCGAACATGCCGCGAATGCCGGCGCGGTCGAGCGACTGCAGAATCCGATAGAATTGGCTGTTGGAGGCGACGGCCTTCGGCAGATCGATCGATGCGAGCGCTCGGGCGACATCGGGAATGGGCTCGAGCTCCGCGACGAGGGCCTCGTCGACCGCCGTCTCGATCTGCTGGATGAAATCCTCGGGGAAGACGGCGCCGGTCTCGTCGGCCAGTTCGCGCAAGGAGTCCTCGGTCTTCTGGCCGGCGAAGCGATGCATGAACCGCTCGAACGACATCCCGCCGGGCACCCTGTCGCCGATCATGGTTGCGACGACCCGGCTGGCCACGATCTCGCTGTCGACCAGCACGCCGTCGCAATCGAAAACGATCGCCTTCAAAATTTCTGCTCCTGATGTCACGGGTGAAAGGCGGGATGCCGTCTGACTATGCCCATTCGACGGCTCTAGGCAAGGTATCGGATCGTTTGGCAATATAGATGCACATTGCCGTATAAAATCGACACGAATGGTCCTTAAGTCGAGTCCGTCATGACCTTGAAATAGTAACATAATGACCCTTCTCAAGGGCGGTCGACGGCATGACAGCCATCTCGTGAGGTGGGAGCCAACAGGGAGGCGGGAGGGTCCGTGCGCGATCCGATCAAATACGTCTTCATCTGGCCCGCGTTCCTGACCGTCCTGCTGGTCGGCCTTTTCCCGCTGATCTATTCGCTGACCGTCAGTTTCCAGAGCGTGCGGCTCGTCCCGCCGATGCCGCCCCGGTTCGTCGGGTTCGACAACTACGTAAGCCTCCTGGCCCAGCCCCGGTTCTGGGAGACGGTCCGGACTACCTCGCTGATCGTCCTTTGCTCGGTCGCGTGCCAGTATGTCATCGGCTTCGCGGTCGCGCTCGCGCTCCATGCCAGGGTTCCGGGCGAGAGGCTGTTCCGCGTCTCCTTCCTGCTGCCGATGCTGATGGCGCCGATCGCGGTCGCGCTGGTCTGGCGGATGTTGCTCCATTCCACCGTCGGGCCGATCAACCACGCCTTCACCGCCATCGGACTTCCGAACCTGCCCTTTCTCACCAGGGCGGACTGGGCCATCGCCTCGATCATCATCGTCGAGATCTGGCAGTGGACGCCGTTCGTCATCCTACTGATGCTGGCCGGGCTTCAGACCTTGCAGGCGGATATCTACGAGGCCGCGGCCCTGGAGAATGCAAGCGCCTGGCGGCAGTTCTGGGGAATAACCTTCCCGATGCTGCTGCCGGTTTCCGCCGCGGTGGTCTTCGTCCGGATCATCGAAAGCTTCAAGATCATCGACACGGTGTTCGTGCTGACCGGAGGCGGGCCGGGAACGGCCACCGAGACGCTGACCCTGTTCGCCTATCAGGAGGGCTTCAAGAAGTTCAACCTGGGCTACACGTCGGCGCTGAGCTTCCTGTTCCTTTTGGTGATCATGGTCTTCGGCGTCATCTATCTGACGCTGATCCGGCCACAGATCGAAAAGCGGATCTAGGGGAGGGCGAGCGCCATGAAGCGTGGAGCTGTCTTCCTTCTTTGTCTCGCCTGGCTGTTCGTCACGCTTTTCCCGATCTACTGGGCGCTGGTCACCTCGTTCAAGCCGCCGCCGGCGGTCAACGGCGGTCCGACATATCTGCCCTGGATCGACTTCCAGCCGACGTTGCAGGCCTGGATCGATGCCTTTTCCGGCATCCGCGGCGACTTCGTCCGGCCCTTCGTCAATTCGACCCTGATCGGCCTCAGCGCGACCGTCCTTGCCGTCGCCTTCGGATCCATGGCGGCCTACGCCCTGGTCCGTTACACCTTCCGGGTGAGGCTGCTGGCCGGCGTCCTCTTCGCGCTGCTCGGCATCGGCGGCTTCCTCCTGTTCCGCGATCTGGGGCTAAGCCGCGCGGATAGCCTGGGCGCCGCCTTCGTGCTGGCGCTGGCTGCGTCGATCCTGGCGAACCGGCTGCCTCTGCCCGGGCCAGTGCTGGGCAACAACGACGTCGTGTTCTGGTTTCTCTCCCAGCGCATGTTCCCCCCCATCGTCACCGCGTTCGCCCTCTATCTCCTCTATTCGGAGATCGGCCGGGAAGGCGTGAAGGCGCTCGATACCTTTTGGGGGATGACCTTCTGCTACACGGCCTTCTCGCTGCCGATCGTGGTCTGGCTGATGCGCGACTTCTTCCAGGCGCTGCCGGTCGAGATCGAGGAGGCCGCCCTGGTCGACGACGTGCCGCGAATCCGGATTTTCCTGGAAATCGTGGTCCCCATGGCGCGGCCCGGGATCGTGGCGACCGCCATGATCACCCTCGGCTTCGTCTGGAACGAATTCCTGTTCGCGCTGCTGCTCACGACCTCCGACTGGCAGACGCTGCCGATCTTCCTGTCCGGCCAGAATTCCTACCGGGGTGACGAATGGTGGGCGATCTCCGCCGCGGCGATGATCGCCATTGCCCCGATGATGGTGATGGCCGTTCTGCTGGCCAGGCTTATGCGATCGGGCCTGGTGTTGGGAGGCATCCGATGATCGCTCCGTAGAACGTCGACGGGGAGGAAAGCGATGAGGAACGTTGTGCTAGTATCGGCCGCGGCGGGCGTCATCGCCCTGTCGCCGGGCGGTCCCGCCCTGGCCCAATGCGATCCGGACTATTCCGGCGTGACGCTTAAGGCCGGGGCGCAGACCGGCCCCTTCATCGCCAGCGCGGTCCAGGCCGCGGGGCAGGGCTGGGCGGCGAAGACCTGCGGCAGGGTCGAGGTGATCGAGTTTCCGTTCGGCGAACTCTACCCGAAATATCTGAGCGCCATGGTCGCGGGCGAGGCGGCCTTCGACGTCATCACCTTCGCTCCGGCCTGGACGCCGGACTTCGCCCCCTATCTTGCCGAGATGCCGGCCTCCATCCGCGAAACCGAGGCGTGGACCGATATTGCGGAGGTCTACCGCGACCGGCTGATGGTGTGGGACGGGAAGCACATGTCCCAGACCATCGACGGGGACCTCCATACCCTCAGCTATCGGCGGGACCTGTTCGAGGACCCCGAGGAGCAGCGCGCCTTCCGTGAGCGGTACGGCTACGACCTCGCTCCGCCGGTCACGTGGGAGCAGTACTACGACATCGCCGAGTTCTTCACCCGTCCCGACCAGGGATTGTGGGGAACGGCCGAGGCGTTCCGGCGCGGCGGACAGCAGTTCTGGTTCTTCTTCACGCACGCCGCCAGCTATACCAACCATCCCGATCATCCCGGCTCAATGTTTTTCGATCCCGAGACGATGGAGGCCCAGGTGAACAATCCGGGCTGGGTGAGGGCGCTGGAGGACTACATCAGGTCGGTTTCTTTCGCGCCGCCCGGCGCGCTGAACTACACCTCCGGCGACATCCGGACCGTCTTTGCCGGCGGACAAGTGGCGATGAATTTCGACTGGGGCGACACCGGGGTGATCGCGGCCGATCCCAAGCAGAGCAGGGTGAGCGGCCATGTCGGTTCGGCCATGACGCCCGGGTCGATCGAGATCTGGAACTACAAGACCGGGCAGTGGGACCGTTTCGATGAACCGGTCCACTCTCCCTTCATGGCGTTCGGCGGCTGGCAGGCGGCCGTGCCTTCGGCCAGCCACAATATCGAGGCGGCCTGGAACTTCATCGAGTTCCTGTCCAATCCGGAAAACAGCGCGAAGGCGACGGTAACGGGCGGATCGGGCGTCAATCCGTACCGGATCAGCCATTTCGAGAACATGGAACCCTGGCTTTCCATCTTCTCGGAAGGCGAGGCCGAAATGTATTTGGCTGCGCAGCGCCAAAGCCTGGAGGCGCCCAACGTCGCCCTGGACATGCGCCTTCCGGGCTACTTCTCCTATACCGAGGTTCTGGAGATCGAGCTGTCGAAGGCCCTGGCCGGCGACGTGAGCCCCCAGGACGCCCTCGATGCGATCGCGGCCGAGTGGAACCGCCTGACGGACGATTTCGGGCGCGATGCCCAGCTCGCCGCCTACCGGTCCTCGATGGGGCTTCCGCCGCTGTGAGAAGGACCTTGCCGCTTCCGGTCCGCGACCCCGCGGCCGGAAGCGGGACCGGCATCCTCGATCGACGAACGGACCGCGCATGGCCCGCGTGAGCTTGAAAGGCGTCGTGAAGAGATACGGCGCCGCGACAGTCATTCCCCGGCTGGATCTGGACATCGAGGATCGGGAGTTCGTCGTCCTGGTCGGGCCCTCGGGCTGCGGCAAGACAACGACGCTTCGGATGATCGCCGGGCTGGAACCGGTTTCGGAAGGCACGATCCGTATCGGCGATCGCGACGTGACCGACCTTCGGCCCGGGCTGCGCAACTGCTCGATGGTCTTCCAGAGCTACGCCCTTTATCCGCATATGACCGTCCGCGACAATATCGGCTACGGCATGCGCGTCCGGGGCGAATCCCGGGCGCGGATCGAGTCCAAGATCGCCGAGGCGGCCCGGATCCTGGGCCTGGAGCCTTACCTCGACCGCCGCCCGAAGCACCTGTCCGGAGGGCAGCGCCAGCGGGTCGCGATCGGCCGGGCCATCGTCCGCAACCCGGACGTCTTCCTGTTCGACGAGCCCCTTTCCAATCTGGATGCGAAGCTGCGCATCGAGATGCGGACGGAGATCAAGAACCTGCACCGGCGCCTGGAGAGCACGGTGGTCTACGTCACCCACGACCAGGTGGAGGCGATGACGCTGGCGGACCGGGTCGTGGTCATGAACAGCGGGGTGATCGAACAGATCGCCGATCCGATCACCCTCTACGAAAAGCCGGCGAACATGTTCGTGGCCGCCTTCATCGGTGCGCCCAGCATGAACTTCCTGGCCGTCAGGCTGACGGGCGACGCCGTCGAACTGGCGGACGGCACGCGCCTGCCGGTGCCGCAAGAGCGCGCGGCGGCCCTGGCCGGTTTCAATGGCCGTTCCGTCATGCTGGGACTGAGGCCCGAGCACATGGCCGGCGGCGAAAAGGGGCCGGCGGTGGTGACCCTGGTGCCGCGGACGATCGAGCCCCTCGGGCCCCACACCCTGGTGATCGGGGAACTGGCCGGGACGCGCATCACCGCCCAGGTCGACGCCCGTTTCCCTTGCCGGCCGGACGAGCCGACCCGGATCACCTTCGACATGAACCAAATGCATGTCTTCGACCGCGAGACCGGTAAGACGCTGTGACAAGGAACCGCAACCGCGCATCGACAGCCTGGGAAAGGGCGATGAGATGAGGATCGACAGCCATGTGCATTTCTGGCGGATCGAGCGGGGCGACTATCACTGGATGACGCCCGACCTTGCCACGATCCGGCGGGATTTCGGCGCGGCGGATCTCCGCCCGCTCATCGAACGGGCGGGGATCGACGGGGTGGTCCTGGTCCAGGCGGCCGCAACCGTCGCGGAGACGCGATTCCTTCTGGAACAGGCGGCGGCCTGTCGCTTTGCCCTAGGTGTCGTCGGCTGGGTCGACATGGAGGCCGCAGACGTGCACCGGGTTCTGGAGAGTTTGCGCGCGGACGCGCATTTCAAGGGCATCCGCCCGATGATCCACGACATCCCCCGGGAGCACTGGATGCTCGACGACGCGTTGCGGCCGGCGTTCCGCGCCGTCGTCGATTTCGACCTCTCGTTCGACTGCCTAGTGCGCCCCGCTCATTTGCCGGTGCTCCTGAAGCTCCTGGAACGGGAACCGGACCTCCGGGCCGTCATCTGTCATGGCGCCAAGCCCGATATCCGGTCCGGCGCCTTCGACCGTTGGGCCGCCGACATGGAGCGCATCGCCGACCGGACGCAGGCCTTCTGCAAGCTTTCGGGGCTGATCACGGAAGCCGGCGCCGGCTGGTCGGTCGACTCCTTGCGGCCCTATGTCGACCATCTGCTCCGCATCTTCGGGCCCGGCCGCCTCATCTGGGGCAGCGACTGGCCGGTCCTGACGATGACGGCCGGGTACGACGAATGGGTCGCGGTTACGGACAGTCTTCTCTCAGGCCTGTCCGCGGATGACCGGGCGAAGATCCTGGGGGACAACGCCCGGAAGGTCTACCGCCTGTGAGGGCGAGGGTTCAGGGCAGGAGCCCGCCCAGCGCTTCGAAAAGCGATTCCCGCTCCATCCCCGAAAGCGGGCGGAGCGGCGGGCGCAGGCGCGACCACGCATCCTCCCCGGTGCGGCGGGCGAGTTCCTCCTTGATCGCCGCGATCTGCGGCCGCTCCTGCATCAGCGCCCGCAAGGCGGTGAGCCGGGAGTGGGCCTCCTCCACCTCGGCGGTCACCGCCGGGTCGTCGAACCGGCGATGGATCGTGACCACATCCGAGGGGACGAGGTTGGAGATCGCGGTAATGGCGCCAGCGCCCCCGGCCTTCATCAGCGGGAGCAGGAGCGGATCGGCGCCGGCGAAGACCGAGAATCCGGGAAAGCGTGTGGCGAGATCCAGGATATGCTGGGGCTGGCCGCTGCTGTCCTTGATGCCGACCACCGTCTCCGCATGGCGGGCCAGCAGCCGTTCGATCAGCTCGAAGGGGATCGGCACGTGGGCGACCGGAGGAATGTGGTAGAGGAGGATCCGCAGCCGCGGATCGCCGACCCGGTCGATCACGGCCTGGTAGGAGGCCTCGAGCCCTTCGACCGTGACATCCTTGTAGTAGAAGGGCGGCAGCATCAGCACGGCCGCCACGCCGAGGCCGACCGCATGCCGTGTCAGCGCCACCGTGTCGGTCAGGGCCGCGCATCCGGTCCCGGGGACGAGACGGGAAGCCGGGATGCCGGCCTCGACCAGACCTTCCAGAAGGGCCATGCGTTCCTGAACCGAGAAGGAATTGGCCTCGCCCGTGGTGCCCAGGACGCTGATCCCGTCACAGCCAGCTTCGATCAGCCCTCGGCAGTGCGCCGCGAGGATGGCGGGGTCCGGCGTCAGATCCGGAGTGAGCGGGGTCGGGGCAGCAGGGTAGACGCCGCGGATACGAAGCTGGGCCATCGCGTAACCTTTCTTCGGAGCCGGTCGCCGTCCGGCACCGGTCACCTTAGTACGATTCCCCCGGCGATTGAACGGCCGCAGCCCCAAGTCTAGAGTCTCGGTCGACAGAGCAGCGATCGGCAATCGACGCGGGCCAGGGGTCCCGAATGCGAACCGGGATGAGCATCGCCGGTTTCGGCCCCGCTGCAAGCAAGTCAACCGGAAGAAGGAACCTGCCGCCGTGACCGGAACCCGTGAAGCCGAGACCGCAGGTCTCGATCTGATGGACCCGCCGGGCCTGCGACTTTTCCTCGATACCGCCGATCCGGCGGTCTGGGCGGATTTGCTGCCGCTCGGCATCTTCTATGGAGTCACCACGAATCCGACGCTGCTGCAGCGCGTCGGCACGCCCTGCACCGTCGTCGCGCTCCGCGATCTCGCCGCCCGCGCGGTCGACCTCGGTGCCGTCGAAGTGCATCTACAGGCATGGGGTGCGGAAACGCCCGCGCTTCTGGATGTCGGGCGGGAACTGGCGGCGATCGAGCCCGGCGTCGTGGTGAAGGTGCCGATCACCCGGCCCGGCGTCGCGGCCGCACGGGAACTTCTGGACGAGGGGGCGCGAGTGACCCTGACCGGGGTCTATGCCGTGCACCAGGCACTGATCGCTGCAGGTCTCGGCGCGGACTATGCGGCCCCCTATCTCGGCCGGATGAACGATGCCGGGCGATCCGGGCATGACGACATCGCCGCCATGCAGGAGATCCTCGACCGCCTGGGCGCCGGAACGCGGCTCCTGGTCGCCTCGGTGCGCAGCCTCGACGATCTGGTACACCTGGCCCGGCGCGGCATCGACACCTTCACCGTGTCGCCGACGGTGGCGGAAGAGCTGCTCCACGAGCCCCTGACCGCCCAGGCGGTCGACGCGTTCGAGGCAGCGGCCCGGCAAGGGGGAGGGGTGCGGTGATCGTCTCCTGCGGGGAAGCGCTCATCGACTTCGTGCCGATGGCGGGGGCCGACGGCACGCCCGGCTATCGCCCGTGTCCGGGCGGATCGCCCTGCAACGTCGCGGTCGCGGTCAGTCGTCTCGGCGCCCCGGCCGGGTTCCTCGGCCGCATTTCGACGGATTTCTTCGGCGATCTGCTGATGGCCACATTGCGTGAGAACGGGGTCGACTGCAGCCTGGTCCGCCGGGCCGATCAGCCGAGCACGCTCGGCTTCGTCAGCCTGGACGAGCGGGAGCCCGACTACGCCTTCTTCTCGAACGGCGCGGCCGACCGCAGCCTTGAACCGGCGGACCTGCCAAAGCCGCTGCCGGCCGGGATCGCGTGCCTTCAGTTCGGATCGATCTCGCTGATGCAGGAGCCGGCCGCGACGACCCTCGAGACACTGATGCGACGCGAGAGCGGGCGGCGGGTTCTGTCCCTCGATCCCAATGTCAGGCCCCGCCTGATCCCGGACCGCGAATCCTATCGCCGGCGGCTGGAGGACTGGATCGCGCTGGTCGACATCGTGAAGGTCAGCCGGGCCGATCTCGAATGGCTTTATCCTGGAATCCCAGCGGCGGAGGTCGCGACCCGCTGGTTCCGGACCGGGCCGGCCCTGGTGGTGGTCACCGGCGGGGAGGAGGGGGCCTTCGCGGTGAGCGCGACGGGGATTTCCCCGCCGGTCCGGGGCACTGCCGTGCAGGTGGTCGACACGGTGGGCGCCGGCGACACCTTCCATGGTGCCCTGCTGGCCTGGCTTTACCATGGCGGGCTGCTCAACCGCGACGATTTGAGGCGCCTCACCCCGGAGCAGGAGGTCGAGGCGCTTTCCTTCGCCAACAAGGCGGCTGCGATCACGTGCTCCCGCCGGGGCAACGATCCGCCGCGCATGGACGAACTGGAGCCATGACCATCAGGATCACGGACCTCGCGGTGCGGGACATCCGCTTCCCGACCTCGAAGCAACTGGACGGTTCGGATGCGATGAATCCGGATCCCGATTATTCCGCGGCCTATGTCGTGCTGAAGACCGACCGTCCGGAACTGGAGGGACACGGGCTCACCTTCACGATCGGCCGGGGAACGGAGATCGTGGCGGCAGCGGCCCGGGCGCTGGCATATCTGGTCGTGGGACAGCGCCTCGAGGATATCGCCGCCGACATGAGCGGATTCTGGCGCCACGTCACCGGCGACAGCCAGCTCCGCTGGATCGGGCCGGAGAAGGGGGCGATCCATCTGGCGACGGCTGCCGTGGTCAATGCGGTTTGGGACCTGTGGGCCAAGGCCGAGCACAAGCCCGTCTGGAAGCTTGTTGCCGACCTGAGCCCGGCGGAGTTCGTCCGTCTGGTCGATTTCCGCTACATCACGGACGCAATCACCCCCGACGAAGCCCGGGAACTGCTGGAGCGGCAGGCACCCGGCAAGGCAGCCCGCGAAGCGGAGATGCGGACCGCCGGCTATCCGGCCTATACGACGTCGGCCGGCTGGCTCGGCTACCCCGACGACAAGCTGCGCCGGCTGTGCCGGGAGGCGGTTGCCGCCGGATGGAAATACGTCAAGATCAAGGTCGGCGCCGATCTCGACGACGATATCCGCCGCTGCGCCATCGTGCGGGAGGAGATCGGCGTGGAGCGCCGGCTGATGGTGGACGCGAACCAGGCATGGGATGTCGACGCGGCGATTTCCTGGATGCATCAGCTGGCACCCTTCGATCCATGGTGGATCGAGGAGCCGACCAGTCCCGACGACATCCTGGGCCATGCGAGGATCCGGGCCGCGGTCCGCCCGATCGGCGTCGCGACCGGTGAGCACTGCCAGAACCGGGTCGTGTTCAAGCAGCTGATGCAGGCGGAAGGGATCGACTTCTGCCAGATCGACGCGTGCCGCCTCGGCGGCGTCAACGAGGTGCTGGCCGTGCTGCTGCTGGCGGCGAAGTTCGGGGTGCCCGTATGCCCCCATGCCGGCGGGGTCGGCCTATGCGAATATGTCCAGCACCTTTCCCTGATCGACTATATCTGCGTCTCCGGGCGGCTGGAAAACCGGGTCATCGAATATGTCGATCACCTGCACGAACATTTCCGGGACCCCGTGCGCATGGTGGGTGGCCGCTACATGCCGCCCGACGCCCCCGGCTATTCTATCGAGATGAAGCCGGAAAGCCTTCGCCGCTATGAGTTCCCGAACGGCCCGGCATGGTGCTAGGGTCCTCCTGCCTGTCCCGGGAGGGCTTCTTCATCAATCCAGAGAGATTTCGTGCTGGCACTCATTTTCAATATCCTCTGGCTGATCCTCGGCGGCCTGCCGATGGCGGCCGCGTGGCTTCTGGCGACGATACTGATGTTCGTCTCGATCGTCGGGATTCCTTGGGGACGCGCCTGCTTCAACATCTTCCTCTTCACGCTCTGGCCGTTCGGACGGGAGGCGATCGACCGGGAGGTGCTGACTGGCAAACCCGACCTCGGAACCGGTGTGCTGGGCGGCATCGGCAACGTCCTGTGGCTTCTGGTGGCGGGGATCTGGCTTGCCATCGGCCATGTCGTGGCTGCCATTGCCGACGCGATCACGATCATCGGAATCCCGTTCGCGATCCAGCATCTGAAGCTGGCCGGCGTCTCCCTCTGGCCGATCGGGAAGACGGTCGTGGACAAGGAGGTCGCAGCCGAGGCGCGTCGCCGCCGCGCCGCCGAGCAGGTCAGCGGGCTTCGCTCCTGACGTCCATCGTCCCGGCCCTCATGGCCTGATCCTCCAGGAGGCGGAGCATGTTCCGGGCCACGAGCCCGGAACTCTCCGCGTTCTGCCCGGTGACCAGGTTCTGGTCGACGACCGAGAATGGCTGGAAGGGCGGTCCCTTCACGAATTCCGCGCCCAGGTCCCGCAGCCGGTCTTCGAGCAGGAAGGGCACAATACCGTCCAGGCCCACGGCGCGCTCCTCCTCATTGGTGAAGGCGTTCACGCGCCGGCCCTGGACAAGAGGCGAGCCGTCGTCCTTGGTGGCGCCGATCAACCCCGCCGGGCCGTGGCATACGGCGCCGATGACGAGCCCGTCGAGGAAGGCGCGGGTGACTAGGTCGGCAAGAGTCCGGCTTTCCGGGAAATCCCACATCGCTCCGTGCCCGCCGGGCAGGAACACGGCATCGTACCGGTCCAACCGGACCGAAGCGAGGGGCAGGGAGGAGACGATTTTCGCCCCGGCCGCCTGGTCGCCCAGAAGCCGTTCGACGCTGGCGGTACGCGTATCCTCGTTGCCGACGCTGCGCGGGTCATAGACGACCTCGCCGCCCCTGATCGACGCCAGGTCGACCTCGAATCCGGCATCGGCGAAGATCCAGTAGGGCATCGCCAGCTCCTCCAGCCATACCCCCGTCCTGTCCCCGGTATCCCCGAGCTGGTCATGCGAGGTCGATATGATCACGACGCGGGGCGGTGCGTGAAGCGGCGGCTTGTCATGCATGATGGGCGGCCCTTTGGGAAATCGAACCCGTAACCCGCCGCGCCGCCGCGGGTTCCGGACCCTAGCGTCCGCCGTCGCCTTTGCCGCCGTAGTTTCCGCTCAGGAAGAAGTCCCATGCCCCATAGCCGGTCGCGCCGACGGCAAGCGCCAGCCATAGCGGATCCTGCTGCACCAGTTCGAAGGCAAGCCATGCCACGCAGGCGACCATCACCAGCAGGCGACGGTAAAGAGGGCGAAAGAAGGGATGCGGGGCAGGGCTCGACATCGCGATTTTGCGCAGTTGTTGAAAGTATTGCATAGTGCCCGCCCTCCATCGGCGCGGGAAGGGGTGGAACCCGCCCCCGCGACCCGTCTCGATACACCGCAAGGATCGATGCTGCTTCCCTCCGTCGACTACGCCGTCGAGGCGCCCCCCGCGCCGGGCACCCTGTCCGAAGTCGTGCCCGGAATCCTCTGGACCCGGATGCCCCTGCCGTTCGCGCTCGATCACGTGAACCTCTGGCTTTTGGCCGATGCGGACGGCTGGTGCGCCATCGATGCCGGCATCGCGACCGATCCCGTCCGGGAGCTCTGGGACGGAATTCTGGCGGGACCGCTGAGACAGCGGGGGCTGCGCCGGCTTCTCGTCACCCACATGCACCCCGACCATGTCGGGCTTGCGGGCTGGCTTGTCGGGCGCTCCGGGGCGGAGTTCCTGATGCCCCGCACCGAGTATCTGGCGGCCCATGCGGCCCGCGCCGAAATCACGCAGCCGGTTGTCGACGCGCAGCTCGGCTTCTACCGCCGGGCGGGCGTGCCGGAAGCGGTGATCCAGGCCGGACTGCGGAACCTGGGGCGGTTCCGCGCCGTCGTCTCCGCCCTGCCGGCGGAATACAGGCGGATCTGTCACGGGGACGAGATCGGGATCGGCGGCCGGACCTGGCGCGTCATCATAGGGGAGGGGCACGCCCCCGAAATGGCGTGTCTCTACAGCCGCGAGCTGAACGTTCTGATCGCCGCGGACCAGGTGCTCCCGCGGATCAGCCCGAACGTCAGCGTCTGGCCGTCGGAACCGTTCGCGGACCCCCTTTCCGAGTTTCTCGCGAGCATGGAGCGCTTCCGCGACCTGCCGCGGGACGTGCTGGTTCTGCCGTCCCATGGCCTGCCGTTCCGGGGCCTGCACGCCCGCATGGACGAACTCGTCGCCCATCATGCGGAGCGGCTGGAGGAAACCCTGGCCGCGTGCCGCAATCCCTGCACGGTCATGGACCTGGTCGAAATCCTGTTCAGGCGGCCGCTCGACGCCCATCAAATGGCCTTCGCGATCGGAGAGGCGGCGGCGCACCTCAATCATCTGGAGCGACAGGGGCGTCTCCTCCGCTCTGCGGGAGCGGACGAGGTCTGGCACTTCACGCTCGGCTGACGTCCGGCAATAGGGCGCGGCTTATGCCTTGTGATCGGCGACGAAGGCACCGCGCCGGCCGATCGGCTTCTCCTTGCCGACCGTCGTGTCCCTCAGGGTCTGTCTTTCCATCTCGGCGTTCAGCTCGGCGCCCAGAAGCAGGATATAGGCGGATAGGTACATCCACATCAGCAGGATCACGACCGCGCCCAGCGATCCGTAGGTCTCGTTGTAGCTGGCGAAATTGCGGACATAGATTGAGAAGCCGGCCGAGCCCAGGAGCCAGAGCAGGGTGGCGACGACGGCGCCCCAGCTCAGCCATTGCCACCGGGCGCCGCGGCGGCTGGGTCCGAAGCGGTAAAGGACGGCCATTGCGGTCGCGATGATGGCGGCCAGTATCGGCCAGCGCAGCAGGCTCAGCACCCATTCCAGCGTGCCGCCGATTCCGACCGCGGCGAAGACCGCCGGCATGACCACGACGCCGGCCACGGCCGTGATCGCCACCGCAACAGCGCCGAGCGTGAACAGAATGGCGGTCAGGTTCAGGCGGATGATGCCTCGCTTCTCCTGCTCGTGATAGGCGATGTTGAGGGCGGCGAAAAGCGTCTTGGTCCCCTTGGTCGCGCTCCAGAGCGCAAGGACGATACCGAATGCCGCGCCGAAACCGAGGCCGCCCCTGGGACCGGAGGCGACCTTCTGCAACTGGTCGTTGATGATCGTGAGCGCTTCCTGGGGGATGACGCCGCTCAGCGTCTCGGTCTGGTCGCGTACCTGGGCCGGGTCGGCGACTAGCCCATAGATCGACACGAGCGCGCCAAGCGCCGGGAAGAGGGCGAGGAGCCCGTAAAAGGCCACCCCGGCCGCGACGATGTCTATATTGTCGTTCGAGAGACATTTCCAGGTGCGGCGCAGGATCTCGATCCAGCCTCTCGACGGCAACTCTCCAGGGCTCCGCGCCTCCCGTCCGCGGTCCCCGTCAGCGATCGCTCCTTTCATGGCAGGTCGGGCTCCTGATCCCTGTCGGCCGTGGGCGAAAGCTCAACGGCAGCGGATGTCGGCCCGTTCCCGACGCTTGCGCGCCGGGCGTTCCTTTCCGATATGCAGCGCCTGTGATAACGATCACTGCGTGCTATCATGCGCCACCTAATGTGCTTTGATGCCGCTCCCGGGTGCCCGAATCGGGAGAGGCGTGACGCCAATCGGATCTGGCAGCCGAGGCTTCAGCGCGATTGCCGGGCCGGGTCGTAGCCCTCAATTCGTTCGTTCCGGATTTCCCATGATCAAACGATTTATCGTCGTTGCTGCCTTCTGTGGACTGTTGTTCGGCGGCCTGGTCTGGTTCAACAACTTCCGCGCGGCCGCCATTGCAGATTTCTTCGCCAATCGGCAGATACCCCCGGTCACCGTTTCGGCGGCCGAGGTCACGCGCCAGACCTGGCCCGATTATCTGCGGGCCATCGGCACCATCCAGGCCGTCGAGGGGGTGGAGCTGGCGCCTCAGGTCGCCGGCATCGTCAAGTCGATCACTTTCAAGCCGAACGATTCGGTCGAGGCGGGGCAACTCCTGATCCAGCTCGATGACGCCGTCGAGCAGGCGAACATCGCCCTCTACGAGGCCCAGCTTCGCCTCGCCCAGCGGACGCTGGAAAGGGTCTCGACCCTGCGCAGCCGCGGCAATGCCGCCGATGCCTCCTATGACGAGGCGGTTGCGCAGGTGGACCAGACGAGGGCCCAGCTGGAACAGACGCGGGCGATCATCGACCAGAAGAGCATCGAAGCTCCCTTCGATGGCATCGTCGGCATCGAGAGGGTCAACCAGGGGCAGTTCGTGACGGCGGGTACGCCGCTCGTCACCCTGCAGCGCCTCGACCGTGTCCATGTCGACTTCAGCCTTCCGGAAGCGCATATCGGCAAGGTCCAGCTCGGCCAAAAGGTCGAGCTCGAGATCGACGCCTATCCCGGCCGCACCTTCTCGGGCGAGATCACCGGCATCGACCCCAGGCTCAGCGCCACCAGCCGCACGCTCTCGATCCGCGCGACCTTGGACAATCCGGACGGCGCCCTCAGGCCGGGCGTTTTTGCCCGGGTCGCGGTCGTGCTGCCGGAGCGGCCGGACGTTCTGACGGTGCCGCAGACCGCCATCTCGTTCAGCCTTTACGGCGATACCGTATTCGTTATCAACGAGGTCGAGAACGAAGGCGGTGAGCCGTCGCTCGTCGTGGAGCAGAAGTTCGTTCGGGTCGGGCAGCGCCGCGGCAACGTGGCCGAGATCCTGGAAGGTCTGGAAGCCGGTCAACGGGTCGTGACCTCGGGTCAGCTCAAGCTCCAGAACGGCTACCCGGTCGCGATCGACAACTCGATCGACCCGGCGCAGTTCGTCTTCGGTTCCTGAAGCCGTGACCCCATGACCGTCCATCCGGACGGAAGCGAGCAAGTCCATGAACGTGTTTGACATCTTCGTCCGGCGGCCGGTTCTGGCGAGCGTGGTCAGCCTGCTGATCCTGCTGGTCGGGCTGCAGTCGGTGTTCACGCTCCCGATCCGGCAATATCCGGAAGTGGAAGAGTCCGTGATCACGATCACCACGGCCTATCCGGGGGCGAACGCGGACCTGATTCAGGGCTTCATCACCCAGCCGATCACCCAGGCGGTCATGAGCACCGAAGGGATCGACTATGTGAAGTCGACCAGCCGGCTCGGGACCAGCACCGTCACCCTTCACATGCATCTCGGCACCGATGCCGACACCGCGCTGACCGAGGCGCTGTCGAAGGTTCAGCAGGTGAAGAACGAGCTTCCGGCGGAGGCGGAGGATCCGGTCCTGGTTAAGGGCACGGGCGAGTCCTTCGCGCTGCTCTACATGGCGTTCCGCAGCGACGCGATGACGCCGGAGGAGGTGACGGACTATCTGAACCGGGTCGTGCAGCCGCGCATCGCCACGATCGAAGGCGTCTCGGAGGCCCAGATTCTGGGCGCGCGCACCTTCGCGATGCGCGTCTGGATCGATCCCATGAAGCTTGCCGCCCACAGTGTGACGGCCGCCGAGGTGGCAGCGGCGATCCGGGCGAACAACTTCCAGGCGGCGCCCGGGAGAACCAACGGCGAGCTGGTCGCCATCCCGATCAAGACCAGCACGACCCTGCAGACCCCGGAGCAGTTCGGCAATCTGGTGATCCGCGAGGACGGCGGGGCGCTCGTCCGGCTGAAGGACGTGGCCCGGGTCGAGTTCGGCAGCGAGACCAGCGACAGCAAGGTGATGTTCAACGGCGAGGAGGCGATCTTCATGGGGATCATGCCGACGCCATCGGCAAACCCGCTGGAGACGATCGCCCTGGTCCGGGAGGCGGTTCCGGAGCTCCAGCGCATCATGCCCCAGGGCATGGAGGTCGAAATCGTCTATGACGCGACCGAGGCCATCAACGACTCGATCGTCGAGGTGATGAAGACGATCGCCGAGGCGGTGGCGATCGTGCTCATCGTGATCATGCTTTTCCTTGGCTCGTTCCGGTCGGTCATCATCCCGGTCGTGACGATTCCCCTGTCGTTGATCGGAGTCTGCTTCTTCCTTCAGGCCCTCGGCTATTCGATCAACCTGCTCACGCTGCTCGCGATGGTGCTGGCGATCGGCCTGGTCGTCGACGATGCGATCGTGGTGGTGGAGAACATCCACCGCCACATCGAGGAGGGGATGAAGCCCATCGCCGCCGCCCTCAAGAGCCTGAGGGAGATTACCGGGGCGATCATCGCCATGACGATCACCCTGGCGGCGGTCTATGCGCCGATCGGGTTCACCGGCGGGCTGACCGGCGCCCTGTTCCGGGAGTTCGCGTTCACCTTGGCAGGCTCCGTCATCATCTCCGGGGTCGTCGCGCTCACGCTCTCGCCGATGATGGCGTCCCGGCTGCTGAAGCCGATCAACGGGCATCAGGACGTCGGGCGCTTCCAGCGGATCGTGGACGGGGTCTTCGCCCGTCTCCAGGGCTGGTACCAGCGGCGGCTGCACCGCACATTGGACTACCGGCCGGTGACGGCCTTTTTCGCAGCGGTCGTCTTCGTGAGCTGCGGATATCTCTTCCTCAACACCCAGACGGAGCTCGCGCCGGAGGAGGATGAAGGCGCCATCTTCGTTATGGCGAACGGTCCCAAATACGCGAATATCGACTACACGAACACCTTCATGGACAAGATCGTCAAGGAGGTGTTCCCGCAGATCCCCGAGTCGGACGTCTCATTCTCGATCACCGGCATCGACGGCCTTAACTCCGGCATCGCGGGGCTGAAGCTGACCTCCTGGGAGGAGCGCGACCGGTCGATCAGCGAGATCCAGCCGGAGCTGCAGCAGATGCTGGACGGGATCGCGGGAGTGCAGTCCTTCGCCTTCGCCATCTCCACCTTGCCCGGCGCGGGGGGAGGCCTGCCGGTGCAGTTCGCGATCAAGTCGCCGGACGCGCCCGAGGTCGTGGCCCAGGTGGCCGATCAGATCGCCGACGAGGCGCGGCGGAGCGGCCGGTTCATCATCGTCGACACCACGCTGAAATACGACAGCCCGGAGCTGATGGTGGAGATCGACCGCGACAAGGCGGCCGCGCTCGGGATCACGATGCAGGACATCGGGAATACGCTCGGCGTGCTGTTGAGCGAGGGCAACATCTCGCGCTTCGACGTCCAGGGACGCAGCTACGAGGTGATACCGCAGGTGGAGCGGCGGGACCGGCTCAATCCGGAAAATCTCAACTACTATTACCTGCGCTCGGCCAGCGGCGACCTCGTGCCGCTGTCGTCGGTGATCTCGCTAAACGTCACAAGCGCCGCCAATGCGCTGACCCAGATGAACCAGATGAACGTCTCGGTGGTGCAGGGCATCCCGATTCCGGGCGTGACGCTGGGGGACGCACTGGCCTTCCTGCAGGAGACGGCCGACCGCATAATGCCCCAGGGGTTCAGCTACGATTATGAAGGCCAGCTTCGGCAGCTCGTGACCGAAGGCAACGTGATCCTGATCGCCTTCGCGTTTGCGATCGTCGTGATCTATCTGGTCCTGGCGGCACAGTTCGAAAGCTTCCGGGATCCGATCATCGTGCTGGTGTCGGTTCCCATGTCGATCTGCGGGGCATTGATTCCGCTCAATCTGGGGCTCGCGACGATCAACATCTATACCCAGGTCGGCCTGATCACCCTCATCGGCCTGATCAGCAAGCACGGCATCCTGATGGTCGATTTCGCCAACAAGATGCAGCTCCAGGGCATGTCGAAACGGGATGCGATCGAGCATGCAGCCGCGATCCGGCTGCGGCCCATTCTGATGACGACGGCGGCCATGGTGCTGGGCGTGCTCCCGCTTCTGGTTGCCAGCGGTCCGGGCGCCGCCGCGCGCTTCTCGATCGGCCTCGTGATCGCGGCGGGCATGACGATCGGGACGCTCTTCACGCTGTTCGTCGTGCCGATGGTCTATACCCTGCTTGCGACAGAAAAGCGGGAAGGGGAGCTCGAGGCGGCATCCGCCGTGCCGGCGCCCGCGGAATAGGGGGGCCGGCAATTTGGTCGATGCGACAGCAGGGGCGGCCAGCGTGCCGCCCCTCGATTGTATCGCTCTCCCTAAGATGCCTCTTCTCATTGAACTGATTGCCTCGATCTGATAGGGACAATCGAACTTTTGTCCCCGCATCTTGAAGCTGGATCGAGACAATGTGGGTGCCGTCGCTCAATGACCGGCCAGGTCCGAAATATCTGCGCATCGCGGATGCCCTGGCGGAGGATGTCTATGCCGGCCGCCTGTCCGCGGGCGACCGGTTGCCGACCCATCGCGATCTGGCATGGCGGCTCGGCGTAACCGTCGGCACCGTGAGCCGCGCCTATGCCGAGGCGGAAAGGCGCGGCCTCATCGTCGGCGAGGTCGGCCGCGGCAGTTTCGTGCGGCCGGGCGCGCGCTCGGCCGCGACCCTGGACATGCCGAATGTCGGCGGCAGCCAGGTGATCGAACTCGGCATCAACCGGCCGCCTTCGCATATCAATGCGCCGGAATTCGCCCAGGCCCTGGCCGAACTGTCGCGCAGCGGGGATCTGGCCGCGCTGATGAACTATCAGGCTCACACCGGCAAATGGGAACACCGGGTCGCGGGTGCCGCCTGGCTCAGCCGGCGGGGGCTTTCGGTCCCGGCGGAACAGGTGCTGCTGACCAGCGGCGCCGAACATGCGATCGCGGCGGCCCTCACCGGCCTTACCGACCCGGGCGATCCGGTGCTGGTCGAGGAACTGACCTGGTCCGGGGTGCGGGCGCTTGCCAGCCTGCAGCGGCTCACGCTGAAACCCGTCGAGATGGACGAGCACGGCATGCTGCCGGACGCCCTGGAGGCCGCGTGCAAGAGTTCCGGCGCTCGTATTCTGTATACGATGCCGACGGTGCACAATCCGACGACCGCGATCCTGCCGACCGACCGGCGGCTGGCGATCGCAGACATCGCCAGGAAGTACGAGATCACCATCATCGAGGACGATGTCTACGGCTTCCTGGCCGAGGACGTGCCGCTGCCGCTGGCGGCCTACGCGCCGGAGCGGACGATCTATATCACCGCCGCGTCGAAGAGCCTGGCGCCCTGTCTCAGGGTCGGTTTCGCCGTCGTGCCGACGGACCGTCTCGGGCGCTTCAGCGCCGCCAGCCGGGCGCTCAACTGGATGGCGCCGCCGCTGATGGCCGAGATCGTCGCCCGCTGGGTGGACGACGGCATCGCCGACCAATTGGCGGACCGGATCGTGCGCGAGACCCGGGCCCGCCAGCGGGTCGCGGCCGAATCCCTGAAGGGGCTGGACTACCAGTCCTGCCCCGCCAGCTTCCACGTATGGCTCCACCTGCCCGAGCCGTGGCGCGCGCAAGACCTGGTTTCCGCGGGGCGGGCGCGGGGGATCTCCATGACCTCGACCGAGCTGTTCGTGCCGGGACGTTTGGAAACGCCCCATGCCGTCCGTCTGTCCGTCTCTGCGACCCTCGACCAGGCGGAGCTGGCCCAGGGACTGTCGATCCTCTCCCGGATGCTGAAGGAGCCTCCGGAACCCTGCCTTGCGGTGGCGTGACTCGGACCTCCTCACCCAGAACGATGGCCGAACCTTGAACATCCTCTCCATCCAGTCCTCGGTGGCCTACGGCCATGCCGGCAACAGTGCCGCGGTTTTTCCGCTGCAGCGGTTGGGCGTCACCGTCTGGCCGGTCAACACCGTCCAGTTCAGCAATCACACCGGCTACCCCCAGTGGCGGGGGCCGGTTTTGTCGGCGGAAAACGTCGCCGATGTGATCCGCGGGATCGAGGAGTTGGGCGTATTCCCGACGTGCGACGCTGTCTTGAGCGGCTATATGGGCGACGCCTCGCTGGGGCGGGTGATCCTGGACGCGGCCGCCCGGGTGAAGGCGGCGAACCCAAAGGCGCTCTACTGTTGCGACCCCGTGATGGGCGACGTGGACACGGGCTTCTTCGTTCGCCCGGGGATTCCCGACTTCATGCGCGACCAGGCCGTCGCCGCTGCCGACCTCATCACGCCCAACCAGTTCGAACTGGAGTTCCTGACGGGGATGCGGATCTCCGGCCTGGAAGACGCCCTCGAGGCGGCAGACCGGGCGCGGGCGCTCGGTCCCGATCTCGTCGTGGTCACCAGCCTCCGCCGGGCGGATCGCGAGCCGGACACGATCGAACTTCTGGCCGTGTCCGGCACCGGGGCCTGGCTGGTCGCAACGCCGCTGCTGCCCATATCGGCAAGCGGGACGGGCGACGCCAGTTCCGCCCTGTTTCTCGCGCATTACCTGAGGACGGGAGATCCCGCGGCGTCCCTGTCGCGGACCGCATCCTCGATCTTTGCGATTCTCGAAGCGACCCTCCGGGCGCAGACCTGGGAAATCCAGCTCATCGCCGCCCAGGACAGCATCGCCAATCCCCCCGACCGCTTTCCGGCGCGCCGGATTCGCTAGGGGGAATGGGATGAGAAACGGGATGTCGACGGGCAACGCCTCGCCGTCGGCCAGGTCGGCATCGTCGGATACGGCCGCCTATCTCATTCTCGCCGTTTCGATCCTGTTCATGTCGTCGAACGTCGTGATCGGAAGGGCCGCGGTCGGATCCGTGCCGCCCGTCGGTCTCGCCTTCTGGCGTTGGACCGTCGCCTTCCTCATCCTGCTGCCCTTCGCCTCGTCCGGTCTTCTTCGCCATCGCCGAATTCTCCTGGCCCAATGGCCAAGGTTGCTTGCCCTGGGCGCTCTCGGCATGGGCATCTGCGGCGCCGTGGTCTATGTGGGGCTCCAGCAGACGACCGCGACCAATGCGGGCCTCATCTATGCCTCCTCGCCCGTGCTCATCGTGCTCATCGGCGCGACGCTGTCGGGCGAGCGCATCGGACTGCGCCAGTTGGCCGGCATCGTCCTGGCCCTTTCAGGCGTCGCCACGATCCTGACGCGGGGGAATCCGGCCAGCCTTCTGGGTCTGACCTTCAGCGGCGGCGACCTCCTGATCCTCGCCGCCACCGTGTCCTGGGCGGCCTATTCGGTGCTGCTCAGGCGCATCGGCGCTGTCGTTCCGACGATCCCGCTGTTCGCGGCGATCGCTCTGGCCGGAATTCTGGTCCTGTTGCCCTTCTATCTGTGGGAGACGCTGGCCGGTCGCGTCGTCGATCTCACCTTCGATACCGCGGCCAGCATCGGCGGCCTGGCGCTGATCTCGTCGGTGCTGGCCTTCTCCACCTATCAGAAGGGCGTCGCGATCGTCGGGCCCAGCCGCGCGGGACCGTTCATGTATATGATGCCGGTCTGGGGTGCCGTTCTCGCTGTGACATTCCTTGGCGAATCCTTCGAACCCTATCACGCGGTCGGGTTCGCGCTCGTTCTGCCGGGGGTCGCGTTCGCGACGCTTGCCCGGTCGGCCCGACGGCCGGCCGCGGACTGACAGGCCGCGCCCATGGGGCGCGAAGGCGGGGCAAAGCCGCTATACTCGCGGGCGAACGACGCCTTTCTACGGACGATCATGCCGGGAATCATATCGACACTGCTTCTCCTGGCGGTTCTGCTGATCCTCGCAAGTCTGCTCCAGCCCGTGGCGCGGCGGCTGGCGCTGCCCCATTCCGTGCTGGTTGCGGCGCTCGGCATCGGCCTCGGCGCGCTCTCGGTGTTCTCCGTCCGGGTCGACGGGCTGGGGCCCCTCGGCGACATTGTGACGACGCTGTCGGAAGTCCATGTGACGGCCGATGCGATCCTCTATGTCTTTCTTCCGGTGCTTCTGTTCCAGACCGGCCTCACGATCGACCTCCGGCAGATGCTGGACGAGCTGGCACCGATCCTGCTGCTGGCGATCGTCGCCGTCATCGTCTGCACGCTGTTCGTCGGGTATGCGCTCGACGCCGTATCGACGGCCGGGCTGATCGTCTGCCTGATGGTCGGGGCTATCGTGTCGACGACCGACCCGGTGGCCGTGACGGGGATATTTCGGGATCTCGGCGCGCCACGGCGCCTGTCGGTCCTGGTCGAAGGCGAAAGCGTGTTCAACGACGCCGCTGCGATCGCCCTGTTCACGGTCCTGGCCGGGGTGCTGACCAGCGACGCGAGAGAAGGGGTTGCCGACGCGGCCTTTCTGTTCGCCAAGGCGTTCCTCGGCGGGCTGGTGGTCGGATTCATCGCCGCCTGGGCGGCGCCCTGGCTGCTTCGGCCGGTTGCGGGCCTGCCGCTCGCCGAAGTGACGGTGACCGTGGGGCTTGCCTATCTGATCTTCATTCTGGCCGAACATTTCTTCCAGGTCTCCGGCGTGGTGGCCGTCGTGACGGCTGCCCTGGTGACAGGATCGACCGGCCGGACGCGGCTGAGCCCGGCGAGCTGGCAACACCTCCTCGAGATGTGGAACCAGCTCGGCTTCTGGGCGTCGACGCTGATCTTCATCATCGCCTCGATGGTGGTGCCGCGCTTTCTGTCCGATGTCGGCCATGCCGACGTGCTGCTGCTCCTGACCCTGGTCGTGGCCGCGTTCGCCGCCCGGGCTGTCGTGCTCTGGGGGCTTCTGCCGCTGCTGACGGCGGCCCGTCTCGCCCATGCGGTCGACCATCGGTTCCGCGGAGTCATCCTCTGGGGCGGCCTGCGCGGGGCGGTGACGCTGGCCCTTGCTATCGCCGCGACCGAGAACCCGCTCCTGTCCCCGGACGCGAAGCGGTTCATCGCCGTTCTGGCGACCGGCTTCGTCATCTTCACGCTGATGATCAACGCGACCACGCTGCGGCCGGTCATCCGCATGCTGGGCCTGGACCGGCTCGGCCCTGTGGACGAAAGCCTGCGCAACCGGGCGATCGCTCTCGCTTTGGAGAATGTCGCCGACCGGACGGCCGATCTTGCCAGGGCCTATCACCTGTCCCGCGACACCGCGGCGGAGACGATCAACGCCTATCGGGTGCGCAAGCGGCTTGCGGATGCGGACGCCACCGACACCTTCTCCGGCGCGCAGCAGATCGGGGTCGGCCTGATCGCCCTGGCCGCGCGGGAGGAGAGGCTTTATCTCGAGCACCATGCGGAGCAGGTAATCTCGCAGCACGTGCTGGCACGGCTGATCGCGTCTGCCGGACGCATTCAGGACGGCGCCCGATCCGGCGGCCTGGAGGGATATCTCCGGGCGGTCGACCGAAGCCTTGCCTTTCCGGCGGGGTTGAGGATCGCCAGCCTGCTGCAGCGGAACTTCCAGATCCAGAGGCCGCTGGCACGGACGCTTGCCGACCGGTTCGAGGCGCTGCTGATCGGCCGGATGGTGGTCGAGCAGCTCATCGCCTTCACGCGCTCGACGCTGAGCCCCGTTCTGGGCTGGGAGGTGGCGGAAAGTCTGACCGGGATGCTCAAGCACCGGCGACAGGAATGCGAGCGGGCGATCGAGGCGCTGCGTCTGCAATATCCGGACTATGCGGGCGCGCTGGAGGAGCGGTTCCTGCATCAGGCGGCCTTGCGCCTCGAGGAACGGCAGTACCGGGCGCTTCTGGACGGTTCGGTGATCAGCCAGGAAATCTTCACGGACCTCAAGCGCCGGATGGAGGCCGACTGGGAGGCCGTCAAACCCCGTCCCACGCTGGATCTCGGCCTGAGGACGGGCGAGCTGGTCCGGCGCTTCCCGATGTTCGACGGCCTCTCAAACGCGGAATTGAACGCGATCGAGAGGCTGCTGCGCCCCCGGCTGACCTATCCGGGCGAGGTCCTGATCCGGAAGGGGGAACGCGGCGATACGATGTACCTGATCTCGTCCGGGGCAGTGGAGGTCGACCTAGCCTCGGGTCCGGTGCGTCTCGGAAGCGGCGACTTCTTCGGGGAACTCGCGCTTCTGACGAACCGGCGCCGGACTGCGGATGTGGTCTCGATCGGGTACAGCCGCCTCCTCGGCCTCGCCGGGCGGGACTTCCGGCAGTTCCTGAAGGGGCATCCCGACATCCGTAGGCGGATCAGGGCCGTTGCCGAGGAAAGGCTGAGGCAGCCGGACGAGACCGCCGCCTGAGCCAGGCATCCGGCGCCCGGGGCCGGTCGGTCCGGCCGTCAGGCCCCGAATTCCAGGATCACGGCGAAATGGTCCGAATATTCCTGGTGACGCACCCTGACGTTGGACCCCGCGGCCAGCGCCTTCGAGCAGAAGCAGAGATCCAGGGCCATCGTATTGCCGCTGAAGACGAAGGTGGGGGCGGTCGGATCGCTCACCAGCTCCAGGTCGCCCTGCTCGAGCAGCGGGGCCAGCTCCTGATGGCCGTCGAAGATGTTGAAGTCCCCCAGCACGATGACGTTGCCTTCGGTGTCGTCGATCACGCGCCGCAGTTCCTGGAACTGTTCCCGGCGCACGGCCCGCCGGAGAGAGAAATGGGCGAAGAATACGGTCAGTCCCGGCGCAAGCTTGATCTTGTAGATGAGCCGTTTCGTCCCGACGGTGAAGTAGATCTTCTCGTAGTCGAGCGACCGCTTGGACAGAAAACCGTTGCACTTGCCGCTAGAGACCGGCAGGCGCCGGAGAAGGCTGGTCGAACCGTACTTGTTCTCGATGTCGTGCCAGGCATAGGTCGGGCCGACCAGCACGCTCATCTGGTTGAAGAACGCCGTGTTGACCGACCCTTTGTCGATCTCGATCAGGCAGCAGAGATCCGGGTCCTCCTCATGGATCAAGGCCTTCAGCTGATCGATCGCTCGCCGCTGCACCCGCCGGGGGCAGTAGAGGTATCGGTACGAGTGGCGCACATGGCTGCGCAGCGAGCCGTCGATGCCTCGCGCATAGCCGACATTGCTCAACATGATCCGGTAGCGGGTGGATTCGGGCCGCCCTTCCGCCGTACCGTTCACAGAAACGTCTTGATCGGCCTGCCGATCAGTCCGGCGATCTTTACTTTCAAGGATCGGTTCTTCCATTCCTCCAGCGTCACCTCTCTCGCACTTCTTAGATCCTCCTGGAAGTGCCGCTTCAGGTCCAGGGCAAACGCCCTCTTGGTCGTGATCAGATTGCCTTCGTGGTTTCCGAAGAAGCTCAGGTAATCCAGGTTCGAACTGCCGACCGTCGCCCAGCGGTCGTCGACGACGATCGTTTTCGCATGAATCATGGTGGGCCGGTACGCATATACCCGCACCCCTGCCTTCAATGCCGGTCCCCAGTAGGAACGCGAGACCAGGCCGACAACGGCGTGGTCGCTCTGTTCCGGGACGAGAAGGCGGACGTCCACGCCGCGCCGGCAGGCGCGTCGCAGATGCCGGAAGAACCGATGGTCGGGCACATAATAGGGTGTCGTGAGATATATGTAATGTCTCGCCCGGGCGATAGCCGCCAGGAAGTGCCTATAGATCGGATTGCGGTGGACGCCCGGCTGGTTCGTCACGAACGTCATGTCCTCCGCCCCGACCGCACTTGGGGAAGGAGCGGGCGCCGTCGACTCGTCCAGCCGACGCCAGAGGCCTTCGAAGGCGAAGCCGATCTCTGCGCCGATGCGGCCCTCGAGCCTGACATGCGTGTCGCGCCATGCGGCCATCGCGGCGTCGATGCACACGCCGCCGACATGGGCGACCGTCCCGTCGATCAGCGCCAGCTTCCGGTGATCGCGGCGCGACCAGGAGGCGAGCCGGCCGAGGCGCCAGGGGCTCAGGGGATTGTAGAAGCGCACCTGGCAGCCGGCCGAGATCATCATCCCGGGCAGGTCGGAGTTGTAGAAATCGATACTACCCAGCATGTCACAGAGAAGCCGCACGCGGACGCCCGCCCGCGCCCGTTCGGCCAGCGTTTCGGCAAAGCGTCGTCCGCAGGGATCGTTGCGGAAGATGTACTGCTCGAAGTCGATGGTTGACCGGGCGCCTGCGCAGTCGGCATGCAATTCTTCCCAGGCCTCCGCGGCCGTTAGGCGGAAGCGCCAGCCCGTAGTGGTGCCGGAGGCCGCCCGATACCGCTGCAAGGATCCGGCTCGATCCGGCGCAGCTCCGGCTGCCCCGGCCAAAGACGTCCGGGCAGTGGATGGCTGGGGTCCAGGAGAGTTGTGCGGCATCTTAAAGAATTGAAGGTAAGTTTTTCTTAACTTTACTTACGAAATTGCGCGGGTTACGTGTCTGGACTGATTGCAAGAATCCGGCGGATTGGATAGTTTGCAGGAAAAGCTCACGACAATATCGAAGGGTGGTCCACAGGGAGCGGCCGGATCTCGGCTGTCATTTAAGAAGCCAGGCTGGGCATTGGAAGCCCCGGCGTCTTTCGATGCCGGACGGTGCGTTGCGTGCGCGGTGATTTCCGATCGGATTGCCGAAGCTTGACAAGGTGGAGATCCATGGCGCGATCAACCTCCACCATGAAGGTCGCCCTGGGGCGGATATTCAAGGACCGGCAGATCCTGATCCGCTCGGAACAGGCCGTCCGCTTCGTGAAGCTGCGGCGACGGGACCAGGTCTTTGCGCTCGGGGTGGTGGCGGCGCTGGTCGCCTGGGGCGGCGGTGCAACCCTCGCCTGGATGCAGGAGCGGGGACGCTCGGCCGATCTGGCGTCTCAGATCCTCGACCTGGAAATCGGCTACGCCCGCCTGATCACCGATTTTGCCGCCAGCCGTCCCTCCGTGCTGGAGACGGCCGAAGGGCTGGAACGCGGGACTTCCATCTCGCGCCATATCATCGAACGCAACAATGAGTTGGAGCGGCAGCTCGAGACGGTAAGCTCGGCGCTTGCCGAAAGCGAGGCCGTCCGGTCGCGCGAGGAAGCCCGACGCCAAGAGATTCTGGCGCGCATCGATGAGCTGGAAGTCGAACTGGCGGCGGCCGGTCGGGAACGGATGCGTCTCGAAAGGCACCTCAGCCGGCTGTCCGCCGAACGAGACCGTCTGGCGGAGGAGGGGAGCGCATCGCGCGCGAAAGTCGCGGAGCTGGAGCAGGCGCTGGGCGCGGTGAGCGCACGCGCGCACGGCCTGGAAGACCAGATCGAACAGCTTACCACCGCGGTGCGAGGCGCTCACGACGCGATCGCCACGGCTGCCAGGGAGCGCGGAATCGTGGCCGAGGAACTGGCCCGGGCCGAGGAGCGCATCGCGAGGGAGAGCGGCGAGGCGGACGCGATGCGTGCGCTTCTTCGCGCGACCTACGCCGCCGTGGTCGAGCGGTCGCACGCACAGACCCTGCTCAACGCCGAGAATGCCGCGCTCAAGGGCCAAGTGGCGGGCCTGGAAAGCGAGCTGGACAACATTCGCAACGCACAGGAACAGCTGTTCGCGGAGCTGCGTCAGCGCACGGACGACCATATCGCCAAGGTCGAGGAAGGGCTGTCTTTCACCGGCCTGGACATCGACAGCCTGATCGAAGAGCTTCGCGCGGACGTAATGCCGGGCGCCGGCGGTCCGATGATCCCAATGGCGGCGGATGCGCCCGACGATGTCGGCGACCTGGACGGCGTGGAACTCATCGGGCTGGTCAGCCGGGCAGCCGAGCTGCAGCAGGTGATCAGCCGGCTGCCCCTTGCCGTCCCATTGCGCGACACGTACCAGTTGTCCAGTTCCTTCGGTTCACGCCGGGACCCGTTCACCGGGCGCAGATCGGCCCATCACGGCCTGGACTTTGCCGCTCCGCGCCGGACGCCCGTCTATGCGACGGCGCCCGGCACCGTCATCACCGCCGGACGCAGCGGAGCCTTCGGTAACCTCGTCGAGATCGATCACGGTCTCGGCGTGATCACACGTTATGCCCATCTTCACCGGATCGACGTCTCGGTCGGTGATGAGGTCGCGGTCAACGACCGGATCGGCCAAGTCGGAACGACCGGCCGCAGTACCGGGCCGCATCTTCATTACGAGATCCTGGTGGATGATCGGCCGCGCAATCCAGCAAACTTCCTGAAAGCGGGGCAGCATGTTTTCCAGGTCTCAGAGTAGCTCGAAGAAGCAGGTAGCTTCCGGATCGGTGCCGTCGATCATCAGCGCGGACATGCGTGTGGCCGGCGATCTCAAGACCGAGGGCGATATTCAGGTCGATGGCGTCGTCGACGGCGACATTCATTCGACCAGCATCAGCATCGGCCGGACGGCCGAGATCAATGGCGAGATCATCGCCGACACGATCCGGATCTGGGGCAAGGTGAAGGGCCGGATCTGCGGTCGGGACGTTGCCCTGCTGGAAACCGCCGAGGTCCAGGGCGACATCGTGCACGAGACGCTCGAAATCTCGCGCGGCGCCCGTTTCGACGGCATGGTGAAGCGTCAGGACGCCGGGACCGGCCTCGCGGCCGAGGACCACAAGCAGCCGAGGATCAATCTGGTCGTCGCGGAGGGCGGCGAGGAGGAGGCAAGCCTCTCCGCCTGACCCCTCCCGCCGATGCCCGCGCCGTCCTAGCCGGCGAGGGCTTCGGCAAAGAGCCGCCCGTCGACATTTCCGCCCGAACAGACGACGACGGCCGTCGTTCCGGCAAGATCGATCCTCTTGTCCAGGATGGCGGCCAGACCGACCGCGCCGCCGGGTTCGACGACCAGCTTCAGCGTCTCGAACGCGACTGCCATGGCGCGGCGCACGGCTTCGTCGCTCACCACCAGCCCGCCCGCCAGGGTGCGGCGGTTGACCGCGAAGGTGAGCGTACCCGGCGAGGGCGCGAGGAGCGCGTCGCAGATCGAGCGCGCGCCCGGCGAATTCTGAACCGGTTCGCCGGCGCGCAGCGACCGCGCCATATCGTCGAAACCCTCCGGCTCGACCGAGTAGACGGGGACCCCCGGCAGACGTTCGGCTATTGCCGTGGATACGCCGGCAACCAGGCCGCCACCACTGCAGGGGACCAACACCAGGTCGGGGCGGACGCCAAGGGCATCGGCCTGTTCGGCGATCTCCAGCCCGATCGTTCCCTGGCCGGCGATGATTTCAGGATCGTCGAACGGAGGGACCAACTCGGCCCCCGTTTCGGACACGATGCGCCGGCTGATCGCCTCCCGGTCCTCGCGGTCTCGGTCGTAGGTCACGACCTCCGCGCCGAGCGCGCGGGTGTTGTTCAGCTTGATGAGCGGCGCGTCGGCCGGCATCACGATCGTCGCGCGGACGCCATGAAGCTGCGCGGCCGCGGCAACGCCCTGGGCGTGGTTGCCGCTGGAGAAGGCGACGACGCCACGGATCCGGCGTTCCGGCGGAAGCGCGCTCAACTTGTTGTAGGCGCCGCGGAACTTGAAGCTTCCGGTACGCTGCAACGGCTCGGCCTTGACCAGTACCCGACCGCCGGCGAGGCGGTTGAGCATCGGCGATTCCAGCAGCGGCGTGCGCACGGCGATGCCGGCAAGGCGGTCGGCGGCCCGCTCGATGTCGCGGAGTCCGGGCAGAGTGGCGTCTGTCGTTCCGTTCATTGGCGTCGTTTCCGGTCGAGGGATTTGCCCGAGGAGGACTGGCAGCGTTGCCCCGAGACGGGGCGCTTGTCCAGACCCATCCTGGGCAAATCCATGATCGGCCGTCGATCGGTGCCGGCGATCACCGCATAAGGTCGCGCTCGAGCCCGCCCAGCTCGGGCGAGCCGCCGAGGCGCATCCGATAGACTTGCGTGTTCTCCAGCACCCGCTGGACATAGTTGCGCGTCTCGGACAGCGGGATCGCCTCTATCCAGTCGATCACCTGGTAGAGATCCATGGCGCCGCCTCGCGGGTCCCCCATCGTCTCCAGCCATCCGGCCACCCGGTTCGGTCCGGCATTGTAGCCGGCGACCGCCAGAACATACGACCCGCGGAATCGTTCGATCTGGTTCGCGAGATAGGTCGATCCCAGGAGGACGTTGTGCCTGGCGTCGTCCGTGAGGCGGCTGGTCGAATGATCCACGCCCATGCGGGAGGCGAGGGAGTCCGCGGTCGCCGGCATCAACTGCATCAGGCCGCGGGCCCCCGCACGGCTGACCGCGCGCGTGTTGAACTCGCTTTCCTGGCGGATCAATGCCAGCACCAGGGCCGGATCGGCCCTCCGGTCCGAAGTCTCGAAGGCATGGACCGGGAAGGAGGCGTCGACCAGGGTGAGGCCGCCGCGGACGGCCTGCTTGCCGACCCGGACGGCAATGTGATGAAGCTGCAGGTCGAGCGCCAGATCGCCGACCAGCGTAAGGGTGATCGGATCGTCCTGAACCGAGGCCAGCCGCTGCAGGAATTGCTCCGCTCTCGCCAAGTCCCCGATCTGGTGAAGCATCCGGGCGATCTGCACGAGTTCGAGACCGGCGAACGCGACCCGGGCTTCCTGCGGCACGGAAGGCGACCCGCTCAGGCTGGTTACCGTGGGGAGACCAAGCTCGCCCGCCGCGAGCTGTCCATAGAACACCGTGTCGTACTGCGCGGCGACCCGATACCAGCGTTCCGCCTCAGCGGCCTCGCCTAGGGCCGCATAGGAGCGGCCCAGCCAATAGGCGCCCCGGGCAAGGCTGATCGGCGTGCCGACCACCTCGTACATCCGGGCAAAATGGTCGATCGCCCGCGCCGGATCGCCGAGATAGCGCAGGGCGATCCAGCCGGCCAGCCACTCGGCTTCCGACAGGGTCGAGGGATCGTCCTGCCGGTGGCCGCTCGCGACGGCGTAGGCCCCGGCATAGTCGCCGCTGTTGAACAGCCGCCGTGCCAGGATGGACCGCTCGGTCCACCAGGCGGAGGGGCGGGACACGACCTGCGGCTGCCCGGAGAGGAGCTCGATCGCTCCGTCCGTCCGGTCCGCGCGCCTGCGCCAGCGGACCCGTTCGTAGACCAGACCTTCATCCCCGGCGAGATGGGCGGGCACGCGGGCGAGGGCGGCGTCGACCCCCGTTTCCTGTCCAGCCAGCTTCAGCCGCGCCTCGGCGAGCGCGCGCCTGCCTTCATCGACGAGGGGGAACATCCGTCGCGCTTCGTCCGCGCGCCCCGCCCAGAGGAGATTGTCCAGCCGCGCCCAGTGCTCTTCGGCGCCGAGCGCGGCGCCGTATTCGGCAAGCAGCCGCTGCTGCTGCGTCGAGGTGACCGGGATCGACACCCACCGATCGCGGATGAAGGCGAGCGCGTCGCCTTCGCGACCGATTGCGCGTAGCGCGGACGCGTAGCGCATCACGGCATCGAAGGTCTGGGGCGGGTAGGCGTCGAACCAGGCGGCGACCTGATCGGCCGGCAGCCCGGGAGGCATCGTGCGCTCCGCCTGCAGCCTGAGCGCTCCCAGTCCGGGCCAGGAAGGATTCTGGGTAATGAACCCGGCGATCTCCTGGAAGGAGAAGGGGGTGTCCGCCCGGCCGAGATCCAGCCAATGGATGACCTTGGCGGGCAGCGGGTCTTCGGCCTGGCGGGCGAGCGCGCGAGCGTCGTCCCAGGCCCCGCGCTCGGCCGCTTCGAAGGCCCGCGCATAGATCTGCGCGTCGCGGTCGGAGAGCGGCGCCTGCGCGGCCGCGTGCACCGTGACGAAGGCCGAAGCCAGCGCCAGGAATCCGGCAGCCAGAAGGCCGGTCGCACGCTTGGCAAGCCCGAGCCGAGGGGCTATGTTCTCGCCCTTTCTACGGGCTCGGCCCATGGGGGATGCATCATGTTCAAGGGCTCCATCGTCGCGCTGATCACGCCCTTCACCGAAAGCGGTATCGACGAGAGCGGATTCCAATCCTTCGTCGACTGGCAGATTGCCGAGGGAACGGACGGCCTCGTGCCGGTCGGAACCACGGGAGAGTCGCCCACGCTGAGCTACGAGGAGCATCGGCGCGTGGTCGATCTCTGCATCGAGGCGGCAAAGGGGCGGGTGCCGGTCATTGCGGGAACGGGCTCGAACTCGACCGAAGAGGCGATCGCGTTCACCCGCCACGCCGCGAAGGCCGGCGCTGATGCCGCCCTGATCGTGACGCCCTACTACAACAAGCCTTCGCAGGAAGGTCTTTATCACCACTTCAAGGCCATCCACGATTCTGTTGAGCTCCCGATCATTATCTACAACATCCCCGGTCGAAGCGTGATCGATATGTCGGTGGAGACGATGGCGCGACTCGCCCGGCTGCCGAACATCGTCGGGGTCAAGGACGCGACGAACGATCTTGCCCGCCCGCTCCGGGTCCGGACGGAGATTGGTGCGGATTTCTGTCAGCTTTCGGGCGAAGACGCGACCGCCGCGGCCTTCCTTGCCCAGGGCGGCCATGGCTGCATCTCGGTGACGGCCAATGTCGCGCCGCGGCTGTGTGCCGAAATGCATCGGGCGTGGCAGAACCGCGACCTCGACACCTTCGGCCGAATCAGGGATGCGCTCGCCCCGCTGCACAGGGCGCTGTTCCTCGAAACCAGCCCGGGACCTGTCAAGTATGCGGCAAGCCTTCTGGGACGTGCCTCCAGTCGCGTCCGCCTGCCGCTCACCGAACCGGGAGAGGCGACGAAGCAGGCCGTGCGCGACGCCATGGTGAGCGCGGGGATTTTGAACTGAACCAGGGCGCGGGCTGCCTGAGCCCCCAGAGCGTGAACGACAGGAAAGGGAGGCGGCGATGAGCCGGCCGCAGGAACCGGCGATCCGCCCCGTGGCGCAGAACCGCCGGGCACGGTTCGACTATTTCATCGAGGACCGGATCGAAGCCGGGATCGTGCTCTCCGGCACCGAGGTGAAGGCGCTGCGCCTTGGCCGCGCGAACATCCAGGACAGCTATGCCGGCGAGATGGAGGGGGAGCTGTGGCTGTTCAACCTCTATATTCCCGAATACGCCCCGGCCAACCGCTTCAACCACGAGACGCGGAGGCCGCGTAAGCTGCTGGTCCACCGCAAGGAGCGCGACCGGCTGCTCGGCGCGGTCAAGCGTGAAGGCGTGACGCTGGTCCCGCTTTCGATCTACTTCAACCGGAAGGGCATCGCGAAGATCGATCTGGGACTTGCCCGCGGCAAGAAGCAGCACGACAAGCGGGAAGTCCAGAAGCAGCGGGACTGGCAGCGCGAGAAGCAGCGCCTGCTGCGCGATCGGGGCTAGGGTCCGTCAGGCAATCGGTTGGGCGCCGCGGCGGGGGGCCTGAGCCAGCCGCAAGGCCCGACCGGCGCGATTGAGCCGAAGGAAGGGTCGCTTCGCCATTCGGCCTTGCCGACCCGACGATCGCCTCGCGCGCCGATTTCCCGCAGGACGCCGGGCCAGGTCCGGCGGGACGTTGACGCCGGCAATCCGGTGCGCATTGCCGATGCGATCGGCATCGCCGGCGAAAGAACAGTCGACCCTGCCGGAAACATTTCCCGAAATGCTGTCCATATTTCCGGATGGCCTTCGCCATAGCCCCGAACCTGACCGGCTTCTTCATGGTAAGCTTCTCACCCCACGCCACTAGGAGGAGCGCCATGTCCAAAGTTCGAGCTGGCCTCATCCAGATGGGATTGAAGGCCGATACCTCGCGGTCCCCCGCCGAGATCAGGGACCGGATGAACGAGGCCCATCTGCCGCTGATCGAAGAGGCAGGCCGGCAGGGAGTGCAGGTTCTTTGCCTGCAGGAGATCTTCAACCAGCCCTATTTCTGCCCGTCGCAGGATCCGAAATGGTACGCGGCGGCGGAGAAGGTACCGGACGGACCGTCCACGCGCCTGATGCAGGACTGCGCCCGGCGTTACGGCATGGTGATCGCTGTCCCGGTCTATGAGGAGGACATAACAGGGGTCTACTACAACACCGTCGCCGTGATCGACGCGGACGGCAGGTATCTCGGAAAGTTCCGGAAGGTCCACATTCCGCAGGTCGCCGGCTTCTATGAGAAGTTCTTCTTCAAGCCCGGAAATCTGGGCTATCCGGTATTCGACGCCGCCTTCTGTCGCCTTGGGGTCTATACCTGCTACGACCGTCACTTCCCCGAAGGCTGGCGTGCCCTTGCCCTGGGCGGGGCGGACTATATCGTCAACCCGTCGGCGACGGTCGCCGGGCTCAGCCAGTATCTCTGGAAGTTGGAGCAGCCGGCCGCCGCGGTCGCCAACGGATGCTTTATCGGCGCCGTCAATCGGGTCGGGACGGAGGCGCCCTGGAACATCGGTCGGTTCTACGGCAGCAGCTACGTCGTCGATCCCCGGGGCAACATCCTGGCGTGCGGCAGCGAGGATCGGGACGAGCTGGTGGTCGCCGACATGGATCTGGAGATGATCCGTGATGTCCGGAACCTCTGGCAGTTTTTCCGGGACCGACGGCCCGAGACCTACCGGCCGCTCGTCGAGCCTTGACCCGGACTTTCCATGCCGCGGGCGTGCCGAGCCAGGCGCGCCGCAAGACGGAGAACGTCGGCAAGCATCTTCGGGGTGAGGCGCCTGGTGCTCGTGTTCAGCCTCGAGCAGTGATAGCTGTCGACCAGGCGGCGGTCGCCGGGCAGGACGTGGACTGCCCCATGCCCGAACGGTGCCGATCCCGGCCGGATCCCGAGGGCCGCAAGAACCGCGCCATGGGCGAGGCGGCCGACGGCAAGGACGACGCCCCGCTCCGGCACGGCCGCGAGTTCGGCGGCGACGAACCGCCGGCAGGCGGCCGCTTCCGCAGCCGTCGGCCGGTTGCCCGGGGGCGCGCAGCGTACCGCGTTGGTGATCCGGCAGGCGATCATACGGCCATGCCCGGTTTCCGGCGGGGCGGAAACCACGATTCCCGTGTCGGAGAGAGCGGCCTGAAGCAGGGCGCCGGAATGGTCGCCGGTAAACGGCCGGCCGGTCGCGTTCGCGCCCCGGAGTCCGGGGGCTAGGCCGATGATCAGCAGGGCTGACCCGGGGCGGCCGAGCCCCGGCACGGGCGCATTGTGGAAATGTGGGAAGGCGACCCGGTTCGCGTTCCGGTACCCGACCAGCCGGGGACAGAGCCTGCAGTCGGGTGGGGGATCGGCCCGTGCCGGCCGGCCGTCATGGATCGCGATCCCCTCCGCGGTCTCAGGCAGTCCGGTAATAGGCGTCGTCGTCCTCCCCTTCGCCGCCCTGCGGCGCCGGCGTCCGCGGCGGGGTCGGGGTGCTCCTCTGGATGTGCGGCGCGAGATCGTAGAGTTCGAGGAAGTTGTCGGCCTGGCGGCGCAGCTCGTCCGCGATCATGGGAGGCTGGGCCTTGATCGTGGACACGACGGTCACGCGCACGCCCCGGCGCTGCAGCGCCTCGACCAGCTTGCGGAAGTCGCCGTCGCCGGAGAAGAGGAGGATGTGGTCCACCTTGTCCGCCATCTCCAGCGCATCTATGGCAAGGTCGATGTCGATGCTGCCCTTCGTCTTTCGCCGGCCCTGATTGTCGGTATATTCCCGGATCGGCTTGGTGACCATGCTGTAGCCGTTGTAGTCCAGCCAGTCGATGAGCGGCCGGATCGGCGAGTACTCCTGATCCTCGATGAGGGTCGTGTAATAGAAGGCGCGGATCAGCCGGCCCTTTTTCGCGAAAAGTTCCAGAAGGCGTTTGTAGTCGACGTCGAAGCCAAGGGCGCGGGCCGCCGCGTAAAGATTTGCGCCGTCAATGAACAGAGCCAATCGCTCTTCTTTGTAGAAAATCATCGCCAACCTTCAGTCAGTACGATAATAACCATTATGTGGGCACGGGCGTAGCCCTTCCGTAGTAGTGCGTCAATGATTTCCTGAGGCATGGCGGGCATGGTTTCGCGGCGCCCCCCCCCCTGTGCCTCCGCACGGCTGGCGGCAAGCGAAGCGGGATTCCGTACCGGTCGTCGGGAATCTGCTTCTTGCAGCTGCGAATGCCGCTCTCTATATTGGCTGGCTATCCCCTTTTCTCTATGGAGTACACCCCGCATGGCCCGTGTAACGGTCGAAGATTGCGTTCTGAAGGTTCCGAACCGCTTCGAGCTGGTCATGATGGCGGCGCAGCGGGCGCGCGACATCTCCGCTGGCGCCGCCCTGACCGTCGATCGGGACAACGACAAGAATCCGGTTGTCGCGCTTCGCGAGATCGCCGAGGACACCATCTCGCTCGACAGCCTGCGCGATGCCTTGATCAAGGACCGGCAGAAGCACATCGCCAGCGACGAGTCCGAAGAGGACATCATCGAGCTCATGGCCGGTGAGGAGGAGTTCCTGGCCCAGGCCTCCGCGAACGAGGCCGGCAGCGCCGAAACCGCTTTCGAACCCGAGAACGAGTCCGAAGAGGGCCTGGAACTCGCAGAGGACGACATGGGCGATGTCGCCGACCTCATTGCCGACGACGATCTGACGCTTCCCGACGACGCCGTCGAGGAGGAAGAGTAAGCCGGCTACGGCAAGCGGGAAGGGGGGCGGATGACGGATCCGCCCCCTTGCCTTTCGAGCCCCAGGCAACGACCTTTTGCTGATGATCAGACCGTCGTCCACCGCCGTTCGAGTGACCGAAGCATGATTCGCCAGTACGAACTGGTCGAGCGCGTAAAAGCCTATGATCCCACGGCGGACGAAGATCTGATCAACCGTGCCTACGTCTTTTCCATGAAGGCGCACGGGTCCCAGCGCCGCGCGTCCGGGGACCCCTACTTCCTTCACCCCCTGGAAGTGGCCGGCATCCTGGCCGGGATGAAGCTGGACACGGGTTCGATCGTGACCGGGCTTCTGCACGATACGGTCGAGGACACGGTCGCGACGCTGGACGAGATCGAGCGGCTTTTCGGAAAGGAGATCGCCCAGCTCGTCGACGGGGTGACGAAGCTCTCCAAGCTCGAGCTTCAGGACGCCGAGAGCAAGCAGGCGGAGAATTTCCGCAAGCTTGTTCTTGCGATGTCCAAGGATATCCGGGTGCTGCTGGTCAAGCTCTGCGACCGGCTGCACAACATGCGCACGCTGGATGCGATCCCCAATCCGGACAAGCGGCGCCGGATCGCCCGGGAAACCCTTGAGATCTATGCCCCGCTGGCCGAGCGCATCGGCATGCACGAGATGAAGGACGAGCTGGAGGATCTGGCGTTCGCCCATCTCAACCCCGATGCCCGCGGCAGTATCGTACGCCGGCTCCTGGAGCTGCGGCAGGAGGGCAGCAATCTCGTCGCCCAGGTCCTCGACGAGCTTCGGCACGTGCTGGCCGAAGGCGGGCTGCAGGCGACGGTGACGGGCCGGGAGAAAAGGCCCTATTCGATCTGGCGCAAGATGCAGCGCAAGAACGTCGCGTTCGAGCAGCTGTTCGACATAATGGCGTTCCGCGTCATCGTCGACTCGAAGCCCGCCTGCTATCAGGCGCTCGGCATCATGCACGACCGCTACAAGTCGCTGCCGGGGCGCTTCAAGGATTTCATCTCGACGCCGAAGCCGAATGGCTACCAGTCCCTGCATACCGCCGTGATCGGACCCCTGCGCCAGCGCATCGAGATCCAGATCCGGACGCAGGACATGCATCAGGTCGCCGAACTCGGCGTCGCGGCGCACTGGAGCTATAAGCAGGGGCCGGCGGGCGTCGCCGACCGGCCGAAATACCGCTGGCTTCAGGAACTCTTGGAGATCCTCGAGCACGCCCAGAAGCCGGAGGAGTTCCTGGAACACACCAAGATGGAGCTGTTCCAGGACCAGGTCTTCTGCTTTACGCCGAAGGGCATGCTGATCGCCCTGCCGCAGGGTGCGACCCCGGTCGACTTCGCCTACGCGGTCCATTCCGAGATCGGGGATACCTGCGTCGGGGCCAAGGTGAACGGGCGGCTGGTGACGCTGCGCCACCAGCTGACTAACGGCGATCAGGTCGACATCATCACGTCGAAGACCTCCCGGCCCTCGCCGGAATGGGAGCGCTTCGCGGTGACGGGCAAGGCGCGTGCCCGGATTCGGCGGTTCATCCGCCAGCAGCAGCGCACCGAATACGCCGATCTCGGCCGCGCCATGCTGCAGAAGATCTTCCGCCAGGAAGGCTACGACTTCACGGAAAAGGCGATCGAAGGTGTCCTCAAGATCTTCAAGGCCAATGTGCCCGAAGACATCTACGCCAATGTCGGCGCCGGGTTGACGCCGGCGCGCGACGTCTTCAATGCCGTCTTTCCCGGGCACAAGGCCGCCGCCCAGCGGACCGACGCCAAGGTCGTGCCGATCGGCCGGGCGCGCAGGAGCTTGGGCAAGACCAAGGACCAGCCCGTCCCGATCCGCGGCCTCATTCCCGGGATGGCCGTCCATTATGCGCGTTGCTGCCATCCGATCCCGGGCGACCGCATCGTCGGCATCGTGACGACGGGGAAGGGCGTCACGATCCACACGATCGACTGCGAGACGCTGGAAAGCTTCTACGACACTCCGGAGCGGTGGATCGACGTGAGTTGGGATTCCGGCGGCGACGGGGAGGACCATGTCGGCCGCATCCATGCCGTGCTCGCGAACGAGCCGGGGAGCCTCGGCACGCTGTCTACCGTGATCGGCAAGAACGGCGGCAACATCACCAACCTCAAGATCACCTCCCGCTCGACCGACTTCTTCGAGATGCTGATCGATATCGACGTTTCGGATCTGAAGCACCTCAACAACATCGTTGCGGCCCTGCGCGCCACGCCCGTCATCAGCGCGGTGGAACGTGCGCGCAGCGGGTAAGGCGCCGGGCTGCGCCGGCAGGGGACGGGCTCTGCTGCGGCGACGCATGCGCGGGACGCTGGCGCGCCATGGCCGCAACGCGCCGTGTGCGGTCGGTATCTGGGACCCGGCATGATCCTCGGCATCGGCAACGACATCATCGACATCCGGCGGGTCGAGAAGGCCCTGGATCGGTTCGGGGAACGGTTCATCGGCCGGATCTTCACCGACGTCGAACGGGCGCGGTCGGAGCGCAGGCACCAGCGCGCGGCAAGCTACGCCAAGCGTTTCGCCGCGAAGGAGGCCTGCGCCAAGGCGCTGGGGACCGGGCTCAATAACGGCGTCTTCTGGCGGGACATGGGCGTGGTCAATCTACCGACCGGCCAGCCGACGATGCGCCTCACCGGCGGGGCGGCCGCGCGGCTGAGAGCGCTGACGCCGCCGGGGATGGAACCCGTCATTCATCTCACCATCACCGACGAATACCCCCAGGCTCAGGCGATGGTGATCATTTCCGCCGTTCCCGCCGGGACTCTTGCTGTCGGCAGGACAAGCGGGGCTGCCGCCCCTTCGGTTTACCCGCAGGGTTGATTTTCACGGTCCGAGAGCCGATACAGGAGCGTCTTTTCCGTGGGACAGTCCATTTCGATGCAGAAGAAGTCGTCCGGCGGCCTGGGCGAGACGCTGAGGACGGTCGTCGTGGCCGTCCTGATCGCCGTCGGGGTTCGCACGTTTGCCTATGAGCCGTTCAATATCCCCTCGGGCTCGATGATCCCGACCCTCTTGGTCGGGGACTATCTGTTCGTGTCCAAGTTCTCCTACGGCTACAGCCATATGAGCCTGCCGTTCGGGCCGCCGCTGTTCGACGGTCGCATTTTCGGCAGCCAGCCCGAGCGCGGCGATGTCGTCGTCTTCAAGCTGCCGAGGGATCCGTCCGTCGACTACATCAAGCGGGTGATCGGGCTTCCCGGCGATCGCATCCAGATGCGCGAGGGGCGCCTCTACATCAACGGCCAGCTGGTGCCGCGGGAACCGGTGGGCGAGGAGGTCGTCGACGGCCGGCTGATGCGGGCCTATGTGGAGACCCTGCCGAACGGCGTCAGCCATCGCATTCTGGAAGTGGCGGACACGCTGCCGCTGGACACCACGCCGGTCTATGAGGTGCCGGAGGGGCACTATTTCATGATGGGCGACAATCGGGACAACAGTTCCGACAGCCGGCGTCTCGACGATGTCGGCTATGTTCCGGAGGTGAACCTGGTCGGTCGTGCCGAGGTCATCTGGTTCAGCCTGGAGGACGCCCGATTCTGGCAGATCTGGAAGTGGCCGACCGGCATCCGGTTCGACAGGCTGTTCACCTCCATTGGCTAACCGGGCATGACGGACGCCCGATCTGCGCCGCGGGAAGGGGACCTGGCGGAGCTGGCGCGGACGCTTGGCCATGAGTTCAAGCGCCCGGAGCTGCTGCTGGAGGCCATGACCCATCCCAGCATCAACCCGGAAAACCGCGGCGGCGCGCGTTTCGGTTACGAAAGGCTGGAGTTTCTGGGCGACCGGGTGCTGGGCCTCGTGATCGCCCAGTGGCTCCTGGAACTCTACCCGGCCGAACCCGAAGGTGCGATCGCCCGCCGCCATACCGGCCTCGTGCGCCGTGAGACACTGGCCACGATCGCTGCGGGGCTCGGGCTCGGGCGGTATCTGCTTCTCTCCACGGGGGAGGAGGTCGCGGGCGGCCGCGACAATCGCGCCATCCTCGCCGATGCGTGCGAGGCCGTGATCGCCGCGCTCTATCTGGACGGGGGGCTGGAGGCCGCCCAACGCTTCATCCGCACCGCTTTCGCCGATGCGATGCGGCAGGACGTGGCGCCGCCGCTCGATCCGAAGACCGCGCTTCAGGAATGGGTCCAGGCACGCGGCAAGCCGCTGCCACGTTACGAGACCATATCGCGGCGCGGTCCCGATCACGATCCGGTGTTCGAGGTTCGGGTGGTGGTCGAGGGGCTGGAGCCGGTCGCGGCCAGCGGCCCCTCGAAGCGCGCGGCCGCCAAGGAGGCAGCTGCCCGCATGTTGGCGGGCCTGGAGAAGCAGTAAACCCCATGTCCGAAAGACCGCCGTCCATCGCTCCGGAGAGCGAACCGGAATCCTCAGCGCAGACCCGTTGCGGCTACGTGGCGCTGATCGGTGCGCCCAATGCCGGCAAGTCCACCCTCCTGAACTGCCTCGTCGGCAGCAAGGTGGCGATCGTGAGCCCGAAGGTCCAGACGACCCGGACCCGGGTCCTGGGCATTACCATCGAGGGCGCGGCCCAGCTCATCTTCGTCGACACGCCCGGCATCTTCACGCCGAAGCGCCGGCTGGAGCGGGCCATGGTGGCGGCTGCCTGGGAGGGTGCCGATGATGCCGACGTGGTCGTGCTGCTCGTCGACAGTTCGGCCCGCCTGAAACCCGAAACCCTCGCCATCGCCGAACGGCTGCGGGAATACCGTCGCCCGGCCATTCTGGCGCTGAACAAGGTCGATGCCGTGAAGCCGCCGGTTCTTCTCGAACTGGCGGAGCGGCTGAACCAGGCGGGGCGGTTCGCCGAAACCTTCATGATCTCGGCCCTGACCGGAAGCGGGGTCGACGATCTCCGCCGCAGCTTCGCCATGCGCGTGCCCGAGGGGCCGTGGCTGTTCCCCGAGGACCAGCTTTCGGATATGCCCGAACGGCTGCTGGCGGCGGAGATCACGCGGGAGAAGCTCTTCCTCCGCCTTCAGCAGGAACTCCCTTACTCCTTGACCGTGGAGACCGAGAGCTGGGAGGAGTTGGAGGACGGGAGCGCCCGCATCGGGCAGGTCATCTACGTCCAGCGTGAGAGTCAGAAGCCGATCGTGCTCGGGCGGGGCGGCTCCATGATCAAGTCGGTCGGCATCGCGGCGCGCCGCGAGCTCGAGGAGATTCTCGAGCGCCGCATTCATCTTTCGCTCTATGTGAAGGTGCGGGAGAACTGGATCGACGATCCCGAGCGATACCGGGACTGGGGCCTGGACTACAACTCCTGAACCGTTGCTCCTGGGCGGTCCCCATGAGGGGGCAGGGCCCACCGGAGAGTCGGCGTCATGCGTCGGTGGAGTCACCTGTTGTCGGGTGTCATCCATTGGATGTATGCGTCCAGCCCTTTATCGCCTTTTTGGAACAAGCCCTGTCGGCGCTCGTTCTGGCGCGGCAATGACCCGTCGGACGAATGTCGATCCGAGGGGCAGCTCCAACAGAGGTCCACGCCGCCCTCTCTGACGCGACTGCACATATCGACCGAGGCCTCAGGGCACAGGAGGATCATCCTGGGATGCAATGGGCCAGGCAGACCGAACAGATCTTGGCGCTCTGCTACAGGGCTGCGACCGACCCGGGCCTTTGGCAGCGCTGTCTTGCGGAGATAGCTGAAGCATTCGGCGCCTGCCGTGCCGAGATCCTGAGGTGCGGCGGCCATGGGACGGGGACGTCGATCCTGTGGTCGGGGAGCCCGCGATCCGCAGGGCACCTGCCTGCCGGGTGCCCGTGCGGGAACCGGGGCGCGGCGAGGTTCCGCCCGATTCCGGAAGTCGTGGCTTTCGGCGGGGCGGAAAGCCGTCACATGCTGCCGGGTCCCGCCTTCGATTTCCTGTCGCCCGCCCCTCATGGCCTGGAAGCGACGGTGTGGGCGGAAGACGGGGCCGTTCTCAGGCTTGTGCTCCGGCGATGCTGGGACCAGGACGCTTTCGGTTCGGTCGAGGAGGAGCGGTTGGCCCGGATCGTTCCGCATCTCGGGAATGCGATCCGCCTGCACCATGAGTTGGCCAAGCACCGGTCCCGCACGCGCGCCCTGGCGCGCCTGCTGGACCAGTTCCCCTACGAGGTCTTCATCATCGGCCAGGATCTCCGGGTCTTTCACTGCAACCGCGCCGCCAGGACGATCACGGCGCAGGGCGGGCCGGTTACCCTGGTCCATGAACGGCTGACCCTCACGGATCCGTCGGCCCAGCGGACATTGGAGCGGCTTGTGAAGGCCGCACTCTCGTCCGCACCGGACGGCGGACGCCAAGTCGGCCGGATGACTCTGAAACGTTGTACCGTCGGCCCCGATATCCCGATCGTCGTTCTCTCCCTGGCGGAGGGCGGCTGGTACGGGATGCATGGCGGCCGGCCCGCGGTCGCCGTGATCATGAAGGGGATGGAACCGAAGCCGGATCAACTGCCGCGGCTTCTTGCCGAGACCTTCGGGCTTACGCCGAAGGAATGCGAACTTGCGGGCCTGATCGTGACCGGGCACAGCCTGATCGACGCTGCCGAGAAGCTGGGAATCACCAAGAACACCGCCCGGACGCATATGAAGCGCATCTACGCCAAGACGGGGGCGGAGCGCCAGTCGGACATCGTTCGGCTGATCTACGACTTCAGTTTCGACCTCTTCGGTCCGACGGAAGCGGGCCCTGTTCCCTACCGCTTGACCTCGTCGTGACGAGGGGGTGAGAGGGGCCCGGGATGCGGCAATCCGGTAGCGTGACGCCCGGGACGGCGGGCCGCAGGTCGTTCCAGGAGGCCCTGCTTTCGGTCACCCAGGACCATATGGGCGGAAAGCTGGACAAGGCACGCTCGGGCTATGAGGGGATGCTGGCGACCTGGCCCGGTCATCCCGACATCGTCGAACTGCTGGCCCTTCTCGAACTTCAGGCCGGCTTTCCGGCCAAAGCGCTGACCCTGATAGAACCTCTGGCCATGGCGGAAGGCGAGGGGCCGAACGGCCGGCGGGCGAACTGCCTCGACATCCTGGGACAAGCGCAACGGGCCCTGCGCCGGCATGACGAGGCGTTGCGCTCCTTTCGGGCGGGACTTGCCCTGAATCCCCGGCATGTCGGCTTGCACAACAATCTCGGCATCCTGCTTCAGGAACTCGGCCACGGGGACGAGGCCATCTCCTGTTTCGAGGCGGCTGCCGCGCTTGCCCCCGGCCGTGTCGAGGTGCACATCAATCTCGGCAATGCCCTGCGCCGGGCGCGACGGATGCGTCGGGCGATCTCCAGCTACCGGGACGCCCTGGCGCTCTCTCCCCGGTCGCCCTACGCCCTCAACAATCTTGGCGTCGCGCTGCGGGATCAGGGGGACCTGGAAGGCGCGATCGAATGCTTCCGGCGCGCCTTTTTGCCGGCGTCGGCCTTCAGCGATCTGATCGAGAACCTGTACGGGTCGCTCGGCGCAGCCTGCGACTGGGATAACCTCGAAACGTTCGGGGCAAGCCTGAGCCGCCTGACGGCCGAGGAGCTTGGCTGCGGCCGGGTTCCACGGGAGCCTCCGGCCGTCGCCGTCATGAGAAGCAGCGACAGGGCGGAAATCCTGAACGTCGCCCGGGCCTGGAGCGCCGCCGCCGCATCGCAGGCGACGGCCGGCCCGTTGTGGCGGGGGTGGTCGATGACGGGCAAGCTGCGGATCGGCTATCTCTTCGACGGGGGACGACATTCGTCGGTTCGCCGAAGGCTTCGCTGGCTTGCCTTTCACGACCGAAGCCGGTTCGAGGTCGTCGCCTATCGGCATGGCGGTGGGCCTGCCGGCCGTGACGCTGCGGCCGCCGCCGGCTGCCCGATCGTCGATCTGCCGCAGGCGGGTGCGGCTGCGGCGGAGAGGATCGCGGCGGATCGCATCGATATCCTGGTCGACCTCGTGGGGCATCTCGAAGGCGGACGGATCGACATCTGTGCCTACAGGCCGGCGCCTGTCCAGATTGCCTTCCCGGGCTTTCCCGCGACGACGGGTGCCGAATTTTTCGATTATGTGATCACCAACCCGATCCTGACCCCGGACGCGGACCGGGATTTCCTGACGGAATGTCCGATCTGTCTCCCGATGCCGCTGCATCTGCCGGATCCCGCCGCAGGCTCCGATCGGGCGGATCCGTCGGCGGCGGGACGCGGACACGGGTTCGGCGACCGGACGATTCTCTTCGGCTCGTTCAATCATCCGACGCAGATCGACCGGCGGATCTTCGAGACCTGGCTCGGTCTCTTGCGGTGCATTCCCGGCAGCCGCCTGGTTCTTTCCAAGCTGAACGCGCTTGCGCGCCGCAACCTGGCTGCGGCCGCGCGCAATGCCGGCATCGATCCCGGGCGCCTGATCTTCGAGGGCCGCTGTCCGTCCGCCGCCTGGCGCCGCGCCGGGCGGAGAGCGCCGGACATTCTTCTGGACGCCCGCGTGAATCCGTCCCCCTGGTGGGTGGCGGAGAGCCTGGCGGACGGGATTCCGGTGGTGGCCCTGAAGGGCGACCGGTTCGCGTCGCGATGCACGGAAAGCGTCCTTGCGTCGTTCGGGGTGCCCGAACTCGTTGCACCCGATCTCGACGCCTATCGGGAAATTGCCGCCGGCCTGGCGCTGGACCCGGTGCGGCGCGGAAAGCTGACGGAGAAGCTGTGCGCCGCCTGGCGGGACGGAAGCGTTCCGGGGCCGGCTGCGTTTGTCCGGGGCCTGGAGTGGGCCTTCCTGCGCATTCTGGAGACCCACCGGCAGGGCGGCGCGCCCAGACCCCTGGACGTCCCGGCACGGGTCCTGTCCGGCTGGTGACGGTCCGTCGGCCCGGGATCCGACGGCCCTGCTGGCGCTTTTCTCAGTTCAAAAGATCGATCCCAGTCGGACGGGCATCCGGAACAGGACGCGCACGTCGGGAGCTGCCTCGGTGACGCCCGCCTCGACATTCAGATTCAGGCTTATGCTGTCGCTGAGGGCGTAGGAGGCGCCGACGAGAAGGGCCCCGACCTGGTAGTCCTCCGAGCTCGTCTTGTTGCCGGCGACCTCGGTTTCGGTCTCCATGATGTAGTTGTGCTTGTAGCCGAAGCTGAACGACGTTTCCGGATTGATCGAGAAGCCCATTCCGACGCTGACGCCGATGGAGTCGCCCGGATCCACCGTCCCGATCGGCACCCCGTTCAGCACCTTGTCGACATCCTTTTCCATGTTCCAGGAATAGCTGAGATTGCCGAAGAAGACGGCCGGGTCGGATGGGTAGATGGCGGTGATGCTGGGTTCGATCGAGTAGAAGCCCGTGCCGGTCGCAAGTTCGGTCGCGACTCCAGCCGAAGTCCTGTCGACGTCGAAGGGACCGGTGCCGGTTGCGGTCTTGAAGCGCAGATTGCCGACGAAATAGGGCCATCCATTCCGCCCGTCGTTGAACTGGTAGTGGGCGGCGATCTCGACGTCGCCAAGGCCGTACCCGTCGAGGTTCTGCGTTTCCGTGACCGGCGCGTTGCCTTCGCCGATATTGATCGACCGGCTGATCCGGTCGTCCCGGTAGACGAACGGGACCTTGGCCTCCAGCTCCAGACGGTCGGTGACGCCCCAGCGCGTGGTGGCCGCGAATGTCAGGGCATTCCGGTCGGCATCGGACGCTTCGATCAGCCCGATCAGGATCGCGTCGACGATCTCCGCACCGCGGAAGATGAAGACGTAGTCGCTGGAATTGGAGTATTCGATGCTGGGTTCGAAGACGAAGGTCCCGCCGGGCGTCAGCACGCCGCCCTGTTCGGGCAGGACCTCGATCTCGGGACGGTCCCGTTCCGCCGGCGATGCGGGGTCGGCCTGTCCCACCACCGCCGGCACTGGCGCTCCCGCTTCCGGCGAGGACGGTCCGGTCGTTTGGGCCAGCATCGGCGCGGGGGGTAGAGTGAGGTCGCCGGGGCCACCGGCGCGGGCCGTCGACAGGAACTGCTCGTCGAGTGCGTAGAGCCGCGAGCGCTGCTTTTCCATCTCGCGTTCCTGCAGGGCAAGACGCCGGTTCTGCTCCTCGATCTGAAGCTGTTGCTGCCGGATCGTGAGCTGCTGTTCCTCCAAGAGCTGCTTCAAGCGGTCAAGTTCCGCGCGGATGTCCATCGGGACGACCTGCTGTGCCAGTGCCTCGCCGGCCGGAAAGGCCGCCGCTGGAACGATCAGGTAGGGAAGGCTGGCCGCAAGTCGCAGACTGAAGACCTTTCTCACTGCTCCTCCTGCCAGGCAGGGCGCGTTGCCGCACCGGTCATGAGCAATAGAATGACAATCGAACAGCCGGGTTGTTTTCGTATGCGTGCCGGCCCGGCCGGATCGGCTGTGGCGGTCCCGGCTACCGAGGCAGGCCGTTGACCAGTTCGGTCAGCCCGATCCGTCCGAACTCGGTCGCGCGGGCCCGCGCCATCTGCTGGACCATGCTCGCGTGATTGCCGATGGTGATGTCGAGCTGCAGCGTCTGCAGGATGTCGGCGCCCGTCGCCTCGTTGACGATCACGTTCCCCGGCCTGCCGGACGGCAGGATCTGCAGGACGGCGGTTGCCTTGTCGTCGGTGACTTTGACGATCCCGGCCGCGCCCGTGAGCAGGTCAGAGAGGCCAGGGATGTTCGGCGGCGTGTCGCCGCCCGTGATGGGCATCCATCCGCTGTCGGGCGGAAGGTGGTTCTGCACGCTTTCCGTGACCCAGCCGCCGCCGGGAGCGACGGTCAGGTTCGTCTGTAGGGCCAGCGCTCCGTCGATATAAGTGTGGACCGTCGCCCCGAAATTGATCTGCATCTCGCCGAAGGAAAATCCGCCGCGGAGCAGGGCCAGGTCTTCGTCCGCGATCGCCGCGCCCGGGCTCAGAGCCACGGGCGACTCCTGAAATTCGGCACGGCCCGGGGACGGAAGAGAAGTTCCCGAGGCAAGAGCCAGAAGAAAGCAGACGGACCCGGCGGTCGCGGGCCGATGCCGACGATAGGCGGCAGGGTTCATCGTCTCCATCCTCTAGAGGGTCGGCGGAAGCTGGATTGGGGTGGCGGGCAGTTTCAGCAAGCTTGCTGCCTCGCCGTTCCGTTGCAGCATGCCGGCGCCGGCAATGCCGGGCTGGCGGGTGAACCGCCATTCTTCCACGGTGTTGAACGTCCGGCGGGCCTGCCCGAACTGCTCGGCCACCGCCAGTACGATCCCATTCCAGGATGCTTCGAATTCGTCTCGCGGCACGGTGATGTTTCCGCGCCGGGGGTCGCCCAGGAGGACCCGGTCCCCGTCGATGCCCTTGATCACGACGAAGTGCTTGTATCCGTCCATGTCGATCAGGGTGATGACCGGCACGCCTTCCTTGATGATGGCGTCGAGCGGGACCTGGAATCCGCCCGCCTTCAGGCCGCGGCTCGTCAGGTAGTTCTTCATGTCCAGCATGGAGAAGCCCTGGCTGACGATCTTCGCGCGATCGCCGTTCCGCCACATGGCCGTGAAGACTTCCTGCTCGGTGGTCGGCTGGCCGTAATGATAGGTCAGCAGTGTCGCCACGGCTGCGGCGCCGCAGCTGAAGTCGTATGCCTGCGGCTCCACCCGCTGGAAGGTGTAGTCCTTGTAGCTGACGACCGGTACCCGCATCGCCAGCCCGCTGCCGAACAGGGGCACGGGCCGGGCAAGCCGGGCGCCCCGCGGCGTGTCGCCGGAAACGGTTCCGGCCGATAGCGTGGCCGTACCGCTGCAACCGCCGGCCATCAGCACCAGGACGGCCAGTAGGGGCAGCACGGACGGGGAATGTCGCTCGGTCGGGCCGGGCATGGGACGCATGGGTCTCGCTAAGGGAGGGGGGCGGCGTAGACCGTGATGCTGAGCCCGATCGCGGCGCCGAGATTGCTGCCGACACCGGTATTGATCAGGTAGTTGCCGAGCCCGGCACTGCTCAGCGCGTCCCGGCCGATGGTCACGTCGCCGGTGCTCATCGCGCCGCCGGACACATTGGTCGACGTGTTCGTGTTCGTGACGACCGTATTCGCAAGGGACGCCACGAAGGTCATCGAAGGCCGCTCCCCGCCCCGGATCGTGGACAGGTCCGGCTCCGGCACGGCGGCGGCGCCGAACGGGGCGGGGGAGTGTGAATCGTCGGCCCAGGCCGCGTATCCGGGCGCGACCACCAGCGGGAGGGCCAGGCAGAATGTTGCGAGCTTGCGAGGCATTGCCGTCTCCAGGACAGAAGCGGCGCCGCGGGCCAGGCAGGCCGGCCCGCGGACACCATGACGGTCTTCAGTTGCCCAGGTTGAAGGTGGCCGTGGCAGCGATGTTCACGCCGTTGGCCGACGCGCTGCCGAGACCCGTCGAGATCGGAACATTGATCACGCCGGAAGCGGAGTCGAACGCCCCATCGCCGATCTTGGCATCGCCGGTGACGTTGACGAAGCCGAGCTGGGAGGAGCCTTCGGAAACTGTCGCGCTCAGTTCCTGATCCGCGACCGCAACCGTCGCGTTGAGGTCGAAGGTGGTGGAGTTGTACGAATCCTCGGCCGAATTGTCTTCCAGCGCGAGATCCACATCGGCGTTCAGATTGGTCGAATTGTCGACGTCCTGGTCGTTGACGACGGCGAGAGCACCCGACACGGCCGCGGCGCCGAAGAAGCTGTCCTCGCTGGCCGCGTCTGCATCGGCGCCGGCGATCGCCGCATTCTGCGCCCAGGCGCTGCCCCCGAAACCGAGACCGAGAGCAAGGGCGGAGACGCCCAGAAGATACTTCATGGACATGCGTAACTCCGTTTCTGAGGGTTTTCGGTTGCGATGTGCCCAACCGGCGAGCCGGTCTGAACCAGGCCCGGCGACCAAGCATCCGGATGATCGGCTCGGAACGGATGCCTGTCGTCACCCCCGGGGGTGATCATCGTAAATTTTTGGTTAATTTGTCTGGCAAGCGAGCATCACGGCGACCGCCGGCCGCGCAGTCGGAAAGGGCAGGGCGATTGGGCTCGCCCGCACGGAGACTTGCCGTCGATCGGCACGGATGCGTATTTGACGGGAGATTGATCCCTTCCGGGCGGATTCGGCCGGACCGTCAGCGACGGAGTAGCGTCATGGAATGGCAGGACGAAGGACTCGTGCTGTCGACCCGGGCTCATGGCGAGACCGGCACGATCGTCATGCTGATGACCCGCAGCCACGGTCGGCATGCCGGCCTTGCGCGCGGACAGAAGCTGCGAGCGCAGCTGCAGCCGGGGACGCGGGTAGCGGCCACCTGGCGGGCGCGGCTGGCCGATCATCTCGGCACCTATGCGCTCGAGCCGCTGGACAGCGGTGCCGCCGAACTGCTCGACGATCCTCTGAGACTCGCCGCCCTGTCCTCGGCCTGCGCCCTGGTCGAGGCGGCAGTGCCGGAGCGGGCGCCTTATCCGAACATCCATGACGGCCTGGCGGCGCTCATGGACGCGCTCAAGGGGGCGTTCTGGGACGCCGCCTATGTGCAGTGGGAGATCGGCCTCCTGGCTGCCATGGGCTTCGGGCTCGACCTCGAGCGCTGCGCTGCGACCGGGACGAACGACGCCCTTGCCTATGTAAGCCCGAGATCGGGACGCGCCGTCTCCCTGTCGGCCGGGGAACCCTATCGCGACCGTCTCCTGCCGTTGCCGGGCTTCCTGATCGGGCAGGGGACGGCGGACCCGGAGTCCGTCGTGCAAGGGCTGGACCTCACGGGGCATTTCCTGGCCCGCAACCTCTTCGCCCAGGCCCATCTGCATGTTCCCGCCGCCAGGGAACGTTTCGTAGATCGGTATCGCAAGGCTGCCGCAACATCTGGTATCAACGGACCATGACCAATACTTCGACGGCTCCGAACATCCAGACGATCGAGCTCAAGGACGCGCTCAGCGAACGCTACCTGAGCTATGCCCTGTCTACGATCACCTCGCGCTCCCTGCCGGACGTGCGTGACGGGCTGAAGCCGGTCCATCGGCGGCTCCTGTTTGCGATGCGCCAGCTCCGGCTTGATCCCGATACCGCGCCGAAGAAGTCGGCGCGCGTGGTCGGCGACGTCATTGGTAAATTCCACCCGCATGGCGACCAGTCCGTCTATGACGCCCTGGTGCGCCTGGCCCAGGACTTCGCGCAGCGCTATCCGCTGGTCGACGGTCAGGGGAATTTCGGCAATGTCGACGGCGACAGCGCGGCGGCCATGCGGTACACCGAGGCTCGCCTGACCGAGGTCGCCCGCGCACTGCTCGACGGCATAGACGAAGATGCGGTCGACTTCCGGAAGACCTATGACGAGGAGGGGGAGGAGCCGGTCGTCCTTCCGGCTGCGTTCCCCAACCTTCTGGCCAACGGATCCCAGGGCATCGCGGTCGGCATGGCGAGCTCCATCCCGCCGCACAATGCGGGCGAGCTGTGCGATGCCCTCTCTCTCTTGATCGAGGCGAGGCAGACCGGACAGGACGTGACGGTCGACGATCTGGTCCGCCTCGTACCCGGCCCGGATTTCCCGACCGGCGGCGAACTGGTCGAGAGCGCGGAGGCGATCCGCGAGGCCTACGCGACCGGCCGCGGCAGCTTCCGGGTCCGCGCCCGGTGGAAGAAGGAGGACCTGGGCCACGGCCAGTACCAGATCGTGGTGACCGAAATCCCCTACCAGGTTCAGAAGTCGCGACTGGTGGAGAAGATCGCCGATCTGCTGAATGCCCGTAAGCTGCCTTTGCTGGAGGACGTCCGGGACGAGTCGGCCGAGGACATTCGTCTCGTCCTCGTGCCCAAGAGCCGCAACGTCGATCCGGAAATCCTGATGGGCCATCTGTTCCGGCAGACCGATCTGGAGAGCCGCATCGGGCTCAACATGAATGTGCTGGACGGGCAGGGCGTCCCCCGGGTGATGACGCTTCGGGAAACGCTCGACGCCTTCCTCGACCACCGCCACAAGGTCCTGATCCGGCGTTCCGAGTTCCGGCTGGGGAAGATCCGGCATCGGCTCGAGGTGCTGGACGGCCTGCTCATCGCCTATCTCAACCTGGACGAGGTCATCCGGATTATCCGAACCGCCGAGGAACCGAAGGCGGAGCTGATGGCCCGGTTCTCGCTGACCGAGGTGCAGGCGGAAGCCATCCTGAACATGCGCCTGCGGGCGCTCCACAAACTCCAGGAGATCGAGATCCGGCGGGAACATGACGGCCTGACTGCCGAGCGCAAGGATCTGGAAGGGCTGCTCGCCAGCGAGAAGCGTCGCTGGAAAGCCTTGTCGGCCGAGGTCGCGGAAACCCGTCGGAAGTTCGGCCAGGACACCGCTCTCGGCCGTCGGCGCACCGTGATCGGGACGGCGCCGACCGCGGTCGTCGTGCCGATCGAGAGCTTCATCGAGCGCGAGCCGCTGACCGTCTTCCTGTCCGAGAAGGGCTGGATCCGTGCGGTGAAGGGGCATGTGACCGACACCTCGGACGTCAAGTACAAGGAAGGCGACCAGGAGGGCTTCGTCCTGCATGCGGAGACTGTGGACAAGATCCTGCTCTTCGCTTCGAACGGGCGCTTCTACACCCTTTCCGCCGACAAGCTGCCGCGCGGCCGCGGCTTCGGAGAGCCGGTGAGGCTCATGCTCGATCTCGCCAACGACGCGTCTGTCGTGAACTTGCTGCGCCACCGGCCCGATGGGCGCCTGCTGGTTGCCTCCAGCGACGGCCGCGGCTTCGTCGTCAAGGAAGCGGACATCGTCGCGCAGACCCGTGCCGGCAAGCAGGTCCTGAATCTGGCCGAAGGCGCCACCGCGACCTCCTGTGCGGTCGTCAACGGGGATACCGTGGCCGCGCTCGGCACCAACAGGCGTCTGCTCTGCTTCCCGCTTTCCGAGCTTCCCGAGATGGCCCGTGGACGGGGTGTCACGTTACAGAAGTTCCACGGTGCCGCGCTCGCGGACGTGGCGGTGTTCCCACTCGACGAAGGACTTTCCTGGGGTCACAGGACCTTCACGCGCGACGACTTGGCCCATTTCTCGGGCAAGCGCGCGCAGACCGGCCGTATGGTGCCCAAGGGCTTCCCGCGTGCCAACCGCTTTACTTGAGAATGGCCTTTCGTTATGGCTGCAGGCCGGCTTCATAATCACTCGCATGGGGGATTCCGTCTCATGACCACCCAATCCGCGACCCTCGCGGCCGCTCTCTGGCCGGTCGAGGGCCGGCAGCAGGCTTGGCTCCGCAACATCGCGCTAGTGCTCGCCGGCAGCGCGGTCATGGCGGCTTCGGCGCAGTTCAGCGTGCCGATGTGGCCGGTGCCCATGACCTTGCAGACCCTCGCCGCGCTGGTCATCGGCATGGCCTATGGCGGGCGTCTCGGCGCCGCCACCCTGATGGCCTATCTGGCCCAGGGCGCAGCCGGCCTGCCGGTCTTCTCCAACGGCCATGCATTCCTCACCGGCGCCCCGTCCGAGGGTTATCTGTTCGGGATGCTGTTCTCCGCCGCCTTCGTCGGCATGCTTGCGGACCGGGGCTGGGGCCGGCGGCCCGTCACGGCCCTCCTGGCGCTCACGATCGGCAGCATTATCACCTATGTCCCGGGGCTTGTCTGGTTGCACTTCGCCTATCTGCACGATCTCCAGGCGACGCTCGCGACCGGCCTGTTCCCCTTCGTGCTGGGCGATATCCTGAAGGTGGCGCTGGCGGCCGCGGCGCTCCCATTCGTGTGGAAGCTGGTCGGCAAGCTTCGCGCCTGATCGCACGGCTCGTCCGAAAAAAGCCTCCCTGGCGCTCGTCAGGGAGGTTTTTTGTATTCGGCGACGGCTGTCACCGGGCCTCGGGAGCCGTAGGGGCACCTCAGGAGGAAGTTGTTCTCGGGCGTTGCAGGTGAGAAGGCGACGATGCTCCGCTCAGAATACGCGCCGAACCCCGGCGAACGAATTCAGTGCGGCCAGACGCTCCACCTCTGCCCGATCGGCGCAGGACGATGATCGCGGTCCCGTCCTCGTAGGGACCGCAGAGCTCCAGATGCTCGGAGTCGTGAAGCCCGTGCAGATACGAGACGTGCGCTGAAACAAGCTCCGGCGTCATCAATTCCGACCGGGCTCCGCCAAGGCGGACCAGAAAATGCGCCTCGCTCATATTTGACGAATAGCCCGATATTCGTGCCGGATGCTGTCTCGTTCTGCCCACTGCTTCTCCCGTCCGGCAGCGATCGCCCCTGAGAAGTAACTTGCTTGCTCTTTTATGCGCTGCTTTCTCAGTAGCTGGCGACTTCTATTTGACGCTGGCAATTGTCTTGCCGTTCCGCTAAGGCTCAGCCGGGCGTGCACAAAGCCGCCGGAAACCGACCGATACTGGCGGAATGCATCAGGGGGAAAGGCTCTTTGTCGGCTTTGGCATCATTCGTGCGTCTTGTGGACGGCTTCAGCGACCGCGTCGGCCGGGCAGTGTCGTGGCTGACCCTGGGCGTCGTACTCGTCTGCTTCACGGTCGTCGTCCTGCGCTACGTTTTCTCGATCGGCTTCGTGTGGATGCAGGATCTCTACGTCTGGCTTCACGGCGTGGCCTTCACGATCGGCGCCTCCTATGCGCTTCGGCACGAGCACCACGTCCGGGTGGACATCTTCTACCGTCCGGCCGGTGAGCGGTACAAGGCCTGGATCAATCTTCTAGGCTGTGTCCTGTTCATCCTGCCCCTCGTCGTGCTGGTGACCTATTACGGCTGGAGCTATGTCGGTCGCTCATGGTCGATCCGGGAAGGGTCCAGCAATGTCGGGGGCATGCCCGGGCTGTTCCTGATCAAATCCTGCATCCTTGGGTTCGTCTGGTTGATCGGCCTGCAGGCGCTCTCGATGATCGCGCGCAGCATCCTGGTCCTCGCCGGCCGCGGCGACATGCTCTCGGATGGAGCGGAAGAGATGCTGAGCGGGGTCTGAACGCATGGACCAGATATTGATCGGAGAGGTTCTCAGCGTCGTCCTCTTCTTCGGCGTGATCGGGTTCCTGCTGCTCGGCTTCCCCGTGGCCTTCACGCTTGCCGGTACGTCGGTTTTGTTCGCAGGCCTCGGCTGGCTTCTCGACGTCTTCTCCTTTAACAATTTCGGGTTGCTGGCCTTGCGCTGGTTCGGGCCCATGGTGAACGAGGTGCTGGTCGCGGTGCCGCTGTTCGTCTTCATGGGCGTCGTCCTGGAACGATCGAAGATCGCGGAAGCGCTGCTCGAGACGATGGGCCGGCTGTTCGGGCCGGTTCGCGGCGGGCTCGGCCTGTCGGTCATCGCGGTCGGGGCGCTGCTGGCGGCTTCGACCGGGGTCGTCGGCGCGACCGTCGTGACCATGGGGCTTCTATCGCTGCCGGCCATGATGCGCGCCGGCTACGACCCGAAGCTTGCGACCGGCATCATCTGCGCCTCGGGCACGCTCGGGCAGATCATACCGCCTTCGACCGTGCTCATCTTCATGGGGGATATTCTCCAGGGCGCTAATGCCGAAGCCCAGATGGCGCTCGGCAACTTTGCGGTGGAACCGGTATCGGTCGGCGACCTGTTCGCGGGTGCGTTCGTTCCCGGGCTCATGCTCGTGATGCTTTATGCCCTATGGACCATGGGCATCGCCCTATTCCGGCCCACGGCGGCACCGGCCATGTCCGTATCGCAGACGGAGAAGGCCAATCTCGGCCGCGACGTGCTCTTTTCGCTGGCGCCGGCGCTGCTGCTGATCCTGGCGGTGCTCGGCTCGATCCTCGCGGGCATCGCGACGCCCACGGAATCGGCGTCGGTCGGCGCGGTCGGCGCCATGATACTGGCTGCCGGCAAGCGCCGTCTCTCCTACGCGATGCTCCGCCAGGTAATGATCTCGACCATGCAGATCACCTCCATGGTCTTCGTCATCCTGTTCGGCGCCTCGGTCTTCGCCCTGGTCTTCCGCACCCTGGGTGGGGATCGACTGCTGGAGGAGTTCCTGCTTCAGCTTCCGGGCGGCGTTCTGGGGGCGACGATCTTCGTGATGGCCCTGATGTTCGTGCTGGGCTTCATCCTGGACACCTTCGAGATCATCTTCATCGTCATGCCGCTGACGGCGCCGATCCTGCTGAAGCTGGGCGTCGATCCGGTCTGGCTGGGCGTGATCGTTGGCGTCAACCTTCAGACCAGCTTTCTGACCCCGCCGGTCGGCTTCTCCCTGTTTTACCTGCGCAACGTGGCGCCGGACTCGATCAGGACGACGGAGATCTACCGGGGCGTGTTGCCGTTCGTCGTGCTGCAGATCGGGGCCATGGCCCTTCTCTGGTTCTTCCCCGGACTTGCGACCTGGCTGCCCAGCGTCGTCTTCGGCTGACCGGGCAGCGGCACCCAAGCACTCGCGTCTAAAAGGAAAGGCCCGCGCGATGTCGCACGGGCCTTTCCTCGTATGGCAGGGCAGGGAGGCGGGACGAATGCCCCGCGCCCCGGTCAGAGATAGCTGAAGTCGAGCTGCCGGGCGTTCATATAAGCCTGGTCGGCGATCTTGCCGTAGTCGACCAGGAGCTTGCGCGCATTGATGTAGCTCTCGACCACCTTCCGGGTCATCTCGTCGCCACCGTCGCGCAGTTCCGCCATAACCTCGCCGGCAGCGTTGCCGCAGGCAATGATCACTTCCTCCGGGAACTGCCGGATCTGGACCCCGTGCTCGTTCACCAGGGTCGCCAGCGCCTGCGGATTGCGTGCCATGAACTCGGCGCCGGTCTGGTCGTAGTCTGCCTGGCAGGCATACTCGATGACCTTCTGAAGATCGACCGGCAGCGCCTCGTACATCTCCTTGTTGACGACGACCTCGGTCGCCATCCCCGGCTCGTTGAAGCTCGGGAAGTAATAGTTCTTGGCCACCTGATGGAAGCCGAGGGCCAAATCGTTGTAGGGACCGACGAACTCCGCCGCGTCGAGGGCGCCGGACTGCAGCGCGGCGAAGATCTCACCGGCCGGCGTATTGACGACCGTCACCCCCAGTCGGCTCCAGACGTCACCGCCAAGGCCGGGCGTGCGGAACTTCATGCCATTGAAGTCCGCGACCGACTTGACCTCGTTGCGGAACCAGCCTCCGGCCTGCGTCCCGGTCTGGCCCGACAGGAACGCCTTCACGCCGAACTGGGCGTAAACCTCGTCCCAAAGCTCCTGACCGCCCAGGTAGCGGATCCAGGCAGTAATCTCCGGCGCGGTAAGCCCGAAGGGCACGCCCGTGAAGAAGTTGAGAGCCTTGGACTTGTTCTGCCAGTAATAGGAGGCGTCGTGGCTCATCTCCGCCGATCCGCCGATGACCGCGTCCAGGGACTCGAACGCCGGGACCAACTCGCCTGCCGCATAGACACGGACCGTCAGCCGGCCGTCGCTGAGTTCGCCGATACGGCGGGCGAGACGCTCTGCGCCGGTCCCCAGGCCGGGGAAGTTCTTCGGCCAGGTGGTCACCATCCGCCATTCCATCCGCCCCTGGCTGATCGCCGGGGCGGGAAAGCTGCTCGCGGCGGCCGCGCCGGCAATGCCGCCCAGCGCTGCGGTTTTCAGGAGCTTACGGCGTTCGACGGTCATGGGCTGCTGCCTCCCTGCTGCAATTCGTCTCTCTAACGACTCGGGAAAATGCCGCTCCCAGGAGGGTGGGGACGGGCCATTCGCTCTTCGAGATGATCCGCAAGCGTTTATACAGAGGAAGGGCAAGAAAGCAACGAGGCGCGGGGCCGTCGCCAGAACAAGGTTTCAGTCGTTCACCCTGTCCGGATCGACGATCTGCCAGCCTCCGGGCATGAGCATCTCCAGCGGCCGGAAGCGGCTCTTGTAGGACATCTTCCGGCTCTCGCGGATCCAATAGCCCAAATAGACGAAGGGCAAGCCTTCGCGTCGTGCCTGGCTGATCAGCGCAAGAATCATGTAGGTCCCCAGGCTGCGCCGAGTCTGCACGGCATCGTAGTAGCTGTAGACGGCGGAGAAGCCGTCCTCCAGCCGGTCGGTCAGCATGACCCCCGTCAGCCGGCTCTCCGCGTCGCGGAACTCGAACAGGCTGGTCGCGGCGTTGCCTTCCTCGATCATGGTCGTGAATTCCGACCTGGTCATGCGCGCCATGTCGCTGCCGTCATGGCGGATCCGCTGATAGTCGAGGAACAGCCGGAAGTCCTCTTCTGTGGCCTTGGCCGGCCGTTCACGGGCGACGAGATCGGCGTTGATCGCGACCACGCGCCTCATCGTACGACTCGGCTCGAACAGCGCGACCGGGATCCGGACCGCGACGCAGGCCCGGCAGTTCGGGCATACCGGACGGTAGATGATGTCGTGGCTTCGGCGGAATCCAGCGCGGGACAGGGCGGAGTTGAGTTCCGCCACATCCGGTCCGGCCAGCCGGGCGAACAGCTTGCGTTCGATCCGCCCGGGAATGTACGGGCATGGCATAGGGCCGGATCGGTAGAAGTGGAGCAAACCCTGGCTTTCGGGTTTGATGATCGACATGGATCTGGTCGGCCCTCTCCTGGTCGGTCCATTGCCGCCGCCCGAAACGGGCGGACGGCATCCATGCAATCATGTACCGGCGTGTGCCGTTCGTCAGCAGCGCAATGGGCGAAGGGAGGGCGGAGAGGCCATCAGGGGGCGGCCACCTCGTTGAAGCCGCCCGTTTCCGTCATCAGCGGCGCTTCGCGCAGCAGCACGATCGAGATACGACGGTTGCTCGAGCTCGTCGGCTCTTCGGGGAACAGGTGGTCCGTGTCGGCCTTGCCGACGACGGTCGCGATGCGGGAGGTGTGGATCCCCGATTCGATGAGCGCGCGTCGGCTCGCATTCGCGCGATCGGCCGAAAGCTCCCAATTGTCGTATTTCGCCCCCTCCGCATAGGGGACGCTGTCGGTGTGGCCGGCGATCGAGAGCTTGTTCGGAAGCTGGCTGACGGCCTGGGCCACCAGGGCGAGAAGCTGCCGCGTCTGATCGTACATCTCGGCGCTTCCGGTCGGGAACATCGAGAATCGTTCCTGATCGACGATCTGGATGCGCAGGCCTTCCGGGGTCTGATCGATCAGCAGGTTGTCCGCCAGCGCCTGCAGCTCTGGGATCGACTGGATGGCCTGCCGAAGCTGTTCCTCGACGGCCTGGAACTGTTCCTGTTCGCGTTCGGCAAGCGCCCGGTCCAGCTCCGCGTCGGTGAGCGGACGCGCGCCGCGGCCGGCTTCCGCTTCGGAGCGGTCCGGACCGTTTCCGGCCGCCATCTCGTAGGACGAGCCGTCGTCGATGACGTTGCTGTCGTCGGCTTCCTCGGGCCGGCCGGGCAGGGCCTGGTGAAGGCTGAACGGGGAGCTGGGGGAGGTGAGCTGTCCCGGGGTCGAGACCGTCCGGCCTTCCAGGATGCTTCCCGATCCGCTGGTGGAGCGGGAGATGTTCGCCGGATCGAAATAGTCCGCGATCCCGTTCCGCTGCTCGTCGGTCGTGACGTTCAACAGCCACAGCAGCAGGAAGAACGCCATCATCGCGGTCACGAAATCGGCATAGGCCACCTTCCATGCCCCGCTGTGATGATGGGCGTGCCCGGCCTTTCTCTTTCGCCTGACGACGACGATCGGTTGATCGCTGGAGATCGCCACGGTTCTGGCCTTCCCTTAGTCCTGGATCAGCCCGGGGGCAGTGCAGCAGTCGTCTCTTCGACCTCGTAGAAGGTCGGGCGCTCGTCCGCGAACAGCATCTTGCGCGCGAATTCGACCGAGATCGCCGGGGCGTATCCATGCAGATGCGCCAGGAGCCCGGCCTTCATGCACTGGAAGTACTTGTTCTCGGAGTCGTACATGGCCTTCAGGCAGTTCGCGAGCGGGCCGACGAAGCCATAGGCCAGCCACACCCCGAGGAAGGTGCCGACCAGCGCGCCGCCGATCAGCCGGCCAAGGACTTCCGGCGGCTCGGTGATCGCGCCCATCGTCTTGATGACGCCCAGCACGGCGGCGACGATCCCCAGCGCCGGCAGCGTGTCGGCGACCGTCTGGATCGCGTTGGCGACCTGGTAGCTCTCTTCGTGATGGGTCCCGATCTCTTCGTCCATCAGCGCTTCCAGCGTGTGCGGATCCTCGGAGCCGAGGGACATGAGCCGCAGATAGTCGCGCAGGAAGGTGATCGCCCGCTCGTTGCCCAGGACGTTCGGGAACTGCTGAAAGATGTTGCTTTCCTCGGGGTTCTCGATGTGCTGCTCGAGCGCGAGCATGCCCTTGGTCTTGGCCAGCTTGAAGAGCATGAAAAGCAGGCTGAGAAGCTCGAGATAGTCGGCCTTCTTGTAGCGTTTGCCGCGGATGGCCTGGCTGATGGCGCCACCGGTGCGGCGCAGCACCGTGCCCGGATTCGCGATCACGTAGCCGCCTAGGGCGGCGCCGCAGATGATAACCGCCTCGAAGGGCTGCCACAGCACGAAAAGGTGGCCTCCGAGCGCGGCATAGCCGCCGAACGTACACAGGATAACGATGAAGATGCCGGCGAAGATGAGCATGAGGTAGGAATCCGCGCTTTCGTCGGAGGCGATTTTTGCGACGGCAACCGTGCGGGATTTCTATTAAGAAGCTTTTAATGCCGTCGCGAAGCGGGATGTTGAAATTCAGTAGCTTAGCACCACATCCTGCGCCCGATGGCTTGAGTTGCCAAAAGCATGCCGGCCGTTGTCCGGGGATTTGCGTGCCCGTGGATCAGCGGCTATGACTGGGCTCCCTACGCGGCCCGAGCGCCGGATGAGGAGCGGAAAGCCCGCCGGATCGAGATCGATGTCCCAGACTACCTCCACCGCTGCCGATTCCCTCGCGCCGTTCGAGCAGCGGGCCTTCCGCGACGCGATGGGACGCTTCGTGACCGGCGTCGCCGTCGCCACTACCCGTGACGCGGAAGGGGCGCCGGTCGGGGTAACGATCAATTCCTTCACCTCCGTCTCGCTGAATCCGCCGCTCGTCCTCTTCTGTCTCGATCGGCGGGCGCGAACCCTGCCGGCCTTTCAGGCGACGGGCTATTTCGCCGTCAATGTGCTGGCGGCCGATCAGCAGGCCCATTCGATCCGCTTCGCCCGGCGCTGCGACGATTGGCAGGGCATAGACCACGTGACCTGGACCACCGGCGCGCCGATCATCATGGGAAGCGTGGCCGCCTGCGACTGTACCGTGGATGCCCTCTATGACGGCGGCGACCACGTCATTCTGGTCGGCCGCGTCCAGCGCATCGAGGCCACCGCAGACCGTGAGCCCCTGGTCTATCACCGGGGGCAATATGCCCGCGTCGGGAACATCGGCTAGCCGACTGCGCTTGCCACCATGGACGGAAAGCCGCCGGCCTCCAGGGCGGCGATGATCCGGTCGACATGCCCGCGGTCGCGGGTTTCGACCATCACGTCCACATCGATCCGTTTCACCGAGACCTCGAATACCAGCCGCTGGTGATAGACCTCGACGATGTTGCCGCCGCACCGGCCGATGATGGCGGCGAGCTTGCCGAGCGCGCCCGGAACGTCCTCGATGCGCACCCGCAGGCGGACCAGCTGTCCGTCGCGGACCAGCCCGCGCAGCAGGATCGAGGACAGGATCCGCGGATCTATGTTGCCGCCGGAGATCGGCAGGCCGATCCGGCGTCCCTCCCAACGGCCGGGATCGGCCAGAATCGCCGCCAGCCCTGCGGCGCCGGCACCCTCGGCGACCAGCTTCTGGACCGTCGCTAGGGCATGGACCGCCCGCTCAAGCGTCGGCTCGTCGACGACGACGATCTCGTCGACCAGAGCCTCGACGAGCTGTCGCGTCAGACGCCCCGGCTCCTTCACGGCAATGCCCTCGGCAATGGTGCCGCCCGAATAGCTGCCGGCCCGGCCCGCCACGGCGTCGCGCATCGCCGGGTAGCCGGCGGCCTGCACGCCGACGATCCTGATTCCGGAGTTGAGCGCCTTTGCGACCGTGGCGATGCCGCCGATCAGCCCGCCGCCGCCGATCGGCACCAGGATCGCATCCAGGTCCGGAACGGCCGCCAGCATTTCGAGGGCGATGGTGCCCTGGCCGGCCACGATGGCGGGATCGTCATAGGGGTGAACGAGCGTCAGGCCCTGTTCCTCGGCCAGCCGTTCGGCATGGCCCTGAGCCTCGGACAGGCTCTCGCCGAACAGCTCGACCCTGGCGCCGAAGGATTCGGTGCGGGCGACCTTGGTAAAGGGCGTGAAGGCGGGCATGACGATCGTGGACGGGATCCCCAGCCGGCTCGCATGATAGGCGACACCCTGGGCGTGGTTCCCGGCCGACATGGCGATCACCCCGCGCGCCCGGCGGTCCGCGTCCAGCGTGCTCAGCACGTTGAGCGCGCCGCGCTCCTTGAAGGAACCGGTCCGCTGCAGGTTCTCCGGCTTCAGAAACAGAGTGCATCCCAGCAGGCTGGACAGGGCAGGGGCCGGAATCGTCGGCGTCTTCTCGATCGACCCGTCGATCGTTCGGGCCGCATTCCTCACGTCATCCAGCGTCACCGGCAACATCGCTGTCTCTCACTTCCCGTTCGCGCCGGCCGGGCGGAGGATCAGCGTGCCCAGTCCATTGCGAATCAGTTCCTCAGGATCTCTCGGCAGCTCGAGAAATCGCCCGTTCCTCCATGGCTCGACCAGATTGCCATAAAAGGACGACAAGGGATGGCCGGATTGGCCGGTCGCGATGATGAAGCGTGAATTGCCGAGATCGGAAAGGTCGTAGACCGCACGATACCCGGCGCCGTGGACATGGGCGAAGGGGAAGCGCGGGGCGTCGACATCCATGGCTCCCCGGTTCACCGTGTACTGACCGCCGTCCGTTTCGGCCGAGAGGTCGACCAGGCGGCCCAGCAACGGGACGCTGCCGAAGACCGGGTGCTTCAGGGGCGCTACGTGGGCGTCGCCCCAGCGCCAGTCGGCGGGGGCGGGTCCGTAGGCTGCCTCGAGAAAGGCCAGGGCGGTGGCGAAGGATGCCCGAAGCGCGTCCTCGCAGCTTTCGACGGGCGCGGTCCGAACGTCGTCGCACCAGGCCTGCCGCTCCGTCAGCATCCGCTTGACGACGGCGGGCCGCCATCCCGAATAGGCGTCCGAGAGTTCGCCCAACTCGTCACCGTAGAGCGCCGGCCCCAACGACCTGAGCCAGGCCGAGAAGATCAGCGGTTCGCGAAGGTCCCGGTCCATGCTGAAATCCCACCGGCGGAGGGAGGCCAGCACATCGGCCGACCGGGCATCGTCGGCCCGGATGTCGAGCATCACGGGCAGGAGCTCCGCTGCCGCCAGCGAGACCTTGTCCATCAGCATTTCCTGGCTGCTCTCGACGGACTGGGGCGGACTGCGGTCCAGCAGCTCCTCGATCCGGGCCGCGCGGAAAGGTTCGTCGTATTCCAAGGCGATCAGATGGGGGTATTCCGGACCGGCGACGGCGTTGTTCGCGTTGACGATCCGCCCGCTTGGCGGATTGAAGGCTTGCGGTAGCTCGTCGAAGGGCACCGTTCCGACCCAGTCGTATTCTCCGGTCCAGCCGGGAACCGGCTGCTGGCCGTTGCCCGATTTGCGGATCGGCAGGTCGCCCGGAACGAAGAAGCCGATATTCCCATCGGCATCGGCATAGACCACGTTCTGCTGCGGCGCACGCCAGGCGGCCATCGCCGCCCTGAATTCGTCCCAGTCGGCCGCCCGGTTCAGGCGATAGATCGCCTCGGCGATCGTGTCCTCGGGCGTGATCGCCGTGAACGCCAGGGAGACGACCTCGCCTTCGCCGGCGACGGTCCCGGCGGCCGTGGAAACGTCCGAAATGACCGGCCCGTGGCGGGTACGCCGTATCCGAAGCGGTACCGGTTCGCTGCCATGAACCCGGATCACCTCGTCCCGGGTTTCGAAGGGCTCGCTGCCTTGCGGCGTCAGATACCGGTCGGGTGCCGCAGGGTCGACCCGTTCGACGAAGAGATCCTGGACGTCGCTGCCGGTCGTCGTAAAGCCCCAGGCGATCGACCGGTTATGCCCCAGAACCGTGAACGGAACGCCGGGAACGGTTGCCCCGGTCACCGACAGCGTCGGCGTTTCGATCCGGGCGAGATACCAGAGAATCGGCACCGAGAGTCCGAGATGAGGGTCGTTGACCAGGATCGGTTTGCCGGTGACAGTCCGGTCGCCGGCCAGAACCCATTCGTTCGACGCCGTTGCGGGACCGATCGGGGGCGGAAGTCCCGCAAGCCGCTCGATCGTATCGGGGGGCCAGAGGCCTGCGAGGCTGCTGGGGAACGTGCCGACGCCCGGCGGGAAGAGGTCGGCCAGCTTCTCCGGGCCGAGGGATGCCGCCAGGCGGCTGCGCAGGATCTCCGTCCGGTAGTTGGCCGAAAGCTGAAACGCGATCAGCCGGCCCCAGACCAGGCTGTCGGCCGGGCGCCACGGTTCGGGTTCGATTCCGAGGACCAGGAATTCCGGCGGAAGAGAGCCGCGGTGGTTCTCGATCCAGGCGTTGACGCCCGCCGCATAGGCGTCGAGTGCGGCCTTCACCTCGGGCGGGAGGCGATGATAGCTGGCCTCTGCGTCACGGTAGAAGCCGAGCGTCCGGAACAGCCTGTCGAGCGGAAGCCGGGCGGCGGAGAAGCGGAGTTCCGCAAGGCGGCCGGCACCGATTCGGCGCTGCATCTCCATCTGCCAGAGCCGATCCTGGGCATGCACGTATCCCAGGGCGAAATAGGCGTCCGCATCATTGGCAGCGAAGATATGGGGAACCGCATTCCGGTCGCGCATGACCTGGACAGGCGCACGAAGGCTGGGAACGCGCAGCGTGCCGTCGTAATCGGGCACGGCGGACAGGAGCCACAGATAGGCCGCTCCGGCCGCGACGGGCAGCAAAGCGACCAGAACGATCAGGCACCGCAGGAGCGCTTTCATGAAGGCTGGCTTCCCTACGCGACGGGGATCCGGCCCGGGGCGGATCAGGCAAGGTTTAACCGAAAATCCCCGGACCAGGAACGCCGTCCGGCGCAGCCGGCTTTTTGATGAGCAACGATATTATCGCGGCGGCGGGTTTCGCCTGCGATGCTTCCGGTGACCCGTTCCGGTCCGACAACAACGCTGCGAATTTGTTTTGCCGGGACGGGTTGGGTTCAGAATTCCCGCAGAATCAACTATTTGGAAGTCTACGACGTCCGCCGTCCTTTGCCGGAGGAGACGGTCCATTGACCCAGACTTTCGACACTGCGGCCGCCATGGTCGCCGCGCTGCAGCCGGACGAGCCGGTCTATTGCCTTCGGCCCCATGTGCTGCACGACACCGCCCGGCGCTACGTGAACGCATTTCCGGGCAAGGTGCTCTACGCGGTGAAGTGCAATGACGACCCGCGTATTCTCCGCGCACTGTACGAAGGCGGCATCCGCCATTTCGATACGGCCTCGATGGCCGAGGTGCGGACGGTCTCCGATCTGTTCGGAGAGCCTGCGTGCCATTTCATGCATCCCGTGAAGGGACGCCGGACCATCGAAGAGGCGTATTTCCGGTACGGGATCCGCAGCTTCGCCCTCGATCACGAGGACGAACTGGCGAAGCTGGTCGACGTGACGAAAGGGGCAGCGGACCTGACGCTCGTTGTCCGTATCGAAGCGCCGCGGAACCAGGCAGTCTGCGATCTTTCGGGCAAGTTCGGCGCCACGGTCGAGGCCGCGGCCGACCTCCTGCGGGCCGCCCGAAAGCCGGGCCGGCGGCTCGGCCTGACCTTCCACGTGGGCTCCCAATGCCTGTCCCCCGCGGCCTATGCCCGGGCGATCGAACTGGTCGGGCAGGTGCGGGATTTGGCCGGGCTCGAGCTGGACCTTCTGGACGTGGGCGGCGGTTTTCCGGTGCCCTATGTGGGCATCGATCCGCCGCCCTTCGAAGACTATGTTGCAGCCATTCTGGATGCGGTCCGGGCGGCCGGGCTGCCGCCATCGACCGAGCTCTTGTGCGAGCCCGGCCGCGGCCTCGTCGCCGGGGGCTCTTCGCTGGTGGTGAAGGTCGAGCTGCGCCGGGACTCCTGTCTTTATCTGAACGACGGGATGTACGGGAGCCTCTCGGACATGAAGTTCGACGGGATCGAGTTCCCGATGCGGGTGATCCGTCCCGGCGCAGAGGTCAGCCGCCGGCTTGCGGGCTTCCACCTGTTCGGGCCGACCTGCGATTCCACCGACAGCATGCCGGGGCCCTACTGGCTGCCGGAGGACATCCGCGAGGGCGACTGGATCGAGATCGGCCAGATGGGCGCTTATACGAATGTCTTGCGAACCCGCTTCAACGGGTTCGACCGCTATGGCACCGTATTCGTTCGTGACGGTGCCTTCCTGCCGACGCCGGAAATGCTGCCGCGCAAGATTTCGACAAGCCGGGCGACCGCATCATGACGATGAAGGACAAATGCGTATTGGTGGTCGGCGCAAGCCGCGGGATCGGCGCCGAGACGGCCCGTGTCTTCGCAGCCGAAGGCGCCGACGTCGTGCTGGCGGCGCGAGGCGTCGACGGGTGCGAAGCCGTCGCCCGGGAGATATCGGGCCGCGGCGGATCCGCCCTGGCGGTCGGCTGCGACGTGGCCGACTACGGCTCGGTCGAGGCGGCGGTCGCGCGGGCGCTCGACGCTTTCGGACGGATCGATGTCCTGATCAACAATGCCGGCGTGATCGAGCCGATCGCCAGCCCCTGGGAAGCCGATCCCGATGCGTGGGCGAGGGCGATGGACATCAATCTGACGGGGGCGTTCCGGGTCCTCCGCGCGACGCTGCCGACGATGATCGACGCAGGGGGTGGAACCGTCATCAATGTCAGCAGCGGTGCGGCGGCGTCCCCGCGGGAGGGGTGGAGCGCCTATTGCGCCGGCAAGGCGGGACTGGCCATGTTGACCCGTTCGCTGGCGCTGGAGACGCAAGGGAAGGGGATCAGGGTCTTCGGCTTCCGTCCCGGCGTCGTGGACACCGACATGCAGGTGACGATCCGGGCCTCCGGCATAAACGAGATCAGCCGCATTCCCCGGGACCGGCTGTTGCCCGCAAGCGATCCAGCCCGCGTGATGCTGTGGCTTGCGGGACCGGAGGCCGACGATCTCGCAGGTCAGGAGGTGGATATCCGCATGCCCGGCCTCCGCGAACGGGCGGGCTTGGCGCCGGCGCATCCCTGACCGGGCGGACCCGACCGCCGCAAAGATGCCGCACGCCGCGCGCTTGACCGGGAGGGCGAAAGGCCAGGCGCCATTTTCGGTCGGGCCTACCACCATCCGTTGATGGTAATCTGGTTTCCAGCCTATATGGGGGCGAGGAGGGGCGGGCCGGGACGACCGTCACGGGCGGCCACGCTCCGGTCCGCCGATGGGGAGATCCTAAGTGTCAACCGACATCGACGTTAAGGCGCGTTCCGTCCTGCAGATCGGTGCGCTTGTGCAATCGGGGATGGTCGATCCCGAGCACGTCGCCGAGCTTACGCTTTCCGCTATCGACGCGTCAGGCGATCCGGCGATTTTCACCCGTCTTACCGCCGAACGCGCCCGGACGGAGGCCAGGGAGGCGTCGCAACGCGTCCGGGCCGGTCGCCCGCGCAGCCTGCTCGAAGGGGTGCCGATCGCCTGGAAGGACCTGTTCGATCTGGAAGGCATCGTCACGACGGCGGGATCGAAGGTTCTGGCGGACGCGCCGGCCGCGCGGGCCGACGCTGCCGTCGTCGCAAGGCTGAAGGCTGCCGGTATGGTGACCGTCGGGCGCGTCAACATGACGGAATTCGCCTTCTCTGGCCTCGGTCTCAATCCGCATTTCGGCACGCCGCTCAATCCCAACGTGCGCGACGTGCCGCGCATCCCGGGCGGATCTTCTTCCGGTTCCGGCGCGGCTGTGGCCGCCGGCATCGTTCCCGTCTCGATCGGAACGGACACCGGCGGGTCCGTCCGGATCCCCGCGGCATTCAACGGGATCGTCGGCTACAAGGCGACCCGTGGACGCTATCCCATGGACGGGGTCTTCCCGCTGGCGACCAGCCTCGATTCCCTCGGCGTCCTCTGCCGGACGGTTGAGGACGCCGTCCTCGTCGACGCGGCGATGTGCGGCCGTGTCGGCCCGTCGGTCCAGCGCGGCCGGATCGAAGGCGCGACCCTGGTCGTGCCGACGAACGTCGTCTTCGACAACGCCGAACCGGGCGTGATTGCCGCCTTCGAAGCGGCGCTCTCGCGGCTTGAAGCGGCCGGGGCGACGGTGATCCGCCGGGCGATACCGGCTTTTGACGAGATCGCCTCCCTTGCGGCACGGCACGGGGCCCTGGTCACGGCCGAAGCCTATGCCCTTCATGCCGCGCGGCTGAGCGGCCCGGAAGCCGGTGCCATGGACCGGCGGGTGGTGGCGCGCGCCCGGTTGGGCAGTGAAATCACCATGCCGGACTATGTGGCGTTGCTCACGGCACGGGCGCGGCTCATCGCAACGGTTCGTGACGAACTGGGGGACGCCCTCGTGGCCTATCCGACGGTCGCGCATGTCGCGCCGCCGATCGAGCCCCTGGAGAAGGACGACGACCATTTCGTCCGGGTCAACGGCCTGACGCTGCGCAACACGGCGCTCGGCAACTTTCTCGACTGGTGCGGCGTGTCGCTGCCCTGTGGCACCGGCGATGCCGGAATGCCGGTCGGCCTGCTGCTCTCGGGCATGCCGAACGCGGACGAGCGGCTATTGTCTCTCGCCCTTGCGGCGGAGGCCGTGGTGCGGGAACCGGGAACATGAGGGGATAGCATGGCCAGCACTCCGGATCAGGGCTCCTTCGTGATCGTCGAACCCGGCCCTGGCGACCGGGACGGCTGGGCCAGTCTCTGGTCCGGGTATTGCGCCTTCTATGCCGTTCCCGATACGCCCGAGAAGGCCGACACGGTCTGGGCCTGGCTGATGGACCCGGCTCATCCGGTGAAGGCGTTCGTCGCCCGGGACGAAGGCGGCGCCATCCTAGGCTTCACGCATTACCGGCCTTATCCCCGGCCGATCACCGGGTCGACCGCATGCTTTCTCGACGACCTTTTCGTGTCGGCCGGGGCGCGGGGACGCGGCGTCGGCGGGGCACTGATCGCCCGCGTCGTGGAACAGGCACGGGTGCGCGGATGGAGTGTCGTCCGATGGATCACCGCGGAGGACAATGTCCGCGCCCGTTCCGTCTATGACCGCATGGCCGACCGCACGCGCTGGGTAACCTACGAGATCCGGCCCTGAGGTGGCCGGCAAGCGCCGGCTACGGGCACGCGCCGGCGCTTGCCGGGACGGATCGGATCGACCTGGCCGCCTGGAACGCCAGGCTCAGCCGCGGAGGAGGCGGGCCGCGTCCAGCGCGCCGTAGGTGAGAATGCCGTTGCAGCCGGCCCGCTTGAATCCCAGAAGGGTCTCCATCAGCGCCTTCTCGTAGTCCAGCCAGCCGTTTCCGGCGGCCGCCCGCAGCATCGCGAACTCGCCGCTGACGTGATAGGCGAAGGTGGGCACGCCGTAGCCATCCTTGATCCGGCGGATGATGTCGAGATAGGGCAGGCCGGGCTTGACCATCACCATGTCCGCCCCTTCCGCCAGATCCATCGCGACTTCCCGCAGCGCCTCGTCGCTGTTGGCCGGATCCATCTGGTAGGTCTTCTTGTCCCCCTTCAGCGCCCCGCCGCTGCCGATGGCGTCGCGGAACGGGCCGTAGAAGGCCGACGCGTATTTGGCCGAATAGGCCATGATCCGCGTGAGCTGGTGCCCCTTGGCGTCGAGCGCCGCCCTGATTGCGGCGATGCGGCCATCCATCATGTCGCTGGGCGCGATCACGTCGGCGCCCGCTTCGGTCTGCACGAGCGCCTGGGCGACCAGCACCCGGATCGTTTCGTCGTTCAGGATGCGCCCGTCCCGGATCAGGCCGTCATGGCCATGGGTGGTGAACGGGTCCAGCGCCACATCGGTGATGATGCCGATATCGGGATGGGCCTGCTTGAGTGCGCGGATCGCCCGGCAGACCAGGTTTTCCGGGTTCGTCGCTTCCGCCCCGTCCTCGGACTTGGCCTCGGGCGGGGTCACAGGGAACAGGGCGATCGCCGGGATTCCGAGATCCTTGGCCGTGCCGACCGCGTCGACCAGGGCGTCGATGCTGTACCGCTCGACGCCCGGCATCGAGGAAACGGCTTCCCGCTGGCCGGTGCCTTCCCGGACGAAGACCGGCCAGATCAGGTCGTCCACCGATAGGCTGTTCTCGGCGACGAGACGCCGCGTCCAGGAATCCGCGCGGTTCCTGCGGGGGCGTGCTGCAGGATAGCTGCCGGTGAACGGGAACTGGGGCATGGATTTGCAGGCTCCGTCATTGATCGGCCGCAATCTAGAATCCGGTCCGGCTCGCCGCAACGGACGGCTGGTCGCAGGCCTCTCTATTCCATGCCGCCGAACGCTTCGCTCACCCTCTCCGGGTGCCAGAGGTTGTCCCGCTTGACGAAGATCTCCTTCTCCATTCCCTTGAAGCGGACGCCGTCCCAGCTATTCGCCTGCAGATGGACCCGCGGGCCGTCGATCGTTATCCAGTTGTAGGCATTGGGCTCCGCCCGCAGCCGGGTGGAGGTCGCGGTCGATGCCTGGGCGACCAGGATGGACCGTTTGACGGCCGTGTAATGCCGCGTCACGTCCCCGATATAGGCGCGATGCAGATGGCCCGCGAGCAGCAGGTCGACCGACACGCTTTCGAACACCCGCAGCGAGGATCGCGCATGGTTGACCAGCGGGGTGGAGGGCGAATCCGGCGGTGGCAGGAAGGGGTGATGGGTGAAGACGATCTTGAACAGGCCCGGATCCAGCTTCCCCATCGTCCGGCGCACCGCCTCGACCTGGCCCGGCGACAGGCTGCCTTCCTTCCAGCGATAGGGGCGGGCGGTGTTGAGGCCGATGACCGCGATCTCGTCGTCCTGAAAGGTCGGGAACATCTCCTGGCCGATATAGCGCCGGTACCGGCCGAAGGGGTCGAACGCCCGGATCCATGGACGGAAGAAGGGCGCGATGTCGTGATTGCCGGGGACGGCCAGATGACGGGCGGGCAGGTTGCTGAGGAACTCCTGCGCGGCCACGAACTGATGGGTCCGCGCCCGCTGGGTCAGGTCGCCGCTGATGACGATGAGGTCGGGCTTCCGTTCCTCAAGATCGGCGATGAGCGCCTTCACGATGACCGGATCGATGCGGTCGAAGTGAAGGTCGGAAAGATGGGCGATTTGCCTCATTCGCGCCCCGGGGGAAGGGGGTGACGGTTCGGCAGGCGGCTCGTCGGGGAGCGGATGGCGGCGAGGATCATCGAGCGAGAACCGGAAGGCTGGTGGCGGGCCGTTAGGCCAAACGCAAGTGAAACGGGGCCGCGAGCCCCCGGGTTTCCGATGAATACGGGCTTACTCGGGAGGTTCCCGCCATGGATTTCAGGCTCTCCGAAGACCAGATCGCCTTTCGGGACTTGGCGCGCAGCTTCGCGGCGGCGGAGATGGCGCCATATGCCGCGGAATGGGACGAGGCATGTCGGTTTCCGGTGGAGGCTCTGCGTAAGGCGGCGGCCCTGGGGCTTGCCGGCATGCATTGCCGCAAGGAGGCGGGCGGAGCGGAGCTGGGCCGGCTTGACGCGACCGTGATCTATGAGGAACTGGCGACTGCCTGCGTCTCCACCGCTGCCTACCTTTCCATTCACAACATGGCGGCGTGGATGATCGACTGGTTCGGCGACGAGGTGCTGCGTTCCCGGCTGCTGCCCGCGCTGATGTCCATGCAGAGCTTCGCAAGCTACTGCCTGACCGAAGCCGGGGCCGGCTCCGACGCGGCCGCACTTCGCACCAAAGCCGAGCGGGACGGGGATTTCTATGCCCTGAACGGCGCCAAGGCCTTCATCTCCGGCGGCTCCACCTCGGATGTCTACGTGGTCATGGCGCGCAGCGGCGGGGAGGGGCCGGACGGCATATCCGCCTTCGTCGTCGAGGCGGGGACGCCGGGCCTTTCCTTCGGCAAGAAGGAAAGGAAGCTCGGCTGGCACAGTCAGACGACCACGGCGGTGATCTTCGAGGACTGCAGGATTCCGGCGGCCAATCGCCTGGGACGGGAGGGCGAGGGCTTCCGGCTGGCGATGGCGGCGCTGGACGGCGGGCGACTCAACATCGCCGCCTGTTCGATCGGGGGCGCCCGGGCCTGTCTCGATGCCGCTCTGGATTATGCGAAGCAGCGGTGGCAGTTCGGCCGGCCGCTTGCCGATTTCCAGGCCCTCCAGTTCCGGCTCGCCGACATGGCGACGGACCTCGAGGCGTCCCGCCTCATGGTCCGGAGGGCGGCAAGCGCCCTTGACGCGGGCGACCCGGACGCCACCATGCTCTGCGCCATGGCCAAGCGTTTCGCAACCGATGCCGGTTTCCGCATCTGCAATGACGCACTCCAGCTCCATGGCGGGTACGGCTACATCAAGGACTATCCGATCGAACGCTATTTCAGGGACCTCAGGGTCCACCAGATCCTGGAAGGAACCAACGAGATCATGCGCCTGATCGTCGCGCGTCGACTGCTGGCCGGATAACCCGATTGTTCTGCAACCATTGCCCCGAAACCTCGAGACATTCATGAGAGCCGAAGACGAAATCCTGTTCGAAACAGCCGGCCAGATCGGAATAGTCACCCTGAATCGCCCGAGGGCCCTGAATGCGCTCAGTCTCGGAATGATCCGGGCGATGGACCGGCAGCTTGCCGCCTGGGCCGCCGACCCGCGCGTCGGTGCGGTGGTCGTTCGGGGCGCCGGCGGGAAGGCGTTCTGCGCCGGCGGCGACGTTCGGGCCGTCTGGCAGGCGGGGATGGAGGCGAGGCAGGAAGGCCACGATGCGGCCGCCCGGTTGCGCGCCGATTTCTTCCGCGAGGAATACATCCTCAACCACCGCATTCACTTCTACCCGAAACCCTATGTCGCGCTAGTCGATGGGATCGCGATGGGCGGCGGCGTCGGCCTTTCCGTCCATGGATCGCACCGTGTCGTCACCGAAAGAACGCTGTTCGCGATGCCGGAGACGGGCATCGGGCTGTTCCCGGACGTCGGCGGCGGCTGGTTCCTGCCCCGCTGCCCGGGTGAGGTCGGGACCTATCTGGGATTGACCGGCGCGCGGATCGGGGCCGGCGATTGCGGTTACATCGGCTTCGGCACTCATTTCGTCCCGTCGGCTCGCCTGGAGGATCTCGTCGCCGCGCTGGCCGAAGCTGACCTCGAACGTGGCGGAGCCCGCGCGGTCGATGGCGTGATCGCCCGTTTCGCCGGGGATTGCGGCCCGGCGCCGCTGGCGGCGCTGCGGAGCGCCATCGACCGCTGCTTCTCCTTCAACTCGGTCGAGGAGATTCTTGTCGCCCTGGAGCGGGAGGAGGGCGACTGGGCGGCCGAGGCCCGGGAGATCCTCGCGGCCCGCTCGCCCACCAGTCTCAAGATCACGCTTCGCCAGCTCCGCGAGGGGCGGCATCTGCCTTACGAGGAGGTCGTGACGCTGGAGTACCGTCTCAGCCAGAGATGCACCGCTGCGGCCGATTTCTACGAGGGCGTCCGGGCCGTCCTGATCGACAAGGACCAGCGCCCGCGCTGGGAACCGGCCGCGATTCCGGGCGTTCAAGACGCCGATGTCGACCGCTATTTCCAACCGTTAGGCGACGGTGATCTCGTCCTGGGCCGGACACCGAAGGATCATTTCGCCGGATCCGTCATTGGCTCCTAGAATCGCCTGCCTGGTCCGACTCAGGGAGGTCTGACATGGTGTCGATCGGCTTCATCGGCCTTGGCAATATGGGCCGGCCGATGGCTCGCAACCTCCTGACAGGGGGACACGTGGTGAAGGGCTTCGATCTGGAGCCGGCGAAGCTGCGCGCCGCCGAGAGCGACGGCGTGATCCGGGCGGATTCCGTCGCGGCAGCGGTTACGGACGCGGACATCGTCATCTCCATGCTGCCGGCCGGACAGCATGTCCGCGAGGTCTATCTCTCGGCGGACGGCGTCCTCGGTTCGGCGAAAGCCGGGGCCCTTCTGATCGATTCGTCGACGATCGACGTCGCCACGGCTCGCAACGTGGCCGCTGCCGCCGCAAAGGCCGGATTCGAGATGTTGGACGCGCCCGTTTCCGGCGGCGTCGCCGGCGCAGAAGCCGGATCGCTCACCTTTATGGTGGGCGGAAACGATGGGGCATCCCGTCGCGCGACACCGGTGCTCGCCGTCATGGGGCGGGCGATCATCCATGCCGGGCCGTCCGGTTCGGGGCAGGCGGCGAAGATCTGCAACAATATGATTCTGGGGATCACGATGATCGGAGTGGCCGAGGCGTTCGCGCTGGCCGATCGGCTGGGACTGGAGCGCCAGAAGCTGTTCGACGTCGCCTCGAAGAGTTCGGGGCAGTGCTGGGCGCTCACCAGCTACTGTCCCGTCCCGGGACCGGTCCCGGCCTCGCCGGCGAACCGCGGCTATGCCCCCGGTTTCGCCGCTTCCATGATGCTGAAGGACCTGCGCTTGGCTCAGGAAGCCGCCGCCGCCTTCGGGGCAGCAACTCCGCTTGGCGCGGAGGCGACGGCGCTTTATACACTTTTCAGCAATTCTGGCCGGGAAAACACCGATTTTTCCGGGATCTTTGAGATGATTGTGGGGAAATGATCGGCTACTCTCATATGATGTCAGGCATAAAGCACCCTATGTGCCGTGCTCACGCAAGTTGCCGTTAGGAGGTCATGGTGCAGAAGCCATACTACCAAAGCATAGTCCTGATTGAGCGGCTCCACCGTCACTTCCTGGAGCTGGTCAAGGCGGAACTGGAGCGGCGGGGGATCCAGGACATCAACAACGTCCAGAGCCTCATTCTGTACAACATCGGCACGGACGAGCTGACCGTCGGCGAGCTGACGGCGCGCGGCTACTATCTCGGCTCGAACGTGTCCTACAACGTCAAGAAGATGGTCGAGAACGGCTATCTCGTGCAGGAGCGGTCGATGCACGACCGCCGGTCGGTCCGGGTGCGTCTCTCGGACAAGGGCCTGGAGCTTCGGGAGAAGCTCGGGGCCATGTTCGCCCGCCACAACGACGCGCTGCCTGATGCCGAACTGAACGACAAGACGTTGAGCGATCTGAACGACACGCTCCTCCGGCTGGAGCGCTTCTGGTCGAATCGGCTCGGATACGCGATCGGCAGCGGCATCACGACCGCCGCCTGATCCGGGAAGGGAAGGCGGCGGGTCGGACATGCCCGGCCCGCCGTTCTTTTATCACCCGAACGCCTGAATCCCGGTCTGCGCCCGCCCGAGGATCAGGGCGTGGATGTCGTGCGTCCCCTCGTAGGTGTTGACCGCTTCGAGGTTCATGACGTGGCGGATCACGTGGAACTCGTCGGAAATGCCGTTGCCGCCCAGCATGTCCCGGGCCTGCCGCGCGATGTCCAGCGCCTTGCCGCAGTTGTTGCGCTTCATGAGCGAAATCGCTTCCGGCGCGGCCGTTCCCGCGTCCTTCAGTCGGCCCAGCTGCAGCGCCCCCTGCAGGCCGAGAGCGATTTCGGTCTGCATGTCGGCAAGCTTCTTCTGGATCAGCTGATTTGCCGCCAGCTTCCGTCCGAACACGGTCCGGTCCAGCGTGTACTGGCGCGCCGTGTGCCAGCAGAATTCGGCAGCGCCCATGGCGCCCCAGGCGATCCCGTAGCGGGCGTTGTTGAGGCATCCGAACGGGCCCTTCAGCCCCTTGACCTCCGGGAACCGGTTCTCTTCGGGAACGAAGACGTCGTCCATGACGATCTGGCCGGTGATCGAGGCGCGGAGCGAGAACTTGCCCTCGATCTTCGGCGCGGACAGGCCGGACATCCCCTTTTCTAGGACGAAGCCGCGAATGTCGCCCGCGTCATCCTTCGCCCAGACGACGAAGACGTCTGCGACGGGCGCGTTGGTGATCCAGGTCTTGCTGCCGGTCAGGCGATAGCCGCCATCGACCTTCCTGGCGCGCGTCTTCATGGAGGCGGGGTCCGAGCCGGCATCGGGTTCGGTCAGGCCGAAGCAGCCGATCCATTCGCCGCGGGCCAGCTTGGGCAGGTACTTGCGCCGCTGGTCCTCGGTTCCATAGGCATAGATCGGATGCATGACCAGCGAGGACTGGACGGACATGGCGGAGCGATACCCGCTGTCCACGCGCTCTACCTCGCGGGCGATGAGACCATAGGCGACATAGCTGGTGCCGGCGCCCCCGAACTCTTCGGGAATGGTGGGGCCGAGGAAGCCCAGTTTACCCATCTCCCGCATGAGGTCGGGGTCGAAACGCTCCATCCGGTTCGCCTCGAGAACACGCGGCATGAGCTGTTCCTGGCAAAAGGCATGCGCTGCGTCACGGATCAGCCGCTCGTCCTCGCTCAGCTGCGCATCGAGCTGCAGGGGGTCCTCCCAGCGGAACGGAGGCCTCGGGGGTTCCGGGGCAGCCTGAACGAATTTGGAAGACGGTGAGGTGGAAGAGACGGACGGATCCGTCATGGAACACTCTCCATAAGACGTCGCTGCTTTGTAAATCGGGGAGCGTATGGGAGGCGGCACGTCTTGTCACGCCGGAATGCCCTGACGGAGGCGACCGCGGTGCGGCCGAAGTTAACCGCAATGCAACCTATGAAAGGGTATGCCCGTGCGTCCCCACGAGAGCCGTCACGGGTGAAGCATGGCGCAACGGGAAGTCCTGATCGAGTTCACGCAGATCGGCCGCACGGTCAAGGTCAGCGCGGTCGATCCGGAGACGCTGACCGAGGTGGTGATTCAAGGACCGGCCGGAGCCGGACTCGAAGTGCTGCGCCGCAACGCGATTGCGAAGCTCGATTACGTTCTGTCCCGGAAGCGGGGCTGAACAGCGGTGCGAGCGCCGGAAGACGCGGGTCTCCGGCCCGTTCCCGGCACCCCTGCCGTACTTGCGCCGTCAACTCGATCGCTTGCGGGTTGATCCCCGCGCGCTGCGGCCGAGTCCGATCTTCTTGGCGAAATCCGAACGCTGCGCGGCGTAGTTCGGCGCCACCATCGGATAATCCGGCGGCAGGTTCCACTTCGCCCGGTACTCGTCCGGCGTCATGTCGTACGTCGTCCGAAGGTGCCGCTTCAGCATCTTCAGCTTCTTCCCATCCTCCAGACAGATAATGTAGTCGGGATGCACCGACTTCCGAATGGGAACGGCAGGCTTCTGAGGCTCTTCCTGGACGGCCGGCGCCGCGGTCTCGACATTCTTGAGACTACTGTGCACCGAATGGATCAAGTACGGCAGCTGATCGGCCGGGACGGGATTCTTGCTGACATAGGACGCCACTACCTGAGCGGTCATACGCAGCAAATCGCCGTTCGGCATATTTTCGGCGCCCTCTTTGCCCTGGGTCATTGCCAGTCCTTGCGATCTATAAATTCTGTTCTTACTGATTTGCATAATCGACTTTGCATGTCAATTAATTTTGTGCCTCTTGGAAGAGGAGATCACGTAGTTCGGGAATAACGTCGTCGTCGTTACCGGTCGTTCCGGGGTGATTACGATGTTAAATGAGACCAACTTGCAGCGAGAGCTGCCGCGCCGAAAAGTAAAGTGCGCATGTTTGTTTTGGCGGCCTTCTTGTGCTCGTCAGCCGGCGGAAGGTCGCGCGACCGGCGGGGCGGCAGGGCGAAGTGCTGGCAGCGCCGCCAGGACTTGTGCAAATATACCGGGCGCTCCCGATATGTGGTAAAGCGAGCCGACGCTCCCGCAACCTCGAACTCCGTGCCCCTTCAAATGTCAGAAGACGTCATTGCCCTCGCCTCGGATCACGCCGGATTTCCGCTCAAGGAAGAGCTGAAGGTCGTGCTGCAGGACCAGGGTTATCCGGTGCTGGATCTCGGCACCGACGGAACGCAATCCGTGGACTATCCCGATTTCGCTTCGGCCATGGCCGAAGCGATAACGTCCGGCCGTGCGGGGCGCGGCGTCCTGATCTGCGGCACGGGTATCGGCATCTCCATTGCCGCCAACCGCCATCGCGGCATCCGGGCCGCCCTCTGCCACGATGCGACGACCGCCAGGCTTTCCCGGCAGCACAACAACGCCAACGTGCTGGCGCTGGGCGCGCGCGTTACCGGGCCGGACGTCGCCAAGGAGTGCCTGGAGGTTTTTTTGAACACCGGCTATGAAGGCGGGCGCCACGACCGGCGACTGGCGAAGCTCTGACCGGTTTTCGAGACCGCAGCCAAAGGATTGCAGATCAGATGACGTCTTCACCCTCTGTCAAGTCCGCCGCAACCGACCGTTTCTTCGGCGCCGGTCTGGCCGATACCGATCCCGATCTCTTCGCGGCGATCACGCGCGAACTTCGGCGCCAGCAGGACCAGATCGAACTCATCGCCAGCGAGAATATCGTGTCCCGGGCCGTCATGGAGGCCCAGGGCTCCGTCCTGACGAACAAGTACGCCGAAGGATATCCCGGGCGCCGGTACTACGGCGGCTGCGAATATGTGGACGAGGCGGAGCAGTTGGCGATTGACCGCGCCCGCCGCCTTTTCGACTGCGCCTTCGCGAACGTCCAGCCCCATTCGGGCGCCCAGGCGAACCAGACGGTCTGCCTCGCGCTGCTGCAGCCCGGCGACACGCTGCTCGGCATGTCGCTCGCCGCCGGCGGCCATCTGACCCACGGCGCGGCGCCGAATCTCTCGGGCAAGTGGTTCAACGCCGTCCAGTACGGTGTCCGGCGCGAGGACGCCCAGATCGACTACGACGAGGTCGAGCGCCTCGCCGAACAGCACAAGCCCAAGCTGATCATCGCCGGCGGGTCGGCCTATCCGCGCATCATCGATTTCGCCCGCTTCCGGGCGATCGCGGACCGCGTCGGCGCCTATCTGATGGTCGACATGGCTCATTTTGCGGGGCTGGTTGCGGCCGGCGTCCATCCGAACCCGGTGAAGCATGCCCATGTCGTCACCACGACGACCCACAAGACCTTGCGCGGTCCCCGTGGCGGCATGGTGCTGTCCAACGATCCGGAACTCGGCAAGAAGATCAACGCCGCGCTGTTCCCGGGCCTCCAGGGCGGGCCGCTGATGCATGTGATCGCCGCCAAGGCGGTCGCCTTCGGCGAGGCGCTGACCCCGGAATACAAGACCTATATCCGGGCCGTCGTGGAGAACGCGAAGGTCCTCGCGGCGACCCTCCGCGAGGGCGGTCTCGACATCGTCTCGGGCGGCACCGACACGCATCTGGCCCTGGTCGATCTGCGCCCAAAGAAGCTCACCGGCAAGGCCGCCGAGCGCAGCCTGGAGGCGGCAGGCATCACCTGCAACAAGAACGGCATCCCGTTCGATCCGGAAAAGCCGACGATCACCTCGGGGATCCGGGTCGGCAGCCCGGCCGCGACCACCCGCGGCTTCGGGACGGCGGAATTCCGCGAGATCGGCAACATGATCGTGGAAGTTCTGGACGGGCTTGCGGCCCAGCCGGACGACAACGCCGCAATCGAGCAGGCGGTCCGCAAGCGGGTGCGTTCGCTGTGCGAGCGCTTCCCGATCTATCCCGGCCTTTGACGGGAGAGCAGAAACGAGGGGGGCGAGGGTCAGGCCATGCGGTGTCCGTTTTGCGGTCACGATGACACGCAAGTAAAAGATTCGCGCCCTACGGAGGACAATTCGGCCATCCGGCGCCGGCGCTACTGTCCCGACTGTGGCGCCCGGTTCACGACCTTCGAGCGGATCCAGCTCCGGGAACTCACCATCGTCAAGGCGAACGGCAAGCGCGAGCCGTTCGACCGGGACAAGCTTGCCCGATCGCTCGAGATCAGCCTTCGCAAGCGCGAGGTCGATCCCGAACGGGTGGAGCGCATGATCAATTCCATGGTCAGGCAGCTGGAAAGCTCCGGGGAGAGCGAGATCCCCTCGAAGGTGGTCGGCGAAATGGCGATGAAGGCGCTGGAGTCCCTGGATAAGGTCGCCTATGTCCGCTACGCCTCCGTTTACAAGGACTTCCGGGAGCCGAAGGACTTCAATGAGTTCGTGGGCAAGCTCCGCGAGGACGGCTAGACGCTCCGCCGGGCCTAGAGGCGTGCTGTGACCGATCCGGCCGCTGCGCCGGCCTTCACCGCCGGCGACGACGCCTTCATGGCGGTGGCCCTGACCCTGGCGCGCCGGGGGCTGGGGCTGGTCTGGCCTAATCCTGCGGTCGGCTGCGTCCTCGTGAAGGACGGCCGGATCGTGGGCCGCGGCTGGACCCAGCCCGGGGGACGCCCCCATGCCGAGACGGTGGCGCTCGCCCAGGCTGGGGACTCGGCCCAGGGCGCCACGGCCTATGTCACCCTCGAGCCCTGCAGCCATCACGGCAAGACGCCCCCCTGCGCCGAGGCCCTGGCGGCGGCGGGGGTCGCCCGGGTCGTGGTGGCCGCCCGGGATCCCGATCCCCGGGTCAACGGTACCGGCATCGAGCGCCTTCGTTCCGCCGGGGTCGTGGTCGAAGTGGGTTTGCGCGGGGAAGAGGCGCGCGCCGTCAATGCCGGGTTCTTCAGCCGCGTGCTGGAGGGCCGCCCGCTCGTCACGCTCAAGCTCGCCTCCACGCTCGACGGAAGGATTGCTCTTCACGACGGGCAAAGCCGGTGGATCACCGGCGAAACGGCCCGCGCCTGGGCGCACGGGCTTCGCGCGTCGTCGGACGCGATCATGATCGGCAGCGGAACGGCGCTGGCGGATGACCCGCTCCTGACCTGCCGGCTGCCCGGCCTCGAGGACCGATCGCCGGTCAGGATCGTCGTGGACAGCCGCCTGCGCATTCCCCTGACCGCGCGCCTTTTCGCGACGGCGCGTGAGGTGCCGACCTGGGTCTTTACGGTCCGCGGCGCCAATGCGATCCGCCTCGGAGCGCTGCGGGACTGCGGCGTCGACGTCCTGGAGCTGGAGCGGGACGCGGCCGGGTTCCCGCGGCTGGACCATGTCTTGCGTACCCTCGGCGATCGCGGGATCACGCGCGTCCTGGTCGAGGGCGGGGCGAGGCTCGCGGCATCCTGCCTGCAGCACGGCCTGGCCGACCGCATCGAATGGTTCCGGGCGCCAAGCCTGATCGGTGGGGACGGGCTTCCCGCGGTCGAGGCCTTCGGCGTCGACGCCATGGATCAGCTTGCGCGGTTCAGCCGCGTCGGGGTCAGGGCCGCCGGGAAGGATCTGCTGGAAAGTTACGTCAGATCGGCTTAAACCGCTTCCATGTTTACCGGCATCATCACCGACGTCGGCCGTGTCGCTGCCATTGAGCGGCGCTGCGACCTTCGCCTTACCATCCAGACCGCTTACGACACCGCGGCCATCGCCATCGGCGCCTCGATCGCGCACAATGGCTGCTGTCTCACCGTCGTCGAGAAGGGAGATGGCTGGTTTGCGGTCGACGTTTCCGCCGAAACCCTGTCGAAGACGACACTGGGGGAGTGGGAGGTGGGTACGCCCGTCAACCTCGAACAATCCCTGAAGCTGGGCGACGAACTCGGGGGACATCTGGTCTACGGCCATGTCGACGGCCTGGCCACCATCCTGGACCGGCAGCCTCAGGGCGACAGTGTTCGTTTCACCTTCGAGGTGCCGGGCAGTCTCGGGCGTTTCGTGGCTCCGAAAGGGTCGGTTGCCCTGGACGGCGTTTCATTGACCGTGAACGAAGTCGGAGACGGTCCCGACGGCCGCACCTGGTTTGGCGTAAACATCATCCCGCACACTCAATCATGCACGAACTTTCAAAGCTTAAGTCCGGGTCGCCGAGTGAACTTCGAGGCGGACATGCTGGCCCGCTACGTGGCACGCCTGACGGCGGGCAGGGCGGGGACAGGCGCCTGACTCGCGACGACCAGGCCTTCCTTTCGCCGATCGAAGACATCATCGAGGAGGCGCGCCAGGGCCGGATGTTCATCCTCGTGGATGACGAGGATCGGGAGAACGAAGGCGATCTCGTGATTCCGGCCCAGATGGCGACCACCGAGGCGGTCAACTTCATGGCGAAGTACGGCCGCGGCCTGATCTGCCTTGCCATGGAACGCAAGCGGATCGAGGAGCTTGGCCTGCCGCTCATGGCGCAGAAGAACTCCTCGCGCCATTCCACTGCCTTCACCGTCTCGATCGAGGCCCGCGAGGGCGTCACCACGGGAATTTCCGCGGCCGACCGGGCGCGGACCATCGCGGTCGCCATCGACCCGCGATGCGGCCGCGACGACCTGGCGACGCCCGGCCATGTTTTTCCGCTGATGGCTCGGGATGGCGGGACATTGGTCCGGGCCGGGCATACCGAGGCCGCCGTCGACATCGCGCGCCTTGCCGGGCTCAATCCGTCGGGCGTGATCTGCGAGATCATGAACGACGACGGATCGATGGCGCGGATGCCCGACCTCATCAAGTTCGCGCAGTTCCACGGCCTGAAGGTCGGGACCATCGCGGATTTGATCGCTTACCGCCGGCGGACCGAGACCCTGGTCGAGCGTAAGCTCGAAACCGTGCTCCACAGCCGCTTCGGCGGCGACTGGCGCCTGGTCGTCTACATCAACAAGGTGAGCTACGCCGAGCATATCGCGCTGCTGAAAGGGGACCTGAGCGCGCCGGGACCGGTGCCGGTTCGCATGCATGCCCTCAACGTGCTGGACGACGTTCTTGGCGACGAGTCCGGCACGAGCGCCGGCGATCTGCACAACTCCATGCGCATGATCGGCAAGGAAGGGCGGGGCGTCGTCGTCCTGATCCGCGAACCGAGACCGGACAGCCTCACCGAACGCCTTCGGGCCCGGATCGAGGGGACCGAGCCCCAGGAGCACGGGCGCGAATTGCGCGACTATGGCGTCGGCGCCCAGATCCTCCTGGATCTCGGCGTGCGGGAGATGACGCTTCTCAGCAACACCAGGAAGAACATCATCGGCATCGAGGGCTACGGGCTCACCGTGGTCGACCACATGCCGATCGTGCAGGAGCCGTAATGACTACGCCCCATATCATGATCGTCGAGGCGCGCTTTTACGAGGACATCGCCGACGAACTGGTCCGCGGCGCGATCCAGGCACTCGATGAGGCCGGCGCCACCTACGAGCGCTATGCAGTTCCCGGCGCTTTCGAGATTCCGGCCGCGATCAGCTTTGCCGCGCGCGGCGCCGGGCAGGACCCCGCCCGGCGGCCATTCGACGGATTCGTCGCGCTCGGATGCGTCATCCGCGGCGAGACCACCCATTACGACTATGTGTGCAGCGAGAGTGCGCGTGCGCTCCAGGATCTGGCGGTCAACCGGGGTCTCGCCATCGGCTACGGCATCCTGACCGTCGAGAACGGCGAGCAGGCCTGGGCTCGCGCCGACGTCAAGCGGAAAAACAAGGGCGCCGATGCCGCCCGGGCGTGCCTTGCGATGATCGAGCTGAAGCGCCACTTTCAACCGGGTTCGCCCTGAGGCATTGAAGGTCGGCCCGGCATTGATGCCGGGTCCGGGTCCCGCAAGAGTCATGAGTTGATGAAGAAGCAGAAACCTTCCGCCAAGGCGCGCCGCAGCGCTGCCCGGCTGGCGGCGGTCCAGGCGCTCTACCAGGTTGCGCTGATCGGGACCGATGTCGAAACCGTGGTCGGCGAATTCGTGCGCCACCGCTTCGGGCAGGAGCTGGACGGAGAGCAGTTCGTCGAGCCCGACCCCACCCTTTTTGCCGAGATCGTGCGTGGAACGGCGATTCGGACGAGGGAGGTGGACGAGATGATCCGGGGCGCCCTGGATCGGAACTGGTCGCTGGACCGGCTGGAGCTGCTGCTGAAGGTCGTGCTCCGGGCCGGCGCCTGGGAACTGCTGGCGAACCACGAGGTCGCGCCGAAAATTGTCATTTCCGAATATGTCGACGTGACGCACGCCTTCTTCGGCGGCAAGGAACCGTCCATGGTGAACGCGGTCCTGGACCGGCTTGCCCGGGCCTTGCGGCCGGACGGCCTGTCGGCCGCGGGCAACGGGTGAGACATGCCCGCGGGGCTGGGAGAGTTCGACAGGATTTCCCGTTTCTTCAAGCCCTTGGCTGCCGGCATTGAGGGCGCGCTTGAACTCCAGGACGATGCAGCCCTGATCTCGCCCCCTTCCGGCGAGGAACTGGCCGTGACCACCGATGCGATGGTCGAGGGCGTGCATTACCTGGCCGGGGAGGATCCGGCCCGGCTTGCCCGGAAGCTGTTGCGGGTCAACCTTTCGGACCTGGCGGCGATGGGCGCGAGGCCGGTCGCCTATACCCTGACCACCGTGCTTCCGAAATCGGTCGGCGACGACTGGCTGGCCCGGCTGGCGGCCGGCCTTGCTTCCGATCAGGAGGCTTTCGGCCTTCACCTGATCGGCGGCGACAGCGTTTCGACGACCGGCCCGGTCGTCCTTTCCGTCACCGCGTTGGGGGCGGTTCCGAAGGGAAGGGCGCTGACTCGCTCGGGCGCCCGGCCCGGCGACCGGGTCTTCGTGAGCGGAACGCTGGGCGACGGGGCGCTGGGCCTGATGGCTGCCAAGGGGGAGCTGCCGCACCTTTCCCCCGGCGATGTCGAAGCCTTGTCTTCCCGCTATCACCTGCCGACTCCCCGGACCGGCCTCGGGCCGCGTCTCCTGCAGCTGGCCAGTGCCTGCATGGATGTCTCGGACGGGTTGCCGGGCGACCTTGCGCATATCTGCGAGGCTTCCGGCGTCGGGGCGCGGGTCGAGGTGGAGCGCCTGCCCCTGTCGGAGGCCGCGCGACGAGCCATCGATGCCGACCGGAGCCTGCTCTCGACCGCTCTCTCGGGCGGTGACGACTATGAGCTCCTGTTCACGGCGCCGCCTGCGGCCATGGAGGCGATAGGCGGGATCGCGGCAGAGCTCGGGATTCCCTTGACGCCGATCGGCGAGATTGTCGAGGGCGATGGGGTGGCCCTCGTCGACCGCGATGGCAGACCGATCGAAAACCTGCACGGCTGGACGCATTTCTGAGGTCGGATTGCCGCCATCGATGCGGCTGTCGCTTAACCCTTTGTTGAAACGAAGGCCTTAGTTCTGGGCGCCGGATCAACTTCGGACGGCCAGGAAGGCCATGAGAAAGCTCATCGTCATTGCATTCGGACTGCTCCTCGTCATGGGAGCGGGCGTCGGCGCTTGGTTCTTCGTCGTCCAGAACGGAGGAACGATCGCATCCGCTGCGGTCCTGGCCGAGGAGCGCGATCCGGTTTATGTCACCTTCAACCCGATTCAGCTGCCGCTCATCGGCGCCAACCGGGTCGAACAGCTGATCAACATCTCCCTTGCGCTCGAGGTCACAGATCAGGAGGCAGCCGACCGGGTGGTCGCCATGGCGCCGCGACTCAACGATGCCTTCATCCAGGCCCTATATGGCGCGCTCCACACGAACAGCGCCCTGATCGACGGTGCGCTGGACGTCGCCATGCTCAAGCGACGCCTGATGGAGGTGAGCGCCCATGTCATGGGACAGGGCGTGGTGAAGGATGCTCTGGTACAGATGCTGACCCAGCGTCAGCTCTGAAATCCGGCCGCTGTTCCCCTGGCATTGCAGGCCGCAGGCGATCCTGCGGACGGTGTCCGGTACCCCCACGGCTACCCTGGGCAGGGTGCGCGTGCGGGCTTGTCCCCAATGAAATAAATTTCCCGAAGATCAGTTTGGTTGAGTCCCAATCGGAATAATTTCGGACATGATGTTGCTTTAATCCTGCCTCTCTGGCACCTTTTCCCATGCAAGATGCGTCAAATGCGGCAGGACGGGCCAATGCCCCCTCCGCCGCGGGCAAACGGGTCAGAGGAAAGGATTCTTCATGTCCGTTCTCATCTTCGCCTTGCTTTGCGGTCTGCTGGCCGTCGCCTATGGCATCTGGGCAGCTCGCGCCGTCCTGTCGGCCAGTGCCGGTTCGCCGAGGATGCGGGAGATCGCGTCCGCCATCCAGGAAGGGGCGACGGCCTATCTCAATCGGCAATACACGACCATTGCGGTCGTCGGCGTCATCATCGCGGTCGTCATTTCGTTCCTGCTTGGCTGGCTCGTGGGCCTCGGCTTCGTCATCGGTGCCGTCCTCTCGGGGGCAGCCGGCTACATCGGCATGAACATCTCGGTCCGGGCCAATGTCCGGACGGCCGAGGCGGCCCGGTCGGGCCTTGCCCGCGGCCTGGAGATCGCCTTCCGGTCCGGATCGGTCACCGGAATGCTCGTGGCCGGATTGGCGCTCCTCGGCGTGGCCGGCTACTTCGCCTTCCTGCTGGCCATCGGCGCCCAGGGGCGGCAATTGATCGATCCGCTCGTCGCGCTCGGCTTCGGGGCTTCGCTGATCTCGATCTTCGCTAGGCTCGGCGGGGGCATTTTCACCAAGGGCGCCGATGTCGGCGCGGACCTCGTCGGCAAGGTGGAAGCGGGGATCCCCGAAGACGACCCCCGTAACCCGGCGGTGATCGCGGACAATGTCGGCGACAATGTCGGCGACTGTGCCGGGATGGCTGCCGATCTATTCGAAACCTATGCGGTCACGATCGTCGCGACCATGGTGCTGGCCTCGATCTTCTTCACCGGCATGGACGCCATGATCTACCCGCTCGGGATCGGCGGCATCTGCATCCTCGCCTCGATCGCGGGCAGCTTCTTCGTGAAGCTGGGACCCGGGAACTCGATCATGGGCGCTCTCTACAAGGGGTTCATCGTCTCGGCCGTGCTCTCGCTCGTTGGCATTGCGGTGATCACGGCATGGTCCATCGGGTTCGGAACCGAATATTCGGTCGGCCTCCAGACCTTCACGGGCGCCTCGCTGTTCGTCTGCGCGGTGATCGGGCTGGCGGTCACGGGGCTGCTCATCTGGGTGACCGAATATTACACCGGAACCGGCTACCGGCCCGTCCGCTCGGTCGCGCTGGCGTCCACGACCGGTCACGGCACCAACGTCATCCAGGGGCTCGCGATTTCCATGGAGGCGACCACGATCCCGGCGCTGATCATCTGCGTCGCGATCATCCTCAGCTACATCCTGGCGGGTCTGTTTGGCATCGCCATTGCGGTGTCGAGCATGCTGGCGCTGGCCGGCATGGTCGTCGCGCTCGACGCCTACGGCCCGGTCACGGACAATGCCGGGGGCATCGCCGAGATGGCGGACCTCGAATCGGACGTCCGCAGGACGACCGACGCGCTGGATGCGGTCGGCAACACGACCAAGGCCGTCACCAAGGGCTATGCGATCGGGTCGGCCGGGCTCGGCGCGCTCGTCCTGTTCGCCGCCTATACCTCGGATCTCGAGCACTTCATCGGCGATCCGGCCGCCTATCCCTATTTCGCCGACCTGGAACTGAACTTCTCGCTAAGCAATCCCTACGTCGTCGTCGGCCTGCTTCTGGGCGGTCTTCTGCCCTATCTTTTCGCGGCGCTGGGGATGACGGCGGTCGGGCGCGCGGCTGGATCGGTCGTGGAGGAGGTGCGCCGGCAGTTCAGGGAGATGGACGGCATCATGGAGGGCCGGACCAAGCCGGACTACAGCCGGGCGGTCGACATGCTGACGAAGGCGGCGATCCGCGAGATGATCGTGCCGTCGCTGCTGCCCGTTCTGGCGCCGGTCGTCGTCTATTTCCTCATTCTGGCGATCGCCGGCAAGTCGGCGGCGTTCTCGGCGCTGGGCGCGATGCTGCTCGGCGTGATCGTGACCGGGCTCTTCGTCGCCATTTCGATGACGGCCGGGGGCGGTGCGTGGGACAACGCCAAGAAGTACATCGAGGACGGCAATCACGGCGGCAAGGGGTCCGATGCCCATAAGGCAGCCGTAACCGGGGACACGGTCGGCGATCCCTACAAGGACACGGCTGGGCCTGCCGTGAACCCGATGATCAAGATCACGAACATCGTGGCGCTGCTGCTGTTGGCCATTCTGGCCCGCTGAAGCAGCTTTCTGAAAGACGAAACCCCGGTTCCCGCGGAGGGCCGGCGGCTTCGCCGGAAAGGGGATCAGGGCAGGTTCGTGCTGCCCGGCGTCCTCTGGACCCGGCCCATGCCGCGGCCGAAATTGCCCAGCATCTGTTCGAGGAAGGTGATCTGCTTGCCGAGAGTGGGGGTCTGGCGATCGACCAGCTCGATCTCCTGCCCATCCTCCAGCCCGATCTCCTCGATCTCGCGGACGACGCCCTGGTCGTCGAAGGTGATCTCGACGACCCGCCGCTCGACGATCTCGGGATCGAAGAAGGCGCTCTTCTCGGTCCGCTGGCCGATGTAGTACCAGATGTTTTTCTCGAAGGTGGACGTCGTCGTCGGCGTCCCCAGAAGGTAGGCGACGTCATCCCGGGTCGTGACGCCGGGCTGGATCTGGGCGAGCCGGGTGTCGTCCACCAGGTTGCCGCGGGTCGCGACCGTCGGCGCGCAGGCAGAAAGGGTCAAGGCGGTCAGGCCTGCGGCCATCGTCAGTCCGAGTTTCCTTGACAACATCGCGATTGCCATCTTGTTTTCCTCTCGCCGGCGCGCCGGCGATCCGCAAGGATCGGGCCCGCCGTTGAAGCGGCGGCGCCGGGATACCATCTGGGCCGAACGCCCTGTTCTTCACCACGTCGCCGTTCCTGTCAACGCCGCCGAAGGAAGAGTAGCACTTGTTTGCCCGTCTCATCGCCCGCGATCGCGGCGCCAAGCGCAGGGTCGCGGCCCTTTACGTCGCGCTGGTCGAGCACGCGCGCCGGCCGGAATTCTACACTGGCTGCGGCGTTCCGGACACCGTGTGGGGGCGTTTCGACATGATCATCCTGCATGCGTTCCTGGTATTCCGGCGACTGCAGGACGACGGCACGGCCCACCAGGACTTCTCGCAGGCCCTGTTCGATCACATGTTTGCGGATGTCGACCACAATCTGCGGGAGCTCGGCGTCGGGGACCTCAGCGTCGGCAAGAAGGTGAAGCAGATGGCGCAGGGCTTCTACGGTCGCGTGGCCGCCTATGAGAAAGGGCTGGCCGCGGACGACGTCGCCGCTCTCGACGAGGCGCTGCGCCGGAATCTCTTCGGCGGGGCCGACCCGACGCCGGAGCAGGTGGGGGCCATACGCGATTACCTGAGGCGGGAGGCGGGGGCAATCCGCTCATGGCCGATCGATCGGTTGCTTAGGGGCGAAATCAGCTTCGGCCCGCCGCCCGGAGCAATGGAGGGGTGAGATGAAGGCAGGCACCTATGAGCTGAGCCGTCCGCTTTCCGTCGAGACGCTGGGGGTCGAGCCGGTCATCCGGACGATTACGGCCAGCCCTGAGGAACTCGAGGCGCTGGCGCGCCGCTTCTCGCTACCCGAGCTCAAGAGCTTCGTCGCGACGCTGACCGTCCACCGCCGGAATCACGGCCGGCTGATATCGGTGAAGGGCGAGCTGAAGGCCGAACCCGTGCAGATCTGCGTGGTCACCCTGGAGCCGTTCCTCAATTCCGTCGAGGACAGTTTCGAGATAACGTTCACCACGGACCCGGCCGCCGCAGTCTCGGAGGTGGAGATCGACCCGGAAAGCCTGGACGAGCCCGAGCCGCTGGAGGGCGGGACCCTTGACCTGGGAGAGCTTGCCGCCCAATTTCTGTCCCTTGCTCTCGACCCGCATCCGCGCAAACCTGGGGTCGAGTTCGACTACCGAGGCGACGAGGCCGAGGACGAGGGAACGCGGAATCCGTTCGAGGTCCTCAAGAAGCTGAAGTCCGACCAGCACTAGGCGAAGTCCTTCGTGCTTGCCCCCACGGGTCTTTTCCATTAAGACACCGGGTCGCGCAGGCGGCCTCTCCGGGGCCGCCTTTTGAAATCGAAAGTAACTGAACCATGGCAGTTCCGAAGAAAAAGACGTCGAAGTCCCGCCGCGACATGCGCCGGTCTCACCATGCCCTGTCCGCCGGCGCGCACGCGGAGTGCCCGAACTGCGGCGAACTGAAGCGGCCGCATCACGTGTGTGGCGCCTGCGGCCATTACGACGGCCGCGAGGTGGTGGAAGCTGCTGCCGAAGCGTAGCCGTATGGGCGATGCGGAAGCGGGCGTGAATCATGACAGTACGTGCCCCGTCGGGGCGGCTTACCATCGCGCTTGATGCCATGGGGGGCGACAAGGCCCCCGATATGGTCATCGCCGGCGCGGAGATCGCCCGCCAGAGGCATCCGGACGTCCGCTTTCTGATCTTCGGTGACGAAGCCGTCGTCGGGCCGCTCTTGTCGCGTGAGGTTCGGCTGGCGGAGTGCGCCACGGTCGTCCATACGCCCGAGGTGATCACCAACGACACCAAGCCTTCGGCGGCGTTGCGTGCCGGGCGGCAGTCCAGCATGCGCAAGGCGATCGATGCGGTGGCGGAGGGGCAGGCGGACTGCGTCGTGTCCGCCGGCAATACCGGCGCCTTGATGGCGATGGCCAAGTTCGTCTTCAAGACGCTTCCGGGTATCGACCGGCCGGCGATCGCGTCGTTCTTTCCGACGCTGCGCGGCGAGAGCGTGATGCTCGACCTTGGCGCGAATGCCGAATGCCGGCCCGAACACTTGGTCCAGTTCGCGATCATGGGCTCGCTGTTCGCCAAGGCGGTGTTGGGGCTCGCCAGTCCGACGGTCGGCCTGCTGAACATCGGCGCCGAGGCGTTGAAGGGCAACGACGTGGTCAAGGACGCCGCTGCCCGGCTCCGTGAGATGCACCTTCCGGGTTCGTTCCACGGCTTTGTCGAGGGCGACGACGTTCCGGCCGGAACCGTGGACGTCGTGGTCGCGGACGGCTTTACCGGGAACGTCGCACTCAAGATCGCCGAAGGCACCGCGAAGCTGTACGGAGAATGGCTTCGGGCGACGTTCCGGTCGTCGGTCTTGGCCAGGATCGGCTATCTGTTTGCCCGCAACGCCTTCCAGAAACTGCGGAAGCGGGCTGATCCGCGTCAGTACAACGGGGCGATGTTCCTGGGTCTGCGGGGCATCTGCGTGAAGAGCCACGGCGGTACGGACGCTCACGGCTTCGCCAACGCGATCGACGTGGCGATCGACCTGGTCAAGAACGGGTTCAACGAAAAAGTGCACCAGGAACTTCAACACTTCGACGCTTCTGTCTTCGACCTGAACGGGAATGCGCCCGGGGCGGCTGCGGTATGACCGTCCGCCGCTCCCGGATCGTGGGCGTGGGGGCGTACCTGCCCAGCCGCGTCCTGACGAATGACGACCTCGCCAAGCGCGTGGACACCTCGGACGAATGGATCGTCCAGCGCACCGGGATTCGCGAACGCCGCATCGCCGAGGACGGCGAAATGGCGTCGGATCTCGCCAGCGCGGCGGCGCGGCAGGCGCTGGACTATGCCGGTGTCGACATCGGCGAAATCGACCTGATCGTCGTGGCGACGGCCACTCCCGACCAGACCTTCCCGGCCACGGCCGCCATCGTCCAGCAGAAGCTGGGCATGGTCCGGGGCGCCGCCTTCGACGTGCAGGCGGTGTGTTCGGGCTTCATCTATGCGCTGACGGTGGCCGACAACTTCATACGCCTGGGACAGGCGGAGAAGGCCCTGGTCATCGGCGCCGAGACCTTCTCGCGGATTCTCGACTGGGAGGATCGGGGCACCTGCGTGCTGTTCGGCGACGGTGCCGGCGCCGTCGTCCTGTCGGCCGAGACGGGCGAGGGCACCAACCGGGATCACGGAATCCTGACGACCCATATCCATTCGGACGGCCGGTTCCGGGACCTGCTGTACGTGGACGGGGGCGTCTCCAGCACGGGCACCGTCGGCCGTCTTCGCATGGAAGGGCGCGAAGTCTTCAAGCATGCAGTGATAAAGCTGGCGGAAGTCGTTGACGAAGCACTGATTTCTGCAGGTCTTGAGGCGTCCCAGATCGACTGGCTGGTGCCCCATCAGGCGAACAAGCGGATCATCGATGCGACGGCCCGGAAGCTCGACCTGCCGCCCGAACGGGTGGTGCTGACGGTCGATCGCCACGCCAACACCTCTGCCGCTTCGATCCCGCTCGCCTTGAACGAGGCCGTTCGCGACGGTCGCATCAAGCGCGGGGACATCGTGCTCATGGAGGCCATGGGCGGCGGCTTCACTTGGGGCGCGGCGCTCGCCCGCTGGTGACCCGGATTTGCGTGGAAACCTTCTTTAAGGTCGCCGCGCAACTCTCTGGAATTGACTGATTATTCAGCACCAAGTACCGTCTCCGTCGGTGGAGCCAGGGGGCAGCATGGCCGAGACAGTGACGAGAGCGCAGTTGAGCGAGGCAGTCTACGAAGAGGTAGGGCTGTCACGGAACGAGAGTGCGGATCTCGTGGAGACTGTGCTGGAAGAGATCGCGTCCGCCCTCGAACGCGGCGAGATGGTCAAGATTTCGTCCTTCGGCAGCTTCGCTGTTCGTCAAAAGGGGAAGCGCATCGGCCGCAATCCCAAGACGGGTGAAGAGGTTCCGATTCTGCCCCGGCGGGTGCTGGTATTCCGCGCCTCGCATGTCCTGAAGAATCGGATCAACGGCGACGTCTCCGCCGGCAGCGGCTGACGATGACGGTGGTGGCGGAAAGCGAAGACAAGGGCCGTGTGCCGCGGAAATCCGCTACGGCCTATCGCACCATCAGCGAGGTATCCGAGGAACTTTCCGTTCCGCAGCACGTGCTGCGGTTCTGGGAGACGAAGTTCAGCCAGATCCGTCCGCTGAAGCGGGGCGGCGGCCGCCGCTATTACCGGCCGGAAGACGTGGCGCTGCTGCGGCGGATCCAGAAGCTGCTCTATGACGACGGCTTCACGATCAAGGGCGTGCAGAAGCTGCTGCGCGAGGGCCGCTCCGGCAATGGCGAGATCGAGGCCCAGGACGTCCGGCCCAGCGGGATCGCGCCCGCTAGCCAGGAGGGTCCGGCACCCGCCGCGCACGCCTCTCTTCCCGAGCCGCTCCGTGCGGAGCTTCGGGAGTTGCTGGAGGATCTGCGGGCGCTCCGGGACGCGCTCGAGGCATTCGAAAGCTGATCCGTCGAATTTATGCCGTTCCGGATGCGCTTGGGGCATTGCCTCAGCCGCCCGGGGTGGCTATATAGTCCCGACTTCGCCCCGCTGGGGCGACCCCCGCATGGTCCGGAGCGTAGCGCAGCCTGGTAGCGCATCAGTCTGGGGGACTGGAGGTCGTGGGTTCAAATCCCGCCGCTCCGACCAATCTTTTCAGTGATTTAAAGACAAGCAGCGGATCCATGGCGTCAGCCGTGTGCGGATCTCATGTCCGGTTCGGGCCGATTCCGGAGGCAAGATGATGCTTCCGGTCGCCGGTCCGTGCAGCCGCCCGTCGAAGAATGATCCCGTGGCTTCCGCTGCGGTGGCGTTCCGGCGAATCCGCCACGGCACCGCTGCTCCAAGGGGGCGGAGCTGATAAAATTATGTGCAGGACTTCGCCTACATTCTCAGCAGGGCCTCCGGACGGAAGCGCCGCGGTGGCGAAGAGGCATGGCAAGGGAGCGGCCGGAAAAGAAAAAACCGGCCTTGCGGCCGGTTATTTGAATTGTGCGCAGACGGCCGTTGGATCGGCCTTGTTATCATCTGGGGCCGCTTGGTTCCCACGTCCGCCGGCGCTCCCCCCGAAGCCATGGCGACCGCTTTGCCTCGCGGCTACCCAGGACCTTTCCTCCCTAAACTCAGGCCACTGAGCTTGCGACAGCCTTGATGCCAATTTAGAAGAATTATGTCAAGCCTATGCCCAATTTGATGGCAGGTTTTTCTTCACGGGCGGAGTCGCGGTCCCGGTTGGGCCTCGGTCCGTCATCCCTATGGAGGCGGCAACCGTTCTCCTGTCGATGTCCCGTTCAGCTCCGGAGGACTCCATGTCGGACCCCGACCGCGCGACCTTCGTCTACATGACCGCCGGTGGCGTCGAGCAGGCGCGCGCCCTGGGACGGGCGCTTGTGGAGGAGCGGCTGGCCGCCTGCGTCAACATCGTCGACGGCATGCGGTCGATCTATCGATGGCAGGGCAAGGTGGAGGAGGCGACGGAAGCGGTGATCGTCGCGAAGACGACTGCCCGGCTGGTCGACGCGCTGACGGCGCGGGTGCGGGAGCTTCACGACTACGACTGTCCCTGCGTCGTCGCCCTCGATATCGCGGGCGGCAATCCCGATTATCTCGAGTGGATTTCGGCGGAAACCGGGCGCCCGGGATGAGGGCGGCAACATTGTGTTCCGGCGGGCGAGGGGACAGATAGAGATTTGATACTCTGCGCCTCGCGACGGCACTGGAGCCGCTCATGCCTGTTTTCGAGCTCGTCGTCGTCCTTCTTCTGATCCTGCTCAACGGCGTCTTCGCCGCGTCCGAGATGGCGCTCGTCTCCTCCCGGCGGGCGAGATTGCAGCAGATGGCCGAAGCCGACGACGTGGGGGCGCGGCTTGCCAGGCGGCAGGCCGAAGACCCGGGCCGTTTCCTGTCGACCGTTCAGATCGGCATCACCCTGATCGGCATCCTTGCCGGCGCCTATGGCGGCGCGACGATCGCCGGCAGCTTCGGGAAATGGCTCAACGGCTTTCCGTGGATCGCGCCGAACGGGGATGCGATCGCCATCGGCAGCGTCGTCGTCCTGATTACCTATCTTTCCCTGATCCTGGGCGAACTGGTGCCGAAGCGCATCGCTCTCGGCAATGCCGAGGCGATCGCGGCGCGGGTCGCCCGTCCGATGCAGATCCTGTCGAGAATCGCATCGCCGGCAGTGTGGCTGCTGGGCATCTCCACCGAAGGGGTGCTCCGCCTGCTCGGGATGCGCGCCGAGAACGCCGAGAGCGTCACCGAGGAGGAAGTCCGCTCTATGATTGCCGAAGGCACGCGCAGGGGCGTCTTCGTACCGGCCGAGCGCCAGATGATCGAAGGGGTTCTCCGGCTCGCCGATCGATCGGTCCGATCGATCATGACCCCGCGGCCAAGCGTCGTCTGGCTGGATACGGCGGATTCGGCGGACGAGGTCCGGCGCGAGATCAAGGAAAGCGGGCATACGCGGTTTCTCGTCTGCCGGGGCAGCATCGACGAGGTGGTGGGCACCGTTCACACCCGCGACCTGCTCGATCGCGAGCTGCAGGGCGAGCCGTTCGATCTCGAGGCGGCGGCGCACAAGAGGCCGCTCGTCGTCCATGAGAACACGTCCATTCTCAGGCTGCTGGAGTTCTTCCGGCAGTCGACCCGCCATCTCGCCGTGGTCGTCGACGAATACGGCAGCGTCGAGGGGCTGGTGACGGCGACGGACGTGCTGGAAGCGATCGCCGGGGACCTGCCGGAGCTGGGGCAGGAGGCCGAGGCCAGCGCCGAGCGTAGGGCCGACGGCTCGTGGCTGATCGACGGGATGATGACGCTGGACGACGTGGAGCTGGAGACCGGCTTCCGCAATCTGCGGGGCGAGGGCGACTATCAGACCCTGGCGGGCTTCCTGCTCTGGCGCTTCGGGCATATCCCGAAGGTGGGCGAAACGATCGTCTGGGAAGACGCCCGGTTCGAGGTCGTCGACATGGACGGGCGGCGGATCGACAAGGTGCTCGTCGTGCCGCCGCCCGCCCGGCCGGAGGATGCCTGGAACGATCCCGAGGTCTAGGACCCGGCATCGAACTCGGCAGGCTACTCCGCCGCTGCCTGGCCGGAGGTCGCCTGCTTCAGCGCTTGGTCCAGGTCCGCGATGATGTCGGCGGCGCTCTCCAGCCCGATCGACAGGCGGACCACGTCCGGGCCCGCGCCGGCGGCCTCGAGCTGTTCCGGCGAGAGCTGGCGGTGGGTCGTCGACGCCGGGTGGATGATGAGCGAACGCGCGTCACCGATATTGGCGAGATGGCTCAAGAGTTCGACCCCTTCGACCACCTTGACCCCGGCCTCGTACCCGCCCTTGACGCCGAAGGTGAAGACGGCGCCGGCGCCGCGCGGCAGGTATTTCTGCGCCAGCGCATGGTACTTCGACGATTCGAGCCCGGCATAGTTCACCCAGGCGACGGCCGGGTGGCTTTCCAGGAATTTCGCGACTTCTAGCGCGTTCTGGCAATGACGCTCCATGCGCAGCGCCAGGGTTTCGATCCCCAGAAGCGTCAGGAAGGCGTTGAAGGGCTGCTGGGTGACCCCGAGATCCCGAAGGCCGACCGCGTGACCGTGGAAGGTGTAGGCCATCTGGCCGAAATTCTCGTGGAAGCGCAGGCCGTGATAGCCGGGATCTTCCGCCGTCAGGCCCGCGAACTTGTCCGACGCGCTCCAGTCGAAGCGGCCCGAATCGACGACCATGCCGCCGACCGAGGTGCCGTTGCCGGACAGGAACTTCGTCGTCGAGTGGACGACGATGTCCGCGCCCCAGTCCAGCGGGCGGCAGAGATAGGGGGTGGCGAGGGTGTTGTCCACGATCAGCGGAACGCCAATCTCATGGGCGACTTCGGCGATTCTCTCGATATCGGTGACCACGCCCCCGGGATTGGCCAGGGCTTCCACGAAGACGGCCCTGGTCTTGGCCGTTGCCGCCTTGCGGAAATTCTCGGGATCGTCGGGGTCGACGAAGGTCGTCTTCCATCCGAAGGCGCGGGAGAAGCTGTTTCCGAGCTGGTTGATCGATCCGCCATAAAGCCTTGTCGAAGCGACGATTTCGGCCCCCGGCTCCATGAAGGGGAAGAGGGCCAGGAGCTGCGCGGCATGGCCGGACGCGGCTGCGGTCGCGCCGATGCCGCCCTCAAGGGCCGCGATCCGCCCCTCGAGCGCGGCAACGGTCGGATTGCCGAGGCGCGAATAGATGAACCCGAGCTGCTGCAGATTGAACAGGCTGGCGGCGTGGTCGACGTCGTCGAACACGAAGGACGTGGTCTGGTAGATCGGCGTCTGGCGCGCGCCCGTCGACGGATCGGGGGCCCATCCGGCGTGGATGGCCAGGGTTTCGAAGCCGGGCGCCCGGGTATTTTCGCTCATGGTCTAAAGCTTCCTTCTTTTCGATGAGATCACACGGCTGTCGAAGCCCTGCCAGACCAGCTCGCCATTGAGCCTGGCCCATTCGACTTTCGGACAGCGGTTCATCACGACGCGGATGCCGGCCGCCTCGGCCTTCCGGGCCGCGTCGTCGTTCCGGACGTTGAACTGCATCCATACCGCTTTCGGTCGCACGGGCAGGGCAAGCGCCTCGTCGACGATGCCGGCGGCCGCGGCGGAGTTCCTGAAGATGTCGACCATGTCGATCGGCACGGGCACGTCGGCCAGGCTGGCGTAAACGGTTTCGCCAAGAATCTCCTGGCCGGCAAGGCCGGGATTGACCGGAATCATTCGGTAGCCCTTGCCCTGAAGATACTTCATGACGAAGTAGCTCGGCCGAACGTCCTTGTTGCTGGCGCCGACGACGGCGATCGTGCGCACCTCGTTCAGGATGCCGCGCAGATATTCGTCCGGGTAGCGGTCGTGGTTGACTGTCACGCGATCGCCAGAAGATTGATCCATCAACCTAGCATTCCTTCCACGCGGCCGGTCGTTTCTCCAGGAAGGCATCGATGCCTTCCGCAGCGTCGCGCGCCATCATGTTTCGGGCCATCACCGTGGAGGCATAATCATAGGCGGCCGCGAGGTCCATATCTGCCTGACGGTAGAACGCCTCCTTGCCGATCGCGAGGACGTGCCGTGATTTCTCCGCGATCGCTTCGGCCAGCGCATAGGTCTCATCGTCCAGTCGGTCGCCCGGGACGACGCGGTTGACGAGCCCGATCTCGCGCGCCCTGGCGGCCGGGATCATGTCGCCGGTCAGAAGCATCTCCATCGCCGCCTTGCGGCCGACCGCCCGCGAAAGCGCCACCATCGGCGTCGAGCAGAAGAGCCCGATATTGACGCCCGGAGTGGCGAAGCGGGCATCCTCCGCCGCGACGGCAAGATCGCAGCTTGCGACCAGCTGGCATCCGGCCGCGGTGGCCACGCCGTGAACCCTGGCGATGACCGGTTTCGGCAGCCGGGTTATCGTCATCATCAGGCGCGAACAGCTCCGGAACAGGGCCTCGTAGCCGTCGCGCGCCTCCGCGCCGCCAGCGGAGGCGAGCGCGCGAAGCTCCTTCAGGTCGTGACCGGCACAGAAGGCCGGGCCAGCCCCTTCGACCACGACGACCTTGGCCGTCGGATCGTCCGCGAGAGCGTCGAAGGTCTCCTGCAAGGCACCGATCAGCGCGGCCGAGAGCGCGTTGCGCGCCTTCGGCCTGTTCAGCGTGACGGTGACGACGCCCGCGCGGTCCCGGCGAAGGACGGGCGGCTCGTCGGGCTGGCCCGCTTGGGGCGTCGGGCTCGGGGCTCCGGACATCGCTTCGAAATTCCGCTGTTCGGCCGGACGGTTCCGGTCAACCTTAACGATTGCCGACGGCTCCGCAAGTCGGGGGAGCGGAAGAAGGGCGGCGGCCGGGACGGCGGTGCCCGTGGGCCGACGCGACCGCAAACCTGAGCGATCCCGCCCCGCCGAGGCCGGTTGCCGTGGAGTCGCGGAAACCCTGGAAATCCGCGGCCCTTGGCGACGGTAATATGATACCGCAAGTGTAACCGGCTGAAACCAGGACGTTTTTTGCGCTTGACCGGGGCGGAGTCATCGCATAGAAACCGCAACTACGGACGACGGCCGGGAACGGCTGTCGTCCCTTCTTATTCGAGCCGGTCTGTCCTTGAATTGGGGACGGACCCGTCCCAAGAGGGCATCCGTGATGAAAACCTATTCCGCCAAGCCGTCCGAGGTGGAAAAGAAGTGGTACGTGGTCGACGCCGATGGCGTCGTGCTCGGCCGCCTCGCCTCCCTGGTCGCCATGCGCCTGCGCGGCAAGCACAAGGCCATGTATACCCCGCATCTCGATTGCGGCGACAACATCATCGTCATCAATGCCGAGAAGGTTCGGCTGACCGGGCGGAAGCGCGAGGACAGCATCTTCTACTGGCACACCGGCCATCCGGGCGGGATCAAGGGCCGCTCCAAGGGCGAGATCCTGGACGGCAAGTACCCCGAGCGGGTGATCCAGAAGGCCGTCGAGCGGATGATTCCGCGCGGGCCGCTCGGTCGTGACGTGATGCGCAATCTCAAGGTCTACGCCGGTCCCCAGCATCCCCATGAGGCGCAGAAGCCCGAGGTGCTGGATATCGCGTCGATGAATCCGAAGAATAAGAGGTAATCATGACCGAGACGCAGACTCTGTCCGATCTCAAGGATCTCGGTCAGGCCGCCGCCGTCGAGGCGGAGGCGCCGCTTCGGGAGCAGAAGCTTGACGAGCATGGCCGCGCCTATGGTACCGGCCGCCGCAAGGATGCGATCGCCCGCGTCTGGATCAAGCCCGGCACCGGCAAGATCACGATCAACGGCCGCGACCAGGACGTCTATTTCGCGCGCCCGGTGCTGCGCATGCTCCTGCAGCAGCCGTTCCTGGTCACCGACCGGACCAACCAGTACGACGTCTATGCCACCGTCACCGGGGGCGGGCTTTCCGGTCAGGCCGGTGCGGTGCGCCACGGCATCAGCCGCGCGCTGCTGAACTACGAGCCGGCGCTGCATGGCCCGCTCAAGGCCGGCGGGTTCCTGACCCGCGACAGCCGCCAGGTCGAGCGCAAGAAGTACGGCCGGGCGAAGGCCCGCCGCAGCTTCCAGTTCTCGAAGCGCTAAGCTGCACGACATTTGCCGTCAGGCAGAAGAGGGGCGCTCCCGTCAGGGGGCGCCCTTTTTCGTGTCCGAACCCGCCCTGGCGGAACCTGCGATCGCTCTCTTTCTTGCATGGGGAGTGGCGATCCACTACTAGGTCCCGAGGGTTTGGCGGTCTCCAAGTTCGAGGGTTCGAAAGATGACTGGGCAGAAGATTCGGGTCGGCGTTCTGGGCGCGAGCGGATACACCGGGGCCGATCTCCTGCGCCTGCTTCTGCGCCACCCGAATGCGGAGATCCGCGTGCTGACCGCCGAGCGGTCGGCCGGTCGGCCGATCGATGCCGTCTTCCCCCATCTCGGCGGCTTCGGCCTGCCGGACCTGGTCAAGGTCGAGGACGCCGACTGGTCGGAAACCGACATCGTCTTCTGCGGCCTTCCGCACGGCACGACCCAGGAGATCATTGCGGGGCTGCCGCGAAACGTGAAGGTCGTCGACCTTTCCGCCGACTTCCGGCTGGCGGATACCAGAACCTATGCCGAATGGTATGGGCATGAGCACAAGGCGCCGGATCTCCAGAAGGAGGCCATTTACGGCCTGACCGAATGGGCGCGCGAGGAGGTGCGGAACGCGCGCCTCGTCGCCAATCCGGGCTGCTACCCGACGGCGACGCTCTTGCCGCTGCTGCCTCTGGTTTCCGACCGGCTGGTCGAGCTCGAGAACATCATCGTCGACGCCAAGTCCGGCGTCAGCGGCGCGGGCCGGTCTCCCAAGGAGGCGAACCTCTTCACCGAGGTGAGCGAGGCCATGCACGCCTATGGCGTCGGCAGCCATCGGCACATGCCGGAAATGGAACAGGAGCTTGCGCGCCGCGCCGGCCGGCCCGTCCAGATTTCCTTCACGCCCCACCTCATCCCGATGAACCGGGGCGAGCTGATCACGATTTACGTGAAGCTTGCCGAAGGGGTGGGAGTCGGCGACCTGCGCGAAGGCCTGAGGCGCCGCTATGAGGGAGAACCCTTCGTCCGGGTCCTTCCCGAAGGGGGATCGCCGGCGACGCGCCATGTCCGCGGCTCCAATCTCTGCATCATGGGGGTCTTCCCTGACCGGCGGCCGGGCCACGCCATCGTCATCTCGGTCCTCGACAACCTGGTGAAGGGCGCCTCCGGGCAAGCCGTCCAGAACATGAACGTGATGTTCGGGCTGCCGGAAACCGCCGGGCTGGAGCAGGTGGCGCTGTTTCCATGAGCGGCCTGATCCTCCCCTATCGCGGCCGGCTGCCGACGATTGCGCCGGGCGCCTGGGTGGCACCCACGGCGACCGTCATCGGCGACGTCACGGTCGGGGAGGGCAGCAGCCTTTGGTTCGGCGTCATCGTTCGCGGCGATCTCTGCGGCATCCGCATCGGCGCCCGGACCAATCTCCAGGACGGCACCGTCGTGCATGTGTCGAGCCGCGGTCTCGGCGCGGAGATCGGCGATGACGTGACGGTGGGGCATATGGCCATGATCCATGCCTGCCGTCTGGAAGACGGTTCCTTCGTCGGCATGAAGGCCTGCGTTCTGGACGGGGCCGTGGTCGAGACGGGCGCCATGGTCGCGGCCGGTGCCGTGGTGTCTCCGGGCAAGCGGGTCCGCACGGGGGAACTCTGGGCCGGCGTGCCGGCCCGGCCGATGCGGACGCTGACCGAAAACGAGCGGCGGAACCTAATCGAGACCGCGCGGCATTACGTCGATCTGGCGGCGGATTATGCCGCTGAGGAGCGTTAGCCTCCGCGAGCGCCGCGGGCCCGGGCGGGCAGTCTCGGGACGGCCGCCGCAGACGTCCGGTTCGACGAACTCTTCTCCATCCGGAAACCCATGGACTCCGGCCAAATCCGGCGGGGAGTGCCTGCCGGCGGACGGCCGAATTTATCCCCCGACTGGCGCTGCGGCCTTATCGCCGCCGCATATCCGTCCCCATTTCCGCCATTCGGGTCAGGCGATCTAGATGTCGTTCTCGGGACATAACGGAGCCGATTGGAGGATATTCCGTCATGTTCGTCCATGGCTGTCTGGAAAACCAGGAGATGGAGGTACGGGCCGTCCGGCATTCCGTGAGACGCGGATCAGGGGCCCCGGCGATTGCAGCGGCGCGGGCGGAGATGACGTTCGGCAGCGATGCCCAGGACCCTGCCTTCCGGCAGGACCTCGTCGATCTTCTGCCGAATCTCCGGCGGTTTGCGCGCAGGCTGACGGGTTCCGCCGCCGACGGTGACGACCTCGTCCAGGCCGCCTGCGTGCGGGCGCTCGCCAACGCCCATCGCTGGCAGCCAGGCAGCCGGCTGGACAGCTGGATGTTCCGGATCATCCAGAATCTCTTCACGGACGGCAGGCGGGCGGCGGCCGTCAGGAAGGAGGGCGGGGACCCCGTCGATCCGGATTGGCTGCATGGCGGCGACACGAGGATCGAGGTCGAGTCGGCCCTCATGCTGGCGGCGGTCCGGCGCGCGGTCGCCCGGCTGCCGGCCGATCAGCGTCGGGTACTGATGCTGGTCGGCGTCGAAGGCATGAGCTATCGCGACACCGCCTCGGCCCTCGACATACCCGTCGGCACGGTGATGAGCAGGCTGTCCCGGGCGCGGCTGGCGCTTGCCCGACAGGTCTTCGGGGCCGACCGCCCCGACTGAGGCCCGGGGCCCAGGAGCGAGGGCCCGTCCGTCCGCGGGCGGCGGCTCCTAGGCCTTCTTTCCCTTGGGGGGCGCTTCGTCCTCGCCGGCGAATTCCTGCTCCAGCGCCCGCTCCAGGCGCAGAAGGTCCTCAGGCACCGGCATTCCCTGGGCCCTCAGGCCGGAAATCGTCTGCCGCAGGCGCAGATAGATCTCGTGCCGGTCGCCGAGGTTGCCTTCGGCCTCTTCGATCAGCATCTGGATCCCGAGTTCGAGGTCTCTTTCCTCCACGGGCGCCGTCTCCCTCACATTGCACGTTCGGTCACGTAACGGCCGGGCGCATCCTCGATCGGCTTCAATGCGCCGTCGCCGGGGTGGCGGGCCGGCACCTTGCCGCCGGCATGGCGGGCAAGCCACCTGGCCCATTCCGGCCACCAGGACCCGGCGGTCTCCTTCGCGCCGCGAAGCCAGGCGTCGGGATCCTTGGGCAGACGCGAGCTGGTCCAGTAGGCGTATTTCCCCGCGTCCGGAGGATTGATCACGCCGGCTATGTGGCCCGACCCGGCGAGGCAGAACCTGACCGGCCCCTTGTAGATCTGCGTCGCCGCGTAGGTCGACCGCCAGGGAGCGATATGGTCCTCACGGGTGGACAGGATGAAGGTCGGGACGTCGATTTTGCTGAGATCGATCGGGACGCCGCAAAGGGTGATGCCGCCCGGCTGGATCAGTCTGTTTTCCTGATACATGCGGCGAAGATAGAAGCTGTGCATCGCCGCCGGCATCCGCGTCGAATCGCTGTTCCAGTACAGGAGGTCGAACGGGAACGGGTCCTTGCCCAGGAGGTAGTTGTTGACGACGAACGACCAGATCAGGTCGTTGGCGCGCAGAAGATTGAAGGTGGTCGACATCGCCGCGGCGTCGAGATAGCCCTTCTGGTTCATCCGGGCTTCCAGCAGGCTCAGCTGCTCTTCGTCGATGAAGACGCCAAGCTCGCCGGGCTCGGCGAAGTCGATCATGCTGGTGAGATAGGTGGCGCTGCGGACCCGGTCGTCACCCTTCGCCTTCATGTAGCCCAGCATCGCCGCCAGCAGCGTGCCGCCCAGGCAATAGCCGAGCAGGTTGGCCTCCCGCTCGCCCGTCGCCCGCTCGATCGCTTCCAGGGCGGCGAGCGGGCCTTCGGTCATGTAGTCCTCGAAGGTCTTCTCGGCGAGCCTCTCGTCCGGATTGACCCAGGAGATCACGAACACGGTCAGGCCCTGGGCGACTGCCCAGGCGATGAAGCTGTTCTTCGGGCGAAGGTCGAGGATGTAGTACTTGTTGATCCAGGGCGGGATGATCAGCAGCGGGCGCCGTGCCACCGTCTCCGTGGTCGGCGCGTACTGGATCAGCTGCATGAGGTCGTTCTGGAAGACGACCTTCCCGGGCGTGACGGCGATGTTCTCGCCGATGCGGAACGCCTCCGGATCGGTCATCCTGATCGCCAGCCGCCCCTGGCCCCGCTCCAGGTCATCGAGCAGATTGTTGAGGCCACGGACCAGGTTCTCGCCGCCGCTTTCCAGGGTTGCCCGCAACACTTCCGGATTGGTGAGCAGGAAGTTCGACGGGCTCATCGCATCGACGAACTGGCGGGTATAGAAGTCGACCTTCTGGGCGGTCTTGGGGTCCAGCCCGTCGACGTCGTGAACGACCGAGCGCAGCCATCGGGCGGTCAGCAGATAGGACTGCTTGATGAAGTCGAAGAACGCGCTCTCGTCCCAGAGGCTGTCCTTGAACCTCCTGTCGCCTGGATCGGGCGTGACGACCGGATCGGCCGGCTCCCCCATCAGGCGCTTCGCCGTGCGCTGCCACAGCTCGGCATAGCTCTGCCACAGCGCCATCTGCGCCTGCATCAGCCGCACCGGATCGGACATGAGCTGCTGCGTCATGTCGAAGAAGGCCTGGCCGATATTGAGCGGATCCGGGGAGCCGGTGCCGCTCTCTTTCGTCCGCTCCAGGAAATCCCCGACCAGCTTCTGGCTGCGGCCTGCGATCTCGGCCATGGCGCGGCTGAACGCCACGGGATCGGGCATGATGAAATCGCCGGTGCCGGATTGCTTCTCGGATGTGCCCGTTCGATCGGCCATGCTGCCCTTCCGTCCCGCCCCGCCCGGCGTGCGCGCCCCGGACGGACGCCAGCCCCTTTGATACACGATCCGCCGTACCTTTGCATCCGGTTGCGGCAGCGGGATGGTTGCGGTTGAAGGGCTTTTCGGCCAGGATCACCGGGCAGTTTCTCAAGGGTGGTGATCCGGCCTCCGGCCCGGCATGCCGGCGCCTCCCGAAGGCGTTCCAGAATCGATGAGCTTCCGAACCGTCATGACGGATCCCCGACCCGCTAAGATCGCCCAGGGCGCACCCATCCAAATCCGTTGCCTGGCCGGGACCGGCCTCTTCGCGATCGCCCTTGCGCTTTCCGGCTGCGAGGGCGGCGGCCGCATGTTCGACGGGACGCCCTATACCGAATCCATCCAGCCCGTAAGCGTGGCGCGCGTGCAGTCCCAGGCCCCGGCGCCCGCGGCTGCCGGCGCCGGCGCGCCGGCGACCCCGGCCGCTTCCACCGCGCCGGCCGCGTCCGCGCCGATGGCGGCCGAGGCGCCGCCGCCCAGCGCCGTCCCGGTCGCGCCGGTCGAGAGGTCGGAAGTGAGCCCGGCGCCCGCACCGGCCGTTCCGCAGTCCGCCCCGGCTCCAGTTCCGGCCCCGGCGGCACCGTCCGCTCCGGCAGCGGCGCAGGCGCCTGCTGCCGCTCCCTCCGGCGAGGCGGGGGCGGGCGCTTCTGTCGCGCCATCGCTGCCGCGGCCGCCGACCCCGCGGACCTATCCCAATCTTGCAGACGTGCCGGAACGGCCGACCGATCTTCCGTCCTTGGAGGAGCGCCAGCGGGGGCTTGCCGAGCTTCAGGCCGATCAGCGGGAGGCACGGGGCGCCGCCTCCGCGGGATCCGGATCGGGGACGGCTCCGGCCGCGCCCGTCGTTCCGGACGAGCCGCCGCCCGCCCCCAGCTTCGACCTATCCCGGGCCGCGCCGGAACCCGACGGGGACAAGGAGACGACCGCGCCGGCGCCGGCCGCCGCGCCTTCCGGGACGGTGGTCGCGACCGTGCCGTTCGAAGAGGGGGCGAATGCGCTCGGCCGCGACGGCGAGGACGCCCTGCGGCAGGCGATCGAGCGACAGAAGGAAACGGGCGGGATCCTGCGCCTTGTCGGATATGGCGAGGAGTTCGGGCTTCGGCGCGCGCGCGCGGTTGCCCAGGCGCTCATGGCCCAGGGCGTCGCGGCCGACCGGATCGCGATGAGCTCCGCCGCCGGCTCCGCCGACCGGGGCGTGGAAATTTACCTCGATAATTGACCCCCGCTTGGCTAGAACGGGCTTGATCGCGCCGCCTCACCGGGGTCGGCTGGCGGGCCCGGCCGCGGCGCATCGCTTCCGACGAGGGCGAAGGTGATCGACCAGGAATTCCACCGCATCAAGCGTCTGCCTCCATACGTTTTCGCCGAGGTCAACTCGATGAAGGCGCGGGCCCGCGCCGCCGGTGTCGACATCATTGATCTCGGGATGGGCAATCCCGACACGCCGACGCCGCAGCACATCGTCGACAAGCTGGTCGAGGCGGTGCAGAACCCGCGGACCCATCGCTACTCCAATTCCCGCGGCATTCCGGGGCTGCGCCGGGCCTGCGCCGGCTATTACGCCCGGCGCTTCAACGTCGAGGTGGACCCGGAGACCGAGGTGATCGTCACCATCGGCTCGAAGGAGGGGCTGGCCAATCTGGCTCAGTCGATCACGAGTCCGGGCGACATCATCCTGGTGCCGAATCCGAGCTACCCAATCCACATGTTCGGCTTCATCATCGCCGGCGCGTCGATCCGGTCGCTTCCGGTCGGGCCGAACGGCCATGACATCATGGAGCATTTGGAAAGGGCCGTGCGCCACAGCGTGCCGAAGCCGACGGCCCTCGTGCTCAACTACCCCGCCAATCCGACGGCGGAGGTCGTGGGGCTGGATTTCTACCGCCCGATCGTCGAATTCTGCCGTCGCCACGACATCATCATCCTGTCCGACCTGGCCTATGCCGAGATCTATTTCGAGGGCGAACCGCCGCCGTCGATCCTGGAGATTCCGGAGGCCCGCGACATCGCGGTCGAGTTCACCTCGGCCAGCAAGACCTATTCCATGGCCGGATGGCGGATCGGGTTTGCCGTCGGCAATGCCAGGCTGATCGCGGCGCTCGCCCGGATGAAGTCCTATTTGGACTATGGCGCCTTCACGCCCATCCAAGTGGCGGCGACGGCCGCGCTCAACGGCCCCCAGGACTGCGTCGAGGATCTGCGGCGGCTCTATCGGGAACGGCGGGACGTCTTCATCGAAGGGATGAATGCCGCCGGCTGGAAGGTGCCGAAGCCGCCCGCGACCATGTTCGCCTGGGCGCCCATTCCGGAAGAATTCGCCCATCTGGGCAGCCTTGAGTTCTCGAAGCTGCTGCTGGAGCACGCGCATGTCGCGGTCGCGCCGGGCGTCGGCTTCGGGGAATACGGCGAAGGCTTTGTGCGTATCGGCCTTGTCGAGAACAAGCAACGGATCCGTCAGGCGGTGAAGAACATCAAGCAATTCCTCAACAATCCGCCGGCCGAGGCCGGGGCCCGTAAACCTCTGCGCGTCGTTGCGGGCGCGGGCAAACCGTGATCCCGCCGGTTCGGGTAGGCATCGCCGGCCTCGGCACCGTCGGGGCCGGTGTCCTGAAGCTGCTGCACGACCAGGCCGATCTGCTGGCCGAACGGTGCGGCCGGCGGATCGTCGTCTCGGCGGTTTCCGCGCGTGAGCGGAACAAGGACCGGGGCGTCGATCTCTCGACCGTGCGCTGGTACCAGGATGCGGCCGCGCTCGCTTCCGACCCCGACATCGACATCGTCGTCGAGTTGATCGGCGGATCGGACGGCATCGCCCGGACCTTGTGCGAGGCCGCCATTGCCAATGGCCGCCACGTGGTGACGGCCAACAAGGCGCTGATCGCCCATCACGGGGCCGAACTGGCGCGCGCGGCCGAAGAACGGGGGCTGACCCTGGCCTATGAGGCCGCAGTCGCCGGCGGCATCCCGGTCATCAAGGGGATTCGCGAGGGGCTTGCCGCGAACCGCTTCGCCAGCGTGGTCGGCATTCTCAACGGGACCTGCAACTACATCCTCAGCGAAATGCGGGAGACCGGGCGCGAATTCGCCGAGGTCCTGGCCGAGGCGCAGAAGCTGGGCTATGCGGAGGCGGACCCGTCCTTCGATATCGACGGGGTCGACGCGGCGCACAAGCTTGCGGTGCTCGCCGGGCTGGCGTTCAATGCCCAGGTCGATTTCGCGGACGTGCACATCGAAGGAATCCGGCACGTCAGCGCCCTCGACATCGGCTTCGCAGACGAGCTGGGCTTCCGGATCAAGCTGCTGGGCATCGCCCGGCGCAGCGATGCGGGGTTGGAGCTGCGCGTCCATCCCTCGATGGTCCGGAGGTCGTCGCCGATCGCATCGGTAGAGGGCGTCTTCAATGCCGTGATCGCCCAGGGCGACTTCGTCGATCGGGTCATGATGGTCGGGCGCGGCGCCGGCGCAGGCCCCACCGCTTCGGCCGTCGTGGCCGACCTGGTCGACATCGCGCGCGGCTGCCGCGCGCCATCCTTCGGCGTTCCTGCCGCGCGTCTTTCGACGGTGCCTGCCGTGCCCATGAGGTCGCGGCACGGCGCCTATTACGTGCGCCTGATGGTCGTGGACCGTCCGGGCGTGATCGCGGACGTTGCGGCCCTGCTGCGGGATCAAAGCGTTTCGCTGGAAAGTTTCTTGCAGCGCGGACGGTCGCCGGGCGATGCCGTGCCGGTGGTCATGACTACCCATGAGACGGAGGAGGCGGCGATGACCCGCGCCCTTCAGGCGATCGGGGATATGGACGCCGTGCTCGAGCCGCCGCGCATGATCCGTATCGAGCCGTTCTAGGCAAGCTCAAACCTACCCGCAGGGGGAAACTATGGCTGATAGTAGCGTGATGGACCGCAACCTGGCCCTGGAAGCGGTCCGGGTGACGGAAGCCGCTGCGCTGTCCGCGTCGCTCCAGATGGGGCGCGGCGACGAACGCATGGCTGACCAGGCCGCTGTCGACGCCATGCGCCAGGCGCTGAACAGCCTGTCGATCGACGGCGAGGTCGTGATCGGCGAGGGCGAGCGCGACGAGGCCCCGATGCTCTATATCGGCGAGCGGGTCGGGACCGGCGAAGGTCCGGCGATCGACATCGCCCTCGATCCCTTGGAAGGCACGACGATCACGGCCAAGGGCGGACCGAACGCGCTGGCCGTCATCGCCATGGCGAACAAGGGCGGCTTCCTCAAGGCCCCCGACGTCTACATGGAGAAGATCGCGGTCGGCGCCGGGCTTCCGGCCGATCTCGTGGAAATAGACGCCACGCCGGCCCGGAACCTGAAGAACCTGGCGCTGGCGAAGCGGGCGGACATCAGCGATCTCGTCGTCTGCATTCTGGACCGGCCGCGCCACAGCGAGCTGATCGCCAAGGTGCGCGAGGCCGGCGCCCGGATCATGCTGATCTCCGACGGCGACGTCTCGGGCGTGATCGCGACCTCCCAGCCCGAATCGGGCGTCGACATGTATATCGGCACGGGCGGCGCGCCCGAGGGCGTGCTGGCGGCCGCCGCGCTGCGCTGCATCGGCGGCCAGATGCAGGGAAGGCTGGTCTTCCGCAACGATGACGAGAAGGCGCGCGCGGAACGCCACGGCGTCACCGACCTGTCCCGCGTCTACACGCTGGAGGACATGGCCCATGGCGAGGTCATGTTCGCCGCGACCGGGGTGACCACCGGCCCGATGCTGCGCGGCGTCCGACGCTTTGCAGGCGGCGCGGTCACCCATTCGATCGTCATGCGCTCGAAGTCGGGGACGGTCCGCACCATCGAGGCGCGGCACAACTTCACCAGGAAGACCGGATTCGTGCCGGCCGACCGGTGAGCGACACGGCGGTCATCGAGCGGGAGGACGCGTTCCTCGGGATCGGCCGGTCGCTCTGCGGCAAGCGCTGGCTTCTGCGCCCGGCCGACGATCGGCTGGTCCGGGCGCTCTGCCAGCGTCTTGAGGTGCCCGACATTGTCGGCCGGGCGCTCGCCTCCCGTGGGATCGGCCTGGACGAGGCCGAAAGCTATCTGAACCCGACGCTCCGCGGGCTGATGCCGGATCCGTCCGTGCTGAAGGACATGGACCGCGCCGCCGAACGGATCGCTGCGGCGATCCGCGGTCGGGAGGCGGTCGCGGTCTTCGGCGACTACGACGTCGACGGCGCGACTTCGGCGGCGCTGCTGCGCCGCTATTTCAGGGCGGTCGGCCACGACGTCAGGCTCTATATCCCCGACCGGGTGGAGGAGGGGTACGGCCCGAACGTCCCGGCGCTGAAGCGCCTGGCGGAGGAAGGCATCCGGCTGGTCGTCGCCGTGGACTGCGGCACGACCGCCCATGAGCCGCTCTCCGCCGCCGCCGGATTCGGGCTCGACGTGGTCGTCCTCGATCACCACACGGCGGAGGCCCGGCTGCCGCCCGCCCTGGCCGTCGTCAACCCGAACCGTCTGGACGAAGGCGGGCAGCTTCGCCAGCTCGCCGCTTGCGGCGTCACCTATCTCGCGCTCGTCGCGATCAACCGCGTGCTCCGGCGGGGCGGGTATTTCGCCGGCAGGGCCGAGCCCGATCTTCTGGCGCTGCTCGACCTCGTCGCGCTCGGCACCATCTGCGACGTCGTTCCCCTGACCGGGCTCAACCGGGCACTGGTCGCCCAGGGGCTGAAGGTGATGGCGAAGCGGGGCAATATCGGGATCACCGCGCTTTGCGACCGCTGCCGGGTGACGGAGAAGGTCGACGCCTATCACGCCGGCTTCATTCTGGGGCCGCGGGTCAATGCGGGCGGCCGGATCGGCCAGGCGGATCTGGGCGCGATCCTGCTCTCGACCGACGATCCCCTGGAAGCGGCCGCGATCGCGGAGCGGCTGGACGGCCACAACGACGACCGCAAGGCGATCGAGAACGCCGTCCTGACCCAGGCGATCGCCCAGGTCGAGGGCACGCCCGATCCCGGTCCCGTGGTGATCGCGGCGGGCGAGGGCTGGCATCCGGGGGTGATCGGGATCGTCGCCGGCCGGCTGAAGGAACGCTACAACCGTCCGGCCTGCGTCGTCGCGCTTTCCGGCGGCATCGGCAAGGCCTCGGGCAGGTCCGTGCCCGGCATCGACCTGGGGGCGGCGGTGATCGAGGCGCGCGCGGCGGGGCTGCTGATGAATGGCGGCGGCCACCGCATGGCGGCAGGCTTCACCGTGCGGCAGGACCTGCTGGCCGAGCTGCAGGATTTCCTGCGCCGGCATATCGACGGACAGGCCGCCGGCGGCCCGCTGGTGCCGACGCTGGAGCTGGACGGCGCGCTGTCCGTCGGAGCGGCGACGCCGTCGCTGGCGGTAACGCTGTCCCGCCTGGGGCCATTCGGCGCCGGTAATGCCGAGCCGCGATTCGCGCTGACCCATGCGCGGATCGTCCAGGCCCGGGTGGTCGGCGCCAATCACGTCAGCTGCTTCGTCACCGGCGCCGACGGAAGCCGCGTGCGCGCGATCGCGTTTCGGGCGCTCGACACGGATCTCGGCCGGGCGCTGATGGCCATGGACGGCACGCCTCTGCACCTTGCGGGGACGCTGCGCGTCGACCGATGGAACGGCGAGGAGAGGGTGCAGCTGCACATCGAGGACGCAGCGCCCGCCTGGTCCGGAAAAACTGCTTGATTTTACGAGGCCAGCCCTTTACGAAACCCCAGCCCGACGCGGCGACACCGCCGCAAGACGCGGCCCTCCCGCGTCCCCATCGTCTAGAGGCCTAGGACACCGCCCTTTCACGGCGGCAACAGGGGTTCGAATCCCCTTGGGGACGCCAAGATTTTCAACGACTAGGCCCCGCTTCGTGCGGGGCCTAGTCGTTTTCGGGCACAGATCCAGCACGGACGCTCCGAGACCCACAGGGCGCGAGGAGACGAGCCAACTGTGCCAGGTATGGAGCGCTTCGGATCACTAACGGCTGAAAAACTTGCTGCCGTGCAATCGACGCGTGAGCGCATCATCTCGCGGGCAGGAATGAGGCGCTCGATCGGCAACTCACTCCGCACATCAAATTCTCATCGGAAGCCGAAAGCTCGGTAGGCGGAAAGGGGGCCAAGCTGCTTCCGATCGGCTGGATCTCGAGCTCTCAAGCAGCATCAGGAGCGAACGATCCTGTGCACTGCGTGGAAGAAGCAAGCCGACTGCGCATTGCGCGGCCGTGCTCACCCTGTCTGGGTTTGCGACGTCGTTCCGATATAATAATTTTATTAAACTTCACCAAGCATCCTGGCTTGAGTATTCCACACCGATCACGGGCCAAGTTGTCTCGCGGGAACTGAACGACGACCGGCATTCGTCCCGCTAAAAGAGATCATGGCCATGAAAGAACAGCAGGGTAACGGCAAATAGAGCAAAAGAGTAGAGGGGGGCGCATGAGCACATTTGACAGCACGAAGACACCGTTGCCAGACATCATCAAACAAATTACCGAAGGCAAGGTACAACTGCCTGATTTTCAGCGCGGCTGGGTCTGGGATGATGATCATGTTCGTTCGTTGCTCGTGAGCGTAGCGCGTTCGTTTCCTATTGGGGCCGTGATGCTGCTTGAGACGGGTGGCGATGTGCGGTTTCAGGTGCGCCCTATTGAGAACCTTGATTTCAAAGGCGTAGTGCCGGAGCCGGAGCGCCTTATTCTGGACGGCCAGCAGCGGCTTACTTCGCTGACCCAAGTGTTGGCCCTAGATGCGCCGGTCAAGACATTCAATGAAAAGGGAAAGCGCATAGACCGCTACTATTATGTCAATATCGGGGCTGCGCTTGAGGATGACAGGTTGGAAGACGCGTTTATTGCCGTGGAGGCGGACAAGACGCTCAAGGCCAACTTCGGCCGCGACATCGTGCTTGACCTCACCACACCTCAAAAGGAGTGCGAGGCGTTCTATTTTCCATGCAACCAGATCCTGAATTCGGACGCATGGGAAGAGAGTTTGCAGGAATACGCGCCGGATAAGTTCGGCGACTACATGAAGTTCCGCAAGAAGGTTCTCACTGCATTCCGCAGTTACCAGTTGCCGGTGATCGTGCTGGGAAAGTCGACCAGCAAAGAAGCTGTTTGTCTCGTTTTCGAGAAGGTTAACACCGGCGGTGTGCCGCTTTCTGTTTTCGAGCTCGTGACCGCCAGTTTCGCGGCGGACGGGTTCAATCTGCGCGATGACTGGTACGGAAGCGCAGCCCGGAAAGTGACTGGCCGTGGGGAGCGAATCCATGCAGAGCCCATTCTTGAGACAGTTGAGCCGACGGACTTTCTTCAGGCAATCAGCCTTCTGCACACGCTGGAGCGGCGCCGTGCCGATCTCGCTGCCGGAAAATCCGGTAAGGCGGCCGCCGCAGTCAGCGCAAAGCGCGTGTCGGTCCTGTCCCTGACCCTTGCCGCATACCAGAAATGGGCGCCGGAAGTGGAGAAGGGCTTTCTTCTTGCCGCAAAGTTCCTGCGGAAGGAATGCTTCTTTTCCTCCCGAGACCTACCATACCGGACGCAGCTGGTTCCGCTTGCAGCCGTCCTTTCCCAAATTGAGGAGCGATGGCTCGAGCCGAGGATACATGACAAGCTGTGCCGCTGGTTCTGGTGCGGCGTGTTGGGTGAGCTCTACGGAGGCGCCGTCGAGACGCGCATTGCCAACGATCTGGAAGAGCTACTGCCATGGCTTGAGACTGAACTGGACGACGAGACCTATGAACGGCTCCATGGTCTACCGCGTACAATCGCCGAGGCTACGTTCCAGCCGAACAGGCTGGGTACTCTCCGCTCTCGGCTCAGTGCGGCTTACAAGGGCCTGAACGTTTTGGTGCTGCGTGGCGGTGCTCGCGACTTCTTCTGGAATGCAAGCATTCAGGAGCTCGATCTCGAAGAGGTGGCCCTCGATATTCACCATATATTTCCGAAGGCGTGGTGCGAGCAGAACGAGATCAAGCCCTCCGTTTTCAACTCCATCGTTAACAAGACGCCGATCTCGTACAAGGCGAACCGGATGATCGGGGGCCGAGCGCCTTCCAATTATCTAACGCTGATCCAGATGCATAAGCAGGTCGGGCTGGATGATGCCCGGATGGATGAACTGCTTGAGAGTCACCTTATCGATCCGGCATCCCTTCGCTCGGACAATTTCGATCTCTTTTTCAGGCGGCGACAAGAACGATTGCTCACGATGGTTGAGCAGGCCATGGGCAAGGCGATCGAACGAGAAGCCGCGAACGATGATCAAGAGGACGATCCGGACGAGGACGAGCAGAAGCTTTTGGAGGCTCAGGCATGAGCACTGCTTCAGTAAGGCCGGTCGAGATTAAGCCCGCCCGTCATGCTCCTGAAGCGGCGATGACCGTGCCTAGCCCGCGGCTGCTGTGCGCTGGCAGGCTGGCACGCTCACGGCACCACTGAACGGCGTTCGAAGGTTGAGGCGCTAATCGACGAATTTCTCGTGGGCGTCGTGCTACGGCACTGCGGTCGCGATTCGGTTGAGAAACGCCTCGGTCAAGCGTCTCTCGCTCCGCCTTCGGTGGAGGCGCATTTCCGCGCCGCGCCCGGCTAGGAGCAATCGCCAGCGTTACACCTTTCCAGACGCCCGGTCGTGGCGCGTCATTCCGCGCCGACGCGGCGGCGTTTTCCTGTAAGCTGTCGCGACAATCCGGGAAATGAAGGCCGCGAGGTCCTGCCCCTTGCCCGCGAAGACACCGCCCGCCGCCCGGCGGGCCGAGCCGTTGACGGTCGATCTCGCGCTCCAGGGCGGCGGCGCCCATGGAGCGTTCGCCTGGGGCGTGCTGGACCGGCTGCTGGAGGAGCGGTGGCTCAGGTTCGACGGAATCTCGGGCACCTCGGCCGGGGCGATGAACGCGGCCGTCCTGATCGACGGCTATGCAGAGGGCGGGGCCGAGGGCGCCCGCGCCGCGCTGGAGCGGTTCTGGCGCAGGGTCGCCAGGGCCGCGATGTTCAGCCCCTTGCGGCGGGGGCCGCTCGACATCCTGCTGGGGCGGTGGAGCCTGGACAGCTCTCCCGTCTTCGTCGCCCTCGATCTTGCGGCCCGCCTGGTTTCGCCCTACGACCTGAACCCGATCGACGCAAACCCCTTGCGCGACATCCTGGCCGAGAGCATCGATTTCCCGCGCCTCGCCCGGGCACCGATCAGGCTGTTCGTCACCGCGACGAACGTCCGCACCGGCCAGGGCCGCGTCTTCCGCAACGACGACGTGATCCCGGACGCGCTGCTGGCCTCGGCCTGTCTTCCGTTCCTGTTCCAGGCCGTGGAGATCGACGGCGAGGCCTATTGGGACGGCGGCTATTCGGGCAACCCGACCATCACGCCGCTGGTGCGGGAATGCGCCTCGAACGACATCATCCTCGTCCAGATCAACCCGGTCGAGCGGAGCGGTACGCCCCGCACGGCGCGCGAGATCGCGAACCGCGTGAACGAGGTCTCGTTCAACGCGACGCTGTTGAAGGAATTGCGCATGATCGCCCTCCTGCGGCAGGTGGCCGATCCCGGCGACTGCGAGGGCGCGCTGTGGGCGCGGATGCGCGTCCACCGGATCGCGAGCGCGGTAATGACGGAGCTGGGATATTCCTCCAAGCTCAACGCCGAATGGGTCTTCCTTCGCTTCCTTCGGGACGAGGGACGCCGGACGGCGGACGAATTCCTGAAGGCGCATGCGGGCGACCTCGGGATCCGCTCCTCCCTCGACATCGAAGCTTTCGTGGAAGCGGGCGGGTGATGCCGCCCGGTCGCCGTCGCCCGGAAGAGCGTCGGCGGTGACGCGCCGGAAGACCCGGGCGGGTGCGGCCCGGGAAACCGGTGGTCCCGTCGGGTACCCCTGCGGTCGCAGGCGAGCGGGCTTAGTCCCGCGAGCTGGCCGTCTTGAGCCCCTCGTTGATCGTGCCCAGGCGGTCATGGATCTTGAAGACCACGATCATGAGCTCGCAGGAGACGCGCCAGAGAAGGATGCCGAGCGCGCCGCCGACCAGCGTGAGCAGGGCCCATCCGAAGCTGCCGCCGAACAGCGCCGGGAGGAAGCCGCTGAGGGCGGAAAGGGCGATCAGGACGAGACCGATCCAATAGACGATGACCATGAGCTTCGGGGTGATCATCGTATCGAAGCTCGTGAACAGGCTCTTTATGGCATCCATCCGATGAGTTCCTGCTGCTGCGCCATCCAGGCGGTGTTGCACCGACCGGGTCCGGACCGGCGATCGGCTTCGGTGCAACCCATAGGCGAAATTCGTAACGAATGCGTTACAAATTCGCCCCAAGCCGGGACCGCGGGCAGCGCGCCCCGCCGGCGCGATACGGGAACACGGGTTCGGCGTCATCCGCTCAACTCTTGCTTCGTAAGGCAAGCCGGGCCTGAGCCCGGCCCCCGTCCTGAGGACGCGCCTTCAAAAGCAGGAGGAGGAGGAGAGCCGACATGCGGATGCTGCTACCAGCCCTTGCCGCCGCCTTCCTTGCCGTCAGCCCCGCTCCGGTAGAGGCCCAGCAGGAGCCGGATCGCCCGATGACACGGCAGCAGGGACCCGGCGGACCGATGCAGCGCCCGGACGGGGACGGCCCGCGCCGGGGACCCGAATTCATGGGACGGGGCGGCGGGCCGGATTGGGGCCATGGCGACCGGGGGCGCGGGCGCATGATGATGCGCCATCCCATGGGCCCGGGCATGCTGACCATGATGATGATCCTGGTCGACACGGACGGAAGCGGCACGCTTTCGCTGGAGGAGGTCCAGGCGGTGCATGCCCGGATCTTCAACTACGCCGACGCCAACGATGACGGCCAGCTGACCGAGGAGGAACTGCGGGGCTTCTTCCAGGGCCGACGGTTCGGGGACGACGACCGGGACGACTGAGGCGACCCCTGTTCGGCGCTTCCGGCAATGAACCGGAACGTTGGTGCTCCGGGGCGTGTTGCCTTGCCCGTCCGGCGGATGACCGCCGCCGGCATCCTCGCGTCCACACGACGGCTGGAGGTCCCATCATGCATGCCCGCGAGATGATCACCACCCATCCTGATGTCAGGGGCAGCACCAACGAGACGATGGTCCGCTGCATTGAGGAGTGCTACGGCTGCGGCCAGAGCTGCATCGCCTGCGCCGATGCCTGCCTGGCGGAGAAGATGGTCGAAACGCTGCGGCAATGCATCCGCCTCGATCTCGACTGCGCCGATATCTGCGCCGCCACCGGCGCCATGGCCTCGCGGCGGACCGGCTCGAACCAGGCGCTGCTGAAACGGATGATCGAGACCTGCGCCGAGGCCTGCCGCCTCTGCGCCGAGGAATGCGCCCGCCATGCCGGCGAGCACGAGCATTGCCGGATCTGCGCCGAGGCCTGTCGCAGCTGCGAGCAGGTCTGCCGCGAAGCCGCGCGCAGCATCAATCCCTGATCCCGTGCCGGCCGGAGCCTCCGGAGCCATCAGAACCGGTTCGCCGGTATCTTGAAGTAGCTGCGGCCGTCGGACTCGGGCGCGGGAAGGCGGCCGCCGCGCAGGTTGACCTGCAGGGCGTAGAGCATCCGGTCAGGCAGGGGCAGCCCTGCGTCCCGCTTGCGTCGGATCTCGACATAGTCGGCTTCGGTGACGCCGTCCTTAAGGTGTCTGTTCTCCGCCCTCTGTTCGCCGACCGTCGCCTCCCACATCGGCTCGCGGCCCCCGGGGCAGTAATCATGGCCGACGAAGAGACGCGTTTCGTCCGGCAAGGACAGGATCCGCTGGATGGACCGGTAGAGCACGCCTGCATCCCCGCCGGGGAAGTCTGCCCGCGACGTGCCGGAATCGGGCTGCATCAGCGTGTCGTGCACGAAGGTGGCGTCGCCGCCGACGAGATAGGTGACGGATGCCAGCGTATGCCCCGGCGAGAGCATCACGCGGACTCCGAGCTTGCCGATCCTGAAGGTTTCCCCGTCGGCGAAAAGCCGGTCGAAGTACCGGGCGACGTCGAAGGCGTCGGGGAGATGATAGATCTCCCGCCACAATGCCGCGATGTCGCGCACCTTCTCGCCGATCGCCTGCGGCGCGCCCAGCGTTTCCTTCAGATAGGCGGCCGCGGTCAGGTGATCGGCATGGGGATGGGTATCGAGAATCCATTCGACCCTCAGGCCCCGGGCGCGGACATGCACGAGAATCTCGTCGGCCGAGCGGGTCGAGGTCCGCGCGTTCCGCGGGTCGAAGTTCCAGACCGGGTCGATGATGGCCGCGGCCCCGGTGGCCGGGTCGCTCACCACATACTGGATGCTGCCCGTATCGGGTTCGTAGAAGCCGGTCACGACCGGTGAATCTGGCCCGCGAGACGGGCTGGTTCGGATCTCCGCCATGAAATCCCCCTTTCCACACGGATCCGCCAGGCAGCCCCCGGCGGAGTCGGTGCATCGCGCGGAGGGTCGGGCCTCGCCGGTCCCTCCCTGATGCAGGAACGAACCAGAACGGCGACGCGCCCGGAACGGTTGCGGAGAAATCGTCGGGGCCGGGGAACGGCCCGCACCCCTAGTTTCAGCCGGTCGTGCCGAAGAGGTCGCGCGTCTCGGATCCGGCGCCCTGCGCCTCATCCGGCGCTTCGGGGTTGCCGGGGGCGGTCTCCCACTCCAGGACCGGAATGGCGATGATGCGGTTGCCGTAGACGTCCTCCCTGCAGGCGATCAGGCCGCGCTGCTCCATATAGGTGAGGAGCCCGCGGGCGCGCCGTGCCGATCGGGTGCCCCGCGCCCGCGCCAGTTCGGCATCCGAAGGGCAGGGGGCGCGGTCCATGGCCGCGCGGGCGAGCAGGAGGAACATGCCCTGAAGGTCCTCCGGCAGGTCGGCGGCGACGGCCATCGCCTTCTCCCATTCGGGGCTTTCATCCATGCCGGGGCCGACGCCGGCCCGGGCCGCGGCCAGCTTGCGGCGGAAGGCCGGCAGGTCCAGCATCCGGCCGTTCACGCGGCGCGCCCGGCAGCGGACCAGAAAGTCCTGATAGAGGACCGCGACCGACCGGAAGGCGGCGTCCGGATCGGTCAGCACCTCCTGCAGGATCTCGTTCAGCGCGGGGCCGGGATCTCCGCCCGCATCCTCGCCCTCCGGCTCGCGCAGCACCGCGGGCTTGGTGCGGGAAAGCTGCATCAGGACATCGGCGGTCGCGGCCGTGCTGGGGCGTGAAACGACGGGCCGAGGCGGCGGCTCGTTCTCGCCCGGCTTCAGGATCAGGTCCAGCGCGTCCTCGGGCGCGGGCGTCGGGGGCAGGGGGACCAGCTTGGGGCTGCCGGCCCGGGCGGCCGTTTCGACCGTGCCGATCTTGATCGGCAAGGGGCGGCGGGCGACGGCGGGGCCGAGCGCGATGAAATGCCCGCGCTGCAGGTCCCGGAACATCTCCGCCTGACGGCGCTCCATGCCCAGAAGGTCCGCGGCCCGGGACATGTCGATGTCAAGGAAGGTGCGGCCCATGAGGAAGTTCGACGCCTCGGCCGCGACGTTCTTGGCCAGCTTGGCCAGGCGCTGGGTCGCGATCACGCCCGCAAGGCCGCGCTTCCGGCCGCGGCACATCAGATTCGTCATGGCGCCGAGCGACGCCTTGCGCGCCTCGTCCGACACGTCGCCGGCGGCGGAAGGGGCGAAGAGCTGAGCCTCGTCCACCACGACCAGCACCGGGTACCAGAAGTCGCGGTCGGCGTCGAACAGGCCGCCCAGGAAGGCGGCGGCGTGGCGCATCTGCTTTTCGGCCTCCAGATTCTCCAGGTTCAGGATCGCTGACACGCGGTGCTGGCGAACCCGACCGGCGATCTGCTGCAGGGCCGATTCCGTATGGCGGGCGGCGTCGATGACGACGTGCCCGAAGGCGTCGGCCAGGGTCACGAAATCGCCTTCGGGATCGATGACCACCTGCTGCACCCAGGACGCGCTCTGTTCCAGCAGGCGCCGCAGCAGGTGCGACTTGCCGGATCCGGAATTGCCCTGAACCAGGAGTCGGGTCGCAAGCAGCTCTTCAAGGTCAAGCGTCGCCGGCGCGCCCGTCGACGTCGTTCCCATGTCGATGCTGACCTTCATCCACATCTCCTGTCCTGTCTTCCGGCCGGCCCGATGCGGGGAACGATCGGAAGGCGTGCTGATGTCCCTGGCCGGGACCGGTGCGGCGATGGCCGGTGGGTTGGAATCGCCGGGGGCCCGCGGCGTCGCGGCGGTCTGCCCAGGCGGGCGGCCCGGAGGCGTCCGACTTTGGCCAGTAGGGCGGCCGTGTCAACCCCTTCGGGGGCCAGTGGGACCCGTGGCGTCCATCGGACGCGGCGCCGGTGTCCCCTCGCGGATGGCCGGATGGCGCTGTATAAGTGCCGGCCATGGGTGGCTTCACAATAATCGCGGCAACAGAAACATCATGACCTTTCTTGCCAACGTCCTGCCCGCGCACAGCAATCTCCGGCTCGAACTCGACCGGGCGTACCGCATGGACGAAGCCCGTGCCGTCGAGGCGCTGGCGCGCCATGCCATGGTTTCCGACGAGACGCGCCGCCGGATCGAGGCCAGCGCGGCAGCCCTGGTCCAGGGCGTGCGGAAGACCCGCCATGCCTTCGGGGGGCTGGAAGCCTTCCTCCAGGAATACGGGCTGTCCACCAAGGAAGGCGTGGCGCTGATGTGCCTGGCCGAAGCGCTGCTCCGCATCCCGGATCCGGAGACCGCCGACCGGCTGATCGAGGACAAGATCGGTACCGCGGACTGGGACACCCACGTAGGCAAGGGCGAGAGCCTGTTCGTCAACGCGTCGACCTGGGCGCTCATGCTCACCGGCCGGGTGGTTCGCCCGGACGCCGAGGACATGAAGCAGCCGAGAGGCATCCTGAACCGCCTGATCCGGCGCCTGGGGGAGCCGGTGATCCGTCAGGCGATGATCCAGGCGATGCGCATCCTGGGCCGCCAGTTCGTGATGGGACGGACGATCGAGGAGGCGCTCGACCGCGCCGAAGGACCGGAGGCCAAGGGCTACCGCTACAGCTACGACATGCTGGGAGAGGCCGCCCGCACCCATCGGGATGCCGAGCGCTACCTGAAGGCCTATGAATCCGCGATCGACGCCATTGGCCGGCGCTCGGCCGGGCGGGGCGTCATCAACGGGCCGGGGATCTCGATCAAGCTGTCGGCCCTCCATCCCCGCTACGAGGCGACGCGGCGGGACGAATGCGTTCCGGTCCTGGCCGAACGACTGAAGGCGCTTGCCCTCCGGGCAAAGAGCCACGGTATCGGCCTCACGGTCGATGCCGAGGAGGCGGATCGGCTGGACCTTTCGCTCGACATCGTCGAACGGGTCTATGGCGATCCCGCACTGGACGGATGGGAAGGGTTCGGCCTCGCGATCCAGGCCTACCAGAAGCGGGCCTATATCCTGATCGACTGGCTGGCCGAACTCGTGCAGCGGCACCAGCGGCGGATGATGGTGCGCCTGGTCAAGGGCGCCTATTGGGATACCGAGATCAAGGTGGCCCAGGAACGCGGGCTCTCGGGCTATCCGGTCTTCACGCGGAAGGCGTCGACCGACGTCTCCTATCTCGCCTGCGCGCGCAAGCTTCTGGACCGGCGGGATCTATTCTACCCGCAATTCGCCACCCACAATGCGCATTCGCTCGCTTACGTCCGGGAACTGGCCGGGGACCGCCGGGGCTACGAGTTCCAGCGTCTCCACGGGATGGGCGAACCGCTCTACGACCAGATCGTCGGGCCCGACCTGCCGTGCCGGGTCTACGCCCCGGTCGGCGGGCACGAGGACCTGCTGGCCTATCTGGTCCGCCGCCTTCTCGAGAACGGCGCTAACACCAGCTTCGTCAACCGGCTGCAGGACGAGGAGGTGCCCGTCGAGGCGATCGTCGAGGATCCGGTCGCCAAGGTTCTGGCGCTGCCGGTCAAGCCGCATCCGCGGATCCCGCTGCCGGTCGACCTGTTCCAGCCGGAACGGGCGAACAGCCGCGGCATCGACTTCTCCGATCCGACGGCGCTGCGGCCGGAGCTCGACGCCATGGCCCGGGCGACGGAGACCGAGTGGGTTGCCGGCCCCATGGTCGGAGAGGCGAGGATCGGGCGTCCCGGGCGAGAAGTCTTCGATCCCGCCGACCGGACGCGCCGCATTGGAACCGTGATCGATGCGACGCCGGAGGACGCCGACCGCGCGCTTGCGCTGGCCCACAAGGCGGCGCGGTCCTGGAACGAAAAGGGCGGTCCGTACCGGGCCGCCATTCTCGACCGCGTCGCCGACCTGATCGAGAGCCACCGGGCGGAGCTGATGGCGATGACCGTCCGGGAGGGGGGCAAGACCCTGCCGGACGCGCTGGCCGAAGTGCGCGAGGCGGCCGATTTCTGCCGCTATTACGCGGCCCGTGCCCGCGACAGCTTCAACGGGCCGCGCCTCCTGCCCGGCCCGACCGGGGAGGAGAACTCGCTCTCGCTCCACGGCCGGGGCGTCTTCGTCTGCATCAGCCCCTGGAATTTCCCGCTGGCGATCTTCACGGGCCAGGTCGCGGCCGCGCTGGTCGCGGGCAATGCCGTGATCGCTAAGCCGGCCGAACAGACGCCGCTGATCGCCGCGCGGGCCGTCCGGCTGTTCCATGAGGCGGGCGTGCCGCTGGAGGTCCTGCATCTCCTGCCGGGCGACGGTGCCACGATCGGCGGGCGCCTGGTCGCCGATCCGCGCACAGCCGGCGTCGCCTTTACCGGATCGACCGAAACCGCCCGCATCATCAACCGGACCCTGGCAGAGCGATCGGGTCCGATCGTGCCCCTGATCGCGGAGACCGGCGGCCAGAACGCAATGATCGTCGATTCCACTGCGCTGCCGGAGCAGGTGGTGGCCGACGTGATCACGAGCTCGTTCCAGAGCGCCGGCCAGCGCTGTTCGGCCTTGCGGGTCATGTTCGTGCAGGACGGCATCGCCGACCGCCTGCTGACGATGCTGCACGGCGCGGCCGAAACGCTGAAGCTGGGCGACCCCGCGCTTCTCGCGACCGATGTCGGCCCGGTGATCGACGACGAGGCGAAAGCGATGCTCGAGGCTCATGCCGCCCGGATGGCGCGCGAGGGCACCGAGCGCTTCATCGTCCCGATGGGGGAGGACTGCGCCCGCGGCAGCTTCTTCGCGCCCCGCGCCTTCGAAATCGACCGCATCGGGCGGCTGGAGCGCGAGGTCTTCGGCCCGATCCTTCACATCGTCCGCTTCTCGGCAGGGCGGCTGGACCAGGTCCTGGACGCGATCGAGGCGACGGGCTACGGGCTGACGCTGGGGGTCCACACGCGGATCGAGCGGACCGCCCGGCAGATCTATCAGCGGCTGGGGATCGGCAACACTTACGTCAACCGCAACATGATCGGCGCGGTGGTTGGCGTGCAGCCCTTCGGCGGGCAGGGTCTATCCGGGACGGGACCGAAGGCGGGCGGGCCCCACTATCTCTACCGCTTCGCGACGGAACGGGTGCTCACGGTCAACACGACGGCGGCCGGCGGCAACGCCTCGCTGGTCTCGATGGGCGAGGACGATCCCCGGATCGCGGCTCAGTAGACACCGGTCAGATCAGGCCGCACGGGTCGCCGACAGGTGGCCAGCCAGCCAGATCGCCAGCTTTTCCCGGCCTTCCGGCGGCATGATCAGGCCCAGCTTCGTCCGGCGCCAGAGGATGTCGTCGGCAGTGCGGGCCCATTCGTTCGCGCAGAGATAGGCGACCTCGCGCTCGTAAAGGCCGGCGCCGAAATCGATCCCCATCTCCTCGATCTTGGTCACGCCGTCGAGGAAGCCGTGGACCAGGGTGCCGTACTGGGCCGCATAGCGCTCCGCGACCGGGTGGGGCAGGAAGGGAAAGGCGGCCTTCAGCCCGGTCAGGTAGCGCGCCGGATCGGCTGCCGGCAGGCCGCCCCCCGGCAGCACGGCGCCCGCCGTCCAGTCCGGGCGCAGTTCCCGAAGGAAGGGTGCAAGCTTTCCGATCGCCTGCTCCGCCAGCCTGCGGTACGTCGTGATCTTTCCCCCATAGATCGAAAGAAGCGGCGCGCGGCCGTCGGCTGCGTCCACATCGAAGACATAGTCGCGGGTGATGGTCGACGGATTGGTCCGCCGGTTGTCGTAGAGGGGACGCACGCCGGAATAGGCCCAGACTACGTCCTTAGGAGAGACCGGGTTCCGGAAATAGAGTTCGGTCACGTCGCAGAGATATTCGGTCTCCTCGGGCGTGATCGCCGCTGCTCCTGGATCTCCCTCATAGAGCAGGTCGGTCGTGCCGATGAGGGTGAAGTGATGATGATAGGGAATCGCGAAGACCACCCGCCGGTCGACATTCTGCAGGATATAGGCGTGATCGCCGTCATAGAGCTTCGGCACGACGATGTGGCTGCCCTTGACCAGCTTGAGCGGTGCGGGGGCCGTGCCGCCGACCGCATCCTTGAGGAAACGCCCGACCCAGGGGCCCGCGGCATTGACGAGGATCCGCGCCTCGGCGGCGCGCTCCGCCCCGTCGGCGCGACCGCGCAACGTCGCCTGCCAGCCGCCGTCCATCCGTCGGGCGGCGGTGCATTCGGTGCGCGGCAGGATCTCGGCTCCCCGCGCACGGGCGTCCAGCGCGTTCAGGAGGACCAGCCGGCTGTCGTCGACCTGACAGTCGGAATACTCGAAGCCGCGGGTCAGCTCGGGCTTGAGCGGCGTCCCTTGCGCCTTGCCGGCGAGCTTGAGGGATGTCGTGCCGGGAAGGGTTCGCCGCCCGCCCAGATGGTCGTAGAGCATGAGGCCCAGCCGGATCATCCAGGCGGGGCGGTAGAGCGCGTTGTGCGGCAGAACGAAACGGAGCGGGCGGACGATGTGCGGCGCCATGCGGAGCAGGACCTCCCGTTCCGCCAGCGATTCGCGGACGAGCCGCAATTCGTAGGTCTCCAGGTAGCGCAGTCCCCCGTGGATGAGCTTGGACGAGGCGGAAGACGTCGCCCAGCCCAAATCCTCCATCTCGCAGAGAAGCACCCGCAACCCACGGCCCGCCGCATCCCGCGCGATGCCGGCGCCGTTGATGCCGCCTCCCACGATCAGGAGATCGAACACGTCTCCGGTGCTCATGCCGTCAGCCCCCTCCCACGGGCACGCACCTCGGGTTCCGCATTCAAGCTAAACGTGCGCGCCGCCGGGCGAGGTTCCGCTACGGCTTCGAAGGAAGGGGCCTCGACGGCGATCCGTCGTGCTAGGCTGCCGCCCGTCGAGAATTTGCCCGCGAGCCCATGCCGTTTCGTTCCCGACCGTTGATCCTGCGCCTCGTGGCGGGAAGTGCGATTGCCGTCGCCGCCGCCTGGATTGCGTGGACGTTGGCGGTGCCGCCGCTTGTGGAACATCGCCTTATCCAGGCCATGCGCTCCCGCGGTATCGAGATAGATTCCCTGAAGGTGGAGGCGCTGGAGCCCGGCCGGCTCGAGCTTTCGGGAATCGCTGTCGCGGGGCACGATGGGCCGCGCATCGCCCGGGCGGTGGCGGAGTTCCGCATTTCCCGCCTGCTGAGTGAAGGCAGGATCGACCGGCTGGATGTCTCGGGCGCGACCATGGGGCTCATCGTCGATGCCGGGGGGCGGCTCACGATTTCGGGTGTTCCCCATCTCGCCGGCGGATCCGGGGGCGGTGTCTTGACCGCGGCGGATCTGCCCGTCGACCGCATCGATCTCCGCGATGCGCGGATCGATCTCGCCACGCCCTGGATCGGCGCGGTCATCCCCCTGGAGGGGGTACTGGAGGTCTCCGGCCACGATCTCCGCGCCCAAGGCACAGCATGGCTAGAGACCGGGATCGGGCGGGCGGCGCTTGGGTTCGCGGCGACCATCGATCCGGCGGGCGCCGTCGAATTAGGCATCGAAACCCGTTCGGCGACGGTCGATGCGGGAAACATTTCCGCCACCGGTGTGGCCGGCTGGCTGGCCGCTCGTCGGGAAGCGGGCGGGGAGATTTCCTTCGCGGGAGAGGCGGCGGCCAGCGATATGGCGGTCTCGTCGCTGGTCTTCACCCGCCCGGTCGTGCAGTTCGGCGGCTCGGAAGCCGCCGGCTGGGCCCTGGTGCGGGCGGAACTTGCCGGGGCGGAGATTCGGTTGGACGCGACGCTGGAGGACGGGACGGTGGCGTTCGTTGGCGACGCTGAGCTCACCGATCTCGCCCGCGTCGCGGCCCTTGTGGCGCCCGGATTCGATTTCGCCGGCGCGGCGACGGTGGAGGCGACCTGCAGCGTTCCGCTGGACGGCTTCCTGTCGGGATGGGGTGGGCCATTGCCCGGCGCCTCAGGCGATGTCGCGGTCAGGATCAGGGACGGGAGGATCGGTCCGCTCAACCGGGTCGCGGGCGAAATCCGGGCCGAATTCGCCGCGGTCGGTGATCGGCTGAAGCTGCGCGGCCTCGGCCCCTGGCGCATGGACGCGGCGTCGCCCGAACCCGTCGTCCTGGTCGTCGAAGGGGCAGGCGAGGAAGTGCAGGAGATCGTCCTTCGTCCCTCGGGCGGGCCGGCCGTCTCGTTCGCCGGGCGCTACAGGATCGAGACGCCGCAGGCCACCGTCCGCGGCGAAGCGACGGCGGTTGCGGAAGGCAATGGGGACGGAATTTCCTACCGGATCGACCGGCTGACGATGGCGTCCTCGCCACTGGCCTGGTCCGGCCTCGACGTTCAAGTGAGGGCAGCCTCGCTGACCGGGAAGGGCGGGGCGAATTCCTTCTCCGGACAGGTCGAACTGCAGGCGGACATCGCCGGCGCGCTTCAGGACGGAGTCGAGATCGAGGACGGTGCCGTCGCCGGGCAGGCGCTCGTCGGCTGGGATGGCCGCCGTCTCATGCTTTCGCCGGAGGAATGCCTCGCCATCGAAGCCTCCCGGGTGACGTTCGGGACTGCCGCCCTGCTTCCTCAAGGGGCCGAACTGTGCCTCCGATCCCTGCCGGGACGCGCCATGGTGACGTTCGCTCCGGCGGGGGCGGAGCCCTGGTCGGCCGAATTCGGCGTCTCCGTCGCCGCGGCGGGTGCCGGGGATATTCCGATGAGGGCCGGGACTGGTGAGGGCAGCATCCATCCGCCCACGGTCGTGCTGGAAGGACGGCTGGGGTCAGGGGGGCTGGAGGCCGTCCGGGGGAGATTCGACGGGGGGCGGCTTGTTCTCGAAAATCCTTCACTCGATCTGATCGGCATCGGCGGCAGCTTCGAAGGGGCGGCAGGCAGCCTGCTGCCGCTCGAGGTCCGATGGCAGGTCGATACGGCGCGCTACGGCGGCGAGCGTCCGGTGCTGGTGCCGGTCCATCTGTCGGGAAGCGCGACCGCGGATGGGGAGGAGCTGGTTTTCGAGGGGCAGGGCGTTGGGGCAGGAGGGGCGTTGACGCTGGAGCTCGACGGCAGACACCGCTTCGGAACCGGAGGGTGGGTGAATTTCCACATGGACCCGGTGAGCTTCGCCCCCGGCGTCCGCCAGCCTGCCGATCTGTTTCCGGTCCTGGCACAGGCCGATCTCATGGATGTCGGCGGAACGGCATCCGGCTCGGGTCGCTATGGCTGGGGCGACCGCGCCGGCTCCTCCGCCCGGGCGACGCTTGAGGATTTCAGCTTCGCGACCTCCTTCCTGTCCGCCTCGGGCCTGTCGGCCGAGCTGCGCGCCGACAGCCTGATGCCGCTCGTCCTGCCGCCGGGACAGCGGATCGCCGTCGCCGGCGTCGATGTCGGGGTGCCGCTCGGCGCCGGAAGTGGGAGCTTCGGTCTGTCGGCCGACGGACGGCTGACCGTCCCGGACCTGAAGATCGACTGGGCGGGCGGAACCCTCTGGGCCGAGCCCATCGATCTCTCTTTCAAGGACCGGGAGCAGCGGGCCGTCCTGCGGGCGGAAGGGGTCGATCTCTCCGTCCTTCTGGCACCGGTGCCCGTCGACGGGCTTGAGGCCAGCGGGCGCATCGAGGGACGGTTGCCGGTACGACTGGAAAACGGATCGATCTACATAGATGATGCGATGCTGACGACGTCCGGGCCCGGTACCATCCGGTACCGGCCGGGGATGTCGGCCATTCCGGTGGGGGCGGAGAACGGGGGCATGGCCTTGCTGCTTGAGGCGCTCGAGGACTTCCGGTACGAGCGGATTTCCGTTCGGCTGAGCGGACCGGTCGGCGCGGACATGACGGGGCGGGTGGAGATTCGGGGCGCCAATCCCGGCCTCTACGATGGCTATCCGATCGCTCTCAACGTCAATCTGTCGGGGGCGTTGGGAGAACTTCTCCGGAACGGACTTGCGGGATCGCGATACGCCAGGCAGGCGGAAGAATATTACCGGGAGGGGCTGCAGTAGGGCAGGCTTCTCAAGGGATCCGGGCGACGATATCGAGGAAATCATCAAGTGAAAGATCCAGGACTGGACGCCGCCGAAGGGCGGGCACCTTATCAGCATTCCGGCGGCCGGCGCGTGTTCATCACCGGCGCGGCCGCCATGGCGGCCGCGGCCTGCTCTCCCAGCGTCCGGGTGGAACCGCCCGACCGGCCGATCGAAATCAATCTGAACGTGAAGATCGAGCAGGAGGTCCGCATCCGGATCGACCGGGAGCTCGAAGAGATCTTCGCCGAGAACCAGGACATTTTCTGAAGACCGGGACGATGCTGGACAGAAGACTTTTCCTTGGGGGAATCGCGATCACGGCCGCCCTGGGCATGGCGTCGGGACCGGCCGTCGCCCAGAGCCTGGATCAGGCGAAGGCGGCCGGCCTGATCGGTGAGATGCCGAACGGCTATGTCGGCGTGGTTCAGGGCGGCGGGGATGTGCAGGCGCTGGTCGACCGGGTCAATGCCGAGCGCCGGGCCCGCTATCGGGAGGTCGCGGGGAAGAACGGCGTTCCGCTGGCGGTCGTGGAGACGCAGGCCGGCGCAAGGCTGATCGCGCGCGTGCCTCGCGGCCAGTTCGTGATGAACGCTGCCGGCCGGTGGGAACGCCGCTAGGATCGCGGCTTCAGGTGAGGGCGCAGCGGTCCGCGGTGACGACGACGAAGCTGCGCTCCCCCTCCACGATCGTGAAGCGGTATTCGTGCTCGCCCAACACCACGGAATGGTGCAGCGGCAGTTGTCCCGTGGTTTCCGACTGCTCTCCGCCGATCGTCGTGAAGGTGATCTTCACGGGCTGCGCCGGATCGTACCAGCCCTGCGGCTTACCGGCCTCGTCGCGGGCATTGGTGCCCATGCCGGTCACGGTGATCCGGCCATCGGCGAAGCCGACGGACGTATTCGCGCCCTGATAGATCGGTGTCGGCACGATGAACCGCTTGGTCTCCGGCGCGCCGCAGTCGCGAACCTGGTCGGCCGCGTTGATGAAGAAGGCGAGCCGGTCTGCCTCGACGCCCTTTTCCAGCTGTTGCGCCACGAGCTGTGCCAGCTCGCGGACGGCACCGGACGGCACCTCGCGCTCGAAGCGGGCCAGGAGTTCCTGGTACTGGACTTCCGCCGTGCGGGTAGCCGCCTCCAGCCGGATTGCCGTCTGCTGCAGATCCACCTTCTCCGCCCGCAGCGTTTCGACTTCCTGTTCCAGGCTCTGGTGCCGTCCGCGCATCTGTTCGACACCGATCTGATAGGCGAGGGCCGAGGTCGCGCCGATGGTCGCCAGGAACAATCCCGTTCGGGCGATCCTGGCCCAGATCCGGCGGCGGTAGCGGCGGTCGGGGTCGTAAAGGCCGAGCGACATGCAGGAAACCGAATTGACTACGAGTGATGAAAAGGTCCGATGGAAGACCGGCCATGCGGCCGGTTGCGCGCAACAACTAAGGCAATCCGCCCGCCAATGCCAGACCCTGTGAGGGCGGTGCCGGCCCCGCGAGCACCGTATTGTCCGTTCCGCCGGGGGCTTGTTAAGGTGCCTTAAGACAGAAGAATGTCCGCTTCAGGGGCGGCGCAAGCCTAGGAGACTTCCATGGTCGGCACGATCGATCACTTCATCGACGGCAAGATTGTCCGCGGACAGAGCGGCCGCTACGGAGACGTGTTCAACCCGGCGACGGGAGAGGTCAGCGGCCGTGTGGCGCTTGCCTCTCGCGAGGAGGTCGGGAACGCGATCAAGGCCGCCGAGGATGCGCTGCCCGGCTGGGCGCTGACCCCGCCGCTTCAGCGCGCCCGGGTCATGTTCCGGTACAAAGCCCTGCTCGAGAAGCATATGGACGAGCTGGCCGCCATCCTGACCGCCGAGCACGGCAAGGTGCTGTCGGACGCCCGCGGGGAGGTGCAGCGCGGCCTTGAGGTCGTGGAGTTCGCCTGCGGCATCCCGCATCTTCTCAAGGGCGACTTCACCGAGAATGTCGGCGGCGGGATCGACAGCTATTCCGTGCGGCAGCCGGTCGGCATCTGCGCCGGGATCACGCCGTTCAACTTCCCGGCGATGGTCCCGCTGTGGATGTTCCCGATTGCCCTGGCCTGCGGCAATACCTTCGTCCTGAAGCCGTCGGAGAAGGATCCGACGGCTTCGCTGCGCCTGGCAGAGCTGCTGATGGAAGCGGGGGCGCCGAAGGGCGTACTCAACGTCGTCAACGGCGACAAGGAGGCCGTCGACACGCTGCTGACCGACCCCCGCGTCAATGCGGTCAGCTTCGTCGGATCGACCGCCATCGGCGAGTACATCTATGCGACGGGCGCCGCCCACGGAAAGCGGGTGCAGGCCCTGTGCGGCGCCAAGAACCACATGGTGGTGATGCCGGACGCCGATCTCGACAAGGCGGCGGACGCCCTTATGGGGTCGGGGTACGGCGCGGCGGGCGAGCGCTGCATGGCCATTTCGGTCGCCGTCGCGGTGGGCGATGTCGGCGACCGCTTGATCGAGAAGCTGGAGCCGCGGGTCCGGGCGCTGAAGGTCGGGCCGGGTACCGACCCGGAATCGGAAATGGGGCCTCTGATCAGCCGGCAGCATCTCGAAAAGGTGCGCGGCTATGTGGACCTGGGCGTCGAGGAGGGGGCCAAGCTCGTGGTCGACGGCCGCCCGATGAAGCTGCAGGGCTATGAGAACGGGTTCTTCCTGGGCGGATGCCTGTTCGACCAGGTGACGCCGGAGATGCGGATCTATAAGGAGGAGATCTTCGGGCCCGTCCTGTCCGTCGTGCGGACCCCGGACTTCAAATCGGCGCTCGACCTCGTCAACCGCCATGAATACGGCAACGGCGCTTCGATCTTCACCCAGAACGGCGACGCGGCCCGGACATTCGCCGCCCACTGCAATATCGGCATGGTCGGCATCAATGTGCCGATTCCGGTGCCCATGGCCTTCCACAGCTTCGGCGGATGGAAGCGCTCGGCCTTCGGCGACCACGGGATCTACGGCATGGAGGGCGTGCGCTTCTATACCAAGCTGAAGACCATGACCGCGCGCTGGCCGACCAACATGACGGCGGGCGCGGAGTTCACGATGCCGGTCCTGCGATAGATCGGACGGCTTTATCCCGCCGTTCGACGGGCCGCGTTTCACGGGAAGGCGCCATCGACGCGTTCCCGTGGGCCCGGCCCGATCTTTTCCGGGGAACTGCTAGCCTTCGACCGCGAAAGGCAGGGTGCCCAGGTTGCGCAGCACGATCGTGAAATAGATCGTGTCGCCGGATTCGTCATCGCGATCGGCGGTCAGGTCGCGGACCCATCGCGCGCCGAAGGTGAGGCATTCGTCCGAATAGATGAGGCCGGCACCGATCGTCCGGGCCTCGTCCGCCGCGAGGTCGTATTTCGACTGCGCCACTGCCGACCAGTACTCGCTGAATCTGGACCGGACCGTCGCGGAGACCTCCTCCCGACGCTCCGGCCGTCCCGAGGAGCTGATGCCGTCGAGGTACAGGTAGGACAGGCTCCCCCGGAGCGCGGGCACGCCACCGGACAGGCTCACCTCCTGGCGTCGGGCCTCCAGGGTTTCATGGTCGAAGCGGAACCGGTAGTCGAGGTTCAGCGCCGGAGAAGGCGCGAGGGTCAGCCGTCCGACGAAGTCCGACCAGTCGTCCTCGAGACCGGAGGTTTCCGGGAACTCGTCATCGCCGGTGAACCGATAGCTTTGCCCGAGGAAGAGGGATGCTGAGCCGCCGCCGGCGCCGTAGAGCGCCGTCCGGAACCCGTAGGTGGCCCGCGTCCCGTCCTCCACCCGGTCGAGCCCCGGAAAGCGGTTCGCGCTGAACAGGTTGATGTCGTCGAATTCCAGATCCAGGCTGTCGTTGTTCGGGATCTCGTCCGGATCGTCGATTTCCGGCGACACGGTCAGCGCGACGACCGGTTCCACCAGATGCTGGACGGTGCCCCATTGACGGACCATGGGATAGCGTGCCGTCATGTTGATGCGCGGCCAGATGCGGGCAGCCGTCACGTCGTCTTCGAGAACATCGGGATCGCCCTCGTCCGGGAAGTCGTTCGACCAGTAGAAATCGCCGCGTACGGCGCCGGTCACGTCGGTCACGAGGCCGCTGTCCCAATAGGACGTCTTCTGCCAGCCGGCATCCAGAGAAAAGCGGGTGGTGTCGACGCCCTCGGTCGGGAACTGCCGGATCGCGTTGTCGCCTTCGCGCGTCAGCGTGATCATGCTGGCATTGGCGAAGACCTGCCCGCCTGCAACCTCGCCCGGCTCGCCGACGAAATTGTAGTTGATCCAGGGAAGCACCAGCGCCTGCTCGACTTCGCGCGGGCGAAGGTCCTGGAACGCATAGCCCTCGACCGAGAGATAGCTCAGCCCATAGAAGCCTTCGGCATAGGCGCGGCTTTCCAGCACGTCGTCTTCGGTGATGTCGAATGCCGAAAGATAGGTGTCGTCGGAAGCGTAGTTGATGTCGGCGCCGGCGCGCCAGTGCTCGTTCAGGTCGAACCGGGCATCGCCGAAGAAATGCCAACGGATGTCGTCCTCGATCACCGTCTGCCGGCCGCCCGAGATATCCTTGCGGTCGCTACGGTTGATCGAGCCGCGGAGCGTGAGCGCCCCATTCTCGAAACGCCGGCGGTATTCGCCGCCGAGCACGGGACCGGCGTCGGTCGTGAGGCCGAGATCGATCGTTGCGTCCTGCTCGGGCGCAATGTCCCAGTAATAGGAATTGTTGACGAACAGCCCGAGATTGCTGCTGGCGCCGAAGCTGGGGAACAGGAACCCCGACCGGCGCTCGACGGTCGGATCGGGGTGCGAGAAATAGGGCGTGTAGGCGATCGGGATCCCGAATAGGTCGAAGAACGCATCCCGATAGATGATGTTCTTGTTCTCCTCGTCGTGGATCACCCTCACGGCACGGATCTGCCAGATGGGCGCCCGCCGCGGATCCTCCTCGCACAGATTGCATGGCGAGTAGACCGCCCGTTCCAGCTCCTTCTCGCCCTGGCGGCGCACGCCGCTGTTGGCGATCAGGCGGGAATCGTCGGCCAGCAGCATGCTCACATTGTCGACGATGCCTTCGGCCAGATCGTCCCGCAGCTCGGCATAATCGGCGAACGCGATCTGGCCGTCCGGCTCGACCAGGATGACGTTGCCGGTCGCCGTGACCACCTCAGTCCGGCGGTTGTAGGTCACCCGGTCGGCCCTGAGAATCCGCTGGCCCTGCCAGACCTCGACATTGCCCGAAGCGACGACGATGTTCAGCGTCTCGTCATAGGTGATCTGGTCGGCATTGAGGACCGCCGGCTCGTCGGTCTGCTCCTGGGCGTGCGCCGTAAGGGCGATACAGCAAGCGGCGACGGTGAAGTAGAGTTTCGAGGAATGCCGCGCCATGCCTTGAGCTTGCCGATCCGGTTGCCTGCGGGAAGAATCGCGAAGCAACCTTTTCCGAAGCTACAGGCCAAGTCAACCGCACTGACCGGCCTATGGAGGTCGCACGGGAGGGGGATGTTGCGGGCGCGGCATTCTGTGGGAATGCCGGGTCGGGGGCCGATTCGTCGCCTTACCCGGAACGGACCGTCCCAATTCCGGTCGGTCCCTAGGGCGCGTCGGGCCGTGCCGCCCACCGGAAAGGGGCGCGAACGCCCCTTGCGTGTCGTTCCATTTCAGGAAGGCCGCGGGGTCGGTCGCCCCGCGGGAACGGTTCGTCAGTCGCTGACGGCGGCGCGCCTCGGGGGCTTGGGAACCGGACGCAAGAGGAAGGCGGGAACGTGGTCGCCCAGCCCGACCACGACCTCGTCGCGATCCTCGTCGCGGTCACGCTCGCGACGCCGGCGCTCAGGCTTGGGGGCGGCCTCGCGGGCCGGGTCCTCTGCGGCGCTCCGCTCCGCCGGACGCTGCCGGCTCTCACGCGGCTCCTTCTCGGCGCCGCTTCGACGTTCACGCCGGTTGCGGGACGGCCGCTCGCCCTCTTCGGGCGCGGCGTTCAGGTCGACCGCCAGATCCGGGAGTTCCAGGACCGGGATGTCGCGCTTGATGAGGCGCAGGATGGCGTCGAGAAACTTCTTCTCGTCGCGCGTCACAAGCGTGAAGGCGCGGCCCGATCGGCCGGCACGGCCCGTGCGGCCGATGCGGTGCACGTAGTCTTCGGCGTGGATGGGCACGTCGAAATTGAAGACGTGGCTGAGATCGGAGATATCGATCCCGCGTGCGGCGACGTCGCTGCAGACTAGGATCTGCACCTCGCCGGCCTTGAACTTCTCCAGCGTCTCCGTTCGGGCGGACTGCACCATGTCGCCGTGAAGCTGGCCGGCGTTGAAGCCATGCTTCTGAAGCGACCGGCACACGATGCTGACGTCGCGCTTGCGGTTGCAGAAGACGAGCGCGTTGCGGATCTGCTCCTGGCGGAGAAGCCGGCGCAGCGCCTCGCGCTTGTCCTCGCGGTCGACCGGGACGATGTGCTGTTCGACCTTCTCCGCGGTGGAAGAGGCCGGGGCGACCGCCACCTGCTTCGGGTTGGACAGGAAGGCGTCCGCCAAGCGGCGGATCTCCGGCGGCATGGTCGCCGAGAAGAACAGTGTCTGGCGAAGCGGGGGAAGAAGACCGACGATGCGCTCGATATCGGGAATGAACCCCATGTCCAGCATGCGGTCCGCTTCGTCGATGACCAGGATCCGCACATCGGCCAGAAGGACCTTGCCCCGCTCGAACAGGTCGAGCATGCGTCCCGGCGTCGCGATCAGGACGTCGACGCCGCGGTCTAGCTTGCGGATCTGCTCGTCGAAGCTTTCGCCGCCGATCAGCAGCGCGTAGTTGAGCTTCTCATACTTGCCGTAGAGCTCGAAGTTCTCGGCCACCTGGGCCGCGAGTTCGCGCGTCGGCTCGAGGATCAGAGACCGCGGCATCCGCGCACGCGCCCGGCCATTGGCCAGGATCTCGATCATCGGAAGGGTGAAACTGGCCGTCTTGCCGGTGCCTGTCTGGGCAATGCCCAGCACATCACGTCCCTGCAATACGTAGGGGATGGCCTGCTCTTGAATCGGGGTCGGGCTGGTATAGCCGACGTCCTCGACCGCGCGCAGGATTTCGGGCTTGAGCCCTAGATCCGCAAAATGCATGTCGGTGGGGTTTCTTAACACCAATCAATGGGGGACTTCGATGTCACCCCTTAAGTGGGGCTGGAGTCTAAGATTTAAAGCCTGCTTGTCAATTGCCGGTTGAGTGTTCGGGCGCAGGGCAGAGATGCGATCCCAAGGGGTATCCCTCGGCCCGCCCGCTTGCCGGATGCGGGCGGCCGGGAAAGTGGCAGAACGGCTTGACCCGGCTCACCGCCAGGACATATCTGACCCCGGAATCCATCCGGTTGCGCGGCGGAGCCGGCCATGGTCCCCTAGCGGCCCCATTGCCGGATTTCCACCCGGCCGGCCCGATAACCCTGCTGGCGCGAATCAAGTGATATCCCGCAAACCTTTGGTGCTGCTGCCCGGTCTGCTCTGCGACTCTGCGCTTTGGGAGCCGCAGCGTACCGGCCTTGCCGACATCGCCGACGTGACCGTCGCGGACCTGACCCGCCACGACAGCATCAAGGCGATGGCCGGGTCCGTTTTGGAGACGGCGCCGCCGCGCTTCTGCCTCGCCGGGCTGTCGATGGGCGGATACGTGGCCCTGGAGATCATGCGGCAGGCACCCGACCGGGTCGAACGCTTGGCGCTTCTCGACACCTCTGCAAGGGTGGATACGGCGGAAAACTTCCGGCGGCGCCGGGGGCTGATTTCGCTTGCGCGGATGGGCCGGTTCAAGGGCGTGACGCCCAGGCTTCTGCCGATGCTGCTTCACCCCGACCGGCTATCGGACGAGGGGCTGACGCAGCTCGTCATGGACATGGCGGAGCGGGTGGGGCAGGAGGCGTTCATTCGGCAGCAGACGGCGATTCTGGGGCGCGAGGACAGCCGTCCCGGTCTCTCCTCCATCGACTGTCCAACGCTCGTCATATGCGGCCGACAGGACCAGATCACGCCGCCGGAGCTGTCCGAGGAGCTCGCCGCCGGGATCCCGCAGGCCGAACTCTTCATCCTCGAGAATTGCGGCCATCTCTCGTCGATCGAGCGCCCGGACGAGGTGAACGCCCACTTCCGGCGTTGGCTGCAAGACTGAGAAAAGCGATCAGCAGGCCGCCACGAAGCGGCAGAAACCGCCGTCGCGGGGATCGTCCGGATTCTCGCGGGGCATGAGTTGCCTTGCGACGGCGGCCATCAGGCTCTGGAATTCGGGGCTGTCGGGCGTCGTCCCGGCCGGCATCTCGCCGCGCACCGAAGTGAGGGCGCCACCGCCTTGGCACAGCGAAGCCCGGATCTGGGTCTTCCCGGTCGTCTGGGCGGTCTCGACCGGTCCCTGGCAAAGGTCGCTCACATTGACCGGCCTTGCGGGATCGAAGGCGATGACGACACGGTAGAGAGGCCGCGCCGACGGCCCCGGGAAAAGGGTGAGGTGGGTCGGTTGGCCGGGATTGTGTCCCTGCATGGCGTCGACTACGGCCTGGGCGAAGGATTGCTGGTCCAGGTTGCTCGGATTGCCGTAGACCTCGACCTTGAGGTCGCGTCCACCCGCCGCATAGTTGAACGTTGAACCCGTATAGACCGGCGAAATGTAGTTGCGGTACGAGCTGGTGCCGCAGGCGGCCAGCATCAGCACCGCAAGGGTAACGAGCAGGGGCCTCGGCCGGCTCATAGAGGTGCCTTTCGGTCATGGGACCAGGCGATAGATATGGCCCGCCGGTCCCGGTGCCGGCAAGATCCCCCGCGAGCGCCGACGGCTCTGCGGCCAGTCAGACGTCCAGGTCGCGTGCCTTGGGGGCGTTCTGCTGGATGAACTGCAGCCGCAGCTCCGGCTTGCGACCCATCAGCCGCTCGACCAGCTTGGCGGTTTCGGCGGCGTCGTCCTCATCATGGGAATCCGGGATCTCGACCCGCCACAGGTTGCGCCGCGCGGGATCCATCGTGGTTTCCTTGAGCTGCGCCGGCGGCATCTCGCCCAGGCCCTTGAAGCGGCTGATCTCCACCTTGGACTTCCCGGCGAAGACGGTGCGCATGAGCTCGTCCTTGTGTGCGTCGTCACGGGCATAGATCGTGGTGCCGCCGTGCTGAAGCCGGTAGAGGGGCGGCTGCGCCAGATAGAGATGGCCGCCCTGGATCAGGCCGCGCATCTCCCGATAGAAGAAGGTCATCAGAAGCGACGCGATATGGGCGCCGTCGACATCGGCGTCGGTCATGATGATGACCCGCTCGTAGCGCAGCTTGCTTTCGTCGTACTGGCCGCGCGTCCCGCATCCCAGCGCCTGGATCAGGTCGGCGATCTCCTGATTGCCGGCCAGCTTGTCCGCCGAGGCGTTGGCCACGTTCAGGATCTTGCCGCGAAGCGGCAGCACCGCCTGGGTTTCTCGGTTACGGGCCGACTTCGCCGATCCGCCGGCGGAATCGCCCTCGACCAGGAAGATCTCAGTATCCGCGGCCGCGGTACGGGCGCAGTCCGCCAGCTTGCCCGGAAGGCGCAACCGGCGCGTCGGCGTCTTGCGCGCCTGGTCCTTGGCAAGGCGCTTGCGGGCCCGGTCCTCGGCCCGTTCGACGACGCGGTCCAGAAGGGCGTTGGCTGCAGCGACATCCGCCGCAAGCCAGTGGTCGAAATGATCCTTGACCGCCGCCTCGACCAGCTTCGCTGCCTCGGCCGTGGCCAGCTTCTCTTTCGTCTGTCCCTGGAACTGCGGATTGCGGATGAACACCGAAAGCAGCATCGCCGCGCCGCCGGTCAGGTCCTCGGCCGTGATCGATGCCGCGCGCTTGTTGCCGGTCATGTCGGCATAGGCTTTCAGGCTGCGCAACAGGCCGGAGCGCAGGCCCGACTCGTGGGTGCCGCCCTGCGGCGTCGGGACGGTGTTGCAGTAGGAGGTGGAGAAGCCTTCCTCGTCCTCGGGCCAGGCGATGGCCCACTCGACCGAGCCGGCGTCGTCCGGGAAGGAGGCCGTACCGGCAAAGGGCTGCGGCGTGAGCGTCGGCCGTTCGGCCAGCGTCGTGACCAGATAATCGAGAAGCCCGCCCGGGAAATGAAGGACCGCTTCGGCCGGAACCGGGGAGTCGGCGCGGAGAAGGGCGGGATCGCAGCTCCACCGGATCTCGACGCCTCGGAAGAGATAGGCCTTGGACCGCGCCATGCGGTACAGCCGCTCCGGCTTGAGGGCCGCGTCGGCGCCGAAGATCTCCGGATCGGGATGGAAGGTGATGGTCGTGCCGCGACGGTTCTGGATCGTGCCTTCGTCGGTCAGCGGGGTTTGCGGCACGCCGCGCCTGTAGCGCTGCCGCCAGAGCCGCCGGTCCCGCGCCACTTCGATCCGGAGGTCGTCCGAAAGGGCGTTCACGACCGAAAGCCCGACGCCATGCAGGCCGCCGGACGTGGCATAGACCTTGTTGGAGAATTTGCCGCCGGAGTGAAGGGTCGTCAGGATGACCTCGAGCGCCGACTTGCCGGGAAACTTCGGATGCTCCTCCACCGGAATGCCGCGGCCATTGTCGCGAACCGTCACCGATCCGTCGGCCGCCAGCGAAAGCTCGATCCAGCTGGCATGGCCGGCGACGGCCTCGTCCATGGAGTTGTCCAGGATTTCCGCGACCAAATGATGGAGCGCACGCTCGTCCGTGCCGCCGATATACATGCCGGGCCGCCGCCGCACCGGCTCCAGACCTTCGAGGACCTCGATGTCGTGCGCGGTGTAGCGCTCCGCCTTCTGGCTGCCGTTCTCGAACAGATCGTGCATGGTGACCCGAGTATATAGCGCGTTCCGCGCCCTGAAGATATGCTGTGGCGTGCCGTGCGTGCGCCGCTACATGTGGTAGCTCACATACGGCTGCAGACAGGAGGATCTTGTTTATGAGCGAACTGCCCCCGGGTCAACCGGCGCTGCGGACGGTCGCCATGCCGGCCGATGCGAATCCGAACGGCGACATCTTCGGCGGCTGGCTCCTGTCTCAGATGGATCTGGCCGGAAGCGTCGTCGCATACGAACGCGCCGGCGGACGTATTGCCACGATCGCGATCGACGCCATGACATTCCTCAAGCCGGTCTATGTCGGCGATCTGGTGAGCTGTTACGCCGAGATCATCCGCGTCGGCACCACCTCGATCCGCGTGAAGGTCGAAACTTTTGCGCGGCGGCGGGAGGGCGGCACCGTGATCAAGGTCACCGAAGGCATCGTGACCTATGTGGCGATCGATGAGAAGGGGCAGAAGAGACCGGTTCCTCCCGCCATCGTCGAGCCGCGCTGAGCCGCCCGGCGCCGCCCTGTCAGAGCCCGTAGCCGTGGCCGAGCAGGGCGGCCGTGTACACGGTTCCGAAGAACAGGACGAGAGTCACGAACTCGCGCACGAAATGCCAGCGGGTCATGGATGTTCTCCTTACGTTCCGGTGAGAAGAAGAGAACATAAGAGGAACAGCGCTGTCAACCTCCCTTGAGGGAGGCTCGTCGAGGACAAGAAATCGCCCTGGCTTCGTCATTTGCGGGCAACGGAACCGCTTCAGGCTGTGAGCATCGTCATAGGTCCCGGACTGGGCGAGGTGACACAATTCCTCATCCAGGTCGGGAAACCCCGGGACGGTCCCGGCAGTCGTCGCCTGCGGGGTTCTGTTCCGAGCGTCCCCCCGTGCTCCCTTGATCCCGTGTCGTGAGGAGGCAAGCCCGTGACCGAGCCCAAGTCTTCCGAATGCCGCTTGACGGCCCTCGAACTCGTCGACGATCCCCTGGTCAGGATGCTGATGAGGGCCGATAGGGTAGAGCCGGACGACCTCCGCCGGCTGATTACGGATCTCCGGCCGTCCCTGCCGAAGCGGAACGCGAATCTGGCGGCCTGAGCGGCCGTCCAGCGATCGGCCTTTCCCGAACATTCGTATTGCGGCCGCCGTCTGCTACGCGGCCGGTGAGGACCGACGACCTTCGCCGGGCTTTCCTCATCAGTGGCCTCAAAAGAAGAACCCCGCCGGAGAGATCCGACGGGGTTCTTCTTTTCCTCTCTTCGTCCGTCGTCTGGTTCGGGCGGGAGTTCCCGCCCGAACGCTGGACCGACCGGTGCCGATCGCGGACGAACGTCTTCGGATCAGACGCTGTAGTACATCTGGAACTCGACCGGGTGCGGGGTCTGCTCGAAGGTATAGACCTCTTCCCACTTCAGCTGCATGTAGCCCTCGAGCATGTCCTTGGTGAACACGTCGCCCTTCAGCAGGAACTCGTGGTCGGCTTCCAGGGACTGCAGCGCTTCGCGCAACGAGCCGCAGACGGTCGGGACGGCGGCCAGTTCATCCGGCGGCAGATCGTACAGGTTCTTGTCCATCGGATCGCCGGGGTGGATCTTGTTCTGGATGCCGTCAAGGCCGGCCATCAGCATGGCGGCAAAGGCGAGATAGGGGTTCGCGCCCGGATCGGGGAAACGCACCTCGACGCGCTTGGCCTTCGGGCTCGTCGCGTAAGGGATGCGGCAGGAGGCCGAGCGGTTGCGGGCGGAATAGGCCAGCAGCACCGGCGCCTCGAAGCCCGGGACCAGACGCTTGTAGCTGTTGGTCAGCGGGTTGGTGAAGGCGTTCAGCGCCTTGGCGTGCTTGATGATGCCGCCGATGTAGTAGAGTGCGGTCTCGCTGAGGTCCGCGTAGCCCGAACCGGCGAACAGCGGCTGCCCGTTCTTCCAGATGGACTGATGGACATGCATGCCCGAGCCGTTGTCGCCCTTGACCGGCTTCGGCATAAAGGTCGCGGTCTTGCCGTAGGCATGGGCCACCATGTGCACGCAGTACTTGTAGAGCTGCATGTTGTCGGCGGTCTTGACCAGCGTGTCGAACTTGATGCCCAGCTCGTGCTGCGCCGGCGCGACCTCGTGGTGGTGCTTCTCGATCGGCACGCCCATGTCACCCAGGGTGGCCAGCATCTCGGCGCGGAGATCCGACCCCGAATCGACCGGCGGGATCGGGAAGTAGCCGCCCTTGATGTAGGGGCGGTGACCCATGTTGCCCTCGGCGTACTCACGGCCGGAATTGCCGGGCAGCTCCTCGCTGTCGAGATAGTAGAAGCTGCGATGCATGTTCTGCTCGTAGCGGACGTCGTCGAAGACGAAGAACTCCGCTTCCGGGCCGAAAACGGCGGAGTCGCCGATGCCGACCGAAGCCATGTAGGCTTCCGCCTTCTTGGCGATCGAGCGCGGGTCGCGGTTGTACGCCTGGCCGGTCGAGGGTTCCAAAACGTCGCAGAACAGGATCAGCTGCGGCTGCGCCGAGAACGGATCCATCACCGCGGTCGACAGGTCCGGCTTCAGGGACATGTCGGATTCGTTGATCTCCTTCCAGCCGGCGATCGACGATCCGTCAAACATGATGCCTTCGCTCAGCATATCCTCATCGACGGTCGCGATGTGCTGGGCGGTGTGCTGCCACTTCCCGCGGGGGTCGGTGAAACGGAAGTCCACGTACTTGACGTCATGTTCCTTGATCAGGTCCATGACCTTCTTCAGATCGTCGGCCATTTACTCTTTGTTCCTGTTGAACGTGGTTGCTTTCTTTGCGCGGATGGAGCCGGCAGGGCCGGCCCGTTTCCCCGGTAGGGGCTAGATCGCGTCGGCGCCCTTCTCGCCGGTGCGAATGCGGATGACTTCCTCAACCGGCGTCACGAAGATCTTGCCGTCGCCGATCCGGCCGGTCTGAGCCGCCTGCTGGATCGCCTCGATGGCACGCTCGACAAGGCTGTCCTCCATCACGACCTCGACCTTCACCTTGGGCAGGAAGTCGACGACGTATTCGGCGCCGCGATAGAGTTCGGTGTGCCCCTTCTGACGTCCGAACCCCTTTGCCTCGGTGACGGTAATCCCCTTGATCCCTACCTCGTGCAGGGCCTCCTTCACCTCGTCGAGCTTGAAGGGTTTGATGATCGCTTCGACTTTCTTCATGCGTGCGCCACAGTCCAGTGGTTATTCGTGAGGATGTCGTCGTTTGCCGCACCGGGGCCGCGGCATATCCCATCCTAAGCATGCCCCGTGCCAACCGGATAGGCTGCGGGGGAGGACGGGATCCAAACGTGCCGAAGCACCGGTGCTGCCTAGATGATAGGCTATGTGATCACAAAATGGGCAGGAAAGCTGCCTTTCCAATGTGCAAATGGCCTTCGGCGGCGACACAGTCATGGGCCGCGGCGTCCCAGGATCGGCCATGACCAACGGTTCGAATGGGGCAGCATCATCGGGCTTGACGCAGGGCTCCGGATGTTCCATACCACGGCCCCTGCCGGCCGGCGGAGATGCCGGCTGGGCCCAGTGGCGGCCGTAGCTCAGTTGGTAGAGCCCTCGGTTGTGGTCCGAGTTGTCGTGGGTTCGAGTCCCATCGGTCGCCCCATTCCCCCTCCTTTGATATGTTCTTAGAGTCCGTAATCCCGTCGCGGTGCCGATGGCGCGGCCCGACCGGGCATGGGTCGGCGTCCGCGGGGGCAGTTCACGGGGACAGGAATGGAAGCAGGGCATGAACTCCTCAGCGTCGCCGAAATGGCCGAGGCGGACCGGATGACGATCGCTGCCGGCGTCCCGGGGATAGACCTCATGGAAGCCGCCGGGCGGGCGGTGGTCCGCGCGGTCGAGGAGGCCTGGAGCCCCCGGCCGGTCCTGGCCCTCTGCGGTCCCGGCAACAACGGCGGTGACGGTTTCGTGGTCGCCCGGCTGCTGGCCGAGCGGGGATGGCCGGTGCGCGTCGCTCTCCTGGGCGGGCGCGCGCGGCTGAAGGGGGATGCGGCCCTCGCTGCCGGGCGATGGACCGGCGACGTCCACGGGTTCGAGACCGTCTCCCTTTCGGATCGTCCGCTGATCGTCGACGCCGTGTTCGGCGCCGGCCTGTCGCGGCCTGTCGACGGCCTTGCCGCCGAGTTGCTGACGGCCGTCTCCGAAGCCGGGCTGGAGGTCGTGGCGGTCGACGTCCCGAGCGGGGTCGACGGCGATACCGGCGAGGTCCGGGGTGTGGCGGCGCGGGCCGCCGTGACGGTCACCTTCTTCCGGCGCAAGCCGGGTCATCTGCTGCTGCCGGGGCGGACCCTGTGCGGCCGCGTCGTCGTGGCGGATATCGGGATCGATCCGGCGCTGCTATCGGTCCTGGCGCCGAAGGCCGCGGAGAATGTGCCCGGGCTGTGGCGGGGGCGCTTCCCCTGGCCCGGCCCTGAATCGCACAAATTCGCGCGCGGCCATGCGGTCATCCTGGGCGGCGGCCGGATGACGGGGGCGGCGCGCCTTGCCGCGCGCGCCGCCAGGCGAAGCGGCGCGGGGCTTGTGACCGTCGCCGCGCCAGGGGAGGTCCTTCCGATCTATGCGGCGGATGCGCCTGGGCTCCTGACCCGGCCCGTCGAGGAATGGGCGCAGCTGATGGAAGACGTCCGGTGCAATGCGGCGCTCGTCGGTCCGGGCGCGGGGGTGGGGGAAGCGACAATCGGCTTCGCCCTCGCCGCGCTGGCGGCCGGGAAGCGCATGGTGCTCGATGCCGATGGCCTGACCAGCTTCGCCCGCGCGCCGGATCGTCTGTTCTCAGTGCTCCATCCCGGCTGCGTGCTGACCCCTCATGAAGGCGAGTTCGGCCGGCTGTTCGACAAGGCGGGCGCGCGCCTGCAGCGCGCGCGGCGCGCGGCGGAGCGGGCAGGGGCGGTGGTCGTCCTCAAGGGGAGCGACACGGTGATCGCCGCGCCCGACGGCCGCGTCCGGGTGAACACGAATGCGCCGCCGGAGCTTGCAACCGCCGGAACCGGCGACGTGCTTGCGGGCATTGTCCTGGGGCTTCTGGCGCAGGGAATGGACGCCTTCGATGCCGCCTCCGCCGCGGTTTGGCTGCAGGGGGAGGCCGCCGCCGCCTTCGGGCCGGGCCTGATCGCCGAGGATGTGGCGGAGGGTATTCCGGCGGCCCTGCGCCGGCTGCGCAGCGGCTGAGGCGGACGGGCGGAGCGGGGAGCGGCAACGGACTGCGGTCCGGGCATTCCGGCTTGGGCTGATTTGGCCTATCGCGTCCGAAATCTCCTGTGGTATAGACCCCGCTTCGGTTGGGCGGGCAGGCGTTCGCGCCAGCCATTCCGCCGAGTTTTGGCCGGTGGTTTCTGATAGCGAGCGCGCGGGCGTGGCGGAATTGGTAGACGCGCTGGATTTAGGTTCCAGTGGCGAAAGTCGTGGGGGTTCAAGTCCCTCCGCCCGCACCATGCTCGTGCCAGGATCCGCGTCGTCTCGGGTTCGTGATGCGGGGTCTGCTGATCCCGCTTGGATTCTGAAGTGACCCGGCCAACCGGGCGTCAACGGAACAGGCAATAATCGAGATGCAAGTCACCGAAACCAGCAACGAAGGCCTCCGCCGCGAATTCAAGGTTGTCGTCCCGGCCGCCGACATCAACGATCGGGTGAATTCCCGGTTGACCCAGCTGGGCAATCAGGTGCGCCTGCCGGGCTTCCGCCCGGGCAAGGTGCCGATGTCTATCCTGCGTCAGCGCTATGGCCGTTCGGTGATGGGCGAGGTCCTGGAACTCGCGGTCAATGAGACCTCGCAGACCACGATGAGCGAGCGGGGTATCCGTCCGGCGCTGCAGCCGAAGATCGAGATCACGTCCTTCGATGAGGGCAAGGATCTTGAGTACACGATGGCGGTCGAAGTGCTGCCCGACGTCGTGCCGGGAGACTTCTCCGACATCGAGCTCGAGCGCCTGAAGGCCGAAGCCGACGATGCCGTGATCGCGGACGCGCTGGCGAAGATCGCCGCCCAGCAGAAGCGCTTCGAGGCGCCGAAGAAGGCGCGCGCGGCGAAGCTGGGCGACCAGGTCTTGATCGACTTCGAGGGGCAGCTCGACGGCGTGAAGCGGCCCGAGATGGCCGGACAGGATTTCGAGCTCGAGCTCGGCTCCAACCGCCTGATTCCGGGTTTCGAGGACCAGCTCGTCGGGGTGAAGGCGGGTGCGGACAAGACCGTCGAGGTCACCTTCCCCGAGGATTATCCGGCGAAGGATTTCGCCGGCAAGTCGGCGGTGTTCGAGGTTAAGGTCAAGGAAGTGCGGGAGCCCGTCGAGGTTCCGGTCGACGAAGACCTGGCCAAGAGCCTTGGGTTCGACGATCTCGAGGCGCTCAAGGCGGCCGTCCGCCGGCAGACCGAGAGCGAGTTCGAGAATGCTGCCCGCCAGCGCCTGAAGCGGCAGCTTCTGGACCAGCTGGCGGAGCGGGAGATCTTCGAGGTGCCGGCCGGCATGGTCGACCTTGAATTCAACACCATCTGGCAACAGATAGAAGCCGCACGCCGGCATCATCTCGAGACCAAGGACGATCCCGACCACCACCACGAGCACGATCCCGACCTGGACAAGCCGGAAGAGGAGCTGCGGGCCGAGTACCGTGCGATCGCCGAGCGACGAGTGCGCCTGGGTCTCCTGCTGTCGGAGGTCGGTCGACTGAACAACATCCAGATCACCCAGGAAGAGCTGAACCGGGCGATGATCGCGGAAGCGCGTCGTTACCCCGGCCAGGAGCGGCAGGTGCTGGAGTTCTTCCAGAAGAATCCGCAGGCGATCGACAACCTGCGGGCTCCGATCCTGGAAGACAAGGTGGTCGACTTCATCATCGAGCAGGCCAAGGTGACGGAGCGGACGGTCAGCCCGGAGGAGCTTTTCCGGGATCCCGATGCGCCGGCGGAGGGCGAGAACGCCAAGAAGCCCGCCAAGAAGGCGGCTGGGACGAAAAAGCCTGCGACCAAGGCCAAGAAGGCCAAGGTTGACGAAGGCGACGAAGCCAAGGCCGAATAGGCTGCGGGCGGCGGCCGGGGACTCGTTCCCCGGCCCGTCCGGCAGACAGGCGAACCGAGGACGGTGATGAACGACTTTGAACCGCGCATGAACACCCTGGTGCCGATGGTCATCGAGCAGACCAACCGGGGGGAGCGCGCCTTCGACATCTATTCCCGGCTTCTGAAGGAACGGATCATCTTCCTGATCGGGCCGGTGAACGACGCGGTGGCCAGCTTGGTATGCGCGCAGCTCCTGTTCCTTGAATCGGAGAACCCGAACAAGGACATCGCCTTCTACATCAACTCGCCCGGGGGCATCGTGACCTCGGGCCTCGCGATCTACGACACGATGCAGTACATCAAGTGCGACGTGTCGACCATGTGCATCGGCCAGGCGGCCAGCATGGGGTCGCTCCTGCTCGCGGCGGGGGCGAAGGGCAAGCGCTTCTGCCTTCCCAACAGCCGGGTGATGGTCCACCAGCCCTCGGGCGGCGCCCAGGGACAGGCTTCGGATATCGAGATCCAGGCGCGGGAGATCATCAAGATTCGCCAGCGGCTGAACGAGATCTACGTGAAGCACACCGGCCAGGAGCTTTCGGCGATTGAACAAGCGCTGGAACGCGATCGTTTCATGTCCGCGGAAGAGGCCAAGGAGTTCGGCATCATCGATCAGGTGGTCGAACGCCGGGTCATGCCCGACGAAGCGCAGGGCAGCCGCTGAGGGCGGTCAACTAGTTGTTGATCGCTCAGAGACAGTCATGTTGAATGGGCTGGTGGCGTGGCTGCCCACGATATCCTTGTCGTGGAGCGGTCGGGGCTCCATCTCAGGGATTAGGGGCCGCCCAAGAACCGTTGTGAGGGCCGGGCGGCCATACGATGTCCAATCGGGGCTTTGATGAGCAAATCTTCCGGCGGTGATTCCAAGAACACCCTCTACTGCTCTTTCTGCGGGAAGAGCCAGCATGAGGTCCGCAAGCTCATTGCGGGGCCGACGGTATTCATCTGCGATGAATGCGTCGAGCTGTGCATGGACATCATCCGCGAAGAGAACAAGACGACGCTGGTGAAGAACCGTGACGGCGTTCCGACGCCGCGCGACATTCACAAGGTCCTGGACGATTACGTCATCGGCCAGGAGCATGCGAAGCGCGTCCTCTCCGTGGCTGTCCACAACCACTATAAGCGCCTGGCCCATGGCCAGAAGAACAGCGACGTCGAGTTGGCGAAGTCCAACATCCTGCTGGTCGGGCCGACGGGCTGCGGCAAGACGCTGCTGGCGCAGACCCTGGCGCGGATCATCGACGTGCCGTTCACCATGGCCGACGCCACGACCCTGACCGAGGCGGGCTATGTGGGCGAGGATGTCGAGAACATCATCCTGAAGCTGCTCCAGGCCGCCGACTACAATGTCGAGCGGGCCCAGCGCGGTATCGTCTATATCGACGAGGTCGACAAGATCAGCCGCAAGTCGGACAACCCGTCGATCACGCGGGACGTCTCCGGCGAAGGCGTGCAGCAGGCGCTGCTCAAGATCATGGAGGGCACGGTCGCGAGCGTGCCTCCCCAGGGCGGGCGCAAGCACCCGCAGCAGGAGTTCCTCCAGGTCGACACGACCAACATCCTGTTCATCTGCGGCGGTGCTTTCGCCGGGCTGGAGAAGATCATCGCCCAGCGGGGCAAGGGAACCTCGATCGGCTTCGGCGCCGACGTACAGCGTCCGGAGGATCGGCAGACCGGCGAACTGCTCCGCGAGGTCGAGCCGGAGGATCTGCTGAAGTTCGGGCTGATTCCCGAATTCGTCGGCCGTCTGCCGGTCGTCGCGACCTTGGGCGACCTGGACGAGGAAGCGCTGGTCGAGATCCTCACCAAACCGAAGAACGCGCTGGTCAAGCAGTACCAGAGGCTGTTCGAGATGGAGGACGTCAACCTGAGCTTCTCGGATGACGCCCTGCGGGCGATTGCGCAGAAGGCGATCGCGCGCAAGACCGGTGCCCGGGGCCTTCGGTCGATCATGGAGGCCATCCTGCTCGAGCCGATGTTCGATCTGCCGGGCATGGACGGCGTCGAGGAGATCGTCATCAATCGAGAGGTCGTTGAGGGGCGGTCGAAGCCGCTGCTCATCTACGCCGAGAAGCGCGGAGACGTGGCGCCAAGTGCCTAGAAGAGAAGGGGCGCCCAAGGGCGCCCCTTTTTACATCCGAAACTGGGCAATACTATCGCATCGGTACCCTAGATCTTGATCCCTGGACCGGCAGGGGCCACGTTAACGGTGCGATAGAGATTCATCCGAAAACATATTCTCGCGTTCGGGGCTGTCCGCCCGGATTCGCCCACCTCAAGAGGCCATAAGCGCATGTTGGAACTCAGTCGAGGGGCTCTGTACCCGGTTCTGCCGCTGCGGGACATCGTGGTTTTCCCGCACATGATCGTCCCGCTGTTCGTCGGGCGTGAGAAGTCCGTGCGCGCGCTCGAAGACGTGATGAAGGAGGACAAGCAGATCCTGCTCGTCACCCAGAAGAACGCGGCGCAGGACGATCCCAGCCCGTCCGACATCTACGAGGTGGGGACGGTCGGCACGGTGCTGCAGCTCCTGAAGCTTCCGGACGGCACGGTCAAGGTGCTGGTCGAAGGCGGGCGTCGCGCCCGCATCCACAAGTTCACGGAGAACGAGGCGTTCTTCCAGGCGATCGCCGAGGAGCTCGACGATGTCGGCGGCGAGGCACAGGAGCTGGAGGCTTTGGGCCGCGCGGCGATCTCGCAGTTCGAGCAGTACATCAAGCTGAACAAGAAGATTCCGCCGGAGGTGCTCGTCTCGATCAACCAGATCGAGGACTTCAGCAAGCTGGCCGACACGATCGCCTCCCATCTCACGCTCAAGATCCCCGAGAAGCAGCAGCTTCTGGAGATCGCGTCCGTCGCCGAGCGCCTGGAGAAGGTCTATGGCTTCATGGAGGGTGAGATCGGCGTCCTCCAGGTCGAGAAGCGCATCCGCTCCCGCGTCAAGCGGCAGATGGAGAAGACCCAGCGGGAGTACTACCTCAACGAGCAGCTTAAGGCGATCCAGAAGGAGCTCGGGGAATCCGAGGACGGCCGTGACGAGCTGGCGGAGCTCGAGGAGCGTCTGAACAAGACGCGCCTCAGCAAGGAGGCGCGCGACAAGGCCACCGCCGAGCTGAAGAAGCTGCGCAACATGAGCCCGATGTCCGCCGAGGCGACGGTAGTGCGCAACTATCTGGACTGGATGGTCTCGATCCCGTGGAAGAAGCGGTCGAAGATCAAGAACGACATCAAGCTGGCCCAGAAGGTGCTGGATGATGACCATTACGGGCTGGATAAGGTCAAGGAGCGCATCCTCGAATACCTCGCCGTCCAGCAGCGGATGAACAAGATCAAGGGGCCGATTCTCTGCCTGGTCGGCCCGCCCGGCGTCGGCAAGACCTCGCTCGGCAAGTCGATCGCCAAGGCCACCGGCCGGAACTTCGTGCGCATGTCCCTGGGCGGCGTCCGGGACGAGGCGGAGATCCGCGGCCATCGCCGGACCTATATCGGCTCCATGCCGGGCAAGATCGTCCAGGGCATGAAGAAGGCGAAATCGTCCAATCCGCTGTTCCTGTTGGACGAGGTCGACAAGCTGGGCGCCGATTGGCGCGGCGATCCGGCCTCCGCGCTCCTGGAGGTGCTGGACCCGGAGCAGAACTCCACGTTCAACGACCACTATCTCGAGGTCGATTACGACCTCTCGGACGTGATGTTCCTGTGCACGGCCAACAGCCTGCGCATGCCGCAGCCGCTTCTCGACCGCATGGAGATCATCCGTCTGCCCGGCTACACCGAGGACGAGAAGGTCGAGATCGCGAAGCAGCACCTGATTCCGAAGCAGATTGAAGCCCACGGGCTCCGCGCCGGCGAATGGACGATCTCGGACGATGCCCTGCGGGACCTGATTCGGTACTACACCCGTGAAGCGGGCGTCCGGAACCTGGAGCGTGAGATCGCGAATCTGACGCGCAAGGCGGTGAAGGAGATCCTGATGAAGGGGCTCGACAAGATCGCCGTCACGCGGAAGAACCTCGACAAGTTCGCCGGTGTCCGCAAGTTCCGCTACGGCGAGGCCGAGCTGGAGGACATGGTCGGGGTCGTGACCGGGCTTGCCTGGACCGAGGTCGGCGGTGAGCTCCTGTCCATCGAGGCGGTGACCGTGCCCGGCAAGGGGAAGGTGACCACGACGGGCAAGCTGGGCGACGTGATGCGGGAATCGGTGCAGGCCGCCGAATCCTACGTGAAGTCCCGGGCGGTTGAGTTCGGCATCAAGCCGACGGTCTTCGCCCGCAAGGATATTCACGTCCACGTGCCCGAAGGCGCCACGCCGAAGGACGGCCCCAGCGCCGGCGTCGCGATGGTGACCTCGATCGTCTCAGTCCTGACGGGCATTCCGGTCCGCAAGGACGTCGCCATGACCGGCGAGATCACGCTGCGCGGCCGGGTGCTTCCGATCGGCGGCCTGAAGGAGAAGCTTCTCGCGGCGCTGCGCGGCGGGCTGAAGACGGTGCTGATCCCGAAGGACAACGAGAAGGATCTCGCGGAGATTCCCGACAACGTGAAGCGGAATCTGAACATCGTTTCCGTGTCGAATCTGGACGATGTGCTGAAGGCCGCCCTCGTCCGGGAGGTGGAGCCGATCGAGTGGATCGACCCTGCCGAAGTGGACCAGGTAGCCCCCGTCAAGGGCGACGGGGAAGAGGAGAGTGTGATTCGCCATTGAGAAAATGGCGGAAAACCGCCTAAAAAGAGGGCCTGAGGCTGTTGCTTGCGATTGACCGGGGCGGCGCGTTGCGCTTACACTTCGCCGCACAAGTCTAGCGGAGTTGCTCCGGTCGAATTCGCGAGACATGTCACAGTACTGGCCAAGCGCCGGTAATGTCCCGATCCTCTTTTATTTGTTCCTTGCAAGGGGGCCTACAGTGAACAAGCAAGATCTCGTCAGCCACGTGGCCGAGGCTGCCAGCATTTCCAAGAACGATGCTGCCAAGGCCGTTGACGCCGTCTTCGACGGCATCACTGCTGCCCTGAAGAAGGGGGACGAGGTCCGGCTGGTCGGCTTCGGAACCTTTGCCGTGGCCGAGCGCGCCGCCTCCGAAGGCCGCAATCCGCGGACTGGCGAGAAGATCTCGATCGCTGCGTCCAAGCAGCCGAAGTTCAAGGCCGGTAAGGGTCTGAAGGACGCCGTCAACTAAGCGTCCGGACTTCGTTTCGCTGAGCCGGCCGTCCTCGACGGCCGGTTAAGCGTATTCAGAGCGGCCTATTGCCGTTCGGTGGGCGATTAGCTCAGCTGGTAGAGCATCGGTTTTACACACCGAGGGTCGGCGGTTCGATCCCGTCATCGCCCACCATACTCTCTTTCGGACTGCCGCCCTTGGGCACGCTTCGAGGTGGTCCGATTTTATGCACAAGAAACTCTTCCGATGCGCTTGACAGGGCAGGGGGGAGCGAGTATTCGAAGCGCCTCGCCGCGATGGCGAGCATTGGAAGCCCAGCGCGGGTGTAGCTCAGTTGGTTAGAGCGCCGGCCTGTCACGCCGGAGGCCGCGGGTTCAAGTCCCGTCACTCGCGCCATTTCCGATCACAAGGGTTAAGTCCTGTGCCGTAGCGTACGGAACCGGCCCTTTTGCGCGGGTGTAGCTCAGTTGGTTAGAGCGCCGGCCTGTCACGCCGGAGGCCGCGGGTTCAAGTCCCGTCACTCGCGCCATTCTACCTTGAGAATTGTCGATCCCATGCCGCGGGTTCGGGGGATATCTCCGGGTAGCCCGGATCCTGGCGATCAGCCCGACATCTTCAATTCCTTGCCAGAATTTCGCGCGGCAGCCACACGGTCATCATCGGCCCGCGACCGCCATCATGAATCGGCGTTGGCATCATGGCCTATGGTCCGTGGGGCCGGGCGTGGCCAGTAGGCAACAGCGCCTGGCCGTCGAGGCTACGGCTCACCCGACTTCTGTCGACGGAGCGGCTTCTCCACGACCAGAAGTCGACCCGAATGGTCCGCATGAATGTCCTGTCGCGATAGGCTTGCCCTGCACAGTGCTGGCACGGGCAGCCCGCTTCGCCACATGTCGGCGGGACGAATCTCGTGCTCCCTGTCGCAGCGGCCGCCCACCGTCCGGAGCGGTCGCCGCGTGGCATTCATGCATCTCGATCGCGGTCATGAAGGACGGGGGTCGGCGACCGCGCAAGGTCGACATAGTCCCGGACGTAGAGCCGTTTTCGACGACTCAGTGCCGTTGCAGGAGCGGCGAGCCACGCCGGCAGCAAGGCCGTTTACGGCAATCGGATGTCGGCGCCCTTGTCTTCAGGCTCGGCACGCGCGGCGTCCGCCGGAATCCGCGAGACGCCGGCCAGGGGGGACCGTCGCAAGTCGGTCAGGGCTCTTTACCATTCGGTTAGGATCGCACCGCAAGCTAAGGCTTGGATTTCGCTTTCAATAGCCTTCGTCGCGGCCTATATAAGGGCCGGCCGCGGTCCGGGCGTGATCCGATCAAGGTGTTGATGTTTATCGCCTTTCACCCGGCCACGGTGAATCGAACCCAAGCTCCAGGGGCGTCGGATGTCACTATCCCATCTCGCCGAGTATCTGCCCATTCTCATTTTTCTCGGCATTGCCGTCGGGCTTTCGATGGTCATGGTCGGGGCATCCTATCTGGTGGCCCGTCAGAACCCCGACAGCGAGAAGCTGTCGGCCTATGAATGCGGGTTCGACGCGTTCGACGATGCCCGCTCCAAGTTCGACGTCCGGTTCTATCTGGTCGCCATCCTGTTCATCATTTTTGACCTTGAGGTGGCGTTCCTGTTCCCCTGGGCGACCTCGCTGGGGCAGATCGGCCTGTTCGGCTTCTGGTCGATGATCGCCTTCCTGGGCATCCTCACCATCGGCTTCATTTACGAGTGGAAGAAAGGAGCGCTGGAATGGGAGTGAGCAGCCATAGTGCGGCGGCACCCCTGCCGGCCAGCTTTGATACCCCGCTGCGGCCCGGCCCCGAGCAGGACGCCGTGATCGCCCGGGCGACCGCGGAATTGCAGGACAAGGGCTTCTTGGTCGCGAAGTTCGACAATCTGCTGAACTGGGCGCGGACGGGATCCCTCTGGCCGATGACCTTCGGCCTTGCGTGCTGCGCGGTGGAGATGATCCACGCCTACATGCCTCGCTACGACCTCGACCGGCTCGGGATTATCCCGCGGCCGAGCCCGCGCCAGTCCGACGTGATGATCGTGGCCGGTACGCTGACCAACAAGATGGCCCCGGCGCTGAGAAAGGTCTACGACCAGATGGCGGAGCCACGCTGGGTCATCTCCATGGGTTCCTGCGCCAATGGCGGCGGCTACTACCATTATTCCTATTCCGTGGTTCGCGGCTGCGACCGGGTCGTTCCGGTCGACGTCTATGTGCCGGGCTGTCCTCCGACGGCTGAGGCCCTGGTCTACGGAATCATGCAGCTCCAGAAGAAGATTCGGCGCGGCAACGTCATCGCCCGCTGAAGGACGTCGGCCAACAAAACGGAAACTCGATGTCTGTTCAGGCTCTCAAGGATCTGGGCGAAAACGTCGTCAAGGCGCTCGACCCGGACGTCTCCGGCTTCGAGGTGAAGCTCGGTCAGCTCATCGTTCAGGCCCGGGCGGGCGCGATCGCCCGGGTTCTCACATTCCTGCGCGATGACGGCGCTTGCCGCTTCGAGATGCTGGTCGACCTGACCGCGGTCGATTATCCCGAGCGTGAGCAGCGCTTCGAGGTCGTGTACAACCTGCTCAGCCTTACCCATAACCAGCGGATTCGGGTGAAGGTTGCGACGGACGAGGACACGCCCGTTCCCTCCGTCGCTTCGGTATTCCCGACGGCCACCTGGTTCGAGCGGGAGGTCTGGGACATGTACGGGGTCTTCTTCTCCGACAATCCGGACCTGCGCCGCATTCTCACCGATTACGGCTTCCAGGGGCATCCGCTGCGCAAGGACTTCCCGCTGACCGGCTATGTCGAGGTTCGGTACGACGAGGAGCAGAAGCGGGTCGTCTACGAGCCGGTGCGCCTGACCCAGGACTTCCGCACCTTCGACTTCATGTCGCCGTGGGAAGGCATGACGCGGCTTCTTCCGGGGGACGAGAAGGCGGAAGCCGACGAGGGCGAGGTGCCGACGGGCGCGGTGAACACGGCGGGCAAGGCGTGACGCATCATGGCTGAAGAACAGACGATCAAGCCATACACCCTGAATTTCGGGCCCCAGCATCCTGCGGCCCACGGCGTGCTGCGCCTGGTGCTCGAGATGGACGGCGAGGTGGTCGAGCGCGCCGATCCCCATATCGGCCTGCTGCACCGCGGGACCGAGAAGCTGATCGAGTACAAGACCTACATCCAGGCCGTGCCGTATTTCGATCGGCTGGATTACGTCTCGCCGATGTGCCAGGAGCACGCCTTTGCGCTGGGCGTCGAGCGGTTGCTCGGAATCCAGGTGCCGGAGCGCGGGCAGTATATCCGGGTCCTGTTTTCGGAAATCACCCGCATCCTCAACCATCTCCTGAACATCACGACATTCGCGCTGGACGTCGGCGCGATCACCCCGTCGCTGTGGGGCTTCGAGGAACGCGAGGTCCTGATGGAGTTCTACGAGCGGGTGTCGGGCGCGCGGCTGCACGCCAACTATTTCCGGCCGGGCGGCGTCCATCAGGACATGCCGGCCGGGCTGGCCGACGACATCTGGGAATATACCGAGCGTTTCCCGAAATTCATGGACGACCTGGAAAACCTCCTGTCGGAGAATCGGGTCTTCAAGCAGCGCACGGTCGATATCGGCATCGTCTCCAAGGAGGAGGCGCTGGCCTGGGGCTTCACCGGCCCGATGCTGCGCGGCTCCAACGTGCCCTGGGACCTGCGCAAGGCGCAGCCCTACGACGTCTACGACCGGATGGACTTCGACGTGCCGGTCGGGCTCACGGGCGACTGCTATGCGCGCTACCTCGTCCGCATGGAGGAGATGCGCCAGTCCAACCGCATCATCCGCCAATGCCTCGAGCAGATGCCCAAGGAAGGGCCGGTGATGGTGAACGACCGCAAGGTCGCGCCGCCGCCGCGGGGCGAGATGAAGCGCTCGATGGAGGCGCTCATCCACCACTTCAAGCTCTATACCGAGGGTTTCCACGTGCCCGCCGGCGAAGTCTATGCCGCGGTCGAGGCGCCGAAGGGCGAGTTCGCCGTCTATCTGGTTTCGGACGGCACCAACAAGCCTTACCGCTGCCGCATCCGCGCGCCGGGCTTTGCCCATCTGCAGGGCCTCGACTTCATGAGCCGCGGGCACATGCTGGCCGACACGGTGGCGATCATCGGGTCGATGGACGTCGTTTTCGGAGAAATTGATCGATGAGTTCCGGAGCCCCCGCACCCGCGAATCTCCAGCCGGCGACATTCGAATTCACGCCGGAGAATCTGGAGCGGGCCAAGAAGATCATCGCCAAGTACCCGGAGGGCCGGCAGCAGAGCGCGGTCATTCCGCTTCTGGACCTGGCCCAGCGTCAGCACGACAACTGGATTCCGCGTGCGGCGATGGACTACATCGCCGATCTCCTGGAGGTGCCGCGGATCCGGGTCTACGAGGTCGCCAGCTTCTACACGATGTTCAACAAGGCCCCGGTCGGTAAGTACCTGTTGCAGGTCTGCACGACCACGCCTTGCTGGCTGTGCAACTCCGACGCGGTTCTGAAGGCGATCGAGGACAGGACCGGGGCACGTCCGGGCCAGACCAGCGAGGACGGTCTGTTCACGGTCATGGAAGTCGAATGCCTGGGCGCGTGCGTGAACGCGCCGATGATGCAGGTCAACGACGACTTCTTCGAGGATCTCGACTATGAGCGGACCTGCGCCCTGATCGACGCCCTGCGCGAGGGCCGGCCGGTGACGGTCGGGTCGCAGACCGGCCGGCACGGCAGCCAGGCCCAGGCCGGCCCGACTTCGCTGGCCGACCAGGCGCCGCCCGAGATCCGGGCCCAGATGCGGACGAAGGAATAGTCCCATGCTTCGCGACGAAGACCGTATCTTCAAGAACCTGTATGGCTGGCACGATTGGCGCCTCGCCGGTGCCCGCAAGCGCGGCATTTGGGACAACACCAAGGCGCTGATCGAGCTTGGCCGGGACAAGATCATCGAGGAGGTGAAGGCCTCCGGCCTTCGGGGACGCGGCGGGGCTGGCTTCCCGACCGGCATGAAATGGTCGTTCATGCCCAAGGAAAGCCCGGACGGACGGCCGAGCTATCTGGTCATCAACGCCGACGAGTCGGAGCCCGGTACCTGCAAGGACCGCGACATCCTGCGCTTCGATCCGCATCTGCTGGTGGAAGGCGCACTGGTCGCGTCCTTCGCGATGGGGGCCCACGCCTGCTACATCTATATCCGGGGCGAGTTCTACAACGAGGCGTCCAACCTTCAGGTCGCGATCGACGAGGCCTATGAGGCGGGGCTGATCGGCAAGAATGCCTGCGGGTCCGGCTGGGATTTCGATCTGTATCTGCACCGCGGGGCAGGGGCCTATATCTGCGGCGAGGAAACCGCGCTGCTGGAGAGCCTGGAGGGCAAGAAGGGCCAGCCGCGCAACAAGCCTCCGTTCCCGGCCCAGGCCGGCCTCTACGGCTGTCCGACGACGGTCAACAATGTCGAGACGATCGCCGTCGTACCGACGATCCTCCGGCGCGGCGGATCTTGGTTCGCGGGGCTCGGGCGTCCGAAGAACAGCGGCACCAAGCTGTTCTGCATCTCCGGCCATGTGAACCAGCCCTGCAACGTCGAGGAAGAGCTCGGCATCCCGATGCGTGAGCTGATCGAGCGCCATGCCGGCGGTGTCCGCGGGGGGTGGGACAACCTGCTTGCGGTTATTCCCGGCGGCTCGTCGACGCCGCTGCTACCGAAGGACATCTGCGACACCGTGCTGATGGATTTCGACAGCCTGAGGGAGGTGAAGTCGGGACTCGGCACCGCCGGCGTGATCGTCATGGATCGGTCGACCGACATCGTCTACGCGATCGCCCGCCTGTCGCATTTCTACATGCATGAGAGCTGCGGCCAGTGCACGCCGTGCCGCGAGGGCACGGGGTGGCTTCTCCGCGTGATGAAGCGGATGGTGAAGGGCAATGCCCGGGCCGAGGAGATCGACATGCTTCTCGAGGTCACCCGGCAAATCGAAGGACACACGATCTGCGCCCTCGGCGACGCCGCCGCCTGGCCGGTCCAGGGCCTGATCCGCCATTTCAGGCCCGAGATGGAGAGGCGCATCCGCGACTACCGCGATGCTGCCCACCGTGCGGCGGCCGAGTAACGGGACGAAGCTATGCCCAAACTGACGATCGATGGAATCGAGGTCGAGGTCGAGCCCGGCACATCGGTGCTCCAGGCCTGCGAGCAGCTCGGTATCGAGATTCCGCGCTTCTGCTACCACGACCGGCTCTCGGTGCCGGCGAACTGCCGCATGTGCCTCGTGGAGATGGAGCGGAGCCCGAAGCCGATCGCGTCCTGTGCCATGCCGGCGGCCGACGGGATGGTGATCCGCACGGATTCCGAGGTGGTTCACAAGGCCCGCCGCGGCGTCATGGAGTTCCTGCTGATCAACCACCCTCTCGACTGCCCGATCTGCGACCAGGGCGGCGAGTGCGACCTGCAGGACCAGGCAGTGGCCTACGGCTTCGACCGCGGACGCTTCATGGAGAACAAGCGGGCGGTCAAAGAGAAGTACATGGGGCCGCTCATCAAGACCTTCATGACGCGCTGCATCCACTGCACGCGCTGCATCAGGTTCGCTGACGAGATCGCCGGCGTGCCCGAGCTGGGCGCGACGGGCCGCGGCGAGCACATGGAGATCGGCACCTATATCGAGAAGGCTCTGTCGAGCGAGCTTTCGGGCAATCTGATCGACGTCTGCCCGGTCGGTGCGCTAACCTCCAAGCCCTTCGCGTTCTCGGCTCGGTCTTGGGAGCTGAAGAAGACCCAGAGCGTGGACGTGATGGATGCCGTCGGTTCGAACATCCGGATCGACTCGCGCGGGGGCGAGGTGATGCGCGTGCTGCCGCGCCTGAACGAGGACGTCAACGAGGAGTGGATCAGCGACAAGACCCGCTTCGCCTATGACGGGCTGAAGCGTCAGCGCCTGGACCGGCCCTATGTGCGGCGCGACGGCCGCCTGCAGCCGGCGACCTGGCAGGAGGCCTTTGAGGCGATCGCGGCCCGCGTGAAGGGGCTCAAGGGCACCGAGATCGCGGCCCTTGCCGGCGACCTGTGCGACGCCGAATCGATGCTGGCGCTCAAGGATCTGATGACGGCGCTCGGATCGTCGAATCTGGATTGCCGCCAGGACGGCGCAAAACTCGATCCGACGGTGCGCGCGTCCTACCTCTTCAACACTACGATCGCCGGCATCGAGCAGGCGGACGCCATCCTCATCATCGGCGCCAATCCCCGCTGGGAGGCTCCGCTCGTCAATGCGCGCATCCGCAAGCGGTGGCTGAAGGGTGGCCTTAAGGTCGGCGTCATCGGGCCGCAGGCGGATCTGACGTATCGCACCGAATATCTGGGGGCGGGCCCGGAGACGCTGGCCGAGCTGGCCTCCGGCCGGCTGGCCTTCGCCGAGGTGCTGCGGGGGGCGAAGAACCCGATGCTGATCGTCGGCATGGGGGCCCTGACCCGGGCGGACGGCGCCGCTGTGCTGGCCCAGGCCCGGGCCCTTGCCGTCGATTTCGGCATGGTCCGCGAAGACTGGAACGGCTTCAACGTCCTGCATACGGCGGCCGCCCGTGTCGGCGGGCTCGACCTCGGCTTCGTACCGGGCGAGGGCGGACGGGACGTCTCCGGCATCCTGGACGGCGCGTCGCGCGGGGAGATCAAGCTGGTCTGGCTCCTCGGCGCCGACGAGATCGATACGTCGCGGCTCGGCGACGCCTTCGTCGTCTATCAAGGCCACCACGGGGATCGCGGCGCCCATCGCGCCGACGTCATCCTGCCGGGCGCGGCCTACACCGAGAAGAACGGCATCTACGTCAACACCGAAGGCCGCGTGCAGCAGGGCCGGATGGCTGTGTTCCCGCCCGGCGACGCCCGGGAGGACTGGAAGATCATCCGTGCGGCCAGCGAGCATGTCGGCCACAAGCTGCCCTATGATTCGCTGCGTGAGGTGCGTGCAAGGCTTGTCGAAGTGAATCCGGTGTTCGGCACGATCGACACGGTCGAACGGGCCGCCTGGGGCGAGTTCGGCACGGCGGGCAAGCTGGACGCTGCGCCGTTCGTGTCCCCGGTTCAGAACTTCTACATGACCGATCCGATCAGCCGCAGCTCCGTGACCATGGCGCGGTGCGTCGACGAGATCGTCAATCGGTCCAAGGCGGCAGCGGAATAGGCGGGTAGGGCAGTTCGATGGAAATCCTCTGGAGCGATTACGCCTGGCCGACGATCCTGATCGTCCTGCAGTGCCTGCTGATCATCGTCCCGCTGCTGGTCGCGGTGGCCTATCTCACCTATGCCGAGCGCAAGGTCATGGCGGCGATGCAACTCCGCCAGGGTCCGATGGTGGTCGGGCCGTTCGGGTTGCTGCAGCCCTTCGCGGACGGCCTGAAGCTGTTCGCCAAGGAAACCGTCATCCCGTCGGGCGCGAACCGCGTCGTCTTCGTGATCGCGCCGATGCTGACCTTCCTGCTCAGCCTCGTGGCCTGGGCGGTGATCCCCTTCGGTCCGGGGCTGGTGCTGTCCGACATCAATGTCGGCGTGCTCTACCTCTTCGCCATCTCGTCGCTCGGCGTCTATGGGATCATCATGGCCGGTTGGGCGTCGAACTCGAAATACGCCTTCCTCGGCGCCCTTCGGTCGGCGGCCCAGATGGTGTCGTATGAGGTGTCGATCGGCTTCGTCATGATTACGGTGCTGCTCTGCGCCGGGTCGCTCAACCTGAGCGAGATCGTGCGGCAGCAGCAGGGGGCCGGTCTCTTCGGCATCTTCAACGGCTATCTGCTGACCGGGCTTCTGCCCATGGGCGTGATTTTCTTCATCTCGGCATTGGCCGAGACGAACAGGGCGCCCTTCGACCTTCCGGAAGGCGAGTCGGAGCTGGTCGGCGGCTACAACGTCGAATATTCGGCGATGACCTTCGCCCTGTTCTTCCTCGGCGAATACGCGAACATGATCCTGATGAGCGGCATGACCACCGTGCTGTTCCTCGGGGGATGGCTGCCGCCGATCGACTGGGCGCCGCTCTACTGGATCCCGGGACCGATCTGGTTCGCGCTGAAGATCGCGTTCTGCCTGTTCCTGTTCATCTGGGTTCGGGCCACGCTGCCGCGGTACCGGTATGACCAGCTCATGCGCCTTGGCTGGAAGGTGTTCCTGCCGATCTCGCTGCTGTGGGTCGTCGTCACCGCCGGCTGGCTCGTCGCATTCGACCGGCTGCCTGGCTGACCCGGGCGGCGCGGAACTGTAGAGAAACTGAGGACCAAAGAATGGCTTTCCTCGATCGTACCGCCCGAGGGCTGCTGCTGACCGAGCTGCTGTCCGGTTTGGCGCTGACCTTCCGCTACATGTTCAAGCAGAAGGCGACGCTGAACTATCCTTTCGAGAAGGGGCCGATCAGCCCGCGCTTCCGGGGGGAGCATGCGCTGCGCCGCTATCCGAACGGTGAGGAGCGGTGCATCGCGTGCAAGCTGTGTGAAGCGGTCTGCCCCGCGCAGGCCATCACCATCGAGGCCGAACCGCGTGAGGACGGCAGCCGCCGGACCACGCGCTACGACATCGACATGACGAAGTGCATCTACTGCGGCCTGTGCCAGGAGGCCTGCCCGGTCGATGCGATCGTGGAAGGGCCGAATTTCGAGTTCTCGACGGAGACGCGCGAAGAACTCTTCTACAACAAGGAAAAGCTGCTCGCGAACGGCGACCGCTGGGAGCCGCAGCTTGCCGCCAACATTGCAGCCGATGCGCCTTATCGCTAAAACGCTGCGGTCACTTTGAGGCTTTGACAGCGAAGGCGCGCAATCGTCCCGCACACTTCGCCTTAACCCGGGGGAAACCCGCCTTGACGCCCTCAATCTCGTTCAAAGTCTGCGGGAGTGCTTCGGCATGATCGTTCAGGCTCTGGCATTCTATCTTTTTGCCGCCGTCGCCGTCGCTTCGGGAGTGATGGTGATTTCTGCCAGGAACCCCGTGCATTCGGTCCTGTTCCTGATCCTCGCCTTCTTCAATTCGGCGGGACTTTTCGTTCTTATGGGGGCGGAATTCCTGGCGATGATTCTCGTCGTCGTTTATGTCGGCGCCGTGGCGGTTCTGTTCCTGTTCGTCGTCATGATGCTCGACGTCAACTTCGCCGAGCTTCGTCAAGGTTTCCTGCAGTATCTGCCGATCGGCGCGCTCATCGGGATCGTCCTCCTGGCCGAGTTGGTGCTGGTGTTCGGGGCCTGGGTGATCGCACCCGAGGCGCAGTCCGTCGCGCAGGCGCCGGTGCCGTCGCCGGATCTCGTGACCAATACCGAGGCGCTGGGGCAGATCGTCTACACGCGGTATGCCTACCTGTTCCAGGCGTCGGGGCTGGTCCTGCTGGTCGCCATGATCGGGGCGATCGTGCTTACGCTCCGCCAGCGCCCGGGCGTGCGCCGTCAGCGTATCGGCGATCAGGTCCACCGGCGGCGCGAAGAGGTGCTGGCCATCCGCAAGGTCGGAACCGGGGAAGGGGTGTAAGGGCATGACGATCGCGCTTGGGCATTACCTGACGGTCGCCGCGATCCTTTTCACGCTGGGGATCTTCGGAATCTTCCTGAACCGCAAGAACGTCATCATCATCCTGATGTCGCTCGAGCTCATGCTGCTTGCGGTCAACATCAACCTGGTAGCGTTCTCGACGACGCTCAACGACCTCGTCGGCCAGATCTTCGCGCTGTTCGTGCTGACCGTCGCGGCGGCCGAGGCTGCGATCGGCCTCGCCATCCTGGTCGTCTACTTCCGCAACCGCGGCACGATCGCGGTGACGGATATCAATCTGATGAAAGGCTGAGGGCGCGCTAGAAAATGGAAGTCGCCGCGATTTTCCTGCCGCTTGCCGGCTTTCTGATCGCAGGGCTGTTCGGCCGCATCATCGGCGACCGGGGAGCCATGGCCGTCACGGTGACGGCCGTCTGCATCTCGGCCGTGATCTCGATCTGGCTGTTCATCGACGTGGCGCTCGGGGGCAATGCCCGGACCGTCGAGCTGTTCACCTGGATCGACAGCGGCGACTTCGACGTCAGCTGGGCGCTGCGCTTCGACACGCTGACCGCGGTCATGCTGATCGTGGTCAACGGCGTGTCGGCGATGGTGCACATCTATTCGATCGGCTACATGAGCCATGACCCGTCGCGGCCACGGTTCTTCGCCTATCTCAGCCTGTTCACCTTCATGATGCTGATGCTGGTGACGGCGGACAATCTCCTCCAGATGTTCTTCGGCTGGGAAGGCGTGGGCGTCGCGTCCTACCTGCTGATCGGCTTCTGGTACGAGCGGCCGTCCGCCAATGCCGCGTCGATCAAGGCCTTCATCGTCAACCGGGTCGGCGACTTCGGCTTCGCGCTCGGCATCTTCTCGATCTTCGTCATCTTCGGGTCGATCGAGTTCGACACGGTCTTCGCCGCCGCTCCGTCGCTCGCGGATGCGACGTTCAACTTCCTCGGCTACGAGGTCCCGGCGCTGACCACCGCGTGCCTCCTTCTGTTCATCGGCGCGATGGGCAAGTCGGCGCAGCTCGGCCTGCACACTTGGCTGCCGGATGCCATGGAAGGCCCGACGCCGGTCTCGGCGCTGATCCACGCGGCCACCATGGTCACTGCGGGCGTCTTCATGGTCGCCCGGATGTCGCCGGTCTTCGAATATGCGCCCACGGCCCTTGTCGTGGTGACGGTCGTCGGCGCGGCCACGGCGTTCGTTGCCGCGACCATCGGCATCACGCAGAACGACATCAAGCGGGTCATCGCCTATTCGACGATGAGCCAGCTCGGCTACATGTTCTTCGCGCTCGGCGTGTCGGCCTATCAGGCGGCGATCTTCCACCTGATGACCCATGCCTTCTTCAAGGCGCTGCTCTTCCTGGGCGCGGGCTCGGTCATCCACGCCATGTCGGAAGAACAGGACATGCGGAAGATGGGCGGCATCTGGCGGCTCATCCCGATCACCTACGGCATGATGTGGATCGGCAGCCTGGCGTTGGCCGGCATCGGGATCTACGGCGTGTTCGGTTTCGCCGGCTTCTATTCGAAGGACATCATCCTTGAGGCCGCCTTCGGCGACCACAGCTGGTACGGCAGCCTCGCCTTCTGGCTCGGCATCGCCGCTGCCGTCCTGACGGCATTCTACAGCTGGCGCCTGCTACTGATGACGTTCCACGGCCGTCCTCGCGCCGACGAGCACGTCATGTCCCATGTGCACGAGAGCCCCTGGGTGATGCTCGGCCCGCTTTGCGTCCTCGCGATCGGTGCGGTGTTCGCCGGCATCGTCGCCTACGAGGCGTTCGTCGGCGAGGGGCGGGCGGCGTTCTGGGGTAGCTCGATCCTGGTCCTGCACGAGAACGACAGTATCGAGGCGGCCCATCACGTGCCGCTCTGGGTGAAGCTGTCGCCGCTTGTGGTCGGACTGATCGGCATCGCCGTGGCCTACTGGTTCTACATGTTCCGGCCCGAGATGCCGGCCCGCGTGGCCTCGGCCTTCCGCCCGCTCTACAACCTGTCGTTCCGGAAATGGTATTTCGACGAGCTGTACGATCTTCTGTTCGTCAGGCCGGCCTTCTGGATCGGCCGCGGTCTGTGGAAGTCCGGCGACGGCGCGATCATCGACGGCTTCGGTCCGGACGGTGTTGCCAGCGCGACGCGGGATATCGCCCGGCGCGCAAGCCGGCTTCAGACCGGTTACGTCTATCACTATGCGTTCGCCATGCTGATCGGCGTGGTGGCGCTGGTCTCCTGGTACCTGTTCAGCATTCGCGGCTAGGAACCCACAATGGCTGAGTGGCCCATCCTTTCGATCATCACGTTCCTGCCGCTGCTGGGCGCGGCCCTGATCCTGGTCCTGGCCAGGGGGCCTGCGGAAGTCGTCGCGCGCAACGCCCGCTGGACGGCGCTGTGGACGACCCTGTTCACGTTCCTGATCTCGCTCTATCTGTGGTTCGGCTTCGACCGGACGACGGCAGAGTTCCAGTTCGTCGAGCGGGTGGACTGGTTCCCGGCATTCAACATCGCCTATCACATGGGCGTCGACGGCATCTCGATGATGTTCGTCCTCTTGTCGACGCTCCTCACGCTCATCTGCGTGCTGGCTAGCTGGGACAGCGTCAAGGTCCGGGTGAAGGAGTACATGGTGGCCTTCCTGGTCCTCGAGACCATGATGGTCGGCATGTTCTGCGCCCTGGATTACGTCCTCTTCTACGTGTTTTTCGAGGGCGTGCTGATTCCGATGTTCATCATCATCGGGATCTGGGGGTCGGGCGACCGGCGCATCTACGCGGCGTTCAAGCTGTTCCTGTACACGCTCGCGGGCTCCCTGCTGATGCTGGTCGCCCTGCTTGCCATGTATATTCAGGCGGGCACGACCGACATCCCGACGCTGCTGGCGACCGAGTTCAGCTACGACATGCAGTTCTGGCTGTGGCTGGCGCTGTTTGCGTCCTTCGCGGTCAAGATCCCGATGTGGCCGGTGCATACCTGGCTGCCGGATGCCCACGTCGAGGCGCCGACTGCCGGGTCGGTCATCCTGGCCGGCGTGCTCCTGAAGATGGGTGGCTACGGCTTCCTGCGCTTCTCAATTCCCATGCTGCCGGAGGCGACGGAATACTTCACGCCGCTGATCTACGTGCTGTCGATCGTGGCGATCATCTACACGTCCCTGGTCGCGCTCGCCCAGGAGGACATGAAGAAGCTGATCGCCTATTCCTCGATCGCGCATATGGGTTTCGTGACGATCGGCATGTTCACGATCACGACCCAGGGCCTGCAGGGCTCGATCTTCCAGATGCTGTCCCACGGCATCGTGTCGGGCGCCCTGTTCCTCTGCGTCGGCGTGGTCTATGACCGGCTCCATACCCGCGAGATCGCGCGGTATGGGGGGCTCGTGAACAACATGCCGAAATATGCCCTGGTGTTCATGCTCTTCACCCTGGCCTCGGTCGGCCTGCCGGGCACCAGCGGCTTCGTCGGCGAGTTCCTGAGCCTGGTCGGCGCCTTCCGCGCCAACACCTGGGTCGGCACCCTGGCCGCGACGGGATTGATCCTCGGCGCGACCTACATGCTCTACCTCTACCGGCGGGTCATCTTCGGCAAGCTGGTCAAGGAGGACCTGAAAGCGCTGAGGGACCTGAGCCCGCGTGAAGTCCTGGTCTTCGCCCCGCTGATCGCGATCGTGTTCTGGATGGGCATCTACCCGTCGAGCTTCATCGACGTGATGGAGGTTTCGGTCGAGAACCTGATCCAGAACTACGAGATCGCCCTTGACCGCGGCGCCGTCGATGTCGACGTCGTCGATGCCGCGGCCACCGTCGATCAGGCCGCCCGCTGAACGCCCGAGAGGCTGACGAGAGATGCTTGCGTTTCCTGACCTGATGCCGGCTCTGCCCGAGATCTTCCTCGCCCTCTCCGGCATGGCGCTCCTGATCTTCGGCGTGTTCCGCGGCGAAGGGGCGACCCGGCTCGTCTCCTACCTGGCGGTGCTCTCGCTCGTGGTGGCGGGCTTCCTGGTGCTGCGGGTCGTTCCCGCCCAGGCGGTGACGTTCAGCGGACTTTTCGTGGTCGATGGGTTCGCCGCGTTCATGAAGCTGCTGGTGCTGCTGTCGACGGCGCTCGCGGTGATCATGTCGCTCGGCTTCATCGAGCGCGAACAGATGGCCCGGTTCGAATACCCGGTCCTGTTCCTGTTCGCGACGGTTGGCATGCTGATGATGATCAGCGCGAACGACCTGATGTCCCTCTATGTCGGCCTGGAGCTGCAGAGCCTATCGCTCTATGTCGTCGCGGCGTTCCGGCGGGACACGGTGCGGTCCAGCGAGGCGGGGCTGAAGTACTTCGTCCTCGGCGCGCTGTCGTCCGGCATGCTCCTCTACGGCGCGTCGCTGGTCTACGGCTTCGCCGGCACCACCAGCTTCGAGCATCTGGCCGAGCTGTTCGCCGGCGGCCAGGAACCGTCGATCGGGGTGATCATCGGCATCGTCTTCGTGTCCGCGGGCATCGCCTTCAAGATCTCCGCCGTTCCGTTCCACATGTGGACCCCGGACGTCTACGAAGGGGCGCCGACGCCGGTCACGGCTTTCTTCGCGGTCGCTCCGAAGATCGCGGCGATCGCCATGTTCATTCGGGTGCTGGTCGGTCCCTTCGGCGATCTGGTCGCCCAATGGCAGCAGATCGTCGTCGTGATGGCGGTTCTGTCGATGGCGCTCGGCTCCTTCGCCGCGATCAACCAGTCGAACATCAAGCGCCTGATGGCCTATTCCTCGATCGGCCATATCGGCTATGCGCTGGTCGGTCTTGCCGCGGGCTCGCAGGAAGGCGTGGCGGGGATCATGATCTACATGGCGATCTACATCGCCATGAATGTCGGTACCTTCGCGATCATCCTATGCATGCGGGTGAACGGCAGGATGGTGGAGGGCATCCAGGACCTGGCCGGCCTTTCCAAGACCCATCCGATGATGGCGCTGGCCCTGGTGATCTTCATGTTCTCGATGGCCGGTATTCCCCCGCTCGCCGGTTTCTGGGGCAAGTTCTACGTGTTCATGGCGGCGGTGAATGCCGAGCTTTACACGCTCGCCGTCATCGGTGTGCTGACCAGCGCGGTCGCGGCGTACTACTATCTGCGGATCATCAAGATCATGTATTTCGATGAGCCGGCCGAGGTGCTGGATCGGCCGATCGATCGCGACATGGGCATGGTGCTGACCGCGACCGGCCTGTTCACGCTGCTGTTCATCTTCTACCCCGCCCCGGTGGTCGACGCCGCGAGCCGCGCAGCCGCAACGCTCTTCGCCGGATGACGGCGGCCGCCGCCGCGTCGGGACCCAGGCTTCCGCCGGGATGGACGCTTTTCGCGTTCGAGCGGATCGGAAGCACTAATGACGAGGCCAAGCGGCTTGCCCGGGCCGGTGCCGCGGAACGCACCATGGTCTGGGCCCGCCGACAGGAGGCGGGTCGGGCGCGGCGGGGGCGGAGCTGGTCGTCTCCCGAAGGGAACCTGTACTGCACGGCGGTCCTGCGGCCGCGATGCCTCATGGCCGTTGCTGGGCAACTGTCCTTCGCGGTCGCGTTGGCGCTGCATGACGCCCTGTCGCGGCTGGCCCCGGATCTGGATTTCCGGCTGAAATGGCCGAACGACGTCCTCGTCGGCGGCCGGAAGGTTTCAGGAATCCTCCTGGAATCGGAATCCGGGGCGGATGGGACCGTCGGCTGGATCGTGGCCGGTACCGGGGTCAATCTGTCGGCGCATCCCGAGGACGCGGAGCGTCCGGCCACTAGCCTTGCCGCGGAAGGCGTGACCGGAGTCACGGCCGAGGACGCCCTTTCGGCCTATGCCCCGGCACTGCAGCATTGGACAGATCTCTGGACCACCGAAGGGTTCGCACCCTTGCGTGAGGCCTGGCTGGCCCGGGCCTGCGGGGTCGGCGGGCAGGTGCTGGTGCGCCTGGAACGGGAGACCCTGAGCGGGACGTTCCAGGACCTGAACGAGGAGGGGGCGCTGGTGCTTCGTCTCGACGACGGCCGCTCGCGCCTCGTCGCGTCGGGAGACGTCTTCTTCGCGCCGGCCGGCGGAACGGCCGGAATAGGGGGCTCGAATGCTGCTCGCAATTGACGCGGGAAACACGAACGTCGTCTTTGCCGTCTTCGACCAGAACCGCAAGGTCGGAAGCTGGCGCATTTCGACCGACCACAACCGCACCTCGGACGAGTATGCGGTGTGGCTGACCCATCTGATGGCGCTGGTCCAGCTCCGGCCGTTGGACATCACCGACGCGATCCTGGCAAGCGTCGTCCCAGCGGCGAACTTCCATCTGCAGCGCCTGGTCCGGGATCATTTCCGCTGCGAGCCGCTGGTCATCGGCGCGCCCGGGGTCAAGCTGGGCATCGAAGTCGTGATGGACAATCCCGAGGAGGTGGGGGCCGACCGCCTAGTCAATGCCATCGCCGCGCGGGAGCGCTATCAGGTCCCTCTGATCGTCATCGATTTCGGCACCGCGACCACCTTCGACGTGGTCGACCGGGACGGGAACTATTGCGGCGGGGTGATCGCCCCGGGCATCAACCTGTCGCTCGAGGCGCTTTTCATGGCGGCGGCCAAGCTGCCGAAGGTCGAGATCGAGGAGCCCAAGCGCGTGATCGGGAAGGGGACGATCGGCGCCATGAAGTCCGGCATATTCTACGGCTATGTGGGGTTGATCGAAGGACTGGTCACGCGCATCAAGGCCGAGTACGGCGAACCCATGACCGTCATTGCGACCGGGGGCCTGGCTGGTCTTTTCGCCCGGGCCACCAATATGATCGACCATACGGACGCGGAGCTGACGCTGCGCGGCCTGCGCTTCATCTTCGAGCACAACAAGGCATCATGACACAGACCCGCGACGCCGACGCGTCCGCCATCACCATCGCAGAGGACGAACTCTGCTTCCTGCCGCTCGGCGGCTCGGAAGAGATCGGGATGAATCTCTATCTCTACGGGCTTGGCGGCAAATGGCTGATGGTGGATCTGGGCATCTCGTTCGGCGACGAAACCACGCCCGGTATCGACGTCCTGATGCCCGATATCAGCTTCGTCGAAGAGCGTCGGCGGGATCTTCTGGGCATCGTGCTGACCCACGCGCATGAGGACCATTTCGGCGCGATCCAATATCTGTGGCCGCGCCTGAAATGCCCGATCTATGCGACGCCCTTCACGGCGGCGCTGCTCAGGCTCAAGCTGGCCGAGACGGAGTTCGCGCGGAAGGTCAAGATCGTCGAGGTGCCGCTGTCCGGCCAGATCGAACTCGGGCCCTTTCAGGTCGAGTATGTCGCCGTCACCCATTCGATTCCGGAGCCGAACGCGCTGGTGCTGCGGACGCCGCTCGGAACGGTGGTCCACAGCGGCGACTGGAAGCTGGATCCCCATCCGCAGATCGGCGATCCGACTGACGAGGCCCGGTTGCGGGCGATCGGCGACGAGGGCGTCCTGGCCTTCGTCTGTGACAGCACCAACGCCCTCGTTCCCGGAATTTCCGGGTCGGAGCAGACGGTCAAGGAGGAACTGACGAAGCTGATCGGGCGCCTGAAGGGGCGGATCGCGATCACCTGCTTCTCCACCAATGTCGCGCGCATTCGATCGATCGCCGAGGCGGCGCAGGCCAACGACCGGCAATGCGCGCTGATCGGCCGGTCGCTCTGGCGCGTCTACGAGGCCGCCCGCCAGACCGGCTATATGAGCGAGACGGTGCCGTTCCTGTCGGAAAGCGACGCCGGCTATGTGCCCGCCGACAAGATCGTGCTGATCTGCACCGGCAGCCAGGGCGAGCCGAGATCCGCGCTGTCGCGGATCGCCCGCGACGAGCATGCCCATATCGTCCTCGAGCCCGGTGACACGGTCATCTTCTCGGCCCGGGAAATCCCGGGCAACGAGAAGGCGATCGGCCGGGTGCAGAGCCAGCTGATCCGTCTCGGCGTCGACATCATCACGCCGGACGACGAGATGGTCCATGTGTCCGGCCATCCGGCCCGCGACGAGCTGACGACCCTCTATCAGTGGCTTCGTCCTAGGATCGCCGTGCCCGTCCACGGCACCCCGAAGCACCTGCTGGCGCATGCCCGGCTGGCAGCGGACTGCCAGGTTCCCGAGACAGTCGTTCCCCAGGACGGCGCGGTGATCCGGCTTGCACCGGGCCCGGCGGAAATCCTGGGCTACGTCAGTACGGGGCAGCTGGCGCTGGACGGGACCCGGTTGATCCGTCTGGACAACGGTGTCACGCGGAGCCGGCACCGGATGAACCAGGAGGGGGCAGTGGTGGCTAGCCTGGTGGTCGACAATAGCGGTCGCCTGCTCGCGGATCCGCAGATGTCCCTCATGGGCCTCCTGGAGGCGGAGGAGGACGAGGAGCAGCGCCGTGCCCTCGTCACCGATGTCCGGGAGGCGGTGGAGCGCCTGTCGAAATCGGCGCGGCGCGATGACGACGCCGTGCGCGAGGCCGCAAGGCTGGCGATCCGGCGCGGAATTAAGGCGGAGCGGGGCAAGAGGCCACTGATCCAGATCCAGCTGGTGCGGATCTGAACGGCCGGGGGCGGAGGAGGCGGGCGAATGATCGGTCGGCTCAACCACGTCGCGATCGCGGTTCCCGACCTTGCGGCGGCCTCGGCGCTCTATGGCGGGGTTCTGGGCGCGCGCGTCTCCGATCCGCTGTCGCTTCCGGGGCACGGAGTCACGACCGTTTTCGTGGAGCTGCCGAACACGAAGATCGAGCTTCTGCAGCCGCTGGGGCCCGCGTCGCCGGTCGAAGGCTTTCTGAAACGAAATCCCGCCGGCGGCATCCACCATGTGTGCTACGAGGTGGAGGATATCATAGCCGCGCGCGATCGGCTGGTCGCGGCGGGCTTGCGCGTTCTGGGCTCCGGCGAGCCGGCCATCGGGGCCCATGGGAAGCCGGTGGTCTTCCTGCATCCGAAGGACGTATTCGGCACCCTAGTCGAATTGGAGCAGATCTGACGATGGGACTGGTTTCGGGCATTGTCGTCTATGTGATCACCTGGTGGATCGTGCTGTTCACGGTGCTGCCCTGGGGAGTGACGCCGCAGGAAGAGGTCGCTCCTGGGCATGAGGCGGGTGCTCCCGCCCAGCCGAAGCTGCTGATCAAGTTCGCGGTGACGACGGTGATCGCGACGGTGCTGTGGCTGATCATCTATCTGCTCGTCGACGCGAACATCTTTTCGTTCCGGGACTGGGCGGCACGGATGGATCACTGACCGCTTCCGCCATGTGCCGCTTTCCCGGCCGGCGCACTGGCGGCACCATCCGCTCGGGGATCGAAAGCGCAACGGCAGGGAGCCATGGCCGGGACCACCTATTGCGAAGCTGCACACGGGCATCCGCTTCACGCCCGGTATCACGACACCGAATACGGGTTTCCGAACGGGGAGGACGAAGTCCTGTTCGAGCGCCTGGTGCTGGAAATCAACCAGGCGGGGCTGTCGTGGCTCACGGTTCTGAAGAAGCGCGAGGCGTTCCGCCTGGCTTTCGAGGGATATGATATCGACCGCATCGCCGCCTATGACGATGCCGATCGCCGGCGGCTCCTGGAGGACCAGGGCATCATCCGCAACCGCCTGAAGATCGATGCGGTTATCCACAATGCCGGCGTCGTCCGGCAGCTCCGCCGGGAGTACGGCAGCTTCGCCGCCTGGTTGGACGCCCATCACCCCTTGTCGAAGGTGGACTGGGTCAGGCTTTTCCGGAAGACCTTCCGCTTCACCGGCGGCGAGATCGTCGGGGAGTTCCTGATGAGCCTCGGCTATCTGCCGGGGGCACATCATCCCGGCTGCCCGGTGTTCCAGGTCGTCGACGCCCTCGACCCGCCTTGGAGGCGGGTCGGCGCTGACCATGTCCCGGACGCAAAAAAGGCAAGCCGCTGAACGGCTTGCCTTTTGCTGTTTGTCTCGGATCTTATCCCGGGTGGGGAGGGCGGACGAACCGCCCTCCGCGGGATGTCAGCCGAGCCACCAGAACTTGACGGCGAACAGGACCGCAAGCACCAGGACCACCGGGCTCACATCCCGGACCCGGCCGCTCAGGAGCTTGATGGCCGCATAGGCGATGAAGCCGAAGGCGATGCCGTGGGCGATCGAATAGGTCAGCGGCATGGCCAGCGCGGTGATCAGGCCGGGGGCATACTCGGTCACGTCCTCCCAGTCGATTTCCGAAAGGCCGCGCGCCATCAGCGTCGCGACGAAAACCAGCGCCGGTGCGGTCGCATAGCCCGGGATGCTGGCCGCGAGCGGCGAGAAGAAGAGGGCGAGCAGGAACAGTACGGCGACGACCACCGCGGTCAGCCCGGTGCGGCCCCCGGCGTTCGTCCCCGCGGCGCTCTCGACATAGCTCGTAACCGTGGAGGTGCCGGCGACCGCGCCGGCGACCGTAGCCGCGGAATCGGCGAGGAGCGCCTTCCCGAGGCGGGGCAACCGGCCGTCCTTGTCGAGGAGTCCCGCCCGGTGGGCAACGCCGATAAGGGTCCCCGCCGTATCGAAGAGGTCGACGAAGAAGAAGGTGAAGACGATCGAGATCAGGCCCACCTCGAGCGCGCCGGCGATATCGAGCTGGAGCAGAGTCGGCGACGGATCCGGCGGCAGGGAGACGATGCCACCGAACTCCGACACCCCGAGCACCATGCCGATCACGGAGACCGCCAGGATGACGATGATGAGCGCACCATGCACCCGAAGGGCGGTGAGTGCGGCCATGGCGATGAAGCCGAGGGCGGCGAGGATCGCCGGAGCCTGGGTCAGGTCGCCGAGCGTGACCAGGGTCGCCGGATTGCCGACGATGATCCCGGCCTTCTGCAGCCCGATGATGCCGAGGAAGAGGCCGATGCCTGCGGAGACCGAGAGCTTTAGTGTTCTTGGGATCGCGTTGATGATCGCTTCCCGGACCGGCAGGATGCTCAGGATGATGAAGAGAACGCCGGACAGGAACACGGCGCCGAGCGCGACCTGCCACGTGTAGCCCAGGCCAAGCACCACGCCGTAGGTGAAATAGGCGTTGAGCCCCATGCCGGGGGCAAGGGCAATCGGATAGTTGGCGTAAAGGCCCATGATCGCGGTGCCGATCGCCGCCGCGATGCAGGTGGCAACGAAGACTGCACCTTGGTCCATCCCCGATTCAGCCAGGATCGCGGGATTGACGAAGATGATGTAGGCCATCGTCAGGAAGGTCGTCAGACCCGCGATGACCTCGGTTCGCACGGTCGTCTCGTGCTCCCGAAGCTTGAAATAGTTTTCCAACATTGGCTCCATACCCCCTAGAGAAGTGCCCCCTAAGATGCCGTGAGATATCACTGCAATGTCCGCTCGGTAAAACTGATAATTGCGCTCCGCAACGCTGGCCTGCCGTGCGGCTGCCGAATTGCCGGGTCGTCTTGTGGCACCCCTGGATGGAAGAGAAGACATGAAGCGCCTTTTGCCTGCAGCGGTCGGTCTTTCGCTCCTGTGCGGAGCGGCTCGAAGCGACCCGCTGATCGTCGAGACCGGTCCGCTCGTCGTCTCTGTCACGGAAGGCGATTGTGTCCGACTCGTTCCCCATCGGCCCGCAGCCGACGTGGAATTCCGTCCGGGATTCGATGTGGCCGGACGGCCGGTGGTGCCGGCGGACCTTCCGGGAAGTACTGGAATCACCCTTCCCGAAGTCTTCGCAATCCCGATCGAGGTGCCGCTGGCGGGGCGCTACCCGCGATCGGGCCGGGCCGGACCTGTCCACGGGACGGTCGAGGCGGGCGTGCTGACGCTCGAAGGGGACCGGCTGCTGTTCAACGGACAGCCCCTGACCGCGGCCGATGAGAGTGCGCTGATGCGGACCTGCCGTGATGTCCGCAGGTGATGCCCGAGGGACGGCGCCGACACGAAAAAGAAGCCGGCTGGCGGGGGCGGCCAACCGGCTTCCGAGCCCAGTCGCGGAGCTCTATCGGAGGCTGAAGGTCTTGAGGGCCGGTGCCTGGGGTGAAGCTGTTCCGACCCCTTGGAAACCTTCATCCGAAATATAAGGTAATGCCAGTTGATCAGATCTGACAGGGGTTTAACGTGGCATTTTTGCGGCGACGCGTCACATCTCGCCGCGAACTTCATGAACCATATCGGAAAGACGTCGGAAGTCCTTGATTAGCAGGGATTCTTGCCGTCTTTCCACCAAGCCGGAACGGGTCAGGTCGCTGAACACGCGGGCGACCGTCTCGCGTGTGGTGCTGACCCGGGCGGCGATGTCACCGTGAAGCGGAATGGGCGAGATGACGGCCGTGTTGTCGGGTTTCAGGCCCGGTCGGGCGAGCCTGAGGATTTCTGCGTGAACGCGGTTGTTCGCACCGATCGTGCTCAGATCCATGATCCGCTCGGTTGCCCGTCGCAGCGCCCCTGCGAGGCTGCGCATGACGGTAAGCGCGACGGCGGGATTGCGCGTCGCAAGGTCGAGGAAGGCCTGTTGCGGCACGACGAGAACCAGCGTGTCTACGAGCGCGATCACATTTGCCGAACGCGGCTGGTTGTCGATCGCGGCCAACTCGCCGAAGCAGCGGCCTTCGCCGATGTCGTCGAAGCTGATTTCCCTGCCGGAGAGAGAGTAGATGACGACCCGGACGCATCCTTCGATCACGAAGAACACATCGCGTCCCTCGTCGTCCCGATCGATGATCTGGTCCTGCGGCGCGAAGCGGCGCCAGCGGCCCTTCGCCAGAAGCGCGGCCTTCTCCTCGGCCGGAAGCGAGCGCAGCACCGGCACCCGGTCTACCATGCTCTGCGCATCGATCGTGGCGGACATTGGCTGAACCTCACTGATATCGCGACCACCTGACTCCGCGAAGGCGCTGCGGGCAAGCGTCCATCAACACTGCCGAGACACTGATTGCACGGTCATCCGGGATATATCATTTTTATCGATCATGGGGGCGTTTCCGGAGAGGGTGCCGTGTCCAGGCGCAATTCGGGTGCACAAGAGAACGATCAGGCTCAGCGCCCGCTCAAGGCGGCTGCCAAGCTGACGCTGGGGGCGCGGCTTCGGGCGTATTTCCTTGCCGGGATCCTGGTCACGGCGCCGGTCGGCATCACGCTTTATCTCGCGTGGCTGTTCGTCACCTTCATCGACGACTGGGTGAACGCTCTCCTGCCGGCGCGGTTCAATCCCGAAACCTACCTGCCATTCAGCGTCCCGGGATTGGGCGTCGTCATCATCGTGGTTGCCCTGGTCCTGATCGGCGCCGTGACCGCGGGGTTCGTTGGGCGCCTGATCGTCCGCACCTATGAAAGCGTGCTGGCCAGGATTCCGGCGGTCCGCAGCGTCTATGCCGCCGTCAAGCAGATTTTCGAAACTGTTCTGGCGAATCAGAGCAACGCCTTCCGGGAAGTCGTCCTGGTCGAATATCCGCGCCGGGGCATCTGGGCGATCGGCTTCATAACCGGCACGACCGAAGGGGAGGTTCAGAACCTTACCGAGGACGAGGTGGTCAACGTCTTTCTGCCCACGACGCCCAACCCGACCTCCGGCTTCCTGCTGTTCGTGCCGCGCCGGGATCTGACGGTCCTTCAGATGTCGGTTGAGGACGGGATCAAGATGGTGGTTTCCGGCGGGATCGTCACACCGGCGGACCGCCGCCCGCCGGAGGAGCGGGCGCGGCCGCTAATACCCGCGAGGGCCGGGCAGGGGGCCGGCAAGCTGGCGGAGGACGCGATGTACGAGGACCGGCAGCGCGTCGGCGGCACCGGCCGCTAGCGGTACGAGCCGGCCGCCTATCCGGATCGCAGATAGCGGACGGCGGTATCGCGCTCGAAGAGATAGAGCAAGATGCGGAGCGCCCGGCCGCGCTCCGTCGCCAACTCGGGGTCGGAATCGAGCACCAGCCGGGCATCGTCCCGCGCGACCGCCAGCAACTCGCCATGTTCGGAAAGGTCGGCCAGCCGGAAGGTGGGCAGGCCGCTCTGCCGCGTGCCCAGCACCTCGCCTGCGCCGCGCAGCCGAAGGTCCTCTTCCGCGATCACGAAGCCGTCATCGGTTTCGCGGATGGTCTTCAATCGGGCCTTCGCCGTTTCCCCCAGCGGCGGGCTATAGAGGAGGAGGCAGGTCGAGGCGGCGTCGCCCCGGCCGATCCGTCCACGAAGCTGATGGAGCTGGGCAAGGCCGAAGCGCTCGGCATGCTCGATCACCATGACGGTTGCGGCGGGGACGTTGACGCCGACCTCGATTACCGTCGTCGCCACCAGTATGTCGACCCCGCCATCGGCGAACGCCTCCATGACGGCGTCCTTTTCCGCCGCCTTCAGCTTGCCGTGGACCAGTCCGACCCGTTCGCCGAAGCGCTTCCGAAGAACATTGTAGCGTTCCGTCGCCGCTGCGAGATCGACCGACTCGGATTCCTCCACCAGCGGGCATACCCAGTAGATCTTGGCGCCGTCGCGCAGCCTTCGCTCGACCGCGTCGATCACCTCCGAAAGGCGGTCGGCCGAAACGGCGCGGGTGTCCACGGGCTTGCGGCCCGGCGGCTTGTCCGTAAGGCGGCTTGCGTCCATGTCGCCATAGGCCATCAGCTGCAGCGTCCGGGGGATCGGCGTCGCCGTCATGACCAGCACGTCGACGGCCCGCCCCTTGGCCGTGAGCTGCAGGCGCTGGTGGACGCCGAAGCGGTGCTGCTCGTCGATGACGGCCATGGCGAGATCCTTGAAGACGACGTCCTCCTGGATCAGGGCATGGGTGCCGACGGCGATGTCGATTTCGCCCGCTGCCAGGCTCTCCAGAAGCCGCGCCCGCGCCTTGCCCTTGTCGCGCCCCGTCAGCAGGCCGAGCCGGACGCCTGCAGCCTCGGCAAGCGGGCCGATCGTTTCGTAATGCTGACGGGCAAGGATCTCCGTCGGCGCCAGAAGCGCCGCCTGGGTGCCGGCTTCCACCGCGGTCAGCATCGCCATGAGCCCGACCACCGTCTTGCCCGAGCCGACATCGCCCTGCAGCAGGCGGAGCATCCGCGTCTCACTCGCCATGTCGGCGTCGATCTCGGCCAATGCGCTCTGCTGGGAGGGTGTGAGGCTGAAGGGAAGGGCCGCGCTTGCCCGCCGCCTCAGTCGTCCGTCGCCGCGGAGCGCGCGACCGGGAAGACGTCGGTTGGCCCGGCGAATGAGATCGAGCGCCAGCTGATTGGCCAGCAGCTCGTCATAGGCGAGCCGCAGCCTTGCGGGAACATGCGCCTCCAGCTCCGCCTCGCTGGAAGGCGAATGCGCCGACAGCAAGGCCTCGCGCCAGGAAGGCCAGCCCCGGCGTTTCAGCCAGGCCGCGTCCTGCCACTCGGGCAGGTCCGGCGCCAGGTCCAGCGCCGCGGATATCGCCTTCCAGAGGGTCTTCGGGGCGAGGCCGGCAGTCATCGGATAGACCGGCTCCACCACCGCGACCTCGTTCAGCCGCTCGGGCGGGACGATATGGTCGGGATGCGGCATCTGCAGCGCGCCGTGGAACTCCTCGATGCGGCCGCTGACCACCCGGGTGGCCCCGACCGGCAGCGCGGCATTGAGCCAGTCGGCGCGTGCATGGAAGAACACGAGGTCGATCGATCCCGTGCCGTCGGTGCACCGCACGCGATAGGGCGTGCGGCGGTTGGGCGAGGGCATGTGGGCTTCGACCCTGACGGTCAGCGTCGCGATGCGCCCGGCCGGCGCATCGACTAGGCGCGGCATGAAGCGCCGATCGACGATCGACGCGGGCAGGTGCCACAGAAGGTCGACGACCTTCGGGCCGGCCAGGCGTTCGACCAGCGTTGCGGTCTTAGCGCCGATGCCGGGGAGCGATTCGATTGAGGCGAAGACCGGATAGAGGATTTGCGGACGCACGGGGGTGGTTCTATATCCAATCCGTTCGGAACGGGCAGAGAGTACAGAATGACCGACCAGGCAGATAGTCGAGACCTCGCCACCCGGCGTCGGCGCCTGAAATTCCGCTGCTGGCACAGGGGAACCCGGGAAGCCGATCTGTTGCTGGGCAGCTTCGCCGACCGTTACGCCGACGAGTTCTCCGAGGAACAGCTCGACCGCCTGGAGGCGTTGCTGAACGAGAGCGACCCGGATCTCTACGACTGGATATCGGGCCGTGAGCCCGTGCCCGCCGACATGGACACGGACGTGATGCGTCTTCTGGTGGCGCATAAACTCTCGACGCCAAATACTTGAGCAAGCTGACGTGATTTCGGTCGATCTGGATCCCAAACAGCCGGGCCGGGTGCTGATTGGCGGCGCGCCGGAAGGCCAGGACGCCCGTGTGCTGGCGGAGATCTGCCGCCGCGCGGGTGCCGGCACGCTGGTCCATGTCGCCATCGACGACGCCAGGGCGGCACGGCTGCAGCAGGCGCTCGCCTTCTTTGCGCCGGGGACGGAGGTCGTCCAGTTCCCGGCCTGGGACTGCCTGCCCTATGACCGGGTCTCGCCCAATCCGGAAGTGGTCGGCCGCAGGATCGACACGCTCACCCGGCTCGCCGGCTCGGGCCGGTCCGCGCAGCGGCGTATCGTCATCACGACGGTCAACGCGCTTCTGCAAAGGGTTCCGCCGCGGGCCGCCTTCGCCGCCGCGACGTTCACCGCGCGACCCGGCGACCGTATCGACGTCGATCAGCTTCAGCAGTTCCTTTCCCGGAACGGATACACCCGTGCCCAGACTGTCCGCGAGCCGGGCGAGTTCGCCATTCGCGGCGGCATCATCGACCTCTTCCCGCCGGGATCCGGCGACGACGAAGCGGTGCGCCTGGATCTGTTCGGGGACGAGTTGGAGCAGGTCCGCTCCTTCGATCCGATCAGCCAGCGGACAACCGGCAAGAGGGATCGCGTCGAGCTGCGGCCGATGTCCGAAGCCTTTCTGGACCGGGACTCCATCGCCCGGTTCCGGTCCGGCTATCGCGAGCTGTTCGGCGCGGTCACTGATGAGGATCCACTCTACGAGGCGGTGAGCGCCGGGCGGAAGCAGGCCGGCATGGAGCACTGGCTGCCGCTCTTCCACCCGGAGATGGAGACGCTGCTGGACTATCTCCCCGACGCTCCGGTGACGCTCGATCATCAGGCGGAGGAGGCGCGTGAGGCCCGGCTGGCCCAGATAGCCGATTTCTACGAAGCCCGGCGGACGATGCAGGACGTCGAGCGCCGGTCCAGCGGGGCGGTCTACAAGCCCCTGCCGCCGGACCGGCTGTATCTCACTGCGGCGGAGTGGGACGCCCGCCTGGCCGGGCGGGCCGTCGCTGTCTTCTCGCCCTTCGGGGCGCCCGAGAGTCCCGGCGCCGTCGACGCGGGCGCGCGGCGGGGTCGCGACTTCGCGGATGCCCGGACCAACCCCGAAGTCAATCTGTTTGCCGAGCTGCGCAAGCATGTCGCCGGCCTGAAGGACGAGGGCAGGCGGATCGTCATCGCCGGCTATACGACGGGCGCGCGGGAGCGGCTGCGCACTGTCCTGGCCGAACAAGGGGTCGGCGAGGTCGTCTCGGCGGAAGCCTGGACCGATGTCGAGGCGCTGCCGAAGGGCGTCGTCGCCGCGGCCGTGCTGCCGATCGAGCACGGCTTCCTTGACGCGGATCTTGCGATAATTGCCGAACAGGACATCTTCGGCGACCGGCTGGTGCGGCCCGCGCGCAAGCGCCGCCGGTCGGACCAGTTCATCGCCGAGGTTTCATCGCTCACGCCGGGCGATCTGGTGGTCCATGTCGATCACGGAATCGGCCGATATGACGGGCTGGAGACGCTCACGGTCTCGGGAGCGCCGCATGACTGTCTGCGCATTCTCTATGCCGGGGACGACAAGCTGTTCGTGCCGGTCGAGAACATTGAGGTGCTCTCGCGCTACGGCTCGGAAGAGGCGGGTGTCCAGCTGGACAAGCTCGGCGGCGCCGGGTGGCAGGCCCGAAAGGCGCGGGTCAAGAAGCGCCTGAAGGACATGGCCGACGAGCTCATGCGCATCGCCGCTGCCCGGGAACTGAAGCGCACCCCGCCGATCGTCGCCCCCGAAGGTCTCTACGAGGAGTTCGCGGCCCGCTTCCCCTATGACGAGACCGAGGATCAGCTCCGCGCCATCGAGAACGTCCTGGACGATCTCCAGACCGGCAAGCCGATGGACCGTCTCGTCTGCGGCGATGTCGGCTTCGGGAAGACCGAGGTGGCGCTGAGGGCAGCCTTCGTCGCGGCGATGTCCGGCGTCCAGGTGGCCGTCGTCGTCCCGACGACGCTGCTCGCCCGGCAGCATTTCAGGACCTTCTCCGACCGTTTCAAGAACCTGCCGATCCGGGTTGCGCAGCTTTCCCGTATGCTGAGCGCCAAGGAGGCGAGGGAGGTCAAGCAGGGGCTGGCCGACGGCTCGATCCGGCTCGTCGTCGGTACTCATGCCCTGCTCGGCAAGGACATCAGCTTCCACGACCTGGGTCTCGTCATCGTCGACGAGGAACAGCATTTCGGCGTCAAGCAGAAGGAGCGGCTGAAGAGCCTGCGCCAGGACGTCCATGTGCTGACCATGACGGCGACGCCGATCCCGCGGACGCTCCAGCTCGCTCTGTCCGGGGTCCGGGAGCTGTCGCTGATCGCGACGCCTCCCGTCGACCGGCTGGCGGTCCGGACCTTCGTCCTGCCCTACGATCCGGTGATCATCCGCGAGGCGATCCTGCGGGAGCATTTCCGGGGCGGGCAGACCTACTATGTCTGCCCGCGCATCGAGGATCTGTCGAAGGTCCATCAACGCCTGAAGGAGCTGGTCCCCGAGGTCAAGATCGTCGAGGCGCACGGCCGGATGCCGTCCTCGCAGCTAGAGGAGATCATGACCGATTTCTACGATGGCAAGTTCGACGTGCTGCTTTCGACCACGATCGTCGAAAGCGGCCTCGACGTGCCGTCGGCAAACACCCTGATCCTGCACCGGGCCGACATGTTCGGCCTGGCCCAGCTCTATCAGCTGCGCGGTCGCATCGGCCGGTCGAAACTGCGCGGCTACGCCTATCTCACCTACGCGCCCAGGACCGTGCTTTCGGAAACGGCGCAAAGGCGGCTGCACGTGATCGAGACGCTGGACAGCCTGGGGGCCGGTTTCTCGCTGGCCAGTCACGACATGGACATCCGCGGCGCCGGCAATCTTCTGGGCGAGGAGCAGTCGGGGCATGTCCGCGAGGTCGGCGTCGAGCTTTACCAGCAGATGCTGGAGGAGGCGGTGGCCGCGGTCCGCTCCGGCGCCGCTCCGGGCGCCGAGGTCGATCAATGGGTGCCGCAGATCAATCTCGGCCTGCCTGTCATGATCCCGGAGGACTATGTCGCGGACCTCAATGTCCGTCTCGACCTTTACCGGCGAATTTCGCGCCTGGTCGATCAGGCGGATATCGACGCCTTCGCGGCGGAGCTCATCGACCGCTTCGGCGAGCTTCCGCAGGAGGTCGAGAATCTGCTGAACTTGGTCGCCCTGAAGCGCCTCTGCCGCACGGTCGGGGTGGAGAAGCTGGAAGCCGGCCCGAAGGGGGTCGTGATCACCTTCCGGAACAATCGCTTCGAACGGCCGGACCGCCTTGTCGAGTTCATCGCGAAGCAGGCCGGGTCGGCCAAGCTTCGGCCCGACCACAAGCTCGTCTGCATCCGGGCCTGGGAAACGCCTGCGATGCGCGTCAAGGGCGTGCGGCACCTCATGCAGGACCTGATCGCGATCGCCGCCTGATGCCAGTCAGGACGACCGGTCGGCGAGCGCGGGGCCCAGCCCGGTTTCGGCCAGGTCGAACATCGGATCGAAGGCGTGAGGTTCCTGCGCGCCGGAAAGCGCGTAGCGCCCGGCGAAGACGAAACAGGGAACGGCCTGGATGCCCATTCGCCGGGCCGTGGCATCGGATGACAGGATTGCCGCAATCTCGGCGTCGCTCATGAGATGGGACCGGATTTCGTCTGCGCCGTAGCCCAGTGAGACGCCGATCCCGGTCAGCACGTCGACATCGCCTATGTCGAGCCCGTCCGCGAAATAGGCGCGAAAGATCGCCTCGACAGCCGCGCCGACGTCGCCCCGCCTGGCCGCGACCCAGCGGACCAGGCGGTGCCCGTCCAGGGTGTTCGGCGTGCGCGTTATCCGGTCGAGGTTCAGGGGCAGCCCGTCCCGCGTCGCCGTATCGGTGATCATCGCGTGGATCTGACGGGCTCGCTCCGGACCGCCGAACTTGGTCGCGAGATAGGCGCCGCGATCCATGCCGCCCCGCGGCATGCCCGGATTGAGCTGAAAGGGCCGCCAGCAAATCCGTGGCTGCAGATCCGGACGATTTGCCAGGGCACGTTCAAGCCGATGCTTGCCAATGTAGCACCAGGGGCATACGAGGTCGAAATAGACGTCGATCTCCATCACCGTCCTCCCGGCGCCGCATCGGGAACCGATTGTTAACCCGGTGGGACGATATTACCCGTTCGCAGCCGTTCGGAGCCACAATGTCTGATCAGGAATATGTAGCCGCGAAGGTCAAGGAGGCCGTGGCCCGCTCGGCGGGTGAGACCGTGACGGCGCAACGCCTGCTGATCGCTTGGTGCGCCCGCGACGACCGGCTTCTGCGGGGACTGGTTTCGCCCTTTCTTCGGGGCATCGTGGCCCACGCGGTGGAACGGGCGGCCAAGGCGCCGGCAGCGGCGGCGGCCCCGGCGAAACGGCTCAGCAACCAGGCGCTGGACAATGTGATCGGCCAGCTTGGCCAGCGCATCGGGACCCGGAACCAGCCCCGTGGCATGACCGCCCTGATCAATCCGCCGTCCCAGCCGGCGGCGGGGGAGGGACACGAACGGAGCCTCCGCCAGCTCGCCGCGGCTTTCGCGCGCAAGCGGCTCGAGCAGCGGGGCCGCTGAGCGGCGCCCGGCCGTTCCAGGGCATCCGGTGCGTCGTCGGGGCTGGAGAGCGGAGCTGCTCGGCAGAGCCGTGATGCCCGTGACTGCCTTTCCGATACGTTGAGCTGCCTTTCCGATACGTTGATCGTTCCGTTCGGAAGCAATAACCCGCAGGTTGAGAGGATTTGCGATGGCGTGGGCCGTGCTGATCGTTGCTGGGCTGTTCGAGGTCTGCTGGGCCGTGGGACTGAAATATACCGAGGGCTTCACCCGCCTCATTCCCAGTCTGTGGACCGGCGGTGCCATGCTCGTCAGCCTCTATCTGCTGTCGGTGGCGCTCCGGACCCTGCCGCTCGGGACCGCCTATGCCGTCTGGACCGGTGTGGGCGCCGTCGGCACGGTCGTCATGGGTATCGTACTTCTCGGTGAATCGCCGGATTTGCCGAGGCTCTTCTGCATCGGCCTCATCGTCGCGGGAATCGTCGGGCTGAAGCTGGTTACGCCGGGATGATTCCGTCAGGCGGCGAACAGCTCGGAAAAGCGCGCAAGAAAGGCCTGTTTCGCGATCGCGGGTGACTGCGGCGCCAAGGGCGGAGCTCGTCTGCTGCGGCGGTAGCTCAGGATCTTCCGCGCCTCTTCCTCGGTAAAGCCGGCGAGGTCGACGGCCTCGGAGAACGCGGCGACCCGGTCGGCCCGCTTGATAGCCTGAGCGATATTCTCGGGCAGGCGCGCCGGAAGGCAGAACCGTATGTGGATCGCCGCCTGAAGCGCGCGCTCGACCGTCTTGTAGGCATCGCCGATCGCCCCTTTGAAGGGGGAGATCATGTCGCCGATCACGTATTCCGGCGCGTCGTGGAGCAGGGCGGCCAGCCGCCAGCGCGCTTCGGCGTCCGGATTCTCCTCCGCGAAGATCTCCTCGACCAGGACCGAATGCTGGGCGACCGAGAAGGCGTAATCGCCCCTCGTCTGGCCGTTCCAGCGGGCCACGCGGGCCAGCCCATGCGCTATGTCGTCGATCTCGATGTCCATCGGCGACGGATCCAGAAGGTTGAGCCGTCGGCCGCTCAGCATCCGTTGCCAGGCGCGCATGGTTGCGAAGTCCAGTCCCTGATGGATTTGGTCTATGGCTGCCATGAAGTGCGTCTTCGGTAAAGTCCGGGCGGATGAGGATGCCGTCGCCCTTGCATTGCCTGCGTCTAAGAGCTATCTACCCGCGGTCGTTTAACCACACACGCGGGCACGTGGTCTGCCGGATGAGCCGGCGGGTCCCTCCGGTGTCTTTTTGCGTCCACGGGATGCGTCCCGGGGCCAGGAGGCAAAGGTCCGCGGAGGTTCAACCGGAAAAGGATTAGGAAATGGTTGCTCCTACGTTCTCGATGCGCCAGCTGCTCGAGGCCGGCGTTCACTTCGGTCACCATACCCGCCGCTGGAACCCCAAGATGGCGCCGTACATCTTCGGCGTCCGCAACGGGGTCCACATCATCGATCTCGAGCAGACGGTGCCGATGCTGCATCGGGCGCTCGACGCCGTGCGTGAGGTGACCGCGGCCGGCGGCCGCGTGCTGTTCGTCGGCACCAAGCGGCAGGCCCAGGACAAGGTCGCCGAATCGGCGCAGCGCTGCGGCCAGTACTTCGTCAACCACCGCTGGCTCGGTGGCATGCTGACGAACTGGAAGACCATCTCCCAGTCCATCCGCCGCCTGCGCGAGATGGACGAGCAGATGGCCCAGCCGGAAACCGGCCTGACCAAGAAGGAACTGCTGACGCTGACCCGGGAGCGCGACAAGCTGCAGCGTGCGCTCGGCGGCATCCGCGACATGGGCGGCCTGCCCGATCTCCTGTTCATCATCGACACCAATAAGGAGTCGCTGGCGGTTCAGGAAGCGAACAAGCTCGGCATTCCGGTCGTCGCCATCATCGACAGCAACTCCGATCCCGACGGCATCACCTATCCGATCCCGGGCAATGACGATGCGCTGCGGGCGATCGAGCTGTACTGCGACCTGATGGCCCAGGCGGTCCTGTCGGGCATCGAGGCCGAGATGGCGGCGTCCGGCATCGACATCGGCGAGAGCGCGGAGCCGGTCGGCGAGCCGCTGCCCGCCGAGGACGCGGCGGAAACCGAAGAGCCGGTCGGCGAGCAGGCCGGCGCGTAAGGTTCCAAGAGAATGGACGGGCGGCTCAAGGGCCGCCCGCTCCGGTTTCCTGCCCATTCATCCGATGCATTTCTAGGACAAGAGGTATTCCGATGGCAGAGATCACCGCGGCGCTGGTCAAGGAGCTTCGCGAGAAGACGGGCGCCGGCATGATGGACTGCAAGAAGGCCCTTGCTGAAAGCAATGGCGACCTTGAGGGCGCCGTCGACTGGTTGCGGAAGAAGGGTCTGGCAGCGGCTGCCAAGAAGGCCGGTCGCGTTGCGGCCGAGGGCCTGGTCGGCGTTGTCGTTTCCGGAACCGAAGGTGCGATGGTCGAGGTCAACTCCGAGACCGACTTCGTTGCCCGCAACGACCGTTTCCAGGCTTTCGTGAGCAAGCTTGCCGAACTGGCCCTACAGGCGGACGGCGACGTCGAGAAGCTGAAGACGATCGAGTTCCCCGGCGAGGGGCGGAATGTCGCCGACGAGCTGACGCACATGATCGCCACGATCGGCGAGAACATGAATCTTCGCCGCGCGGCCAAGCTGAAGGTCGGCAGCGGCGTCGTCGTCTCCTACGTCCACAACGCCACGGCTCCCGGCCTCGGCAAGATCGGCGTTCTGGTCGCGATCGAGTCGACCGGCGACCGGGCGAAGATCGAGGAGCTCGGACGCGGCATCGCCATGCATGTGGCGGCGGCCCGGCCGGACGCCCTCACCATAGCCGATGTCGATCAGGCGACCCTGGAGCGCGAGCGGTCGGTGCTGTCCGAACAGGCCCGTGCCAGCGGCAAGCCCGAGGAAATCATCGCGAAGATGGTCGAGGGACGGCTGCGGAAGTACTACGAGGAAGTCGTCCTCACCGAGCAGGTCTACGTCATCGACGGAGAGAGCAAGGTCAAGGACGTCGTCGCCAAGCTGAGCAAGGAGATCGGCGCTCCGGTCTCGATCGCCGGATTCGTCCGCTACACGCTGGGCGAGGGCGTCGAGAAGGAGGAGAGCGATTTCGCCGCTGAAGTTGCTGCGGCCCGCGGCGCCTGAACGTTAGTGCAACTTGCTGCTTGACCACGGACAGTACGAAGGAGAGATCGATGCCTGACGCGCCCCGGTACCGACGCGTTCTGCTCAAGATTTCGGGCGAGGCGCTGATGGGGGGGCGGGAATACGGCATCGATCCCGACATGGTCAGCCGGGTCGCGAGCGAGATCGCCCAGGTCCACGCATTGGGGACAGAGGTGTGCCTCGTCGTCGGCGCGGGCAACATCTTCCGCGGCATCAGCGGCGCCGCTCAGGGGATCGAACGGGCGACGGCCGACTACATGGGTATGCTGGCCACCGTCATCAACGCGCTTGCCCTGCAGAGCGCGTGCGAGAAGGAAGGTCTGCATACTCGCGTTCTGTCCGCTATCCCCATGGCGACGGTGTGCGAGCCCTATATCCGGCGGCGCGCCGTCCGGCACATGGAGAAGGGAAGGGTGGTCATCTTCGCCGCCGGCACCGGCAATCCCTTCTTCACCACCGATACCGGCGCCGCCCTACGGGCCTCGGAGATGGACTGCGAGGCGCTGCTCATGGGCAAGCAGGTGGATGGCGTCTATGATGCCGATCCGAAAAAGGTCGCGACGGCCAAGCGGTATGAACGCCTGACCTATCTGGACGTCCTTTCGAAGGATCTCCGGGTCATGGACCATTCCGCGATCAGTCTGGCGCGGGAGAACAACATCCCGGTCCTGGTATTCTCCATCGACACCCCCGGCGCGTTCGCAGAAGTTGTTGCGGGGCGCGGCCGGTATACAATTATAAGCGAGGAGCGCTGAATCATGGCGGAGCCCGATCTCAAGGACATCGCGAAGCGCATGGACGGTGCGCTCAACGTGCTGAAGACCGAGTTCGCTGGGCTGCGTACCGGTCGGGCGTCGACCAGCCTGCTCGAACCGATCACCGTCGAGGCCTATGGTTCCCAGATGCCGCTCAACCAGGTCGGAACCGTCGGCGTTCCCGAACCGAGGCTGCTGACGGTTCAGGTCTGGGACCGTGGAATGGTCAAGGCTGTCGAGAAGGCGATCCGCGAGGCCGGTCTTGGTCTCAACCCGCAGCCCGACGGGAACCTGATCCGTGTTCCCATCCCCGAGCTGAACGAAGAGCGTCGTCGCGAACTGCAGAAGGTCGCCGGCAGATATGCCGAGCAGGCCCGCGTCGCCGTCCGTAACGTCCGGCGCGACGGCATGGACATGCTGAAGCGCCTGGAGAAGGACGGAGAGATCAGTCAGGACGAGCATAAGGTCTACGCCGACGAGATCCAGAAGCTGACGGACGAGCACATCAAGAAGATCGACGACGCCCTCGGGCAGAAGGAAAAGGAGATCATGCAGGTCTGATCTCAGGACCTGCGTCGATCCATGGAAACCATCCTGAAGCAGCCGTCGCCCCCGCCGACCCACGTGGCCATCATCATGGATGGGAACGGGCGGTGGGCGGCGCGGCGCGGACTGCCCCGCACCGTCGGCCACCAGCGCGGCATCGAGGCCGTTCGCAGGACGGTCGAGGCGGCCGGCGAGCTTGGCGTCGGCTATCTGACGCTCTACAGCTTCTCGACCGAGAACTGGAACCGGCCCCAGGCGGAGATCGGCGAGCTCATGCGCCTGCTGCGGGTCTATCTGCGCAGCGAGGTCGCCGAGCTCCACCGCAACAACGTGCGGCTGCGGGTCATCGGCGACCGGGCGCGCCTGGCGCCTGACATCGCCGAGATGGTCGCCCATGCGGAGGAGACGACCAGGTCCAACGATGCACTGCACCTCACGATCGCGCTCAGCTATGGTGGCCGGCAGGAGATCGCCGATGCCGCCAGGCGGATCGCCATGGACGCGAAGCGAGGCGTGCTTGACCCCGAGACGCTGGATGAAGCCACCGTCGGGTCATACCTTTTCACCAATGATCTTCCCGATCCCGACCTAGTGATCAGGACGAGCGGCGAGAAGCGCATCAGCAATTTCCTGCTGTGGCAATCGGCCTACGCGGAACTGGTTTTCGTGGACACCCTTTGGCCGGATTTCACCCGCTCCGATCTGGAGATGGCAATTGGCGAATATCACCGGCGCGAGCGACGGTACGGCGCGTCCGTCGGGAGCTGAGAAGCGGTCCGACCTGCGCGCCAGGGTCATTTCATCGGTCATCCTGGGGCCCCTTGTCCTGCTGGCGGTGCTGCTGGGCGGCTACGTCTATGCTGCGCTGATTTTCCTGATGGCGCTTCTGGGCGTCCGGGAATGGGTCAGGCTGGTCGGCCCGGCCGAGCGGGAACTGGCGAAAGAGCTGTCCTACGGCTTTCTGATCGCCGCGCTGATCGTCGAGGTGCTGGTCGGTCCGGCGCCTGCCAGCTTCGTCCTGATCGCGCTCAGCGCGGTGCTGCTGATGGCGGTGGCGGCGCACGGCTACAGTCATCGGCGGCTCATCGCCTTCGGCATTCCCTATGTCGGATTCGCCGCGGTGGCCCTGCTCTGGCTCCGCCAGCAGCCCGATGACGGCGTAGAACTGGTGCTCTGGCTCAGCATCAGCGTGTGGTCGACCGATATCGGCGGCTACGTCGCCGGGCGGACGATCGGTGGGCCCAAGCTGGCGCCGCGCATTAGCCCCAACAAGACATGGTCCGGGTTCGCCGGGGCGATTGTCGGGGCAGTGATCTTCGGCGGTCTGGTCGCCCTGCTGTTCGGCGCCGAGATGCCGCTTCTGGCCGGCGCATTCGCCGGCGTGCTGGCCATCGTCGCCCAGATGGGGGATCTGTTCGAGTCCGCGATCAAGCGGAAGTTCGGCGTGAAGGACAGCGGACGGCTGATCCCGGGACATGGCGGCATGCTCGACCGGGTCGACGGGCTGATCGCCGCGGCGCCGGTGCTTGCCGTGTTCCATAGCACGCTGGGAGAGACGGTCGGATGGTGGTGACGGCGGTCGATAGCGGGCCGCGGCGTGTCGCTGTTTTCGGATCGACCGGATCGGTCGGCCGCAACACCGTCGACCTGATCGCGCGCGACCCGCAGCGCTTCCATGTCGTTGCGCTTACGGCGAACCGGAACGTCGCTCTTCTGGCCGAGCAGGCCAGGATGCTGCGTCCCGAAATCGCCGTCGTGGCGGACGAGGCATGCTATGGCGAGCTCAAGGCCCGCCTCGAAGGCAGCGGTGTGGCGGTGGCCGCGGGCCGACAGGCCCTGGTCGAGGCGGCCGAACGTCCGTCCGACTGGGTAATGGCTGCAATCATGGGATTCGCCGGCCTGCCGCCGACACTGGCGGCCGCACGGCGGGGCGCGCTCGTGGCCTTCGCCAACAAGGAATGCCTGGTGTCGGCCGGGGCGGTGATGATGGAGCAGGTCAGCCGCCACGGGGCGACGCTTTTGCCCGTCGACAGCGAGCACAATGCCATCTTCCAGGTCCTCGACATCAACGGGACGGATGCGGTCGAGAAGTTGATCCTCACCGCCTCGGGCGGCCCGTTTCGGACGATGGACCGAGCCGCGATGGCCAAGGTCACGCCAGCCCAGGCGGTTGCGCATCCGGTCTGGGCGATGGGTGCCAAGATTTCGGTCGACAGCGCCACGATGATGAACAAGGGTCTCGAGATCATCGAGGCCGCACATCTCTTCGCCATGCCCGAGGACAGGATCTCGGTCCTGGTGCATCCGCAGTCGGTCGTTCACAGCATGGTCGAATATAAGGACGGCTCCGTCCTCGCCCAGATGGGGACGCCCGACATGCAGATCCCGATCGCCTACGCGCTCGCCTGGCCGGCGCGGATGGCGACACCGGCGCCGAGATTGGATCTGGCCGCCATCGGCCGCCTTGAATTTGAGCCGCCGGACCCTGAACGATTTCCGGCGCTGCGGCTTGCCCGGGAGGCGCTGCGGGCCGGCGGAAACGCGACGACCACGCTCAACGCCGCGAACGAGGTCGCGGTCGCCGCGTTCCTCGAAGGCCGGATCGGTTTCCTGGACATCGAGCGGGTCGTCGCGGAGACGCTGTCGCGGCTGTCGCCGCGTCAACTCTCCGGCCTGGACGACGTCTACGCCAGCGACGAGGAGGCAAGAGCTGTTGCCGGAGCAATGGTGATGCCACATTCAGGGTGACAATAGGCCGGACACGGGACGGGTGATTGAAATGGTCGGCTTCCTCTTCTACATCGCGGTATTCCTGGTTGTACTGACCGTCCTCGTCTTCGTTCACGAGTTCGGGCATTACTGGGTCGCCCGCCGCAACGGGGTGCGGGTCGAGGTGTTCTCGATCGGCTTCGGGCCCGAGTTGTTCGGCTTCACCGATCATGCCCAGACGCGTTGGAAAATCAGCGCGGTGCCCCTTGGCGGCTACGTCAAGATGTTCGGCGACGCCAACGAGGCGTCGGTCCCCGGCGCGGGCGTCACGTCCATGTCCCCCGCGGAACGCGAGGTTTCGTTCCATCACAAGCGGGTGGGGCAGCGGGCGGCCGTGGTCGCCGCCGGGCCGATTGCGAATTTCCTTTTCGCCGTGCTGGTCATGGCGGGCCTGTTCCTGTTCGAAGGGCATCCGTTCCCGCCGGCGGTGGTCGGCGCGGTCGAGCCGGCGAGCGCCGCGGAGCGGGCGGGCTTCGAGGCGGGGGACCGGATCGTTTCGGTCGACGGGCGGCGGATCGACAGATTCGCCGAGCTGTCGTTCCTCGTTCACGGAAGCGGCGGCGAGCCGCTGGCGTTCACCGTCGAAAGGGCGGGGCAGGAACTTTCCCTCGAGGCGAGCGCCGATCCGGTCACGCTCGAGACGGCCGATGGCCGCCCGGTCGAAAGCTATCGACTGGGATTGAGGGCCGAGACTGGCCCCTACGGGCTTGTCGAATCGGTGATCAAGAGCGCCGAGGAGACGGCTCGGCTCACATGGATGACCCTCGTTTCCGTCGGGGAGATGGTGACCGGGGACCGCGGCACCGAAGAGCTGGGCGGGCCGCTGAGAATCGCGCAGATGGCGGGCGACGTGGCCCAGGTCAGCGTGCCCGCGCTGATCTGGTTCACGGCCATTCTTTCCATCAATCTCGGGCTCATCAACCTTTTCCCGATCCCCATGCTGGACGGCGGCCATCTGTTGTTTTATGCCTTCGAAGCATTGCGGGGGCGGCCGCTGGGCGAACGCGCTCAGGAATACGGTTTTCGCATCGGGCTTGCGCTCGTGTTGATGCTGATGATTTTCGCGACCTGGAACGATCTGGTTCAGCTACGGGTGGTAGCGTTCCTGAAGGACCTGATCTCCTGAAGATCGGGCCTCTGAGACTTGGGGGAGCTCTTGGGATATCTGTTTCGTCGCACGGCACGAGTTTGCGCGGTTGTGGGCGCCGCGACACTCGGGATGGGACATGTGTCGTCTTCGGCTCTCGCGCAGAGCGTCGTGGCTGGCGACGTCATTCAGGACATTCGGGTCGAGGGGACCCAGCGTATCGAGCCGGCCACCGTCCGGTCCTACATGACCGTCCGTCCGGGCGATTCCTTCAGTCAGGCGGCGCTCGACGACTCGCTCACCAGCCTGTTCGCCACAGGCCTGTTCGCTGACGTGGTCATGCGGCGGGACGGCTCGGTCCTGGTCGTTTCCGTCGTCGAGAACCCGATCATCAACCGGATCGCCTTCGAGGGTAACAGGCGCATTTCCGACGACGTCCTGGAGGCCGAGGTCCAACTGCGGCCGCGGGTCGTTTTCACGCGCACTCGGGTCCAGAACGACGTGGCCCGAATCCTGGAGGTCTATCGCCGCAGCGGACGTTTCGCCGCCACGGTCGAACCCCAGATCATCCAGCTCGACCAGAACCGCGTCGATCTCGTCTTCGAGATCGACGAGGGGCCAATGACGGGGGTGCGCCGGATTTCGTTCGTCGGCAACCGGGCCTTCAGCGACGCACGCCTGCGTGAGCAGCTGCAGACGCAAGAGTCCCGCTGGTGGCGTTTCCTGACATCCGACGACACCTATGACCCGGATCGCCTAGCCTATGACCGCGAGCTGCTGCGGCGCTATTACCTCAAGAACGGCTATGCGGATTTCCGCATCGTTTCCGCCGTTGCCGAGCTGACGCCGGACCGCGAGGCGTTCTACATCACCTTCACCGTCGACGAGGGCGAGCGGTACCGGTTCGGGAACATCGACCTGACGAGTACGCTGCCCAGCGTGGACGTGGAGAGCCTGCGCCCGCTGATCACGACGAACGAGGGCGACTGGTATTCGAGCACCGAGGTCGAGACGACGATCGCGAAGCTGACCGAGGCACTGGCCGACCAGCAGTTCGCCTTCGTCGATATCCGTCCGCTGATCACGCGGAACCGGGAAGAGAACCTCATCAACATCACCTATGAGATCAACGAGGGCCCTCGGGTCTTCGTCGAGCGGATCAACATTACCGGCAATGTCCGGACCGTCGATCACGTGATCCGGCGTCAGATGCAGCTGGTCGAAGGCGACCCCTTCAACGGGTCGAAGCTGCGCCGCTCCGAGACCAACATCCGGAACCTCGGGTATTTCGAGAGGGTGAACGTCAACACCGTTCCGGGATCCCAGCCGGACCAGACGATCGTAAACGTCGACGTTGCCGAGCAGGCAACGGGAGAGCTGTCGATCGGTGCCGGCTTTTCGACGGAGGACGGGCCGCTTGCCGATTTCGGCATCCGTGAGCGGAACCTCCTGGGCCGGGGGCAGGAGTTGGGGCTTTCGTTCACGATCAGTGGCGAGGCGACCGAGTTCGATCTCAGCTTCACCGAGCCGTTCTTCCTGGACCAGGACCTAGCGGCGGGCTTCGACATCTTCCACGTGGTCCGCGACAACCAGGACGAAAGCAGCTACGACGAGCAGAATACCGGCATTGGGCTGCGCCTGAACTATCCGCTCTCGGAGAATCTGCGGCAGCGGGTTACGTACCGCCTTGCCCGGCGCGAGATCGAGAACGTCGACGAGGATGAATCGATCTATATTCGCCGTCAGGAAGGCAGGACCCTCACATCCTCCATCGGGCACGAGATCATCTACGACCGGCTCGATAGCCGGTTCACGCCGACCGACGGGTACATTCTCCGTTTCGGCAACGAACTCGCCGGCCTCGGGGGCGATGTCAGGTATCTGCAGACGACGGTGTCGGCGAACTATTACACGCCCATCTTCACCGATGACCTGGTCCTGAATATCGGTGGCCGGGCGGGCTACATCGTCGGCCTGGGCGAGGACGTCCGCATCAACGACCGCTTCTTCGTCGGGGGCAATAGCCTTCGAGGGTTCGAGTCCGCCGGTATCGGTCCGCGGGACTCCGACGGCAATGCGCTGGGCGGCAACCAGTTCGTCACCGGCACGGTCGAGCTTTCCTTCCCGATCGGCCTGCCGGATGAATTCGGCTTGCGCGGCCGCACCTTCACCGACTTCGGCTTCCTGACGGATGTCGAGGAGGACGAAGTGGCCGACAATCCGATCGACGACGAGAACTCCATACGCCTTTCCGTCGGCGCGGGCCTGTCCTGGACTTCGCCCTTCGGCCCGATCCGCATCGACTTCGCGGTCCCGGTCCTGAAGGAGGACTTCGACAAGGAAGAGCGGTTCCGGTTCAGCTTCGGCACGCGTTTCTGATCCATGTCTGGGTGGCGGAAGCGGATTCTGGGCGCGGCTCTGGCGCTGGCGATTGCCGGGGCCGTTCCCGGCGCGCGCGCGCAGATCGATCCTCCGACCATCATCGTCGTCGATTTCCAGGGTATCGTCCGGGACAGCGCCGCTGCCAAGTCGATACAGGCCCAGATCGACGAGCTGAGGGCGACGTATCAGGAGGAATTCGGCGACATCGAAGAACAACTGCGGGCTGCGGAATCCGAGCTGGCCGAGGCCCGGAACACCCTATCGGATGAGGAGTTCCTGCAACGCCGACGCCAGTTCGAGCGCCGGGTTACCGAAGCTCAACGCACCGCCCAGGTGAGGCGGGCGGCGCTCGATCAGGCCTACGAGGAGGCCATGGACAAGGTGCGTTCGACGCTGATCGAGGTCCTGGCCCAGATCGCGCAGGAACAGGAGGCGAACCTGATCCTCAGCCGGTCGCAAGTCGTGCTGGCGGATCGGGAGCTGGATGTGACGGAGACGGCACGAACCCGGCTGGACCAACGCTTGCCCGAGGTCACGGTTCAGATGCCTGAGGAATGAACGAGTGACCAATCATGGCAGACCCCCGCTTCTTTACACGCGCCGGCCCGTTCCGGCTGGGCGATCTTGCTCTCATCGGCCGGGCGACGCTTCACGCTGACGCTGACCCGGACCGAAGTTTCGCCGACGTGGCGCCGCTGGATGCCGCGGAGGCCGACCAGATCAGCTTTCTCGACAACAAGAAATACGTCGACGTCTTCTCCGGCAGCCGGGCAGGGGCCTGCGTCGTGCATCCCAGCCTTGCGGACCGGGCGCCGGCGGGAATGGCGCTGCTGCTCAGCGATCATCCCTACCGGAGCTACGCCCTGATTGCGCAGGCTTTCTATCCGCGGCCTGTGTCGAACCCGGGTGTCGCGCCAACGGCGACGGTCGCGCCGACGGCCAAGGTTGATCCAACGGCCCAGATCGGCCCTGGGGTCGTGATCGGGGACCGGGCAGAGATCGGCGCGCGCTGTCTCATAGAACCGAACGCGGTGATCGGGGACGGCGTCGTGATCGGCGACGACACCGTCATCGGCGCGAACGCTTCGCTCAGCCACTGCATCCTGGGCAAGCGGATCAAGATTTACCCGGGGGTGCGGATCGGACAGGACGGATTCGGCTTCGCGATCGACCCCGCGGGACATGTGAAGGTGCCGCAGCTCGGGCGGGTCATCATCCATGACGACGTGGAGGTCGGGGCCAACACTACCATCGACCGGGGCGCCGGGCCGGACACCGTCATAGGCCGGGGCTGTATGATTGATAATCTGGTACAGATCGGGCACAACGTCGAAATCGGACAGGGGTCCGTCATCGTCGCTCAGGCCGGAGTCGCGGGCAGCTCGAAGCTCGCGGACTTCGTCGTGCTGGCAGCCCAGGCCGGAATCGCCGGCCATCTCAAGATCGGGGCCGGGGCGCGCATCGCGGCGCAGAGCGGCGTGATGAGGGATGTCGGACCGGGTGAGGAGGTCGGCGGTGCCCCGGCAATGCCGATCCGGCAGTTCTGGCGCATGCAGGCCAGGCTGTCCAAACTTTTGAATGAACAAAAGGGTCGTTAGGAAAATGGATGCGACCGCGACTGGCGAAACCGTCGCCATGATTGACATCTCGCGGGTCATGGAAATGATCCCGCACCGTTACCCGCTGCTGATGGTCGACCGTGTCCGCGACGTGGTTCCGAATGTCAGCGCCGTCGGCATCAAGAACGTCACGATCAACGAAGCCTTCTTTCAGGGACACTTTCCGCGCCGTCCCGTCATGCCGGGTGTCCTGATCATCGAGAGCATGGCGCAGACGGCTGCCGTTCTCGTGGTGCAGACGCTGGGCGAGGAAGCCGAAGGTAAGCTGGTTTATTTCATGTCGGTCGACGAGGCGCGCTTTCGTCGACCCGTCACTCCCGGCGACACGCTGCAGATTCATGTGAACAAGCTTCAGAACCGGCGCAACGTCTGGAAGTTCAAAGGCGAGGCCAAGGTTGACGGGAACCTCTGCGCCGAGGCCGTTTTCGCAGCGATGATCATGGAACGCTGATGGCCGTCACCGTCCATCCTTCGGCGGTCGTCGATCCGGCAGCGAAGCTGGCCGACGGCGTCGTCATCGGGCCTTTCTGCCTGGTCGGGCCGCAGGTCGAGCTGGCCGAGGGCGTCCACCTGATCTCCCACGTGGTCGTGGAGGGGCGGACCCGGATCGGTCCCCGCACCCGGATCTTTCCGTTCGCGTCGATCGGGCATCAGCCCCAGGACCTAAAGTTCAAGGGGGAACCGTCGGAGCTGATCATTGGCGCCGACAACACGATCCGCGAGCATGTGACCATGAATCCCGGCACCGAGGGTGGCGGGATGGTGACCCGCGTCGGCGATCACTGCCTGTTCATGGCCGGATCCCATGTCGGACACGACTGCATCGTCGGGAGCCGGGTCATCCTGGCGAACCACGCGACGCTGGGCGGCCATGTGACGGTCGGCGACTTCGCGATCATCGGCGGCCTTTCTGCCGTGCAACAGTTCGTCCGGATCGGCGAGCATGTGATGATCGGCGGCATGACGGGTGTCGAGAAGGACGTCATTCCTTACGGCTTCGTGGTCGGAGAGCGGGGGCACCTCGCGGGCCTGAACCTGATCGGACTGAAGCGCCGCGGCTTCGGACGCGACGACGTCAATGCGCTACGGGGCGCGTTCCGGAAGCTCTTCCTCGAGGAGGGCGAACTCGCTGCCCGGGTGGAGGCAATGGCGCGGGAGGAGATCAAGAGCCCGCTCGTCCAGCACCTGTTGGATTTCCTGCGCGCCGACAGCGATCGCAAGATCCTTCAGCCCAAGCACGCGGATGGGACCTAAGCTCGGCATTCTCGCCGGAAGCGGGATCCTGCCTCGGCGATTGGCCGAAACTTGCCTCGGGGCCGGACGCGAGGTCTTCATCCTCGCATTCAAGGGCCATACCGATCCCCAGACGGTCGAAGGGTTCCCGCATGCGTGGGTGAGGCTGGGCGCCGCCGCCGAGGCGTTCGATCATCTTCGTCGTGCACGGGTCGAAGAACTGTGTATGATCGGCCCGATCCGCCGGCCGAGCCTGCGGGAACTGATGCCCGACTGGCGGGCGGCGCGCTTTCTCGCGCGGGTCGGGTTTTCCGGGTTGGGAGACGACGCCCTGCTTCAATCGATCCGCGACCTGCTCCAGGACGAGGGATTCCGCCTGGTCGGCGTTCATGAGATCCTCGACGGGCTCCTGGCCCGAGAGGGGCTGCTGACCCGGACCGCGCCCGACGAGACGGCTTTGGCGGACATCGAGAAGGGGTTCGCCGCCGCGAAGGCGATCGGGTTTCTCGACATCGGGCAGGGCGCGGTGGTCCAGCAGGGCATCGTGCTCGCCCTGGAAGCGATCGAGGGGACCGATCGGATGCTGGAACGCTGCGCCGATCTGAAGCGGCAGGGACCCGGCGGCGTCCTGGTGAAGGCGCGCAAGCCCCAGCAGGACGATCGCCTGGACCTGCCGACGATCGGGACACGTACGGTGGAGCAGGCGGCAGCGGTCGGGCTGCGGGGCATAGCGGTCGAGGCCGGAGCCGCCCTGATCGTCGATCCCGAAGACGTTGCCGCCGCGGCGGACCGGCTGGGTCTCTTCGTCATCGCTCTGAGGCCGCGACCGTGAGCCGTCCGCTGATCTTCTTGGTCGCCGGAGAGCCTTCCGGAGATCTCATCGGGGCGCGGCTCATGGGCGCGCTGAAGGAGCTCACGGGCGGTGAGGTCGATTTTGCCGGAATCGGCGGTGAGCGGATGGCGGAGCAGGGGCTGAACAGCCTGTTCCCGATGGAGGAGTTGTCCATCATGGGGCTGGCGGAGATCCTGCCGCGCGCCCGTCACCTGCTGCGGCGGATTGCCGAGACGGCCGACACTGCGCAGCGCCTCTCGCCCGACGTCATGGTAACCATCGATGCCCCGGGCTTTTCGTTCCGGGTCGGCCGCCGCCTTCCCGACCGGCGCTTCCCCCTGATCCATTACGTCGCCCCGACCGTCTGGGCCTGGCGGCCGGGCCGGGCGCGGAAGATCGCGCAGTTCCTCGACCATCTTCTGGTCCTGCTGCCGTTCGAACCACCCTATTTCGAGCGCGAGGGACTGCCGGCGACCTTCGTCGGGCATCCGATTATCGAGACCGCGGCCGGGACCGGCGACGGAGCGCGGTTCCGCGCCGAGCACGGCATTCCCGCCGACGCCCGTCTTCTCTGCGTGCTGCCGGGGAGCCGTCGCACCGAGGTGACGAAGCTTCTGCCGGTGTTCGGCGAGACGGTTCGCCTCTTGGCCGAGGCTCGTCCGGGCCTGCGGGTCGTCGTGCCGACCGTTGCCGGCGTCGAACAGCAGGTCCGCGCGGCGGTCGATCAGTGGCCGGGCAACCCGGTAGTGTTTCGGGGCGACCAGGTGAAGCACGATGCTTTCGCCGCGTCGGACGCAGCGCTGGCGGCGTCGGGAACTGTGGCGCTCGAACTGGCGATGGCGCGGCTACCATCGGTGATCGCGTACAAGGTCCAGCCGCTGACCGCCTGGATTGCAAGACGGCTGATCAAGGTGCGCTATGCGAATCTGGTCAACATCATTCTCGATCGGCCGGCCGTCCCGGAATTCCTTCAGGACGATTGCCGCCCGGCACTGCTGGCTCCTGCCGTTCTGAAGCTCATCGACGATCCCGCGGAGTCGGCGGCGCAACGGCAGGCGGCGGCCGAGGCGGTCAGGAGCCTGGGGCAGGGCGGAACGCCGCCCAGCGCGCGGGCGGCCGCTGTCGTGCTCGAGGTAGTTAGGGCCGGACGGGCGAAGAAGGGCGGGTAGATCTCCGCCTTCCGGAGACCCGTGAAGATCCGGGTATCCTGCCGGAGTTTCGTCGCAGGCGGGCCGCTCAGCTCGACATCAGGAAGATGCCGGCCAGCAACGCACAGATGACGGCGATCCCGGCCGCCATGCGCAATTGCACCGCCAGCGGCGGACGATTGTCGTTGGCGGCCGGCGGCACGCGTCGCGCCCGTATCGGGCCAATATAGGGTCGTCGGGCCGCTCCATCGGAACGGCCCGTTCCGTGATCGTTGAAAAGTCGGTTAGCCACGCTGGTCAAGCGGCGTGAAAGACCGCTTGGCCGGACCGACATAGAGCTGGCGCGGGCGTCCGATCTTCTGGGTCGGATCCTCGATCATTTCCTTCCACTGGGCGACCCAGCCGACGGTTCGCGCGACAGCGAACAGGACCGTGAACATGCTGGTCGGGAAGCCCATGGCGCGAAGGATGATGCCCGAATAGAAATCGACGTTCGGATAAAGCTTCTTCTCGACGAAGTATTCATCCTCGAGCGCGATCCGTTCAAGCTCCATCGCAAGCTCGAGCAGCGGCTCGTCCTCGACGCCCAGCTCCGCCAGCACCTCGTGACAGGTCTGGCGCATCACCTTGGCGCGCGGGTCATAGTTCTTGTAGACTCGGTGGCCGAAGCCCATCAAGCGGAACGGATCGTCCTTGTCCTTGGCGCGCTTGATGTACTCGCCCACGCGGTCCTTGCTGCCGATCTCCTCCAGCATGTTCAGCACCGCCTCGTTGGCGCCGCCATGGGCGGGACCCCACAGGGAGGCGATGCCCGCCGCGATGCAGGCGAACGGGTTGGCGCCCGACGAGCCTGCCATGCGGACGGTGGAGGTCGAGGCGTTCTGCTCGTGGTCGGCGTGCAGGATGAAAATCCGGTCCATGGCGCGGGACAGGACCGGGTTGATCTTGTACTCCTCCGCCGGCACGGCGAAGGTCATGTGCAGGAAGTTCTCCGCGTAGCTCAGATCGTTGCGCGGATAGATGAACGGCTGGCCGACCGAATACTTGTACGCCATGGCGGCGATGGTCGGCATCTTCGCGATCAGGCGGTGCGAGGCGACGATGCGCTGGCGCGGATCGCGGATATCGGTGCTGTCGTGATAGAACGCGGAAAGGGCCCCGACCACCCCGCACATGATCGCCATCGGGTGGGCATCCCGGCGGAACCCTCGGAAGAAGTTGATCAGCTGCTCATGTACCATGGTGTGGTACGTGATCTGCTTCTCGAACTTTGCCTTCTCGGCGCGGCTCGGCAATTCGCCATTGAGCAGCAGGTAGCAGACCTCGAGGAAGTCGCTGTTCTCGGCCAGTTCGTCAATCGGGTAGCCGCGGTGAAGGAGAATGCCTTCTTCACCGTCGATGTACGTGATTGAGCTCTTGCACGATCCCGTCGATGTGTAGCCGGGATCGAACGTGAACATCCCCGTCTGCGCGTACAGCTTACCAATGTCGAACACCTTCGGCCCGATGGTTCCGTGCATGACCGGAAGTTCGCACGAACGGCCTGTAGCGTTGTCGACCAGGGTCACGGTGTCATTGGCCGCGTCCGTCACAGCAGACTTCTGTTGGCTCATACGGCAGGTCCTTGCGGTTGGAGGGGAGCATTCTGATCCGTAGAATTCGGATCGTGCTCTAAGTGATTGCAGAATAGAGCGCGGCCCCCCGAATATCAACGAGCGGCGATCGTCTCAGGCGCCTGCATTCCGAGATGTGGCGACATCGCGGATACGGCCGATCGTCTCCTCTCGGCCAAGATGGGCGGCGACCTCGAAAATGCCGGGCGAGACGTTGGATCCGGTCAGCGCGGCGCGCAGGGGCTGGGCGATCTTGCCCAGTTTCACGCCTTCGGATTCCGAAAGTTCCCGAACCTGGGCCTCGATCGCGGCCTCGTTCCACTCGTCGAGGCCGGCGAGCCGGTCCGCGATCCGGGCCAGCATCGCGCGGGCATCCTCCGTCAGCAGCGCCTGGGCCTTGTCGTTCATCTCCAAGGGGCGGGACCGAACGTAAAATGCTGCATTTTCAGCAAGTTCGTTCAGGTTCTTGGCGCGCTGCTTCAGGCCTGCCATGCCCCGATGCAGCCTGTCCGTCGCTGCTGCATCGAGCGGATGGCCAACGACCTTCTCGAGCCGCGGGACAATTTCCCGAACAAGCTCGGCGTCGGGGGTCTCCCGAATATAGATACCGTTCAGGTGATCCAGCTTCGCGAAGTCGATCCTGGAGGGGGAGCGTCCGATCCCCTCGAGCGAGAACCATTCGATCGCCTTCTCGATCGGAATGACCTCCTCGTCCCCATGGGCCCAGCCGAGTCGGAGCAGGTAGTTACACATGGTGGCCGGCAGATAGCCCATGTCGCGATAGGCTTCGATTCCCAGCGCCCCATGGCGCTTGGACAGCTTAGCCCCGTCCGGCCCGTGGATCAGCGGCACATGCGCGAAAGTCGGAACCGGGGCGCCGATGGCATTGTAGAGCTGGGCCTGGCGGAACGCGTTCGTCAGGTGATCGTCGCCGCGGATGACATGGGTGATGCCCATGTCGATGTCGTCGACCACGACGGAAAGCATGTAGGTGGGCGTACCGTCGCTGCGCAGCAGGACCATGTCGTCCAGCTGTTCGTTGCGCACGGTCACCCGGCCCTGAACCTTGTCCTCGATGACCGTTTCGCCGGTCTGGGGCGCCTTCAGCCGGATGACGGGCGCAACGCCGGCCGGGGCTTCCGCCGGATCGCGGTCGCGCCAGCGGCCGTCGTAGCGGACCGGCTTGCCCTCGGCCTTCTGCCGCTCCCGCATCTCCGCCAGCTCCTCGGGCGTCGCGTAGCAGCGATAGGCTTTCCCTTCCGCAAGCAGGCGATGGGCGATTTCCGCATGGCGGTCGCGCCGGGCGAACTGAGAGACCGCTTCGCCGTCCCAGTTCAGCCCCAGCCATTGCAGGCCGTCCAGGATCTTAGCGACCGCGTCCTCGGTCGAACGGGCGCGATCGGTATCCTCGATCCGCAACAGGAACTTGCCCCCGTGATGCCGCGCGAAGAGCCAGTTGAAAAGGGCCGTCCGGGCGCCTCCGATGTGGAGGTAGCCGGTGGGAGATGGAGCAAAACGCGTAACGACGGACATGGCTCTCGCGTCCAGGTAGAACGATGCTAATTTGGAAGGTCGGCTTCCATAGCATAACGGACGCACGGATGCACCGGTCACGGCGGGACGATGACTGAACGGACGCATGCCGCGCCGCCCGTTCTTCCGGTCTGGGAGAGACTCGCCAGGATGGCGGAAGGCGCGTTGTCCCCGTTTCTGGAGGAGAGGGATCGGTGGGCCCTGTGGCTGCCCGTCCTGTCCGGCCTTGGCATCGTGATCTATTTTGCGCTGGATGCAGAACCCGAAGGGTGGACCGGTCTTGCCGTTTCGGCCCTGTTTGCCGGCATTCTCGTCCTCGCGCGCCGGCCGGCCGGGCTCAGGCCGATATTCGTAGCGTTGCTGGCCATGGCAATCGGCTTCGCTGTCGCCCAGTGGCGGACGGCGCGGGTGACGGCGCCCATGTTGGACCGCGAGATCGGCCCAGTTGCCGTCGAGGGCCGGGTCGTCGGGCAGGACCTCCTGCCGTCTGGCGGTGTGCGGGTTCTGCTGGACAGGCCGATGATCGAGAGGCTGGAGCCGGAGCGAACGCCGGCACAGGTCCGGGTCCGACTGACGCCGAGCTCGGGGCCCCTGCCGACGGGCGTCCGCATCAGGGTCTTGGCCGTTCTCAACGGTCCGAGCCCCCCGGCGATACCGGGCGCTTTCGACTTCCGCCGCCATGCTTTTTTTCAGCGCATCGGCGGTGTCGGCTACGCCGTGTCTGCACCCGAAATGCTGCTGCCGGAGGAATCCGATGCCTTCATGCTGCTACTGGAACGCTGGAGACAGCGGATCGGACAAAGGGTGTACGAGGTTCTCGAGGGCGATGTCGCGGCGATCACTGCGGCGCTGCTGAACGGTGAGCGGGGCGCCATCAGCGAGGAGACTAACGCCGCGATGCGGGACAGCGGGCTTGCCCATCTTCTCAGCATTTCCGGTCTTCACATCGGGCTCGTGGCGACGCTGGTCTTTGGCGGCCTCCGTCTGTTGCTGGCGTTCTCGGAGCGGATCGCGCTCTACTATCCGATCAAGAAGTGGGCCGCTGTCGTGGCCCTGGCGGTGACCTTCTTCTACACCCTGATGGTCGGCGCGCCGGTACCCACACAGCGCTCCTTCCTGATGACCGGAATCGTGCTGTGCGCGGTGCTGCTGGACCGCACGGCCATCTCGATGCGCCTAGTCGCCTGGGCAGCGGCGGCCGTGCTGGCGCTGGCCCCGGAAAGCCTGCTCGGCCCGTCCTTTCAGATGTCGTTCGCGGCCGTCATCGCCCTGATCGCCTTCTACGAGGCGGGCAGCCGACATATGGCCAGGTGGCGCGAGGGTGCGGGCTGGGGAAGGCTGTTGTTGCTCTACGGGACGGGCGTGGTGCTGACGACGCTGGTCGCCTCGCTCGCGACGACGCCTTTTGCGGTCTACCATTTCCAGCGGGTGGCGACCTACGGCATCGCCGCGAACATGGTGGCCGTGCCGTTGACGTCGTTCTGGATCATGCCCTTGGCGCTGATCTTCTATCTTCTGGCGCCCTTCGGGCTCGACCATGTCGCGCTGGTGCCGATGGGGTGGGGCGTCGCCGCCGTGATCGAAGTCGCCCGGGTGACGGCTGCCTGGCCCGGTGCCGCCGCGGCCGTTCCGGCAATGCCCGACTGGGCAATCGCGGCGATAGCTTTCGGCGGGCTGTGGATCTGCCTCTGGCGGCGGAGATGGCGCTGGCTCGGCCTGCTGGGGGTGCTTGCCGGCGTCGTCGGCGCGGCGTTGCCGACGACACCGGACATCCTGGTCAGTGGCGACGGGAAGCTGATGGCCGTCCGGGGGACAGAAGGCGGGCTCGTCATGTCCTCGGCCCGGACGGGCCGCTTTGCTCAGGGCATATGGCTCGCGCGGAACGGGCAGACGGAGCCCAAGTTCTGGCCGGATGTCGGCAGTTCGGCCGACAACGCCTTCAGTTGCGATCCGCTCGCCTGCCTCTATCGCCGGGACGGGCGGACGGTGGCGCTGGTCAGGCATCCCGCGGCGTTCGAGGAAGACTGTTTCGGGGTGGATGCGGTCGTGGCGGCCATTCCGAGTCCCCGGTGGTGCCGCCCGCCCGTGATGATCGACCGCTTCGATCTCTGGCGTTCCGGCGCCCACGCCCTCCATATCGGGCCGACGGGAATTCGTGTCGAAAGCGTCGCCGGTGAGGTCGGCGACCGTCCGTGGAGCCTGAAGCGATAGTCCTTCGCTGGAAGCCTCAGTTATAGCGCCGGATGAGGCCTACCAGCCGGCCCTGCACCTGAACCCGGTCGGGGCCGAAGATCCGCGTTTCGTAGGCGGCGTTGGCGGGTTCGAGCGCGACCGTGTTGCCCTTCTTGCGAAGTCGCTTCAGCGTGACCTCGGCATTGTCGATGAGGGCGACGACGATGGTGCCGTTCTCCGCCGTATCGCATCTCCGGATCAGGATCGTGTCGCCGTCGAGAATCCCAGCCTCGATCATGCTGTCGCCGTCGACCTCGAGCGCATAATGCTCGCCCATGCCCAGCAGGTTGGCCGGGACCTCGGTAAAAGTGGAGTGATCCCTCAGCGCCTCGATCGGGGTGCCTGCGGCGATCCGGCCGTAAAGCGGCAACTGCACGGTTTCCGTTCCCACATTGTCCGCCGCGGGCGTGGGACGGCCGGGCAGCGCGAAGTTGCCCTGGATCACATTGGGCCGGAAAGGGGACGCCTCCGGCCGGGCGCCCGACGCGGGAGCAGAGGTGGCCAGCACGCCGTCGGGCAGACGGACGACTTCCAGTGCCCGCGCCCGGTGGGGCAGGCGCCGGATGAATCCCCGCTCCTCGAGCCCGGTGATGAGACGGTGGATGCCGGACTTGGACTTGAGGTTCAGCGCGTCCTTCATCTCGTCGAACGAGGGAGAGACACCCCCCTCGCAGAGGCGGCGATGAATAAAGAGCAGGAGCTCCTGTTGCTTCCGAGTAAGCATCCGAACCTCGATCGTTGCGGACGTCTCACCGCGCCCGAATCTTTCAGCAGAATAGCTAGAACAAAACCTAAACGCAAGATTCTGTTCTACTTTAGTTCCGCATCTCAGATGCCGATCATACCGGATGGAAAGGTGACGATCGGGACTTGTTCTCCGGCCCGGGCAGGAGGGGCGTGGGGAGGCCGGACCAGGAGACAGTCGGCTTGGGCGAGCAGGGACATCATCGAGCTGTCCTGCCGTTGGAACGGGGTGGCCACGGGAAGCCCGCCGCCGACGGCGGGGGCCAGGGCGCTGCGCAGATAGTCCTGACGCCGGTCGTTCGCGGGAAGATCGCGCCCAAGAACGGCGGTCGATGTGTCCGACCGGTCGGGGAGACCGGCGAGAGTGTGCAGGATCGGGCGCGCGAACAGAAGGGCGCAGACCATGGTCGATACCGGATTTCCCGGAAGACCCAGCAGCGGCGTCTCGCCCAGGCGGCCGAACATCAGCGGCTTGCCGGGGCGCATGGCGATCTTCCAGAAGTCGAGCTCGAGCCCGCGCGTGCTGAGAGCGTCCCGGATCAGGTCGTGCTCGCCAACCGAGGCGCCGCCGGTCGTGATCAGGAGATCAGCGCCACGGGCGGCATCGGCGACGGAGGCAAGCGCGACCGGGTCGTCCCGGACGACGCCCAGATTGATCGGAATGCCGCCGCAGGCAAGTACGAGCGCGGCGAGCGCGGGGCCGTTGGAACTGACGATCTGACTGGGCCCGATCGGCTCGCCGGGCATGACGATCTCGTCGCCGGTCGACAGGATGGCGACCCGGGGCCGGCGCCGGACCGAGAGCCACGGCACGTTCATGGCGGCCGCCAGGCCGATATCCCGCGCGGTGAGCAGGCGCCCTGCCTTCAGCAGCACGTCACCTTCCCGGAAATCGAGGCCCGCGGGGCGGACGTAGCGGCCGGCAGGCACCGGCTCGGCGACCCTCACCATGGTTCCGTCCGCGACGGCGTCTTCCTGGATCACGATGGCGTCGGCCTCTGCGGGCAGCGGCGCACCGGTAAAGATCCGGACGCATTCTCCGGGACCGAGCGGCCGGTCGAAACGCCCGCCTGCCGGCACCTCGCCGACCCGTCGCAGGTCGACCGGGGCCGACGCGACGTCCGCCGACCGAACGGCATAGCCGTCCATGGCCGAAACGGCGGCCCAGGGTTGGGAAAGCCGGGCCCTCACATCTAAGGCGAGTACGCGCCCCAAAGCATCGGTCAGGCTCACGGTTTCGGCGGGAAGGGGCGCGAACGCCGCCAGCATTCGCTGGCGCGCTTCCTCTACCGGAATCACAGGTCGGCCTCGTAAGTTCCTGATTTGCCGCCGGATTTATGAAGCAGCCGGACATCGGTGATGGTGATGCCGCGATCGACCGCCTTGCACATGTCGTAGACGGTCAGACCGGCCACTGCGGCGGCGGTCAGGGCCTCCATCTCCACGCCCGTCCGCCCCTTCAGCTTGGCCGTCGCCGTGACGACGACCGCCGACCGTTCCTCGTCGCATTCCAGGTCGACGGTCACCGAGGTGAGGGCGAGAGGATGGCAGAGCGGGATCAGGTCGGACGTCTTCTTGGCGCCCATGATGCCGGCAAGCCGCGCGACGCCGAGAACGTCGCCCTTCTTCGCGCCGCCGGTCCGGATCATCTCGAGCGTTTCGCGCCTCATGCGGACGAGACAGCCGGCCACGGCCTTGCGCTCGGTCTCGTCCTTGGCCGAGACGTCGACCATATGCGCCCGCCCGCCGGCGTCGAAATGCGTGAAGTCTTGGGTCATTGCGCCGCTGCCGGGGCCGTCTGCGGCAGGCCAAGCAGGGCGCGGGTCGCAGCGGTCACATCCGATTGCCGCATCAGGCTTTCGCCGATGAGGAAGGTCGTTGCGCCCACGGCAGCCATTCGGCTGAGATCTGCCGGGGTGTAGAGGCCGCTTTCCGCGACGAGGAGCCTGTCGGTCGGCACGCGGCCGGCCAGCGCCTCGGTCGTGGCGATATCGACCGTCAGCGTCTTCAGATTTCGGTTGTTGATGCCGACGAGGCGCGATTTGAGGCGGAGCGCGCGGTCGAGTTCGGCCGCATCGTGAACCTCCAGCAGCACATCCATACCAAGATCCATCGCCGCCGCCTCGAGTTCGGCCGCCTGCGCGTCGTCGAGCGCCGCCAGGATCAGCAGCACGCAATCCGCGCCGAGCGCCCGGGCTTCGACGATCTGATAGGGGTCGATCATGAAGTCCTTGCGCAACACGGGAAGGTCGACCGCCTCTCGCGCCTGGACGAGGTACCGGTCATCCCCCTGGAAATAGGGGATGTCGGTCAGTACGGAAAGGCACGTCGCTCCCCCGGCCTTGTAGGCACGGGCCAGGGCAGGGGGATCGAAATCCGGCCGGATCAGGCCCTTCGACGGGGATGCCTTCTTGATCTCGGCGATCAGGCCGTACCGGCCGGCACTCCGGGCGCCTTCCAGGGCCTTCAGGAAGCCGCGCGGCGGAGGGGCCTCCGACGCGATCCGACTGAGATCGGCTTCGGGACGCTCTGCCTTCCGGCCGGCGACATGGTCGCGCTTATCTGCGCAGATCTTGGCCAGAACGTCGCTCACGCTTGGACTTCCTCCGCCGGGAGTGGAGTGTTGGTGATCTCCACGAGTCGGCCGAGCACCCGGGCGGCGGCGCCGCTGTCGATCATCTCCGCCGCCATCTCCGCCCCGGCCCGCAGGTCGTTCGCCTTCCCGGCCACGATCAGGGCCGCCGCCGCGTTCATCAGGACGATGTCGCGATACGGCCCCTTGGCGCCCGCAAGAAGGTCCCGAAGGGCCTTGGCATTCGCCTCGGCGTCGCCGCCCTTGAGCTGATCGGGCCGCGCCGTCGGCAATCCGGCATCCTCGGGCGTGATCTCGAAGGTGCGGACCTTGCCGGACTCCAGGGCGGCGACCTTTGTCGGTCCGGTTGTGGTGATCTCGTCAAGGCCGTCGAGGCCGTGGATGACCCACGCCCGGTCGGTGCCCAGCTTGCCCAGGACCGTCGCCAGCGGTTCGACCCATTCGGGGGCGAAGACGCCCAGGAGCTGCCGCTTCGCCTCAGCCGGGTTGGCCAGGGGACCCAGCAGATTGAAGATGGTCCGCGTACCGAGTTCTACGCGGGTCGGTCCGACATGGCGCATCGCGCTGTGATGCCGGGTGGCCATCAGGAAGCAGACATTCGCCTCCCACAGCGCCCGGCGGACCAGGCTGATGTCGGCATCGATATCGACACCGAGCGCGGTCAGGACGTCGGCGGCCCCCGATTTGCTCGACACGGCACGGTTGCCGTGCTTGGCCACGGGCACGCCTGCGGCCGCGAGAACGAAGGAGACGGCGGTCGAAATGTTGTAGGTGCCAGAGGTGTCGCCGCCGGTGCCGCAGACGTCAATGGCGCCGGGCGGCGCGTCGATCTTGAGCGCCTTGGAGCGCATGATTCGGGCGGCGCCCGTGATCTCGTCCACCGTCTCGCCGCGCAGGCGCATGGCCATGAGGAAGGCGCCGATCTGGGACGGCGTGGCTTCGCCCGACATGATCACGTCGAACGCCTGCACGGCATCGTCTTCGGCGAGCGTCTCGCCCCGGGCGAGGCGGGCGATATAGGGTTTGAGTCGGGTTTGAGCGGGGTTCATGCTGCCACCCGGCGGTCGACGATCGAGAGAAAATTGCCGAGCAGGCGATGGCCCTGCTCCGAGGCGATGCTTTCGGGGTGGAACTGGACGCCGTGGATCGCCATCGTCCGATGCCGCAAACCCATGATCAGGCCGTCATCGGTCTCCGCCGTCACCTCCAGACAGTCGGGCAGGCTTGAACGTTCGACGACCAGGGAGTGATAGCGGGTGACGTTGAGCGGCGAGGGCAGGCCGCTCATTACGCCCTGCCCGGTATGGGCTATAGCGCTGATCTTGCCGTGCATGGGTGCGCCGGCCCTGACCACCCGCCCGCCGAAGGCCTGGCCGATCGCCTGGTGGCCCAGGCAGACGCCCAGCAGCGGCACGCGGCCGGCGGCCTTCGAGATCAACTCCAGGCAGATCCCGGCGCGGTCGGGATCGCAAGGACCGGGAGAGATGACGATCCCGTCCGGTTCCATGGCCAGCGCTTCGTCGGCCGTCAGCGCGTCGTTGCGCTTCACGACAGTCTCGGCACCCAGCTCTCCCAGATAGTGGACGAGATTGTAGGTGAAGCTGTCGTAGTTATCGATCAGCAGCAGCATCGGCATCTTCCTTACCGTAGTGCCTCACAGTACCCAGCGCCGTCGGCGATTTCCAGTGTCGCGCCGGGTGCTGTCAGTCGCTTGGCTGCGGCAGCCCGGGGAGGCTATGGTGCCGGCCATGTCGACACGAAGCCCTGCGAAGAACAGATCCGCCCAGACCCGCCGTCGGACCCCGTCACGCCGTCGACGGGGAAGGCGGAACCATCGGGCGTGGATACCCTATGCGCTCGGCGGGGTGGCGGTCGTCTTCGTGGCCGGCCTCGTGCTCGGAAGCCATCTCGGCCAGATATCGCCGTCGGAACCCGTGCGCGCCACCGTCCGCGACGCCGCCGCGCCGATGACCCAGACCCGGCTGCAGGGGGAGGGAACGCCGTCCGCCGACCCCAGGGCCGCGCCCGACATGCGGGACGCCGGCAACTCCGGATCGGAACACCTGATTACCGCGATGACGGCGGGAGCGCCGAGGGCGCTGGCGCCGAAGCCTCCCCAGCCGGCGGTTCGGGAACCGTCCGAAGTCGTACCGGCCGCGCTTCCGGCGCCAGCGGCGGCACAGGCGGAACCGCAGGATTCCCGGCAGCCGGCGTGGCAGCGCTACGCTGTGCCGTCGGATCCGCCGGCCGGCAGACCCATGATTGCCGTGGTCATCGACGATCTCGGGATCAATCGGAAGCAGACCCGCGAGATGACGGAGCTGCCCGGTCCGTTGACCCTGGCCTTCATGACCTATGCGGACGATCTTGCCGCCCAGACCGCCGCAGCGCGACAGGCCGGCCATGAGCTGATGATCCATTTCCCGATGGAGCCTTCGGGCGCAAGCGCCGACCCGGGGCCGAATGCGCTTCTGCGCTCGCTCGATCCGGCGGAGGTCCAGCGGCGCCTGGACTGGGGACTCGGCCGTTTCGAAGGCTATATCGGGATCAACAACCACATGGGCAGTGCCTTCACCGAGGATCCGGCTGGGATGGAGATCGTGCTTCGCGAGCTCAAGCGGCGCGGTCTCGTCTTCCTCGACAGCCGGACCACAGCCAAAACCACCGCGCCCGGCATCGCGCGATCGCTGGGCGTTCCGATCGTGCAGCGGGATGTCTTCCTGGACAACGTACAGTCCGAGGCGGCGATCGCCGCCCAGCTTGCCGAGGTGGAACGGAAGGCACGCACCAGGGGAGCCGCGATTGCGATCGGCCACCCCTATGCCGCGACGGTCGCGGCGCTGCGGGACTGGCTGCCCGGGCTCGAAGAACGCGGCTTCTCGCTCGTACCGCTGAGCGCGATCGTCCGCCGAGACGAGGAGCGGCCGGCCCTGGTCTCAACCGGGCATTGAAGCGGGACGTTCAGCCCAGACGATTGCCGGTGCGGCGGTTGGCGAACCGGATCGCCTCCTCGGCGGCCCGGATGACGGCCCGGGCCTTGGAGCGGGTTTCCTGATACTCCGCTTCGGGGTCACTGTCGGCGACGACGCCGCCACCCGCCTGGACATGCAGCTTGCCGTCCTTGAGCACCCCGGTTCTGAGCGCGATGCAGGTATCCATGTCGCCATTGGCGCCGAAATAGCCGACCGCGCCGGCATAGACGCCGCGCCGGGCGACCTCCAGCTCGTCGATGATCTCCATCGCGCGCACCTTCGGTGCGCCCGAAACGGTGCCGGCGGGAAATCCCGCGATCAGGGCGTCGAGTGCGTCCTTCCCGGGCGCCAGTTGGCCGACCACGTTCGACACGATGTGCATGACGTGGCTGTAGTATTCGATCGTGAACTGCTCGGTCACACGGACCGTCCCGATCTTCGCCACCCGGCCGACGTCGTTCCGGCCGAGATCGAGAAGCATCAGATGCTCGGCCCGCTCCTTCGGATCGGCCAGCAGCTCCTCGGCCAGGGCCTTGTCCTCCTCAGGCGTGGCGCCGCGCCGCCGGGTGCCCGCGATCGGCCGGATCGTGACCTCGCCGTCCCGCAGGCGGACGAGGATTTCGGGGCTGGAGCCGACGATCGCGAAGCCGTCCAGGTTGAGATAGTAGAGGAAGGGCGACGGGTTCAGGCGACGAAGGCTGCGATAGAGACTGAATGGCGGGAGCGCGAAGGGCAGGGTGAATCGCTGGCTGGGGACCACTTGGAAGATGTCGCCCGCGCGGATGTACTCCTTCGCCTTCTCCACCGCCGCGTGATACTGCTCCCGCGTCATGTTGGAGGCGGGTTCCGGCAGGTCGGCCGCGTCGTGGCCGTTGTCGACCCGGTGCGGCAGGCTCCGATCCAGATCCGAGACCGCTTCGCTCAGACGTTCAAGGGCCTGGTCATAGGCAGCGGCCGCGCCGACGCCGTCGAGCGGCCTGACCGGGGTCACGAAGGTGATCTGGTCTTCGATATTGTCGAAAACCGCGATCAAGGTCGGGCGGATCAGGACGCTATCCGGCACGCCGAGCGTGTCCGGATTGGCATCCGGGATCTGCTCCATATGGCGCACCATGTCATAGGCCAGATAGCCGAACAGGCCCGCCGCGATTGGCGGCAGCTCCGTCGGAAGGTCTATCCGGCTTTCCTGGATCAGCGACCGGAGCGAATCCAGAGGCGGCTGGGGCACCGGCTCGAAGGCGTGGCGGTCGACCCGCGCACGACGGTTGATCTCTGCCTGGCCATTCTGGCAACGCCAGATGAGGTCCGGCTTGAGCCCGATCGCGGAATAGCGATTCCTGACGGTTCCGCCCTGAACCGATTCCAGAAGGAAGCTGTTCGGCTGCCCATCGGCCAGCTTCATCATCGCCGAAACCGGGGTTTCCAGATCGGCGACGGTCGTCGTCCAGACGACCTGGGGGCGGCCTTGCACGTAAGCCGTGCGGAAGGCTTCGAAATCCGGATGGACGGTCATGATGTCAGCCCGGCCTGTAAATCTGGTCGAGCGCCGACCGGTTGATTTCGACGTCGTATTGGCCGCGCAGCGCCTGGGTGAACTGGCCAACGAGATCCTGCGCCATCTGCCGGGCTGCCGTCTCCCGCACCTCCGCAACCGCTTCCGCCGCGCTTGCCGGGTCGGCTTCGGTGATATCGGTCAGTCGCGCCACGACTCGCTTGTCGCCGTCCTGAATGACGGCCGTATCTCCGACCTTCATCTCGAACAGCTCGCGGACCATGGGCCGGGGAGTGGAACCGGCGTTGCTGCCGTCGCGAAGCAGGGCCGGCGTCCGCGCGAAGGTGGCGCTGATCTCGGCGGCAATCGCCTTAGCATCGTCCCCGTTGCGCAGTCGTTCGGCGATCGATTCGGCCAGGCTGGCCACTGCGTCGACCCTCTGCTGCCGGGTCCAGGCTTCGGCAACCTGGTCGCGGACCTCTTCCAGCGGCCGGACCGCAGGCTCGATCACGCTGTCGACGCGGACGACGTAATAGAGGCCTGCCGGCGTGTCCTGGAGCGAGCTCGTCTCCCCCTCGCCAAGGGAGAAGGCCGTTCCCAGCACCGCGTCGCGATCCGGAAATTCGGGTGCCATGCCGTCGCGCGCGCTACCGTCGCGGGCGATAGCCGGAATTCTGGTGGTGGAAAGGCCAAGCTGGTCGGCCGCCTGGTCGAGCGCCGTACCGCCGGCGAGAGCGTCCTCGAGGCTGTTGGCGACCTCGAACATGCGGTCATGGGCGCGTTCGAGCTTCATCTCCGCCTCCAATTCGTCCCGGACCTCCTCGAAGCTGCGCGTTCCCTCGGGGCGATGGCCGGTGGCGACCAGCACATGCCAGCCGAACGGCGTCTCGACCGGGTCGCTGACGCCGTTTTCGGGAAGCGCGAATCCGGCTTCGGCGATCTGCGGCAGCATCGCGTCGCGGGTCGTCCAGTCCAGCGGGATCACGGACAGGGATGCCTGCTCCGCGGCTTCCGCGAGAGGCGTTCCGGCCCGCACGGCGGAAACCAGCGCATCCGCCGCCGCCTTGTCGGGAGCGACGACCTGATCGAAGCGGCGCATTTCCGGCGAATGATAGCTGTCGATACGGGCCTCGTACTCGTTCTTGAGAGTTTCCTCGCCGATCGACACCTCGGCGCTCATATCCTCCGCGCTGAGGGTGACCAGGGTCAGATCCCGGTATTCGGGGGACGAGAACATGGCCCCGTTCGCCTCATGGAAGGAGCGGAGTTGCTCGTCGGTCGGCGCAGGAACGTCCCCGGCGAGGTCCGTCGTCAGGGTGATCGTGTCGGCCGTCCGCGTCTCATGGCGATAGCGGTAGAGATTCTCAGCCAGCGTCGCCGGTGCGCCGGCTCCGGTCGCTACCGCCTGCACGATCTGCTGGCGCGAGATGTCGCGACGAAGCTGGGCGACGAAGCCCTGCTCGTTCAACCCGTTCCGCGCCAGAAGGCCGAGGAAGATATCGCGGCTGAAGCGGCCCGACGGATCGTGGAAGGCCGGCGTCGCCCGGATCTCGTCTGCGATCAGGGAATCCGGCGGCACGATCCCAAAATCGGCCGCCGCCTGGTCCAGCAAGGCCGACGTGACGAGCGTGTCCAGCGCCCGGTCGACCAGTCCCATCGCGGCCGCCTGCTCCATGCCGAAATCCGGTCCGAAAAGCTGCCGCATCTGCTCGACGCTCTGCCGCGTCGCCCGGTCGACATCGGCGACGGAGATCTCGATATCGCCGATCTCGGCGACGGTCTGGTCCGGCCCGCCGCTTCGGAACATATCGCCAACGCCCCAGACCCCGAAGCTCAGGATCAGGAAAACGAAGAGGATCTTGACGATCCAGGAGCCGGCTTTGCCGCGGATGGCCTGAAGCATGATCTCGTTTTCGATTCAGAGTCTGTAATGTCCCTGGCGCTGACGCCTTAGTGGCGGGATCATAGAGAGGGTACCCGCTCCGCGGCAACAGCGATGGCCAGGCGGGCCCTGCGGGCGCCGGATCCCGGACCTCCGGCTGGCGTTCACAGGCGGGTACTGATATCGATTGCGTCCGCCGAAGGACTGATGGGGGAACCGCCCGATGCGCAAGCTGATTGCCGGTAACTGGAAGATGAACTGCCTGAAGGGTGAGGGAATCGAGCTCGCCCGCGACCTTGGGATGCGGTACGCCCAGGAGAACGACCCGGCATTCGATCTTCTGATCTGCCCGCCGGCGACCCTCATCGATGCGGTCGGCAATGTGATCGCCGGCTCTGGAGTCCTGCTCGGCGGGCAGGATTGTCATGCCGAGCCTAAGGGCGCCCATACCGGCGACATTGCCGCCCCCATGTTGGCCGATCTCGGCTGCTCCCATGTGATCGTCGGCCATTCAGAGCGGCGGCAGAACCACGGGGAGATCGATCTCGTGGTTGCCGAGAAGGCCGCCGCCGCTCACCGCGCGAGCCTAGCCGCCATCATCTGCATCGGCGAGACGGAGGCCGAGCGCGATGCCGGCCACGCGCTCGCGGTCTGCACCCGGCAGCTGGCGGGATCGGTGCCCAAGGGGGCGACGGCCGACAACACGGTTATCGCGTACGAGCCGGTATGGGCGATCGGCACGGGGCGGACGCCGACCGCTGCCGACGTCGCGGAGGTTCATCGGCACATCCGCGCCGAGCTGTGCCGACAGATGTCGGATGCGGATCGTGTCCGCATCCTCTACGGCGGGTCGGTCAAGCCGTCGAATGCGGCCGAGCTCATGTCCGTGCCGAACGTGGACGGCGCGCTGGTCGGGGGCGCCAGCCTCAAGGCCGAGGATTTTTGGGCGATCGCACAGGCCTGCTCCTGATCCCGCGCGAAGGGCGGGGACGGAGTTGCCCCCTGGCCGTAATGCAGTTTTGCGAATCCCGCACTAGCCATTCGCGCGCCCGTTCGCTAAAAGGTCGGGCTTGAACGGGGCGCCCGTCGGGTTCTGGCCGCGCTCCCTTTTTTGCCGGACAGGTGCTTCATTGGAACAGGTTGTCCTTGTCGTCCATCTCCTGATCGCCATCGCCTTGGTGGCCGTCGTTCTATTGCAACGCAGCGAGGGCGGCGGGCTTGGAATGGGCGGTGGTGCGGGCGCGATGATGACCGTGCGCGGCACGGCCAATCTGCTGACCCGAGCGACGGCGGTCCTGGCTGGATGCTTCATGGTGACCAGCATCGTGCTCGCGATTCTCTCGAGCGGTGGGTCGGCTCCTCGGGCGATCATTGAAGAAGTGCCTTCCACGACCGATGTCCCCGCCGAACAGGGCGGTCCGTCGGTCCCGCTCGGCAACTAAATCAACGGGTTAGTCGAAGGCTACGAGAGGCGGCCTGAGTGCCGCCTCTCGGTCTTTATGTGTGGCTGAAACTTGGGTTAAGGTGATCGCCCATGACGCGGTACATCTTCATTACCGGCGGCGTGGTTTCTTCGTTAGGCAAGGGACTTGCCGCGGCGGCGCTCGGTTCTCTGCTTCAGGCGCGTGGGTACAAGGTGCGCCTGCGCAAGCTGGACCCCTATCTCAACGTCGATCCCGGGACGATGAGCCCGACCCAGCACGGGGAGGTCTACGTTACCGATGACGGTGCGGAGACCGATCTCGATCTCGGCCATTACGAGCGATTCACGGGCGTTCCGGCGCGCAAGAGCGACAACGTCACCACGGGCCGGATCTACTCGACCGTTCTGGCGCGCGAACGTCACGGCGATTATCTGGGCGCGACGGTCCAGGTCATCCCGCATGTGACGGACGCCATCAAGGAATTCATCCGCAGCGACATCACCGACGAGGATTTCGTCCTGTGCGAGATCGGCGGAACGGTCGGCGACATCGAGAGCCTTCCGTTTCTCGAAGCGATCCGGCAGTTCGGGAACGAGGTCGGGCCGGAGCGGGCGCTGTTCATCCATGTGACTCTTCTGCCCTATATCCCCGCCGCCGGCGAGCTGAAGACCAAGCCGACCCAGCATTCGGTGAAGGAACTGCTATCGGTCGGGATCCAGCCGCACATGCTGCTGTGCCGCGCGGATCGCCCGATCCCGGAGAACGAGCGGCGCAAGATCGCGCTGTTCTGCAACGTCCGGCAGGAGAGGGTCATTGCCGCCCTGGACGTCGATACGATCTATCAGGTGCCGATCAGCTATCACGAGCAGGGTTTCGACGACGAGGTCCTGCGCTATTTCGGCATCGAGCCCCAGGGCGAGCCGGACCTTCACCTGTGGCGGGACATCGTCCAGCGCGTCCGCGTGCCCGAGGGCGAGGTTACGATCGGCGTCGTCGGCAAGTACACGTCGCTCATCGACAGCTACAAGAGCCTGAGCGAGGCCCTGGTCCACGGCGGTATCGCGAACAATGTCCGCGTCAAGCTGGAGTGGATGGATTCGCAGATCTTCGAATCGGAAGGGGCGGTCACCCATCTCGAGGGCGTCGACGGCATTCTGGTGCCCGGCGGCTTCGGCGAACGGGGGACGGAGGGCAAGATCCGCGCCGTCCAGTTCGCTCGCGAGCGGAAAGTGCCGTTCCTCGGCATCTGCTTCGGGATGCAGATGGCGGTCATCGAGGCCGCGCGGCATTTGGCGGGCCTGACCGAGGCCAGTTCGACCGAATTCGGTCCGACCTCGACGCCGGTTGTCGGCCTCATGACTGAATGGACGCGCGGCAACACGCGGGAGGTCCGCCAGGCCGGCGACGACCTGGGCGGTACCATGCGGCTCGGCGCCTATGAGGCGCGCCTCGTGGAAGGATCGCGGGCGGCGCAGATCTACGGTTCGACCTCGATCAGCGAACGGCATCGTCATCGCTACGAGGTGAACATCAACTATCGGGAACAGCTCGAGGCTTCCGGTCTCATATTCTCCGGCCTGTCGCCGGACGGCGTCCTGCCCGAGATCGTCGAGATTCCGGATCACCCCTGGTTCGTCGGGGTCCAGTTCCATCCCGAGCTGAAATCGAAGCCGTTCGACCCGCATCCGCTGTTCACATCGTTTATCAGGGCAGCGATCGAACAGAGCCGTCTTGTCTGAGGAGTTCGCGATGACCTTGAACCGCATCGTCAGGATCGGTCCGGTCGAAGTCGCCAATGACCGGCCGTTCGTCCTGATCGCCGGGCCGTGCCAGCTGGAGAGTCGCGAGCACGCTCTGGAGACCTGCGAAGCGCTCGTCGAAATGACGCGGCGGCTGGGCATTCGGTTCATCTACAAGACGTCCTTCGACAAGGCGAACCGGACCTCGGCCGGCGCTCCCCGTGGGATCGGCATGGAGCGGAGCCTGCCGATCTTCGCCGAACTCCGCGAGACGTTCGGTTGCCCGGTGCTGACCGACGTGCATTCGGCGGATCAGTGCGCGCCGGTCGCGGAAGCCGTCGACGTGCTGCAGATACCGGCCTTCCTGTGCCGGCAGACCGATCTCCTGGTGGCGGCGGCCCGGACGGGCAGGGCCATTAACGTCAAGAAGGGGCAGTTCCTCGCGCCCTGGGACATGAAGAACGTGGCCGCCAAGATCAGCGGTGCGGGCAACGAGAATATCCTTCTTACCGAACGCGGCGTCAGCTTCGGCTACAACACGCTGGTCTCCGACATGCGGGGGCTGCCGATCATGGCGCAGACGGGCTATCCGGTCGTCTTCGATGCGACCCATTCCGTCCAGCAGCCGGGTGGCCAGGGGACCAGTTCCGGCGGTCAGCGCGAGTTCGTTCCGGTCCTTGCCCGGGCGGCGGTCGCCGTCGGCGTGGCAGCCGTGTTCATGGAGACCCACCAGGATCCCGACAGGGCCCCGAGCGACGGTCCGAACATGGTGCCGTTGAGTGAGATGGAGACCGTGCTGTCGGCGCTGGTCGAATTCGACCGGATCGCCAAGGCGCGGCCGGTGGTGCTCTGATGTCCGCGCTGGCGCGCCACTTCCTGGAGATGGCCCGCAACAACATCTGGGCCAACTATCGTCTCTACGAAGCGTGCGCCCGGCTCGACGACGCCGAACTGAAGGCCGAGCGGACCAGCTTCTTCCCGACGATCCACGGGACGCTGTCGCATGTCCTGATCGTCGACTGGTATTATATCGACGCGCTGGAGCGAGGCGGCCGGGGACGCTCCGTCTTCGAAAGGACGGAGCCCTTCGAGCATTTCGCCGATCTGAGGGCGGCGCAGGAGGAGAGCGACCGTCGGCTCATCGCCTTCTGCGCGGCGCGCGATGACCGGTCGCTTTAGGACATCGTCGTGCTGGACCGCGCGGACGGGCCGAAGCGCGAGACCGTGTCAGCCGTGCTGGCCCATCTCTTCCAGCACCAAATCCATCATCGGGGCCAGGTCCACGCGATGCTGAGCGGCACGCACGTGCCGCCCCCGCAACTGGACGAATACTTCCTCGACCAGGACGCGCATCTCCGCGCCGAGGAGTTGCAGACCCTGGGGCTGCCCGTCCGGTAGCACGGGGGCTTAGGGCCGGCTTCAGGCCGCCTTCTGCACCGGAGCCGCGATCTCCATCTGCGCCGCTGTGTGCCGGCGGGCCAACAGCATGTAGGCCGTCGGCACCACGAACAGGGTCAGGACGGTACCAAGCGTCATTCCGCCGACGATCACCCAACCGATCTGCTGGCGGCTTTCGGCACCGGCGCCGACCGCCGTGGCTAGCGGAACGGCGCCAAAGACCATCGCCCCGGTCGTCATCAGGATGGGGCGAAGGCGCAGCTTGGCCGCCTCGATGACCGCATCCAGCTTGTCGCGTCCCGCCTCCTGCAGCTGGTTGGCGAATTCCACGATCAGGATGCCGTGCTTGGTGATGAGGCCGATCAGGGTGACCAGACCGATCTGGCTGAAGACGTTGAGCGAGCCGCCGGTCAGCTTGAGCGCGAGCAGGGCCCCCATCATCGAGAGTGGAACCGTGACCATGATGATCAGCGGATCGACGAAGCTTTCGAACTGGGCTGCAAGCACGAGATAAATGAAGCCGAGCGCCAGGATGAACATGAAGTAAAGGCTATTGCCGCTGTCGCGGAACTCGCGCGAGACGCCGCCATAGTCGTATTGGACGGTCTCGGGCAGGATCTCGCGGGCCGTGTTCTCCATGAACGCCAGCGCTTCGCCCAGCGAATATCCCGGCGCCAGATTGGCCGTGATGGTCGCGGACCGCAGCTGGTTGAAGCGAATGAGCTCCTTGGGCGCGACGGTCTCCTTGATCGTGACCAGGTTCGCCAGCTGCACCATTTCCCCGTCGGCGCCCCGAACATAGATGTCGCGCAGCGCATCGGGCGTGGCCCGGTACTCGGGGTCGACCTGGACGATGACGTCGTACTGCTCCCCGTTCTGTTCGAACCGCGTGACCTGGCGGCCGCCGATCAGGGTTTCCAAGGTCCGTCCGACGGTGGCCACGTCCGATCCCACATCCGCGACGCGCTCGCGGTCGACCTCGACCTCCACCTGAGGCTTGTTCAGCTTCAGATTCGTGTCGAGGTTGGTCAGCCCGGGATTCTCCCGCGCCGCCGCCAGCATCGCTTCAAGATAGTCGTTGAGCTGGTCGTAGGTGCCGGAGGTCTGGATGATGAATTCGACGGGACGGCTGCTCGCGCCGCGACCGAGAGACGGCGGATTGTTCGCGAAGGCCATCAGCCCCGGGATCCGGGACAGGCCCGGGCGCAGTTCTTCGACAATCTCCTGCTGCGAACGTTCGCGGTCCTCCCAGGGAGCCAGGCGTGCAAACGCGAAGGTGCGGGTCGGCTCCGGGAAGCCGGCGACGGTGAAGATGCTCTCGACCTCCGGGGCCTGGGTCAGGACATCGGTGAACTGCTGGGCGTAGCGGACCGTGTAGTCGATGGTCGCGCCTTCCGGCGCGACGCCGATCACCTGCACCACGCCCCGGTCCTCGATCGGGGCTAGCTCCGAGGGCAGGTTGGTGAACAGAAGGTAGGCGCCACCGGCCACCCCGAGGGCCGCCAGGACGACCAGGGGCTTCGCCTTCAGAGTCAGCCGCAGCGCGCGGGCGTAGCCGGAGGTCATCGCTTCCAGGAAGCGCTCGATCGCCATGTAGATCCGGCCATGCGCCTGATGCCCCTTCAACAGCTTGGCGCACATCATGGGCGACATCGTCAGCGCGACGAAACCCGAGATCAGCACGGTCGCGGCGAGTGTCAGCGCAAATTCGGTGAAGAGCCTCCCGGTGCGTCCCGGCGAGAAGGCGACCGGCGCATACACGGCGGCCAGCGTCAGGGTCATGGCGACGACCGCGCCGGCGATCTCGCGAATGCCCTCGATCGCCGCCTGCTTCGGCGGCCGGCCTTCCTCGATCTTCCGGTAGATGTTTTCCAGGACCACGATCGCGTCGTCGACGACGAGGCCGATCGCCAGCACCATCGCCAGCAGCGTCAGCGTGTTGATGGAGAAGCCCAGGGCATACATTACCGCGCAGGCGCTGATCAGCGAGACCGGGATCGTGACGAGGGGCACCAGGGTCGCTCTCAGCGTCCGCAGGAACACGAAGATCACGATCACGACCAGAACGATAGCCTCGCCGATCGTATGGAATACGGCTTGGATCGAGCGGTCGATGAACACCGAGCTGTCGTAGGAGATCGACAGGGACATGCCTTCCGGCAGACTGTCCTCGATGCGGGGCAGGGCTTCCCGGACGGCGTTCGACACGTCGAGCGGGTTGGCCGTCGCCTGCTTCACGATGCCGACGCCGACAGCCGTCCTGCCGTTGTAGAGCGCCGCAGTGGTCAGCCTTTCGGAGCCCAGCTCGACCCGGGCCACGTCGCCCAGCCGAACCGGCAGCCCGTCGGCATCCTTCAGGATGATCTGTTCGAACTGTTCGGGCGTCTGCAGCCCGGTGTCGGAAAGGACGGTGAATTCGCGGTCGGCGCTTTCGATCTGGCCCGACGGGATCTCGACATTCTGGTTGCGCAGGGCGGTCTCGATGTCCTGGACTGTAAGGTTGTAGGCCGCCAGCCTGGCCCTTTCGACCCAGACCCGCATGGCATAGCGCTGTTCGCCGAAGATCCTGACCTCGGCGACGCCGGTAAGATTCTGAAGCTGGTCGGTGATCGTCCGGTCGGCATAGTCGCTGAGCTCGAGCGGCGAGAGCCGGTCGCTGGTCAGCACCATGAACATGATGGGCTGGGCATCGGCCTCGACCTTCGCGATCACCGGTTCGTCGATCTCGTCGGGAAGGCTGCGGCGGACCCGGCTCACGCGGTCGCGGACGTCGGCGGCAGCGACGGACGGATCGGTTTCCAGGGTGAAGCTGATGCTGATGCGGCTCGATTCAGGGCGGCTCGTCGAAGTGATCGTGTCGATGCCCTCGATGCCGGCGACGGATCCTTCGATGAGTTGGGTGACCTGGCTTTCGATGATCTCCGGGCTGGCACCGGGATAGCGGGTCGTGACCGAAACCACGGGCTCGTCGGTGCTGGGATACTCCCTGACCGTCAGCCGATCATAGGCGACGACGCCGACCAGGATGAGAAGGAGGCTGAGGACGGTCGCGAAGACCGGGCGCTCGATGCAGAACTCCGAAAGTTTCATGACTGGGCCCCGGTTTCAGGACCGATGATCTCCACCGGAGTGCCGTCGCGCAGCTTCATCTGTCCGGCAGTCACCACCATGTCGCCCGGCTGAAGGCCGCTCAGGATCTCGACCTTGCCCCGTTCCCGCTTGCCGATCCGGACCTCTGTCGACACGGCCTTGCCATCGACCACCCGGAAGACCAGCCGCTTGTCGCCCTGCGGCACCAGCGCCGCTTCCGGGACCACGAGCGAATTCGTCCGCACGTCGACGGTGATCCGGATCCGGGTGAAGAGGCCGGGGCGCAGTTGTAGATCCGGGTTCGGGATGACCGCGCGCACCTGCAAGGCGCGCCCGTTGATGTCCACCTGGGGAGCGATCGCGTAGATCCGGCCTTCGAAGGTGCTGCCGGGAAGGGCGTCGACGGTGACGACGATCGGCTGATCCAGCTTGATCTGGGTCAGGTAGAGCTCCGGTACCTTGAAGTCGACCTTGACCGGGTCGATCTGTGCGAGGTCCACGATCCGATCGCCGGCGCTCAGGTAATCGCCGACGCTGATCGAGCGCAGGCCGACGAAACCGTCGAAGGGCGCGACGATGGTCGCGTCTGCGAGCTGGGCTTCGGACAGGGCGACCCGTGCCTCCGCGGAGCGGAGGGCGGCAACGGCTTCGTCCTTGGCCCGCTGGGTGCCGGTGCCTTGGCGCGCCAGGGTGTCGGCGCGCTCGAAATTGGCCCGGGCAAGGGTGAGGTCGGCCCGTGCCTGGTCCAGTTCGGCCCGGAGGACGTTGTCCTCCAGCCGCACGAGCACGTCCCCTCGAGTGACGGCCTGGCCGTCCCGGAACAGGATTTCCGCCACCCGTCCGGAGATCTTGGGCGCGATCGTGACGGACTCGTTCGCCTGCAGGCTGCCGACGGCCGCGATCTCCGTCGCCACGTCGGTGACCTCGACCTCCGCCGCTTCCACCGCTACCGCCGGCATTCCGTCATCCGCGGCCTGCGCTTCCGTGGCGATTTCCCGTCCCGGACCGAAATAGAACCAGCCGGCCGCGGCCGCAGCGCACAGCAGGACAAGAGGCAGGAGCAAACGTTGCATGATCAGCCCTTCCACAGGCACAGGCAGCTGGCGGCGCCTTTATTGCAGCGCGGCATCGAATTTTGACATTTCACTATAGGATTTTCCCAGCCACCTCAATCGCCAGAAAGACCGGCCATCACGGCCCGATGTTGGACGAGAAGGTCCGGTCCGCGCAATCAACGTTTTGTGAAGCGGCAGCGGCCTCGCGGCGTCGCGGACGGGGGGGCGCCGTCTTGCAGGCGGCCGGCATCCCCGGTATGTCTGAACGCGCAATCCGTCACTGCGCCGAAGATTCGGCTCTGCAACCCCTGCCAGGGATCGTTCCGATGACCGCCATCGTCGATATCCATGCCCGCGAAATCCTAGACAGCCGCGGCAATCCGACCGTCGAGGTCGATGTCACCTTGGAAACCGGTGCGTTTGGCCGGGCCGCCGTCCCGTCAGGGGCATCCACCGGCGCCCATGAGGCGGTCGAGCTCCGGGACGGCGACAAGGCCCGTTTTCTGGGGAAAGGGGTCCGGAAGGCCGTCGACGCGGTGAATGGCGAAATTTTCGACACCCTGTCCGGAATGGACGCCGAGGACCAGCTGACGATCGACCGGACGCTGATCGAGCTCGACGGCACGCCGAACAAGGGCAGGCTGGGCGCGAACGCCATCCTCGGCGTCAGCCTGGCGACGGCCAAGGCGGCGGCCGAGGAGGCCGGTCTGCCGCTCTATCGCTATGTCGGCGGTGCCTTCGCACATCTGCTGCCGGTGCCGATGATGAACATCATCAATGGCGGCGCCCATGCGGACAACCCGATCGACATCCAGGAATTCATGATCATGCCGGTCGCCGCGGACACCGTGGCCGACGCGATCAGGATCGGTGCCGAGGTGTTCCATACGCTCCGCAAGGGGCTGAAGGACGCTGGACACAATACGAACGTCGGGGACGAGGGGGGCTTCGCGCCCAATCTTGCGTCGACGGACGAGGCGCTCAGCTTCATCATGAAGGCGATCGAAGGCGCCGGCTATCGTCCGGGCGAGGACGTGATGCTGGCCCTCGACGCCGCCTCCACAGAGTTTTTCCAGAACGGCAAATATGTCCTGGCGGGTGAGGGCAAGTCGCTCGACAGCGAGGGCATGGTCAAGTTCTACGAGGGCCTGGTCGGGCGCTACCCGATCATTTCCATCGAGGACGGCATGTCCGAGGACGACTGGGAGGGCTGGAAGGCGCTGACGGACGCAATCGGCAAGAAGGTGCAACTGGTCGGCGACGATCTTTTCGTGACCAATCCGGCCCGGCTTGCGGACGGTATTTCGAAGGGGATCGGCAATTCGATCCTGGTCAAGGTCAATCAGATCGGCTCCTTGAGCGAGACCCTGGAGGCCGTGGAGATGGCGCAGAAGGCGAACTACACCGCAGTCCTGTCCCATCGTTCCGGCGAGACCGAGGATGCCACGATCGCCGATCTGGCCGTCGCCACGAATGCCGGTCAGATCAAGACCGGTTCGCTCAGCCGGTCCGACCGTCTGGCCAAATACAACCAGCTGATCCGGATCGAGGAGGAGCTCGGGACGGCGGCCCGGTACGCCGGGCGAAGCATTCTCCGGACTGCCTAGGCCGCGGTTCAGGAACCTTCCCGTAAGTTCCTGACTCGTAACGAGAATCGGGGGCGATTTCGATTGACGCGATGGATTCGAGTGTGATTCCATCGCGCCATGTCGATCGCAGTCGCATTCAGGCGTTATTTGAGGCCGGTACTGGCTCCGGCTCTGGGCATCTTCATGGTGGGCTATTTCGCCTATCATGCCGTCCAGGGTGAGCACGGCCTGATTGCGTATGGTCGCCTTCAGGGCGAGATCGCCGAAGCCGAGGCGACATTGAGCGAACTCCGCAGCCAGCGCGCATATCTGGAGCACCGGGCCGACCTCCTGAGTCCCCGCCATCTCGACCGCGACATGCTGGAAGAGCGGCTGCGGTTCGTCCTGAACTACGCTCATCCGGACGAAGTCATCCTCTACACGGCACCGACGGCGCGACGTCCGTAAGCAGCGGCGCCCTGCGGATCGCGCCGGAGAAATCCGCTTTTGCCCTCGGCCGCGCGTGACGGCGGCCGAGGGTGCATGACCGCTTCGTCGTCAGGCGTATGGCCTACCGCAAGGCAATCCCGTATGTGACAATGACCCGGGCCTTTCGGGAATGGTGGCCCGACCGCTCATGCTGCAGTGCACAATATAGGTTCAGCATATCTCAAATCATCAGTCCGCCATATAGACAATGCAGCGATGCGCCAGAAGGCGCTCGACTATGGTGTTGTCGGCTTGCAAAAGCGTAATCGCCACGTTAGCTGTAACGCGTCTTAACGCACGCGCTCGCTCCCTGCTCTATCCCTGGGCGTGCGGGCGCGTTTCCTTTCGGGAGGTCACCCTTGGCCACGACCAGGCGTCGCAGCAAAGACCAGGCATCGCCCGCTGCCAGCAAAGAAGAGCTTCTGCACTATTACCGCGAAATGCTGTTGATCCGGCGTTTCGAGGAGAAGGCGGGGCAGCTTTACGGCATGGGCCTGATCGGTGGATTCTGCCACCTTTACATCGGCCAGGAGGCGGTCGTCGTCGGCATGCAAGCCGCGGCGCAGCCACAGGATACGGTCATCACCGGGTATCGCGACCACGGGCACATGCTGGCCTGCGGCATGGATCCCCGCGGCGTCATGGCCGAGCTGACCGGGCGCCGCGGAGGGTACTCGAAGGGCAAGGGCGGCTCGATGCACATGTTCAGCCGCGAGAAGAACTTCTTCGGCGGCCACGGCATCGTCGGCGCCCAGGTGTCGATCGGCACCGGCCTTGCCTTCGCGCACAGGTTCAAGGGGGACAACGGCGTCACGCTCGCCTACATGGGCGATGGCGCGACCAACCAGGGCCAGGTGTACGAGAGCTTCAACATGGCGGCGCTGTGGAAGCTCCCGGTCGTCTACGTCATCGAGAACAACATGTACGGCATGGGCACGTCGGTTGCGCGCGCGTCGGCCCGGCCCGACCTTCACGAGCGCGGCCACGCCTACGGTATCCCCGGCCGCCAGGTGAACGGCATGGATGTGCTGGCGGTAAAGGCCGCCGGGGAAGAGGCGATCGCGCACGCCCGCTCCGGCAACGGTCCCTTCATCCTGGAGATGAAGACCTACCGGTATCGCGGTCACTCGATGTCCGACCCTGCGAAGTACCGCACGAAGGAAGAGGTTTCCAAGTACCGGGAGACCCAGGATCCTATCGACCACGTGAAGAAGCTGCTTTTGGAGCAGCACGGGGTCGAGGAGGGCGATCTGAAGGGGATCGACAAGGAGATCCGCAACATCGTCAACGACTCGGCGGAGTTTGCCCAGCAGAGCCCCGAACCCGATCTGGACGAGCTGTGGACCGACGTCCTGGTTGAGGCCTGATCCCGAATATCGCGAAGGGCAGGCGCTCGGCTCGGCCGGGAAGGGACGAGCTGACGGCGCCGCTTGCCGGAGGAACTTGAATGCCGATCGAAATCCTGATGCCGGCGCTGTCGCCGACGATGACTGAGGGGACCCTTGCCACCTGGCACAAGAAGGAAGGGGACGAGGTGGCCATCGGCGACGTGATTGCCGAGATCGAGACCGACAAGGCGACGATGGAGGTCGAGGCGGTCGACGAGGGCCGGCTGGGACGGATCCTGGTGCCCGAGGGGACCGAGGGGGTGGCCGTCAATACGCCGATCGCCCTGCTGCTCGAGGAAGGCGAGGACGAAAGCGCGCTGGAAAGCGGTGCCCGGGGCGGCGAGCCGGTCGGACCCCAGCAGGCCGAGCCGCGCACCGCCGTGGAGCAGAAGCAGGCGACGCGCGAAGCGCCGGCGGCTGAAGAGGCGAGGCCTGAGACGGCCCGGCCTGTGATTTCCGGTGACCAGCGGCCGGCTGTCATCCCCGCCACGGACGAGGACAAGTATTTCGACAAGACCCGGCGCCAGACCGTGCGCGAGGCGCTGCGCGACGCCATGGCCGAGGAGATGCGCCGCGACGAGACCGTCTTCCTCATGGGCGAAGAGGTCGCCGAGTACCAGGGTGCCTACAAGGTCAGCCAGGGCCTTCTGGACGAGTTCGGAGCGAAGCGGGTCATCGATACGCCGATCACTGAGCACGGTTTCGCCGGTCTCGGCGTCGGTGCGGCCTTCGGCGGGCTTCGTCCGATCATCGAGTTCATGACGTTCAACTTCGCCATGCAGGCGATCGACCAGATCATCAACTCGGCGGCGAAGACGCTTTACATGTCGGGTGGCCAGATGGGGTGCCCGATCGTCTTCCGCGGACCGAACGGCGCGGCGGCCCGGGTGGCCGCGCAGCACAGCCAGGACTTCGCCAGCTGGTACGGGCATGTTCCGGGCCTGAAGGTCGTCGCCCCCTATTCGGCTGCCGACGCCAAGGGGCTTCTCAAGGCCGCGATCCGGGACCCGAACCCGGTGATCTTCCTGGAGAACGAGATTCTCTACGGTCACTCCTTCGACGTTCCGGTGAGCGAGGACTTCATCGTTCCGATCGGCCGAGCCAAGGTCGTGCGCCCGGGCCGCGACGTGACCCTGGTCGCCTATTCGATCATGGTGGGCAAGTCGCTGGAAGCGGCCGAGAAGCTGGCGGAGGAGGGGATCGACGCCGAGGTGGTCGACCTTCGGACCATTCGGCCGCTGGACGTGGAGACGGTCATGGCCAGCGTCCGCAAGACCAACCGCATCGTTTCGGTCGAAGAGGGCTGGGCTTTCGCCGGCATCGGGTCGGAGATCGCCGCGCTGGTCATGGAGCATGCCTTCGATTATCTCGACGCGCCGCTGGCGCGGGTGACCGCCGCCGACGTGCCGCTGCCTTATGCCGCCAATCTGGAGCAGGCCGCGCTCCCGCAGGTAGCCGACATCGTTCAGGCTGCCAAAGGCGTCTGCTACAGGCGCTGACCCGGAACCCGAGCCAGAACAGTCGCAGTCCGCTCGGCGGACGTACTGGGAGATATCGATGCCGATCAAGATCCTGATGCCGGCGCTGTCGCCGACGATGACTGAGGGGACCCTTGCCACCTGGCACAAGAAGGAAGGGGACGAGGTGGCCATCGGCGACGTGATTGCCGAGATCGAGACCGACAAGGCGACGATGGAGGTCGAGGCGGTCGACGAGGGCCGGCTGGGACGGATCCTGGTGCCCGAGGGGACCGAGGGGGTGGCCGTCAATACGCCGATCGCCCTGCTGCTCGAGGAAGGCGAGGACGAAAGCGCGCTGGACGGGGCGGCCGCGGCTGGGAACGGCAAATCGGAAACGGCCGAAGCCCGGACGCCGGGGGCCGAGCCGACGTCCGCCCGCATCGACGCGAGCCGGCCGGGCGAGAGCGCTGCGGCGGCTGCGACCGGGGAACTGGCCCGCGCGGGCGAAGCGGTCGGGGCGCATGGCGGGAACGGGCAGGAAGCCGAAGGCGACCGCGTCTTCGCCAGTCCGCTTGCCCGGCGGCTGGCGAAGGAAGTGGGGCTTGACCTCGCAACCCTGAAGGGATCGGGACCGAAGGGGCGGATCGTCAAGGCCGACATCGAAGCTGCCCTCGCGGGCGGTGCCGCGAAGCCGGCGGAAGCCAAGGCGCCGGCAGCGCCCGCCGCACCGGCGCAGGCGCCCGTCGCGCAGGCCGCCGGGCCGAATGCGAAGCAGATCGCCGATGCCGTCGGGCTGCCCTATACCGAGGTCAAGAACAGCAATATCCGGAAGACCATCGCGCGGCGGCTGACCGAGGCGAAGCAGACGGTTCCGCACTTCTATCTGACCGTCGACTGCCAGATCGACGAGCTTCTGAAGCTGAGGAAGCAGTTCAACGATCGCGGCGACGTCAAGCTTTCGGTCAACGACCTCGTCATCAAGGCAGCCGCGCTTGCTCTGAGGAAGGTCCCGGCCGCGAACGCCGCCTGGACCGACGAGGCGGTCCTGCTGTTCGATCGGGTCGACATCTCGGTTGCGGTGGCGACGGAGAACGGCCTGATCACGCCGATCATCAAGGCGGCCGATACCAAGGGGCTCGCCGCCATCTCGGCGGAGGTGAAGGAGCTGGCCGCGCGGGCGCGGGAAGGCAAGCTGAAGCCGGAGGAATACCAGGGTGGCTCCTTCTCGATCTCCAATCTCGGCATGTACGGGATCAAGGAGTTCGGCGCGATCATCAACCCGCCGCAGGGCTGCATCCTGGCGGTCGGCGCCGGGGAGCAGCGTCCCGTCGTCAAGGACGGGGCCCTGGCGATCGCCACCGTCATGAGCTGCACCTTGTCCGTCGATCACCGCGTCGTCGATGGCGCGGTCGGCGCCGAGTTCATGGCGGCCTTTAAGAAGCTGATCGAAGATCCCTTGTCGATGATGCTTTAAGATCCAGGGCCGGTTCGGGCCCGCCCTCCCGGTCCGGTTGCGGGCGGCATCGGGATGGAGCTCAACCGCCATTAGCAGGAGAACATCCGTGGCCGATACGAAATTCGACCTGATCGTCATTGGCGGTGGGCCGGGCGGTTACGTCGCTGCGATCCGTGCGGCGCAGCTGGGCATGAAGACAGCCGTGGTCGAGCGGGAGCACCTGGGAGGGATCTGCCTGAACTGGGGCTGCATCCCGACGAAGGCGTTGCTGCGTTCGTCCGAGATCCACCACCTTCTGCACAATCTCGATGCTTATGGTTTCTCGGCGAAGGAGATCTCCTTCGATATCGGCAAGATCGTCCAGCGTTCGCGGAAAGTCGCGAGCCAGCTTGCCGGCGGCGTGAAGGGGCTGCTGAAGAAGAACAAGGTCACCGTCTTCGATGGCGCGGCGCGGCTCCTCGGCAAGGGGAAGATCGCAGTCGCCAAGGACGGTCGTGACGTAAGCACCCTCGAGGCGCCCCATATCGTCATCGCGACCGGCGCCCGGGCGCGCGTCCTGCCGGGTCTGGAGCCGGACGGGGAGCTCGTGTGGACCTACAAGGAGGCGATGGTCCCGAAGTCCATGCCGAAATCCCTGCTGGTCGTCGGCTCGGGCGCGATCGGGATCGAGTTCGCCAGCTTCTATCGGATGATGGGCGCCGAGGTGACGGTGGTCGAGGTCCTAGACCGCGTCCTTCCGGTCGAGGACGAGGAGATCTCTGCCTTCGCCCGGAAGCAGTTCGAGAAGCAGGGCATGAAGATTCTGACCTCGGCCAAGGTCGAGAAGCTTGAGCGCAATAGCGGCACCGTGACGGCCACCGTCGACGTGAACGGCGGCAAGGAACGGATCACCGTCGAGAAGGTGATCATGGCCGTGGGCATCGCCGGCAACGTCGAGAATATCGGGCTGGAGAACACCAAGGTCCGCACGGATCGCGGGCACATTGTCGTCGATGAGTATCTGCGCACCGACGAGCCCGGCGTCTATGCGATCGGCGATGTCGTCGGCCCGCCCTGGCTGGCCCACAAGGCGAGCCACGAAGGCATCATCTGCGTCGAGAAGATCGCCGGCCTCAACGACGTCCATCCGCTCGACGTGACCAGGATTCCCGGTTGCACCTACTGCACGCCGCAGGTCGCGAGCGTCGGCCTTACCGAAAGCAAGGCGAAGCAGCTCGGGCACGAGGTGAAAATCGGCCGGTTCCCGTTCATTGGCAACGGCAAGGCGATCGCGCTCGGCGAGCCCGAGGGGATGGTCAAAACGGTCTTCGATGCCCGGACCGGCGAGCTTCTGGGGGCGCACATGGTCGGCGCCGAGGTCACGGAGCTGATCCAGGGATTCGGCATCGCCCGGACCCTGGAGACGACCGAGGCCGAGCTGATGCACACCGTGTTCCCGCATCCGACGCTGTCGGAGATGATGCACGAAAGTGTGCTCGACGCCTATGGCCGGGCCATTCACTTCTAAGTCCTTCGCCGGACGCGGGGCAGGGCGGCTTGCGGCCGCCTTGGCCTCGCGCGCCAAGACGCTTATGTTCAGTCGAGCTTGACTGATCAACGACCTCAGGGAACGAGATGGCCATAGCGCCCGACAAGGTCCGGCATCCCGAAAAGGCCCATCGCCCGGACAACCCGATCCAGCGCAAGCCGTCCTGGATCCGGGTCAAGGCGCCGGTCTCGAAGGAGTACCACGAGACCCGGCAGCTGATGCGCAACCTGCAGCTTGCGACCGTGTGCGAGGAAGCAGCCTGTCCCAATATCGGCGAGTGCTGGTCGAAGGGGCACGCCACGGTCATGATCCTCGGATCGGTCTGCACGCGGGCCTGCGCCTTCTGCAACGTCGCGACCGGCAAGCCGGATGCCCTGGACCCGCACGAGCCCGAACATGTGGCCGAAATGGTCACCCGCGTGGGGCTCAACCATATCGTTATCACCTCGGTCGACCGGGATGATCTTGAGGACGGCGGCGCCCAGCACTTCGCGGATGTGATCAACGCGGTCCGCCGCGCGTCTCCCGACACTACGATCGAGATACTGACCCCGGACTTCAAGGGGAAGAAGGGCGCGCTCGAAATCGTGGTGGAAGCCCGGCCGGATGTCTTCAACCACAATCTCGAGACGGTGCCGCGGCTCTACCCGACGATCCGCCCCGGGGCGCGCTATTTCACGTCGCTGAACCTGCTGAACCGCGTGAAGGAGCTGGATCCCTCGATCTTCACCAAGTCCGGAATTATGGTCGGGCTGGGAGAGACCCGGGAGGAGGTTCACCAGGTCATGGACGACTTGCGTGCGGCGGATGTCGACTTCATGACGATCGGTCAGTATCTGCAACCGACGCCGAAGCATGCCAGGGTCGACCGCTTCGTCACGCCCGACGAGTTCGCGGCCTACGAAAAGGTCGGACGGGGCAAGGGGTTCCTGCTGATTTCGGCAAGCCCGCTGACGCGTTCTTCATATCATGCCGATGGCGACTTCGCGAAGCTGCGGGCGGCGCGGGAGGCTAGGCTGGCGGGCCTCGCTTCGATGAACCTGGTCGAACTCGCGGCCGCGTCAGCCGCGGAATGATCCGGCCGACAATGGAAAAATCCGGACGAAAGGCCATTTAAGGGCGATGCCCACGCACGCCGAAAAACGCGTTCTGCCGTATACCCCCGAGCAACTGTTCGACCTGGTTGCGGATGTGGAGAGTTACCCGAAGTTCCTGCCCTGGTGCATCGCGTGCCGGGTCCGTCGGCGTTCGGGCGACAAGATCATCGCCGATCTGATCATCGGTTTCAAAATGATCCGGGAGCGGTTCACGTCGGAGGTGTCTCTGCACCGCCCCGAGCTGATCGATGTCCAGTACATCGAAGGACCGCTCCGGCACTTGAACAATCACTGGAAGTTCCGGCCGCATCCGCAAGGCTGCGAAATCGATTTCTACGTCGATTTTGAGTTCCGCTCGAAGCTGCTGCAGTCGCTCATCGGCACGCTTTTCAACGAGGCCTTCAAGCGCATGGTCGCCGCCTTCGAGGCCCGCGCGGCGGAGCTCTATGCCCCGAAAAAGGTCGACGCAACGCCGGAACCGCGCTCCGTCTGAGCCGGCCGGGTCAGAACAGAATCCGGGCCTCCAGCCTGTCGATCCAGTCGCGCGGAACGAAGTGGGAGGGATCTCGGGCGACCTGCCAGGAGGCGAAGGCGGCGATCATGGCATCGAGCGCATCGCCTCCGGAATGCCCCACCGCGAGTTCCACGAAGGCCGGCTTCGGTTCGAGCCCGGCGGCGGTCAGCCGCGACAGAATGGCGGCCCGCGCCGCGACCGCAGCGGGGAAGCGCCCCTTGTAAGATCGATAGAGGCCGAGCCGTTTCAGCGTCGAAGCGGGACAGGTCTCGACGACCGCCGGCCGGTCGTCCGCGAGGGCGGTCATCGGCGGCGCAGCGACGGCATCGGCACCGAGAAGCGGCGCCAGGACGCCGGTCAACCCCCACCAGGTCTGGCGGTAGAGCCTCAGGTTATAGGCGCAGAACGGCGTGCGGGCCTCCCGGTCGGTCCGACGCTTCACCTCCCGGCCTCGGGCGCGGGTGCGGCAATCGGCGCGGAATCGTTCGGGGTCCGGATGACGTTCGGGAAACTCGATCACGAAGCGCCGCCAGTTCCGGGGCCAGGCGAACGAAGCCGGGAGGCCGAACGGAAAATCGAAACCGATGAGGGCGCCGCGCTCCAGCGCCGCGGCGCGGTCGACACCGCCTCCCGGAAGTTCGCACGCGGGCGTGAGGTATTCGAGGACAAGGCGGTCGGCTAGGCCGACGGCCAGCCAGATTCCCCGACCGGCCGCATGAGAGGCGCTGAAATCGACACCGATGACGCGCGCGAAGGGCGGGATCATCCGCCGTCGGCAATGGCCCGGGCCAGAAGCTCGATCGCCGCGCTCACCGTTTGCCCGCGGATGTCTGCCCGGTCGCCCGCGAAAACATGGCGGTGCGCGACGGGGCCGGTACCGCGGCGGGCGAGGCCGATCCAGACCAGGCCGACGGGCTTTTCCGGGGAGCCGCCGTCCGGGCCGGCGATGCCGGTGACGGCCGCGGCCAGGTCCGCCCGCGAATGGGCAATGGCGCCGGCGGCCATGGCCTCTGCAACCTCTCGGCTCACCGCGCCGTGGGACCGGATGAGTTCGGGCGGCACGCCGAGACTCTCGGTCTTCGCCTCGTTGGAATAGGTGACGAAGCCCCGTTCGAAGGCCTGCGACGATCCCGGAACGGCCGTCAGGCACCCGGCCAGCAGTCCGCCGGTGCAGCTCTCGGCCGTGACGAGCATGATCTTCCGCTCGATGCACGCCTTGAGCAGACGGTCGGCGGCCGCCATCGTTTCGTCGGCAAATCGCATCGCGTGACCTCACATCCAGAAGGACAGGGCCCACACCAACGTCCCGGCGTAGATCCCGGCAACGACGTCGTCCAGCATCACGCCGAACCCACCGCCGACCTCCCGGTCGATCCATGAGGCGGGCCATGGCTTGACGATATCGAAGAACCGGAACGCCAGAAAGGCCATGGCGTAGAGCACCGGATCGAGCGCGCAGGGCAGGAGGGACAGCCATTGGCCGGCGATCTCGTCGATCACGATGGCGCTGGAATCCTTCTCCCCGCTCCGCCCGATATAGGCTGATGCCCAGACTCCGCCGACCCACGCCAGCACGGCGGCGAGTAGGAGTCCCCCGAGGCCGGCGGCGGATACGATCCCCCAGGCCAAGGGCAGGGCGGCAAGCGAGCCCCAGGTGCCGGAAGCGACACGGGCGAGCCCGATCCCGCCTCCCGTTGCAAGAAGGGCGGCCGGGTGCCAGAAGTGCAGCCCGCCCGGCATCGGGCGAAAAATCATGGCCGCGCGCCTGTCTGCATGACGACGGTCGCGGTCGCCTGTGCGGCAATACCCTCGCCGCGGCCGGTGAAGCCCAGGCGTTCGCTGGTCGTCGCCTTCACGCTGACACGATCGACGGCCAGCCCCAGGATGGCCGCTATCCTTTCAGCCATGCGGCTCCGAACGGGCCCGATCTTCGGCCTTTCGCAGATCAGCGTCACGTCGACATGGGTGATTTGGCCGCCGCGGGCTTGGACAAGTTCCACCGCATGCTTCAGGAACTGGTCGCTTTCCGCTCCCCGCCATCGCGGGTCGCTCGGCGGAAAGTGCTGGCCGATATCGCCGGCGCCGATGGCGCCGAGCAGGGCGTCGGTCAGGGCATGAAGCCCGACATCCGCGTCCGAATGGCCTTCCAGCCCCTGGTCATGAGGAATGGCAACCCCGCACAGCATCACATGGTCGCCCGGGCCGAAGCGATGCACGTCGTAGCCGTTGCCGACGCGGACGTCGACCGGCGATGGGCTTGCCAGCAGCCTTTCGGCGCGGCGCAGATCATCCTCGGTTGTCACTTTCAGGTTGTCCTCATTTCCGGGGATCAGCAGGACGGGAATGCCGGCTCCTTCGGCCAGCGCGGCATCGTCCGTCATCGCCTGTCCGGCGGCGGCGCGGTGGGCGGAATGAAGCGGCCCGAAATGGAAGCCCTGCGGGGTCTGGGCCCGCCAAAGACCGTCACGGCTCACGGTCCCATCGACGCGCCCCCGGTCCCCCCGCTTTAGCGTATCGGTGACGCGGACGGCTGCGATCGCGGCCGGCCCCTCGTCCAGCGCACGGCACACGCGCGTGATCGTGTCGGCGTCGATCAGCGGGCGGGCGGCGTCATGGATCAGGACGCGCTGTACATCGCCCTCCCGCGCCAGCGCGTCGAGGCCGCGGAGCACAGAGTCCTGGCGCGTGGCGCCGCCGTCGATCGGGTTTCCGATGTCCAGTCCTTCCAGCGCTGCCCGTAGGTAGGCAGCGTGAGCCGGATCGGCCACCACCCGGACGCGTCCGATATCCGGATGGTTCAGGAACGCTTCGACAGCGTGCCGGATCACCGGTTTCCCGGCCAGGTCGAGATATTGTTTCGGGATGGGGCTGCCGAAGCGCTGTCCGCTGCCGCCGGCGACGATCAGGGCGGCGCAGGAATTGGTGGTCGTTGTCATCGGAAAGCTATTGTCATCGATCCGCCGAAACCTAGCCGCTGATCCCCAGCTAGCCAAGTGGCCCGCTTCACGGCCGATAATGTCATTTCACTCTTGCGTCTCGTCGAAACGCTGCTAGCGTTGCCTAATTCATCGGCAATAAAGCGGAATGCCTAACTTATGGGCATAAATATCGGTCCAGTGTACCTCGAAACGCCGGTTGTCCTCGCTCCAATGTCCGGCGTGACCGACCGGCCGTTCCGGCAGCTGGTGAAAAGGCTCGGCGCCGGATTGGTCGTGTCCGAGATGATCGCCAGCGGCGAGATGGTGCGGGCCGTCCGGCAGTCCATGCGTACCTCGACGGATTGCGCCGAGGAATATCCGATGGCGGTTCAGCTGGCGGGGCACGAACCTGAGATCATGGCCGAGGCGGCCAAGCTCAACGTTGATCGCGGCGCCGCGATCATCGACATCAATTTCGGCTGTCCGGTGAAGAAGGTGGTGAACAAGCTGGCCGGATCGGCCCTCATGAGGGAAGAGGCGCTGGCGGCGCGTATCATGGAAGCCGTCGTGAACGCGGTGGATGTCCCGGTCACCGTCAAGATGCGCCTGGGCTGGGACGACGCCAGCCGCAATGCGCCGAAACTGGCTCGGATCGCCGAGGAATGCGGCATCCGGATGGTGACCGTTCACGGGCGGACCCGGTGTCAGCTCTACAACGGGACGGCCGATTGGACCGCGGTCAGGGACGTCCGCGAGGCGGTGAGCATTCCGGTTGTGGTCAATGGCGATATCACCTCGTTCGAGGACATCGACCGGGCGCTTGCGGAAAGCGGGGCGGACGGCGTCATGATCGGCCGCGGCACCCAGGGGCGACCGTGGTTCATTGCGCAGGCAATCCGCTATCTGGCGAGCCGGGAGCGGATGCCCGATCCGCCGCTTCATCTCCAACGCGACATGATCCTGGAGCATTTCGAGGCCCTGTTGGAGCATTACGGCAGTGACACCGGGGTGCGCATGGCCCGGAAGCATCTCTCCTGGTACGCGCGCTCACTGCCGGAGTCCGCGGGCTACCGGGCTGCGGTCAATAGTACCGGTGATCCGGCGGCTGTCCGCCGGCTGATCTGTTCGTTCTACGATCCACTGATCGAAAGGAAGGCGGCCTGATGAGCCGACCGGCACGCCAGTCAGCCGCCCGGGCACGAAGCCCTGAAATGCCGCCCGAGCTGTCGGCGGTCGACCCGGGCCAGATTCTCAACGCCCTGCCATCTCCGGTCTTCGCCGTCGACCGGCGCAACATCATCCGTTTCGTCAATTTCGAGGCGCAGGAATTTTTCGACGCCGGCGAGGGGATGCTGCTGGGCCAGCCTCTGTCCGATTGGCTTCCGCCGGACAGTCCCGTCTTTGCCCTGATCCGCCAGGCCCTGACCCAGGAACGCAGCGTTTCGGAATACGGCGTCAGCCTCGATACTCCGCGGATCGGCCGCCACGTGGTCACGGTCACCGTCGGGCCGGTGGGGCATCCGGCCGGAATGGCCGTCGTCGCGCTTCTGGAGGTCTCGATCGCGCGCCGGATCGACAACCAGCTTACCCATCGCAATGCCGCGCGCTCGGTCACGGCCATGGCCGCGATGCTTGCGCATGAGGTGAAAAACCCACTGTCCGGAATCCGCGGCGCCGCGCAGCTCCTGGAAGAGAGCGTTCCCGAGCGGGACCGGGAGCTGACTCGGCTGATCTGCGACGAGGCGGACCGCATCGTTGCCCTGGTCAATCGGATGGACGTGTTTTCGGAACAGCCGCAGATCGACCGCGGCCCGGTCAATGTCCACGCCGTGCTGGAGCGGGTGCGCAAGCTGGCGCAGAACGGCTTTGCAAGGCATGTCCGGTTCGTCGAGCGCTACGACCCCTCGCTGCCGCCGGTCTACGGCAATCACGATCAACTCGTGCAGGTATTCCTGAATCTGGTTAAGAACGCGTCGGAGGCGGTGCCGGCGGATGGCGGCGAAATCGTCCTGTCGACCGCCTATCAGCGTGGCGTCTCGATCGCGATTCCCGGTACGAGCCGGCGCCTCAATCTGCCCCTGGCCATCACGGTGCAGGACAATGGCGGCGGCATCCCGGACGATCTCGCCGAACATCTCTTCGATCCCTTCGTGACGACCAAGGCCAACGGAACCGGCCTGGGTCTTGCATTGGTCGCCAAGATCGTGGGTGACCACGGCGGCGTAATCGAGTTCGACAGCCAGCCGAGGCGTACTGTGTTCAAGGTGAGTTTGCCGATGCATAACTTCGACGACGAGGAGACTGCGGGACGGCTGAACGGGAAGGAGGGGGCTTGATGGCTGGTCCGACGATCCTGGTGGCCGATGACGACCGCGCCATCCGAACGGTACTGAGCCAGGCCCTGGCCCGGCTCGGGCACGATGTCCGGACCACCGGCGATGCCGCCACCCTCTGGCGCTGGGTGGAGGACGGGGAAGGTGATCTCGTCATCACGGACGTGGTGATGCCGGACGGAAACGGCCTGGACCTGATCCCCCGTATAAAGCGGGTCCGGCCCGACCTCCGCATCATCGTGATGAGTGCCCAGAACACGCTGCTGACCGCCGTAAAGGCGACCGAGCGCGGCGCGTTCGAATATCTTCCCAAGCCCTTCGACCTGAAGGAGCTGGTCGCCGTCGTGCAGCGGGCGCTGAGCACGCCGCGATCACCCGTGTCGGCGATCGGTGCCGACGGCGTGGGCGAGGGCGAGTTGCCCCTGATCGGCCGGTCCCAGGCGATGCAGGACATCTACCGGGTGATGGCCCGGCTGATGAGCACCGACCTCACGGTCATGATCACGGGCGAAAGCGGCACCGGGAAGGAGCTGGTCGCGCGCGCCCTGCACAATTACGGTAAGCGGCGAAACGGCCCGTTCGTCGCCCTGAACATGGCGGCGATTCCGCGGGAGCTGATCGAAAGCGAACTCTTCGGTCACGAGAAGGGCGCCTTCACCGGCGCGACCTCGCGCTCGACCGGGCGGTTCGAGCAGGCCAATGGCGGGACCCTGTTCCTGGACGAGATCGGCGACATGCCGATGGAGGCCCAGACGCGGCTCCTACGGGTCCTTCAGGAGGGGGAATACACGACCGTCGGCGGCCGGACGCCGATCCGGGCGAATGCCCGGATCATTGCCGCGACGCACCGCGACCTCCGCCAGGCAACGCGGCAGGGACTGTTCCGGGAGGACCTGTTCTACCGGCTCAATGTCGTACCGATTCGCTTGCCGCCCCTCCGGGAACGATCGGAGGACGTCCCGGCGCTGGTCCGGCACTTCTTTGCCGCCGCGGCGGAGGAGGGACTGCCGGCCAAGAGCCTCGACAACGCCGCCATGGAGCGGCTCAAGGCTTATCACTGGCCGGGCAATGTGCGTGAGCTCGAGAACCTGGTCCGCCGGCTTGCCGCCCTCTACAGCGAAGAGGTGATCGGCGTAGACGTCATTGATGCCGAACTGGTTGAGGGCCCCGCAGCCGAATCCAGGCCGGCCGAGGAGCAGCGGAACGAAGGGCTTGCCGCTGCCGTCGAGCGTCACCTGCGCGAGTATTTCGCGGCGCATAAGGACGGGCTTCCCGCGGCCGGGCTGCATGACCGGATCCTTCAGGAAGTGGAACGCCCGCTGATCACGCTCAGCCTCGCGGCGACCAAGGGCAACCAGATCAAGGCGGCCCATCTCCTGGGCCTAAACCGGAATACATTGCGGAAGAAGATCCGCGAATTAGACATCCAGGTGATCCGCGGACTAAAATAGTGGCATACCGTGTCGCATCCGCCCCCGGTGCCGGCGCGGCGGAGACAGCATTCGAGTCGGTATGACCAGCCACACCGTCGATCGCGCGCCATCGGTCTGGCGCCAGGCTGCCGTCTGGGCGGCCCGGGTCGGGCTCGCCAATAAGCTGGCGGTGGTCCTGACCATTGCCGCCGTGCTGGCGGGCTTTGCGACTTATGCGGTGCTCACCGAAAGCCCGCCTTTCGGTCACGATCCGAACACGGTCTATCTTCTGCTGAATCTGGACTTGGTCGTCCTGCTGCTTCTCGGCGCGGTGATCGCCCGGCGGATCGCGGTAATCTGGGTTCAGCGCCGAAGGGGGCGCGCCGGGTCGCGGCTCCACATCCGGCTGGTCGTCCTCTTCAGCGTGGTGGCCGTCGCGCCCGCGATCATCGTTGCCGCGTTCTCGGCGCTGTTCTTCTATATCGGCGTGCAGTCCTGGTTCTCGGAACGGGTCTCCACCGCCGTCAACGAAAGCCTGTCGGTCGCCCAGGCCTATCTCGAGGAACATCAGCAGACGCTGCGCGCCGACGTCCTGTCGATGGCCAACGATCTCAACCGCGAGGCGCCGCGGCTGCTGAGCGACCCGAATTTCTTCAACCAGTTCGTCTCCACCCAGGCGATACTGCGCGGACTGACCGAGGCCCTGGTCTTCGATTCCAGCGGACGGACGATCGCCCGGTCCAATCTCACCTTCGCGCTGCAGTTCGAGCCGATCGCCGACGAGCTGCTTGAGCAGGCGCGCCATGGCGACGTCGTTCTCTTGACGACAGACAGCGACGACCGCGTCCGGGCGCTCGTTCGCCTGGACCGCTTCGTCGACACCTACCTTCTGGTAGGGCGCCTGGTCGAGGCGCAGGTGATCGGGCACATGGAACGGGCCGAGGGGGCGGTGTCGGAATACCAGCAGCTCGAGCTCCGGCGCGGCGAGCTGCAGATCACCTTCACGCTGATCTATGTCGTCGTCGCCGTGCTTCTGCTTCTGGTTGCGGTCTGGATCGGGCTGATCTTCGCCGACACGCTCGTGACCCCGATCAGCGCCCTGATCGCCGCCGCCGAAAGGGTGCGTGCGGGCGATCTCACGGCCCGGGTCAGCACCACCGCGGCCGGGGACGAGCTTGCGAATCTGAGCCGCGCCTTCAACCGGATGACCAGCCAGCTCGAGAGCCAGCGCCGGGAACTGATCGAGGCGAACCGGCAGCTCGATCTGCGCCGGCGGTTCACGGAGACGGTACTGTCCGGCGTGTCGGCCGGCGTGCTGGGTCTCGATGTCGAGGGACGGATCAACCTCCCGAACAAATCGGCCACCGAGCTTCTGGGCCGCGACCTCGACGAGCTGGTCGGGCGGAAGCTGGTCGACGCGGTTCCCGAAATGGCGGATCTCATGGCGTCGATCCGCCGGCGGCCCGGGCGACTGGTCGAGGAGCAGGTCAAGATCCAGCACGAGAGCGGGGCGCGTACCCTGCTGGTGCGGATTGCGGCCGAACGCCTGGACGGCAAGGTGCGCGGCTATGTCGTGACCTTCGACGACATCACCGAGCTATTGTCGGCCCAGCGGAAGGCAGCCTGGGCCGATGTCGCGCGCCGCATCGCCCACGAGATCAAGAACCCGCTGACGCCGATCCAGCTGTCCGCGGAACGGCTGAAGCGCAAATACCTGAAAGAGATCAAGAGCGATCCCGAGACCTTCATCACCTGCACCGACACGATCGTCCGACAGGTCGCGGATATCGGCCGCATGGTCGACGAGTTCTCGGCCTTCGCCCGGATGCCGACCCCGGTCATTCGTCCGGCGGATCTCACGCAGCTTTGCCGCCAGGCTCTGTTCCTTCAGCAGAGCGCCCATGTCGGCATCGAATTCGTCTCCCGGCTTCCCTCGGAGCCGGTCACCGTTCCCTGCGACAGCCGGCAAGTCGGCCAGGCGCTGACCAACCTGCTGCAGAACGCGCTGGACGCGATCGAGGGGCGCGATCGGCCGCCCGAGGGCGACCTGCCGCGGGGCCAGGTGGTCCTCTCGCTCAGACAGAGCGACCAGGAGGTGGTGATCACGGTCGAGGACAACGGCAGGGGGCTGCCGGCCAACGACCGCGACCGCCTGACGGAGCCTTACGTCACGACCCGCGCCAAGGGGACCGGCTTGGGGCTCGCCATCGTGAAGAAAATCATGGAGGATCATGGCGGCCTGCTGATCCTCGAAGACCGGCCGGGCGGTGGTGCCCGGGTCCAGCTCGTCTTTCCCAACGGCGATGCCGCCGCTGGGGGAAGGGCGGAAGGCCCGGATCACGAAGAGGACCAGCCGGCCGGCTCCCCGACCGGGGATGGCAATGGCAAGGAAGTTTCCGTTCACGGTTAGGTCATGGCGCACGACATTCTCGTCGTAGACGACGAAGCGGATATCCGCCTGCTGATCAGCGGCATTCTTGGGGACGAAGGACACGGGACGCGGGAGGCGGCCGATGCCGACCAGGCGCTGGAAGCCCTGCGGACGCGGCAGCCCAGCCTCGTGATTCTCGACGTCTGGCTCCAGGGCAGCCGGCTTGATGGGCTTGAGCTCCTCGACGAGATCAAGCGCGACTATCCGAACCTGCCGGTCGTGCTCATCAGCGGGCACGGCAACATCGAAATGGCGGTCAACGCGATCAAGCGGGGTGCCTACGATTTCATTGAGAAGCCGTTTAAGGCCGATCGGCTTCTCCTCATGGTCGAGCGCGCGATCGAGGCGGCGCGCCTCCGCCGCGAGAACGCGGAGCTGAAGCTGCGTGCCGGACCCGACGGGGAGCTGATCGGCAACGCGCCGGCCATCGTGCAGCTGCGCCAGCAGATCGAGCGCGTGGCGCCCACCGGCAGCCGCGTCCTGATCACCGGCCCGGCCGGGGCGGGGAAGGAGGTGGTTGCGCGGCTGCTGCACAGCCTCTCCCGCCGGTCGAACGGCCCGTTCGTGGCCCTTAATTGCGCGGCGATGCATCCCGACCGGCTGGAGGAAGAGCTTTTCGGCGTGGAGCGCCTGGGCAACGGGGACACCGGACCGCGGAAGGTCGGCACGCTGGAGCAGGCCCACGGGGGAACCCTGCTGCTCGACGAGGTGGCGGACATGCCGCTCGCCACCCAGGGCAAGATCGTCCGTGTGCTGCAGGAGCAGACATTCACAAGGGTGGGCGGGGCCGTGCAGGTCGGTGTCGACGTCCGCGTCATCGCCTCGTCCAACCGCGACTTGCCGGAAGCGATCCGCAACGGGACCTTCCGGGAGGACCTATATTACCGGCTGAACGTGGTGCCGATCCGGGTGCCGGCGCTCGCCGAGCGCCGGGAAGACATCCCGCTGCTCGCACGTCACTTCCTGGCACGGTCGGCCGAGGCTCAGGGGCTGCCCCTGCGGACCATCGGCGAGGATGCGATGGCCGCCCTCCAGGCCTATGGCTGGCCGGGGAACGTGCGCCAGCTCCGCAACGTCATCGACTGGCTGCTGATCATGACCGGCGGCGATCCGCATCAGCCGATCAGGGCCGACATGCTTCCGCCCGAGATCGGCGCGATTGCGCCGGCCGTCGTGAAGTGGGACAAGGGCGGCGAGATCATGGGCATGCCGTTGCGCGACGCGCGGGAGGTGTTCGAGCGCGAATACCTGCTCGCCCAGGTCACCCGGTTCGGCGGCAATATCAGCCGGACGGCGGAGTTCGTGGGCATGGAGCGCTCGGCGCTGCACCGGAAGCTCAAATCGCTTGGCGTCCAGGGCACCGATCGCGGCCAGAAGCTCGCCGGAGAATAGCGGGCGGCCGGCCATGGGGAATCTTGATGAAAGTCATCGTTTGCGGCGCCGGGCAGGTCGGAACCAACATCGCGCGCCACCTCGCCACCGAGAACAACAACGTCACCATCATCGACCAGGAGGCTGACCTAGTCCGGCGGCTGTCGGAGACACTGGACGTCCAGGCGGTGGTGGGGCACGCCTCGAGCCCGCCGGTCCTGGAGGCGGCCGGCGCGGGGGATGCCGACCTGATCATCGCCGTCACCTACTCGGACGAAGTGAACATGGTGGCCTGCCAGGTCGCCCATTCTCTGTTCAGCGTTCCGACCAAGATCGCCCGGATCCGCAACCAGGCCTATCTCGACCCGATCTGGTCGGACCTCTTCAGCCGGGACAACATGCCGATCGACGTGATCATCTCGCCCGAGATCGAGGTGGCGAGAGCGATCAGCCGCCGCCTGCAGGTGCCGGGCGCGTTCGACATGATCCCTCTCGGCGACGGGCTGCTGCGGGTCATCGGCGTCATCTGCCGGGAGGACTGCCCGATCATCGATACGCCGCTCCGGCAGCTGACGGCGCTCTTCCCGGACCTCAACATCCGGATCCTCGCCATCGTCCGCAACGACAGGGCGATCATCCCGGATGCGGACGACCAGATGCTGGCGGGCGACGAGGTCTATTTCGTGGCCGAGACGACCCATGTGGCGAGAGCCATGGCGACCTTCGGTTACGAGGAGCCCGAGGCGCGCCGGATCGTCATCGTCGGCGGCGGCAATATCGGGCTGACCCTCGCCGAGACCCTGGAAGAACGGCATCCGGGGGTGAGTGTGCGGCTGATCGAAAGCGATCAGGAGCGGGCCGAATTCATCGCCCAGCATCTCGACCGGACCATGGTCCTCCACGGCAGCGGCCTCGATCCCGAGCTGCTGGAGGAGGCGAATGTCCGGTCGAGCGAGGTCATGGTCGCCGTCACCAACGACGACGAGACGAACATCCTGGCGTCGCTGCTGGCCAAACGGTATGGCAGCCAGCGCGTGATCACGCTCTTGAACAAGAACACCTACCACCCGCTGATCACGACGCTTGGCATCGACGCGGTGGTCAGTCCGCGCTCGATTACCGCCTCGACCATTCTACAGCATGTCCGGCGGGGGCGGATCCGGTCGGTGCATTCGCTCCGCGACGGCTTCGCGGAGGTCATCGAAGCCGAGGCCCTGGAAACGTCCAGCCTGATCAACACGCCGATCAGGGACATCAAGCTGCCGCCGGACGTCATCATCGGGGCGGTGGTGAGGGGTGGGGAAGTGATCATCGCTCGCCCGGACACGGTAATCAAACCGCAGGACCGGGTGATCCTGCTTGCGGCGGCGGCGGTCGTGAAGAAAATCGAGAAGATGTTCGCGGTGCGGCTCGAGTTCTTCTGATAACCTCGGCTGGTCCGATTCGAACGGAGTTCCACGAAGGGTTCCCATGGCGCGCTTTGCTTACGTCAACGGCCGGTACGTGCCTCATGCCGATGCTGCCGTTCATGTCGAAGACCGCGGCTATCAGTTCGCCGACGGCGTTTACGAGGTGGTGGCGATCCAGAACGGTCGGCTGGTCGACGAGGAAGGGCATATCGACCGCCTCGACCGGTCGCTTCGGGAGCTGTCGATCACCTGGCCGATGACCCGCCGGGCGCTCGGGCTCGTCATGCGGCAGCTGATCGCCCGCAACCGCGTCGAAAACGGCCTCGTCTATCTTCAGATCACGCGCGGAGTGGCGGCGCGCGACTTCAAGTTCCCGAAGGGCGTCAAGCCCTCGATCGTCATGACGACCAAGCGGATGAGCTTCGGGCCGGCGGTGACGGTCAGCGCCGGCGTGAAGGTCATCACGCTGCCCGACATCCGCTGGAAGCGCCGGGACATCAAGTCGGTATCGCTGCTGCCGCAGGTGCTGGGCAAGCAGAAGGCGGTCGAGGCGGGCGCCTTCGAGGGCTGGCAGGTGGACGAAGAGGGCTATGTCACGGAGGGATGCTCCTCCAACGCCTGGATCGTCACGAAGGACGGCAAGCTCGTCACGCGCAATGCGACCTCCTCGATCCTCAACGGCATCACCCGGCAGACCCTGCTGCGGATTGCCGCGCAGGAGGGTATCGAATTCGAGGAGAGGCCGTTCACCGTGGAGGAAGCCTACGAGGCGCGGGAAGCGTTCATCTCCAGCGCGACGACCTATGCGATCCCGATCGCCCAGATCGACGACCGGATCATCGCGAACGGCCATCCGGGAACCCTGACCATGAAGCTGAGACAGCTTTACATCGACTATGCAAACGGCGTAGAGCCTGCGGTCCGATCGACAGGGACAGGAAGCGGGGCCGGCTGACATCCGTCTGCCGCCCGGCCATCCCGTCGTTCGGATCAACTGATGCAGCGCCCTGCGCCTTGGCGTGGCGGCACGGCATAACTATATCGCTGAAAGCCGGTTGCGCAGCCGGCAAGAGTTCCTTCCGGGACTCCAATAACACCCAACACGCGGGGCTCAAAAATGTCAGAAAAAAGCCAGAACGTTCAGGACGTGTTCCTGAATCACTGCCGTAAGAACAAGACGCCGGTGACAATCTTTTTGGTCAATGGCGTCAAATTGCAGGGCATCATCACCTGGTTCGACAACTTCTCGGTGCTGCTTCGGCGTGACGCTCATTCCCAGCTCGTCTACAAGCACGCGATTTCTACTGTGATGCCGGCGCACCCGATCCAGCTGTTCGAACCGCCGAAGGAAGAGGCATAGTCGACTTTGACGTTTCCAATGGACGATAAGCGGGAGCCCGGCGCGAACGGTCGCGCCGTTGTCGTCCATCCGGTGCTGCGCGAAAACGGGGGATCCCGGCGCAGCCCGGAATCCTCGCTCGACGAAGCCGTGGGCCTTGCCGCCGCGATCGACCTCGAGGTCGTCGGCGCGCGGTGTTTCCGGGTCAGCCGTCCCCAGCCCGGCACGCTGTTCGGAGAGGGCGTCGTCGACGAGATCGGAGGAATGGTCGCGGCGGCCGATGCCGACCTGGTCGTCGTGGACGCCGCCCTATCTCCGGTCCAGCAGCGCAATCTGGAACGCCGCTGGAAGGTCAAGGTGATCGACCGGACCGGGCTAATCCTCGAAATCTTCGGTGAGCGGGCGAGGACCCGGGAAGGCCAGCTGCAGGTCGATCTGGCCCATCTGAACTATCAGAGGTCCCGCCTGGTCCGATCCTGGACCCACCTGGAAAGGCAGCGCGGCGGCGCCGGCTTCATGGGTGGTCCCGGTGAAAGCCAGATCGAGCTGGACCGTCGCCAGATCGACGACCGGATAGTTCATCTGAAGCGGGAGTTGGAAGAGGTTCGGCGGACGCGATCGCTGCACCGCGAGGCGCGCGCCCGGGTTCCCTATCCGATCATCGCGCTCGTCGGCTACACCAACGCCGGCAAATCGACGCTGTTCAACCGGCTTACCCGATCCGACGTCTTCGCCAAGGATCTCCTGTTCGCCACCCTTGATCCGACGATGCGCCAGATCGATATGGGGGGCGGGCGAAGGGCGATCCTGTCCGATACCGTCGGCTTCATCTCCGATCTGCCGACCCATCTGGTCGCTGCCTTCCGCGCGACCCTGGAAGAGGTGCAGAGCGCGGACATCATCCTTCACGTCAGGGACGTAGCCCATGAGGATACCGACGCCCAGCGTCTCGACGTGATCTCGGTGCTGGGTGACCTGGGCATCGACGCCGATCACGACGACCGCGTGATCGAGGTGCTGAACAAGGTCGACCTGCTGACAGCGGCCGAGGCGGAGGTGGTTCGCAATCAGGCCATGCGTCAGAAGAACGTAGTCATTTCCGCCTTGACGGGCGTGGGGATCGGCGATCTTCTGCAGTCCGTCCGCGCACGCATCGACCGGGATCGCAAGACGGTCGACCTGCATGTCAGCGTGGCCGATGGCAGGGCTATCGCCTGGCTCCATGACCGGGGCGAAGTCCTGGAGCGCCGCGACGACGAGACCTGGGCCCATATGAGAGTGAAGCTGTCGGAAGCGGATCTGTCCCGCTTCCGCCAGAGCCACCCCGACGCTGTCGAAGCCGTCGGGCCTACTTGAACCACGTGACCGCTCCAACTATCTGTTTAGCACTCTCAGGGCGAGAGTGCTAAACAACCAGCCGTTTCAGGTTTCAAGACTTCTGGAGACAAGGCATGAACTTTCGGCCACTGCATGACCGCGTCGTGATCAAGGCGCTGGAGCAGGAGGAGAAGACGAAAGGCGGGATCATCATCCCCGATACCGCCAAGGAAAAGCCGATGCAGGGCGAGGTCGTGGCTGCCGGTCCAGGTGCGCGTGACGAGAACGGCAAGGTGACGCCGCTGGACGTCAAGGTCGGCGACAAGGTGCTCTACGGCAAGTGGTCTGGAACCGAGGTCAAGATCGACGGTCAGGACTACCTGATCATGCGGGAATCCGACCTGCTGGGTGTGCTCTCCTAAGCTGCCCGAACTCACGAATTTTTCCCCGAGAGACGAAAGCGAGATAAGGCAATGGCCGCAAAGGACGTGAAGTTTGCGATGGACGCGCGGACGCGGATGCTCCGTGGCGTTGACATTCTGGCGGATGCGGTGAAGGTGACGCTGGGTCCGAAGGGCCGGACGGTGGTTCTGGACAAG